>Ga0209172_10000142_pt1 | contig 217450 bp, 100 predicted proteins | sample LarsenN4metaG_FD_184113 | JGI IMG/M metagenome (GOLD analysis project Ga0209172, IMG submission 184113) | Hot spring sediment bacterial and archeal communities from British Columbia, Canada, to study Microbial Dark Matter (Phase II) - Larsen... ...
TCACCTTCCACGGCAAGTTCCACCAGGTTCCCGAACCGGTGACGGTGCTGCCGCGGCCGGTGCAACGCCCGCATCCGCCGATCTACGTCGCCGCCTTCAGCCGGCCAACGGTGGAGATGGCGGCGCGGCAGGGCTTTAACGTCATCTTCGCGCCCTTCGCCGCGGCCATGATGTTCGGCAGTCTGGCCGACGCCGCCGCGGAGTTCAGGCGCCTCGCCGCTGCAGAGGGCCACCCCGACAGCAGGGTGATGTGCTCCTACTTCTTCAGCCTGGCGGACGATGCCGAAGCGGAACGGCGCTTCAAGGAGCGCGTGTTGTTCTACCTTCAGTCCATCATACCGGCGTTCCCAGGCGATCCGACCACGGCCCCGCCCCACATCGCCTATTTCGTCGACATCGTGCGCCGGCTGCGGTCGATGAGCGCAGGCGACCTGGGGGAGCGCAGCGTGGTCACGGGGGACGCCGAACGCTGCATTGCGCACTTAAAGCGGGTGGAAGCGGCGGGCATCGCCGAGGTGATCCTCTATTTCAACGTGGGGCTCTACCCGCATGGCGAGACCATGAGGATGATGGAGCGCTTCGCGCGGGAGGTCATGCCCGCGTTTCAAGAAGGTGCTGAGCGCTGAGTGCGGTGTACTGAGTTGCGAAGCGCTTCCACTCAGCACGACGTTTGTCGGAGGAGGAGATCATGGCTACGGCGACGGCAGAGGAGTTCCATAAACGGATCCATGACCACTACATGTACGGGCTCTGGGAGCTGGCGAGCCAGATGACGGGTCATCCCATGCCGCAGATGCGAGCCTGGATGTGGAAGTGGTCGCTGTTAGAGCCCATCATCAAGCAGTCGGGGGACGTCATCCCCGTGGGTGAAGAGCGGCGGGCGCTGCAGCTCTTCAACCCCGGTATGGGCGGGCAGTGGGCGACGACGAACACCCTCATCGCCGCCGTCCAACTGCTGCTGCCGGGAGAGGTGGCGCGAGCACACCGGCACACGCCAGCGGCGATCCGGTTCATCCTCGAAGGCAGCGGGGCGTACACCGCCGTCGAGGGAGAGCGGGTGTACATGGAGCCGGGTGACCTGGTACTGACGCCGAATTGGCTGTGGCACGACCACGGCAACGAGACCGACCACCCGGTAGTGTGGATGGACGGACTCGACATCCCGCTGGTGCGTTCCCTGAATACGATGTTCTTCGAGATGTATACGGAGCGGCAGGTGCCGGCCACGAAGCCGGCGAACGCCTCGAAGGAGTTGTACGGCTATGGGCATCTATCCCCCACCTGGGTGATGGAGCGGCCCAAGGCATCGCCGCTGCTGCTCTACTCCTGGGACCAGACCATGGAGGCGCTGCGGGCGCTCAGGAACCGGGCCGGGAGCCCCTATGAGGGCATCGCTCTGGAGTACACCCATCCGCAGACGGGCGGGGCGTGCCTGCCGACCATCGGGTGCTACGTTCAGCTCATCCGTCCAGGTGAGCATTTGCAGGCGCGGCGCACCACCGGGAGCGCGGTGTTCTGCGTCGTCCAGGGGCAGGGGTACACGGTGATCGATGGCGAACAGTTCGTGTGGAGTAAGGGGGACATCATCGCCTTGCCGTCCTGGGCTCTATGTGAACACGCCAACACCGGGTCTGACGATGCGGTGTTGTTCTCGATTCGCGATCAACCGGTGATTGAGGCCTTAGGGTTCTATCGCGAGGAGGCACTGGTGGAGAATGGAGGACACCAGGAGGTGAAGGCGGTGTTCAGTCCGGAATGAAACGAGCCCACCCCATGCATGCAAGAGGTAGAAGACCATGACGATGAGCGACTGGAGCAAGGTGACCAGGCCTATTCCGGTGCCGAACGAGTGGACGAAACCCTTTTGGGAGGCGGCCAAGCAGGGGGTGCTGGCGCTGCAGCGCTGCCGGGCTTGCGGGTATTTCCAGCATCCGCCGTATGCCACCTGCGTGAATTGCATCTCCACCGACCTGGCGTTCGAACCCGTGCGCGGCACAGGGACGATTTATGCCTACACCATCATGTATCACACCGGCGACGCACGTTTTGCGCCGGCCGTCCCCTATGCTAGCATCATTGTGGAACTGGATGACGCACCCCGTGCCCTGCTAGTGGGCAATCTGCTGGACGCTCCCTATACCGCGGCGAAGGTGGGGCGTCGCGTGGAGGTGGTCTTCCAGCAGCTGACCGATGACATCACATTGCCGCAGTTTCGGCTGCTGGGTGGGGACCTCGATTCATCAAACGCCCCACAAAGGAGGACTGGTTGATGTGGGAACACCGGTGTATAGTCGCCGTCAGCGGCGTAGGATATTCCCAAGTCACCCGCTCGGCCGAGGTTCCGCTGGCCGCGCATGCGCTGCAGGCGGTGAAGGCCGCCGTGGAAGACTCCGGGCTGGCCATGTCAGACATCGATGGCCTGGCGACCTACCCCGAGTTGCCGGCGTCCGGACACGCCATTGTGGACGGCATCAGCATCGTCTCGGTCAACTGCATGATGGCGATGCTGAAGCTGCCGAATCTGAGCTGGCACATCCAGGTGGAAACGGTGAACATCGGCGGCGCCGTGCAGCAGGCCATCAACGCGCTGCTGGCCGGAGCCTGCCGCTATGCCGTGGTGTGGCGGGCGATGCACAACCCCCGCGGCACCTACCAGAACTTGCCTGGCACCTATGCCCAGGGGCCATCGCAATTTACCGCCCCGTACGGCTTCGGCGGCCCCGCCCAGGGCATGGCGGTGGCCTACACCCGTTATCTGGAACGGCACCACCAGGATCGTGAGAAGATGGCCACCCTGGCCGTGACCCAACGCCGACACGCCCACAAGAATCCCCATGCCTATTTCCACAACGTGCCTCTAACGCGCGAGGACTACCTGAATTCCCGCATGATCGCCTATCCGTTTTGCCTGTTCGACTGCGATATCCCGGTGCAGGGGGCCGTCGCCCTCGTGCTGACCACCGCCGAGCGCGCCCGCGATCTGAAACCGCGCCCGGCGTATATCGCCGGTTACGGCCAGCGCCTCGTCTTCGAGGTGGCGGGGCGGATCGGTAGCCTGAGCGACTACATGCAGGCCGGCTGGAGCTCGGCACGCCTGACCTGGGAGCGTTCCGGGTTCACCCCCAAGGATGTCGACGTGGCGCAAATCTACGACGGCTTCTCGGCCTCGGTGCTCTATGGCCTGGAGTCTTATGGATTTTGTAAGGAAGGCGAGGCTCTGGATTTCATTCAGGGCGGCCGCATCGAACTGGACGGCGAGCTGCCGCTGAACACCTTCGGTGGCAGCCTGAGTGCCGGGCGCATCCATGGCCTGTCGCACATCATCGAGGGGGCCCTGCAAGCGTCAGGACGCGCCGGGGAACGCCAGGTCAAAGACGTTAAGGTCTCCTTCGTCGGCGCCAGCGCCCCCATCGTGCAAGGCACCACTTTCATCTTCGTCAACGAACCTTACTAGCCCATGTCGAGCCTTCTCGCCGATCGATAGCATGTGTACCCTACGTGAGGGCAGCTAAGCCGGCATGGCCCCGCCCGGACGCGGTCAGCGCTCTTCGTGTATCCGTTTGAGTTTTTCCTGTGCCTGCTGGCGCTCCGCCTCATCGGCGCGAGGGAGTCCCTGTTCCCGCTTGCGCTCGGGTTCATAGCTGAGTTCGACGAGCAGGGGGAAGTGATCCGAGCCGAAATGGTCCAGGACGGCCATCCGCCGCAAGCGAAATTCCCGGGAATGAAACAGGTGGTCGAGAGGATATCGCAGGCCAGGGTAATCGGCGTGGTAGGTCGCGTAAAGCCCACGTCCTCGTCGGGGGTCGAGCAAGCCACTGATCTTCTGAAATAGGCGAGTGGTCTGAGACCAGCCGACATCATTGAGGTCCCCAACGACGATAGTGGGTGCAGGCGACGACTTCGCCTGATGGCCGACGAGGATGAGCTCTGCATCGCGTGCGGCGGTGTCAACGGTGGGCCGCGGTGGGCGCGGGTGGACGGCGATCAGCTCCACAAGGGCGTCCGAACGCAGGCGGAGGCGGGCATGGATGGACGGGATGTCAGGCTCTATGAGGAATTTTACCTCCGACTGCACCACCGGCAGCCGGGAATAAAAGAGCATCCCATACGTGTTATCGAGGGGATAGCTGATATGGTAGGGAAATGCCTGCTGCAGTTCCCGCAGCTGGTCGGCCCACCACGCATCCGGTTCGGTGAGGATCAAGACATCGGGGTCGGCATGGTCGATGAGGGCCCGCAGGCGATCCGCGGCGCGATTGGTCATCAGCACGTTGGCCATGAAAATGCGGAGCGAGGCGTTGGTACCCGTACTCGAGGCGGCCTGCGTCTGCACCGATGCCAGCGGTAGGTAGGGCACAATCCAGGTGAGCTGATACAGAAAGGCGACGCCGAGGATGGCCGTCAGGCCGAGACGTTCCCATCCTTTGTCGGCCACCAACCACAGCAGGACGAGGCCCAGGAGATCTGCGACGGCGAGCTGGAGCCGCGGAAAATCCCAGATGCGCACCCACCACCAATCGACCGAGAGCATGGGCAGTAGCGTCGGCAGCAGGATGAGCATGGCCAGGATGGCCGCGGTCATCATACGTATCGCACGACCTCCGGAGGCGTTCCGTCGCAGCACGGCATACATCTGTTGCTTCCGATGCTCATTCCAGGAATTCGATGCTGTGAATATAGGCCGCTGCTCTTCCCCTATCACCGGAGCGGAAAGTATCAATGCCGAGTGTAATGCCGGAAATCTTGGGCACATCGTCTTTTCGAAAATACGTGCGGAACGCCCCATTCAGATCGAATTCAGAGATCACCGTTTCATACGGAACCGGATTTCCGACACACACAAACCGCCCGCCCTTATGGAAATATCTCCCCTTATACGGCGTGTGAAGTTGCTCCTCTTGCCCCAGGAAAAGGCCGATAAAATACGGCAGCGCTGGAATCAGAAAATGACCACTGGGTATTTTGTCACGTCCAAAGAAGATATAGAGCATTAAGGCTTCATTATTCACTCCTCGCTCATACGAAGCATTTTCCGGATAATCGATAATCCCCCAGTGCACCCGGACTTTCGACACCGCCTCCAGCTGTACGTCCCGGTTAACGAGAAATCCCTTGACGGGCGCTTTTGCTTCGATGATCAATGCGCCTTCCTGGATAGACAGGGCTAGCAACTCAGGGTCCTCTGCCCCGTGCTCCAATCTGAACCCCTTGGCTTGTAGCCACTGCTGAATCGATCCCCCGCTATAATCGGAAAAATCCAGGCGCCACGCGACCCGTGGCCATGCGTCATCAGCCGTCGGTATAACAGCGGTGGGCGGCGCTGCGGGACCGGCGCGGACATCGGACAAGGCTCGTGGTGTTGACCACAAAGGACTGCTGGCCATTAGGAGGCCTACGAGTGCTACGCTGGCGATCCACTCCATTGGTGGGTTCCTCCGTGCATGCGAGCGGGGGCGGTGCAGAGGTGCAAATCGGCGCGCTGGACGTCGACTCTTGTCGCCCTTGGCGCCCTGAGGCAAAGAGGGTTATGTCCTCTCCTCCTCACCCGCCAGGAGGGCGACCGGGAAGCGGGCTAGCAGCAGATTCAAGGGCAACTCTTCGCCGCGGAACTCTTCTCCTGTCAATTCGTTCCGCCACCGCCCCGGGGGTAGCGCCAGTGCTGTCTCGCCCCAATCGCCGTTGAGCCCGAGCACCAGGCGCGGCACGACGGTGACCGCCCCACCGCCGCGCATGAAGCCCACCGCGTGCTTCGCCCGCGGGCCGGCGGCCGCCAATGGCTGATAGTCCTCCTGAACGCCGAACAGCGCGGGCCGCTGGCGGCGCAGACTGAGCGCTTGGCGGATCACCCACAGCTTCGGCATGCCCTCGTCGATGCACGCCCAGATCGCCTCTGGCGTGGCTCCGTTCAGCGCCGCCAGCAGTTGCCGCCGGCGGTCGTAGTCGACGGGACGCCGGTTATCGGGGTCGACCAGGCTCAAATCCCAGAGCTCCGTACCCTGATACAGGTCCGGCACGCCGGGCGCGGTGAGCTTGAGGAGCGTCTGGGCCAGCGAGTTCACCCTCCCGGGCTCGACAAGCGGCGTCACAAAAGCTTCCAGATCGGCGGCGAATGCCTTGTCGTCCAGCACATCCGCCACAAATCCGACTACCGCATCCTCATACGCCTGATTCGTTCGAGTCCAAGAGGTGTAGACCTTAGCCTCCCGCATCGCCTTCTCCATGTAGGTGACAACGCGTTGAGCCTCGATCGGCCAGGCACCGACGAGCGCCTGATAGAAATGGTACTCGGTGTTACGATCGGGCCAGTCGCCGCGCCGATGCCGCTCGTTCAGCGCCGCCCAGCGATGCACCGCCTCGCCCCATTGCCGGGGGATCTCCGACAGCAGACAGAGGCGCGCCCGTACATCCTCGCTGCGCTTGGTATCGTGGGTGGAAGTGGCGAGCATGGCCTGGGGCCACAGTTGCTGCGCGTCACGGCAGGCGTGGTGGAACTCTTGGGGGGAGACGCCGAAGCGCCCGGGGTCGCCGCCCACTTCATTAAGGGCGATCAGGCGGTTGAAACAATAGAAGGCGGTGTCCTCGACCCCTTTGGCCATCGTCGGCCCGGTGAGCTGCTGGAAGCGCATGACGAACTCACCCTCCAGATCGCCGCCGACGCGCAGCAGCAGCAGGTCGCGCAGGAAGTCAAACAGGGCTGCGTCCAGCTCCGGGCGGTAACGCTTGCCGCACTCCACCGCCTCGGTGACGTAGCGCACGTCGTCGTCGTTGACGCGGCCCTCCTCGGCCTGCACGTAGGTGCGGTAGACCGGGAAACAGGCGATGACCTCGCGCACTACCTCGTGCAGGTCGTAACGGGTGTAGTCGCGATGACGACGCGAGCGCTCACAGATGTCGACGAAGAGATGGGTGAGCCGATTAACGTCGCTGCCCAGAAGCTCGTGCAGGGCCTGATGCTTCTTTTCCCGCACCAGCGAGGGATAGTCCACGGGCTCCCCGGTGACCTCGGCGTACAGTTCACTGAGCGGTTGTTCGCCGTCGGGATCGACGAACAGGCCGCCGACGCGGTTCAGGAAGTCATACCCCGTGGTGCCAGCCACCGGCCACGAAGCTGGCAGGCGTTCCCCCGGCTCCAGGATCTTCTCGACGACGATCCAGGCTCGTGGCGCTGCTCGTCGTAGCCGATTGTAGTATGCCTCGAGATCGCGCAACCCATCGGGGTGGTCGATGCGCACGCCATCGAGCACCCCTTCCGCCAGCCAGCGGAGGACTAAGGCATGCGTGTCGGCAAAGGTCCGCTCGTCCTCCATGCGCAGGGCCACCAGGTTGTTGATATCGAAAAAGCGGCGATAGCCGAGGTCGCGGGCCGCCGTGCGCCAGAACGCCAGGCGGTAATTCTGGCGGTCTAGGAGGGTCTCAAGGGCGTCGGGATCGGCGGTGATGCCCGCCACCACGGCGTCGACGGCCGCCGCCACCTCCGGGTGCTCAGCCATCACACGGCCGAGCTGGGCCCGTAGCACCTCTTTGTCGCGATGTCGGCGCTGCACGCTCGCCCAGTTGGTGGCAGTGGACGCCGGCAGCCAACTAAGGGCGTCGGCGATGAAGGCCAACTCGTCGCATTGCGACCGGTCTGCCGCGGCCGCCAGCAAGCCATCCAGGGTGTGCGGGCTGACCGGGAAGGCGTGGTCGTGGTAGCGCACCGTGAAGGTCGCGTCTCTGCGTTCGAGGCGCACATCCCCGGCCTCCAGCACGCGCCCGTAATGGTCGCCGAGAACGGGCAACAGCACCGCATTGCGCAGCCGGCTCTCGGGCGGTTCCCAATCGACGTCGAAATAGCCGGCATAGCGGCTCGATGGGCCGTTTTCCAGCACATCCCACCACCATGGGTTCTCGGAGCCCGCGATGGCCATGTGGTTGGGCACGACATCGAGCACCTGGCCGAGCCCATGCCGGCCCAGGGTCTGGCACAGGCGCGCGTGGCCGGCGATACCGCCCAGCTCGGCGTTCACCCGCTGCGGGTCGACCACATCATAGCCGTGGCTGCTCCCCTGGCGAGCCTGGAGATACGGCGAGCAATACAGATGGCTGATGCCGAGCTCGGCCAGGTAATCGACGATGGCGGCTGCCGCCGCGAAACCGAAGCCGGCATGCAGTTGGATGCGATAAGTGGCGTGGGGTTCACTCAGCATGGTCGTCCTTTCCGGGCCGAGTGCGCCGTCGGTTTGACGTCACCGCTGCGGTGCCGATGCGTCCCCGGCTGGCGCGCGCAAGGCTTGTGGGGTCGTGGGTCAAGCGTCATACCGTCTCATGCTGTGACGTCATCAAGCGCTGGTGACCTGCTTCGGCATGTGGCTCACCCCGAGCCTGCGGCCACCTCGGCGAACGAGAGGGGGAGCTAGCTACTTGGTCGCGGCACTTCGCGGTGGAGAAGGCTGGGGGCGGCTTCGGGTCCCGAGGCCGGGGAGAGTCGGCTCAGCTGCGCGACCTGTGTACGGCTTGCCGCTAGGGTTGCGGCCACCTCGTCGGCGGCGGCTGATTCCAGAAGCTGCCGCCGCTCCTCGCGCGCCGCCGCGCTTCCCCACCGCCCTACGGCAATCCGGACCTGAGGCGAGGTGGCGCGCAAGCGCTTGCACAGGTAACGGGTCTGGGGCAGCCCCCCCGGCGGCAATGCGCCGATTACTGCAACTTGTGGAGCCTTGTCCTCGATGACCGTGAGCCGTTCGGAGGTCAGGAGGGTGGCCCTGATCAGCTCGACGTCGTATTGTGCGACATCCAAAACATGCTGAAACAGCCATAGCGCCAACTCGTCCAGCTCGTCCTCGGCGGGGCAGAGCACCAGCGAGACCTTAGTCCCCGCCTGGGCATCGCCGGAGTCTGAGACCGTCGTCAGGTCTTGATCTTGAGCCCCGGAGCGCTTGGATTGGCTGACGCAGAGCCCATCGACGATATCCCGCGTCGTCTGGATGATAAACTCCACATCCTCTTCCGTCAGCTTGCCCGCCTCTCGATCCCATTTGGCCGCAACGACCGCCGGCACCAGGACGACATCAAAGACAGTCTCCCAAGAATGGGTGTCCAGACGGACTTTGATGAGCTCGGCCGCCTCATGGGCGTCCCGTGCGATCAGGCGCTGGTAATAGTGGGTCGCCGGCTCGAGCGCAGGGGAATCGCCGAGTAGGGTGGCGAGGACACGTAGTTGCGGCACATGTCGGGCAAGTACCGCCAGGCATACCGTCAGCGGGGTGGCGAGGAGCAGCCCCACCGGCCCCCATAGCCACGTCCAGAAACTGATCGCCACCAGGAGCGCCACGGCGGAGACCCCAGCGCTCTGCCCATAGAGCAGCGGCTCCATAACCATGTTGCTGATCAGCTCCAACACCGCAATGAGGCTGATGACCAGAAGGGGTTGCAGCCAGCCCTCGAACGCCGCCAGGCTCAAGCTGATCGGGAGTACCGCCCCCACGGCGGGCCCCACGTAGGGGATGAAACGCAGCGCTGCCGCCAGGAAGCCCCACAGGACCGCGTACGGCACGCCGATCAGGAACAGTCCGAGGCCCAACGCTCCGCCGTAGCTGCCGTTGATCAGCGACTGCATGAACAGGTAGCGGCTGATGCGCTGGCCGGCCTCATCGAGGGCCCGCGTCGCCGGGATCAGGCGGCCCCAGCCCGTGAGGCTGATGAGGCGGGCGCGTAAATCGGCATGCTTGAGGAGCATGAAGATCGTCAGCACGAGAGCCAGGCTGGCCGTCGCCAGGGGTTCGAAGACAGAGGGCAGCTGCCACAGTACGGAGGGCCCCTCCACGACCACCGGCACAGGCTCCTCCCCCGGCATCGGCGATCGGCCATCTCCCCGACGCGGCCCCTCTGCCTCCACGGCCTCTAAGATCTCCTGCACAGTCGTTTGGACCCTACCCATCAGGCCCCCCTGACTGGAGCCCCGCAGGTCGGTGATTTTCTGTTTGAGGTTCTCCGTATAGCGCGGCAAATCATCGGCGAGCGCCGTGAGCTGGCGCACCACCGTCCAACCGATGCCCCCCAGGAGCATCCCTGCCAAAACCACGACCAGGAGCACAGCTGGGGTGCGTCCCACGCCGCGACGGTGCAGCACGCTGACGATGGGATTCAGCACGAAGGTCAGTAAGATCGCGAGAGCTAGTGGGATCAGGACGGGGCGGGCCCAATAAAGACTCGCGACCACCAAAACGACGGTGACGACCCCGGCCGCGACATGGACCATCGGCAGCTTGCCAGCGCTAGCGGCCATCTTCCCCTTCCCCATCTCCCTTGCCCTCACTCCGCCAAGCGCAGCAGGGCCATCGAGCGCGCTTCTAGGAGCACCGGTTCGCCCGCCTGGAACGCCTGGCCGCCCCGCTCCAGAAAGCTGAGTGGTCGGGGGCGGTTCGCCTCCGCATCCATCTGGGCCGCCAAATTCTCCGCCATCCGGCGCATCTCGAGCCGCAGCTCCAGCTGGGTCACCACCTGGCGACTGATGGTGCGCAGTGCCTCCCTCTGTTCGGCGCTGAGCTCCCGCGGTGTGAGGTCGATAACGCAAAGCGTGCCCAGGGCATGGCCCGCCGGCGAGATCAGCGGTGCGCCGGCGTAGAAGCGCATGTGCGGGTCATCCACGACCAATGGATTTGCGGCAAAGCGCTCGTCCTGGGTCGCATCGGGCACCTCGAGGAGGTCCCCCTGTACGATAGTATGCGCGCAAAAGGCCACCTGACGGGGCGTCTCATCGACGGTCATTCCGACTTTGGCTTTAAACCACTGCCGGGTGGCATCGATGAGGCTCACGGCCGCCATCGGCGTCTGGTAGATCTGCGCGGCCAACCGGGCCAGATCGTCAAAGGTCGACTCCGGCTCGGTGTCGAGGACTTGGTAGCGGTAGAGATCCTGCAGGCGCTGGGCTTCGTCGGCGGGCATCGGCACCCCGAGGTCGGTGGGGATTTGGGCGTGTTTGGGCGCACCCTCCTGGGTGTCAAGCACTTTGACCCATTTGGCCCCGAGCCCCTGCGGGATGGTGAAGGTCAGCGGCTCGTAATGCGCGTTGAACATGAGGTAAAAACTGCTGTCGACCAACCGCTGGCCACGCACGTCCAGCTCCTGCAGCGCCTGACCGTTGAGGTAGACCGTCAGGGATTTGGCATAGCCGGCCTGCCAGTCCTCCTCGCTCATCTCCTGGCCGTCGGGCCGGAACCAGCCGATATCCCCGACCTCTATGCCGTGGATAGCTCGGCCTAGGAAGAACCGTCGGCGGCGGAAGACGGGGTGCGCCTGACGCAGACGAATCAGGCCCGCAGCGAACTCGAAGAGGTCCCAATCGGCGTCTCGCCAGTTGTACCAGGAGATCTCATTGTCCTGGCAATAGGCGTTGTTGTTGCCGCCCTGCGTGCGGCCGATCTCGTCCCCGCCTAAGAGCATAGGCACGCCCTGCGACAGGAAGAGGGTCGCCAGGAAATTACGCTGCTGCCTGGCACGCAAGGCGTTGACCTCCGGATCGTCGCTCGGCCCTTCGGCGCCGCAATTCCAGGAGCGGTTGTGGCTCTCCCCGTCGCGGTTGTCTTCACCGTTCGCCTCGTTGTGCTTGTCGTTGTAGCTCACCAGGTCGCGCAGCGTAAAGCCGTCATGGGCGGTGATGAAGTTCATGCTGGCGAAGGGCTTGCGGCCGGTCGTCTCGTAGAGGTCCGAGCTGCCGCACAGGCGAAAGGCGAACTCGTTCAGCGTCCGATCGATGCTCCGCCAGTAGTCACGCACGCAGTCGCGGTACTTGCCATTCCACTCCGACCAGTACGGGGGGAAGTTGCCCACCTGGTAGCCTCCCTCGCCCACGTCCCAAGGCTCGGCGATGAGTTTGACCTGGCTGACCACCGGGTCTTGCTGCATCAGGTCGAAGAAGGCCGACAGCCGGTCCACGGCGTGCAGCTCCCGGGCCAGGGTGGCGGCGAGGTCGAAGCGGAAGCCGTCCACGTGCATCTCCTGCACCCAGTAGCGCAGGCTGTCCATGATGAGCTGGAGCACGTGTGGGTGGCGCATGTTGAGGCTGTTCCCCGTGCCGGTGTAGCTGTTATAGCCCCAGTAGTTGCGCAGGCCGCGCTCGAGCAGGTGGGCGTCCTGGACGAACTGGTGCACTGGCATGAGCTCGACGGCGGTGACGCCCAGCCGCTTGAGATAATCGATGACCACGGGGTGGGCCATGGCCGCATACGTGCCCCTGACCTCCGAGGGGATGTCCGGATGCGTCATCGTCAAGCCCTTGACGTGGACCTCGTAGATCACGGTTTGGTGCCAGGGGGTACGGGGGTGTCGATCGTTCCCCCAATCGAAGAAGGGGTTGATGACCACCGACTTGGGCATGAATGGGGCGCTATCGCGATCATTGCGGGCCTCGGCGGCGTCGCCGAAATGGTACGAGAACACCGCCTCGTCCCACTGTACCTGGCCCTCGATCGCCTTGGCGTAGGGGTCGAGGAGGAGCTTGGCTGGGTTACATCGCTGGCCCTCCTCCAGCGCCCAGGGCCCATGGACGCGGAAGCCATAGCGCTGGCTCGGCTGTACCTGGGGCAGGTAACCGTGCCAGCAATAACTGGTGACCTCCGGCAGGTCGACGCGAGTCTCCTGCCCCGCCTCATCGAACAGGCAGAGCTCGACGCGCTCGGCCACCTCGGAGAATAGTGAGAAATTCACGCCCGTCCCATCGTAGGTCGCACCGAGAGGATATGGGTGTCCCGGCCAGATTTGCATGCGACGCTCCTTCGATCCGATGCACTATGCCAGCAACCGGAGCCGCGTTGGAATCCGCCTCACTTGGTCGGTAATAAGCGCGCAATGGTCAGGTACGGGAGGTGAGTCCGGGGGCGCTTAGTGCCATGAGGTGGTCCGATCGGGCATGGTGGCCGTCGTGGGCGCCTTTGCGTGAGATGCGGATCAGTGAGATCGGTAAGAGCGGAGGGCAGTTCATCGGATGTGCCAGCACTCGAGTCTCAACGCTGTTGCCCCTTGAAGAGTGTGCGGGAAAAATTGAAGCAGTTGTCCGGTGTGCCCGAGGACTGGGTACCTGGTGCGCTGCGTCCTACATGGGCAATATCCATGCCCATGTGTCTCGGGGGTCTGCTGGCCGACCTAAGGCCCTCTATGGATGTTTTCCGCTCTCAGAAAGAGAGGGATCGCGGTTCGATCTCATCTCATTCTGAGAGGGGAAAGCCCATGTCTTTTTGAAAGCGTCCCAGTCCCAGCACCCTGATTTTCATGAGTCCAGTGCCTGCGGTTCGCGCTGACACGTCGAAAAGTCTAGGGTTGAAACGGGGTAGCAACTATGAGCCGACTGATGATTGCCATGCCTGCTGCTCTGTCGCGGCAATTGCTTGACAGCGGTTTGCATTGGTCTGCACGGCTTCCTGCATCGCCGCTTGCACGAGGATGACGCCCTGACGGTGTACTCTGCCGTAGTGGCCCTGCCGGGCCTTGCTAGCGCAGCACCGCTGCGGCCATGCGCTCCAACTGTGCGCCCATCTCAGCTTCGGTGTCGACGTGTTCGGGCCGCACGACCACCCGATCGGCGCCAGCGTCGAAGAATGCCTGCACAACCGCTCGGTCCGGTTCCTGACCATAGACGGAAATGGTAATCGACTTCGGGTCCCTGCCCGCCTCTTTGGCCAGGGCGTCGAGCTCCCGACGGCTCTTCTCCACCTCCGCCGGCGTGATGCGGTTGGGCAACCAGCCGTCGGCATGGGCCACCACCCGGCGCAACACGTTCTTGGCAAGGCCACCGATGATGATGGGCGGATGTGGCTTTTGTGCCGGTTTGGGAAAAGATCTGACGGGCGGAAAATCGAAATAGCGGCCGTGGTACTCCGCCTCGTCATGGGTCCACAGCGCCTTCATGACCTCGATGGCTTCCCGGGTCTGCGTCCAGCGGTGCGCGAAGTCGCCCCCCATGATCTCGGTTTCCTCCCGCAACCAGCCCGTGCCGATGCCGAACAGGAAACGGCCGCCGCTGAACAGATCCAGACTGGCGATCTCTTTGGCCAGGAGGAGGGGGTTGCGCTCGGGCACCAGGGTAATACCCGTGCCGAGCTTAATGGTGCGGGTGACCCCCGAGGCCCGGGCCAGGGCGATATAGGGATCGGTGAAATGCGAATAGGTCCAGGGGATCTCGCCGCCGGTGGCCGGAAAGCGGCTGGTACTATGCACCGGCACAACGGGATGCTCTGCGTACCAGATCGACTCGAACCCCAGCTCTTCAGCTTTACGAGCCATGAAGGCCGGGTCGATAGTATAGGCCGGCAGTGGGACGGATGTGCCAATGTTCATGCCGCGAGGCTCCTCTGCTGTGGCGTTTCAAGACCCTAAGGCAAACGGACGAGGAGAAGACGAACGGCATGAGTAGAACATATTTTGCCCGCCATGTCACCTGGGTCCATCATTTTCCATGTAGAGTGCGGTGTTTGACATCTCCCGCTGTGTAGCTTGACCCAACGTGTGCAGATGCGACCAGATCGACGGGTCCCCTGACCCTGTAAGCGATTTCGTCAGCCCCTGTTTGTCGCACCCGCTCCGCTGTGTCGACGTGCGCAGATGCTCCCACGCGTCGGGCCATCTGGCAGCGTCGATGCGCCCAACCAATTGCAGTTGTCAGCGGCGATGGCGTAGATTGGCATCGCTCTTGCCCATAATACGATCGCGTCACCGTGGTCCGGCCGACTGGCGATGAGCAAGGCTCGGAGAAGGACTCACGGCCCTCGTAGGGCCCCTGACACGCGCTGGAAAATGGTCGTTGAGGTGCACTCTCATAGCTCCAAACTGGCGGACCCATGCCCCACCTGAGCGGTTCGCTTCTGCCGTCACGGGAGAGGAATGCGTCGATGCAGCATGCGCTGATCTGTCTTCCAGCACCTCTCTCTGCGACGATCAGCATTGCGCCATCGCGCCTTCTCATGAGGCCGCAACTCCTGACGCGCCCAGTTCCCCTCCCCATAGGGAGGGACATCTCCCCAAGCCACTTCTCGTAGGATACCTCGGATCTCAGTTCAACATCTGCTACACGGTCAGGCAGCAGCCCGGCGGCGGCCCAATCGCCCAATGTTGCTCCCATGTGAGGTTATAAGCACTTCGGCCACGGTCAGGGTGGCACTGCTAATAGGGTGCACTGGGGCGAGCACGGCGTCAGCTAGCTTCGCCTCGCTGGGGCGAATCGGCTGTAGAGATCAGCTGTTTGGCCTAACGAACCACTGCAGCGGACACGGGAATAGCGGTCATTTGCAGCGTGGTCGTCCAGTCAGCAGTCGGGAGTGGCTCAGCCCCCGCCGCTGAGCTTGGTCATTCGGCATGAGTTCCAGCGACGTAGACTAAAGGGACGCCAGCGGCCGTGGGTATTGGCAATGTAGCGTGTGTATTGCCCATATGCCGCCAAGGCTGCCGACAGGGTAGCCCGTCCTAAAAGGAGTCCGCCAGAGTGCAACGCAATTGGCAGAGGGACGCAACGCAGAGGGGTCCGCTGAAAGTGCCAATATGTGCCCCCCGCGAGTGTGCCGTGGGCTAGCGAGGGGGCGGGGTTTCATCACCACAGCGCCGGCTGCAGACCATGACTTTTGTGCGTTGAAGACTGCTTATCGGGAGAAAGACCTATGAAACGCTGGACACGGCTGCTGATGTGCGTTGTGACTCTTTTTGGCGTCGGCCTGACGGCTTCCTGGTCGATGGCACAGCCGGCTCCCTTGCTGAGCGTACCGGTCGCTTTTGGCCGCGGGTTAAATACCGCACAGCCAGGGAACCTAGTCAACCATGTGATACTTCCTGACGACATCGAGGTCAAGCTAGGTGGCGTCGTGCACTTTCTCGTGGCAGGGTTCCACCAGGTCGTCGTGTACAAGCCTGGGACGCAACCTGAGGATATTGCTCTCCCTCCTGCAGGCACCACCTTTATCAACGACGCGACCAACCGATTCTACCAGGGGATCACTCCGGCCGGGGGGCCGGCGCCTGGTCTCCCGATTACGACCGACCCCTCGAATGCTCGCAATCGGGTGGAATCCGTGTCGTTTCCGGCTTCAGCAGGTACAGGCACGCCTCCCTCCGAGGCAGCAGACCCGGGGGTTTATCTGGTGATTTGCAACGTTCGTAATCATTTTCTCGACGGGATGTTCGCTTTCGTGCGGGTCGTTCCGTAACCCAGGCACGATATATGTGGGAGGAGAGGCCGGCGGCCTCGCTCTTCGCTGGGTGTGATGCCCAGCGTTCAGCGTGTACTTACACATTCGGGAAAGGAGGTAGAAATCTCTGAGCAAGAGGGCGTTTCCTGGGGTAGAGGAACTGATGTCAGAGGTGGTTCTATCAACTCGCTACGAGAGAACAGTGCAAGGGGCACGGCTCACCAACGTGTAGGGCGGCGAGATATGGCACATGCAAAAGGCAGGACAGATCATACGTAACCATGCTCAGCATTTAGCCGCGCTGGCGTTGTCGAGCGTCTATTGGCCGGCCTGGGGTTGACCGCCGCAGCGCAGACGGGTGGCACATCTGGGTGCGCGCCTCGGGCCAGGAACTCCCGGCCCTACAACAGTGGTCGTTCCCGTGGGAGGACCCGGCCGAATCGGCCAGCCAGTCCTTGCCGCCATCGGGGCGAAGAGTTAGGAACGGGATCCCATCTGGGGGGAGCGACGAACTGCTGCTGTCTTGGTTGCCCAACGTCGATCCCTTCGTCCTGCCGGACGCGACGCACCTGCTGTAGGTGCAAAAGCCGCGCAGCATGGCTCAGCGCCTGGCGGCCTTCTTCGCTCGACACCCGCTCTCAGCCTCTGCCTGATCGGTCAGAGGGAGAGGCTGCGAGGCCCCTCCCTATCCTGGTTAGGCCTGAGTTCCACCGGATGAGAAAGGAGGTGTGCTTGGGGTAAAGCACCAGGGGTCATTGGCCAACAGAGCTGCGGACAAACTTGGACTGGAGGGAGGCATCCCATGGAAAACATCGACCGTCGATCTGCGCTGACTGTTGGGTTAGCCACCGCCGCCACCCTGCCGGCGTTGTTCACCCCAAACCCCGCATCGGCCCAGCGCTACCGCCCCGATGAGGGCCGGGAAATCGCCCCAGGGGTCAGGCGTATCGATCTCACGAAGCGTGCGTCGCAGATCCCTGCTTATGCTACAGTGTCGATGCGAGACATCGTCTATCAGCCGGGCGCGAAGTCCGAGAACCCGGCCATGCCGAACGACATGGTGTGTCATTGCCTGGAAGGCGAGCTGCAGGTCAACCAAGGACCGAATGAGCAGTTTACCGCGAAGACCGGGGACGTGTGGTCCTGTAAGAAGGGAATGGCGGAAACGAACGTGAACAAGGGCAATGTGATCGCGATTATGCGCGTCATCGATCTCATTCCTCCGGGATAAGGCGAGCGATCGCTTGCGCGTTGCTGCGATGGCGCGGCCAAAAAAGCCAGGACGCGGGCCCCAGGGTATGTCCCCAGCGACCATGGGGATCGACCTGGGGTCGGACCGGTATCATCCGGGTTCCTAGGGCGTGCTGGCCGCGCCAAGGCCTCACCAAAGCGTGCAGATGATGGCGTGTAGCGTCCGCGGCGCTCCTGCCGCCCGCCGCGTCTGGTGCCCAACGTTCCGCAGCAAAAATCGTTCACCCATTGGGGCGCCGCCTAGGCGCCTGGACCGTCGCTGTCCAGAATCTCCTGGATTTTCTCGGGCGGCACCTGCACGTCGATGCCGGCACGCTCTTCTTGCAAGAGCATGGCGACCCGCGAATCACGCTGACCCCAGCCTCGATTCAAAGCTTCCGTCAGCTCGGCCAACGCCAAATTGGCGAGGCGCATCGGCACGCTGAACTCCCGGCCCAGTTCCACCGCTAGGGATACATCCTTATGCGCGAGGCGAAGCGCGAAGTCTGGCGGATCATAACGGCCCGGCAGGAAGTGGTCGGTCAGACCGTCGAAGGTCTGCCGTCGACCGAGCGCCCCATGACGCACGGCCTGCCACAGGACCAGCGGGTCGACTCCCGCCTTGATCCCCATGCTAAAGGTCTCGGCTAGCGCCGTTTGCAGAATGTAGCCGGTGCAGTTATGCACCAGCTTGGCGATGGCACCCGCTCCGATGGGGCCGACGTAGTATGGCTTGTCGCCGATGGCATCGAGCACCGGCTTATATCGGTCGTAGATCGCCCGATCGCCGCCGACCCAGATGGCCAGTCGCCCCGTGCGGGCGCCGCGGGGTCCGCCGCTGACGGGGGCGTCCAGGACGTGCGCACCCATCTTGGCGAAGACGTCATGGATCTGGCGGATCAGCGTCGGCGAGTTCGTGCTCAGATCGAAGTACGCCTTGCCCCGGCTCAAACCCTGGAGCAGACCGTTCTCACCGAGAGCCACCTCCTGGACTTCCGGGGGGCCGGGCAATGAGGTGAAGACGACTTCGCTGGCTTCCATCACCTGCCGAGGCGAATCCGCCCATGTGGCTCCAGCTTCCAGATGCGGTGCCGCGGCATTGCGGTTGATGTCGTGCACGACGAGCTCATGGCCTCCCTTGAGGGCATTGAGCGCCATACTCGAGCCCATGGTCCCCAAGCCGATAAATCCGACTTTCATGTGTTCTCCTTGTCAAATGAGAAATGGTGCAAGGTTAGTGCTGCTTTCACTCCCCACGAACCTCTCACACGGGGGGTTTTTCGGAGATGACGCTGACCCAACTGCGTTCCTCCCTGTCCTGGGGAGAGCACCCCCACCAGGTTCAGGCCCCCTCTCCCTCCGGGAAAGGGCTGGGGTGAGGGGAGTCGAAGCTTTAAGCAAGCTCGGGGCCGCCCTCACCCTGTCCCTCTCCCAAAGGGAGAGGGAATATTGGCACCCCTGCTGATAGCTCCTGAGGCCTTAACCTAGCGCAAATATCCATCAAGGGGGAGGTTCATGGACCCCGATCCCCTGTCCGGTCGCACCTCATCTGGCCGCTGCACCGTTAGAGCATTGCCAAGACAAGAAGGAGCACGATGGTAGAGATCCTGTGCCGAGTTACGCCTTGCTGGCGACCTTCTGCATGAAGATACGCATTTGCCCCAGGGGGTCAGGCCCACGGGGGACGAGGAACAAGGCCTGGGCGCCGGCGGCCTTCCACCGCCGTACCTTGTCGATGCATGCGGCCCGAGTACCGACCATGTCGTGGGCGTGGGCGTCTTCAAAGGGACGCTCAGGCGGCTGGGCGACCCCTACGCCGGAAGGTCTGGGGACGTAGCCAGGGCCGCCAAAGCGCATCAGTTCGTCTTTGTCCTCGGAGATAAACAACGCCATGGTGGATACGGCGTTGGGAAAGCTGGCAGGGTCTTTGCCCTCGTGGACCAGGAAAGCCTTGAGTCGCTCGACGTCCTTGACAAACTGTTCCGGCGACTGGTGTCCGGGGCCAGCGGAACTCATCCAGCCATCGGCCAGACGGGCGACACGCCGCAGACCCGCATCGCTGCCCCAGCTCCCGATCCAGATCGGCAGGCTGGGCCGTTGTAAAGGTTTCGGTTGCAAGTCGACGCCGGTGGTATCGTAGAAGCGCCCCTTGAACGGCGCCGCATCGGGGCTAAGGTAGGCGCGCAGCGCTCGCACGGCTTCCTCAAAGCGCGGCCACATGTCGCGGTGGTCCATGCCCACGACCTCGTAGTCGCGGAACAGCGACCCCGTCCCGACGCCGGCGATGACGCGCCCGCCGCTGAGGACATCCAACGAGGCATACTGCTTGGCAGCGACCAGGACGCCGCGCGGCGGCAGGACCAATACCGATGTCACCAGACGCATGTGCCCCGAAACCGCCGCCACGGCGGTGAGGACGCTGAAGGGATCGAGACCGTCCGCTAAACGGTCGCCGACGACCCCATAGGCATAGCCCATCTGCTCAGCTTCTCGGGCAAAGTCGGTCAGATATTTCCAGGGCGAGGGTTGTTCCGCTATCCCCATGCGTGGGAAGGTGATGCCATACTCCATAGTGTCTCCAGTCTCTCCGCTGTGTCACAGGCGATAATCTCGTCTGCACGATCAACCGACACGACGTCGCAGCTGCAACATCTGATGTTTGCCGGCACCAAGACTATCACAAGAAGGGCGCCAGGTGGTAGTCGCTTAGCGTGGTTCCCCTCCCGTAACCATCAGGGCCGCGCGGCCGAGGATATCTCCCCGTTCGAGACGATCATGGATCGCCAGCGCGGCCTTGGCGTCGAAGGGACACTTCTCCGTCACCAGCGGCCAGACGTCTCCACGCGCCGCCAGCTCGAGGGTTTCGTACACCTCCTGCCGGGTGCAATATCGGCTGCCCAGGAGCTCCAGCTCCTTGGAGAGTAAATCGCGCCCGAGCGCCTCAAAAGGCGTGGCACCGCCCCCGCCGCCGAGGGTGACCAGCCGCCCACCCCTGCCGAGCGCCTTGGCGCCGTCCGTCAGCGTCTTGGGGCTGGAGACAAAGTCCACGACCACATCCACCCCGTTGCCGCCCGTGAGGTCAAGCAGGGCCTCGGTCATGCGGCCATCGGCGGCGTTCACCGTCGCGTGGGCGCCGACCTCGCGACACTTGTCGAGCTTGGCCTCCGCCACGTCGACCGCGATTACCCGCGCATGTGCCCAGCGGGCCATCATCACCATGTGAATCCCCACGCCACCCCCCGCGCCGATGACGGCCACCTGCTCCATGGGAGCAATGCGTGCCCGGCGGATGACTTTGTAGGGCGTTGCCACGGCATCGCAGAGGACGGCCACTTCAGCCGGATGGCGTTTGTAGTCGAGGCCTTCCGGCAGGCGGATAAAGCAGCTCACGGGCGCCTTCATGTACTCCGCGTAAGCGCCGTCGATCTGGCGCCCGACATGGCCCTTCAAATTAAGACAGAGAGGTGGCCGGTTGAGGCGGCACCACTTGCAATAGCCGCAAGTGATGTAAAAATAGCAAGTGACGGCATCGCCGACCTTGAGCATACCTGGATCGACGCCGGAGCCGACCTCGACGATCTCGGCGGTGATCTCGTGGCCGATGATGAGGGGAAATGTGACCGGCTGTCCCCGCCCCATGCGCGTGTGCTGAATCGTCAAGCCCATGCCGCACGCCATGATCCGGGCCACGGCCTCCCCTGATCCAACCACAGGATCGGGACGTTCCTCCATGACAAACGGGCCTCCACGCTCGTGTAACACCAGTGCTTTCATGGTGACGACTCCTCTTTCTCTGCCTTCCGCCAGCCCACACTCGTCCCAGGTAGCATGGCATTGTACACACCTCATCGCGATGGGCAACTCTGAAAATGGGCCTGCCGCCTGCTTCGTCTTTCGCCGTAGGGGGTCGGGACCTCGCAGGCCGTATACCCGCGGTGGTTCAGGACATACCACCCCTGGGCTGCAGGGGCAAAGTCGGGACCTCACAGCCCGTATATCCGCACCGGATGTACACGCGGCGAAGATGGCACGACCGCCTACACGTCGCCAGCCTCTGGGTGTGCGTCACCTTCTTGTCATGCCACCGCCGAGCCGATGCCCTCTCACGGTGGGCTTTGGCGCCAGGTTAAGTCACTTACGCCCTGGCGTGGGAGCACGAGGTCCCCTCTCCCGCCGGGAGAGGGTCAGGGTGAGGGTGGCTGGGAGCCTGTTCAGAGTTTTGACTTCCCTCACCCCAGCCCTCTCTCAGAGGGAGAGGAGACCTAAGCCTGGTGCCTCTGCTCCCAGTGGGAGAGGGTCAGAGGGAGGGGATCATACTATGCCACAGTGGAAAACTGTGTGCGAATACCCTATACTCGCCTCACCGATCTGGCTTATCGTGGTCAACGCAGGGGCGCTTCCTGATGCAGCACAGCCGTATGCCGGCTCCCCATGCCGCGCCCTCTACCCACAGCCATGACGAAAGGACACACCATGCCCAGCTTTACACACCACGACGCCACCATCTATTACGAGGAGTATGGTCAAGGCTTCCCCATTCTCACCTTCGCGCCCGCGGGCTTGCAGTCGGTCATCGACGTCTGGAACCGTCCGATGGCCCCCATCAATCCCATCAAAGAGCTCGCCGGGGACTTTCGGGTGATCGCGCTCGATCAGCGCAATGCCGGCGGCAAGTCGCGCGCCCCCATCAGCGCTCAGGATGGCTGGCACAGCTACCTATCCGACCACATCGCCCTGCTGGACCACCTGCGGATCGACAAGTGCCATGTCTTAGGCCAATGCATCGGCGGGCCGTTCATCTTCAGCCTGTTGAAGGCCCAGCCCCAGCGTGTTGCCTCGGCGGTGATTTTGCAAACGATCGGGCGGGTGGGAGAGATGCCGCCAAGCCGCTCGGCCAACTTCGAAGCGTGGGTGAAGACCCTGCAAGACCACCCTGAGGCGACCGATGCGGTGCTGGAGGCATTCTATCAGAACCTGTACGGCCCCGGCTTCGTCTATAGCGTCGATCGCGCCTTCGTGTCGAGCTGTCAGACGCCCTGCCTAGTGTTGGCAGGTAACGATGCGGCGCATCCGTACGCGATCTCCGAGGAAGTGGCCAAGCTGCTCCCCAACGCCGAGTTCATCCCGGAGTGGAAGGAAGGCGCCGCCCTGGAGGCGGCGAAGCGGCGGATCAGGGAGTTCCTCACGAAGCATACGCCGACTCGGACGTAGCCCCAGCATCACACGCCAGTGAGGCAAGCGCTCTGGAGGAGGGTCGGGGGGCTCGCCTCGCGCGGGCGGAGTTTCGTTGCGCGAGTCCGGCGAGTGGGCATGATGGTTTCAATGCATAGTAGAAGGGGAAACTGCGGCTGCGAGGTTTTCCCTGACCCATAAAGGCCCCACGCTCGATCCCCTATCTTCGGCTTGTCTCATCCCCCGATAATATGACCACTCCACATTTCCGCTCATCATAAGAGTTCCATACCCCCAGAGCCACCCGGAAATTGTCCACGGTGGCCTGGTTTCGCAATCGAGCCATTGGCATGTTGTATGGTGTAGGCGCGCATAAAGCCGTAGTACTTGGCGAAGCGCGTTAGCTCGGCCTCGACATCGTTCTCCGTGCTGCCCCGTAAAGTTACAGGCGCCCATCCATGCGGTGTCTCCAAAGAGTTGGTCGGCGGCGGTCATCGTTAGGCGCTTTCAGCGAAAGGGCCACGCCAGGTTGAGTTTTGTGTCTAGATACCTTATCTCGATCACGAACAGAGAAAGTCTCTGGACAATAAAATTGATTATAATAAAATATTTTTGATAAAATCGTGCGCGGAAAGCTCCAGGTCGAAAATAGGCCCAACAAGCCTCTTCGGCCTGTTGAGGCTGATGACACCGACGGCCACAGGCCTCCCTTCGGGGCCCCTTGCTCTATGGAGAGCATAACAGTTCCGGGCTTCCCTCGTTCCCAAACGCCGTGCAGAGCCTCTGGAAAGGAGAGCGCCATGTCGCAAGCTCCGACGATCACGACACAGCAGCAGGTCTTCTTTGCCATCTCGTTCTTTGCGAGCCCGGGCGGCCATATCGGCCCGGACCTGGAGGAGAGGGTGTACCAAGCGATTCTCACCAGGCTGACGAACGCCGCCCCGACCATCGGCCAATGGAACGTCGTCTGGGGGCCGAGCGTCGTCCAGTTCGCCTCCGCCTGGTATGCCATTAATACCATGTACGTCGCGCAAAGCGCCGCAGAACCAGCGCAGTATGTCATCGCCATCGCCGGCACCAATCCCTCTTCGGCCTTCGACTGGTTAGTCGAAGACTTGCTCGTCCGGGTGCAGGTCCCTTGGGTGTATGCCCTGTCGAGTGCGCCTGCCGCCAAAATCGCACTGGGCACTGCGGCAGGCCTCACCATCCTGCAGAACATGAAACCGTCGGGTACACGACCGGGCGCCGGAACCTCGCTCACCGACTGGCTACAGACGATCACGGGCGCGGGCGCACCCCTGCGCCTCATGGTCACCGGTCACAGCCTCGGTGGCGCGCTGTCGCCCACCCTGGCCCTGTGGCTCGCCGATACACAGGGCATCCCTGGCCTCTGGGATCCGTTGCGGCGTGCCACGATCGCCACCATGCCCACCGCGGGTCCCACCGCCGGCAACAGCGCGTTTGCCGCCTACTCGGACCAAAAGCTAGGCGATCGGGTGGCTCGTTTCAACAACAGCCTGGACGTCGTCCCGCACGCCTGGAACCTGACCACATTGGCCGCGATCCCAGCTCTGTATGAACCCGAGATCCCCGTCAGTGAGCTGGTCAATAGCTTAGTGGAGAAGGCGAGGCAAGCGGCGCAGAATGGCGATTACACACCCATTCAGGCCTCGGCCCCGGATTTGCCCGGTCAGGTGGACTCCACGCTCATCAAGAGTCCCCTCGCCTTCGTCAATTTCTTGATGCAGGCCGGCTACCAGCACGTCAACGCGTACTACCCCTGGTTCCACTTCGATCCGAACTGGTGGTCGGGGGACAGCCGCCCAGACACCGTATTCGAGGCCGTAGCTACGGCGGTACGCCCCGCGCTCGAGAAAGCCCACGTGGTCGCGCGCCGAGTGCCAATCGGCCTCGAGTTGGTTGACGCTCCTGTGAGTGCGCAGGATCCACGCACGCAGGACATCGTTCAGCGACTGACGGCCGAGCTGCGCAAGCATGGGGCCCCGGCCTAAGCCTGCATCGCGGCATCCAGCATGATGGAAGCCCGCTCCGCCATCGGCGGCAATGCCTTCTTGAGAGGGAAGAGCGTGTCCTGGATGTTGATGCCGAACATCTTACCGAAGTAGGCTTCGGCGATCTGTCCTGGTGGCTCGAAGTGGCCAATATCGGCATTGGCAAAGCGCGGGTCCCTGCACCTCTTCTCCTGCTTCCTCGTGACGTAGAACCGGTCGATATCCGTGTAGTCGCCGATGATACCGCAAGGCGAGCTTAGACCTCGAGGAATGCCAGCAGGTCGGTGTTCAGTTGGTCCAACGAAGATTTCACCTACGCCCCGCTTCCTCGATCATGTCCTCCGCGCCGCACTGAAATGGGGAGACTCCAAAGTGTCCGAGCGCGGCGATGAATTCGCTCCGAGATGCCCCTGCGATCTCGGCCGCTGTCCCTTGTGAGCTGCGCCGCATCTCATACCATTTGACCGCCGCCGCTAACCGCAGATCCCGAACGAAGGTGGCGGGGTCCTCCCGCAAGGCGGCCAACACGCCTTCCGACATTGCAATCGTCATCTGCACCATATTTCACCCATCCTGGTGGTCTGTTTCAAGCAACCCATAGAGCTTCACTTCGGGCTTACGTGCTGGAGGCTATCGTAGATAGGCCGAGAGGCCACGGTTTATCGCCTAACTACCAAACTCCCCTGCCGCCCTACAGTGGCCATGGTCCATCTGGCTCTATCCTGCAGCCACGACTGTCAGGGCATGAAAAGCGGCAATCAAGCCTGTTTGGGTGCAAGCTGATGAGGTGATGGGTGATTACCCTCAGAACGCTGCCACTTCATGTTCCACGGCTGTACTCGCATCAGCCGAGCGAATCCGGTATACTACGGCGCACGCAAAAACCAACCTTACAGATCGCATGTTCGAGCCGAGCCTGGAAACGCGTATGCAGGGGGTTGCTATGTACATCCTCATGGTCCGACTCACAGTCAAGCAAGATCACATCGACGATTTCATCAAGGCCTCGATTGCCGACGGTACTAACTCCATCCAGCACGAGCCCGGATGCTACCGCTTCGACATCATCCAGGACGAAACCAACCCCACGCTCTTCGCCTTCACCGAGGTGTACAGCGACGAGGCAGCGTTCGAGCACCACAAAACCACCCCGCACTTTGCGCAGTGGGATGCGGCAGTGAAGGATATGTTAGCCAGTCCTTTCGAAGTCTCGTTCTGCCGGCCAGTCTTCCCGTTGGGCGACGCCAAATGGGACGCCCGCCGCCCAGAGGCCGTGGACGACCCGGCGTTCGCCGGCGGCCTGCACGTCATCCACGCGCCGCTGCCCATCCAGCCGGACAAGGTGCACGCCTTTATCGCGGCGGTCCGGCTCGACGGGCTGGGATCCACGCATGAGGAGCCCGGCTGCCTGCGGTTCGATGTCTATCAAAACATCCAGAAGCCCAGCGAGTTGTACCTGTACGAGGTTTACGTCAACAAGGCGGCGTTTGAATATCACACCAGGACGCCGCACATCGCCAAGTGGCGCGAGACCGTGAAGGATTGGTATGCGGGTGAGCGCACCGGGGCCAGGCGTGGACGCAACGTCTGGCCGCCGGACAATTGGGGTTGGAGTTCAGGCAAACCGGTGCGGTAGGTTAGGCGAGGGTCGGATCATGGCACGCTATGCCGCCCCACCAGTCGACCACGCTCAATTCTTTCCGTTGTAGCATAGCGAACGCAATGCCGGTGACGCTTGGGTGTGCGCGGACTTTAACTCGTTCACGATGGAACCCGCGCGTGGGGTCTAGGACCGGACCACGACCGACGCTGGGCTGCTCGCCGAGTGCGATCGACGACGAGGCGTGTCATCGGTGCTTGCCTCGCGAGTGGAGGGAATGTGGCTGGATGAGCACTCCAGGGCATTACAACGATGTGGTGTTGGTCGGCGACGTTCGCGATGTCTATGCCGAGTCCGAGGATGCGGCCCTCGGTGTGATCCTGCTGGTCGATGCTGGCGAGCCTTGTGAAATCCCGGTTATGTTCCCTGCGGCTCAGCCGGGCCTAGCGGTCGGGGATCGCCTGTGGGTACGCGGCCGCCTGACGTTCGAGCCGATGGCGCCCCGCCAAGAACCGCTCTATTTCGTGCGGGCGAGGTGGGTCGAAGTGCTGAGGCGCAGGGAGGTCGCTAGGCAGAGCACCGACTTTGAGGACGGTGGCCTGCATTAGGTCGGCTATGCGCTTCGGTGTAGGTTTTTCGCCCCCTCTCTCAGCAGTTTTCGTCCAATCACCACCGCCGTGCGCTGCGTGAAACACCACTGGTTTTCGGGATTGCGGAAGGGGTATAAGCCGCTTAAATCCTGTCGGGCATCTTCTTCCACCATGCGGCGCACCTGGCTCGCGTTCGATGGCGGGGTCTGCGCCGTCTGCAGCCAGCGCTCCAGGACTTGCGGGAAAATGCCACTATGCACGCGTTCCACTTCCAGTCCGGCCGCAGCACACAGTCTCAGGATACGACTCAGCGGCATCGCTGCGGTGTGGGAAGGATCCCGTAGCTGTTCTAGGCGGTTGTGGAACACGGCACGTTCCGGGTGCTCACTCGCCACGAGATCTTCGATCGCCACCGTCCCGGCGGGACGGCACACGCGCACCATCTCCCCCAGGACGTGTTCCGGTGCGGGGAAATGATGCAAGGCAAATCGGCAGACGACCACGTCAAACGTCGCCTCCGCAAAGGGCAACTGGTTGGCATTGGCCAGTTCGAAACGTACGTTATCTAAGCCGCGCGTTTGGCGCGTCTGTTCCGCAATGGCCAGCGGGGCCTCGGTGAGGTCAACCCCGACGACTTCACGGCAACAGGTCGCAAATGCCATCGCGACATAGCCTGGCCCGGTCGCCACCTCGAGGACGCGGTCATGAGGGGTCGGTTGCACCAGCTGCACCAGCTGCATGGCGCGGTCCTCACTAGAGATCACGGGATGAGCCGCATAGGCTTCGGCTTGTGTCGTGAACGCGCGGCGCACAATCGCTTCGTGATGTGTGGTCGTCTGCATAACTGCCCGTTCCCCCTTTGACATCCTGAACCATCGTTAGCTTCGGAGAGGCCATCAAGTGGCATGGCCGTGAGGAATTCTTGCCTCGTACGAGAGTATACACCAAGCGGCCCCTCTCGGGCTTAACGATGTCCTTGGCTTGGGTGTATTTTACGGTTCAGAGCGTCGGTGCCAGGAACGGGCCTGGCTGGATTGCCATAAGTACCGTGTGAGCTGCTCCTCCTTCACGATCAGATGGCGTTCGGTCGTCAGCTCAATCAATCCCAGGTCTCGAAAACGCTTCATAAATTCGCTGATCCTCGGCCGGGTTGTGCCTACCATTTCGGATAATTCTTCGTGCGAGATCCAATGGTTGATGCGAATGCTATGGGCGTCCGGCTCACCAAGCTTATACGCCAGCTGTAACAAGATCTTCGCCAAGCGCCGCTCGCTATCCACCGTCGCAAGATTCGCGATCACCTGCTGCTGCTCGGCGATACGCACCGCCATGTAGCGCACGAACCCCTCCAGCAAGCCGTTCTGACTCAGGCAGTGCAAAAACCTCATAGGCGGGAGTTGCTTGACTACGGTGGGTGCCATGGCTACGGCAGTCTCACGTCGCCCTCCGCCGTCGGCAAGGCACAACTCTCCGAAGATATCGCCCTGCGTATGCATGGCCAACAGGCATTGTTTCCCGTCCGGGGCTATCGCCAGTAACTTGATCTGTCCGCTGCTGATGATGTAGACCATGCCGTCATGGTCACCACACGTGTAGACATGTCCATGTTTCGCAATCGTACGAGTTACGGCCTGGAGTGGGTCGCGCTGCAATGCTTCCTTAAGGCGCATCTTGAATTGGCGAATTTCGGGGGATTCTTCGCTCATCATGCTCGATCTCCGGGGTGACCGTGCGGTGGAATCGCCCTTACGGACCCGCCGGCTCTTGCTCCATGACGAGGAGCCCGACAATGCGGGTACGGGGATCTCCCGCGTGGCGAGGTAGGACTAGATACGGGCGCAGGATTGACGTCTGATCGGACACACAGGCGCTTGAATAGAGGCGCCGCGTCGGCAGGCATAAACATGCTCACCGCCAGGGTATGTCATAGGGCGGCAACGGCGCACGTTGGCTCTGTTGACCGGCCTAGCGCGGCGTATGCGCCCAATGCAGGATTGAGAATTCCTGAGGCAATTTAGCATACGTTATAGTAGAATAAAAGCTCTTTGATATACTCTTGATATAAATCAGCACTTCCTCGTCAGCAGAGGGCGCCGTGATGAAATTCGGCATCATGTTCTTTTCTTCCGACTGTGACGTCGAGGCACCCCACAGCTTGCTGCTGGATGTCGCCAGGTATGCTGATCGCCATGGTTTCACCTGCATCTGGACTCCCGAACGGCACTTCAATCGATTCGGTGGGCTTTTCCCCAACCCATCCGTCCTCTCTGCTGCCCTCGCCATGATCACCAAGCGTCTGCAATTGCGCTCCGGCAGCCTGATCTCTCCGCTGCATAACGAAATCCGCATCGCCGAGGAATGGTCCCTGGTGGATCAGCTCTCGGGGGGTCGCGTCGCGATCTCTTTCGGCTCCGGTTGGAACGTCAACGACTTCGTGTTCTTTCCCGAGCGTTACCAAACGCGCCGAGAGATCATGTTCGAGCAGATTGACACCATTCGTGCTCTGTGGCGGGGAAAGTCCATCACGCGCAAAAACTCCTTCGGCAAAGACGTGCAACTCAGCCTCTACCCGAAACCGATCCAGGCGGACCTCCCCATCTGGGTCACTTCTTCCGGCAACGCGGACACCTTCCGCGAAGCGGGATATCGGGGGGCCAATGTTCTGACCCACATGATCACCCAGGACATCTACGACCTCAAGGAGAAGATCGGCATCTACCGGCGGGCACGGCTCGACAAGGGGTTCGACCCGCTCAAGGGCATCGTCAGCCTTATGTTGCACACCTTCTTAGGTAAATCGGTCGAAGACGTCAAAGCCAGCGTGTATCATCCTTTCCGCGAGTATCTGCGCTCGGCCATCGACCTCGAGCAATTGGCCGCCCAAGGGGGTGGAGTCATCAGCGGCGGCTTCCACCACAAGGGTGAGCCGCTGCCATCCGATAAGCTGGAGGAATTGCTCGACCTCACCTTTGAACGTTATTTTGACAATGCCGCCCTCATGGGCACCGTGGCCAGCACCGCGAAATTCCTTCAAAAGCTCGAGGTCATTGGCGTGGATGAAATCGCCTGCTTGGTGGACTTCGGCGTTGGCAAAGAACAGATCTTGGCGAGCCTTGAGCACCTGGTTGCGCTCCAGGAAAGGTTCGACATCGACGCATAAATCCAGGACAACTCCCGCGTCATAAAAGGAGGGCCGAATGACCACTGTCTACGTCTTTCCGGGGCAAGGTTCTCAGAGAAAGGGCATGGGTGCGCATCTATTCGATGCATTTCCCGAATTGACTGCTCTGGCAGACGATATCCTGGGATACTCGATCAAAGACTTGTGCCTCAACGATCCCCAAAACCAGCTCAGAGACACCCGCTACACCCAGCCGGCCCTGTTCGTGGTCAACGCCTTGACCTATCTGGACAAGCTCCGCCAAAACCCCGTCACTCCGGCCTACGTGGCCGGCCACAGCCTGGGTGAATACAATGCGCTGTTTGCTGCCGGCGTGTTTGACTTCGCCACCGGGGTGCAACTGGTCCGAAAGCGGGGCGAGTTGATGAGCCGGGCTCCCGACGGCGCTATGGCCGCGGTGTTGAACTGTGATGAGTCCACCGTGCAGCAGATCTTGCGGGACCACCACCTGGAAGGCATCGATGTGGCCAACTACAATGCACCCTCCCAACTCGTGCTAGCTGGCCTGCGCGATGACATCCACATGGCCCAATCGCTGTTCGGATTCGACGATGTCAAATACATAGTGCTCAACGTTAGCGCCGCCTTCCATTCCCGGTACATGCGACCGGCCATGGAAGAGTTCGGGCGGTTCCTGCAAGATTTCACCTTTACGCCGCCCCAAATTCCCGTGATCTCCAACGTGCATGCCCGTCCTTATCGACCGGAGGAGATCACCACCAACTTGACGGAGCAGATCATCCGGCCGGTGCGCTGGACCGACAGCATTCGCTATCTCATGGGCCAGGGAGTGCAGAGTTTCGAAGAATTGGGGCCGGGCAATGTGTTGACCCGGCTCATCGCAGAGATTCAACGCACAGCGCCTCCCCTTGTCGTGGAAGACGAGCCGCCTCGGGACCATGCCTCGCAGCCACACCGCGGTTTCGTGGCCACGCCTGCGGCCCGCCACGAGGAAGACATCCGCAGCGCTTCGGGCCGGCACTGGCCGAAAATCACCCCCGAGCGGCTGGGCTCAGAGGAGTTCAAGCGCGATTACGGGCTGCGTTACGCCTACGTCGCCGGGGCTATGTATAAGGGGATCGCTTCGAAGGACATGGTCGTGCGCATGGGTAAGGCAGGCTTCTTGGGGTTCTACGGCACCGGCGGCGTAAGCTTGTCCGAGATCGAGCAAAACATTCGCGCCATCCAAGAACAGCTCAAGAATGGCGAGCCATACGGCATGAACCTGCTGTGGAATCCAGTACGGCCGGGCGCCGAAATGGAAACCGTCGACCTCTTTCTGCGCTATGGTATCCGCAACGTCGAGGCCTCGGCCTACATGCAGATCACGCCTGCCCTGGTCAAGTACCGTCTCAGCGGCCTCAGACGGGACGCGCAGGGCAAACCGATCATCGCCAACCGCATCCTGGCCAAGGTGTCGCGGCCGGAGGTAGCGCAGCTGTTCCTAAGCCCGGCCCCAGAGCGGATCGTCAAGCAGCTCGTGGATCAGCATGAGATCAGCGCCGAGCAAGCCGAGTGCTCGCACATGGTGCCCATGGCGGATGATCTCTGCGTCGAGGCGGACTCCGGCGGCCATACGGACATGGGAGTGGCCGCGGTGTTGATCCCGACCATCATCCGCTTGCGCGACAGCATGCAACAGCAGCATCAGTATGCCCGACAGGTGCGTGTGGGCGCCGCCGGTGGGATTGGCACCCCGGAAGCCGCCGCGTGCGCCTTTCTGCTCGGTGCCGACTTCATCCTCACCGGCTCAATTAACCAGTGTACCGCCGAAGCCGGCATGAGCGAGGCGGTCAAAGATATGCTGCAAGATCTCAACGTCCAGGACACCGACTACGCGCCGGCCGGCGACATGTTCGAGCTCGGCGCCAAGGTCCAGGTCATGAAGAAAGGGGTCTTTTTCCCCGCCCGCGCCAATAAGCTTTACCATCTCTGGCGCGAACACGACAGTCTGGCGTCTATCGATGCCAAGACGGCGAAGCACCTCCAGGAGAAGTATTTCAGAAGGAGCTTCGAGGAGGTCTACGCCGAAACCAGAGACCACTACCTCAAGAGCGTGCCCGGAGAAATCGAAAGGGCGGACCGCAACCCGAAGCACAAAATGGCCCTGGTTTTTCGCTGGTACTTCATCCATACCATGAATCTTGCCCTGGCCGGTAACCTGGAACGACGCGTCGACTTCCAAGTGCATTGCGGCCCCGCGCTGGGCGCCTTCAATCAGTGGGTCAAGGGCACGGCATTGGAAGACTGGCGCCGACGCCACGCCGATCAGATCGGCGAAAAGCTCATGCAGGAGGCCGCCGATCATTTGAATCGCCGATTCGACATCTTCTATGCCCCTTACCTCGGCGGCACAGATTAGGCCTCCTGCAATACCCTCGATCCCCTGTTCCTCTGGCATTTCTTCCCGCAGGTGTATGCGCTTAGCGCAGGCTCCCTCTCGCCTACGGGAGAGGCTTGGGGAGTCCGACGCGTGAGGCTCCCTCTCCCTCCGGGAGAGGGTCGGGGTGAGGGGGGCCAACCCTGGAAGCGGTGTTAGGAACCACCCTCACCCTAGCCCTCTCCTAGGGGAAGGGGGGACAGTGGGTGCTTCCCATCGCGGATCCTGGCGCGCACTCGTGGGTTCACCTCAAGGGCCCGTTGTCTTCAAGTACCAAGCCAGATCCTGAGCCAGGGCCTGCAACAGCTGGGCCTGGGCGCTATGCAGGAAGAAGTGATCGCCGGGCCACATGCGATGCATGAAGGCACCACAGGTGTGCTCACGCCAAGCCGCCAGCTCGTCGTAGCTCACCCTAGGGTCTTGCCAGCCTCCAAACGCCGAAATCGGGCACGTCAGAGGTGGCTTGGCGGTGTAACTGTAGGTCTCGCAGACCGCAAAGTCTGCTCGCAGGACCGGTAGGAAGAACTGCATCAACTCCGTATCTTGTAGCACTGCCTGCGGTGTGCCGTTGAGACGCTGCAGCTGCGTGAGGAGCTCGGATTCTGACAAGTGATGGAGAGGTGGATCTCGATCGGGGAGCTGCGGGGCACGGTGAGCCGAGACAAACAAGTGGACGGGAACGAGGTTATGCTGCCGGCATAGTTTGTGAGTGAGCTCAAAGCTGATCAACGCCCCCATACTGTGTCCAAAGAACGCGAAGGGCATGTGCAGATACGGCCGGATGACCGGCACGAGGGCGGTCACGAGAGCTTCCAGTCGGGTGAAAGCCGGTAGTGCTCGAAGACCCTCGCGCCCGGGCAATCGGATACACCACAGCTCAATGCTCTCTGGTAAGTCCGCGGCCCACGGGCGGTAGATCACACTCCCACCGCCCGCGTAGGGAAAGCAAAAGAGACGCAGACGGGCTTGTGCATTTGGCTTTGGACAGATACACCAGTCGTGAGTTGTCGCCATCTGTGGTCCCTGAGGGATGTCAAGGTCGAGCGCGCTGCAGGCCATTCAGCCGTCCGAGCTAATTACGCTGCGCCGATCGGTCGATAACGTTGGGCCTTCTGGGAGACGATTTCCTCATAAAGCCGCACCACCTCAGCCATCCGTTTCCGTACTGACGCACGCTGTCGTGACCACGTGGTCTGGAGGCGAGTCATGACGGGCAGGAGAATGCGGTGCCCGTTACCGATTGGCGGAACTCGGTCGCGTGCTCGTGGTTGTGGCGCCGGCCGGCTGCGAGCTCGCATTTCTCCCCATCTCCCACATCTCTTGGGCATGTCTTTGGCTTTGTTCAAACTCCTGCCTGAAGTAGGCCCGAACCCTCGCCGGTTCGAAATCCAAGAATGTCCCGCCGGATTCGAAATGCTGCATGAAGATCTTGCCGATAGCCCGCGTCGTGGCTCCGGCGAAAATCGGCATCGATAAACCCCCGATAATCGGCCCGAGGCTTGGCACCAATTTGAGCGTACTTCCTACGATGGTTGCGAGGGACGTCGGGATGAGCGCGCCCAACAAGGAACCGATGAGCTTTTTCCCGACGTCCCGGTGAAAAGGCACCTGGTAGTTTTGCGACAGCTGTCGCAACATCCTGATCTGTATGGCGATGAGCGCGGCCATATCGACCAAGGGTAACGGTAAGATTCCCGCTCCCATAGCCAACCACATATGCTTGTTGATGATTCTGAGCGCCCGACTTTCCAGCAGATCCAAGGAGCTTGCCTCCCTTTGCAGGTTACATCGCGGACTGCAAGCGAACGCGTAAGGGCAGTCGTCATCTCAGGCTTGCACTCATGCGGTGGCTTCTCCTACAGACTGCGCGCCCCCCAATGCCGCTTGATTCTTCATGCATTCCAGTGCCCTCCTTCTCCAAACGACAGCGTTTCACGAATGATCATGACGGCAATGGTCACGAGAAGGCGACCTATTTGGCTGGGAGTTGGCCATCCTGCCCCAACGGGCCAGTACCGAGCAGCAGGGGGAGTTCTTTGTCCCCGAACACGATAACTTTGCCATTCTGCGATTTCGCCAACTCTAAGATGGCTTCGATGCGCTTGAACGTGAGGAATCCAGGCGTGAGGCCTCCCGTAATGGCTTGAAAGTCGCGAATCCCTGCGGCTTCGATCCGCTTGCGCTCGGCTTCCTTGCGCTCGCGCTCGACCCAAAAGTCATACTCCAACGCCACCTGCTCGGTCTCCCGCTTTCGCTGAATGGCCATCTGCACCCGATCGGGCAAGATGAGCCGCTCCACATTGGCATCCTGCACCTCGATGAATCTCCAACCCACGTCCGCCTTGGCCGCTTCGAGCAGATCGCGTTCGAAAACATCCACTCTGCCGGCTTCCGTCTGGTGCAGAGTAGTGGCCCGGTTGACGTACAGCTCCTCGACATCGATTCGGCCGAGCATGTTCCGAGCCGCCGACTCCAATGTCGGCCTGATCAGCCTTTCGACGTATTCCTCGCCGACCTGTTGGTGGAGTTCGGCGGCCAAGCGGGGGATCACCCGGTACAGCAGGCTGACGTCGGCAGTCATTTCCAGGCCATCGCGCGTCAGACCCACCACTGAACGACGGAAGATCTGCCACCGTACGTTATAGCGATACATAATGTTGAATGGGAACACCACATGCAATCCCTCGGCGTAGACGCGGTCGACGACCGTACCGCTGAATCGCCGCCAGAGGACGCCGACCTCTCCCGGATAGATGGAGACCAACAGGCGTTCCCAAAAGAAAAGGGCCAAAAACGCCACGATCAGGAGCGTGATACTCACGACAAACGCGTGTCGCGAGAACCACTCTCCCAACGTGCGCAGGGCGGCTCGTAGCCGCCGAGGTACCCAAGACAACAAGGCACGCCACCTCTCGGATCCTACGCTCTCCGAGCCTGATTCCAGTGGAACCTCAGGGGTTGCCGTCATGGTACGATTCGCCGCCTGGACTCACAGATATCGGGTGTCCTCACAACCCTTGCCTGCTCTGGTTCCGCTGATGAGGAGAAGATCAATGACGGAGGCATCGTTCAACCCATCAAGCTGGCCAAGCTTCAGCGCAAACTATCCCTTTCGAGACAGTGGTTCTCCCACTCGGGCTCTTTGGCCTCTCCGCACCGCGAGGTGCGTTAAGCGAGGCGATGGCTATCCCTCAGCCGCACTCGGCTGGTCGATCTGGTTGGATTCCCCGTGGGCCCCGGAGGCGAGGTCCTGGCCCGTCGCAAACTGTTGCCTGAAGTACTCGCGGACCTTCGCCGGCTCAAAATCCAGGAATGTCCCACCGGATTCGAAATGCTGAATGAACACTTTGCCCACGGCATATGTCGCAGCCCCCGCCAACACCGGCAGCGACAACCCACCCACAATGGCTCCGGCCGCACGGGCTACGTGCATCGAACTCGTCAACAGGCCTACCGTCCCCCGCAAGACGCCGCTCAGGGATGCCGGAGTGATCGCGCCCAGTAACGCGCCGATGATCTTTTTCCCAAGATCTCTCGAGAAAGGCACCTCATACTGCTCCGAGAGGACTTGTAACATCCGCAGCTGAAGCGCTGTGACCCCTGCTACATTGAGGAAGGGCGACGGCAGCAAGCCCACTCCTGCGGAGAACCACATGTACTTATTGACGGTTCGACGTGCCTGGCTTTCTCTGTCTTCCATGCTCTCATTACCTCCTCTTGAATAGCTGGTTAAATAGCTGGTGGTCAGGAACTTTCGTCGGCGCACGGTGCCCATGCCCTTTTTGCATCCGCACGGTTGGACACGTTTGATGACAATTGATCAAGACTAACATATCAGCTAAGGCCTTGCCATACGTTTCTCACCGAATGGACAATGGCTGTATGCGACCTCGGCGCCAGTTTCCAGGGGAGACGCAGGCGCAGAGGTTGCCGTCACCGGATATTATGGCTCGTAGTGATAGGAACGATCAATAATTTAAGTTCTTGACGTACCCTGTATGTGATTGTTAGACTCTGGGCGCCGCTGTCGCTGGTTTCCCTCCGGGTTTGACGAAGAGGATGCGAGTAACCAAGTCGCTCATCATGAGGGAGGGATGGATAAGTCTTTGGTGCTTTACCGGACCATTCGACGCGGGTGGCTTGCATGCAGTCGTATGCTTTTTCTGGCTATCATCGGTGCCATGACTACCTCAGGATGCCTGCGAAGCCCGCCCGAATGGTCGCCGATGAGCTATGCCCCACCGGCTCCTGATAAAGCTTGGCATCCCCGGCCCGACCAGCGAACACCGGCGCTTCCCGGCGAGCAAGTGCCTGGGATTCCACCAGCCCTTGCGCCGTTCGCTGCCGAGCTCAGCCTACCGCAGTTCATCGATGTCGCACTCCAAACCAGCCCAACCACCCGGCAGGCATGGGAGCAAGCGCGGGCGGCAGCGGCGGCTTGGGCTCAGGCCCGTGGCAGTTACTATCCGACCCTCAGCGCTACCCTCTTTGGGATACGCACCGAGGAAGGCCCGTCCAGCGGCACAGCGGGATTTTCGGAATGGGAGGGCCAAGGTCAGCTGACGCTCAGCTATCTTCTCCTCGATTTTGGCGGCCGCAGTGCTCAAGCGGAGGCAGCTCGCCAGGCATTGTTGAATGCCAATTGGAATCATAATCAGGCGATGCAGGACGTGCTGCGCAATGTGGCTCAGGCCTACTATGGCTATCTCGGAGCGCGGGCGCAAGTGGAGGCCGATGAGGCAAGCCTTGCCGAGGCCCAAAAGAGCCTCCAGGCCGCCGAGGAGCGCCGACGGGCGGGCGTTGGCACGCTCGCGGATGTCCTGCAGGCGCAAGCGACCGAGGCACAAGCGCGCCTTACCCTCGAGACTCACCGTGGCGCCGTGGAGATCTCCCGGGGCCAGCTCGCCACCGCCGTCGGCTGGCCTGCTAATACAGCCTTTGGCGTAGCGGACGAACCCGAGCAGTTGCCCCTCGAGGCGATCGACCAAAACGTCGAGGCGCTCATCGCGCAAGCGCAACAGAACCGTCCCGACCTTGCTGCAGTGCGAGCTTTCGTCCAGCAGAAAGAAGCACAGCTACGACACACCGCCGCGGCCCTCTGGCCGCAGCTGTCAGCCAATGGCAGCGTCGGCCACGAGATCATCCGGGGCCCCGTTGATACCGAGAACTCCGTGTTGGAACTGGGACTCCAGCTACAGGTCCCCCTCTTTCAGGGGTTTGCGTTGCGCAATGCGTTGCGTGGCGCCCGCGCCCAGCTGGAGGCCGCTCGCGCCGCCCTGCAGCTCCAGGTCCAGGCGGTGGTCTCCGATGTTTGGGCCGCGTACTTCAATTTTCGAACGGCGCTTCGGCAACTCGACGTGAGTCAGACCCTGTTGGCCAGCTCGACCCAAGCCTTTGAGGCCTCGCTGGCGCGCTATCGCGTCGGAGCCGCGGATGTGGTGGAGTTGCTGAACGCTCAGAGCCAGCTCGCTCGCGCCCGGGCGCAACGGGTGCAAGCGCAGACGAGCCTCTTCACCTCCTACGCCGAGCTGGTACATGCCATCGGTGCGGAGCTACCCGTTGGCGTCTCCAAGGCGAGCGCCGCCACCTTCAGTGCGAGGGAATATCCACAGCATGGGAAGCCGTGAGCAGAATGGGGTCTGGACAGGGGGTCGGCTCGTGGCCGTCGCCGTTGGGCTTCTGCTTGCCGGCCTGACAAGCTGCGGGCGTCAGCAAGCCCAGCAGGAGATGCCGGCACCGCCCCCGCCGAGCGTCACCGTTACGGAGGTGGTGCAGCAGACCATCCCCGTGTATCTGGATTATGTCGGCATCACGGCGGCCGTGCGGACGGTCGACATTCGTCCTCGGGTCGAAGGCTTTCTCCAGAAGCGCGCCTTTACCGAGGGCGCCGATGTGCAAGAGGGCGAGCTCCTGTTCGTCATCGATCCTAGTCCGTTCCAGGCGGCATTGGAGCAAACCCAAGCGCAATTGGCGAGGGACGAGGCCGCCTTGGCGGCGGCCCAGGCGCAGCTGGCAAAGGATAAAGCCGCCCTGGCCTTCGCCCGTGAGCAGGTGGAGCGCTATCGATCGCTCGCCGCCCAGGAATTCGTCACCCGAGAAGCTTTCGATACCTACCGGACCCAGGCGGATCAAGCTGCGGCAGCAGTCGCCGCTGACAACGCGGCCATTGACCAAGCAACGGCGGCGATCAAGGCGGACCGCGCCGCCATCACCCAGGCGAGGCTCAATCTGAGCTACTGCACCATCCGCGCGCCCTTGAGCGGGCGGATCGGCCGCGCCTTGGTGGACGTCGGCAACTTGGTGGGCCCCGCTGAAAACACGGTGCTGGCATCCATCGTCCAGTTAGATCCGATCTATGTCTATTTCAGCGTAAGCTCCCGTGACCTACCTCAGCTCGTCAAGCATCAACAGCAGGCGGCACTGCCCGCGACTCTGGTGCTGGCAGACCAGAGCACGCATCCGCCGCAGGGCAAGGTCGATTTTCTCAACAACACCCTGGATGCCGCCACGGCGACGCTGAAAGTACGGGCCGTCATCCCCAACCCCGATAAGACGCTGCTGCCAGGACAATACGCCAGGATTCGCCTGCTCTTGGCCCAGAAATCCGGTGCCCTCCTGGTGCCGGCGCAGGCGGTGGGCGAGGATCAGGGCGGTCAATATGTGCTGGTGGTCGGTCAGGGCGATAAAGTGGAGAAGCGGAGTATCGTGGCGGGCGCGACATACCAAAGCCTGCGCATCGTTGAAAGTGGCCTGAAGGCGGCCGAGCGCGTGATCATCGAAGGCCTGCAGAAGGTACAGGCCGGGAGCGTCGTGCAGCCCAAGCTGGTGAGCCCGAGCGGCGGTGATACACCACCTGCAACAGCCGCACCAGCAGCCCAAGAAGCGTCGAGATGAGCGCAGCCGATCAGGAATTGACCAGCTGAAGAACGAGGTCCATACCCCGGTGGCGCGACTGCGTGGAGTGTCAGATTGATCAATTTTTTCATCCAACGTCCGGTGTTCGCCTCCGTCATCGCCCTCATCATCGTGTTGGCAGGTGGGGTGTCGATCCTCCTTCTGCCGGTGGCGCAGTTCCCACCGATTACGCCGCCGACCATCCAAGTCAGCGCCTTCTACCCTGGGGCAAGCGCCGAGGTCGTTGAGCGCACTGTCACCACCCCGCTCGAGGAGCAAATCAACGGCGTGGAGGGCATGCTCTACATGTCGTCCAGGAGCAGTAACGGCGGCAGCATGGGCATTACCATCACCTTCGATGTCGGCTATGATCTCAACATCGCCGGCCAGGATGTGCAAAACCGCGCCCAAAACGCCCTGGCCCAACTCCCCGCCGAAGTCGTCCAGCAAGGCGTCAGCGTCAGCAAACAGTCCACCGACTTCACGCTAGCGGTGAACCTGACCTCGCCGGATAGCCGGTATGATGACCTGTTCCTCAGCAATTACGCCGACCTCCACATCAGCGATGTCCTCCGACGCATCCCTGGCATCGGCCAGGTGTTCATCTATGGGGCACGCACCTACGCCATGCGTCTCTGGCTCGACCCCGATAAGCTGGCCAGTCTGGGCTTGACGGCGACGGACGTGATCAACGCGGTCGTCGAGCAGAACACCCAAGTGGCCGCTGGGGCCATCGGTCAGCCCCCAGCCCGACGGGGCCAACCGTTTCAGTATACAATCACCACGCAAGGCCGCCTGACGGAGCCCTCGGAGTTCGAGGATATCATCGTGCGCACCCGTTCCGATGGTTCCATCGTCCGAATGAAGGATATCGCCCGCGTAGAGCTTGGCGCCCAGGATTACGGCAGCTTCGTGCGTCTGAACGGCGGCGACACCGCCTTTATCGCCATCTTCACCCTGCCGGGCGGTAACGCTCTCGATGTGGCCCGCCAGGTAAAGGACCAAATGGAGCGCCTCGCCAAGCATTTTCCGGAGGGGATGGCGTATACCATCGTCTACGATACCACCAGATTCGTACAGCAATCGATTTCAGAAGTCTTGCTCACCTTAGTGGAGGCCATTCTGTTAGTGCTCCTGGTGGTCTTCGTTTTTCTCCACGACTGGCGCGCCACGCTGATCCCCGCCATTACGATTCCGGTGTCGTTGATCGGCACCTTCGTCATGCTGAAGGTGCTTGATTTCTCGATCAATCTGCTGACGCTGTTTGGCCTGGTATTGGCTACCGGTCTCGTGGTGGATGACGCCATCATCGTGGTCGAGAACGTCAGTCGCTTCATCGTGAACCAGGGACGGCGGACACGGCAAGCGGTCCAAGCGGCGATGCGTGAAGTCGTCGGCCCGATCATCGCCACCTCCCTCGTGCTCATGGCGGTCTTCGTCCCGGTCGCCTTCATGCCCGGCGTCAGCGGCCAACTCTATCGGCAATTCGCGCTGACCATCGCCTGCTCGGTGGGGATCTCAGCCATCAATGCCTTGACCCTAAGCCCCGCCTTGTGTGCCATTTTTCTGCGCTCTGGAGACACGTCGGCAGGTCGGTTTTCCCGACTGTTCAACCGCGCCTTCGATGGGGCTGGGCGAGCTTATGGACAGACGGTCAGAGGGCTGATCCAGGGCTGGATGGTTGTGCTTATGGCCTTCGTGGCGCTGCTCGCCCTCACCTACTACATGTTCCGCCTGGTGCCCACAGGCTTTATTCCAGACGAGGATCAAGGCTACTTCGTGGTGAATATTCAGGGGCCGGATGGCTCATCGCTGGAGCGCACCCGACGGGTGGTCGATCAGGTGGAGGCGATGGTGCTCAGCACGCCCGGGGTCGCCGATATCATCACGTCTGCCGGTGGCGCCGCGCCGAATACGGCACAGGTCTTCGTCGTCCTCCAACCCTGGGAGCAACGCAAGGCTCCTGAACTGCAGCTGGAGGCCATCATCGGCACGGTCAGACGACAAGTCGCCAGCATCTCGGAAGCGATCGTGGTAGCCTTCAATCCTCCAGCCATCCCAGGTTTAGGGGCTGCAGGGGGCTTCCAGTTTGAACTGCAAGACATCGCTGGACTAGGGCTGCCGAGCTTAGCAGAACAAGCGCAACGGCTGCTGCGGGAAGGGAGCCAGCGGCCCGAACTGGCGGGACTGTTCAACAGCTTCAGCGCTGACATTCCACAGCTCTACATCGATCTCGACCGTACCAAGGCCAAGATGCTGGGGATTCCGATCTCCGATATCTTCTTGACCCTCCAGACCTATCTCGGCTCGCTGCCCGTCAATGATTTCAACATGTTTGGGCGGGTCTATCGGGTCTATCTCCAGGCCACCGAGGATTTTCGGTCCGCCCCCGAGGACATCGGTCGCCTCTACGTCCGTACCAGCGCCGGGGACATGGTGCCGCTCAGCGCCCTCATCCAGGTACGTCCCGTGGTTGGCCCCCAGGACATCACACATTATAACCTCTACCGCTCAGCCGAGATCGTGGGCTCGGCCGCCCCTGGGGTCAGCTCCGGGGAAGCGATCGAAGCGATGGAGCGGCTGGCGGCTGAGACGTTGCCCGAGGGTATGGGCTATGAATGGACGGGCATCGCCTATCAGGAACTCCAATCGGGACACCAAGCGCCCCTCCTATTCGCCCTGGCGCTGGTCGTCGTCTTCCTGTTTCTCGCCGCTCAATACGAGAGCTGGTCGATGCCGTTTATCGTGCTGCTGGCGGTCCCGTTGGCGCTGCTCGGTGCCTTGACGGCGCAATGGCTGCGAGGGCTCGCCAACGATGTCTATTGCCAGATCGGCCTGTTGATGCTCATCGGCTTAGCCAGCAAGAACACCATCCTCATCGTGGAGTTTGCCCGGCGGCGCCGCGACGAGGGCTTATCCATTCAAGAGGCGGCGATGGAGGCCGCCCGCATCCGCTTGCGCCCCATTCTCATGACCGCGTTTGCCTTCATCCTGGGCGTCGTGCCGCTGGTGCTGGCCAGTGGTGCGGGGGCGAATAGCCGCCACTCCCTCGGGACCGCTGTGTTTGGCGGGATGATCTTGTCGACGTTCTTGAGTTTGGCAATAGTGCCGGTGCTCTATGTGCTCATCGAACGCCTCAGAGAGCGCCAGCCTCAGGATGGTGAGGTGAAAGCCGCCGTAGCCGAGCTTGGTGACGCCGGGAACACACATCGTGAGCGCGACAAGCCTCGCTGAAGCCTGCCTAGCTCCCTTGCCGTCGCCTCGGGCGTACACTTAGCGATGCTCATATGCTTCGAGGCTCCCCGCCTCGCGTTAAGTCTAGCCGACCCTACACTCAGGACCAGAGCTGCTTACTGGCCAGCCCGGCCCCCTCCGCCAGCGCCCGCAGCTTGGCCCACATGATGGACGCATGGACACGGGGGGTAAAGGCCCCCTGCGAGAAGCCGCAGTCGGTCCCTGCCATGACGTTTTCGCGCCCGACCAGCCGGGCATAGGTGGTGATGCGCCAAGCGATCAGTTCCGGGTGCTCGACGAGGTTGGTGGTATGGGCGACTACCCCAGGGATGAGGATCTTCCCTGCCGGCAGTTTGACATGCTCCCAGACCTGCCACTCATGCTCATGGCGTGGGTTGGCTGCCTCTACGCAGTAGGCCCCAGCGCGCACTTGTAACACCACATCCACGATGTCCCGCAGTGGGACATCGGTCACATGGGGCCCATGCCAACTCCCCCAGCAGAGGTGATACCGCACCCGATTCTCCGGGATGCCCGCCAGGGCATGATTGAGAGCCTCCACCCGAAGCGCGGCGAATTTGCGGTATTCTTCGACGCTCGGCGCCGGGTCGGGCATGCCGTATTGGGTCACCACCCGCGGATCGTCTACCTGGAGGAGGAAGCCGGCGTCCACGATGGCCCTGTATTCCTGCCGCATCGCCTCTGCGATGGCGAACAAGTAGTCCTCCTCAGTCGGGTAGTATTCGTTGCGCCGTTGCAGCTCGATGGTGCCGGGGGCCACCGCCGGAATGAAGGCTTCGTCCACCGGCAGCCCGGCCAGCGCTGCCTTGAAGTTCTCGATGTCGATGCGCACGGCTGCCTGCCCCTGGTAAGCGATGGGGCCGGTACACACCACTGGGTAGCCCGAGGCGCTGCCGGTCGCCCGATCGTACTCTTCATAAAACTCGCGAAAGAGCTTGCGGTCGCGGCCCCAGTTCAGTAATGGACCCTGCTGCGGGTCTCGCGGTCGGCGCTCGAACCCGGTCAGCCGCTCGTTCACATAGCCCGAGAAGCTGGGCTTACCATATTCACCGTCGCTGGGGATGTCGATGCCGGCCTCGACCTGTGCTTGCACGACCTCGCGCACAGCGTGTCGGACCCGGTCGGCGAATTTCTCCTGCGCATATGGCTGGCCCTCTTCCTTGGCCCGCATTATCGCGACAAGATCGGGGGGCCGTACCAGGCTGCCGATATGGGTGGTCAGGATCCGTTCCATGCTTCGCTTCATAGGTCACCTCCCGGTGGTGTGTTGACCAAGATCGCTGAGCTTCCTGCCGGTGGTCTCCATGGGCCCTCAGCGCTCATGGGGGGTGCGCCGCCGAGCATGGGGGCGCTCGACTCCCCTGGCCGTCGTTGGCCACAGGGGTGAGATCGCTCGCCTTGCCCTCACCGCTGGCCGAGCCCTTCCCCTCGATACCGCGGTGGCTCCGTCGCCGGGACGACTTTGGGCTTTCCTTTTTGACGGTCCAGTCTGCCTTGGGGGGATTCCAGGAGTAAAGGTGATGCGGTGATGGGGGGATGGGTCACTTTGTTGGCACACTTGCGCTGAATCGATCGTCTCTCTGTGCGGGAGGGGGGCGAAGGCGTGTTCAGGCGCCAAGGCTCCCCTCACCCCAACCCTCTCCCGGCGGGAGAGGGGGCGAGCAGCGAGGCCCGGCTTCACCATGCAGCACGTTGGCGCATACCCTGTTGATAGGTCTGTTAACACGTTGCGATCGATGGCATGCAAGTGCAGAAGGGTCAGTGACATTGGCACCTGGGACGCGATCCTCACCGGGCTAGGCATGGGCGCCCCGCTGGCGATGAGGGGTTTGGGCAGCGCGGGCGTGAACGCCCTCTGGGCCGCCTCGAACACGCCGCTGACCTGACGCGCCGCGCCTTTCCCCATGGTGGGGAAAGACCGGCATGCTGCGAAGGCGTCTGATCTAAATTGGCCAGCCGTGTTCTGTGATATCGACCCGATTGCCTTCCGGATCGCGGATCCAGCTCTCCGCCACGGCGCCGAAAGTGTTGGCCTCTGAGGTCGTCTGAGCCGCCTCCTCAATGGCCTTGACGCTGTCGACCTCGAAGCCAAAGTGATTGATGCCCCACGGCAGGTCGGGCCGGTGAATGAGGGCGATGCCGACGAAGCCGTCGGACAGGTAGATGGTGCCATTCGGACCGCGGTATTTTTCCTCCAAGCCGAAGATCGTCTTATAGTATTCGGCCAGCTGGTCGCGGTTTTGGACATTGAGCGCGATATGCCTGATCCTTGGTTTGTTCATGGTCCACCTCCGAGGTCCCTTGTCAGATCCACCCCTTATCGTCACCAGATACACTTTCTCCGCCGCCACGACCGTCTTCCGGGCGTTGACCAGCGCATGAGTCAAACGCATGACGTGACCCCCGAGTTCAGCTGGCATCTCGGCAAGGTCGGCACAGTGGGTATGGCGGCGGATGCTCGGACGAACTGCCTCGGCGCTCAGGCCTGCAGGTGTTCCTTGAGAAAGGCGATGGTCCGCGACCATGCCTGCTCGGCCGCCTGTTTGTTGTAGCGCGCCTCCGACGTGTCGTTGTTGAAGGCATGCTGAGCGCCTTCGTAGATGTACAGGGTGTATTTCTTGTTGGCCTTCTTCAACGCCTCTTCGAACGCCGGGATACCCCCGTTGATGCGCACGTCCATCCCGGCGTAGTGCAGCAGCAGCGGTGCCTTGATCTTTTCGACCTCGGCGGCCTTGGGCTGGCGACCATAATAGACGACGGCCGCATCGAGGTCAGGGGCGTTGACCGCCAGCTCGCCCACCATACCACCGCCCCAACAGAAGCCCATGGCGCCCACCCTGCCGTTGCCATGTGGATGCGACTCGAGGAAAGTGATGGCAGCCCCCAAGTTCTGCACCGTCTGTTTGCCGTCGAGCTTACCGATCATGTCGCGTGCGGTGTCTTGATTCGTAGGCGTCCCGCCCAGCGGCGACAGTAAGTCCGGCGCCAAGGCGAGGAACCCCTCCAGCGCCGCGCGGCGGGCGACATCCTCGATATGCGGATTGAGCCCTCGATTCTCATGAATGACGATCACCGCGGGCAGCTTGGCCGCGCCTTTGGGGCGCGCCAAATAGGCCGTGATGCCGCCCGTCGCTCCGGGATAGGTGATGCGGCCCGTCTCGAGCCGCTGATCGTCGGGCGAGACGAGCGCCGCCGACGCCTGGTTTGCCTCGAGGAGCGGCACGAGGGCCGCCGCAGCCGCGGTGCTGCCGGTCAATTGCGCCAGCCGCGCCAAGAACACGCGACGGTCGAGCGGCGCGTGGGTGTATTCGTCGTAGAGGTCGATGATCTTCTGATCGATCATGGTGTCCTCACGCCCTCTCTAAAACCACTGCCGCAGCTCGATGCGGTAGCCGTTGGGATCTCGAATTTCGGCCCTGGCATAGCGATTCTCAAAGACCCTCAGCCCCCAGGAGATCTCCACGCCTTTGGCCCTGAGGAACGCCACCGCCTTGTCCATGTCGTCTACCTCGATGGCCATCATGCGATATCCCAGCTGCTCCCCTGTGGGGGCCGGCGCGATGGCGGCACCTTCATACGAAATCAGCTCCACAGCACTACCACCCAGTTGCAGATAGACAATGTTGATCGGAACGCCTAACGAAGAAGGGTCGATGCGCTGGGTCAGCTTCATCTTGAAGCCTAACACATCGGTGTAGAAATTCACCGTGCGGTCCAAATCGTGCGTGACGATCTCGACGTGGTCGATCTTCTTAAACATGACTTGCCCCCCAGCAGGAAAGAGAGCAACGGCGATGCAACCGTGCCGGAGAACCCAGCGTACCGAGGACACGGCGGCGTGTCAACCACATATCTTCCACAAAATGTGTGGATCTAGGCCCCGCACGGCGTAGTCCTATGAGCCCCTCCCTGCCTCGGGCAGGGTTGCGAAGCGCGAATCCTGCGCGGCCAGCTGGCGCAAGAGGTCCTTTTCCATATCGCCCAGGAAGGGATCGGCTTCCAATCCCACCAGGGTACGGTACACCTCTTGCGGCGTGGTGCAGAAATTCCCCTGATACGAGACCGCATCCCCTTTCTGCCACAGGGTCCGCATCACCTGCTCGACCACATAGTCGCCGGTGTCCGTGCGGTAGACCCGGATGTCGGTCCAGTGGTCCTGCTCCTGGCCGTGCCGGAAGCGATCCGAGGCCTCGGCTACTACGTAGCCGGAGAACACCAGATACTGCTGTCCATTACGGCGGATACGGTATTCAGGCATCGCGCGTGCCTCTCTCTGATCCAGACAGGAGGTAGAGGGCGTGGAGGACGCGACCGCTTGCCCACGCCCGTTCGTCCTATTCTACCACTGAATGGCCGTATTATTCGAGCACGCTGATCGATAATGAGGAGGCCGCGATTGGTGGGTATCGCTGCGGAGCGACCGCGGTGTGGTATGGGCGGCGATCAGCCCGCCGCTGTCAGGCTATAGGACCGCTGATCGCGCAGTCTCCGCGGCTTGACGGAGAGCCTGATGGGAAAAGGCAGGATGTCCGAGTAGCACACCAGCCCCCGAACTTCGGGCACAAGCTGCTGGAATACCCTTGTCACGATCGGCCACCATTCTTCGGGCGCTCGCCCTCCCATGTCGAGCCTGATGACCGCACTGCGCCTGAACGCCATGCCGCATACCTGCATGGGGATTTGGTCTCGAAGCTGGGAAGGGAGTTGGCGCTGCACGTTATCAAGCAAGCGATAACGGCGCTCTTCAGCACGACGCTGCAAGCTCTGGAGCAGCAGGGCTGTGCCAAGGGCGAGCCCGTACAAGACTGCGAACCCGCCAAGCCAAAGTAGCCGAATCTGGGTAACGACATCCATATCGCACAACTCCTTCCTGAATCCGCGGTTTATCACCGCCCCCCACGGCTCTGCCCCGCGCCCGCCCATGGGGATTCGGTCCCCGCCGGAGCAGGGATTTTTGATCTCCTGCCGACAGGGTGTCCGCCTCGCGCATCCGGCCCAGCGGCCTCCAAATCGCTCACAACTGCTGGCTCCTCAGCGCTGCGACGCCTTGTAGGACCGCTACCCAGACGTCGAGCTGGGACATCGCGGCTGAGGTCGTGTCCCACGCCGACATCGCCGGCATCCAGCGTGATGACAGGAATCGGCACCTTGCGCCTGATGCGGTCGGCCAGGGTTCTGCGGAACACCTGACGCCAGCCTCTCCTGCGGTGAGGTCCCAGCAAAATCAGGTCAGCGTGCTGTTCCCTAGCGACCTTCACGATTTCATCGGTGGGATTGCCAACCGTCACCATCGTGCGTACACGGTCGCGGCAGCCTGGGGGAACCAAGGCGTCGAGCTTCCAGCGGGCTTCCTCGCAGAGGTCGCGGCGAATGCGCTTCGGATCGACTGGAAACCGGAAGAAATCGCTGCCTAAATCGATCGTATCCTTGAAGAATAGGGGCACACCACCTACCACATAACTGCGGACATCTCTTCCCTCGACGACGTGCAGCAGGAGGACGACACTCCCCACCCGAGTGGCCAGCTCAAGACTGTTCCGGACCGTGACCAGCGACGGTCCGGAGAAATCCGTCGGCACTAGTATGCGTGTCATCATCTTGTCTCCCCTATGTTGATGGCCCCGGAAAGAGGGCCCGCGCGTGACCGTCACCCTGACATGCCCCGTTGCACGCACCTATGATGAATGCTAGGCGTACAGCCACCATCTCCACACAGCGCATCCTCAGGGATTTCAGGCGCGTGTATGGCAGATTCGGCCCCGCAAGCGCTCTCGATGGCTCTATCTAGCCCCCGCCCCACCCTCTCCCGGAGAGAGAGTCAAACACCAAGCTCAGTGTCGGATCTAGAACATATCTATCCTTGTGAGCTCCCCCAGAGGGAGCATAGGCGCCAAGTTTAGGGGAAGACCGAGCAACGCCAGGCCTTTTCGAGCGCCTCCCCCCCTTGCGGGAGAGGATGCTGGTGGGGGGTGGGGCGCCGGTGTTCCCCCCACCCCGACCTTCCCCCGCCAGGGGGGAAGGGGCCTCACACCCTGTCCCCCGTCGGCCTTTGCGCTAAACATGGCGCCGATGCCCAGAGGGAGAGAGGGACTAGGCGCGGAACCACCAGCTCGTGTTGGGCGTATCTGTCCCCATTCGGCGTTACTTCCTGAAGGTTTTGGAGCCCTCAACGCGAGGCTCCATCCCATCAGCCGGGAACAAGCGAAGGGCTGGGTGCGCGGGAGGGCAAGCGTATCGTTGTCGTGTTCAGCGTGAATAATTGCGTGCCCCGGCCATCGACCGTCCCACGGACCAGGAGGTGTACCCGCGGCGGCAGGTGAGCGGCCACGCGCATGAAAGTATCCCAGATCTCGTATGGCGTACTCGCCAGGAGATCCACGGCGACCGTACTGCGCCCTGAGAGGAGGCCACAGCGGATATGCACTGCGATGCGGCCACGCAAATCGCGCAGGCTCAGTTGGTCGACGACGATGTGACGCAGCTGCGAAACGCGATAGTCGCGCCAATTCAGGAGAAAGACCATTGTCAGCACAGGCCCGAAGAGGAGTGTGGCCATCAGGACCGCCTTCGTCAGTGCCATCGGTATCTTCCCGCCCATGTAATCTCCGAAGGGACATGACTCCCATGATACGATCTCCTACACGACCTCTCAGCTATTAGGGACACGCTGCACAGCGCTCTTGAAAGGCCATGTCGGCCATACCGTGCCTAGAAGCAATGGCGATGCCACATACAGAGATGCGGGCTGGATACTACAGGGCTTACTGGGTGCGGGTTAGGGGCATCATCTGCGACGATCATGCCGAGGGTAGCGGAGAAAGCCCCACGATATGTCGAAGAAGCACGATATATCGTGGGGTCGCGCGGCGCGTGGTGCTGGGGAAGATTCTCCCAGCGCCTTTGGAGTGTGGGTCTAAGGACCGCGCCGCGGAGGCTTGATGCCGAGCTTCTGCAGGCGGGACCGCAGGGTGTTGGGATGTAAGCCCAAGATCCGGGCCGCTCCCCTCGGTCCCTCGATAATGCCGTGCGTCTCGGCCAGGACGCGCATAATATGCGCCCGCTCTACCTCCTGCAGCGTCGACGCCGGCGGAGGCGGGTCGGCGGCGGGGAGTCGCTGCTCCAGGGCTTCCTCGATTTCGACGACGGGCCCCTGGGCGAGAATGGCCGCACGTTCGATCACGTTTTGCAACTCCCGCACATTGCCCGGCCAGGCATAGCGCAGGGTGCGGGCCATCGATTCATCGGAGAGCCGCTGCAGCGGTTTGCCGAGCTTCTTGGCCGAGCGGTCGAGGAAGCACTGCACCAGGAGGGAAATGTCCTCCTTGCGCTCACGCAGCGGCGGCAGAACCAGCGGGAAGACGTTCAGACGGTAGAACAGGTCGGCTCTGAAACTGCCGCCTTCAACCGCCGCCGCGAGGTCGCGGTTAGTGGCCGCGATCACCCGCACCTGGACGCGGATGGTCTGCGTCCCTCCCACCCGCTCGAATTCCCCCTCCTGCAGGACATGTAATAGCTTGGCTTGCAACTCGAGCGGCAGCTCGCCGATCTCATCGAGGAAGAGCGTCCCGCCATCGGCCACCTCGAAGCGGCCGAGCTTGCGCGCTAGCGCCCCGGTGAACGCGCCCCGCTCATGCCCAAAGAGTTCGCTTTCGATCAGCCCCGCCGGCAGGGCGGCACAGTTCACCTTTACCAAGGGGCGCTCTCGGGCGCGGCTGCGCCGATGGATGGCGCGGGCGATCAGCTCCTTGCCGGTGCCGGTTTCCCCCTGAATCAGCACGGTCGCGTCGGTCGGCGCCACCTGCTCGACCCGGCGCAACACCGCCTGCAGGGCAGAGCTCTGGCCGATGATCTCGCCACAGTGGTGGGTGCGGGTGAGTTCCTCTTGGAGATAGATGTTCTCGGCCTGCAGGCGATTTTTCAGCTGCTCGACCTCGGCCAGGGCTCGTCGTAGCTCTTCGGCCTGCTGGGCATTATTGATCGCCATTTCGATGTGCTGGGACACCAGGTCGAGGAGCTGTAACTCGTCGTCATCGAAGGCATGTCGCTGCAAGGAATTGATGTTGATCGCCCCGACCGTCTTCCCCTCGGCGCTAATCGGCATCGATAAATAGCTTTTGACCCCAAAGGTTCTGGCGGCCGGATGAATGAACGGGTCATGATCGACATCGGCGCAATACCTGGGTTGGCCGTCGGCGATCACCTTCCAGGTATAGCCTTGTGGCGCGGGCAGCCGCTGGATCTCGGCGACCAGCCACTCGGGGAGACCGCAATGGACCTTCAGCACCGCCTCCTGGCCCTCCAGCAGGTATAGCCTTGTGGCGCGGGCAGCCGCTGGATCTCGGCGACCAGCCACTCGGGGAGACCGCAATGGGCCTTCAGCACCGCCTCCTGGCCCTCCAGGAGGAAAATTTCAATGCCATCGATGTGCGCGATGTGGGTGCGCATGGCGTCGACAGCATGATCGAGCACGGCTTGCAAGCTAGTTGATTGATGCACGCTGTGGGCCACGCTGCTGATGATGGCTTCATAGCGGTGCTTCTTCGCCAAGCGGGCAAGGTTCGCCTGTAAGAGCGAATCGGCTTGCCTCCGTGCGGTGATATCCCGAATCACGACTAAGGAGCCAACCCGGTGACCCTCGACATCCTTGACGACGGTGACCATGGTCTCGCCGATGAAGCTGCTGCCGTCCCTTCTGCGGTATTGCACGTCGAAAGGCTTGGCGGTCTCAGCGACGTCGCCATGATCATCGATGGTAGCCTGTACGGTGTTGTCTGCCCTGTCAGCATAGAGGACGTCGAAGGCTTGCCCGAGCACTTCGGCCACTGCATGCCCGAAGAGGGTCAGAAACGCGGCATTGACCAGCTGGATCTTCTGCTGGCAATTCGTGAATACCACAGCATCCGACAGCGCGTTGAACATCGCGTGATAGAGCTTCTGTTCCCAAACTACCATCGGATCGACCTCATGGCGGTACAGATGTGCTGCCACGTGCGTTCAGCTTAAACCCCGAGCCTATGCCGGAGTCTTTGTCTAAGAGCCAAAGTGATCACCCACGCCTGCTTTTAATATATGTGGTCGGCCTGCAGAGGGAAAGTGCCACTTCGGCGCGTGGCAAGCGACCACTTGCACGCATTGGCCTTATCCGAGTCGGCATCCCCGGATTTCCCTCCCTCTCTGGGCAAGGCATTCCCCAGCGCTCCTCCCCCCATGTGGGCTGAGAGGGGGAGCTAGATGGCCCTCCCCATTCACTGGCATAGGCGCCCAGTTAAAGGCAACAGAGCGGCATACCCAGCGTTTTGAGCTCCTCCCCCTCGGTGGGCATAGGCGCCAAGTTAAGCCGTGGGAGGCACCGCTCGTCCCCTCTCCCCCTGGGAGAGGGTCAGGGTGAGGGCGGTCCCAACCGCCGCTCACCGGCTTGGCTTCCCTCACCCCAGCCCTCTCCCGGAGGGAGAGGGAGCCTTCACCTGGCGCGTCTACCCTGGTTGGGGGAGGATGCCGGTGGGGGGACGGCGCCAGGGGCGAAGGGGCATCACCCCCTGTCCCCGTCTGCCTTTGCGCTGAACTTGGCGCCTATGCCCATGACGGGGGAGGGTTTGGGTGGGGGAGGAGGCAAGGGGAGAGAGCGTCAGGCCCATGGTGGCTGCGCGTCATGTGTGGGTAAAAATAAACCCGTTGGCTTACCGGATCATTCGGGTTCGTGGTAGCGCTACACCGATCGCGACGATGAGCAAGGCGCCCGTCGCGCCCATCGCCGCCACCGCCCATCGGGCTCCCACCAGCGCCGCTAACATTCCAACCAGCGTGCTGCCCAGCGTCATGACAACCGCACTCATGTGAAAAATGGCCATCGTTCGCCCGCGGAAAGCAGACGGGGAGTGCGTCTGGACGACAGTTTGCACCAGAGCATGCGAGCTTACGTGGGCGAGACCTACTAGCCCCATCAGTCCAAGCGACAGGCGGAACGAGGCAGAAGTCGCGAAGGCGACGACGCTGAGCCCATACGCCGTCACGCCCGCTAGCATGAGGAGCCCCCGCGGGAGTCGGTCCCCGAAGGAGGCGAGGAGAACGGCGCTGCAGAGCGCGCCCAAACCCATAGCTGTCAGGAGTGCCCCCTGGCCAGTGGCTCCAACTCCCAGGAGGTCGCGCGCAAACACCGGCAAGAGGGTGGTGAAGGGCACGATGAACAACGAGGCGCCCATCATGATGAGGAGGCCGGCGCGGACGGCTTCGTTGCGCCAACTGAACGTCCAGCCCTCGATGATGCTCTGGCCGAAGGAGGCTACGGGCGCGGCGTGGCCGATCCCGCTCGTGGCAGTACCCGGGGCCGGGCGCAAACGCAGAGTGCAGGCGATCGCCAGCAGATAGAACCCCACTTGGACGGCATAGCAGCTGGCCGTGCCGAGCGCGGCGATGAGGAAGCCAGCCAAGGCGGGGCCGGTGCTGCGGGCCACGTTAAACATGATGGAGGTCAGGCCGATGGCGTTGGTCAGCTGACTCGCCGGTACCGCATCGGCGACCATAGCCGCCCGGGCTGGATGATGGAACGTCTGCACGATGGCCATCCCAAAGGCTGTGGCATAGACATGCCAAGGATGGATGCTAACGGAACTCGCGGTGCCGCAGCGCCGCGAACGTCCGCAGGTGCAACAAGCTCCTCAGAGCCTTCCAGGAGCGCCGTGTATCCACCGGCTGGGTCGCCTCGTCCCTCGGCGTTCCAGACGCCGCTATCTCAGTGGTTGGAACCGGCAGCGGAAGCTCACCATCCGGCCGACGGCTTGGGATGTTCTCTTCGTTCCCACTGTCTTGGCGGAAACCATCTCGCCGACTCACGACCATGTCCCCTTTGCCAGCACCCCGCACACTCACAAGGCTCACTATGGCGCGATGGCCACCGTACGACCATTCGCCTCCGGCGCAAAGCTCACAGGCGCCAGGCGAAGACTCCCTCTCCCTCGCGAAGAGGGGACTATCGGTACTTCCCACGGCTGACCTGGGCGCCTTTGCCCGCGATGGAGGAGGGCCAGAGAGGAAGGGTTAGTATACCTCCGATCCACGCAAAAGCGAGAGAGGATTGACAGGTGCCATAGACCTGCACTATGCTCCGACCGCTCCAGCGATGTCCCCCTAAGGCCCCGCAAGATGGCCATGGGGAATCTCGACGAACCTGTGACCCTGAGCCTGGAGGGAACAGATGCCGAAGGTCATTCCTGTCCCTGATGAGCTGTCGAAGCCGTTTTGGGACGCCGTGAACGAGAAGCGGCTGATCGTGCAGCACTGCGCCGCCTGTGACCGGCTGCAGTATCCACCACAACAAACCTGTCAATTCTGCGGGTCCGCCGACAGGCTGGCGTGGAAAGAGGTCGAAGGCCGGGGACATATCGCCACGTATATCGTCATCGAGGATGGTCGGCTCACCCGGCGCATGCCTGATCAGCCTTACAATCTAGCGTTGATCACCCTCGACGAGGATCCGCGCATCAATTTTTACGCCAATCTTCCAGGGACTCCACCCTACGAGGTCCCGGTGGGAGCCGCCGTCGAGGTGGTTTTTGAGGAGGTGGCTCCGGGCCAATTGATCCACGAATGGCGTGTGATCGACTAGCCCACCAGACCGCTGCCAGCGACGCTGCGTTGTGTCAGAGCGAAAGGGAATCAATGGCGACACGGCATAATTATTCATGGCGGAGAGATAAAGACGGCCTCGGGGTGTGGGAGCACCGGGGTAAAGTCGCAGTCGCCGGAGTTGGCCACTCTCCGGTGGACCGACGCTGGGACGGCGTCTCGATGGATAAGACCCTGGGGGCCTACTCCATCCTGGCCTGCCAGAAGGCCATGGACGACGCGGGCGTGACGCCGGACCAGATCGATGGCGTCATCTGCTGCGACAGCCACATCGCTGGCCCCAGTGGCGGCTCTGCGGCGCGCTGGGCGCCGCGGCCCTACTTTGACCCGCCCTACGACTCAGAGTGGGGGTTGACGCTGGTGAATGCGGAGTGGCTCATCACGCAAATGCGCCTGCCCAACGTCAAGTTCGCCCCCACCAACGTGCCCACCATCAGCGAAATGGTCGGCATGGCGGCCCAGGCGGTGGGTGACGGTTTGTGCACTACCTGTCTGGTGATCTACCCGACGGGCAATCTAGAAGGGCGGTATCGCCGCGGCGGCGAGAACGCCGACGACTACGCCAGAGGCGCCCGCCAATGGACGGTCCCCTGGGGGAATCATGGCGGGAACGACTTCATCAATATCTTCCCCCACCGGCAGTATTGCCAAAAATACGGCGGCGAACACGAGGACTTGGCCCCCTTTGTGATCAATCAGCACCGCAATGGCCTGCTGACTCCGTGGGGCTATAACGCCACCCATGGTGTGCCGCAGCTCACTTTGGAAGAGTACGTCAATTCGCGGTATGTTCTGCGGCCCCTCAGGATCTGGGACTGCGACCGACCGGTCCAGGCGTCAGCCGCCTATCTGTTCACCACCGCCGAGCGCGCCCGGGATATGCGGCAGCCGCCGGTCTACGTGCTGAACCATTCGCAGCACAATTTCAGGCAGCGAACAACTCAGCCAGATCTGGACGAAATCGAGGAGTGGACCGACCGCGCTGCCCGACGGATGTATGAAGGGGCCGGCCTTGGCCCGCAGGACGTGGACATCTTCAACCCGTACGATGGGTACTCCATCATGACCCAGTTCTTCCTGGAGGCATTTCAGTGGCATGGGGTGAAGCGCGGGGAGGCCTTCGCCTTTTACGCTGGCGATATCCGAGTCGAGGGCCCGCACCCCTTCTGCTCCAGCGGGGGCAATCTCGGGAATGGGCGGACCCGTACTGCCATGTACACCGATAGCATCGAACAGCTGCGGGGCACGGCCGGACCGCGACAGGTCCGGGTTCGGGCCGAGACTGCCCTGGCGGCGTTCACCACCCCAAGCAGCGGCGGCTGGATCATGTTCGGAAAGTACGCCAGCTAGCGTTTTGCCGTGTGCAATCCACGCAACCCCTTCGGCAAGCAGAAGGAAGTTGCCCGGCACCCTCTCCCGAGAGGAGAGCTGACTGGGGGAGGGGCAATTTACCTCCCCTAGTGAGTGAGGGGAAAGGGAACATGAGCGCACCAGACATAGCGCCCTGCGACCGCCGTCGACAGGGCGCCCTAGCTTACCCGAGGTGCTGATGGATGAACGCCACCATCTGCTCGAGCGCCTGCTGGGCTGTCGGCAAGGAGGGATTGCGCAGCAGACCTTCGCCCTCGCCCTCAAAGATGGTCACGTCGATCTTCCCACCAGCCTGGCGATACTGTCGGATGAACTCATCCAGATCTGGGCGGGGGTGCGCCTCCTCGTAGCTGCGTGCCAGGCACAACACCGGCGGCAAGGCGGTTCGCTCGCCGCGGGCCAGGATGCGCGCCGGGGCCGCCTCGGCCATGGCCTCTTCCGTCTGCCAGTATTGGTCATGCATTGGTACCACGCGCTCGGCCATGCCGGCGGGCGGCGTGCAATCCTGACGTAACCCCTTGGCATAGAGGTAGCGTCCCAGAGGGTCGATCACCGGAGAGACCATGATGACACAGCCCACAGTGCCATCCACCGCCGTGGCACCCGCCGGGAGCGACAACGCGGCGTAGCGTGGATCGTGCGGGCGCATGCCGAGCAGCATGGCCTGGTGCGCACCACTGGAGGTGCCCATGACCCCGACGGAGTCCGGGCCACCGTTCCACGCCTTGGCTTGGGTCTTACACCAGCGAATCCCATAATGGATGTCGGCCAGCGAGGCCGGGTATGGCGCCACCGGCGGGACGCGAAAATCCAAGGCCGCCACGATCACCCCATGCTTCGCCAACGCTTCGTTGGCCGCGTTACCATTCAAACGATTCCCTCGCACCCAAGCCCCGCCGTGCAGCTCGACCATGATCGGAAACGGTCCGCTGCCGCGCGGCTTGAAAAGGCGTGCCAGCAAGGGTGTGTCGCCGTGCCGGAGATATTCCACGTCTGCGATATCAACGTCATACATTGTGGAAGTGCTGATAGCCATGTAAGCCTCCTTTTGCTGGTGGGCTATGGGGGTATCCATCGGCGCAGACTACACCCCAGCGACCCTCCCCGTCAAGCCCGAGTGTTTCTCTCACACCTGTATGGGCCAATCGTCGACGGAGATCCGCGGACACGGCGGCCGTGAAAATCGACATTGATCTATGTTGGCGCTCCGTCTACAATCGGGTGCATTCTCCGGCGATTGCTGAGGTCATTCGCTGTCGCGCTCATCCCATCAGGGACAGGAGGGCAGTCAATGGGTGTACGTCACCAGTGGCCCAAGGAAGGCATTTCCCGCATCCCGTACTGGGTCTACACCGACCCCGAGATCTATGCCCGCGAGCAGGAGCGCATTTTCTGCGGTCGCTCCTGGGCCTATGTCGCGCTCGAAGCGGAGATCCCGACGCCGGGCGACTTCAAGCGCAGCTTCATCGGCGACAAGCCAGTCATCGTGGTGCGCGATGAAGCCGGCACCATCAACGTGGTGGAGAATCGCTGCGCGCATCGCGGCGCGCAGTTTTGTCAGCAGCCCCTCGGCCATGTGACGGAGTTCATGTGCCCTTACCACCAGTGGACGTACACGCTGCAGGGGGACCTCATCGGCGTGCCGTTCCGCCGTGGCGTGAAAAAGCAAGGCGGCATGCCGGCCGACTTCGATCTGCAGGGGCACGGCCTGCGGAAGCTGCGAGTGGCCACGCGCCACGGTGTCGTGTTCGCCTCGTTCGCGGCCGACGTCGAGCCGCTCGAGGAATATCTCGGTTTGGACATGCTCAAACTGTTCGATCGCGTGTTCGACGGCCGAGAGCTCGAAGTGCTGGGCTACTCGCGGCAGCTCATCCCGGCCAACTGGAAGCTAATGTTCGAGAACATCAAGGATCCCTACCACGCCAGCCTGCTGCACGTTTTTCTCGTCACCTTTGGGCTCTTCCGAGCCGACAATCCGTCCAAGGTGCAAACGGACAAGACCGGCCGCCACGGCGCCCTGATCTCGTGGCGGGGCGTGCAACGCAAGACTGAAGACACCGCCGAGATGAAATCGCTCCTCGACCACTTGACGCTACATGATCCGAGCCTGCTGCAGCCGGTGCGCGAGTTCCCAGAGTATACCGTGGTGATGACGACGCTTTGGCCCAACCTCATCATCCAGCAGCAGTCAAACACGCTGGCCATGCGCCAACTCATCACTAAGGGCCCGGAGTCCTTCGAGCTAGCCTGGACGTTCTTCGGCTATAAAGACGAGCCGGCGGATCTGCGGCAGCGTCGCATTCGGCAGGCCAACCTGATGGGCCCGGCGGGGTTGGTCTCCGTCGACGACAGCGAGGTGATCAAGTTCATCCAGGGCAGCGTCCGGCCATCCCCGCAGGAAAAGGGCGTCATGGAAATGGGCGGACGGGATTGGCAGCAGTCGGAATCGCACATGGTGACGGAGGGCGCCATCCGGTCGTTCTACGACTATTATCGACAGGTGATGGAGCTGTGATGGGGGAGGCATGGCCGCAAGCGAAGACTTCCGCGCCATGAGCCGTCGCGATTTGCGCTTGGAGCTCGAAGAGCTCTACGCCGACTACGTCGCCTGCCTCGACCAAGAGCGCTTCGAGGATTGGCCGGAGTTTTTCACCGATGACGCCGTCTATCGCATCATCCCACGCGAGAACTTCGAACGTGGCTTGCCGATCGCCACGCTGCACGCCGAGAGCAAGGGTTATCTCAAAGACCGCGTCGTCGCCATCCGGCAGACGGCGGTGTATGCGCCGCGGTATATCCGCCGCTTGGTGAGCAATATCCGCATCCTGGGATGGCAGAAGGAATGGCTCGAGGTACAAGCCAACTATGCCGCGTTCGAGACGCTGCGCGACGAGCTGACGCGCGTCTTCAGCGTCGGCCGTTGCCATGACAAGCTCGTGGTGGTCGACGGCAGGCTCAAATTCAAAGAGAAGCTGGTGATCTTCGACAGCGAGCTGATTCCCAACTCACTGGTCTATCCGCTGTGACATCATTGAGGGCTCTCTGTAGTGAACGATGACGCTTTCAAGGAGGGGCACGGATGGCAGTCACTGCTTTGCTGATCACGTCTCGACGGCTCTTCGCCAAGGGCAAAGCCTTCGGACAGGTCGGTCCATACGAGCAACTCGACGGCACCGTCTACTTCGCGGTCGATCCCAGTCACCCGGCCAACCGCCTCATCACCGACCTGAAGTTGGCCCCCCAAGATGCCGGCGGCCGCGTGCAATTCTCCGCGGATTGGCGGCTCCTCAGACCAGTGGAACCGCAACGCGGGAATCACCGCCTGCTGTTCGACATCCTCAACCGCGGCCGCGGCCCGGTGTTGCGCAATCTCAATAGCGCCCCGGACGTGCTCCCCGACCAACCGCTGGACCCGGGGAACGGCTTCCTGATGCGTCATGGATACACCGTGGCCTGGTGTGGCTGGCAACACGATGTGCCGGACGCTCCCGGCCTGTTGCGCCTCCGAGCCCCCGAGGCCGTCACGCCCGAAGGCCCGATCTCCGGCAAGATCGTCGTGACCTTTCAGCCGAACAAGCCCTCTACGGTACAGTTCCTCGCCGACATGATGCACCGTCCCTATCCGGCGCGCGACCTCGACGATCCCCATGCCGTGCTGACCGAGCAAGACCATGAGGATGCCCCCGAGCGCATCATCCCCCGCGACCAGTGGTGCTTTGGGCGGCTGGAGCATGGCCGGGTCATCCCCGACGCCATGCACGTCTATCTGGCCTCGGGGTTCGTGCCGGGGAAGGTCTACCAGGTGATCTACACCACCACGGGGGCGCCGATCGTCGGCTGTGGGCTGCTCGCCACTAGGGATATGGCGGCATTCCTGCGCTACGGCACTGCGGCTGAGGGCAACCTCTGCGCCGGCGACCTCGAGCACGCCTACAGCTTCGGCGTCTCCCAAAGCGGGCGCTTCCTGCGCCATTTCCTCTACCTCGGTCTGAACCAGGACGAACAGGACCGTACCGTGTTCGATGGGCTGATCCCGCACGTCGCCGGGGGCAAGCACGGCGAGTTCAACCACCGCTTCGCTCAGCCCTCCAGCCAGGCCAGCCGCAGCCCGAACAATCTGTTCCCGTATAGCGACGTCGAGCAAACCGATCCCGAAACGGGCCTGACCGACGGCTTGCTGTCGCGACTGACGGCGCGCGGCAAGCTGCCGAAAGTGATGCACACCTATACCTCGTCTGAATACTGGGGCGGCCACGGCGCCCTGGTGCATATCGACGTCACCGGCCGTCGCGATCTCGACGTACCGGCGTCAGTGCGTCTTTACCAGTTTGGCGGCACTCAGCATCCCCTGGGCACCTTCCCGCCGCAGGATACCGATCCACGGCAGGGCTACCGTGGTCAGCACGCCTTCAACTGGATCGATTATCGGCCGCTGCTGCGCGCCGCATTGGTGAACCTCGACCGCTGGGTCACCCATGGAGAAGCGGCCCCGCCCAGTCGTTACCCCCGTCTCGACGATGCCACGGCGGTGCCGCCCGAGCACGTCGCCGAGGTCTTCAAGCCCATTCCCGGCGTCCATTTTCCAACGCCTCTGCGGCGCTTTGCCCGTCTTGACTTCGGGCTGAGGGAGGGGGTAGCAACCATCGTGCCGCCGAAGGTGGGGCTGCCATACCCATGTCTGGTGCCGGCGGTTGACCACGACGGCAACGAAGTCTGCGGCGTTCGGCTGCCCTATCAAACCGTCCCGCTGGCGACGTATACCGGCTGGAATGTGCGCCATCCTGACATCGGTGGCGCCGGTCAGATCCTGGCCTCGGGCGGGGCGTCCGGCGGCACGCTGGTCGGTTCAGCGATCCCCTTCCCGGCGACCAGAGAGCAGCGCCAAGCCACAGGCGATCCCCGGCGCGCCATTGCCGAGCGCTATGCCTCCAAAGACGAGTACTTGGAGCAAGTCCGACAGGCAGCGCAATCCCTCATTCAGGCGCGGTATCTGCTTCCTGAAGACTTAGAGGAGATCGTCAGCCACGCAGCCCAGCATTACGATCTGTTAGGTGGTCAGCGGCCTACGTGAGCATCTATTTTTGATGTGACGACTTCTCTGTTCGAGGCAACCCTGATGAGGAGTATTGGGTAACATGTCCTAATCCCCTCTCACTCCGGGCGAGCTGTAGGGTGCGAGGAGGATACCTGCAGCTCGCCGCAGCATATCGCATCGAAGAAATACTGCAGCAGCCTTGAACGAATCCCCGCCCGTTCCCGGATAAGGCGTGTGGCGCCGGTTGACATCCGCCTGTCGCCGTTGACCCCCTGAAACCGGCCGCGTGCCGATCGATTGCGTGGTTGCTGGCGGCATCCTTGTGGTACCCCTTGCGATGGGGAAATGACCCGGGGCGCGCAGTGGAACCAGCAGTTTTACCACCATGCCCCGCGCGTTGCGATCGTGAACCCCCAGGAACCTACCCCAATGTGGGATCTGGTCTGAGAACCGCACAGCCAACTTCCGGGAACCACAGAAAGTCATTCTCTTGCTGCGGCGTCAGCCGCCTCGTGACCTCCCCGTAGCACAACGAGAACTTTTGCGCACTTTCTTCGAGGATGCTGAAACAGTTGCACGGTAGCACTGGCGTGGGCGTCCAGGGTCGGGGAGGGAAGCAAGCGTTTGCGATGACTCCCCTGTAACTGGCCCTACGGTCACTTGTGCCCCAGACCAGCATAACGGCAGGCGCCTGGAGGTCAGTGGGCACCCCCAGCCCTATCAACATCTTAGAAAGCGTTGGCTATATACTCGAGTTTCACATTCTGTTTGCCAAAGCTCTAGGAGATATTAATTCAACTCATTTTGGTGTATATTTTATCATTTATAAGATTTTATGATTTTCATATATCGATATCGATTCATATGCTTATTGCTACATCGCCCTGCCTTTCCTCGGTTTCACCCGGTAATCGCCTAAAAACACTTAATCTAACGGCATTTCAAAGGAATCCGATCTAGCCTTCTAAAAAATTGTCAAGAAGCCGGAAGGTGGAAGTATAATCGTCAGCAGAACAAGGGGTAAGTGGAGTGCGGAATGGGCCTTAAATAAGGTAGCTCCTTGCTCCGGCTCGACTCGGTGCTCTTTCTCAACCGGTATCATCTGCAATTGCCACGTGGACGGCATGTCAATATCGTGAAGCCATTCCGGCGTCCTTACCATGCTCTGATCCTATTGCAACCCCCCATTTCCCGGACGCCCTCGCTGGAGGACCGAAGGGGCAAAGAGGAAGAGCCATGGAACAAGTGAGCCAACGACCTGCCAATCGTTTTGCGGAAGAACGTGCTTCCCTCAAGCAATGGACTCAGGAGAAGCCTTCTCTCCACGCTACCGATCAGGCGATTCCACCGCGAGTGCCAGCGGTTATGCCGCCGCTGTCCTTTGCCCAGCAGCGCTTGTGGTTTCTGGATCAATTAACCCCCGATAGCCCTCTTTATAACCTCCCGGGGCCGGCTCTACGTCTACGCGGACCTCTCACGGCGGAGGCGGTGCAACACGCCCTCGATGCCGTTGTGGCTCGCCACGAGGTCTTGCGCACCACGATTTCGACGGATACTGGTCATCCGGCGCCGATCATTCATCAGCATCGCCAGGCTGAGCTGCAGGTGATCGACCTGTCTGCCCGGCCGCAGGCGGAACGCGAGGCGGAGGCACACCGGCTGCTCGAGACGGAAGCGCGCCGGCCCTTCGACCTCTCTCGTGATGTAGTGTTGCGTGCCACCTTGCTGCGACTGGGCCTCGAAGAGCATGTGCTGCTCTTGATCACCCACCAAATCGCCTGCGATTCCGAATCCATCAGCGTGTTGTACCGCGACTTCGCTGCCTTCTACGCCGCCTTCACGTCAGGCGTGGCCGTCTCACTAGCTGCTTTGCCGATTCAGTACGCCGACTTTGCGCTCTGGCAACAGCAGTGGCTCCAAGGGGAGCGGCTACAGACACTACTGGCCTACTGGACCCAGCAACTGGCTGGTGCCTCTGCCATCCTTGAGTTGCCGACTGATCGGCCGCGTCCCCGCGTTCAGACGTATGGGGGGGGCCGCCACGCCCTGTCACTCGACCCGGCATTAACCGACACGCTGAGAACCGTAAGCCAGCAACAAGGCATATCCCTGTCCATGACGTTGCTGGCGGCCTTTCTGACCCTGCTACACCGCTACAGTCGGCAAGACGACTTGGTGGTCGGTTTGCCCTTTCCAGGCCGCATTCGACCGGAGCTGGAAGGCCTCATCGGCCCCTTCGTCAATACGCTGCCCCTACGCGTGGATCTCTCGGGGGATCCTATGTTTCCCGAGGTCCTGGACCGGGTGCGCCAAGCCATCATGGGAGCGCATGTCCATCAGGAACTGCCCTTCGAGAAACTGGTGGAAGAGCTACAGCTGGAGCGGAGTCTCAACAGGTCGCCCCTGTATCAAGTGCTGTTCACCTTCCAGGAGTCCCCGATCCTCCTAGAACTGCCCGGCTTGACGCTGCAGCAATTCGACGTCTATACCGCCACGGCGAAGTTCGATGTGTCGCTCGAGGTACGCCAGGGCCCAGAGGCTATCACGGGATGGCTCGGGTATAACACCGACCTGTTCGATGCGATGACGATTGGCCGTATGGCGGCACACCTGCGGACGCTGCTTCAGGGCATCGCCGCCCATCCACACCAGCGGCTGACAGCCTTGCCCTTGTTGACGGAAGCAGAGCGCCAGCGCCTCGTGGTGGAGTGGAACGACACGGATCGAGCTTATCGGCGTGATGTGTGCCTGCATCAACTGTTCGAGGCCCAGGTCGATCGTTCTCCTGAAGCGACGGCGGTCGTCTTTCAATCTGAACACCTGACCTACAGCGAGCTCCACCGCCGGGCCAATCAACTCGCGCACTTCCTCCAGCACCAAGGTGTCGGGCCGGAGGTGTGTGTGGGGGTCTTCATGGAGCGGTCCTTGGAGATGCTGATCGCCATCTATGGGATCCTCAAAGCTGGTGGAGCCTATGTGCCCCTGGATCCCGAGTATCCAGCGGATCGCTTGACCTTCATGGTACAAGACGCTCAGGTGCCGGTTTTGCTGACCCAGCAGCGGTTGACGCCGCGGCTCCCCGAGCATCAGGCGCGGGTGGTGTGTGTGGACGCCGATTGGGGCACTATCGCTCAGGAAAGTACGCACAACCCGCCCTGCGGTGTCACCGAGGCGAATGTGGCTTATGTGATTTATACATCTGGGTCGACGGGCCGGCCGAAGGGCGTGGTGAACACCCATCGGGGGATCTGTAACCGCTTGCTGTGGATGCAAGAGGCGTATCGATTAACCGAGGCCGATCGCGTCTTGCACAAGACGCCGTTTAGCTTTGACGTCTCAGTATGGGAGCTCTTCTGGCCGTTGCTGGTGGGTGCACAACTGATCGTGGCCCAACCTGGAGGTCATCGCGACAACGCCTACCTGGTCGACCAGATCGCCACGCTGGGCATTACCACCCTGCATTTCGTGCCTTCCATGCTGCAGCTTTTCTTGGAGGCACAGGACGTCTGGCGGTGTCATGGCCTGCGGCGGGTCATTTGTAGTGGGGAGGCGCTTCCGTACGACCTGCAACAGCGGTTCTTTGCGCGTCTGCCCCAGGTCGAGCTGCACAATCTGTATGGACCGACAGAAGCCGCCGTCGACGTCACCTATTGGGCCTGCCAGCCTCAGAGTGCGCTCCCGATCGTGCCGATCGGGCGTCCCGTGGCCAATACCCAGATCTATCTCTTAGATTCCCACCTCCAACCCATGCCGATCCGTGTCCCTGGGGAACTGCATATCGGTGGGGTACAGGTCGCGCGCGGCTATTTGAACCGGCCGGAGCTTACAGCAGAGAGATTCATCCCGGATCCCTTTAGCACCGACCCAGAGGCTCGGCTCTACAAGACCGGCGATTTAGCCCGCTATTTGCCGGATGGCAGCATCGAGTTTCTCGGGCGCATGGATAGCCAGGTCAAAATCCGTGGATTCCGCATCGAGCTCGGAGAAATCGAGGCGGTGCTGGGGCAACATCCCGAGGTGCGCGAAGGCGTCGTGACCGTGCGTGAAGATTCTCCCGGTGACAAGCGCCTGGTAGCCTATGTCGTCCCTCACCAAGGGCACAACCCCACTACCAGCGCCCTCCAAGACTTCCTGCGGCAGCGGCTCCCTGAGTATATGGTACCGGCAGCCTTTGTGCCGTTGCAGTCGATGCCACTGACGCCGAACGGCAAGGTTGACCGGCGCGCCCTACCGCTGCCGGGGCCCGGCCGACCCAGGCTCGAACAGACCTACGTGGCACCGCGGACGCCCTTGGAACAATTCCTCGCTCGCCTCTGGTGCGAGGTCTTGAAGCTTGACAGGGTGGGGATCCATGACAACTTCTTCGACTTGGGGGGCGACTCCATTCGCGGGGCGATTTTTGTGAACAAACTCCAGCAACACTTGCAGGCCCCGCTCTATATCGTTGCCCTCTTTGACTCGCCCACCGTGGCGGCTTTTGCCGACTTTCTGACCGTCCATTACGGCGACGCTGCGGCATGGCTCTCGGGCCTGGAGGTGCCTGCCCAGCATATCGCGCCTCAAGGCGCGGCGGCCCCGGCGCAGGGGCGTCGTGTCGATGCGGCCATGCTGGACCAGATGCGCCAGATGATTGCACCACTGGCGCCGGCCCCCCGGCGGGAAGAAAGGCCGCGGCAGAAGAATCCGCCGGCGATGTTCATCCTCGCCCCCTTCCGATCAGGGACAACGCTGCTGCGGGTGATGTTGGCCGGCCACCCGCGGCTGTTCGCCCCGCCCGAACTGCATTTGTTGGGCTTCAATACCCTCGGGGAGCGGCGCGCCGCCTTCTCGGGCAGGAACAGCCTGTGGCTGGAAGGCACCATCCGCACCGTGATGCAGATCCAGGGGTGTGATGCCGAGCAAGCCAAGCGCATCATGGCGCAATACGAAGATCAGGATATGCCGACGTGGCAGTTCTATCGCGTGCTGCAGGATTGGATCGCCCCGCAGACCCTGGTCGACAAATCCCCCTTGTATGCCTTGAACCCGGCGACGCTGCAGCAGGCCGAGTCGGATTTCGCGGATGCCCTCTACATCCACCTCGTGCGGCACCCATACGCCATGGTGCGCTCGTTCGAGCGCTACCGCTTGGAGCAGGTCCTTTTCATGCCACAACGGACGTTCTCGGCGCGGGAGTTGGGCGAGTTGGTTTGGCTGATCAGTCATCAAAACATCGCGGCGTTCCTTGAAAGCGTCCCTGAGGCGCGCAAGTGCCGCATCCAGTTTGAGGAGCTGACGCACCAGCCAAAAGCGGTGATGGAGCAGATGTGCCAGAAATTCGGGCTAGCGTTTCACCCTGGCCTGATCGAGCCCTACAGCGATCAAGAGAACAAGATGACGGACGGCATCCATGGGGTTTCAGCCCCAATGGGGGACACCAAGTTCAACACCTATCAGAGCATCGACCCTCAGGTGGCCGATGGCTGGAAGGAGGTCATGCGGGACGACTTCCTCGGCGAAATCACGTGGGAGTGGGCCGAGCGATTAGGCTACGAGCGAGTCAGCCGGCGGGCAGACCGTGCTGAGCACCGACCGCTTGCGACGAAGCGGCACACGACGAGCGTGCATGGGGCAGAGCCCTATACCGGGAGAGCGTCAGCCGAGGCCCGAGCGCCGCATGGTGCCGTGCTATGGACGGGGCACAACGGCGACATGCCGGGGAACGCAAAGCGTCCGGACATGGGCGCCGGGGGAGTCAGGAGGGCGCCGTTGTCGTTTGCGCAAGAGCGGCTGTGGTTCTTAGAGCAATTGACGCCAGGCAGCGCGGTCTACAATCTACCGGTGGCCCTGCGGCTAATCGGAGCGTTGAACCGGACGGCCTTGGAGGCGAGCCTCGACGAGATCGTGCGCCGGCACGAGGCTTTGCGAACCAGCTTCGTCGCCGTCGAGGGAAAGCCAGTGCAGATGATCGCGCCGAGCGCAAGCATGGCCCTCACGGTGATCGATCTCGGCCCGCTGCCGGAGGGCAAGCGCGCAGCGGAGGTGCAACGCTTGGCGAGTGAGGCGGCGCAACGGCCGTTTAACCTGCATCAGGGGCCGCTGGCGCGCGCCATGCTGCTGCGGCTATCCGACCAAGAACATGTGCTGCTCTTGACCCTGCACCACCTCGTCAGTGACGCCTGGTCGAGGGGGGTATTCAACCACGAGTTGACGGCCCTCTATGACGCCTTCGCCGTCGGCCGGCCGTCGCCGCTTTCGGCGCCGCCACTCCAATACGCGGACTTTGCGATATGGCAGCGCGAGTGGTTGCAAGGGCCCGTGCTCGAGCGCCAACTGCAGTACTGGAAGCAGCGGCTGGCTGGCGTCCCCGTGCTGGACCTGCCCTTCGATCACCCACGTCCGGCGGTGGAGACGCATCGCGGCACCCGTGCGGCGTTTAAGCTCTCCCAACAGCTCAGCGCGTCGCTTGCCACCTTAGGCCGACAGGAGGGCGTGACGCTGTATATGACGCTATTGGCGGCGTTTCAGACCCTGCTGGCGCGCTACACGGGGCAAGATGACATCGCCGTGGGCTCACCCATCGCCGGCCGCACTCGGGCGGAGTTTGAGGGGCTGATTGGGCTCTTTGTGAATACGCTGGTGATGCGCAGCGACCTGTCCGGCGACCCGACGTTCCGTGAGCTGCTGCACAGGGTGCGGGAGGTGGCGCTCGGGGCCTATGCTCACCAGGAGATCCCCTTCGAGCGGCTGGTCGAAGAGATGGCGCCGACCCGCAGTCTGAGCCACTCGCCATTATTCCAGGTGATGTTCGTGTTGCAGAATACACCCTACCAGACGTTGGAGCTTTCCGATCTCAGCCTTGAGCCCATGGAGGTCGATAGCGGCACCTCAAAATTCGACCTGACGCTGTTCATGAGCGAGCAGTCCGACGGGCTGAGCGGGCAGTTGGAGTATAACACCGACCTGTTTGAGGCAGAGACGATCCGGCGCCTGCTGGGGCACTGGGAGGTGTTATTGCAGGGGATCGCCGCTGATTCCGACAGGCGCCTTTCGGAGCTGCCGCTATTGACTGCAGGCGAGCGCCGGCAGCTCCTAGTGGAGTGGAATGCTACGCGAGCCGATTACCCGCGGCAGACCTGCCTGCATGAGCTGATTGAAGCGCAGGCCCGACGGACGCCGGAGCGCGAGGCAGTAGCCTATGAAGGCATCTGCCTGACCTACAGCCAGCTCAATGCACGCGCCAATCAGCTGGGTCACTATCTCCGGCGTCATGGAGTCGGGCCCGAGCGGCTGGTCGGCATCTGCATGGAGCGCGGGCTCGACATGGTCGTGGGGCTGTTGGGGGTTCTCAAAGCCGGTGGGGCATATGTACCGCTCGATCCTTCCTATCCCCGGGACCGCCTCGGGTTCATGCGAGCGGATGCAGAGGTCTCGATCATCTTGACCCAGCGCGGCCTGATGGACGTGCTCCCGACGCATGGGGCGCAAGTGATCTTTATGGATGACGACTGGGAGCGCATCGCCGGGGAGAGCGAGGAGACGCCTGTCAGTTACGTCGCCAGTGACAACTTAGCGTATGTGATCTATACCTCGGGCTCGACAGGCAGGCCTAAGGGTGTCCAGATTCCGCACCGGGCGCTGGTAAATTTCCTCCAATCGATGCGCCGGCAGCCGGGGATGACGGCGCAGGACACACTGCTTGCGGTTACGACCCTGTCCTTTGATATCGCGGGGCTGGAGCTCTTTCTCCCCCTCACCGTGGGGGCGCGCCTGGTGTTGGTCAGCCGCGCGGTCGCCGCTGATGGCCGGCTGTTGAGCCAAAAGCTGGCCGAGACAGCGGCCACCGTCATGCAAGCGACCCCTGCCACCTGGCGCTTGTTGCTCGAGGCCGGCTGGCAGGGCGGCGATCACCTGCGCATACTGTGCGGCGGCGAGACTCTGCCGTTGGAATTGGCCACACAGCTCCTTGCCCGAGGGGCCGAGCTCTGGAACCTCTATGGTCCGACAGAGACCACCATTTGGTCCACCGTATGTCGGATACCGCCGCAACCCCAGGCCATCTCGATCGGGCGTCCCATCGCGAATACCCAGATCTATGTCTTAGATGGTGGTGGACAGCCCGTCCCAGTGGGAGTTCCGGGCGAGGTATACATCGGTGGTGATGGGGTTGCACGTGGCTACCTCAACCGCCCGGAACTGACGGCCGAGAGATTTCTCCCCAACCCCTATAGCCCTGAGCCCGGCGCACGCCGCTACCGGACCGGGGATCTCGCCCGCTACCGGTCAGACGGCGCGCTGGAGTATCTGGGGAGGATCGATCATCAGGTGAAGGTCCGCGGCCATCGCATCGAGCTGGGCGAGGTCGAGGCCGCGCTACGGGAGCAGGCTGGGGTTCGGGAAGCGGTGGTGACGGCGCGCGAGGAGAAAGCCGGTGACCAACGCTTGGTGGCCTATCTCGTCCCCACGCCCGAGGCTGTGCCGACGGTCGGTGAGCTGCGCGCGCGCCTGAGGAGCAGGCTGCCTGAGTACATGATACCGGCAGCGTTCGTGATCCTCGACGCCCTCCCTCTCACCCCAAATGGCAAGGTCGATCGGAAGGCCCTGCCGCAGCCTGAAGCCAGCCGACCCGAGCTCGAAAGCCGTTTTATCCCACCGCAGGATGCATATGAACGGGAACTCACCGAGATTTGGCAAGAGCTGCTCGGCGTCAGGCCGATCGGCGTGCACGATGACTTCTTCGAGCTGGGGGGACATTCGCTGTTAGCGGTCCAGCTCTTCGCCCGCATCGAAAAACGCATTGGCATACGGCTCCCGTTGCCAACCCTCTTCGAGCACCCCACGATCGGCCACCTAGCCCAGACCCTGCGTCGTCGGGAGGATGCGGCAAGGGGGATCTCGCCCGTCGAGATGCCCCATGAGCTCGGCGTGTCCGACCGGCTGCACCATCCGATCGGGCGCTATCTGCCGTCACGATATCACGCGCACGTGCGGCAGAGCTATCAGCGTTTCAAACGGTCACCCCTTGGACGTGCCGTACGAGGTCTCTATATGAAGCTGTGTAAGAGGATCGTTCGCCGGCTCTTCAGCTACACGCCGGCGCAACTGGAAGCCACGCTGAAAACTATGGGCCTTGCCGCGGGCGATACGATCTTGATGCACAGCGCCTTTCGGACGTTCAATGGATTTGCGGGGACCCCCGATCAGGTGATCGCGTGCGTGTTGAATGTGATCGGGCCGTCGGGGAACTTGGTCATGATGTCCGCGCCGTATATGGGATCGACCGCTGCCTACTTGCGGACCAGGGTCCCGTTTGACGTACAGCGCACGCCGTCCGCCATGGGGGTGATCACGGAGATCTTCCGGCAAAGACCCGGAGCGGTGCGCAGCCTCAATCCAGCACACCCCATTGTCGCCTTGGGACCGGCTGCGAAATGGCTCATCGCCGATCATGAGCATACGCCATATTCATGCGGGAGGGGATCGCCCTTTGCGAAGTTGGTGCAGGTCAAGGCTAAGGCCCTGTTGTTTGACGTGTCGCTGCGCAATATGACGTTTTTCCATTATGTGCAGGACGTCTTTCAAGAAAGCTCGCCGGTAAACTTATATGAGGACGTACCTATCGACAGTATAGTGATCGATGCTCACGGCAACGAAAGGATTGTGAAAACCTATGTCTTTAGCAGAGCCTTGAAAAGACATCGCAGCCCGAATCTCCGACAGACCCTCATCCAGAATAAGCGAATGAACCGTCAAAAAATTGGCAATACGAACCTCATCGTCCTAAATCTCCAGGATGTGGTGGATTGTGCCGAGCGCATGGTCAGGTCAGGTAAGTCGCTGTGGAGGGTTTAGTCTGCTCCGCCGTGCGTGCGCATCTATTTCCGATGCGTGGGCTCATGCCCTGCCAGCGGCTTGGAACAGGCGAACACTGGCCTCCCCGTCGACGACGATTTCGAACACCGTCGACCGACCCTGCGCCTGGGCCTCCCGATAGGCGCTGACAAAGTCTTCCAGCGAGGACGGACACGTGTACGCCAGCCCGAAATTCTCCGCCACCCCGCGAAAACTCCACGCATGTGGATTGCGTAAGCGTTCGCCAACGTCCCCCAGATCGAAGAAGTGGAAAATGGCGCCGCTGTGGTTATTGACGACGATGACGTAGACGGGAATGTTCGTCCCGGCCAGGAGGGCCAGGGCGTTCAAATCATGCAGTAGGGCTTGGTCGCCGATGAGCACTGTGCACGGCTTGCCAAGCCCTTCGCCGAAACCAATTGCCGACGATAGGACGCCATCGATGCCCGTGGCCCCACGGTTGGCGCCCACGTACAGCGTCTTGGGAAGACACGGTATGAAGTACTCCGCCTCCCGGAAAATCAGGCTGGCCGAGAGAAAGATCGCGGAGTCGTCGTGGATGTGCTGAAAGACCTCATAGATCACGCGGCCTTCCGCGAGAGGTACAGCGGCGGATGTGCCGAGGAGCGTGATCAACTGCCGCTGCGCGGCGGATTCACTGGCCAGCAGGGCGCGAGCCAGCGCCGTCGGCTGTCGTGACGGCAGGGCTGGCAACAACGCTGCCGCCACAGTGCAGGGCTCGCCCCAAACTTTCATCGTCGGGTAGATGAACTCGTTCTCGATGGCATCCTGCCGCAGCGCATACGGCGAGCATACGATCAACTCGCCGCGCTGAGCCTCAAGGTATTCCCGCAAGGGTTCGGACACGATCCGATCGCCGAAATAGAGCACCAGATCCGCTGGCGGTAGCTGCGATAACGCCCGCCGCAGGTAGACATTGTACAGCGCCAGAACGGGGGCTCGGTGCCTGTCACAGCGCAGCCCGGAGTTGATGTCGGCGAACAGGGGAGCGGCCAAGTGCGCGGCGAGTGCGTGCAGAGCCGCCGCACTATGGGTCGGCGCCAGTGGCCCAGCCACGCACACGATGTCGCTCGCGGCGGTGATGCGATCGATGAGGCGTTGGATATCGGGGGCCGCCAGGCAAGGGTGTGGCAGCAGGTAGTCGCAGTAAGGCGTGCCACTGGCGAGCCAACGGTCGAGCAGTTCTCTCTCTTCCCCAGGCAGGCTTTCAACTGCGAAGGCTTCGTCGACGAAGGGCTTGCGGTAGGCCATATTCACATGCACCGGTCGCGCACTACGCCGCGCCTCGAACACGGCCTGGTCGAGATCGGCCAGCAGGGCGTGGAGAAAGAGGCGCTGCTCGGGGGCCGGCACGTCAAAGGTCGCCGCGACGAAGGACGCGAATAGATCACGCTGCGGCAGCGTTTGATTGGCCTTGGCATAATGCAGCTCGAAGGGGCGGTCAGTGGTCAATACCACCAACGGCGTGCCAGCCAGCGAGGCTTCAGCGACGGCCGGCAGATAGTTGGCCGCCGCCGTCCCCGAGGTGCAAATCAGACACGGCAACGTGCCGCCCTTTGCGGCGCCCTGCGCCCAAAAGGCAGCGCTGCGTTCGTCGTTGAACAGCTTGGTGACGACGGCGGGATTGTCCTCTAGAGCGAGGATCAGCGGAATGGCACGCGCCCCAGGGGACACGCAAAAGACCCCTACACCGCAGCGGCGTAGCTCTTCGACCACCACGGCGGCATGGAGATGGGCGAGGCTTTTGGCGGCTATCGATGCGTGAGCCATGCCTTTGTGCGCAACCATATCGACGACAGCCCTCAAGCGGCGGCGCTGCGCAGCCGAGGAGCTACCTCCTGGGCGAACAGGCGGATCGACTCCAACACACACTCCGGCGCGATGCGGCCGCCGACATTGGCCTCCATGATGAAGCCAGACAAGCCGAGGGTCTCTTTGAGGGTCTGCAATCGCGCGGTCACATGCTGGGGGGTGCCGAATACGACCCGCTCGCGCACCACATCCTCATAGGTCAGGGTGAGGAGACGCTCGGCCCGTGTGGCGCGCGCCTCACCCTCCGCGCCGCTGGCCGAACGCAGGAAGGCCTGACGTAAGCGCGTGTAGTGGTGCATGGCGCTATCCTCTGGCTCAGACAGCGCTCTCGCCATGGTCGGAGCCACGTAAATGGGAAGCCGCAAGACTACATCACCATCGCCAGAATACCCTGCCTCGCGCCAGGCAGTGCGGTAATCTCGCAGCGCCGTCGCAAGGTCCGATACCATGGCGGCACCCAAACTGGCGAAGATGGGCAGCCCCATATGGCCCATGTGCCCGAAGGTGTCCCGCGAGGTGGCGGCGGCGCGCAGCGGCGGGTGGGGTTGCTGGTAGGGTTTGGGAATCATGCACACGTCGCGGAAGGTGTAATATTTGCCGGCATGCGAAAAGCGCTCTTGAGTGAGGGCGAGCCGCATGACGTGCAGGAACTCCTCGAAGCGCTCGCGACTCTCCGCATACGGTAGGTCATAGCCCTCATAGGAGCGCGGGAAACTACTGCGGCCGATGCCCAGATCGAGGCGACCATGGCTGATATTGTCCAACGTGGCCACCTCTTCGGCCATGCGCACCGGATGTCCGAGGGGCAGCACGAGCACGGCTGTGCCTACCCGTAAGCGACTGGTACGCGCCGCGATGGCGGTGGCCCACACTATGGGGGCAGAGGCTACGGACGGGATGGGGCCGGTTCCTCCGGGAGGTGCGAAGTGCCGCTCAGCAAACCAGACGCCGTCGAAGCCCTCGGTTTCCGCCGTTTCCGCCAGGGCGAAAGCCTCATCGAAGGCCTCGCGCTGCGTGCGGCCTTCGCGATAGTCGCATTCCATCATCAAGCCGATGTGCATCGCTGTTCTCCTTCCCTCTCCCCAAACGTGGCTGAGAGCATGAGCATGGACGGCTGTTCTGGCACGCAGGGATTGCGCACCGCCGACGCTCGGGCGGTGCCTATTGCCTGGGTATATTAAGGCACAATGCATGCGAGAGCAAGCGTCGGCGGCCAGTGTCCCCACGCCCCCACCCTCCCGCTCAGCAAGGGCTCAGAAAGATAGGTTTTTTCGAAATGTCCCTGACCTGAGTGCTGTGCTCCCTCTCCCACCGGGAGAGGGATGGGGTGAGGGCGGCCCCGAGCTCGTCCACGCCGCTAGCTTCCCTCAATCTCACGCTCTCTCAGCAGGAAGGGGAACGAAGAGCCCTCTCCTGGTAGTCCGTAAAGGAAACAAGGCTTGGGCGGGCAACCCGCAGTTGCTCCCGGCGACGTCATGTGAGATATTGCTCAGCGCTGTCGGGTGAGCGTACGGATCGTAGCCATCGCCATCTTCCCCTAGCCGCACAACGATCGCACGAGGGAGAGCCATGAAATTCGGCGTGAATCTGATTAATTTCGGCCCGAGTGCCGGCCCCGACTCCCTGGCACGCTGGGCGATGCTAACGGAGACCTTAGGCTATCACTTCCTCATGACCTCCGACCACATCGCCGTCACGGCGGACGTGCAGGGGCGCTACCCTGCGCCGTTCTACGAGCCGTTTACGACGCTAGCCTGGCTTGCCGGCCTGACGCGACGGATCGAGATCGGCACTACGGTCGTCATCCTACCCTATCGCCATCCTTTGGAGGTTGCCCGCATGGTGGCAAACGTCGACCAACTGAGCGGCGGCCGTCTCCTCTTCGGCGTCGGTGTGGGCTGGGCACAGCAGGAGTTCGCGGCGCTCGGCGTGCCTTTCCACCGGCGCGGCGCGCTGACCGATGAGTACCTCGCCGCCCTGAAGGTGCTATGGACCAACGACATGGCATCCTTTCAGGGGCGCTATGTGACCTTCGACGCCGTGCACACGGCCCCGCGCCCGGTGCGTACGCCGCATCCGCCCATCTGGGTGGGAGGCGGCAGTGATGCCGCCATACGCCGGGCCGTCCGACATGGAGATGCCTGGCATCCCATCCGCATCCGCGTTGCCTGGCTGCAGAACACCGGGCTGCCGCGTCTGCGTCATTTCGCAGAGGCCGAGGGCAGACCCATGCCGGCGCTGTGCCCACGGATTCGGCTGCGTCTCACGGATACACCGCTCCCCGACGACCGGAGGGTAGCCGGCGAGGGTACGCTCGACCAAGTACGGACCGACCTGGGGGCATTGCAGGACATGGGCGCCGCCTATGTGCTCTTGGACACCTTTTACGATGATGTGGAGGCCACGCGTCGCCCTGAGGTGGCCTGGCGCATGTTGACGATCATGGCGGAAAAAGCCCTCGACCTGCCGCACGAAGCGTTACGGTAAGGGCCTGCTGCGATCTTGCGCCCGACGGCGGAAACCGTCAGGAGAACGAGACTCAGTCGTGGGTTGGCAGCCCAAGCGATGTCCCCTCTTCCAAGATGGGTCAGGCGATCCCTGGCATCTTGCGTTGCCGTCCCCTCAGGCGTATGATGGGCCAACGTCGAGGACAACGGCGCTGCCTAGCAGCCATAGGGCGAGGTGAAGTCGGCGATGCCGGCGAGTATGAGCACCATCACATTGCAGGGCGTGGCTTTGCGGGTGACACGTCAGGGTGAGGGGACGCCGCTGCTCCTCTTACACGGCGGCGATGGCCCTCAGGATCGTTTGCCGTTCTTCCAGAGCTTGGCGGCATGGTTCGACGTCATCGCGCCGACCCATCCCGGCTTCGGGGGGAGCATCATTCCGGAGCATTTCGACGGCTTGGACGATTTGGTATACCTCTACCTCGACCTGCTAGACGCCTTGGACCTCCGCGATGTCGTCCTCTTGGGCTTCTCCATGGGCGGCTGGGCGGCAGCCGAGATTGCGGTGCGCAACACCAGTCGGCTGGCCAAGCTCATCCTGGTCGATGCCGTGGGCATCAAAGCGGGGACGCGTGAGACACGCGACATCGCCGATATCTTCGCGATGCCTGCTCCTGCCGTCGCGAAGTTGACGTTCCATGACCCGTCTCTGGCGCCTAACCCAGCCACCATGACAGACGAGCAGCTGACGGTCCTGGCGGCGGACCGCATCGCCCATGCGCTGTATACCTGGGATCCCTACATGCACAACCCCAAGCTGCGGCATCGCTTGCACCGCATCGACGTGCCCACCCTACTCATCTGGGGGGCCAGCGATGGGGTGGTGCCCGTCGCCTACGCCGAGGTCTACCGTGCGCTGATCCCCGGCGCCAGGTTGGTCGTCATCCCCGATGCTGGCCATCTGCCACACGTGGAGCAACCCGATCTGCTCCTGGATCACATCCTGTCCTTCGCAGGAAAATGAGAGCGTCCCTATGCAAACCTGGTTCTTTACCGAAGATGCCTATCCGTATTTGCCCGACGCCGACACCTACGAATCCATCCGCGTGAACCTGCCCAATAAGCATTACGACCCGGTCAAGGGGGCGGATCTGTATCACATGTATCTCGATCTGTGGTGTGCCGCCGACGAGTTGGGGCTTGAGGTCATGGTCAACGAGCACCATCAGACGGCGACGTGTGTGGTGCCGGCGGCGCCGATCATGCTCGGCATCCTGGCGCGGCAAACCCAGCGGGCGCGTCTGCTCATTCTGGGCAATCCGATCGCCAACCGCACGCAGCCTATTCGCGTCGCCGAGGAAATGGCCATGATCGATGTGATCTCGCGCGGCCGGCTGGAATGCGGCTTCGTGCGCGCCGTGCCCTATGAGGCAGCGCCAGCCAACGTCCTGCCATTCCGAGGGGCCGAGCGGCTGTGGGAAGCGCACGACATGATCCTCAAGGCCTGGACCACTCACGACGGGCCGTTCAACTTCGAAGGGCGTTGGTTCCATGCCCGTCAGATCAATATCTGGCCGCGCCCCTACCAACAGCCCCATCCGCCGATCTGGATCACGGTGGGCAGCGGCAAGAGCACCGTGCCGGTGGCCCAACACAAATATATCGGTGCGGTGTTTTTGGCCGGCTATGCGCGCATTCGCGAGATCTACGACGGCTATCGCGCTGCCTACCGGGCGGCTCACGACCAGGAGGCACCGCTCGACCGGCTGGCGTATTGCGCCTTGATGTATGTCGGCGAGAACGCCAAGAAGGCCCGAGAAGGGGCGGAAAAAGTCCTCTGGTACATGACCTCCAATAAGGTTCCCCCGCATTGGAGCAACCCCCCAGGGTACCATCCACCTGCTGTGGCCGCGCAGATCATGAAGGGGGCGCGCGGGGGCGCGGGCATCCCGCTGGTTCCCAAGCTGGAGGAGCAAATGGCCCGCGGCAACGTGTTCGCCGGCACGCCGGATCAGGTGTTCGCCCAGATTAAGAGTTTTTGGGAATACGCCGGCGGCTTCGGGCACTTGCTGATGATGGGCCAGGCCGGGTTCATGACCTATGACGAGACGGTGCGTTCGATGCATCTCTTCGCCCAAGAAGTCTATCCGCGTCTCAAGGAGCTCACCGCCACCTATGATTGCGAGCGCCTGCAGGCCCTGCGTGCGGACCTGCCGGACAGAGAAGGAGCGGACCTCGGGGCGTTTGGGCTGGAGTTCGTGCGCTAATGCATGGCCGTTTTACTGCACTCAGGCCGCTGCCGATGGACAGCGCCGCCCGTGCTCTGAGACCAAGCAGGAGGCCTCGCCCGGCGTGGAACCGTTGAACATAATCTTCTCCAGGAAGAGATATGTGGGAGCTGAGAACGGCCGAAAACCCTGTGTTATCTTCGGACTCCATCTCGAAAACCAGTCTCTTAATCACCGCAGGAGGTGTCGCTCATGGGTAAGCTCGATGGCAAAGTCGCTCTAGTGACCGGCTCGGGTCGGAACATCGGCCGAGCCACGGTGTTGAAGCTGGCCGCTGAAGGGGCTCATGTTGTCGTCAACTCGCGAAGCAATCAGGCGGAGGCCGATGCGGTAGCGCGGGAGGCTCAAGCGCTTGGGGTGAAGGCGCTGTCCGTGCTGGCGGATGTGTCCAACCGCGAACAGGTCGACGCCATGGTGGCGCAGGCGCTGTCCGAATTCGGCCGCATCGACATCCTCATCAATAACGCCGCGATCCGTCCGCATAAGCCCTTCACGGAGCTGACGGTGCCAGACTGGGAAGCGGTGCGCGGCGTCATCCTGGACGGCTCGCTTTATTGCACCATGGCCGCCATCAAGAGCATGGTGGCCAACCGCTATGGACGTATTGTGTATCTCACCGGAGAAGGGTCTTTCGTCGGCGGCTCGGGACGCGCCCACGTGTCGGCGGCGAAAATGGGCCTGGTGGGCTTAGCGCGGGGGTTGGCCTCGGAGTTTGCGGCGCACAATATTCGCGTCAACGTCGTTTCTCCAGGCAGCATCGACACCACACGCGCCAACCCCGAATGGTACCAGGGACGAGTCCCCAACGCGGCGGGTATCCCACTGGGACGGCAGGGGACGGTAGACGAAATCGCCGCCACCTGCCTGTTTCTGGTGACGGATGACAGCGGCTTCATCACCGGCCAAACGATTCACGTCAACGGCGGCGTTGCCTACTATTGAGGATCACAGGAGCCCTATGCGTTCCAATACCACCAAGGCCAAGCTGGCCGAAGGCCAAGTCGTCTTCGGCGCCATCATCAGTCACTTTGCGCCGGATCTCGTGGAGCTGTTCGGCGCCATCGGCTACGACTTCGTGATGATCGACTGCGAGCACGGCCCCATGACCTGGGACCAAGTGGAACATATGGTGCGCGCCGCCGAAGTGTTCGGCATCACCCCCATCACGCGCGTGCCCGACCACGAGGATTCGACCATCCTGCGTTTTCTGGACCGAGGCGTGCAAGGTATCATCGTGCCTCATGTCAATACCCGGGAACAGGCCGAGGCGGTGGCGCAGGCAGCGCGGTACTATCCGGAGGGGCACCGTGGCGTCGGCGGGGGCCGCGCTCACGATTACGGGGTCGGGGTGACGCGCGAGGAGTCGACGCGCTGGATCAATTCCCAGCTCCTCGTGATCCCGATGGTCGAAGAGACCACCGCCGTGGCAAACCTAGACGCCATTCTGACCGTGCCTGGGATAGACATCCTGCATGTGGCCTCCGGCGACCTGGGGCAGAGCATGGGCAATCCTGGCGCTGCGGCGGTGCGGCAGCTCATGCGCCAAGTCATTCCCAAAATTCGGGCGGGCGGCAAACTGGTGGGTGTGGGCGGCAATTCACCGAGCGATGCCGCCGGCATCGCTGAGTTTATCAAGCTCGGAGCCAATTTTGTGACGATTTCAGCCTGGGGGTTGCTGCGCCTCGGAGCCGAGGACTTCCGCCAACGTGTGCAGGCGGCTCTGTAATCGTATATTAGACATCAGACGCCTGCTCGGGCGATGCGATCCAGTACGTTTTGGCTGGGACCGCATCCAACGTCACCTTGCGCGCCAACTCCTTCTCTGCACTCAGGAATGCAATTTTTCCCGAGCTACCACGAGGATCACCGGAGCGGTCGACCAGTACCTACACCCCCTATCTCTCTGCTGACAGGGAGAGATATCGGCTCTTGGCCGCCTTCCCCCGCCACCCTAGCCTTCCCCCATCAAGGGGGAGGGAAACGACCGCAGGTCCGTCCTCGGGACATATCCACGCTTGTCGGCTTCTCCCTCCGGGAGAGGGCGGGGTGCGGGCCAGACAGATCTACGGAAGAGCGCTGACGGTTCTAGCCTGCCATACGCGGTTCTTAAAACCGCTATAACGACGCTCGGCATTTCGACTAATAGGCGCCCCCCCTACAAGCAGCTGTATGTTGGGCGGCACAGCGTTAGATCCCACGATGCCTTGAAAACTCTTCCCACCTGCCCCAGGCTGGACTAAAATGCCATCGGGAATGAAGCTGCCGTTCGCTTCCCCTGAGGTTCATTACGGCGACTTGGTGACACACCTCTCTTATTCGTAGATTAATTGCTGGCAGCGGTCGGTTTGGTCTCGACGAATGGACGGGAGGTTATGTGAAACAGTGGAATTTACTGAAGGATACGAGATCAAGGGACTTGCCTGGCCTGGCAGAGAATCCACATACGACCGCAACAGTCAGATTCCAACGGGTTACCACAACGGGCGCGACATCTTCTATGTGTTTGGGCGCTATCCAAAGGCTGAGGACGCTGGAAATGAATATCCAGTGATCGACCTAGCCATCTGCCATGGTGACTTCCTCAATGCTGATCACGAGTACATTCACAAAAACAGGAGTATCAGAGGCTTCGGCAGTTATGGCGATATCCTGATTAGGGATAGGAAGATGTATGTAGCACCAACCCCCTTTGCAATTACACAGGGCCTGACAGGCACCCGCACGTTATTAGTTCCAGCATCATGGAAAGCTCCGCGGGGGTTCAAGACCATCGGTGAAGTCATCCGTGCCGAGGCCGCGAAGTTGGTGGTAGGTTACGATTTTGACCTGAAGAGAAACGTGATAAGTGCAAAGACCATCCCGAATCCATCAGCTGGCGTCGAGCACCGCTTTGTTGCGTACCGGCTTGCTTCAGATTCGGACAAACCTATTGTGTTGAATCCCGACGTTCAGCCGGCGATTTCGACGGACGAAGACCAGTGACGGACTTTAGCCCAAGTGGCATAATTCAACACTATCGCAATGTTGAGTATGCGGAGTCAGATGGATGCCAAAGCTTATAGAGAGAGACTTCCCTTTCGCGCAACTCTCGGTCGTTGCGGAACACGAGTCCTGGCGTAAGGAGGTATACCGGCCGGTGTACTATCTCCACAAATGGTGGGCGCGAAGGCTTGGCTCGGTATTCCGTGGGATCCTATTGGGTTCATGCCTTGGGGATGGCGAGGACTTCTGGGACCATTTTTACAACGTCAACAACTTCGACGCGATCACGGTTTTTGACCCATTTATGGGGAGCGGAGTCACAGTCGGCGAGGCGGTTAAGCTCGGATGCAGAGTTGTCGGTCGAGACATCAACCCGGTCGCATATGTGGCGTGCCGGGCGGCATTTTCGCAGTATTCACATGCCGACGTGTTGCATACCTACCGACGCCTGGAAGAGACGCTTGCTCCAAGGCTGTTAAGCTACTTCAAGACGAGGGACGCGTCTGGGGAAGAAGCTGTTGTTTTGTACTACTTCCTCGTGAAGGTGGTCGCTTGCCCGCACTGCCATGAGATGATCGATCTTTTCAGGACGCGGATCTTCTCGGAGAACGCCGTTCACGCCAAAGACCCGTCGGCGCGAGCAGTCTGCCCCACCTGCGGAGGCATAGCATCCACCCGTTACGACGCAGAATATGTTCGGTGTCCCCACTGCTCTCAGTCATACAACCCGCAAGAAGGAACGCTAAGTGGGCCGATCGTGCGTTGTCGTTCCTGCCGATCGTCGTTTCGATTAGTGGAAAGAATGAAATCACTCCGGGAACCACTTGGCTTCCGTCGATATGCGAAGATGATTCTCGCCGAGGACGGTCAGAAACGTTACGAAGCGCTCAACGAGTTCGACCGTGAGCTTGAGCGCCGAGTGGCTTCCGAGTATGCCGAGATCGCGCACGCTTTCCCCAAGGTCGCGATTGAACCTGGCTACAACACCAACCAAATGCTGAAGCATAATTACCGGTTTTGGCACCAGCTATTCTCAGATCGCCAGTTAGTATGCATTTCGTATATGGTTAAGTCCATCCAAGCTATTAAAGATCCCAACATGAAAGTCCTATTCGCCTGCCTGTTCTCCGGTGTTCTGGAATTCAACAATCTGTTCACATCCTTTAAGGGTGAAGGTACCGGTGCCGTGCGTCATATGTTCGCTCACCACATACTGAAGCCAGAGGTGATGCCACTGGAGGCCAACATCTGGGGAACCAGCAAATCATCGGGCGCTTTTACCGGCCTGTTCGGCTCCCGCGTCAAGAGGGCGCTGGCTTATAAGGCCAACCCGACAGAATTGCAAATCACCGCCTCAAAGGCCACAACGATAGGAGGAATCAATCGTCCCCTAGAAATGGATGTGGCGCATAACTTCGGGGATTTCCTCTCTCAACCGAAAAGTATCTACCTGAGCTACGGAGATTCGAGTTGTGTTGACTTGCCAGACAAGAGTGTGGATGTGGTCGTTACGGACCCGCCTTTCTTCGACAATGTGCACTATTCCCAGCTCGCGGACTTCTTCTATTACTGGCTGAATCAGATCCTTGATCTCTCGCCTGTGAACACGACGCGATGCGAGAGCGAGGTCCAAGACACAGATCCTGAACGGTTCAAGGCGAAGCTGACATCTGTTTTTGCTGAATGTGCCCGTGTCCTGCGCGACAATGGTCTTTTTGTCTTCACCTATCATCATGGGCGCCACGAAGGTTGGACGGCTGTGCATCAGGCCATTAGGCACGCCGGGTTTCTCTGCGTGCAGGCATATCCCATCAAGGCGGAGATGTCGGTTGCGATGCCTTTACAGCAGTCCAAATCGCCGATACATCTCGACCTGATACTTGTCTGCAGGCGGGATAGACTGACGGCCACCGAGGGTTCAAGTCATGGCACTATTCAATCAGCTTTGGCCGCTGCTGAGGCGCAAATAGCGGCCCTAACGCGGATAGGGATCAAGGTGTCACTCGGTGACGCCAAGGTTGTCCTCATGGGGCGCTTTTTGTGTGAAGTGCACAAGCTGAGAAATCTGGAGTTAGAAGCCAGATTCCTCGTGGAAATCGAGCATGATATCGATAGCTATGTGAGTCAGGTAATGCAGGTTAAGGGCGAGGTACTCTACGAGGAGCCGGAGCCTAAGCAGCTGATGCTGTTCGAAGCGATGGGCGAGTATTTGGCGAGCAGACGACTGGAGCGGACGGCTAACCGCCGCGGCTGATCAACCCTGTTAGGTATAATCATAAGGACTGGTGAGGTCAAGCGCTCAAGCGCGTGCGTATACACCATTCTGGTGATAAACTTGCAGCTGCGGCAGAGGGTAATGAGTATGCGTGTGAAACATGTGACCATCCAACCCCAGACAGGCTGAGAAAAATTTGCGGCACGATTTGGGCTGGAGGCGTTAATAAAGGAGGCGACGATGAAAGTCAAGGTCTTCAACCGCCAAGGGCAACTCGTCGGTCCGGTCGACGTCGAACGCATCGTCAAGACCGATGCACAGTGGCGTGCGCAGCTCACCCCCGAGCAGTTCGCGATCGCGCGTGGCAAGGGCACGGAGCGGCCGTTTTGCGGCACCCTGCTGGATAATAAGCGGAAGGGGATCTACGGCTGCGTATGCTGTGGGCTCCCCCTGTTCTCATCGGGGGCCAAATTCAATTCCGGCACCGGCTGGCCCAGCTTCTTCCAGCCTGTGGCGGAGGAAAACATCATCACCCACGAGGACCGCAGCTACGGCATGATCCGCACTGAGATCCTGTGCGCACGCTGCGACGCTCACCTCGGCCATGTCTTCGACGACGGCCCTGCCCCCACGGGTTTGCGATACTGCGTCAACTCGGAATCGCTGGTTTTCACCGATGAGCAAGACCTCGCCAAGTTGGCTGACCCCGCTGCGGAAGCGCTCAGCTAGGATGTGCCTTGGAGTCAAGCTTTGCGGCGGGATGCGGCGACTACAGGCCTGTAGCTCATCCGACCCCCAAGTCAACGTGCCGCCACAGGGCTCGCCCCCCCGCCAGTCCTTTTCACCCTCGGTCGGCGGGGCTAGGCGCCTGGCCCGCGCTCCATGGAGTAGGGCTGCCAGCGCAGCAGCCCACTCTTTTCCAAGACGGACGGATTGACGCAGCTTCTGGGCCAGCGGCCGCTCAGCACCAGAGCGATCTCCTGTCCCACTCGACGCTTCCGCACCGGATCAAATCGGGCCGAGGCCGAGGCCACGTGCGGGGTCAGGATGACGTTGTCCATCCGCAGCAGCGGATTGGTCGGGGCGGGAGGCTCCTGCTCGAGCACGTCCAGCCCCGCTGCCGCAATCCAGCCTTCCTGCAGTGCCCGAATGAGGGCCTGTTCGTCGACGGTGGGGCCGCGACCGGTGCTGATGAAGATCGCCTCCGGCTTCATCTGGCGGAAGTGATGCTCCGTCAGCATGTGGTGCGCCTCCGGCGTCGCCGGGGCGTGCATCGAGACGATATCGGCACGCTGCAGCAGCTCGGTCAGATCCACCGGCTCCACGCCGTACGGGCTCATGACCAGCTCCTCGACATAAGGGTCATAAGCCAGCATATGGACGCCGAAAGCCCGAGCCCGCATGGCCACCGCTCTTGCCACATGGCCAAAGGCGATGAAGCCCAGGGTTTGGCCCATGAGCCGCGGGAACTGGGACAGCAGTGGCCGTCCCTCCGCCCAGCGCCCTTCCCTCACGTACCGGTCCATAGTAGTCAGCCGCCGATAGGTGGCCAGGATCAACATCATGGTATGGTCGGCGACTTCCTCGATGAAGGTGTCTGGGACGTTGGTGACCGGGATGCCGCGCGCCGTGGCTGCCGCGACATCGACCGAATCGACCCCCACAGTGCCGAGGGCGATGATCTTACAGCGTTCGAGGCCGTCGATGATGCGCTTGGTGATGAGCCGCCCTTTAGCATATAACGCATCGGCGTCGCGGGCGGCTTGCACGAACTCGTCGTCGCTCCCGGCTGGGATCTCCACGATCTCGGCGTCGAGGGAGCCTAGACCCTCCATCTCCAGCTTATAGCCGACCCCCGGCACGGAGAAACTCGCCCCCACTGGTGTCACGATCTTGAACTTCGCCATGGTGCGCCTCCTTATGGACATGCTGTCAGAACATCGGTTATGTCGGAAAACGAGGGGTCGCCTCAGCAGCCAATTATCAAGCCAGCGGCGCAGAATATCCACAAAAAACATCGCGGCCATCCAGATCTGAGGGTCGAGCCTTCCGGCCGGCTTATCGCCTGGCGTCTCCAAAGTTGAAGCCGGTTCGCCAGTCACTATGGCACCGCGGCGCCCTGGCGCCAGCGTGCAGTTGTGAGGATGCGTGCACCTGATCACATCCGAGATCGACGCCAAGGCTCACGGTGTGGTATACAGAGCCCAGAAGGGTGAAGGAGCGAGTGGCATTGGTGGGGAAGCTTCCCATGGAGTTGGATTAAGGGGGGTAGGTCATGACCGAGCAACGAAGCAGCACCACAAGCAGCCTCCTCGATGACGCGTCGATGCACGCCCTGAAGGCGCAGGTGCGGGGGCCGGTACTTTGTCCAGGCGATGTGGGCTATGAGACCGCCCGCAGGGTGTGGAACGCGATGATCGACAAGCGCCCGGCGCTGATCGTGCGTTGCAGCGGCGTCGCCGACGTCATGGCGGCGGTGCGCTTCGCCCGCGAGCACCGGCTGCTGGTGGCCGTGCGTGGCGGCGGCCACAATTTCGCCGGCTATGCCACCTGCGACGGGGGCATCGTCATCGACCTCTCCCCCATGCAGGGGGTGCACGTCGCCCCACAGCGGCGCACCGCCCGCGCCCAGGGTGGGGTCACCTGGGGGACCTTCGACCATGAGACCCAGGCGTTCGGGCTCGCCACAACCGGCGGCACCGACCCCACGACCGGCATCGCCGGCCTGACATTGGGGGGCGGATTGGGGTGGCTGCACGGCAAATTCGGCCTGACCTGTGACAATCTGTTGTCGGCAGACGTGGTGACCGCCGACGGCCAATTCTTAACGGCCAGTGCGACGGAGTACCCCGACCTGTTCTGGGGGTTGCGCGGCGGCAGCGGCAACTTTGGCATCGTCACCTCTTTTGAATACCAGCTCCATCCCGTCGGTCAGTTGCTCGGTGGGATGGTGTTGCACCCCTTTGCCAAGGCTGCCGAAGTGCTGCGCTTCTACCGCGATTTTACTAGTGAGGCGCCCGACGAGCTGACCGCCGCGGCCGGGGTGCTCACCGGGCAAGACGGCCAGCTCATGGTCGGCATCGTCGTCAGCTACTGCGGTGCGTTGGCGGAGGGGGAACGCCTCCTAAAACCCCTCAGCACCTTCGGCCCGCCGGTGCATGACGCGATCCGGCCGATGACGTATCAGGAGGTGCAACAGTTGCTCTACGTCTTCGAAGCTAACGTCCAAAGCTACCTAAGGGCAGGCTTCCTCCGGGAACTAAGTAGAGAGGCCATCGACGCGATCGTCGCCCATAGTGCCACCAAGACCTCACCCATGTCCGCTGTGGCCATCCTCCCGGTGAGCGGCGCGGCTGCCCGGGTGGCGCCGGATGCCACGGCGTTCGTGCACCGTCAACACCACTACCACCTCTTTCTGATCTCACAGTGGCGCGATCCGGCCGAATCCGAGCGCCACATCCGCTGGACCCGGGACTTCTGGGCGGCGATGCAGCCGTTTTCCAGCGTCGCAGTCTACGTCAATGAGTTGGGCTATGACGAGGGAGAAGACCGCTTCAGGGCCGCCTATGGCGCGAACTATGAGCGGCTCGTTCAGCTCAAGAACCGCTACGACCCCACGAATCTCTTCCGCCTGAATCCGAACGTCCGACCGACCGTGTGAGTCCTCGCTCACGGTCGTGATTACGGCTGCCGACATGAGCCGGGGTTTTTCAAACGGCGCGATAACGGCTGTAACGCAGAGATGGGCGAGCTGGGTGGGCCTTCACGAGGGAGATGTGCCTTGTGTAGGTGGGGTGGTCAGCTTTGCCGGAGACATCGTAATGGATCAGTCCGCGAAGTGCGGAGGGGAGGCCCTAGGCTATGAAAGACGGATTCAGAATCATCGACTCGGATATGCACATCATCGAGCCCCCCGAGATGTGGGAGAAGTATATCGACGGGGCCTATAAGGACCGGGCACCCAAAATCGTCGGTCGTTATCCGATCGGCACCTATGGCCTTATGGAAGGGCACATGCTGCCCACGGTGGATGCGCACGCCAGAGAGCGCTGGAATGGCATGTTCCGCGTCGTGGGACCACACCTCCAGAGCGATGCCGCACGCGGCTTCGACCCCATCGCCCAGGTCGGCGCCATGGATCGGGAAGGCATCGATGTGGCGGCCCTGTTCCCCACCATCGGGCTGTACGTCATGAGCTTCGATGGGTTGGACCCGGCGTTCGCGGCCGCCATCTGCCGAGCCTACAACAACTGGCTCTACGACTTCTGTCAGCACGCGCCGGAGCGCCTCCGAGGCGTGGCCATGATCCCTCCACACGACATCGTGGAGGCGATCAGAGAAACCCGACGGGCGGTGCAGGATCTTGGCTTCATGGGGGTCTTTCTGCACCCGAGCCCGGTCAATGGCCGGCAATGGCACGAGCGATATTTCGATCCGCTGTGGTATGAGCTCCAGGAATTGAACGTGCCGGTATGCTTCCACGAAGGCACCGGCACGGTAATCCGGCAGCCGGGCGACCAGTTCGGCACAAATCGCATCATGATGCATGTCGCCTCCCATCCGATCGCCATGATGTACACCAGTCTGAGCTTGATCATCGGTGGGGTGCTGGAGGCTTTTCCAGGGCTGCGCGTCGCCTTGCTTGAGTGCAACACCGGCTGGGTGCCCTTCTGGCTTGATCGCATCGATCACGACTTCGAGCGTCTGGCCGAGTGGGATGCGCCGACGTTGACGATGAAGCCCAGCGCCTATTTCATGCGGCAGTGCTTCGTCGGCGCTGAGGAGGAGCGCGGACTGAAGCAGGTGGTGGAGCAGATCGGCGACGACAACATCGTCTGGTCGACCGACTATCCGCACTGGGACTCTGACTACCCGCACGCCTCCGAGGAGTTTCTAGCTTTGCCAGTCTCCGATAAGACGAAACAAAAAATCCTCTGGGACAACTGCGTCCGGCTCTACGCCCTGCACTGAGTCCTGGGTACGGTCCACACGGCGGCCTTCCCCGCCCATCGGCGGCGATGACACGCTCGAAGTTCTAGGGAAGCATGGCCAGGCGTTCTCCGTGAAGAAGGAGCTGAGCCGTAAGAAGCTGCACCCGGATCTACAACGTTCTCTGCCATATCATCGCAACCATGGCACTTCGCCGGAGAGTCCGAGCTTCTCACTGGCAAGGCGGTTCAGACTGACGCCGGCCTCTGCCGCCTCAAGCGCCAGGCGGCGATGGAGTTCGGGCGACACCCGCACCAAGAATTTGCCGCTATACTGCTTGGTAGCGAGCGGTTCAGGTACCCCCTCGCCGTTGGCTTCCAAATCGGCGACGACCGCGGCCCGCACCTTCCGAATCCCTCGCAAGGCGCCTTCTGGGGTTGAGGTCAGCCGGCTCAGACGGGAGAACTCGGCGCAGAGACCGACGTACTCGTGGTCCTCTTCCGCTCAGGTCACCCAGTAAGTGTAGCGATCATTCTTGAGTGCCACGTTGGGCCTCCCAGCGTTCACTGGCTTTGAGGATCGGCTTCACGGTGACAGGCTTTGGCCATCCCTTTGTCGTGCTGGATCTCTTGCATGGCCTCGGCTTCAGCACTCTCGACCATTCGAGAGATCGAACGAACGAGGCCGCTCGCAGATGGATCATTTCCATCGATCTTCAGGCAAAAATAATACCGGTCTGTGAGGTCTGAAGAAACCAGCACATGGTCGAACAAGCAGCTCTTTCCGATTCCGCCTGATCCCTCGATGCGCTGGATAGTCAACTTTCCCTGGGCTTTTGTCGATCCTTTGAGAACAGCTCCGAGCAGTCCAACGGCTTCCTGACGCCCGACAAAATGTTCGGATGGCATGTTGGATGACCTCACATCGAACTTGCCGCCTAACGCCCAGAGTTCAGCGGCGGGGGCGAAACCACCACCGACCTACGACTTGGCTGCCGAGCAACGAACCGCTGCTGTCCCCCCCGGCCGCTGCAACCCGTTGTTAGCCAGCCACTATGGCTGGGACGCAGACGATAAGGCCTGTCCCACGGCAAGCGGGAGCTCAATGACATGAAAGCGGTCAGCCGTAAAGGCATAGTCTTCGCCGCTCTCATCGATGACACGCAGGTACCCATGGGTGGCCGCCTCCTCATCGGGAATGACACGATACACTTTCCCGACCTCAAGGGAAGCAGGGTAACCTTCATTATTCAAGCAAATGGCAAATGGGAGCGTCTGGTCATGGGGTTTTTTCATGATCAATCCAGAAATGGGAGCTTCAGTTTGAACTCCCTCTTGCCGATGCCGTGCGCTTCATACCAGTGAATTTCAGCGAGGCGTATGGTCCCGTCCACCAGCCGGACGCGTGCGATGCCTTTGAGCTTACGCCATCGGCCTGGACCATAGTGCCTGCGGAGACGTGCACGGTCACGGACGCCACTGCCGCTGGCAATCGTTTCAACTCGGGTTATCTCCCCGACGAGTTCGAAGTCCATGCCAGCACATGCTACCGAGTCGCCAACGAGGATGCAACTGGGCTGGCTAACGCTTAGCATCAGCCGCGCGCGTAGCGCGTCGGCTGCATGCTTTTGTTAGGGCTAACGCGGTTTCAGGAAATCAATCACTTCCGAATCGCTACCCTACCTTGAAACAACGCCTAAAAAGGTGTCTGACCCCTTTTCCCACCGCTTCTCCGGGCGATCGGCGGCCGCCGCCCGACCCTTCGCGGCCGCTGCTGCCGCCTTCCCGATGCCCGCTGCGCTTGGCGGGCACTTTCAACCCTGAAATCCAAAAAGCTATTTTCATAGCCTGCCCGAACACCGAGGCCGGGCTCCTCCAACAATCGGTTCAGATCGTGGTTCGCTGCGCTCTCACAATCTAACCTTATTCGTTGCTACTGTCGCGCGAGCATACGCAGATATAAATGATATTTTAAGATAAATGTTGATAGTTTTCTGCTCTTTCCTCAGTCCCACGACGGACGATAGCTACCCCGCGGGGGTGGGGGTGCTTCCTCGTGGCTTTCCTAAGGAAGGTAAGCACAAGAGGTTGCCCCTCCTCCTATGCCATCAGAAAAGCCCAAATCTGCCTGGGCCCATGCCATGAGGATCCATTTCGCACGCTGTATCAAGCAGCGATCGGCACGAGGACGCGGAGCGCGGAGATGGTATGCCGCGATTTTCCTGTCGAGGGCAATACGCTAGCAGCGTGATTGCCTCGCTCTCATGCGAATCGCCCCCTTTCTTTACTTGACTGAGACAATACGGTAGCAGCGTGATTGGCTCGCAGCCCGCCCGCCGTGGCTATGGCGGGATGTCGCTGCCTTCCCCTGCCACCGATGAGCCGCTATAGCGGTTCTCAAATCAAGATGTGACAGGCGAGGACCATCAGTGCCCGTCTACGGCTCTCTGGCACCCTCACCCCGCCCTCTCCCGGAGGGAGAGGGGGAATGGGCTCTACCGACGAAAGATCCCAGCTGTAACGCTGATGAAGATCAGCTCCCGAGTGACAGCCCGTCACACGACAAGGTTGCTCCTAATGCCGTCATATGCGATAGTGCTCAGCGCCGGGAGGAGCGACCGCCTCGCCGGTCGTCTTCATTACCGACTGGCCTTATGATCCGGTGTGCGACTGGCCGTTACCCGCTAACCTGGGTATCGAGCCTTGAGAACGTGACCCAACAGGGAACAAAGGCGATAGAAGCCCTCCAGCCTGCGCAGGTTAGCCAAGCATGGCGCAAGGCGACGGCTGAGGGTGGCTAGACAGAGGAGGTCTGATCGGATGATGAGTACGTCGAAGTCGACGCGGGTCCATGTCATCGCCGGAGGATTTCCTCCCGGTTCGCCCGCCGGGCACGACATGGATTACGCCCGCCTGCGCCTCCTGCAGCTGCTGCACGAGCGGCCGCAGGTGCTGGCGACCGTGGCCAATGATTATACGGACATCGGCAAGTGGTTGCCCGACACCCAGCTGTTGATCACCTATGTCGCTGGTCCTTACCCGAACGACGAGCAGAATCAGATCTTACAGCAGTGGCTTGAGGACGGAGGCCGTTGGCTCGCGTTGCACGGCACCAGCGGCGGCAAAGCGGTGCGCGTCGGAGAGGGGCGTAGCCCGCGCAAGATGGTGAAGACCAGCCACCACCAGACGCTCGGCAGCTTCTTTCTCACCCATCCGCCGCTGCGGAAGTTCCAGGTCCAGGTCAGCGATCGCCAGCACGCCGTCACCAGGGGCCTGCCGGCGTCGTTCGAGGTGATCGACGAGCTCTACCTCATCGAGTTGCAGGAGCCCTTGGCGTGCCGGGTGCTGCTGACGACGGAACTTGAGAAAGATCCCTCACCCCCTGGCTTCGGCTTCGTCTACGACCAGGACACCTCCCTCCTGCCGGATGGCAAGACGCGCGTGCTGGGGTATGCCCGCCCCCTCGGCAAGGGCGAAGTGGTCTACATCGCGCTCGGCCATTGCCATTCCCCACGCGACAACCGACAACGCCTGGCGGACGTCAGCGTCCAGCCATCGGGGGAAGCCCCGCGGCTGTTTCGTGGCTCCTGGGAGACGGCGCCGTTCGAGCAGTTGCTACGCAATGGGATCGCCTGGGGGATCGAGCGGGAAGCATAGAAGGGGAGGGGAAGTCAGCATGTGCCAGCCCACACTGAGTGCGTGGGCTGGCAGCTATAGGGCTTTTCAGCTTAACTTGTGGCCGGTGAGGGCAGTCAGGGCCTATCCCGGGCGCTATCACGCCTTCACCCCGCCCTCTCCCGGAGAGAGAGGGGGAATAGAGCGTCTCTTACCTGGCCATGCCAGCTTTACCGACGGATCCCCAACTCCTGCTGCAGATCCTGGATGACCTGATCTCGCGTACGGGTCTGCCAGCGCCGGCGCCGGCCGATCGGCTCATTTTCGATCTCGGGGTCGACCTTCAGCGCCACGAATACCGGGCCAGGTTCGTCGAGGATCGCCTTGATGTTGTTGGAAAAATCCTCCAGGGTCTCGAAGGCATAGGCGCGGGGATAGCCGGCCCCCCGGGCAATGACGTCGTAGGCGATGTTCTTGGCGTTGGGAACGGGCTGTCCACCGGTGGTGGCGTAGCATTCATTGTCGAGCATGAAATGGTAAAAATTCGTCGGCGCCTGCTCGGCGATGGTGGCCAAAGCCCCCATGCCCATCAAAACATCCCCCTCGGAATCGATGAGCACGACCTTCTTGTCCGGTTGTGCCAATGCCAGGCCGAGGGCAAACGATGCATGTCCGCCCATGGCCGGATCCCCCAGCGGAACGTCCCGGTTGGGACAGGTGCTGATGTTCACCCAGTGCCGGCCGCCTCTCCCGGGGATGACGATGGCGTCGCCGCGATACTGCTGAAAGACTTTGAGCATCTCTGCCGTCTGCATCATATCGGATCTCCTGCCTCCGCCGTTTCCCTATCGATTGAACCCGTGGTATTCATCGCCCACAAGCACCGCCACCGGCCTCTTGGTGCGTTGGGCTTCTTCGAAGGCCACCGAAATCCGTGGCGCGTCGGCGTTGCTCTCCACCAGATAATAGTTAATGCCAAAGGCGTTCAGGAAGCGCTCGGTGTAGGTGGCGGCGGTATCCGTCGTGATGCCATGCCGGGTCCAGCCGCGATAGCCCACCATCAGCACCACCGGAATGTTCAGGCCCAGGGCCCATCCGCGCAGCGAATCCCCGGACTCCATCAAGCCAGTATTCTGGATCAGGATGATAGGGGTTTTGCCGCCCACTGACAGCCCGGCGGCCGTGGCGAAGGCGTGTCCTTCGCGGCTCACCGCGATCAGGTGCAGCGACGGGTCGGCCTTCATCAGGAGGTATAGCCAGTTGGTCTCGCTGTCGGGCAACCAAACCACATGCGTGACGCCGTTCTTCTTCATTTCCTCTAAGACGGTTTCCGGGCTGAGGGCAGCCTCTTGGGTTTGCGTCATGATAAGCCTCCGCACCAGGGTGAATGGAAATGACCAGCCCGATTATAGCCTGAGTTCAGGCCAAGTCAACCCGACAGCCCGGCATTTCGTTGACGTCGTACCCTATGCCACACCGTTCGTTCCTCTCCTGCCGCCCACGCCTGTGCCTTATCCCCCCCTCCGTAAAGCCTGGCTTCACTTATGGCCACGGGGTTGTTATGATAGCGTTCGAGCGCACCATGGGCTCGTGGTCACTGCTCGCATCCCGTTGGCAAGTGCATCCAGGTCGTGGAGGAGAGGGCATGAATACGTTGCAAGCCGTCGCACGCATCCTGAAAACCGAAGGCGTGGAGTGGATCGCCTGTTTCCCATCGAACAACCTCATCGAAGCCGTCGCCAAGGAAGGTATCCGCCCCATCATGTTCAGGCAAGAGCGCGGTGCGCTGATGGCCGCTGATGGGTACAGCCGCCTGCACAACCGCAAGAAGTTCGGCGTGGTGATCACGCAGGGCGGGCCCGGTTCCGAGAATTCGATGGGCGGCTTGGCGCAGGCCTTCAGCGATAACGTGCCCATCCTCTACCTGCCCGGAGGGCCAGCGATCGCGCAGCATTCCGTGCGCCCCAATTTTTCCGCAGTGCGCACCTATCAGACCGTCTCCACCTACGCTGAGGTCCTCTGGAAGGCGGACATGGCGGCCAGCGTCATGCGCCGAGCCTTTCACCGTCTGCGCAACGGACGACCCGGCCCGGTCATCGTCGAGATCCCCGCCGATGTCGGCACCCAAGAAGTCTCCGAGGCGGCGCTAACCTATCAACCGCCCAAGCGCTTCCCCCAGGCGCCGTCGCTGAGCGACGTCAAGGACGCCGTGCGGCTGCTGCTCAGCGCCAAGAAGCCGCTCATCTGGTCGGGGATGGGCACGCTGATGGCGGAGGCGTCAGCCGAATTGCGCGAGCTGGCCGAGTTGACCGAGATCCCTGTGTACTGCACCATGCCCGGCAAGTCGGGATTTGATGAACGCCACCCCCTAGCCCTGGGCGCAGGCAGCTCGTCGACTGGGTTGCATGCGCGCCGCTGGATTCAAGAATGCGATGTCCTGTTGGCCCTGGGGTCGAGCCTGACCCGCACCAGCTATGGCCAGCCCATTCCGCCGGGGAAGATCATGCTGCACAACACCGAGAGCCTAGAGGACATCAACAAAGACTACGACATCGCAGTCGGTCTGCCCGGCGACACCAAACTGACCATTCAGATGCTCATCGACGAGGTCAAGGCGCAGATCGGCGAGAACGGACGCCGCGGGAAGACCACCGTGGCCGCCGAGATCGCGGAGATCAAGCAGAAATGGCTGGCCGAATGGATGCCCCTGCTGCACTCCGACGAGGTGCCCATCAACACTTACCGCGTCATCGGTGAATTGGAGCGAACGTTGGATAAGGAGCACAGCATTGTGACGCACGACGCCGGCGCTCCCCGCGACACCATCATGCCGTTCTATACCGCGACAGTGCCCCACAGCTACATCGGCTGGGGAAAGACCACCCACCTCGGCTACGGCATTCCACTCATGATCGGCGCCAAGCTCGCCAGGCCCGACAAGTTCTGCCTCAATTTCATGGGGGACGGCGCCTTCGGCATGTCGGGCTTGGACATCGAGACGTCCGTCCGGGCTGGGGCGCCCATCACCACCATCGTCCTGAACAACGGCGACATGGCTACCTATCCCGGCGGCTATCCCACCGCCCGACAGATGTTTGCAGTGACTAGAATGACGGGGGACTACGCCAAAATCGCCGAGGGCCTGGGTGCGGTGGGGATCACCATCACCCGGCCTGAGGAAATAGCCCCCGCCCTGCAAAAAGCCCAGCGCCTGAACGCCGAGGGGAAGACGGTGTTGCTCGACATCCACAGCAATCTCGAGGCACGCCGGTCGCGGTTCGATGAGGGCGCAGGGGGGTAGGAGGGGCAGGTGCGGCTGCGGCCATCAGCGGGAATGCTCCGCATGAGATCAGACTTCGATTTGACCGGCAAGGTGGCCATCGTCACCGGAGGTAACGGCGGCATCGGCTACGGCATCGCCCAAGGCCTGGCCAGGGCCGGCGCCAGCATTGTCGTGGCAGCGCGTCAGGCGGATAAAAGCGCGCAAGCGGCTGCCGCCCTGCGAGCGATCGGTGTCGACGCTCTGAGCGTGACGGTCGACGTGCAGGACGAGGCCTCGGTACAGACGATGGTGCAAACGGCCGCTGAGGCTTACGGTCGCCTGGATATTCTGGTCAATAACGCCGGCATCAACATCCGCAAGGCGCCGCAGGATTATACGCTGGAGGAATGGCAGCAGGTGATCACCACCAATTTGACCGGTGTTTTCCTGTGCTCACGGGCGGTATATCCGTATCTGGTCAAGGCCGGCGGCGGCAAGATCATCAACATCGGCTCCATGACCTCGATTTTCGGCAGCAACGTCTCCCCAGCGTACGCGGCGAGCAAAGGCGGCGTGGTGCAGTTGACCAAGAGCCTGGCCATCTTCTGGGCCAAAGACAATATCCAAGTCAACGCCATTCTGCCCGGATGGATTCACACCGATCTGACGGCCTCCGCCTCTCCAGAGCGCTATCAGTTCATCAGGGCACGCATTCCGCACGGGCGCTGGGGAGAACCAGACGAACTCGCCGGCGCGGCGGTCTTCCTCGCCAGCCGCGCCTCGGACTACGTCACCGGCATCGCCTTGCCCGTCGATGGCGGGTATACCTCCATGTGACCGCAGGACGCAAGAGCAGCGGGCGGCCGCCGCGCCCGCTAGAGCACTGACCGCACCAAGCCGCCATCGACCAGGATGGTGGTGCCGGTGATGTAACTCGCCTTACCCGAGGCCAAGAACGCCACCAGATAGGCCAGTTCTTTCGGCTCGCCGATACGCCCGACGGCCGTCTCGGCGGCGCGCTGCGCCAGCCCTTCCTCCACGGAAATGCCCAATTCCTTGGCCCGCGCCGTCACGTTGGAGAGCATGCGTTCGGTCAGGATGGAACCGGGGCAGACGTTATTGACCAGGATACCGTCGCGTCCCACCTCATCGGCCAGGCTCTTGGCGAACGCCACCACGCCCATGCGGGTGGCACCGGAGAGTGCCAGGTTGGGGATGGGCTGATAGACCGTGCTGGCCAGGATATTGATAATGCGGCCACCGCCGTGCCGCTTCAAGTGCGGTAAGGCCTCCCTGGACATGCGCGCGAAGAACAACAGCGAGCGCTGCACCGCCACCGCCCATTGCTCCTCCGTGGCGTTATGGGCTCTGGCCAGGGGTGGGCCGCCGGAGTTATTGACCAGGATGTCGAGACGTCCGAAGCGATCGACGGTCGCGGCGACCAAGTCGCGGATGGTGTCATAGCGATCCAAATCCCCGGCGTACACCAGGACATCCGCCCCGGTCGTGTCGCGAATCTCCTGCGCCGCTTTCTCCAGGTCGGCTCTGGTCCGGCTGCAGAGGGCCACTTTGGCCCCCTCTTGTGCGAGCACCTCCGCGCAGGCCCTACCCAACCCTTTGCTTGCGCCGCCCACGATGGCGACCTTGCCCTGCAATTCGAGATCCATATGGCTCGTGCCTCCTCTTGCCGTTTCCGCATCGACGTTCTCAACTCACCAGGCTGTTGGTCCGGCACCAGTTCGACCGTGTTTGTGTTGGGTCGAGCCCGGAGTAGAGCGCCTATTGTAGCCGAAACCCCGACGCAGAGATAGGTCTCTCCTCCTCCCCTCTCCCCCAGGGAGAGGGACAGGGGGAGGGGAGGCCACCCGCTCGGGCACCCCCTGCCGCCCTCACCCTCTCCCACAGGGAGTGCGAATCAAGGTCAGAGACGCCATAGCAAAGCTCTAACACGCACCCGTATTCCTAAGCCGGTTTGACAGAAATATGGTACACTGCGGCGAGCGGCTGTTGAACGTTCTCAGCTTGGCTCTCGATCAGGAGGACGTATGGCGACACTGCAATGGCTTGGTGAACCGATCAGCGAAGGTGGAGTGACGGAGCGTCGATTCAACCTGATGCGCGAGTCTGGCATTGTGCCGGGCATTTTTTGGGCGCCCACGGAGCACGAGCGGCCGGTCCCTCTGGTCCTGATGGGCCATGGTGGCAGTGGCCATAAGCGGGCCGACCGACAACTCATGCTGGCCCGGCGCTTTGCCGGGGTGTCTCAGGTAGCCGCCGTCGCCATCGACGGGCCGTTTCACGGCGACCGAGTGGGAGAAGCGGTGGACCGTCGTCAATACCAAGCGATGTTGGCCGCCGCCGGCGTCGACAAAGTCACCGACGGCATGATCGATGATTGGCGGGCCACGCTCGATGCCCTGAGCCAACTCGACGCCATCGATGCCGATCGTATCGCCTACATCGGCTTCTCGATGGGGACACGCTTCGGGCTTCCGTACGTGGCCGCAGCGGGCGACCGGTTACGCTGTGCGGTACTGGGTAAAAACGGCATGCGTCAGGCGTCCTCTATGCCCGCGGCGGTCGACATGGCGCCGCGTTTCGAACGGGATGCGCCCAATATCTCGGTACCCGTCCTCTTCCATGTGCAGTGGGATGATGAGTTGTTCCCGCGCGACGGCCAGTTCGAGTTATTCGACAGGATTGGCACGCCCGATAAACGCTTGATCGCCTTCCCTGGGCCTCACAGCACTGCGACCCCAGAAGCCGTTCAGGCGTGGTGTGAGTTTGTGACGCACCGCCTTGGCGTCTGAGGCGAGGCCATCCGCGGATGCACATTGGCCATGCATCGGCCGGAACCTCACCCCTCGAGGACCTGTTTGAACTGGCGCATGGCGGCGAGGTGACCATCGGGGAAGGCGAGCCCGCCACCTCGGGCTTCGGCGAGGAATTGGTCGGCCCCCAGGCTCTGCCAGGCCTGTACCTGCTTGACCCAGTCCTCGGGAGATGGGCCGCCGATCATCACGCGGCCCTCCAAGGGCAGGTTAGACGGATCACGCCCAGCCTCCTTGGCGTAGCGATGCACTTGGGCCACGATGGTCTGGCCCTCCTCATTCGTCGGGATATTCGGGCACCAGCCGTCCGCCAAGCAGGCCACCCGACGTAGGACAGCCTGCGGCGGACGCGAGCCACGGAGGCTGCCCACCCCCAGCCAGATGGGGATGGGGCGCTGCACTGGCAGAGGGTTCAAGCCGGCATGGCGGATGCGATGCCATCGGCCCTGGAAATCCACGACTTCCTGGGTCCACAAGGCGCGCAGGACGGCGATCTGCTCTTCACACCGTCGCCCCCGATTGTGAAAATCCTGGCCCAGGGCTTCGTATTCCACCGCGTTCCAACCCACCCCGATACCCAGCCGCAAGCGGCCGCCGCTGAGCACGTCCAGTTCGGCCGCCTGCTTGGCCACCAAGGCCGTTTGCCGTTGCGGCAGGATCAGGATGCCGGTGGATAACGTGAGCCTGACGGTGACGGCCGCCATATAGGCGAGCAGCGTTAAGGGTTCATGGACGACGCTTTTGTACGAGTAGCGGGCCAGGCTGGGATGCTGGTGAACCTGCGGATCGGCGCCCAGAACGTGGTCGGCGACGAAGATACTGTCGTATCCCATGTCCTCCACGGCTTGCACGAAGGCGTGAATGGCGCCGAGATCGGTGCCGATCTCGGTCTGCGGAAAGATGGCTCCAATCTTCACAAAAGTGGCTCCTTAGTCTGGATGGGTGCGATGATGACGTACATACGGCCTCCTTACCCGGTCATCAAGAGCGATGGAACAGCGCGATCGTGGGAACGCTGTCTAGGGAGTTTCTCCCAGACCATCCCCTGAATGCCGTGATGCGTCGGGTCTGAGCAGTTGATGGAGGCCCATCAATCCGCGAGGGGAATCGTGGCGGTCAATCGGGGCTTGTTCCCAACCACTCGCGTGGTGTGCCCTTTTCCGGTCAGGTCCTCCGCTAGGGTGACATGACCTGGACCGAAGCGGTGCACGGTGCCATCGCCGAGGCCGATCTCCACCTCCCCCTCGAGGGTGATGACGAACTGTCGGCGAGGCGCATTATGCCAATCGGAAAAATATCCCGGCTCAGTGCGCCGAAAGACAATGCCTTTGGTGGCTTGCAGCGAGGTGAGTTGGGGATGGGAAGCGAGATCTAACTCTTCGATGTGCGTTTGTCCATCGTCACCGGTATACAAGCGCGTAATGGCCATGCGTGTTCCTCCCGCAACAGGGTTTTTTCCCTTGTGGTGATCACGATGTCAAGACGCCAGACGGGGGATGATCCTACCAGATGACGGGGGTGTGAGACAAGACACCTTGAGGACAGGGCTCCCGACGACCTGCTCTGCTAGCCTCGAAGTCGGCGGGAGGGTCGTCGAACAGAGCCGGGGGCTCGAGGAGCACGCAATACGGAACGGAGATCCCGATCATCACAACTCGATCATCTCGATCGGGATCTCTCTGTTGCACTTGCTTCCTGGCAAAAGCTCCGTTTCGATCGATATAATATCCATACAAACCGACACTTCATACGCTGCGATCGGTTCGCAGGGCGTAATTCAGGCCATGCCCTTCGAAAGCAAGGGGCTTGGGGGATGGCTCTGCATCTTGCCGACCTCTATGTCGCCTTGCGTGCCGATTTACCGATCGTGGCATGACGCGACCCGATGTGAGCGACACAATGATGCCCGACAGGGAGTCTAGCGCTCCCACTCTCCCCGGAGTCGACGTGCATCAGGCCTCTCGATGTGCCGGCCACATCACGACAGGTGTTTCATAAGGAGCCCAGCGATGAAAATCGAAAAAGGCCTCATGGTCCCCTTGGGGTACGGCAAGTACTTTCGCTCTGACAGCATCGTCGGGCTTGAGCCGTTGGAGGAAGGCCGCGGCCCCGGCCAACGCACCAAAGTCTATATCGAGAATCTCAGCGTCCCGATCATCGCCTCACGCTCGGAGGGGGCGATCCTACGCGACCTCGTCGAGATGCCCAAAGAGGTCACCAAGAGCCGGGAGCAGCGTGAATTGTTAAGCGATATCCTGGAAACCATCAGCGACATCAATCCCTTATTGCGCTCCATCATCCGCGACCAAGGGAAGTGGGATTTAGACCTCCTGGAGGAGCGTATCCACGCGGTGCTCCGCGAAGACGATGAATCATAGGACTTTCGCCACCGACCACGGTTACCAGCTGAGATGGTCCGCCCCCCAACGCTGGGGCAACTAAATGTCTACGCGGCTCGGGTTTTGTCCTCAGGGTTCGCAGTCGAGTGGTCCCACGGAGGTCCATCGGCCACGGCGGGCCGCTCAATTCTCGTCGACCTCCAAGTCCCACGCTTCGCCGTTGGCATCGGCACCGGCGAGCTGTGCGGCAGCGACGCGCGTCAAGCCCATCGTTTGACGGAGCTGTTGCTCGATCGTCCCAGCCAGCTCCGGATGTTCCTTGAGGTACTTCTTGGCATTCTCCCGTCCCTGACCGATGCGCTCGTCCTGGTAGGAATACCAGGCCCCGCTCTTATGCACCAGGCCACGCTCGCTGGCCAGATCCAGCAGATCGCCCTCGCGGGAGATGCCCTCACCATACATCATGTCGAACTCCGCCTGTCGGAAAGGTGGAGCAACCTTATTCTTCACGACCTTCACCCGCACGCGGCTGCCAATGGCGTCCTCGCCCTCCTTGATCTGGCTGATGCGTCGCACGTCGAGGCGGACCGAGGCATAAAATTTCAGGGCGTTGCCGCCGGTGGTGGTCTCGGGGTTGCCCATGAAGACGCCGATCTTCTGCCGTAGCTGATTGATGAAGATCATCGCTGTTTTGGACTTGCTGATGATGCCGGTGAGCTTGCGGAGGGCCTGCGACATCAGGCGCGCCTGCATGCCCATCTGGGCATCGCCCATCTCGCCGTCGATCTCCGCCTTGGGGACCAGGGCGGCCACGGAATCGATGACGATCACGTCGATGGCGGCGCTGCGCACCAGGGTCTCGGCGATCTCCAGGGCCTGCTCGCCGGTGTCTGGTTGAGAGATCAACAATTCATCGGTCTTCACCCCCAGCTTCTGAGCATAGACCGGGTCGAGGGCATGTTCGGCATCGATGAACGCCGCGACGCCTCCGGCCTTTTGCACTTCAGCGATGAGGTGCAAGGCCAGGGTCGTCTTCCCGGAAGCCTCGGGGCCAAAGATCTCGGTCACCCGCCCGCGTGGAATGCCACCCACGCCGAGGGCGGCATCGAGAGAAATCGCCCCCGTCGGGATGACCGCGATGTCCAGGGCGGCGGGTTGCGCCCCAAGGCGCATGATGGCGCCTTTGCCGAACTGCCGTTCGATCTGCGCCACCGCCAATCCGAGGGCCTTCTCCTTACCGTCTTTGGATCGATCGACGCCGTTCTTCGTAACGTCCACAACTGACTCCTCCCTGAAGGTTTGTACTGGGGCCAGAACAGAATACGTAGCGTAACGTCTTCTACTGAATTCCTATAACGTGATAATATGCCAGGTATTCAACCATGTTCGCAAGGGGAAATTCGACGACGTATCGCTCGGAGGATTTCCCTCCGGGTCGATGCTCACAAGGATCGGTTCTTTTCCGACATGACCCTGACCCCCGTGGGTTGCTCCCTCTCCCCCCGGGAGAGGGCTGGGGTGAGGGCGGCTCCACGCTGATCCAGGTCGCCAACTGCCCTCACCCTCTCCCGCCGGGAGAGGGGACGAAAAACCTGGCCCAGAGAGCCCGCTGGGGGAGGGTGCGAGACGGAAGAGATGGGAAGAAATACCTTGGTTGGAGAACCATGGAGAGGGGACAGTCCTCAACTGAGTTTGGGCTGGAAGGTCTGCTGGACGATCTGCTTGAGACCAGTGGCCACGGGGCTGCCCAGCAACTTGCCCAGCAGCGGGAGATCGCCCGAGACATGGACCTCCTGGGCATCCACCCACATCTCCACCCAGAACCCCAGTCCATCGAGTCGGACCCAACTCCGGTCGGCAGACCACGTTACCTGCCGGACCAGCGCACCAAACTGTCCCTGGACCTTGTGAACCGCCATCTGTAGTTGCTGGCGCGCCTCTTCCAGACTTCGTCTATGTTGCACCGAGAGGTTAATCAACGGCATCGCTGCTCTCCCCTCGAATTGGGAAGTCCCAACTCAGAATTGGTTGATGAGGGCTGAACCTTCCATGCTTGCGTCAGGTAGCAGCCAATCCGATGAACAGGCACTACGGTCACCAAGAACATAACAAAGAGCGGCATGTGGCGGGAAGGCTAAGGGGCTTCCCCGCACTCAGCATGACAAATACGAGAGCAGCGTTCAGAGCGGTGTATGGCCGTCGAGGAACCGCAAGCACTTTCCCCAACTCTGCCTGTCCGTCACCCCGCTTTCTCCCGAAGGGGATAAGCGCCAAGTGAAGGCTCTCTCTCCCACCGGGAGAGGGATGGGATGAGGAAAGCCAAACCCATGAGCGGCATTTGGAACCGCCCTCACCCTCTCTCAGGGGGAAAGAGGATAATCGGTGCCTTTCACGGCTTAATTTGGCGCCTATGCTCTCTCTCGGAGGCGAGGGAAGATGCGATGAGTCGCATCTGACATGATATCTTCATCATGGGGCATGATGAGGTCGCTTTCAAGGGCAGACTCTGAGGTCTCCTGGAGCGGAGACAGCTGGCCCCTCTTCTTTCGCCTGCTAGCCCTCGTAGCTAGGATTTGCCGCTATCCCGGTTTCGTGTCGTGGTCCTAGGCGCGTTCAGGTCGCTCTCTACGAAAATGCACTATGCCGTTGGAGGCACAGATGTCTACACTAGAAGAGAGACGAATTTCTTGCTGAAGATTGCGGTCACCGTGCTATGGCTCTCTGTCGGATGGAAGCCAGCGAGGTCTTCGCCATGGTCTATGTGTACGCAGTGGGATTAACGTTGTTAAATCTGGCTTTGTGGGTCGGCATTCTGTTCAATTTGCCAGGTGCGTGGCTGATGATTCTGTTCGCGGCTTTGGTGGAGTGGTGGATGCCGGGCCAGTTCATGTTCAGCTGGACCGTGCTGTTCGCGGCTGTGGGTTTGGCAGGACTGGGCGAGGTGCTGGAGTTCCTCCTGGGCGCAGCAGGGTCGCGCCGGGCGGGGGGCTCGAAACGCGCCGCGGCGTTGGCGATCGTCGGCAGCCTCGTCGGGGGAATCATGGGCACGGCGCTGCCCATCCCCATCGTGGGGACGCTGATCGGCGCCTGCATTGGAGCTTTTGTCGGCTCGCTGGTGGGAGATCTCTGGGGCGGACGTCCGCTGTTCCGAAGCTTTGAGGCGGGCTGGGGAGCAGCCGTGGGCCGGTTTTGGGGGACGCTGTCGAAACTAGCCGTCGGCGCCATCATCGTGGTCCTTCTGGCGGTGGCCGCGTTCCTGTGAGTTGAGCCATCTCGAATGCCAGCGAGAACACGCCGGCAGCTCATACCTGACGTGGTATCGATGTTTGGAATCCGCCCATCGAAACGGTGAGGCGCTGGCGTTTCCACCGTAGCCCCGACGCCGCGCCTCGACCTCATGCACCCCGATGCATCGGTGGCGTGCGCTCGGGGTCAACCATCTGAGCAGGGGGGACTCCTCGCGTAAGGCCTGGCCCCGATCGCTTGCCTGAGGCTACTGCTGCAACGAAGGCTGCGCCCCCTGCAACTCCACCCCCCCACTGTGGATAGCCTGCAACCGCCACAATGAGGCCAACGGCGATGACCGCCCCACTGATGAGGAACGGGTGCCGAGCCGATGTCGCGCTAAATGGCATGGGACGGATCCTCAACCTCCAGAACACCGAGGTCAGACGCTCACGCGGTGCTCTTAAAGCCGGGAAGCAGATGCCCTGGTCGGCACCGGGCTTAGAATGGGTGCTTTGCTGCAGTCGTCTGCGGCTCCTCCAATTGCTGTTCCAGTCGATCGACCAGATCGTGCAGCCAGCGTGTGACCAGCCGCGAGGTGCGCTCCAGGATCTCGAGGAGATCCTTTAAAGCATGCAAAGCATATTGCCTCACCAGCCGGCTCTCATCGTGTAGGGCTTCATGTAGCGCCTCAACCGCCTGGGGATCGGCGCTGTTCCCCAGGGCCACGACGGCGCGAATCCGGGTCGCTTCGTCCCCGGTTCTCAGGTCCTGGATCAGTGCGTCGATACCGCTGGCCCCTGCGGAGCCGACCGAGGCAACCCATACAAGCAACGCTAGCAAGCCTATCCAGTATGGTTTCATGGGACCACCCCTCCCCGTATATTCGCTACATCCCGTCAATGACGCCCCTGGTAGGCAGTGACGCCGCATCACGAGTGTACCGGGTAGACGAGAAAGTGGCTGCTGCTCGCACGCTATGGTTTCGCCAGGCGAAGGCGGAGTTCATGGTAACCAAGACGATGCATGCTTTCTATGGCTTTGCCGCGGCAGCGTTTCCGGTACATCGTTGCGACGCCCTGTTGGCAGCGATTCGCTCTTCCGCCGGCTTGAGCTTCGTCGATAAAGGTCGCGGCGCTTGGGCGGCAGAATCCCACCAGCTCAGGCTTCGTAGACGACTTCACCGCCGACCACCGTCATCACCACCGCCACGTCGCGGAGCCGTTCGACCGGGACTCGGCTGAGGTCGTCGGCGAGGACGACGAGGTCGGCCGCCTTGCCGACCTCGAGGCTGCCCTTGAACTGTTCCTCGAATGAGGCATAGGCGCCGTGGAGGGTGTGCAGGCGGATGGCCGTGGTCAAGTCGACACGCTCGTCGGGGCCACAGACGTCGCCGGCCATCGTCCGGCGCGTCAACACCTGCTCGATACCGAACAACGGCGCATAGTGCGTCACTGGAGCATCGGAACTGCCGGCCACCGGAACCCCAGCGGCGATGAGGCTCTTGATCGGGAACATCGTGTCGGCACGCTGCCGACCGTAGTTCCGGATGTAGCCGTCGCCGAATTCCCAAAAGAACGCCGGCTGCATGGCCGGCACGATGCCTTGGGCCTGCACCCGCGCGCGGAGATCGGGCGGGCAAATGGCGCAGTGCTCGATACGGTGGCGCAGTCCATCGCGGGGGTATTCGCGCTGGGCGCGGGCCAGGGCGTTCAAGGTCTGCTCGATGGCGCGGTCGCCAACGGCATGGACGGTACACTGGAAGCCCTGTCGGTGCGCCCGCCCGAGGAGATCATCGAGTCCATCTTGATCCCAGTAGAGAATGCCGCAATCCTGACAGTTCGAGGTGTAAGGTTCGCGCGTCGCCGCGGTAGGTCCGCTGGATGAGCCGTCGGTCATCACCTTGAAGGCACCAAGCCGAAGCCGCTCGTCGCCGAAGCCCGTTCGCAGGCCGGCGCCGAGCACGCCCATTACCGGATGTTGCAGGCTATTGACGGTGGCAAAGGCGTAGATCCGCAGCTTCAGGCGCCCAGCTTCGACGAGGCCTTGGCAGGGGCCAAAGGCGGGGCCGACGAGGCCGCCCGCGTCATGGACGCTGGTACAGCCGGCGGCCAGATAGGCGTCGGCGGCGCGGACGAGCGCAGTGCTAAACTCCTCGGCGCTTGGCATGGCCGCCATCTGCAGCGGGGTTTGCGCGGTCTCATAGGCCACGCCGAGGTTGCGGCCGCCATCGCGGTCGTACCGCCCTCCCGGTGGGTCAGGTGTCTGGTCGGAGATCCCCGCCAGCTGCAAAGCCCGACTATTCACCGAGGCGATGTGGCCGCAGGTACGCGTAAAGATTACCGGATGGTGTGGCGCCACCGCATCCCAGTCGTCGCGGGTAGGATGCCGGCGCTCGCGCAGCCGGGTCTGGTCGTAGCCACGGCCGCGAATCCACGTCCCCGCTGGCTGGGTCGCCGCGCGCTCGTGCACGGCCTTCTGCAAGGCCTCGATCGACTGCATGCCCGGCGCTTTGCAATCGATCGACACCATGGCCATACCGAGGCCGGCCAGATGACAGTGCGCATCGATGAACCCAGGCAGCAGCGAGCGCCCCTTCAGCTCGACCTCGCGGGTTCCGGGGCCGGCTAGGGCGCGGATATCGGCGGTGCTGCCGACGGCGAGAATGCGCCCGCTGCCGACGGCGACGGCTTCGACGATGTCGTTCCTCGCATTGACGGTGTGGACGCGACCTCCGGTGAAGATGATCTCTGCTGTAGTCTTGCCATGCGTCATACCCTGTACCTGCATGGGCTGATCTCCTGTCATGAGGGGCCGAGCTGGATGGGGCCTGCGAGCAACACACCCTGGAAACCGGCCTTTCCCTTGTCGTCTGCAATTGGACGGGGATGGATCACACCCTCAGCTTTATGGAAGCCGAAAGCGGGGTGTTCAAGGGCGACCGGCCGCTGCTGACGTTTGGCACACCACAGTCGACGCTGCTCACGCCGGCTTGGGATCTACACACCCAAGAGATCGTGGGCCCCGCGTATGAACAGCCCATGATCTATTCCCCCTCACCCTCCGGGAGAGGGCGGGGTGAGGGTCATGCAGAGCCAGGGACAGGCACTGACGGCCCTCATCGGCCAGGCGTTGATCTGAAATAGGCGCTCCGGCCCCACGGCGAATCAGCCTCACCCCCTCGACCATGTCGGCAAGCGATCGGAGCACCGCCGAGCCCCGCGGGCCTAGCGCTGGCGTACGTATTTGTCCACCCGCGCTCGCGTGCCCAGCGCCAGGTAGATGTCACCGTGGGCATCCACCCAACTCCCATGGGCTGACAGCGAATCCCACCGCGCCACCACGGTGCCCTGCTTGTCCATCAGGCTGATGCGGGGGGAAAGGCCATCCACGCCACCCTCGCTGATATAGAGGATGCCGTCGCGATCGATGGAGATGTCCAGCGGCCGGCGCAGGTCGGTCCACATCGTACGGAATTGCCCGTCGGCGGAGAAGACCTGGATGCGATTGTTCTCCCGATCGCAGAGGTACACCGTGCCATCTTGGTCCACCACCAGACTATGGGGCAGGTGGAACTGGTTCGGTCCGCCCTTGCCCGGCTCCCCCCACGACATGCGCAGCCGGCCATCGGCGGCGAAGCGATGCACCCGGGCATTGCGATAGCCATCCGACACATACAAATCTCCGGATGGAGCCGGCACCATCTCGGTCGGATAGTTGAAGGGGCCAGCGGCGCGGGGGACGACATCGCCAGGACGCTCACACCCGGTGTCCGAGTGCACGCCGCGCTTCCCCAACACTTGGAGCGGTTTGCCGTCCAGGGTATACACTAGGCATACCGAATCCGCGCGATCGGTCAGATACACCACGTCGTCGGCGATGTACAAGCCATGCGGATCGGTAATCGCGCCGATGCCCCAGCAGCTGAGATAGGTGCCATCGCGATTGAAGACCATGACCGGCGGGTCTTTGCGCTGGAAGACGTAGACGCGATCCTGAGAATCGGTGGCCACCGCGCTGACGTTGCCAAACGTCTCGCCTGGCGGCAGCTTCGCCCAGTTCTCGATGAGTTGATAGGTATATTTGCCCGTCCCAACGGTCGTCATGAGCCTTCTCCTCTTGGTGGCTTGTCACGTCATCCACCCCTATAGCCGCTCGGCCGATGCAACAACGTCTCAGCATGAAAAGCACGCTGCGGACGATGCTCTCGCCACTGTTATGGAGGTGATACTACCACACTTTGAGGGTCTTGCGGGCGAAGAGGTATGCCGTCAGCCTCATGCCATAGAGCGGCGTCTCCTGTGGGCTTCAACCCGACTCCACAACAGCTCCTCCCGCAGGGCCGAGAGCGGCTTTTGGGATAATCGGGCGGCGAGCCCATGAACACCAACAGTCGCTCCGGTTCATCGTAGTCCACTGGCACGCGAAACTTGGCGCTAGCCTATGCCATATCGACGCCGATCGTCGTCTCCTCTGGGGTTTGGAAGCCGAGATCGCGCCACTCCCGCACCGTGCCCATCAGCGAATCCGCCTAGCCGCTCGGGAGGTAAAAGGCGATCTCCATACCGGCGCGACAACACACGGCGCCAAGCGAGGCCAACCGTGCGACGAAGCCTGGATACAACGAGCCCATGACCTGTTGACCGTCCAACAGCAGGGTGTGGAGATGGTTACCCTGCGGACTCCATCGATGCAGCGCTGGCTGTCCATCGATGGAGTCCCGTTCGAGGATGGTCACCGCGTCGAAGTGATCGGCGAGCACCCGCGCCGTCATCAGTCCTGCCAGACTGCCGCCGATGACGACGGCCCGGTGACCAAGGTGATGCGCCATGCATTCTCCTCCAGCGATCCCGTACGCCGCCATGTCGGGTAAGACGCAACACGCACCTGCCCTTAAGCACCGAGCGCGAAAGCCGCGGCCTTCGTCCCGGCGATGCGACCGAAGACCGCTCCCAGCATGAGTCCAGCGCCACTGGGATAGTTATGGTAGAAGATCCCACCGGTGATCTCTCCTGCGGCGTACAGGCCAGGGATTGGAGTGCCATTGCGGTGCATCACCTGGGCGGCGTCATTGACCATCACGCCGCCGTAGGTAAAGGTGATGCCGCAGCGCACGCCATATGCCACAAATGGCGGCCGTTCCAGCCGGAGCGCCCAGTTGGTCTTGGCGGGTTCGATGCCTTGGGTGCGCTTGCCATCCTTGATGGCCGGGTTGAACGTCCCATCCTGCACCGCACTGTTGTAACCCTGAACGGTCCGCACCAAAGCCTCTGCGTTCAGACCGAGCTGTTCGGCCAGTGCCTCAATGGTTTCGGCGATGGCGGGCGGGCTCCCTGAGCCGTAGCGCGCTTCCAGGCGTTCCACGGTCTGCTGATCGAAGATCTGATAGGCGATGCCGCCCGGCTGCCGCAAAATCGCCGGGCCCATGACGGTGTAGCTGTAGGACTTGAAGTCCATCCCTTCGTCGATAAAGCGCCGGGCGTCGCGGTTGACCATGATGCCGAGAGGGTAGGACAACCGCGCCGTGAGGTCGCCCAGGTTGAGATCGCCCACCGCGGGCGAGGCGGCATCCACCGGCACGGCGTGAGCCCCGTCGAGATGGCCGCCGAGTTGGGCATGGAGGGCCTCAAGTCGGTCCAGCAATTCCCCGGTATTGTGCTGGGTGCCCCGCACGATGACCTTCTCCCACTCCTCGCCGAGGTAGCGCACCCGCCGCTCGGCACTGGCTTCAAAGCCGCCACAGGCCAGGATCACAGCCCCGGCGTGGATGTCCATGAGGCCCTCTGGCGTCTGCGCCCGTACACCCTGAACCCGCCCGTCGGGCGCGGTCAGGAGGTCTATGACCGCAGCGTTGTAGACTACGTAGATGCCGCGCCCCTCGGCGGCGCGGAACAGTCTCTGCGTCAATCCGGGGCCACCACTCCAAAATTGGATCACCGCTCCGGCGGGAAAGAAGAGGCGGCCTCCCTGGCGCACCGCCGTCTGGTACAGCTCAAACTGCACCCCTAGGCTTTGCATCCACCGCACCGTTTGGTAGGAGTGTTCCACCAGCACGCGGGTGAGGGCCGGGTCAGCCTTGCCTTCTGATAGGCGCATGATATCGTCCATGTAGGTGTCCGCCGGATACGGCTCCACATCCAGGCGGGCGATGTCAGCATCGGTCAGATCGGGCACCAGGGGAAGGATGTCCTCCAGCCCACCGTGCACGAACCGCACGATACCCCCGGTGAAGCGGCTATTGCCGCCTCGCTCTTCGTAGGGGGCTTTCTCCAACACCAGCACCTGCGCCGCGACTTCGCGCGCCGCCAGGGCGGCGGTCAAGGCAGCATTACCTGCGCCCACGACTACGACGTCGCTGAACAGTTCAGACTCTTCCATGCCGGACCTCCATCGCTGCTGAGCAAGACGACCAGGTTGGTTCCCGCAGAAACAGACAGTGCCTTCCGGACTGGGTATCGCGCGCCGTGGTCAAAGCCAGGCGGCGCGGCTTAGGCTGTTATGTCGATGGCTGGCAGTCTATGCACCGGATGACCTTCCGAGAGAGGCCACCCCAGCTCGGCCGATTCGATTTAGGGTCATTATTTGTCAAATGAATCATTCAGTTCAACCTCTTCTCGCTCGCTTCATCCAGGGGAATAATACCATGTCTCATCCTATGCGTTATCGGATTGTCGTCTACTCGTCCTCTGTTCGACTTCGAGTTCCTTGATCAGAAGGGTTTCAGGACCGTCAACCGAACCTTCCCGCACAAGCCTGAAACCGTATTTTCGGTAAAATCTCAAGGCCCGCGCATTTCCCTGCGTGACGGTCGCCAGGACCCTGCGGAAGCCATTCTCACCCGCCCAACGGCAAATAGCATCCATCATGTACACAGCCACCCCTTTACCTCTATGTTCGGGGGATACCCATACCTGCAAGACCTCTCCTGTGTCCATACTTGCCGGGTCTCGATATAAGGCCGCGATCCCAATGGGTGAGGCCGCAGTGAAGGCGATGAACGTCGCGCGGTCTGATCCTTCCGCCGTGCTATCTGCTTGCTCGCGCCAACTTTCAGCACTGCGGGTCAGCGCTGCCTCGTAAGTGGTCGCAAAAGCGGATGGAGATTCGTGCAGGGAGGTCAGTCGCATGTGTTTGAAGAGGTCACTCTCGCCCTTCTGTATCCGTCTGATCCGGATCATACCGAGATCCTAATCACCATGGGCGCGCTGCTGGCTCTTTCGATTGCCCTCATCCGGTGAGGGCCGACGCGTCTGAGGCATGTGTACCGCCCAATCCCATTACGTCCTCTCTTCCCTGCTGCGGCAAGCCGATGCGAAGCACCAGCGTAGGCTGTAGCCGACTAAATCAGACCATTGAAGGTTGGTACACCGGGGAGACTTCCCCCCATCCGCACCTTCCCTCGCATCGGGGGAAGGGAACAGGGCTGCGCATCTATCGCCGTGTGCCGATGTCCTGTGGTTCGATTTAGGTGGAGCGCTTGGTCAGACGGCATGGCTGCCCGGCTAGGGTTTTCAAGTTTCGGGAAACGAACATGGAGTCGCCTCCCCGGCCCGACGGCTGCTGTCGTAGGCACACACCTCGGCGAGCAACGGAAGGGGTTAGCCTCATCTGTTGACGGCCTGGCGTGTACGCCGTACCGGGATAGGCGACCTGCCGCCAAGACAGCCCATGGTGTGCCGAGGCGGCCCCATGCCGGGCAAAGGGCGCGAAGAGCTGTGGTGTGATGCTGGCTGCAAGCCGACAGAGTGTGCCCACTGTCTGGGACCGGCTGATGCAAAAATCCAGCTCTTCAGCCTCGACTAAGGCCCCTTTGCTCACTGACGCTCGATGAGTGTCGAGATAGTAAGCGCAATGAAAGCAATGACATACAACCCAGCGCCGACCGCGTGCGCATACTCCCATTGCCGACGTAGCGCCTGCCAGTTCTCAGGCAAGGTCGTCCAGTTGTCGGTCGCCTGGTTCGCGGGATACGTGAACAGAAAGAACACGGACAGGCTCAGCGCGATGCAGAGGGTAGCCGTCAACGTGAGATAAAATGCCCGCGCGTTCCCGCGAACCAGCACCGTCAGAATGAGACTCGATAGCAGAGCGCCTATGACGACAATGCCAAGCAGGGCCCACCCACGATAGATCTGCTGGACCGTCAAATAGTCCTCGCGGGATAAGGGCATCTTGTTCGGCAATTCGAAGAGGTGAGCCAATCCGGCAGCCATTGCTACCGCGGTGCACAAGATGCTGAGAAAGAAGAAGGTTTTCGTTGCCATAGAGCTTTTAATCCCCCCTGTCTCGGAAAACACTCGACTCGTTGGCCGTGGTCATCTGGTTGATCCCCCGTAGAGCCAGGTGGTCACCACGAGGTGTCGAAGATCTCACGCCGCTTCGACGAGTCAATACACCGCATCGTGACCTCTTCTGTGGTTCGCGTTCTCGCTCCTTAAGGCATTGCCATTGCGCAGGTGTCCCCAATCAGGATCCAACCAACCCGCGCGGTCGGGACAGATCGTAGTCGCATGCGAGACCATCGCCACAGAGAGGAATTGCCGCAGGATCGAGTGTCCACCCCGGCACGGATTCGAGTTGACAACGGCCTGGAAAATTCCTATCCTCCTGCGCGCTCGATCTCCAATCCGTGGAGCGGTTATTTTACCCTCCTTTCTGCCGAACGGCCACCTTGCATTGCCCATGGCTAGCGGCTGCCCAAAGGAGTTGCGATGTCAGTTAGCCAGGATCTTTCCATGCTCATTGCTCAAGCGGAGTTTCGTGCCTTATCCCCGGACGTCGTGGAGGTCGCCAAGACGGTGATCCTCGACGGCCTCAGTGTGACTCTGGCTGGATCGGTAGAACCGCCGGCCCGGATCGTCGCCGAGTACGTCCGCGACATGGGAGGGACGCCTCAATGCTCGGTATGGGGCCATGGCTTCAAGACCTCGCCGGTCATGGCGGCCTTCGCCAACGGCGTGGCCGGCCATGTGCTGGACTACGAAGTGATGTGGCACCCGGCCACGCATGCCACCTCGCCCACCTTACCAGCTATTATGGCCCTGGCGGAGAGTCGAGGGCGCTGCGGCCAGGAGGTGATCACCGCCCTCGTCACCGGCTTTGAGGTGCAAGGCCGCATTCGCGTTGCGTCCGCCAAGGTGGACCTCCGGGGCTTTCATCCACCCGGTCTGGTTGGGGTGATGGGCAGCGCGGCCGCGGCATCCGTCATGCTGAAATTGTCAGCGGAGCAGACGCGCATGGCCCTGGGCATCGCCGCCTCACGCGCGGGTGGGGTCTCCGCCAACACGGGCACGATGACCAAGGCCACACACTGCGGCAATGCTGCCCGTATGGGCCTGGAAGCGGCTTTACTGGCCGCCAAAGGGTTCACTGGCCATCCCGACATCTTCGAGCACCCGGCGGGCTATGTTGCGGTGTGCTTCGGCGAAGGCTTCGATCTCGAAGCGGTGACGCGCGATTTCGGCAGCCCCTATCGGATGGTACAGCCTGGCATCGCCATCAAGAAACACCCCAGCCAATACAGCACACATCGTGGGATCGATGCTGCCCTGGAGTTACGTCAGCGGTATCGCCTTGACCCGGCGCAGATCGCCTCGGTGCGCATCGAGACGCCGGTGATGCGGAACACGGACCGGCCAGCGCCGCGCACCGGCTTAGAGGGCAAGTTTAGCTTCCAGTACACCGTGGCCGCGGCTCTCCTGGATGGCCACATCACCATGGAGACCTTTACGGATGCCCAGGTCTGCCGCCCGGAGATCGCAGCACTGTTGGCGAAAACCCATCTGCACATGAATCCGCAGATCCCCGCGAACTTCGATGAGATGTGGACGACGGTGACGGTCACGATGCTGGACGGTCAGGAATACTCCGTACGCTGCGACCGGCCCCGTGGTATCTGGGGTAACCCTCTGACCCGCGAAGAGCGGCTGATTAAGGCACGCCAATGCGCTGCCCGCGTGCTCCCCGATGCTGACATCGAGCGCTTGATCGCCATAGTGGAGGACCTAGAGCATGCCTCCGGCCAAGACCTTTTGGCGCTGATGGGGCTGCTGGCCGGGACGCCTGCGCCTCATCGATGAAGCGCAGATGCGCCAGGAGGGCCGGCGGTTCCACGACTGTCATAGGCAGATCTGAACACTGCTCCAGGCATCAGAGGGGCACACAAGCTTTAGCACGGATGGTTTCAAGATAGCGTACATCGTTTCGGTGTGGAACATGGCCGCGCTCCCCGCCTGACCTGTGGCCACCGCTTCCACCGCCGCCTTCGGCACCTCCCACGGATGGCACAGGCATTGCCTATTTAGCAGGACAGCGCATAGGCCCCAGCCAGTGGAGTGCCATCCCTCGGCTTATCGACCACCCGCATCTGCCATCCCAGCCCTTTCAGGTACGACGGAGGCGGTGACCCTGCCTTGGCCGCGTCAAGATGCCCGATGTACGGCCGCTGGCTCGCTGTCATTGCGAACATGCAGGACAGCAGCATGGTCCCTGCGAGGCTGAGCGGGGTAATCATCGTCGCGTCTGCTACCCGATGCCACAAATCCCAGGCGATCGTGAGCTGACATGGCGCTCTCGATGCAGTATCTGATCCCGGCCTGCCACCCTGCCGAGAGGGTCACCACATCTGTGTGATGCATCTGGGTCATGGCATCTGTGCCATGTTCACCGAAGCAGGTACTCCCAACGCTAGCGGTCACGTCCAGGATAACTGCTTAAAACCACTCATACCGTTCGATCCTGCCGCACTTGCCCTAGGCACATCAAGGTGGGAGATATCGATGGGCTGCAAAAACATTTGCATGGTCAGCATCCGATGGGTGGCATAAAGATCGTGTGTACTATCAATAAATAACAATAACAATATTTTTAGATTAATATCATAATTTTTTGTCTAACATTGGACAGAATCCATCATTCGACTTACTTAGTCTCCTACCCACTGGGGTGGCCCCGCGCCGCCCCCCGATAGGCAGGACCCGCAGCATGGGAGGCGATGGATAGAAACCGGTCACAGCAGTGCGACGCCGCACAGGGATGCCTAAACGTTTGAAAATAGTGGACTCCGCACCATCGATGACCCGAAGGAGGCACTGCGTGCGTGAACCGTGTGGGCCGCCAGCAGACGGGCCTTGCTCGGTAGGGCCGGCACGTATCCGCGTCACGTTTGAACAAAGTTGCTTTTGAGACGTGGAATCTGCTGTCACCGTCAGTCATCTTCATACAGTATACCGACGGCCAAACTAACCTACTTTTCCCATGATTTTATCCCCAACACGAGCGCTCCCCCAGCATAGCCTTTTGGCGCCCTTCCACGGCCAGCCGCATTCGTCCACCCTGAGCCCGGCCACATGTGGCATCGCGGCCTCTGCCCGAGCCCAGCATGGCTGGATTGAAGAGAGGACCGAGCCAGGCGCCGTCGCGGCAGCGATCAAGCTGGTATATGGATTATGCCTATGACCTATCAAACGATCCGCGTTCGCGTACGAGAACCGATCTGTTTTCTCCAATTCGATCGTCCTGAGGCCGGCAATACCATCAACCAGCGTATGATCGAAGAATGCCATGAGGCGTTGGCGAGCTGCGAGACACGGCCTGCTGCTGCAGCGTCGATAACGGTCGTGGTGCTGGAGGGTACGCCCGAAGTATTTTGCTTCGGCGCCGACTTTCAAGGCATGCACGATGCCTTGGTGACCGGAACAACAGCCGACGGCAGCCCCGAACCGCTGTACGATCTTTGGTTGAAACTGGCCACCGGCCCCTTTGTCACCGTGGCCCACGTGCGCGGCAAGGTGAACGCGGGCGGCGTGGGGTTCGTCGCGGCCAGCGACATCGTGCTTGCGGACCAGACCGCCCAATTCAGCCTGTCCGAACTGCTCTTCGGCCTCCTCCCGGCCTGTGTGCTGCCGTTCCTGATCCGCCGAATCGGGTATCAAAGAGCCCACTACCTGACCCTGATGACCAAGCCGATTGCAGTGCAAGAGGCACAGACCTGGGGGCTGGTCGATGCCTACGACGCCGACAGCGACTCCTTGCTGCACAAGCATTTGCTGCGCCTTAGGCGCTTATCCAAGCCGGCGATCTCGCGTTACAAACGCTATATGCAGGAGTTGGCCCATACGCTAGAACAAGCCAAACCGCGAGCGTTGGCGGCCAATCGCCAGGTCTTCTCGGATCCCGACAACCTGAACGGGATTCTGCGTTTTGTGGAACAGGGGAAGTTTCCATGGGAAACCTGACCACCGCCGTCGTGGATGTGTCGGAAGTTAAGCCGGCAATCGTGCGGGTGACCATGCAGGACCGGGCCCATAAAAACATGTTCACCCTGGAGCTGATCATGGGCCTGATGGGGGCGTTTGAGGCCATCGCGGCCAATACAGATTATAAGGTGGTGATTCTGACGGGGTACGAGAATTACTTCGCCACCGGCGGCACCCGGGAGGGATTGCTGGGGCTCTACGAGGGAAAGGGGCGGTTTACCGATGCCAACTTTTACAGCCTGCCCCTAGAGTGCCCGATCCCCGTGATTGCGGCAATGCAGGGCCATGCCATCGGCGGCGGCTTTGTCCTGGGCCTGTTTGCCGACTTTGTCCTTCTCAGCCGGGAAAGCGTCTATAGCGCCAATTTTATGAAGTATGGCTTTACCCCCGGCATGGGGGCAACCTACATCGTCCCCAAAAAGTTAGGCCTCAGCCTGGGTGAGGAACTATTGCTGAACGGGGAGAATTATCGGGGCGCCGACCTGGAGAAACGCGGTGTGCCATTTCCTGTCTATACGCGCACAGCGGTGCCGGGGCAGGCACTGCAGCTGGCGCAGCAGATCGCTGAGAAACCGAGGTTGTCGTTAACGACATTAAAGGCCCACCTCGTCGCGCCCCTGCGTGAAGAGCTACCCGGCATCATCGCCAAAGAGATCGCCATGCATGAAAAAACCTTTCACCAACCGGAGGTGAAGCAACGGATCATGACCTTATTGGGACAGTAAGGCAAGCAAGCCATCGCCATTCTTATAAATAGTCATGAAGCTGTGAGCGGAGCAGCAGCTCTGGATGTGGAAGGTGAAGCGATGTTAACGATCTTGAACAACTACCAGCATGGCTTTGTGGCGATTCCGGTGGTGCTTGCGTGCAAACAGCATGGCCTGTTCGAGCTTTGCCAGCAAGCGGGATGGATTCCTTTTGATGTGCTGGCCAGGGAGCTGCGGGCCAATAGCGGCCACCTGCAGACGGCGCTGCACATGCTGGCCTCGATGCAATGGCTGGCGCGCGACGGCGATCGTTACGCCCTCACCCCCAAATCCGCGCTGCATCGATGCATCCCCGAGGACATCACCGCATTATTCTGGTTCCCCATAGACGATTATCTCACCGGGCGTAACGGCCCACATAGCCTCCAACGATGGGTGGAGTTGTCCGGCCGGCGTTGGGACATCAAGGACCCGATGCTCGCCCTGTTCCTGGATGGTCCACTGATGATTCCCTTGCTGCTTGCCCTGCGGAAACGCTTTGTGGCGGGTGATATGGACGACCGTGGGGCAGCAGTCTTCGCGGCCCTGAATCCGGTGGCCCGTGAAGAAATCCTGACGCTCTTTGCCGGGAAGGGTTGGCTTGACCACGCCGACCGGCCGTGGGCTCTCGGTGGTCCCGCCTTGAACGATGCCGGCCGCTTCATGATCGAGCGCAGCTTGATCACCGCGGCAGTCGCTTCCTACCGCCCCATGTTGACCAACATCGCCGAGGTGATCTTCGGCAACTGTGCTGCCGTCTTCAGGCGCGACGCGGCGGGCCACGAAAGCCATCTCGATCGCACCCTGAATGTGATCGGCAGCGGCTTCCAACACGAGCGCTACTTTGCCCAGATGGAAGAGATCATCCTGGAGCTGTTCAACCGCGAGCCTTATGAAGAGCAGCCCCGCTATGTCGCGGACATGGGCTGCGGAGACGGCACGCTCCTGAAAAAGATCTACGACATCATTCAGGCCAAATCGCGACGGGGCCAGGTGCTGGATCGGTATCCCATCAAGCTCATCGGCATCGATTATAACGCCAAGGCCCTGGAGGCCACGGCACAGACCCTCCACGGGTATGACTACATCGTTCTCCGAGGCGATATCGGCGATCCTGCGCGGGCGCTTGAGGATCTGAGAGCCCAGGGCATTGCCGATCCCGAGAAGATCTTGCACGTGCGTTCCTTTTTGGATCACGACCGGCCCTACCAACCGCCGTTGGACATCACTGCCGCCGAGGCTCGCGCCGGCATTGCTTACCACGGTGTGTATGTCGACCGCCAGGGCACCAGCCTTCCCCCCGCCGCTGTGGTGCAAAGTTTGGTGGAACACCTCAAGCGCTGGGCCTCCGTCATCGGCAACCACGGCTTGGTGTTACTCGAGGTGCACTGCGTTGCGCCGGAGACCGTCGCCAAGTTCATCCCGCAGAGCGAAAGCCTGCACCTCGATGCCTATCATCGGTTCTCGCAGCAGCTCCTCGTCGAGGCGGACCATTTCATCATGGCTGCGGCGGAAGCGGGGTTGTTTCCCGAGTGGGAATGTTTCAGGAAGCATCCGAGAAGACTGCCGTTCACCCGCATCACCCTGAACTATTTCCGGAAGCGCGACTACACGCTGCGCCATCCGACGGCAGCGGATGTTGCGGCGCTGGTCGCCTTCGAGGCGAGGTGCTTACCAGCCTCCGAGGCGGCCTCTGCTGAGGAGATCAGGCAGCGGGTGACACAGTATCCCGAGGGCCAATGCCTGTTGGAGGTCGATGGGCAACTGGTGGCCGTCGCATATTCGCAGCGAGTCCCACAACAGGACGGGGCAGCCGAGCGGGACGCCACCATGAAGGCAAGGTGGGCGCATTGTGAAGACGGGGCGGTGGCGGAGCTGCTCTATGCCTTATGCCCAAGCCCAGAGCACAAAACACGTGGGCGGGAGCTCATCGAGTTCATGAGCCATTGGTTGGGGCTGAAAGACGGTGTTGAGGTGGTCATTGGCATCTCGCGCTGCGAACGCTACCTCGATGCTGCAAATGGGGCCTTTCCGGGAATGATGGCCACCATCCGACAATACATCCAGACGTATCCGATCAGCGTGCAGGACGATATGCTTGCCGCCGAAACGGCGTTGAGTACCTTCGGCCTTCGCTGGCTGCTGCGGATCTTTCAGGATATGGGCGTCATGGCGACGCCGCAGCAAGTTTACACGTTCGGTGCCTTAATTCGTCAACTCGGGATCATTCCCAAATACGAACGCTTATACGCCGCGCTTCTACGGCGCTTGGAACGACAGCAGGTGTTGTCGATCACCGGCGAGCGCATCGCCGTGCTGCAAGGGGCAGCCACGTTCGCGCTTGGAGATATCGCCGCCGAACGCGAGCGCTTCGCGGCGGATTTTACCGAGACATACCCTGCCTTTCAGCCCTTTCTTGACCTGATGTGTCGCTGTCTGGATCAGTTTCCCGGCATCATCACCGGCAAAGTCGCGGCCAACGATGTGGTCTTTCCCAACGGGTCGATGGACGTCTTTGCCGGCATTTTTCGCGGCAACCACGTCGCGGATTATTTCAATCATCTGGTGGCAGAACTGGTGGTGGCCAACATTGAATTGATACGCCAGCGAGCGCCTGAAGCGAGAGTGTCTATTCTGGAGGTTGGTGCTGGGACCGGCGGTACGACCGCCGCGGTGTTGAAGAGGGTACAACACCTGGCCCGCTCTCTTTCCTTCTATTACACCGATATCTCTTCGTCCTTCACGCGGTATGGCGAAAAAGCCTTTAGCGAACGCTTTCCATGGGTGCGCTTCGCGCGTTTAAACATCGAAGAAGATCCCGTGTCGCAGGGATTTCCATCGGAAAGCGTTGATATCATTTATGCCTCCAACGCCCTGCACGATACCCGCTCGATCGACAACACGCTGTCTCAGGTCAAAAGGCTCTTGAAACCGGGCGGTCTCCTGATCTTGAACGAGTTCACCGCCATGAAAGATGTCTTGTTGTTCACAGGCGGTTTACTGCATGGCTACTGGTTATTTGAGGACCCAGAGCTTCGGCTACCGGATTCCTGTTTGTTGAGTGCAGAACGTTGGAAAGAGGTGCTCGTGACGTCTGGCTTTCAACACGTGGAAGTCCTTGGCCTGCCGATTCAGGATACCGACCATCGTCAGAGCGTCATCGTCGGTGCGAGGGATGGGGTGATGCCGGAATGCCCGGAAAGCATCCCAGACGTGACGGATCATGGCTGTAAAGCCCGTATCGCAGAGGCGGTACGAGACATCATCGGCCAGGAGCGCATGGCAGCGCTGGCATCCGACATGCCGTTGATGGAAGCCGGTTTGGATTCTATGGAGCTTCTCGAGCTGAGAATGCTCTTGAGCAAAACGTTTGCAGTCGAATTAGAGCCCACATTCCTGTTCCAGCATAATACCTTGGAAAAGGTTTGTGCTTTCTTCCAGCAAGGCTCTCAACCTCTTCAACATACACATGCTCTGGGGCCTAACCCTCCTGAATCTCACCATGAGACGGCACCGGTTGCACAAGGCGAACGGTATGTCCCACCTCGCCCGCAAAAAAGTCGTGCCGACGGCGAGATCGCCATCATCGGCGTGGCGCTCAGGCTGCCAGGCGGGGTCCACATCCTGGATGATTTTTGGACGCTGTTAAAGCATGGAAACACCACCGTCGGCCCGTTGCCGGAGGGGCGATGGCTTTGGCCGTTAGACCCGGCTGTGGCGGCCGAGAAATCCTATCTCACCCAGGGCAGTTTTTTTGCCCGAATCGATGAATTCGACGCCGCATTTTTTCGCATCTCTCCCCGCGAGGCCGAATTGATGGATCCGCAGCAGCGCCTGCTGTTGGAGCTGGGCTGGGAGGTCATGGAGGATGCCGGTTACAAACCGTCAGTGATGAATGGGAGCGACACTGGGGTATTCATCGGCGCCTGCCACTTCGATTATCGCCAGCTCTTGGAAGAACAAGGTCTAAGCGCCGAGGCCTTGGCGGCAACGGGTACCAGCGGCTCGATCCTGGCGAATAGGCTGTCCTACTTCTATAACCTGCAAGGACCCAGCATGCTGGTGGATACGGCCTGTTCCAGCTCGCTCATGGCGGTGCATGAGGCGGTCCGAGCGCTGCGCGACGGCTCTTGTGCACAGGCGCTGGTCGGCGGCGTCAATCTGATTTGCCACGCCATGAACACCTTGGCCTACGACAAGGCGGGCATGCTCTCCAAGGACGGCGTGTGCTACACCTTCGATGCCAGGGCCAATGGATATGTGCGTGGCGAAGGGGCAGCCCTGCTGTTCCTCAAACCGTTGGACCAGGCTATGCGGGACCACGACCGGATCTACGCGGTCATCAAGGGGAGTGCCGCCAATCATGGCGGCCAGGCCAGCTCACTCACGGCCCCCAACCCCGAAGCCCAGGGACGCTTGATCGCGAAGGCCTGGCAGAACGCTGGAGTGACGGCCGAGAGTGTGACCTACATCGAGGCCCATGGCACCGGTACGCCGTTAGGCGACCCGATCGAGGTGGAAGGCATCCGGCAGGCTCTCGCTCAATCGCATGTCGGCGACGTGCGAGGCTACGCCTGCGGGTTGGGCTCGGTCAAAGCGAACATCGGCCATCTGGAGGGCGCGGCCGGGGTCGTGGGCCTGATCAAGGTGGTGCTGTCTCTGCAGCATCGGATGCTGCCGAAGTCGGTCAACTTCCAACAGCTCAACCCGGAGATCACGCTCTCTGCGCCCTTATACATTGTGGATGAGACACAACCGTGGCCAGCACGGCGCGATCAGGCCGGTGTGGCGTTGCACAGGCGGGCGGGGATCAGCGCCTTCGGGTTCGGCGGGGCTAACGTCCACGTCATCCTGGAGGAATTCCCCCCGAATGGCAGCGATCACCCGTTCGCAGGTCCATACCTGTTCGTGCTCTCAGCCCGCAATCGCGATCGCTTGCTGGCCTATGCCGAGCGCTTTCGGTCGTTTCTCGAACGGCCTGAGTCGGAAACGCTCTCCTTGGCCAGCGTGACCTACACGCTGCAGCATTGCCGGGAGGAAATGGACGAACGCCTGGCCATCCTGTGCGCCGATCTAGTTCAGCTTCGTGACAGCCTGAAGCGGTTTTGCCTAGGACAGCAAGGCCTCGACAACGTGTACCAGGGCAATGCACGCCTGTCGGCGGCGGAGTATGCGTTATTAACCGACGGGACGGCCGGCCGCGAATTTATCGACGCCCTCATGCGGGACAAAGACTACGAACGGCTTGCCTTGCTGTGGATCAAGGGAGCCCGCGTTGAATGGTCGACCTTATTCGGCCACCACCGTCCCCCAACGGTGCGGTTGCCCAGCTATCCATTTGCCCGGGAACGCTACTGGGTGCCGCACACCACAATGGAGATGGAGGCGGCATCGTCGTCGGTCGAGCAGCCCGACCGCGCCCCCTCCGAGCCCGTATCCCACTCTGAGGAGCGCCAGACCGCGGCGGCTCCTCAGGCCAGCCATGGCGATCACACCCTCATACTCACCCCGGTTTGGGCGGCGGTGAGCCCCACGTCATCGGCAAGCAGGCCGCCCCTCCCCGCCGTGACGGATCGCGTGGTGATCGCAGACGGTCAGGGGGGACATGTCAGGTGGCACGGCGCGGTCTATCGGCAGGCTCTGCAACAACGCTACCCACTGGCAGCGCTGCTCCCCGTCCTGCCTGAAGCTACCATCGATCGGATCACCCGGCAGATCGAGGAGTTGGACAGGCGACTTGGCGGCCCCGTGGATCATATCTTTTGGATTACGCCCGGGCCGCACTCGGATACCGCATCAGTCGTGCGGGAAGCAGTGGTCGAAGATCAACAGCGGGGAGTGTTGCCGCTCTTTCGCCTGATCAAAGCGCTGCTGCGTGCCGGCTACGGCAGTCGCGCCCTGAACTGGACCGTTCTGACCACGCGGGCCGTGGCCGTCCACAGGTACGACACCATCGACCCCACCCACGCCGGCATTCACGGCTTGATCGGTTCGCTTGCCAAGGAGTTCCCACACTGGAGGGTCCGCCTCATCGACCTTGAAGAACCCGGTGAAGCAGATAGTGGCGGTGCCGCTTTGCCTCTTGGTACCTTACTCGCCCTGCCCCCGGAGTCTGAGGGCAATGCCTGGGTTTGTCGTGGAGTCACCCATGGCGCCCCGCGCTGGTTTAGGCAACAGTTGGTTCCGGTGACATTCCCTGCCGTGTCCCCTTCGTTGTACCGCTCAGGCGGTGTCTATGTGGTGATCGGCGGCGCCGGCGGCCTCGGCGAGGTGTGGAGCGCGTACATGCTGCGCACCTATGGTGCGCGCCTGGTGTGGATCGGGCGTCGGCCGAAGGACGAAGCCATCCAGTCCAAGCTGGACCGCCTTGCCAAGCTGGGGCCGGCGCCCTTGTACCTGAGCGCCGACGCTGCCGATGGGGCGGCCCTGCGGCATGCCTATGAGGCGATCAAGATACGCTATGGCCAGATCCATGGCGTGGTCCATGCGGCGGTGGTGCTGCTCGATCAGAGCCTGGCGAACATGGACGAAGCGCGGTTCCGGGCCGGGCTCGCAGCTAAGGTCGATACCAGCGTGCGCATGGCACAGGTCTTCCAAGAGGAGGCCTTGGACTTCGTGCTGGTTTTTTCGTCCATCATGAGCTTCCTGAAAGCACCAGGGCAGAGTAACTATGCCGCTGGTTGCACCTTCCAGGATGCCTTTGCCCATCAACTCGGTCGGCAATGGTCCCGCTCCCAGGGCGGCCCGGTGGTGAAAGTGATGAACTGGGGGTACTGGGGTGAGGTCGGAGTCGTGGCCTCCAAGGCCTATCGCGACCGCATGCTCAAGGCGGGTTTCGGCTCGATTGACCCGACAACGGCCATGGCCGCCCTCGAGTCCCTGCTCGCAGGACCGCTGGATCGGCTGGCGCTGGTCAGGACCTCACAGCCGGCCATGGTTCGTGGCGCCACGGATGCGCCCTTTTTCAATGCCATCGATGCATCGGAACAGATAGCGATTATCGCTGAAAGATGCTCGCCTCCCTCAGCACTCGACAAGCTACAACGGCACCTCGGCCGACGTCCCACGGCCGCACACGCCGTGACGGGCGAAGGCGGGATCGCCATCGGCGCGGTGGATGTCCCGCGCAACCACGTGGAGGACCGGCTGCTCATCGAGGTGACGCAGGCCGCATCTCGCGCCCTCAGGGTTGACCCTGACGACCTTGACGTCGATGTCGACCTCCATGAATACGGCTTCGACGCGATCTCGCTCACGCGTCTGACCGACCTGCTCAACGATAGACTCGGCCTCGACGGATGCGGGCTGAATGGCGATGTGGTAGGACATCGGCTCGCTCATGCCCCGACCCTGCGCCACCTTGCCGGCTTTCTGCTGGATGAATGTGGGGATACGCTGCGTGCGGCGTTCCCTTCGGATGGCACCGCTGGGATCGAGCGCGACATCGATGCCTGGCTCGCCAAACTACTCTGGGGCCAACTACGCCGTGCGGGCTTGCTGGGACGGGATGGTGTCACCATGCCCGCCCGTGGCTTGCACGAATTTTACGACCGGTGGCTGCATGTGAGCCTTGCCCTGTTGGTGGAACGGCGCTTTCTGCAAGACGGATTGGCAGCCGGTGTCATGGGTGAGGGAGCTGCCGCACACACGCTGCCGACGGGTGTGGATGCCTTGTGGCGGGAGTGGGATCGGCAAAAATCCGCATGGTTGGCGCACCCCGATCACCGAGCGAGAGTGACTCTAGTGGAGGCCACCTTACGCGCCCTGCCGGAAATCTTGGCTGGAACTCGACGGGCTACGGATGTGCTGTTCCCCAACGGCTCCATGCAACTGATGGAAGGGATCTACCAAGATGACACCGTTGCGGATTACTTCAACGAGGTGCTCGCCGATGTCGCCGTGGCCTACATCCAAGAGCTGACGGCCGCACCAGCCCGGTACGGAGTCAGCGAAACGCGCCGCATACGTATCCTCGAAATCGGCGCAGGGACCGGCGGCACTACCGCCATGCTGCTTGGCAAATTGCGGGGTTATCAAGATGCCATCCAGGAGTATTGTTACACCGATATCTCCAAGGCATTTTTAACCCATGGGGAAGAAAAGTTCGGCCGCGACCATCCCTATCTGACCTATCGGCTCTTCGATGTCGAGCAACCGGTCGCCGTGCAAGGTATCGACGCCGGTGCCTACGATGTGGTCATCGCTGCCAACGTCCTGCATGCCACCAAGAATATCCGCCACACCTTGCGCAACGCCAAAGCCTGCTTGAAGGCTGGTGGCCTACTGCTCCTGAATGAGATCAGTCGGAATACTCTGTTCTACCATCTCACGTTCGGCCTCCTGGAGGGATGGTGGCGGTATGAAGATGAGGAGTGGCGCCTGTCCGGGTGTCCAGCTTTATCGCCGCAAGCCTGGCAGGAGGTTCTAGCATTGGAGGGGTTTGCGCCCATCGTTTTCCCGGCCCGCGAGGCTCACCACCTCGGCCAGCAGGTGATCGTCGCCGCCAGCGATGGGGTTATCTGCCAGCGCGTCTCGCACACCTTGACCGACATCCCTGCGATGCCCCGACGGCGGCCTACAGCGGCAGACGTTGCACCGCAACCCGCCGAGTCCGACCCGGCGTCGTCTGTCAATGCCGTTATTCGTGACTGCCTGGCCCATTCCCTGAAAACCTCGGCGGCGGACCTCGATGGCGATGTACCGCTGTTTGAATATGGGCTTGACTCGATCCTCACCGCCGGTTTCCTCGCCGATGTCAACCACCGGCTTGGCATTGCTCTAAACCAGGCGATCGTGTTTGACCGTACCACGATCGATAGCCTCGCCGCTTATGTGGTCGAGGCCTATGGGGCTGAAATAGCCCGCAGCGGAAAGGCTCACATCGGTGCACCGCAACACGCTCCGGCGCCTGTAGAGGTAGGGAATCTGCAGGCATCTCATCGAGCTTCCCCCCTGGCGCCTGCAACCGAGAGCGATGCTCATTGTGCTGTTGTGAACGTGGCAGCGGTGCTCCGGGATGCCCCTCCGACGAGGACGACGGCTATCGCCGTCATCGGCATGTCCGGCCAATTTCCCGATGCCAGCGATGTGCACCGGCTCTGGGAGAATCTGATCGCGGGGCGTGAGTGCGTGCGGGAGTTACCCGCTCACTACCTGGATCAGGCCAAATATTTCAGCGCTGAGAAACAGCCAGGCAAAACCTATAGCCGTTGGGGTGGCATCCTGCAAGATCGAGACTGCTTCGATCCCCTGTTCTTCAATATCGCACCACGCGAAGCGTTGTCCATGAGCCCCCACCAGCGCTTGATCCTGCAGGAGAGCTGGAAGGCATTGGAAGACGCAGGTTACAACCCCAAGGCCCTGTCGGGTGAACGCGTGGGCGTGTTCATCGGCGCGGAACCGGCTGGGTACGTCCACGAGACGTTTACCGGCGCCTCCGATGCGATCATCGCCTCCCGGTTGTCCTATTACCTCAACCTTCGCGGCCCGGCCATGGTCGTCAATACCGGCTGTTCGTCTTCCGGTGTGGCCATCCACCTGGCCTGCGAGAGTTTGCGTCACGGCGAGTCCAGCCTAGCCCTGGCGGGCGGTGTGTTCGTCCTGACGGACGCCGCGCTGCTGGTGCAGCTCTGCGCCATGGATATGCTCAGCCCTACTGGCAACTGCCACACCTTCGATGCACGCGCTGACGGCATGGTGGTTTCGGAAGGGGTGGGCGTCGTAGTCCTCAAACGACTTGCGGATGCCGTCGCCGATGGCGATCCGATCCTCGGCGTCATTCAGGCCTCTGGTGTCAATCAGGATGGGGCCAGCAACGGCATTACCGCGCCCAGCGGTGCGGCCCAGGAGGAGCTGATCACTTCGGTCTATCAGCGCTTCTACATCGACCCGGAGGAGATCAGTTACGTCGAGGCCCACGGTACGGGCACGAGATTAGGGGACCCGGTGGAGGCCAATGCGCTGGTGCGGGCGTTCCGACGCTTCACCGACAAACAGACCTTCTGTGCCGTGGGCAGCGTCAAGGCCGCCATCGGCCATACCGCCGCCAGCGCCGGGGTGGTCGGCCTGATCAAGGTCCTGCTCTGCCTGAAATATCAGACGATCCCGGGCTTGACGAGCCTGCAACAACTCAATCCGCTGATCGAGTTTGAGAACACCCCGTTCTATGTCAACACTCAACCTCAGCCGTGGCGTGCAACCGATGGTAAGCCGCGCATGGCGGCGGTGAGTTCGTTTGGCCATAGCGGCACGAATGTCCATTTGGTCATCAGGGAGTACCGGCCCGAGCCGTCGGCCTCTGCGCCACCCGTTGACGACACCGCGCCTGTCTTCGTTCCGCTGTCGGCTCGAACCGCAGAGCGCTTGACCGTCTATGCTGATACCTTGTGGCGCTTCCTCTCATCGACTGCAGGTCGGGACGTGGCCCTTGCCGATGTGGCCCATACCCTACAGGTCGGCCGCGAGGCCATGAAGGAGCGCGTGATCTTTCTAGTCAGGGACATCCCCGAGCTGGTGGCCAAACTCAGAGACTTCGCCGCCGGCCAGCGCTCGATCGACGGCTGTTGGGTTGGTCAGGCTGAACGGAATGGGCAAGCTTGGCATCCCTTGGCCGACGCTGAAGACTGCCGCGACATCTTAACCCGCTGGGTCTCCAAGGGGGAGTACAGCAAGCTCGCCGAGTGGTGGATTCGGGGAGGTGGCCTGGACTGGCGTCTGCTCAACGGGAAAGGCCAAGCTGCAGCACGGCGCCCGCGCCGCATCAGCTTGCCCACGTATCCTTTTGCCAAGGAGCGTTATTGGGCCACGGCTCGTGCTGGATCTTGCCCCCTCCCTCACCCTGACTCTCCCCCGGGGAGGATAGACACCAAGTTCAGCCGTGAGCGGCATCGATCATCCTCTCTCCCCCTGGGAGAGGGACAAGGTGAGGGCGGTCCTCAACGCCGCTCACCGGCTGGGCTCCCCTCACCCCAACCCTCTCCCGGCGGGAGAGGGAGCCTTCAATTGGCGCCTATGCCCCAGGGGACAGAGGGGGAAAGCGGGCCTCACGTCGCACACGGCATGCACAACGGTGGCGAGCACCCCTCGCTGGTGCGCGCTATCGGCAACCCACTGCCGATTGAGAACGCACGCATCGCCCATATTCTGGCCGACGGCGAGCTGTTGAACTGTGACCTCGATGATATCCTCTGCAAGCTCCTATGGGGATTGTTGCAGTCATTAGGCGTGTGCCGTGAGGAGACGCTGCGGGTTTCCGACTTCGAAACGATCGCCGGCATCGAGCCTAAATACGGGCGCTGGCTCGAAGAGAGCCTCAACATACTGGTAGCCATGGGTTACCTCAGCAAGGGGGAAGACGATTACCGCGTGCGAGACCCCAGCCCGGTGGACGTAGACGCGCTGTGGCGGGAATGGGAGGACCAGAAGGCCCTCTGGCTGGGGAAGGCCAACAAGAGAATCCAGGTCGCCTTGGTCGATGCCACGCTGCGGTTCCTGCCCCAGATCCTCTCTGGCCAACGCAGGGTCACCGATTTTCTGTTCCCCAACTCCGCCATGGACTTGGTCCAGGACGTCTATAAGCACAACCTCGTGGCCGACTTCTTCAATGAGGCAGTGGCGAATATCCTCTTGGCCTACATCGACCAACGGCTGCGAGATCGGTCGTCCGACGCGCCGCTTGGCCTGCGCCTCCTCGAAATTGGTGCGGGCACCGGCGGCACCACGGCGGCGGTCCTGGCCAGACTGGACGCCTACGCCGCTCACCTCCAGGAATATTGTTATACGGACCTTTCCAATGCCTTCTTGACGCACGCGCAGCGGCACTACGCGCCAGGCCGCCCCTTCCTGAAGACACGGATTCTCAACATGGAGGCACCGACTGGCGAACTCGGCGTCGACAGGAGCGCCTACGACGTGGTCATCGCCAGCAACGCCATCCATGCGGCGCGCCACGTGCGCCAAGCTCTGCGCAACGCGAAGGCCGTCCTCAAACCACATGGCCTCCTGCTGCTCAACGAGATCAGCCGTAAACCCAAACCCCTCTTCATCCACTTGAGCCTCGCCTTGCTAGACGGTTGGTGGCTCTATGAAGACGCGGAGCTGCGCATTCCTGGCTGTCCGGGGCTCTATCCCCAAACCTGGGAGCGGGTGTTGCAAGAGGAGGGCTTTCGCTCGGTCTGTTTCCCGGCTGAAAAGGCGCATGTCCTGGGCCAGCAGATCGTCATCGCCGAGAGCGACACCGTCTGTGGTCAGCTCGATGCGGCGGATTACCGGTCGCGTCTCGTCCGCCCTCAAGCGACAAGGGATCTCCCCCCTTTCGACGTCGACACGCCCGGCACCAGGCTCGATGAGCACATCAAGGCCACGATCATCGAGAGCCTCTCCGAATCGCTAGGTGTCGATATTGGCCGTATCGACATGGACGAGCCCTTCGCGGACTACGGCTTAGACTCGATTACCGCCGTCAATCTGGTGCAAGTGCTCAATCGTGCCTTCCGGTTTGATGTTGCAGAGCCAGCTCTCACCACCACGACCCTCTTCGACCACGGCTCCGTCAATCAGCTTGCAGCCCATATCCTCTCTCAATACGGGGCGAGCCGTGCTGCGACGTTACTCGGTCAGGCTACGCCGCCGCAGACACACGCATTACCACTGCCGACCCCTGTAGATCGGCAACAGACGCAACCGGCGGCGCCGACGGCTGGCCCGCACGATCATCCGGATGCCATCGCCATCATCGGCATGAGCGGCCGCTTTGCCAGGTCCGAAACACTTGAAGCGTTCTGGCAACATCTGATCACCGGCACGGACTTGGTGGAGGAAGTCTCACGCTGGGACCTCGCCCCCTACTTCCCCGGCGCCTCGCCAGGGCACCGTACCTATTGCGCTCACGGCAGTTTCCTCGACCACATCGACCAATTCGACCCACTGTTCTTCAAGATCTCCGCCCTCGAAGCCAAATACATGGATCCTCAACAGCGCTTCTTCCTTGAGGAGTCTTGGAAAGCCCTGGAGGATGCCGGGTATGCCGGTGACGCCGTCAAAGGTAGCCGGTGCGGCGTCTACGTGGGTTGCGTCGGCGGCGATTACGCCAAACTGTTCCGCAAAGAGCCACCGGCGCAAGCCTTCTGGGGCAATGAGGGCTCGATCATCCCGGCGCGCATCGCCTATTATCTGGACCTACGGGGACCTGCGATCGCGGTCGATACGGCCTGTTCGAGCTCCGCTGTGGCCATCCATCTCGCCTGCCAGGCCTTGCGCAGCGGCGAAATCGACATGGCCCTGGCCGGCGGCGTCTACATCCAGTCGACCCCCGAGCTGTACATCTCCGGCAGCCGAGCGGGGATGCTCTCCCTCACGGGCCGCTGTTTCACCTTCGACCGACGAGCCGATGGTTTCGTGCCTGGGGAAGGGGTGGGCGTGCTCGTCCTCAAGCGCTTGCGGGATGCCCTTGCCGACGGCGATCACATTCACGGGGTCGTGCGCGGGTCCGGCATCAATCAGGACGGCATCACCAACGGTATCACCGCGCCCAGCGCCAAATCCCAGGAACGTTTGATACGCGAAGTCTACGACCGCTTCCACATCAACCCGGAACACATCCAAATGGTCGAGGCTCACGGCACGGGCACCATCCTTGGCGATCCCATCGAGGTGGAAGCCCTGACCCGCGCCTTCCGGCACTATACCGACAGAGAGGCCTACTGTGCCCTTGGCACCCTGAAAACTAACATCGGCCATACCTCCATGGCTGCGGGGGTGGCCGGTGTGCTCAAGATCTTGCTCGCCTTGAAGCACAAGCAGATCCCGCCATCGCTCCATTACACCTCCGCCAATCCGAGGATTTCGTTCGCGCATAGCCCCTTTTACGTCAATACCCGCCCGCGCCCATGGAGCGTGAGCGACAACGGCTCCCGCTGCGCTGCCACCAGTGCCTTCGGCTTCAGCGGCACCAACGCCCATCTCGTCATCGAGGAGGCGCCCCAGGTCGCACGCCATCACGCGCCGCAGCCCGGCTACCTGTTCGTCCTCTCCGCCCGCACCGCTGAGCAATTGCGGCGCCGAGTTGAGGATCTGCTTGCCTTCTGTGAGCGGGAAAGGGAGGCCGATCTCGGCAACCTGTGCTATACGCTGCTCATGGGGCGCAGTCACCTCAATCACCGGCTCGCCTGCGTGGTGCGTAAGCTCGATGAGTTAGTAGGGTATCTGCGCGCGTGGCTGAAAAAGGGGTCGTCGCTGCAAGTCTATGTGGCGGAGATTCCGGAAGGGCAACACCGCGAGCGGGCGTCACTGACGCGCTATGGTAATGAGTGCATCCGGGCGTGCCGCCATACAGAGGAGCCCGCCGAGTACTTAGAGCACCTGACCACGATCGCAGATCTCTATATCCAGGGGTACCGTCTGGATTTCGCGCAATTATTTCCGGACGGCTATACCAAGCTGCCCCTGCCGACCTATCCCTTCGCGCGCGAATCGTACTGGGCGCCCGCCGCCGCAGTACCTCGCCCAATTGGAACGCCATCCTCTGGCCATGAGGGCATACCATCGCCGCCGGCCGCCATCCATTCGCTCCTGCACCGCAACACTTCCGATTTCACGACGCAGCGGTTCTCCAGCCGCCTTTCGGGCGACGAATTTTTCCTGACCGAGCACCGCATCGACGGCCGCCAGATATTGCCGGGCGTGATTCAGCTCGAAATGGCGCGCGCCGCGGTGGTGGCAGCGGCCGGCGGGCGGGACGGGGATGGACTTCGCCTGCGGGATATCTTCTGGCCCCACCCCCTGGTCGTCGACGAGGGCATGGCGGAGGTTCATATCGAGTTGGCGCCCGAGGTCCATGGCGATGGTCACACCGGGGAAGCTGAGCAGATGAAGTACGTCATCTACACCGGCTCCCAACCCTCTTTGCCCGCGGGCGAGGGCACTGCAAGAGAGCGCATCATTCACAGCCAGGGCCGCGCATGCCTGTCTGCGCCCACGGAGACTCCCACCCTGGACCTGACAGAATTACGGCGCCGAATCAACCGCAACCGGCTCAGCGCCGAGCAGTGTTATGAGGCCTTCCGTGCCGTCGGCATTCACCACGGTCCCAGCCTGCAGGGCCTCGATGAAGTGTTCCGCAGTGAGGCTGAGGTCTTGGCCCGGCTGAGGCCACCTACGGCCGTGGGCGACCTCGTGCTCCACCCCACGATATTGGATGCCGCCTTGCAGGCCTCTTTCTTCTTGGTCATGGACGAGGGCGACAGCCAGATACGTCTACCCTTCGCCCTGGCGGAGTTGGCCCTGTTCCGTCCCCGCACCACCCCCACCTGGGCATGGATACGCCGTGCCGGTGCAGCCGGCCGAGTCGACATTGACCTGAGCGATGACCGCGGGAATGTGTGTATCCGCCTGAAAGGCCTCTCATTTCGAGCCCGAGCCGAGAAACCAGTGGTGACGCAAGCGGTGCTGTTTGAGCCTTGTTGGGAGAAAAAGGCCGCCGGACGGAGAAACTGGCGCTTCGACCGCCATGTGGTGGTGCTGTGCGGGATAAGCACCCCAGCCCCGCAAGATATCGAGGCCGAACTCGAGGGCTGCCAATGCCGCGTGCTTCCAGCCACGCACCGGCCTATCGAGGAGCGCTTTCAAGACGAGGCCATCCGGATTTTCGGGGTCATCCGGGAGTTGCTCATGCAGCAAGATGGCGCCACCGTTCTGGTACAGGTTGTGTGCCCAACGCAAGGCCCGGAACGGCTCTTTGCAGCCCTTGCCGGATTACTGCACATCGCCAACCAGGAGAATCCCAGACTGATCGGGCAAGTGGTTGAAGTCGACGCCGAAGAAGACCTGCTTGCCAGGCTGAGGGAAAGCAGCCGCTCCCTTGAGGAAGCCCACATCCGCTACCTGCACGGCAAGCGGTATGGCATGCACTGGCGGGTGCTGGGGAGTGCCGGGGAGGAGGCGCCTGCCCCCTGGAAGGACGGGGGTACCTACCTCATCACCGGCGGGCTCGGCGGGTTGGGGTTGGTGTTCGCCAGGGAAATCGCCACCAGAGTCAGGAACGCCACCTTGTTCCTCGTGGGCCGTTCGCCCCTCGCGGGAAATGAGCGTGTGCTCGAGGGATTACGCGCACTGGGCGCTGGCGTGGAATACCGTCAGGTCGATGTCGCCGTCGCCGATCAGGTCGACGCCCTGATTCAGAGCATTTGCGCGCATGCGAGCTCCCGAGCTGCCGGCTCCGGCATCCGCGGACCGCTGCAGGGCATCATCCATGCCGCTGGCGTGCACGCCGATAGCCGCATCATGAACAAAACGGCAGCGGAATTCGCGCAGGTGCTCACGCCCAAGGTGGCCGGCACCGCCAACCTCGATCGGGCGACCCGCGACCTCGACCTGGATTTCTTCGTGCTCTTCTCTTCCATCGCAGTCTTCATGGGCTATCCAGGCCAGGCCGATTACGCCGCCGCCAATGCCTTCCTGGACGCCTTTGCCTCCTGGCGCAACGAACTCGTGGCCAGCGGTCAGCGGCGCGGCCGCACGCTCTCGATCAATTGGCCCCTGTGGCAAGAGGGCCGCATGCGCGCCGACCGCGAAATCGAGCGCTTGTTCAGCCGGCGTACAGGCCTGGTCGCCATGGAGACGTCGGTCGGCATCCATGCTCTGGCCCAAGCCCTTGCGCTGGGGAAGGATCAAGTGATGGTCCTGAATGGCGACCCGAGCAAGCTCTATGCCAGCCTGTCGGCCGCCCAGACAGTGCCGGACACAGCGAGCCTCGGTGTGCCGCACACCATACCGCCGCAAGATGGCATGCCGGATGCCTGGACGCCTGAGCTGCGTCAACGGGTGCAGGACTACCTCAAGGCGCAAGTCGCTGCGGCAGTGCAGCTGCCGGTTAGCCGCATCGACGTCGATGCGGCGCTCGAACGGTACGGCTTCGATTCCATCCTGTTGACGAAAATGACCAACGCGTTGGAAGAGGCCTTTGGGCCTCTTCCCAAGACCCTGCTGTTCGAGTACCAGAACATCCGCGAGCTGACTGGTTACTTCCTGGAACATTTCCCCGAGAAGCTATCCTCCCTGCTGGGCCTGGAGGTGCAGATCGCGCATGGCAGCACGCCCGAGCTGCCCACCGTGCCTGCCGAGGGCGTGACTGGTACCGAGCCATTCCTTCCGTCTGGTGAATTCACGGGCGTAGAGTTAGGTATTTTTCCGCCTCTCCGCGTAGCAGAGCTGACCAGGGGAAGTATGGCGACTACGCATCTCCTTCCCCCCAACGTGGGGGAAGGTGGGGATGGGGGGGGAATCAGCGCTGCTTCCACCCCCACCCAAGCCCTCCCCCATCAAGTGGGAGGGGCAACTTATCTCCCACGGTCAACCCCGGGGGAGGGAACGAACAGCCTTCCCCAGAAAGGCACTGGCGAAGGGCCCGCTGAAGATCGGGCCAAACATGGCAGCAGACCAGTTGAAAGCGATATCGCCGTCATCGGCCTCACCGGACGCTATCCGCAAGCAAACAGCATCGCCGAATTCTGGGAGAACCTCAAAAGCGGCAAGGATTGCATCACGGAAATCCCCATACACCGCTGGGATGCCGAGGCTTACTTCGACCCTGACCCAGACAAACCCGGCAAAACCTGCTGTAAATGGGGTGGATTCATCGATGACGTCGATCGATTCGATCCGCTCTTTTTCAACATCTCGCCTCGGGACGCGGCGCTCATGGATCCCCAGGAACGACTCTTCCTGGAGACTGTGTGGAACCTGTTCGAGGAAACTGGCCACACCCGCGAGCGCCTACAAAGGCTCTATCAGGGCAAGGTCGGCGTGTTCGTTGGCGCGATGTACCAACACTACCCCCTGTTGGATGGCGAACCTGACAGTAGCTCCACCGTCGCTCTGTCGTCGTACAGTGCCATCGCCAATCGTGTCTCGTACTTCTTCGATTTCCAGGGGCCGAGCCTGGCCATCGACACCATGTGCTCGTCATCGCTCACGGCTGTGCATATGGCGTGCGAAAGCCTCAGACGCGGGGAGTGCGTCCTAGCCGTTGTCGGTGGGGTCAACCTCTCCCTACACCCCAAGAAGTTCGTGGGGCTCAGCCGCGCCCGAATGGCCGCCAGCCGACCCGAGAGCCGAAGTTTTAGCGACGGTGATGGCTACCTGCCGGCAGAGGGTGTGGGGGCCGTCCTGCTGAAACCGTTGGCACATGCGGTCAGGGATCGGGACGACATCCTGGCGGTGATCAAGTCGACTGCGGCCAATCACAGCGGCTCCGCCAACGGTTTCTCCGTGCCCAATCCCAAGGCGCAGGCTCAGCTGATCATCGACAATTTCGAGCGCTCGGGCATCGATCCGCGCACCATCAGCTATGTTGAGTCGGCCGCCAACGGCTCACCCTTGGGCGATGCGATCGAGGTTACCGCGCTCAAGGCCGCCTTCGCGCGCTTCACTCGCGAACGCGGCTTCTGCGCTATTGGCTCGGTCAAGTCCAACATCGGTCACCCTGAGGCCGCCTCGGGCATGGCGCAACTCGCCAAGGTCATCTTGCAAATGCGCTTTGGGCAGCTGGTCCCTTCGATCAAAGCCTCCCCGCTGAACCCCAATATCTCGTTCGCAGACACCCCGTTCTATGTGCAAGAGACGCTCTGTGAGTGGCAGCGGCCGCGCATCGAGGTGATCAGCCCCGACGGGGGCTGCTTAGAACGAGAGGTCCCCCGGCGTGCAGCTATCAACTCCTTCGGCGCCGGAGGCGCCAACGCCCACCTCATCCTTGAGGAGTACATCCCCCAACCGCACGTCGTGGCGCAGCAGCCGGCGGGGGAGACCGCTGCGCACCTCATGGTCTTTTCGGCGAAGAGTTCAGGACGGTTGAGGGCGGTTGTCCGCCGCCTGCTGGATTTCCTTGTGGCGACCGAGCCGGCGCTCGTAGACCTGGCCTACACCCTTCAGATTGGGCGCGAGGCGATGACAGCGCGACTGGCCATGGTGGTGCGGGACCGGCAGGAGCTGTTGCAGGGCCTGGCAGCCTTTTTGGACGCAGCGGAAAGTCGACAAGCCACTGCCGTGGCCATGTTCACGGGGGATACGGGGGAGGATCAGGGCACCGGCGACCTGTCCACCTCGGAAGCGGAGATCAAGGAGTTGCTGGCTGAGCGGAACCTGGAAAAGCTGGCGCTTTGCTGGACGCAGGGTGCCAAGATCCCTTGGGAAACGCTCTACAAGGGTGAGCCGCCGCGTCTGATCGCCCTCCCAACGTATCCCTTCGCCCGGGAACGGTATTGGCTGGCCACGAACGGCGCCGAGCTTTCCTCAACAGACACAGCCGAGTCCACCTCGGAGCCGGAAATACCGGCCGGCGCCCCTCGCGAGAAGGTCCGGACGTTCCTATTGCAGTTCCTCGCGCGGGAGCTGCAGCTCACTCCGGATCAGGTCCACCCCCACCGTGATCTGCGGGAGTACGGCGCCGACTCCATCACCGGCATGCGGCTCATACGCGCCGTCGATAAAGCGTTCAATATCAGGATCACAGGGCGTGACCTCTTGGAACACCACACGCTGGATGCTTTGTCGACCTACCTTGCCGCCAAGCTGGACGCACCACAAGCCACTGTTCTCCCTCTGCCCCCAGGAAAGGGTGGGGGTGAGGGAGTGGGAGCGAAAAACCCGGGACAGAAAGATCTCGCCCAGGGAGAGCAGGTCTTGCAGCAGGCTCAGGTTGTGGAACCGGATGCCTTAGATCGATTCAAGCAGGGCCTTCTGACGATCGAGGAGATGGAGGCCCTCATCGAACAAGGAAAGATGGCATGACACGGCGAGACGTCCTCTTGGCCTATAAGGCTGGCCAACTCTCCAAGCTCGAAGTTCGCGAGACCCTAAGCGCGCTGGGACAGCCTGCACAGAGATACCCCCTCTCTGAGGGACAGCGAGGCTTATGGGCTCTCCAGCACATGACGCCGGAGATGAGCGCCTACAACGTGCCCCTCTGCTTCCGCATCCGGGGCCACCTAGATGTAGGGTTGCTGCAACGCGCCTGCCGCTTGCTCCTGCGACGTTTTCCCATCCTCACCGCCGTGTTCGGGGAAGAAGACGGTGTTCCTTTCCAAATGGAACAGCCGTTACAGCCACTCTGTTTCGAGCAGGAGGATATCTCCACCCTCGAATCCCAGACTATCCTGCCCTACCTTCTGGCCAAGGCCAGCCAGCCTTTCTCCCTCGAACGGGGCCCCCTACTGCGGGTACACCTGTTTACCCGCGCCACAGGTAGTGAGGTGGAACAGCTGCTCCTCATCACTATCCACCATATCGTTTTCGACGGCGCCTCCGTCGTTCCTTTCGTGACCACATTGTTCGACGCCTACTGCGATCTCGCCGCCGGCAGGGAGCCAAGGCCGTCTACCTTCTCGGCACCGTACGCCGACTTCGTCGCCTGGGAGCGGCGCCTGTTAGCCAGCGAGCGCGGTGCGGCGCATCTGGCGTACTGGTCGCGACAATTGGCCGGACCCCTTCCCTCGCTGGATCTGCCCATGGACCGGCCGCGTTGGAAACAGACCATGGCTAAAGCTGCTCCCGCCCCATCACAGCAGAGCAAGCCACATATCGTCAGCCGGCGGCTCACGGCGGAGCTGGCCCAGGCCTTGAAGTCCTTTGCACAATCCCGACGCGTCACGGTACCAGCCGTCTTCCTGGGCATTTTCAATCTCCTGTTGCATCGCTACACCGGACAGGACGAGGTGATCGTCGGCACACCAACCATGGGGCGCCCCGAGGAATGCTTTGACGATGCGGTCGGCTACTTCGTTAATATAATCGCGGTGCGTGCCTATCCCGTCGGCACACGTTCCTTTGCCGATTTTCTTGCAGAGCTGCAGCTCACCCTACTCGATGGCTTGGATCATGCGGCGTATCCGTTTCCCGCTCTGGTGCGCGCGCTGAACATCCCGCGCGACGACAGCCAGCACCCGGTGTTTCAGGTCGCCTTTGCCTATCAGAACTTTCTGCGTTCCGGAAGCCTCCAACAAATCCTGGACCGCTATCGCGAGACGCTGGTGATCGAGCTGGTGGCAGATGTGAGCCAGGAGAGTGTTTACCAACTCGAACTGGAGGTGTTCGAAACCGGCGATGGGTATGACCTGTCTATGAGCTACCAGCCCGAGCGGTACGAGGCGGCAATGGTGGCACGGATGCTGGGGCATTTGGTGACCTTGACCGAGGGTGTGCTCCAACACCCCGCGCGGGCGTTGGACGCTTATGCCCTTCGGACGCCCGACGCCGCCGCCCAGCTGGTGGCGTCGCCCTCCCCGCCGGTCCTGCCGGGGGAAGGCCGGGCACTGGCCGGGCGCAGCAGGGACGGGGGGGGGGCCCCGGCCGCGGCTCCGAGGGTGGGGCGCCCTCGCTCAGGGGGCGAGGGGACGCCACCCCGCGCCCCGAGGGCCCTGGCGGGTCACAGCCTGGCGGGCTGTCTGCACCAGGCCTTTGCGGCGCAGGCGCGTGCCACCCCCGAGGCCGTGGCCGTGACCTGCGCCGGGCAGTGCTTGACCTATGGCGCGCTGGAGCGCCGCAGCACCCTGCTGGCGCGCGCCCTCCAGCAGCAGGGGGTGGGGCCGGAGGTGCGGGTCGGGCTCTGCCTCACGCCGTCGCTGGAGCTGGTGGTGGCCGTCGTGGCCATCCTCAAGGCCGGCGGCGCCTATGTGCCGTTGGACCCGCACTATCCCCCCGAGCGCCTGGCCTTCATGCTGCGCGACAGCGGCGTCACGCTGGTGCTCACCCAGGCGGCGCACCAGGCGACGCTGGCGCGCCTTAACCCCGCGGTGCACCTCGTCGTGCTGGACCGCGACTGGCCAGCCCTGGAGCAGGCGGCCCGCGCTGGCGCCCTGCCGGCCTGGCACGACCGAGGCCAGGCCCAGCAGTTGGCCTATGTGATCTATACCTCGGGCAGCACCGGTCAGCCCAAGGGCACGCTGGTGCAACACAACCACGTCGGGCGCTTGCTCAGCGCGACCGCGCCCCTGGTGCAGGTCGACGCCACCGACGTGTGGACCTTGTTCCACTCGCTGAGTTTCGATTTCTCGGTGTGGGAGCTGTGGGGGGCGCTGTTGGCGGGCGGCCGGCTGGTCGTGGTGCCGGAGGCCACGCGGCGCGCGCCGTCGGAGCTGGCGGCGCTCCTCCTGGAGGAGCAGGTCACGGTGCTCAACCAGGTGCCCTCGGCCTTTTGGCCCCTGAGCCAGGCGGTGCTGGGGCTAGCCCCGCACCGCCTCCCCTTGCGCTATGTCATCTTCGGGGGGGAAGCGTTGGCGTTCCGCCGCTTGCAGCCCTGGGTGGCGCGCTTTGGCGCCACCGCCCCCCAGCTCATCAACATGTACGGCATCACCGAGACCACGGTGCATGCAACGTATCACGCGGTGCAGCCAGCGGAGACGGCCCACGACGCCAGCCTGATCGGCCGCCCGCTGCCGGACCTCCGCCTCGACATCCTCGACCGCGCTGGCCAGCCCTGCCCGGTGGCGGTGCCCGGGGAGCTGTATGTGGGCGGGCCAGGGGTGAGCCGGGGGTATTGGCAACGGCCGGGGCTGACGGCCGAGCGCTTCCGGCCCGATCCCGGCGAGCCGGGCGCCCGACGCTACCAGACCGGCGATCGGGGGCGCTGGCTCCCCAGCGCAGAGGGCGCACCCGCCGGGCTCGAATACCTCGGGCGTCTGGACCACCAGGTGAAAATCCGCGGCTTCCGCATCGAGGTGCAGGAAATCGAGCGCCACCTGCTCCGGTATCCCCACCTGCGCGACGCGGTCGTGGTCGTGCAGGAGCGCCCGCGCGGCACGGACCCCGCGGCGGAGCACCGGCAACTCATCGCGTACTATGTCCCTACGCAGCCCGGCGGCATTCGCCCCCAGCACTTACGGGCCCACCTCCAGGCCCTCCTGCCGGCCTACATGGTGCCCGCGGCGTTTGTGGAACTGGAGGCCATGCCGCTGACGCCGAGCGGCAAGCTCGACCGCCACGCGCTGCGCGCGCGCGCGGTGCCGCTGCGCGCGGATGGTGACGTGGTCCCGCCGCAATCCGCGCTGGAAGCCCAGATTCTCGCCATCTGGCAGCGGGTGCTGAACACCGCGCACCTTGGCGTGGAGGACGGCTTCTTCGACGTCGGCGGCGACTCCCTCCTCCTCGTGGCCGTCGCCGAGCAGATCAAACGCGAATTGGCGCCCAACTTTACAGCCACGGATCTCTTCAAATACAGCACCGTGCGCCAAATCAGCCACCACATCGCGGCGACAACAGTGACGGCAGGCCGCTGCGAGCCCACGCATGATCGCAAGGCAGATCATGGACCGATCACGGCTTGCGGACCAGAGCTCGCGTCGGAACCCCCAGGCTATCTTCGCGACAGCCTCGCCATTATCGGGATTTCCTGCCAGTTTCCCGATGCACCTGACCATCGGGCTTTCTGGCGAAACCTGCGCCAGGGTAGGGCTGCCGGGCGCTCGTTCTCAAAGGCAGAGATCAAGGAGTTCGGCGTGGCTGAGGGGATCATCCAAGATCCGCACTTCGTGCCCGTGCAGATCACCATCGAGGACAAGGATCGGTTCGACCCCGCCTTTTTCAACCTCTCCCGCCGTGACGCGGCGCTGATGGATCCCCAGGCCCGGTTGCTGCTGCTGCACTCGTGGAAGGCCCTGGAGGATGCCGGGTATACGCCGGAACAAGTGCCGCAGACCGGGGTATTTATGTCGGCCAGTAACACGCTGTATCAGGCCGCATGGCTCAACCCTGCCGATGAAACCTCCAAGGTCTGGTCAGGCTCTGAAGAGTATGTGGCCTGGATGTTCGCTCAGGGTGGGACCATTCCCACGGTGATCTCTCACAAGCTGGGCCTGAAGGGACCGAGCGTGTTCGTCCATAGCAACTGTTCCTCGTCCCTGGTCGGTTTACACACAGCCTGGCAGAGCTTAAAACTCAACGAAGTCGAGATCGCCCTCGTCGGCGCCGCCACGGTGTTTCCCGCCAATCACGTCGGCTACCTGCACCGCCCGGATCTCAACCTTTCCAGCACCGGCCGATGCCAGCCCTTTGATGCCGCAGCGGATGGCATGGTCGGCGGCGAGGGGGTGGCGGTGGTGGTGCTCAAGCGCGCCGTCGATGCGATCCGCGATCGAGACCATATCTATGCGCTGATCCGAGGCATTGGCGTCAACAACGACGGTGCCGACAAGGTGGGATTCTATGCGCCCAGCGTCGACGGTCAGGCGCGCGTGATTCGGAAGGTGCTGGAAACCACCGGCATCCATCCCGAATCAATTGGCTACGTCGAAGCCCATGGGACCGGCACACGACTGGGCGATCCCGTGGAGATCCGCGCCCTCAGCGAGGTCTACCGACGCTATACCGATAAGGTGCAATTTTGCGGCATCGGTTCGGTCAAATCGAACATCGGGCACCTGGATACGGTGGCGGGCCTGGCTGGGTGCATCAAGGTCGCCTTGAGCCTGTACCATGGCGAAATCCCCCCATCTATCCATTACGAACGCCCCAATCCGGCGATCGATTTCGCGCATTCTCCCTTTTACGTTGTCCAGCAGCTCAGCACATGGTCATCCGCCACGCCCCATCGCGCCGCGCTGAGCTCGTTCGGAATCGGTGGCACCAACGTCCACGCCATTCTGGAGCAATGCCCCCAGTATGTCGATCACCGGCAAGCTCGTCCTCGCCCCGAACGACCCGCCGCGCTCGTACCCCTTTCCGCCAAAAACGGCGAGCGCCTCTTGGCCTATGTCCGCGAGCTCTTAGCCTTCCTTGGCTCGCCTGAGGGTGGGGGTGTGTCGCTGGCCGATCTCGCCTACACATTCCAGCTTGGTCGTAAACCTATGGTCGCCAGAGTCGTCTTCCTAGTGCAGACTCGGGACGAGCTGATGCAGGAGTTGGAGGCTTTTGTCAATGGCGAGGAACGACTGGAAGGCTGTTTCCGCGGAGATGCGACCCAGGAATCCTCCCGAGGGGAATTGCAGCGGTTTGAAGACAACGACGATTTGGACGCTAGGGTCAGCAAGTGGCTGGCCGAGCACAGGATGGACAACCTGGCGCGTTTATGGGTAAAGGGGATTGCCATCGATTGGGCTCGGCTTTACGAGCGCGATGCACCTGCAAGCCGACCCCGGCGCATCAGTCTGCCCACCTACCCGTTTGCCAAGGAGCGCTACGGTTGGCCCGAGATCCTTGATACGGTGCCCAAGGCAAGAGGCCCTTGGGCCACAGGGAAGTCAGGTGATTCGCTCCCTCTCCCTCTGGGAGAGGGCAGGGGTGAGAGAAGTCTGAACATCGAGGGGGCTTGGAGCCGCCCTCACCCTCTCCCAGGGGGAGAGGGGATGCGAGACGAGTCGGGGCATGGGGAGGGAGTGCTCAGTCGAGGAGCAGCGCGGGATCGGGTTGAGCTTCTGTCCGGCTCGATACCATTGCAACCCATTTGGGAGCCGGTGGCGGCCCACGCCCACCGCAGGCAAATCGTCCCATCCACGCTGGGTCGAGTGCTCATCGTCGGTGGTGACGATGTGATATGGCGTCCTGTATTGGCCCAGTTTCCCAATGCGAAGATCTGTCGCCTCGACGCCGAGGACAACATAGCGGACATCGTCACCCGTTTGCAGGAAGCCTCAGCACAGCCGATCGATCATGTGTTGTGGCTCTGCTCGCCAGCCAAGGATCAGGTGTTCGGGGGGGCCTTGATCGATCGATTGCATCAGCAGCTCCTGCCGTGTTTCCGCACGATCAAGGCCCTGTTGCAGCTCGGCTACGGCACGAGAGATCTAGGTTGGACAGTGATCACGGCGGGTGCCCAGACGGTTCATCGGGGTGAAGCCGTCGATCCCAGCCAGGCAGCGCTGCATGGCCTGTTCGGTGCGATGGCCAAGGAACACTGCAACTGGCAGGTCAGGCTGGTCGATGTCGGAGCCTGCGACCCCGTCACCCTCCCGCTCCTGGCCGAGTTGTTGTCGTTGCCCGCGGACCCGCGCGGCGAGCCCTGGGCTTGCCGGATCCCCAGCGCCGGGGCGGCACCACAGTGGTATCGGCAGCGGATGATCCCTCTGGAGCGTACTTCTGGTCCGACAACGACCCAGCCGCCTTACCGTCCGGGCGGGATCTATGTGGTGATCGGTGGGGCTGGTACGATTGGGCGAGCCTGGTCCGAACACGTGATCCGCAGCGTTGGCGCGCGCGTCGTCTGGATCGGCAGGCGGCAGAAGGACGCGACGATCCAGCTGGCGTTGGATGCACTGGCGACTCTGGGACCGGCGCCGCTCTATATCACCGCCGATGCCGCCAATGCGCAGGATCTGGCGCGCGCGTTCCGGCTCATCAAGCAACAAGGCCTGGCGATCAACGGTGTGGTGCATTCGGCCGTCACCATGCTGAGCGGAGCCCTGGCCGACCTGGACGAGGAACGATTCCGCGCCGGGCTCCGCGCCAAAGTCGACATTAGCGCCCATTTGGCACAGCTGTTATCGAACGAACCGTTGGATTTCTTGCTCTTTTTCTCCTCGATCGTGTCCTTCACGACACACGCCCGGCAGAGCAGTTATGCCGCAGGCTCCCTCTTTGAAGATGCCCTGGCCCATGAGCTCGCCCGCCAGTGGCCCTGCGCAGTGAAGTGCCTCAACTGGGGCTACTGGAGCAGCAGTGGGACGGTGCCGGCCTCCCCGGCCTCGCTCTCCCAGATGGCTCGCGAGGGAATCGCACCCATCGAGCCGCCGGAGGCCATGACGGCCCTCGACACCTTACTGGTCGGGTCGATGGACCGGGTGGCGTTGGTGAAAGTCATCAACAGCTCGGGTCTGGACGGCTTGCACGTGACCCGCGAGGAGCGTATCGCGGTGAATCCCCGCCCTGGGCCCTCCGGGATCGCCACCCTACGCCACCTGCTCGAACAGCCCGCGGTTTCCCCAGACGGGTTCACCAGCTCACCATTGGAACTTTTGAAGTCGGAGTGGGGGGTGCGCACGGACGACATCGATGGCCTACTCTGCAAGCTCGTGTTGGCGCAGTTGCAAAGCATGGGCCTGTTCAACCTGGATGTACCGGGGGCACGTACCTCCATGGCCGAGCTGAAGCAGAGGTTGCCAGCACTCTATGGTCGCTGGATCGAGGCAACGGTGGCCTTCCTGGTAGAACAGCAGTTCCTCGCCTATGAGGGGGCGGGTGAAGCGGTCGTCGCCGGGCCGGCCGCCAGCGCCGGCCGCATCGACATCGAAGCAGCTTGGCGCGAGTGGGATCAAAGTAAGATGGTGTGGCAGCAGGATCTCCATAAAGCGGCGATGATCGCACTGATAGAAGCTACGCTGCGCGCCCTGCCCGAGATCCTCAGCGGCAGACAATTGGCTACCGACGTCATCTACCCCAACTCTTCTACGGCATTAATAGAGGCCACCCGTCGACACAGCCGCATTGCGGACTATTTCGACGCCGTGCTGGCCAATGCGGTCGTGGCCTATGTGCGTGCAGGGGGACGGACCCCCCTGGAAGGCCGGGGTCTGCGCGTGCTTGAAATCGGCGCCGGCATCGGCGGTACCAGTCGGGTTATCTTTCAACGGCTCCACGAGGCCGGGTTGCAGGACGCCATCCAAGAATACACCTACACCGATATCTCGCGCGCCTTCTTACAGCACGCGGCGCGGCAATACGGTCCGGCAAACCCTTTCTTGACCTATGGCATTCTCGATATCGAAGAGCCCCTCGCCGACCAGGGCTTCGACGAGGCCAGCTATGACCTCGTCATCGCCGCCAATGTGTTGCACGCTACTCGGAACATCCGGCGCACCTTACGCCACGTTAAGGCGGCTCTGCTGCAAGGCGGTCTGATCCTGTTGAATGAGGTCTGCGCTCGCTCGCTCTATAGCCATCTCACCTTCGGGCTCCTGAAAGGCTGGTGGTTGTATGAAGATGAGGCGCTGCGCCTACAAGGATCGCCGGCGCTGTCCCCGGAAGCTTGGCAATTCGTGCTCCAAGAGGTGGGCTTCCGCTCGGTGACTTTTCCGGCATGGGAGGCCCATGATCTCGGGCTGCAGATCATCATCGCCGAAAGCGATGGTCTGGTTTGGCGGCGTCTCGGCACTAGTATCACAGAGCTTGAGCGCACCCACCGCCCCGATGAGGCCGGCGACTCAGCCTTGACCAGGCTCACGCCCGTTGTGGAAGTGGCCAAAGTAATCGTGGAGCGACTGGCCACAGCCCTGAAGATGACGCCGGAAGAGATCGACCATCATGTTCCCTTCGCCGATTACGGCCTGGACTCCATCCTCGCCGTCGATGTGGTCGATGCCATCAACCGAGCCCTGGCCGTCGACCTGAAAACCACTAGCATCTTCGACCACAGCTCGGTCGAGCGCTTGGCCGCCTACGTCAGCACGCACTATCTCGACGTGCTCGCCGCCAGTCCGGCACAAGCTGACGAAGCCAGGATGAGGCAGCAGGATCGCGGTTCGTTCCCTCTCCCTCCGGGAGAGGGTCAGGGTGAGGGCGGTTTCAGCCGCCTCTCACAGGTTGAGCTTCCCTCACCCCAGCCCTCTCCCGATGGGAGAGGGAGTATGGACGCCGTGGCGATCATCGGCATGGCGGGCCAATTTCCCGATGCCGGCGATGTGCATACGTTCTGGCGCAACCTGGTCACAGGCCACGACGCGGTGCATCTGTTCCTTCCAGACGGTGCCGTCGCCACACCCATACGCCAGTGGGCCGGGATTGTCGCGGAGCGAGATTGTTTCGATCCGTTGTTTTTCAACATCGCCCCCAGGGAAGCCCTCTCCATGAGCCTGCACCAGCGCCTGGTCTTGCAGGAAGCCTGGAAAGCGCTGGAGGATGCGGGCTACAACCCCCACGAGCTGGCGGGAACCCAGGTCGGCCTGTTCATCGGCGCTGAACCCGCCGAGTACTTCTACGAAACCTTTACCGGCGCCTCCGATGCGATCGTCGCTTCGCGCCTAGCCTATGTTCTCGACCTGCATGGCCCTGCCCTCGTCGTCAACACCGCCTGTTCTTCCTCCGCCACCGCCATCCATCTCGCCTGTGAGAGCCTACGCCACGACGAATCATCCCTCGCCCTTGCCGGCGGCGTGGCCGCGCCCATGGACTATGCGCATCTCTGTCGGCTGCGCGAGGTCGGGATGTTATCGCCGCGCGGTCGCTGCAGCCCGTTCGATGCTTCGGCCGATGGCACGGTTCTTTCCGAAGGCGTGGGCATGGTGGTCCTCAAGCGGCTCAGCCAGGCTGTGGCCGACGGCGATCATATCTACGGTGTGATTCTCGCGTCGGGGGTCAATCAGGACGGCGCGAGCAACGGCATTACTGCCCCCAATGGTCAGGCGCAGGAGCTCCTGGTGACGAGCCTGTACCAGCAGTATGGGATCGATCCGGCGGACATCACCTATGTCGAAGCCCACGGGACCGGCACGAAATTGGGCGATCCCGTGGAGGCCAATGCCTTGGTGCGCGCCTTCAGACAGTTCACCGACCACACACGGTATTGCGCTATCGGGAGCGCCAAGGCCCATATCGGCCATACCACCGCTGCCGCAGGGGTGATCGGCCTGATCAAGATCCTGCTATCCTTCCGGCACCGCTGCATCCCCGGCCTGCTCCACTTTAACACGCTCAACCCCCATATCGATTTCGAGAACACCCCCTTCTTCATCAATACCGAAGCCCTCGAATGGCGCTCAGACAAGCCCCGCACCGCCGTTCTCAATTCCTTCGGGCACAGCGGCACCAACGTCCATCTGGTTGTGCAGGAATACCCCCAACCCACACCGCCGGCCGGCTATGGCGGGCCCTATCTGATCCCACTCTCCGCTAAAAACGAAGCGCGTCTGCGCGACTATGCCGACAAGCTGCTGACGTTTTTGACCGACGACCCATCCGCCGGCCCCGCCCTGGCCGCCATTGCGTGCACGCTGCAGACCGGGCGCGCTGCCATGGATGAACGGCTCCTGTTCTTGGTGCGGGATGTCGACGAATTGATCGGTGGACTGCGGGCCTTTCTGGATGGCCAGCAATGGGCCGCGCATTGGTGGCGTGGACACGCCAAACAGGCCAAGGACCTTACGGCTCTGTTCGCGGCCGATGCGGAGCTGAACGGTCTATTTGCCGCCTGGGTGGCTGGCGGAAAGCTTGACAAGATCGCCGAACTATGGAGCCGCGGGCTGCCGGTCGATTGGGCCAGTCTCTACGGCCCGGGGCGCCCCTTCGGACCCCGGCCCACCCGCGTCAGCCTGCCCACCTATCCCTTTGCCAAAGATCGCTATCGGAAACCCGAGGCCAACCCGGCCACTTCTGCTGCCGACACCACCGTCAGCGGTACGAACGGCGCCACAACAGCGCCGGGCGTGCTCCATCCCTTGTTGCACCGCAACACCTCCAACCTGGCCGAGCACCGCTTTTCCTCGACCTTCACAGGGTGGGAATTTTTCCTCACCGATCACCGGGTAAGGGGGATGCGAATGCTCCCGGGCGTGGCCTACTTGGAGATGGCTCGCGAGGCGGTATGCCAAGCCTTGAAAGGCATGGCGGGCTTCGACGATGCCGAGGACGCCGTCCGGCTCACAGACGTGGCCTGGGTTCGGCCCATTCGTGTGCTGGAGCGCGACGACGGCCAGCCCATGCCGCTGCAGGTGGATATTCGACTCGTTCCCGAGGAGCGGCGAGATGGCTTGCGGATTGCGTACGAGATCAGCGTCGTCTCGCCAGGTGGGGAGGCTACCGTCCACAGCCAGGGTTTCGCCATGCCAGGCCATGCGGTTGCACACGCCGTCACGCCTCGCCTCGATCTGGCCGAGTTACGGCAGCAGTGCACCCGCCGTCGGCTCACTCCTGAGCAGTGTTACCAGGTCTACGAAGAGGCGGGCATTTGTTACGGCGCCGGCCATCGAGGCATCGTCCAGGTGCTCCGAGGTTCATCGGATGGCAAGCCCATGGTCCTGGCACAGGTCCGCGTGCCCTCGGCGGTTGCCGATGAGCGGTTCGTGCTCCATCCCAGTCTGCTGGACGCAGCTCTGCAGGCGGTGGCCGGTTTCTTTATCGGCTCCGACACGATCATGCAACCGGCGCTGCCGTTTGCCCTGGAGTCCCTTGACATCTTCGGGCCTTGCGCTCCCACCATGTGGGCACTGATCCGTCCGACGGAGGATGGCGGGGATCGCCGCCTGCAAAAAGACGGCGCTCTGGCGAAAATGGATATCGATCTGTGCGATGAACACGGCACCATAGCGGTGCGTATGAGCGGCCTCACGGCCAGGCTCCTGGGGGCGGAAGGCTCGACAGGTGGGCCGGAGAACAGCCGTCCCCAAGCGACGCTACGCCGCGACAACATCGCCCACGCGCCCTCTCACTTGTCCTCAACAGCCTTGAAGGACAACGCTCCAGTGAGCAGCGACAGGACTAGCACGGGCACGAGTGTGCAACGCACGAGCCTGACACTGGTCCCCGTTTGGGATGTCGTCATGCCGGCCCAGCAGGAGCAGGCACGCGTTTCTCCGTTCCCCGACGCGAGCGAGCGCGTCATCATCGTCGCCGATGATGACGTCCAGAGCGCCGCCATCGCCCGTGCCATCCACGAGCCGGTCCCCGATGTCTTGGACCTCAGAGCCGTGCACACCATCGACGCGATGACCACGACCTTTGAAAAGCTCGGGCCCATCGACCATCTCTTCTGGATCGCGCCTCCCGCTGGCGAAACCGGTCTGGACGAGTTGATCGACGGCCGAGAGCCGGACGTGCTGCGGCTCTTCCGCGTCATTAAGGCTTTGCTGCAGTTGGGTTACGGCTACCGGCGTCTGGGTTTCACCCTCATCACCACCCGCGCCGTACCCGTCCACGGAGAGGCCGTGCTCAATCCCCTCCACGCCGCCATGCATGGCCTGATCGGCTCACTAGCCGGGGAATATCCGCATTGGCAAGTGCGCTGCATCGACCTGGACGACTGCACATCGCTTCCGCCGGCGGCCGAGTGGTTTGCGCTACCCGCAGACCCGCGCGGCGACGCCTGGGGTTGGCGCAACCGCCACGGCGGCACCTGGTACCGCCAACGGTTGGTACCCATCGACCTGCCAGCCCCAGACCACAGCCGTTACCGTCCGGGCGGTGTCTACGTGGTCGTCGGCGGGGCCGGCGGCATCGGCGAGGCCTGGAGCGCCTACATGGTCCGCACGTACGGGGCGCGCATCGTGTGGATTGGGCGTCGACAGAAGGACCAAGCCATCCAGTCGAAATTGGATCGGCTCGCCACGCAGGGTCCTGCCCCCCTATACATCTCGGCCGATGCCAGCGATCGCCAGGCATTGCAACGAGCCTATGCACAAATTAAGCAACATTACTCAGCCATCCATGGGGTCGTCCACTCCGCCATCGTCCTCCTCGACAAAAGCCTCGCCAATATGGACGAGGCGCGCTTCCGCGCCGGACTTGCCGCCAAGGTCGACGTGTGTGTACGCATAGCGCAGATCTTCCGCGACGAGCCCCTCGATTTTGTCCTCTTCTTTTCCTCCATGGCCGCCTTCCTCAAAAGCGCGGGTCAGAGCAACTACGCGGCCGGCTGCACCTTCGAGGACGCCTTTGCCCGTGCCAACGTCTGGGGGCGGCCGCATAGTGCCACGAAGGTGATCAATTGGGGGTACTGGGGCAGCATCGGCATTGCCGCGTCCAAAGAGCGCGCGGAACGACTCGGCACTGTGGGCCTGGCCTCTATCGAACCCCCTGAGGCCATGGCCACACTCGAGGCGCTGTTGGCAAGTCCTCTGCATCACGTAGCCCTGGTGAATACCACTGGCGCTGCAGAATTACCTGCCATCCCGGGGGTAAGCCACGACGAGCGCGTGACGGTGTATGCCGGTGAGCGGGTGTCGCAAATCGCCAGCCCGCTTCCTGAACTACTGGTCGGGGCAGGAGCACGACAGGCGGTCGACCGGATCGCCGCGGTATTACTCCGACTGGCCTCTGAAGTGCTGAACGTCGAGATCAGCGACCTGGACCTACACGCCGACCTGTATGAATACGGCTTCGATCCGGTGTCCCTGGCCCGCTTGGTCGATCGCGTGAACCGCGAATACAAACTCGATGAGCCGGCCAGACGAGGTGGTATCCGGCCTTTCAATCCTGCCGTACTCCTGGAGCACCGAAACGGGCAACCGCCGACACTCTACGGCCTCGCCGAAGCTTTGGCGGCAGGTTATGCCTCAGGATTTGCCCCCCCCGCCGGGCGCGATCCCAAGGCCGACGGGGAACTGGACGCGCTGTTGCGGCGCCTGCTCCACGCCCAATTGGCCGCCGCCGGACTGCCCCTGGACGGCGAGCGCCCGGCAGGTTGGCCCGCCTGCTACGATCGCTGGTTCGAGGAGAGCAAAGCCTATATCGCCGAGATCCCATACCACACGGATGACCCCTGGGCTGCTTGGGAACGGGAAAAAGTCGCCTGGTTGTCCGATCCCGCCATGAGGGCCATGGTCGTCCTCCTGGAGACAGCGCTGCGCGCCCTCCCCGACATCCTGACCGGCCAACGATCCGCCACTGAAGTCCTATTCCCCGATGGCTCCTTCGGTCTGGTCGAGGATCTCTACCACCATAATCCCGTCGCCCACGCGATGAACCAAGTGGTGGCTGAGAGCGTCATTGCCTGCATTCGCAACCGCCGTGGCGAGGCCCCGGTGCGCATCTTGGAGGTCGGCGCGGGGACCGGCGGCACCAGCGCGGTAGTGCTGGCAAGGCTCGAACCCTATCGCGATGCCGTGGCGGAATACTGTTATACCGATATCTCGCGGGCCTTCCTGCTTCACGCGGAACGGATCTTTGGTGGCCGTTATCCCTTCCTGACCTATCGGGCGTTCGATGTCGCCGCGCCCATAGCTGCACAGGACATTGAGGCGGGCAGCTATGACATCGTCATCGCCGCTAACGTGCTACACGCTACCCCCAACATCCGGAGGGCGATGCGCCATGCCAAAGCCGTCCTGAAAAAAAACGGCGTGCTCGTACTGAACGAGCTGCGCGGCAAGTCCATCCGTACCCACCTCACCTTCGGCCTGCTGGATGGCTGGTGGTCGTATGACGACGACGAGCTGCGCGTCCCCGGCTCGCCGGCGCTGCAACCAGCCACCTGGCGGGCGCTCCTGGAGGAAGAGGGGTTTGGCTCGATCCAATTCCCGGCCACGGAAGCGCATGACGCCGGCTTGCAAATCGTTGTCGCTCAAAGCGACGGCATCGTCCGACAGGAATGGTCTGTCGGCGCGGATGAGGCGGGACAACGGGTCGCCACCACGATTCCCGCTTCTAGCGTGCAGCCGCGACAACGGCCGCCGCTTCAGGCGACACCACCCAGCGCCGCGTCCTCATGGCGTGAGCGGTGCATCGCCTATGTGGCCAATCTGATCGGCGACACCCTCGGCATTTCGGCGCGCGATCTGGATCCTACGGTACCCCTAGAGGAGTACGGCCTGGACTCGATTCTGGTGGTCCAGCTTACCAACGCCTTTCGCACCGTCCTGGATGGCATCACCAGTACCTTATTCTTTGAGGTCCGAACCATTGACGCCTTGGTTGACCGCCTGCTCGAAACGCATCGAGACGCGTTCGTTCGTCTGGTGGAATTAGAGCGCGCACAGCCTGGGGAGGATGTGTCCGTTGACGGGCCTGCTACCAACCATACCGAGATGGAAGCACCGCGGAATGTGGTACAGGTCACGGCGCTAAATCCCCTCTCCCTCCGGGAGAGGGTCAGGGTGAGGGAAATTAGGCAGAGCAATCAGGCGGAACTCCTCTCCAATCATGAGCCGGCCACGGTTCCAACCGAGCCTGATAGCCGCGTGTTCGACGTCGCTGTCATCGGCCTTGCCGGCCGCTACCCGCTGGCGGACGACGTGCACGAGTTCTGGGAGAACCTGAAGGCGGGGCGCAATTGCATACGCGAAATCCCACGCGAGCGCTGGAACTGGTCTGACTTCTTCGACGCGGAAAAAGGCAAACCGGGCAAGAGCTATACCAAATGGGGCGGCTTCCTGAGCGACATCGACAAGTTCGACCCCCTCTTCTTCCACATCTCGCCGCAAGAAGCCGAGCTGATGGACCCTCAAGAACGACTCTTCCTGGAGCAGGCTTACGCCTGCATCGAGGACGCCGGTTACACACCCGCCAGCCTCGGCGCCGGTGCCGATCCCGCCTCCCCGTCCGGCCGGAAGGTGGGGGTCTTCGTCGGCGTCATGAATAGCCACTACAGCGGGCTGGCCAGCTTCTACTCTATCGCCAATCGCGTTTCCTACGTGTTCGATTTCCACGGGCCCAGCATGGCGGTGGACACCGCCTGTTCGGCCTCGCTGACCGCCATTCACCTGGCCTTGGAAAGCCTTTACAGCGGTACCAGCGACTGTGCCCTCGCTGGCGGGGTGAACCTCATCATAGATCCCCGCCATTACCTGAATCTGGCCGCCAACGCAATGCTCTCCGCCTCGGACACGTGCAAAGCGTTCGGGGATGGGGCGGATGGGCTGGTGGACGCCGAGGGCGTGGGCGTTGTGCTGCTCAAGCCCCTGGCCAAGGCGGTGGCCGACCACGACCATATCTACGGCGTCATCAAGGGCAGCATGGTCAACGCCGGCGGGAAGACCAACGGCTACACCGTGCCCAATCCCGCCGCCCAAGCCGACCTCATCACGGCGGCCCTGCGACGAGCGCGGGTCGACCCCCGCACTATCAGCTATCTGGAAGCCCATGGTACCGGAACGGCGTTGGGCGATCCCATCGAGATCCGCGGTTCGACTCTGGCCTTTCAACAGGTTGCGAACACTGCTGGCGGTGACGGGCAGTTCTGCGCGCTCGGCACGGTCAAATCGAACATCGGCCATTGCGAGAGCGCGGCGGGCATTGCCGGAGTGACCAAGGTTTTATTGCAAATGCAGCACCGCCAACTAGTGCCGTCCCTGCATGCGCGCACGCTTAACCCTGACATCGATTTCACGCGAACGCCCTTTGTGGTCCAGCAGACTCTGGCGCCATGGCCACGCCCGCGGCTCGATGGCAACGAGGTGCCGCGCCGGGCGGGCGTTTCATCCTTTGGGGCGGGCGGTGCGAACGCCCATGTGGTGATCGAGGAATACATCGAGGCACGGCCTCATGCCGAGGTCAGGGGTCCGTTTCCGATCGTTCTGTCCGCCAAGAATGAGGCGTGCCTCAGAGAGCGCGCCCAGCGGTTGCTGGCCGCCATCCGGCGCACCGACCCCGAGTCATTCACTGACCACGACCTCGCCGACATCGCCTACACGCTGCAGGTTGGGCGCGAAGCGATGGAAGAACGTCTAGCCCTGATCGTGAGCTCTGTGGCGGAATTGGAGCAAAAGCTCGAAGCCTTTGTACAGGACGGTGGGGATCGAGCGCACATCGACAACCTATTCCGTGGCCAAGTCAAGCCCAACAAACATGCCTTGGCCGCCTTCGCCGTGGATGAGGACCTCCAGCAGACCGTCGAGCGCTGGATGACGAAGCACAAATACGCACGCTTGCTGGAGCTATGGGTCAACGGTCTGGCCATCGACTGGAGCCGACTCTACCACGAGGGTGAGCTACCGCGCCGCATCAGTTTGCCCACCTATCCCTTTGCCCGGCAATCCTACTGGTGCAAGAGGAACGGCGGCCTAGCCGATCATCAGGACCTCAGCGCAGCTTCTCCCTCCTCGCCGGAAGGGTTCAGCGGAGAGGGTTCTTCCCGACCCGACGCCGATGCTGGCGTCGTTCACCCTCTCCCACCAGGAGAGGGCGGGGGTGAGGGAAAAACGACGAACAACCCATCCGAGAAATCCCCCCACGGAGCCTGGGATGGACTGAGCTACCTCCCCATTTGGGAGGCACAACCCCCATGCTCCCCGGCACATCCGATATCCGAGCATCGGACAGTGCTGGTCATCTACCCCGCCGCCTCGGCTCGATTCGCCGGTGCCATCGCTGATTTTCACAACCGGCAGGCCAACGGCGCCACGGTGATTCGTCTGCAATTGGCTGACCGCACCGAGGAGATCTCGCCACACGTCTGGCACTGCGATATCCATGAGGCGAACGCCATCGAAACGTGCCTGCGCACGTATGACCAGATCGATGTCTTCTACTTCCTGGCCTCCGCGCAGGGCGACGCTGGCCTCGATCCGGATCACCTGCGCCTGAGCCTGCAAACCCACGAGATCCAGCTGTTACGTCTGGTCAGGTCCCTGAAGCACCATGGCAAGGTGGCCGACCATGCAGACGCTTACATCCTCACGATCGACAATTATCGGGTCGACGGTTCCCCGGGGCACCCTACCGGTAGCGGGCTAACCGGCCTGGCTTACGCCATCGCCCAAGCTGATCACCGCTTACGGGTCCGCAATATCGACCTCTCACGCGAAGACCTCGACGCGGCCCGTCTCATGGAGCAGATCGCCGCGGAGCCGGCCACGCACCGGGGTGACGTCGTCAAGCTCTACGCCGGCCGTCGCTACAAACAGGCCCTCCTCAAGCTCGACTGGTCCGGCCTCAGCGAGGGTTCCGGCCTGCGCCACGGCGGGGTCTACGTCATCGTCGGAGGCAGCGGCAGGGTCGGTACCGTCATTACTCACTATCTGATCCGCACCTACCGGGCCAAAGTCATCTGGATCGGTCGTAGACCGGAAACCGACCCTACCATCCGCGAGAAAATCGACGCCTGCCGCGGCTGGGGTGAGCCTCCGACCTACATCCAGGCCGACGTCACCGATACGCAAGCCTTACAGCAAGCCCACGCTCGTATTAAAAAGGATCACACCACCGTGCACGGAGCCATCTTCTCCGGTCTCGTGTTTTCCGCCGAGAACAGCGTCTATAAAACTACCGAACAAGACTTCCGCGGCATCCTCGATGTCAAGACCATCGGCAGTCTCAACTTCTACCAGGTCTTCCGCGATGAGCCTTTGGATTTCCTGTGTTTCTTCTCGTCAGGCCAGGCGTTCTCTTTCTCTGGGGCGGCCAACCTCTCCGCCTATGCCGCCGGCATCACCTTCTCCGACGCCTTCGTCCGGAATCTGCGCGAGCAGGCACGCTTTCCCGTCGGCACGATCAACTGGGGGTTCTGGCGATCCTCGGACGATCCCTCCCGGCGGGAACACGTTTTCGGCGGCGAGAGCGTCGGTCTCCTAGAAGACGAAGAGGGGGTGGCATGCTTTGAACGCTTCATCCGCTGCCTGCGCCACGGTTTTTTACATCAAGCCCTGTGCCTGCAGGCCCCCGCTGCCGTGCGCGAGCTGATGCCGGTGGTGGATGGCGAACTGGCCTCTCTGTGCGACCAACAGGCTGCCGTGCCCATCGAATCGTTATGGCGGCATGTCCGCCCACGCGATGCCGACGGCCTGCCGCAAGACCGCGAGGTTGCTGAGCTCAATCGCTGGGTGGCCAAGCTCCTGGTGGTGCAGTTGCAGCGCTCGGGCATGCTCGGGGAAGACCCGCGGGCGCTGGCCTCCTCACGGGAACAGGCCGGGATCGTGGCCAAATACGAGCGCTGGTGGCGGGAGTGCCTGCGGTTCCTCGACGAAATCGGCCTGGTGCAGCTGCAAGATGGACACGTCGTCGCCCAACCCCTGACGGAAGCCCCAGACGCCACATGGCAGGCGTGGGCGGCGCACAGAGTCTCCTTCCTCAGGGATCAAACCCTGGCCGTTTACGTCAACCTCATCGAAGCCTGTTTGCGTCAACTCCCCGGGATCTTGCGCGGCGCCGTCCCAGCCACCGATGTCCTGTTCCCCGATGCCTCCATGGATCGCGTGGAAAGACTGTATCAGCATAACCCCTTCTCCGATCACTTCAACGGCATCGTGGCGGACGTGGTCGAGGCCTATGTCAGACAACGGCTTGCACGAGATCCGCATGCCCTTGTGCGGCTCATCGAAATCGGGGCCGGTACCGGCGGCACCAGCGCCGCGTTGTTCGGCCGCCTGCAATCGTATGCCGATCACCTGGAGTACACCTACACCGATGTTTCCAAGGCGTTCCTGCTGTTCGCAGAGGAGCGTTACAGCCCGCATTGTCCCTATCTCCGCTACAAGCTGTGGGATATGACGCAGCCCCTCGCCGATCAGGGGATCGAACTCGGCGCCTACGACATCGCCGTTGCCACCAATGTCTTGCATGCCACCGGGGACATCCGCCAGGCGCTCCGCAATGCCAAAGCTGCGCTGAAGCGCAACGGTTTGCTGGTGCTCAACGAAACCACTGAGAAATCCATCCTAGCTACCCTGACGCTAGGTCTCGTCGACGGTTGGTGGTTGTATAACGATGAGAGCTTGCGGATTCCTGGCTCACCCCTACTGGATGCAGCCACCTGGCACGCCGTCCTGCGCGAGGAGGGCTTCCATCATCTCCATTGCCCCTCTGAGATACCCGAGATCGGCCAACGGGTCATCGTGGCGGCCAGCGACGGCGTAGTCCGGCAGCAATGGCGTCGCGAGCCGCTTCCAGCTTCCGGTCAGGCCGCGGTGGGCGCGCACGCCGACAAAGCGGTGGCACAACAGACCGATCCGTCCAGCACGGAGATTGTCGCGCAGCTGAACGAACTGGTGACCGACGCCATCTTGCGCTGCTTATCCCAAACCCTGAAGATCGCCCCAGCCGATATCGATGCCGATGAAGCTTTTTCCGATTACGGGGTCGACTCCATTCTTGGCACCGGTTTTATCAAGAGAGTGAATGAGGCCCTGGCGATCAGCCTAAATCCGGCGATCCTCTACGACTATCCCACCGTCCGGCGCCTGGTCTCGCATGTCGTTGCCACCCACCGCGACCAGCTCGTCAGCAGGGTGCAAGCACAGGGTGCAGCGGCACAGCATGCGCCAACTGCGGCATCATCTTCCTCCCCAACTTGTTCCCAGAGAGAAATCTTAACGGTAGATCTTTCCCGACACGATGCTGAACCTGGCGCCTTTCTCCCTCTCCCTATGGGAGAGGGCGGGGGTGAGGGGTCTTCTGCGATGCCATCTATCCTCCCTCACCCTAACCCTCTCCCGGAAGGAGAGGGGACGAAACACCTACATCAGACAGTCGAAGTGCAGAGTGGGCAGGATGCACCGGTCCCGGTTAGCCGGTCTGTGGCCTCCTCGACAGTGGCGGCCTCCGACATCGCCATCATCGGCATGGCTGCCCAGGTTCCCGGCGCGACCGATGTGCACCGGTTTTGGGAGAACCTGATCGAGGGGCATGACGGCATTGGCATCTTGCCCGAGCACTACTGTGACTCCATGTATACCTCAAGGGGGAGTGGCTACCGCTGGGGTGGCTTTCTCGCCGAACGCGATGTCTTCGATCCTTTGTTTTTCAATGTCTCGCCGCGCGAGGCGGAGTCCATGAGCCCGCACCAGCGCCTGATTCTGCAGGAGAGCTGGAAGAGCCTGGAGGATGCAGGCTACGACATCAGGCGCCTGGCCGATACCAAAGTCGGCGTGTTCATCGGCGCCGAACCTTGTGGATATGCTTATCGCTCCTTCACCGGCGCTTCGGAAGCGATCATCGCCTCACGCCTATCCTACCTCTTCAACCTGAAGGGACCCGCCATGGTGGTCAACACCGCCTGTTCCTCTTCCGGCGTGGCGATCCACCTCGCTTGCGAGAGCCTGCGCCAGGGCGAGTCCTCGCTGGCGCTCGCCGGCGGTGTCTTCGCCACGCTGTCGCAATCGACGCTGCACGGCCTGGCGGAGATCGGCATGTTGGCACCCGACGGGCGCTGCGCTCCCTTCGATGCTTCAGCCGACGGGACGGTGCTTTCCGAGGGCGTCGGCGTCGTCGTCCTGAAACGGCTCGCGGATGCCGTGGCCGACGGGGATGCCATCTATGGCGTCATTTGCGGATCTGGCGTGAACCAGGACGGCTTCAGCAACGGCATCACCGCCCCCAATGGGCTCGCCCAAGAAGAGTTGATCAGCGCAGTATACACCCGCTACGGCATCGATCCCGAACAGATCACCTACATCGAGGCGCACGGCACCGGCACGAAGCTGGGCGATCCCGTGGAGGCCAACGCCCTAGTGCGCGCCTTCCGCCGCTTTACCGCTCGAAAACACTACTGCGCCATAGGCAGCGCCAAGGCTCATATCGGCCATACCGCCGCCAGCGCTGGCGTGATCGGCCTGATCAAGGTCCTGTTGTCGTTGAAACACCACCGCCTTCCAGGCCTGCTGCACTTTAAAGAACTCAATCCCGCCATTGAGTTCGACGGCTCCGCCTTCTACGTCAATCGGGAGCCCATCGAGTGGCGTTCGAGCGACGGCACGCCGCTGATGGCGGCCTTGAATTCCTTCGGCCACAGCGGCACCAATGTGCATGTGGTGGTCCGCGAATACGTCGAGCCGCGGCGCCCTGCCATCGCCACCGGGCAGCAGGGGCCTGTCTGTGTCCCCCTCTCCGCTCGCACCGAGGAGGCCCTGAGGGGCTATGCGAAAAAGCTGAGTCTGTTCCTGCAGGCGCCAGCGAAGGCGCATCCAGCGCCCATCAACCTAGTGGACTTGGCGTATACGTTGCAGGTTGGCCGCGAGGCGATGAAAGAGCGGGTGATGTTCGTGGTCGCAGACCTGCCAGCGTTGGTAGCGGCGCTCAACGCCTTCGGCCAGGGCCTCGACGTTATTGACAACTGTTGGCGGGGCCGGGCGGACACGGGCCGCGAGGCCCTGAACCTCCTCGTTGCCGATGAAGATGCCGGGGAAATCCTGGCTCGCTGGATCGCCAAAGGCAAGTTGGACAAGGTGGCCCAGCTCTGGACCCGAGGGTTCCCGGTGGACTGGCACCTGTTGTACGGCGCGCACCAGCCACGACGCCTCCACCTGCCGACCTATCCCTTTGCCAAGGGACGCTATTGGGCACCCATACACAGGCCAGGCGAGCACGGTGGCGTCAACGTCATCCATCCGCTCGTGCAGCGCAATACGTCTGACTTAGCCGGGCTACGCTTCAGCTCGATCTTCACCGGTGATGAGTTCTTTCTCGCCGATCACCGGGTCAATGGCGACAAGGTCATGCCCGGCGTCGCCTGCCTGGAAATGGCGCGTGCCGCTGTCCAGCAGGCCGCCGGCCTTCCGGGGGCAGGCCAATACCTGCGTGTGAAGAACGTCGTCTGGACCCGGCCGATCACGGTGGGGGACCAGAGCCGGGACGTCCATATCCGGCTCTTCCCGGATGAGAGGCGGGACGGGACCGATCCGGCAGCGGTAAAGTATGAGATCTACGCCCATCCGACCAATGCGGACCGTGAACTCGCTGTAGACACCAGATTCAGCTCCTCTAGCGGCACAGAAACAGGCACCCAAATCCCCCTCCTGCCGGCAATAAGCCAGGGTGAGGGCGCCCCCGAAGGATCTCACAGCTCCCGGCTTCCCTCACTCCCACCCTCTCCCGGAGGGAGAGGGGGCGATGATCTGGCGCTTTTGTCTGAGGGTGCCGAAGTGCACTGTCGGGGGGTGGCCGTGGCGATGGCGTCGACCGAGCAGCCTACTCTGGACTTGGATCGGCTGCGGGCGGCAATGGATCGAGGTCATCTCGATGGAGAGCAATGCTATCAGGCTTTCCAGGCCATGGGCCTGGATTACGGCCCCAGTCATCGGGGGATTACCGAGGTCTATCTAGGCGACGATCAAGTCCTGGCAAAATTGCGTCTGCCTTCCTCCGTGGTGAGGACTGCCGACCAATACAGCCTACATCCAAGCTTGATGGACGCCGCCTTGCAGGCCTCTATCGGCCTCATTTTCCGGTCGGGCTGCGATATCACCGGCAACCCCGGTCTGCCTTTTGCCCTGGAGGAACTGGATATTTTCGCGCCCTGTGCCGCCACGATGTGGGCCCTGGTCCGTTACTCCGACGGAGAGCCTGCCAGCGATAGGGTTCGCAAGCTCGACCTTGACCTCTGCGATGACCGCGGGCAGGTCCTGGTGCGCATGCGAGGACTTTCGTCCCGGACGGTAGCAGGCCAGGTCTTATCGCGTGATTCAGCCGCCACTGGCACGCTGCTCCTACAACCGTGCTGGCGTCAACAGGCCGCATCCGGCCCGGCGCTGGACACGCATCAGCTCGTGGTGGTGTTTTGCGAGATGCCGCAATGTTCCCCAGAGGTCATCGCGCCTCAACTGGCGGGCGCCTCCTGCCTGTTTTGGCACGCTGAGGCCAGGCCCATCGACCAACAGTATGAGGATTACGCAGCGCAACTGCTTGAAGCGATCAGGCGTGTGATCCTGGATAGACCACAAGAGACAGTCCTGATCCAGGTGGTGACCTCCTCGCCCATCTTCTGCGGCTTGGCCGGGTTGGTGAAAACCGCGGCCCTGGAGCATCCGAAGCTCATCACCCAGCTCATCCTGGTGGAGCCTGATGCATCCGTGCCAAGCATCGTGGCCCGACTCCGGGAAAACCAGCGCGCCCCCGGCGATGTGCTGGTGCGCTACGAACGGGACAGACGGCTGGTGGCCGACTGGGACGAAATGCCGATGTCTACCGAACGCCCAGCCTTGCCTTGGAGAGATAGGGGGGTCTACCTCATCACCGGGGGCGCGGGGGGGCTAGGGCTGATCTTCGCCCGTGAGATCGCCGACCGGGCCAAGGAGGCCACCATCGTCCTGGTCGGCCGCTCGCCCTGGCGCGAGGATGCTCACCTGTCGGCTCTGCGAACGTTGGATGCACATGTGGTGTATCGTCAGATCGATGTCGCCCAAAGGCAGGCCGTTGAAGCACTGGTTCGACAGATCCGCGACGAATATGGCCAACTGCACGGCATTCTGCACTGCGCCGGCGTTATTCGCGACAAGTTCATCGTCCACAAGACCGGTGAGGAGCTGCGGGCGGTGCTCGCGCCCAAGGTGTCGGGTCTCGTGAACTTAGATCTGGCGACCAGGGACATACAATTGGACTTCCTGATCGCCTTTTCCTCCACGGCGGGGGCCCTGGGTAACCCCGGGCAAGCCGATTATGCCGCCGCCAATGCCTTTATGGATGCCTACGCCGAAATGCGCAATGCACTAGTGGCCGCTGGCGTATGCCGAGGGCACACGCTTTCCCTGAGCTGGCCACTCTGGCGAGAGGGAGGCATGCGCGTTTCGGAGGCCACCGAACGCCTGATGGAACAGAGCACAGGGGCGATGGCCATGGACACCGCCGCTGGCATCCAGGCCTTCTATAGGGCTCTGGCAAGCGGCGAGTCGCGCGTCATGGTGTTGGCAGGCAGGCTGTCGACATTGCGCCGCAAAGCGCTTGGCGGGACCACCCACGCCGCCGTGTCAGTGGCTGCGCCTATCGATACCGAAGGCCTACTGGAACGCATCGAATCGGCTCTGGTGCAGGCCGTTGCCGAGTTGCTCCAGCTCCGCATCGAGGAAGTGGAGCTGGAGACTGACCTGAGTGAGTACGGGCTTGACTCTATCTCGCTCACCGAATTCGCCAATGTGCTGAATCGAGCCTACGGCTTGGAATTGATGCCCACGATCTTTTTCGAGCATGCCAACCTAGCTAGCCTGGCCCGATACCTCTATGCCGAGCACCCGGCGATACTGGCAGCGCGCCTCCAACTGCGCCGATCCTCCTCTGGGCCCCGCCCAGCGATGGCTCACAAGGATGGGGCTTTTGGTGGGCCTCTCCCTCTCCCGCCGCTGTCAGGGGGAGGTGTGACAGCATCAAGTCCCCTTCCCCCAGCGCCGCTTTCACCCCCACCCAAACCCTCCCCCATCAAGGGGGAGGGAAAATTGCCTCTCCCCCAGTCAGCTCTCTCACCGGAAGCGGGTGGGGGTGAGGGGCGACAGTCCACGAGTAGCAAATCTCAGGCATCCCCAGCGATGGCTGAAGATTCAGGTCGGGAAAGGGTCCTCAGGCAGCCCGTGAGCGCCTCGGCAGGGTTCCCATCCGCGCCAGTGGTGCCGGAGCCGGTAGCTGTCATCGGCATGAGCGGTCGTTTTCCCATGGCCGCTGATCTGCAGCAATTCTGGCGCAATCTGCTCGAGGGCAAGGACTGTATCTGCGAAGTTCCCCCAGATCGCTGGGATTGGCGCGCCTTGTATGGCGATCCCCACAAGGAACGCAACAAGACCAACATCAAGTGGGGGGGCTTCATCGCGGGCGTTGGCGATTTCGATCCGCTGTTCTTCGGCATCTCTCCCCTCGAAGCCGAATTGATGGATCCCCAACAGCGCCTCCTGATGCTGTACGTCTGGGCGGCGATGGAAGACGCCGGCTATGCGCCGCGCGACCTATCCGGCACGAACACGGCCATTTTCGTCGGCACCGCCAGCGGTGGCTACGGCAGCCTCATCGCCAGGGCCCAGATTCCCACGGAAAGCTATATCGCCACCGGCTTGACGCCCTCGGTGGGCCCCAACCGCATGAGCTTTTTCCTTAATTTGCATGGCCCCAGCGAACCCGTCGAAACCTCGTGCTCCTCCTCGCTGGTCGCCATCCACCGTGCTGTCCTCGCCATCCAGGACGGCAGCTGTGAGATGGCATTCGCGGGTGGAGTGAATACCATCGTCTCGCCGGAGGGCACTATCAGCCTCAACAAGGCGGGTATGCTCTGCGAGGATGGACGCTGCAAGACCTTCTCGGCAGCCGCGAATGGGTATGTGCGGGCCGAGGGCATGGGCATGCTGCTGCTGAAGAAGCTCACGGCGGCGGAAGCGGCAGGCGACCACATTTACGGCGTCATTCGCGCCAGCGCCGAGAATCACGGCGGCCGGGCGAATTCCCTGACCGCGCCCAACCCCAACGCCCAGGCGGATCTGCTGAAAACGGCCTGGCGCAAAGCCGGCCTCGATCCGGCCACGTTGACGTATATCGAGGTCCACGGCACGGGCACCCGACTTGGCGATCCCATCGAGATCAACGGGTTGAAGCTGGCCTTCAAGGATGTTGCCGCAGCGAACGGGAGCGTACCGGCTCGTGCCTCGTGTGGTCTGGGCACCGTCAAAAGCAACATCGGCCACGCCGAGCTGGCTGCGGGGGTGGCGGGGGTAATCAAAGTGCTGTTGCAATTGCGCCACAAAACCCTGGTCAAAACCTTGCACAGCCAGCCCCGGAATCCCTACATCCGGCTCGACGACAGCCCGTTTTACATCGTCGAGGAAACCCGTCCATGGGTGGCCCCACGCGATGCGACAGGCCGGGTCCTGCCCCGGCGAGCCGGGGTCAGCTCCTTTGGCTTCGGCGGCGTCAACGCCCATGTGGTCATCGAGGAGTACGTGCCCGAGAAGCCCCTGGTACCGTACCATGCACCGAGCGGTCAACCGGCTGTGATCCTGCTCTCCGCCAGGAACGAGGAACGGCTGCGGGAATATGCCGCCAGCTTGTTCGACTTCGTGCGCAGCCATCGTCAGCGCGATCGAGCCCAGGTCGCGAACCAGTCTGGACAACGGTCCAGTGTGGAAGAGATCATCAGCGGCATGCTGGCCCGGATTCTCAGCGTGGACGAGGCGGACCTCGATCCCGAGCAGCACTTGCGAGAGGATTACGGGGTGGAAAAGATCCACCTCGTCAGCTTAGGGGATATGCTGCGCGCCGAGCTCGGCATCGACATCAGCATCAAGGAGTTGCGAGAGCGGAGTTCCATCAAGGCCATCGCCGCTAGCGTTCGGGAACGTCTAGGCCTGTCTGCAAGCCTCGAAGTTGGCGGTGATGCGGCGCTTGACCTGTTCGATCTGGCCTATACGCTGCAGGTCGGACGCGAGGCCATGGAAGAGCGCTTAGCGTTCACGGCTCATTCCCTTGAGGACGTGACGGAAAAGCTCCAGGCTTTCCTCGACCGAGGCACCAGCGAGGGCCTATATCGCGGCCAAGCGCAGTCCAACAATGGGAGGTCGGCTGCATCTGTAAGGGCTGATGACAAAGTCGGCGCTATCGACGACTGGCTCAGCCAAGGAGAGTATGGGCAACTATTGGCACGATGGGTGCCGGGCGGGGTAGTGGATTGGAGTCGGTTGTACAGGACCGGCCGACCGCGTCGCATCAGCCTGCCTACCTATCCCTTTGCCCGCGAGCGTTACTGGGTCTCCACGGCTGCCCCCGCACCGGCCAATGGGGCTTGTGGCGCGGACGACGGCAGCCACACGGAGAGCCATACCGTTCAACTCGTCCCCGTCTGGAATCCGCAAGCCGAGGCCGAGCTGGCTCAGGGTCGGACCGTCCGCTTTCCATCCCCACGTGATCGGGTGGCGATCGTGGGGGCGGACGGTGCCTGTCGGGACGACCTGAGACAGGCGCTTGCGGATGCCCATTTCCTGGATCTACAGCCGGGTGACTCCATCGACGACATGGCACGGAAATTGGCAGCCGTGGGACGCATCGATCATCTGGTGTGGATGACCCCGCACGAGCCGTCGCCATCTCTGACCGAAGACCGCATCATCGACGACCAGGAGCGTGGCGTACTCCTCGCTTTCCGGGCGGTCAAAGCTTTACTCGCCCTGGGGTACGGCACCCGCGTTCTGGGCTGGACGGTGATCACCGTCAAGGCGCAACCCATCCACCGGCATGAGGCAGTGAACCCCACCCATGCGGGCCTGCATGGGCTGGTCGGGTCGATGGCCAAAGAATACGCCAACTGGAAGGTGCGCCTCATCGACATCGAGCATCAGGGCGATCTCGATTGGGAGCGGATCTTCACCTTGCCCACCGATCCCCGGGGCAACGCGTGGGGCCGCCGCGACGATCAATGGTACCGACAGCGACTCTTGCCCCTCGACGATCTGCCCGAGGAGCAGTCGGCTGGAGGGATGTACCGGCGGGGCGGTGTCTATGTGGTGATCGGCGGGGCCGGCGCCGTCGGCGAGGTCTGGAGCGAGTATATGATCCGCTCCTGGCAGGCCCAGATCGTCTGGCTTGGCCGTCGACCCAAAGATAACGTCATCCAGACCAAACTCGATCGACTGGCCCGGCTGGGTCCCACACCTCTCTATATCGCCGCCGATGCCACCGACCGTGAGGCGCTGGCCCGCGCCTATGGTGAGATCAAACAGAGGTTTGCACGGGTGCACGGCGTCGTCCATGCGGCGATGGTCTTTTCGGGCGGCGGACTAGCCGGCATCGAAGAGGATCGGTTTCGCGCCGTGCTCGCTTCCAAGGTCGAGGTCAGCGTACGTCTGGCACAGGCGTTCCGGAAGGAGCCCCTAGACTTTGTGCTGTTCTTCTCATCCATTAATGCCTTCCTGAAATCCGCGGGCAGTGGCGGCTATGCCAGCGCTTGCGTCTTCAAGGATGCCTTTGCGCACCAACTCGCCCGCGAATGGCCCACAGAGGTGAAGGTCATAAACTGGGGCTATTGGGGCAACATCGGCGCTGCCTCGACCTCGGAGGCCTTCCAGCAGTGGATGGCCCAATCCGGCCTGTGTTCCATCGAAGCTGGCGAGGCCATGGCTGTGTTGGCCAAATTCCTGTCCAGGCCCCTCAACCAGATGGCCCTGGTCAAGATTACCAGGCCCGCGGGCTTACAGGGCATGAGGGTCGATGGGGACGAACGGGTGACGCTCTCTCCGCAGCCTCCTACGCCGCAGCGGATGTCAGGCCAGGCGTGGCAGGCCCCCATCCGGGCGGCGGTGAGCATATACCTGGGGTCCCGGCTCCAACGTCTGAAAGCGAAGATGGAAGGGCAGCTGGCGGAGATGGATGAGCTGTTAGCCCGGCTGCTGGAGCGCCAGTTGCGACGCCTCGGTGGGCCGATCCCCGCGCGCTCAGATCCGGATGCCAGGCGTGCCTTTAGAGACGCAGCGGGGTTGCTGGAGGGTTATGAGCGCTGGCTCGATGCCGCGCTGGCTTTTTTAGAGGAGCGAAACCGGAACGACGCCGTAGATCTGGAAGCCGCCTGGGACGAATGGGAGCGGCGTCAGAGCGCCTGGCTGGATGACCCCGACCGGGCGGCCCAAGTCAGGCTGGTCGATCGCACCCTGCGTGCCTTACCCGATATTCTCACCGGCAGATGTCGAGCCACGGATGTGATCTTCCCCGATGCGTCCATGGCTTTAGTGGAGGGCATCTATCAAAGGAACCCGGTGGCGGATTTCTTTAACGAGGTATTGGCCGAGGTCGTGATCACCTACATCCGGGAATGGCGCAAACGGCGCGGGGACTCATCTGGCGGCCTCCGTATTCTGGAAATCGGCGCCGGGACGGGTGGCACTAGCGCCATGATCTTCGCCAAGCTGCAGGAGGGCACGCCACCCTATCGGGACTGTGTCGCTGAGTACTGTTATACCGATATCTCGCCGGCATTCTTGACGCATGCGGAACGGGAATATGCCGCCGGCAACCCCTATCTGACCACTCGGCTGTTCAACGTGGAAGCGGCGATCACGGACCAGGGCATCGCTGCAGGGACCTATGACTTGGTGATCGCTGCCAACGTGCTGCATGCCACTCGGGATATTCGGCAGACCTTGAGCAACACCAAGGCTGGGCTTAAGAGGCATGGTCTGCTTCTGCTCAATGAATTGGCCCGTCACAGCCTGTTCACCCACCTCACCTTCGGCCTCCTCGACGGGTGGTGGCGGTATGCGGATGCCGAGCTACGCCTGCCGGGCTGTCCCGGCCTGTCCCCGTGCAGCTGGCAGAAGGTCTTGGAACAAGAAGGCTTCCACTCCGTCGTCTTCCCTGCCGAGGCGGCTCATGAGCTGGGATGCCAAGTCATCGCCGCTGAGAGCGACGGCATTGTCCGACAAAAGCGCCAGCGCGTGACTTCGCGCGCCTACCCTCAGGCGGGGCCCCAAGACACTGGCGTGGGAGAACCGGATATTCCGGCGCTGCCGACGACCGGCAGCGAGCGTGAGTCGCACAGCCTGCGCCAGCGGACCATCGCCTATCTCAAGGGCTTGGTGGGGGAGACGCTGAAAATCCCCGTGCACAGGTTAGATGCCTCCCAGCCCTTGGAAAAGTATGGCGTCGATTCCATTGTGGTCGTGCAGATGACCAATGCCTTGCGGCAGACCCTCGATGGGGTGAGCAGCACCGTCTTCTACGAGCATCACACCATTGAGGCCTTGGCCGACCATTTCATCAGCGCCCAACCGGAACGCTTGCTGGCGGTACTGGGTCTGGACCGGGAGGATTCAGGTGTCGGAGTAGGATCCCCTCACCCTGACCCTCTCCCGGGGGGAGAGGGAACAGAAAATCGAGGAGAAGAGGGGAAGGAAAACCTGCCCCCAAAAGCGCGAGCGGGGCTTAAACGAGAGAGAGGCTTCGGTCGAGACTCTGGTGCATTTCTGCCTCTCACTCTGGGAGAGGGCGGGGGTGAGGGAAGGAGGGGGAGTGAGCCCATCGCCATCATCGGCGTGAGTGGACGATTCCCCCAATGCCACAACGTGGAGGAGTTCTGGGATCTCCTGGTGAGCGGCCGGAGCGCCATCACGCGCGTGCCTGCGGACCGCTGGATGGCCACGCGCCCGGACGAATGGGGCGGATTTGTGCCCGACATGCAGTGTTTCGATCCCTTGTTCTTTGAGATCTCCCCCAAGGATGCCACGCTAATGGATCCCAGGCAGCGACTGTTCCTGGAAGAGGCCTGGCATACCCTGGAGGATGCCGGGTACATGGGCGACCGGATCAGGGGCAAATGCTGCGGCGTCTATGTCGGTGTTGAGGAGGGCGAATACGCCGGCCTCGGCGGCGATGGCCCAATCACCAACAACCAGAACGCCATGCTCCCCGCCCGCATCGCCTACTTTTTGGACTTGAAAGGGCCAAATTTCGCGATAACGGCTGCCTGCTCCTCTGGCCTGGTAGCCGTGCATCAAGCATGTCAGGCTTTGCGCCAGGGCGATTGCGACTTGGCTCTGGCCGGAGGGGTGAGCCTCATCATGTCCCCCTTGATGTATACCGCCCTGGGCAAGTTGAACCTGCTGTCACCGGATAGCCACTGCTACGTGTTTGATCAGCGAGCCAACGGCATGGTCATCGGCGAGGCGGTGGCCGCCGTCCTGCTCAAGCCATTGGCTCAAGCGGTCGCGGATGGAGATCGCATCTACGGCTGCATCAAGGCCAGCGGCGTCAATTACGATGGCCGCACCAACGGCATCACCGTGCCCGATCCATCCAGCCAGGCCAAGCTGCTGACGCAGACGTACAAGCGTGACGGCATCGACCCGAGCCGCATCCAATACATCATGGCCCACAGCGTCGGCTCTCAGTTGGGGGATCCCATCGAGTTCCAGGCATTGCACAAGGCCTTTCGGGCCTTCACCGATCAACAGGGGTTCTGCGCCATTGGCTCGATCAAACCCCAGATCGGCCACACCGCCGCAGCCTCAGGCGTCGTCGGCTTGATCGCCATGTTGCTGGCCATGCGCCACAAGACCATTCTCGCCATCCGTAACTTCGCCTCCGCTAATGCCAACATCCCGTTGGAGGGGAGCCCCTTTGTGTTGCCTACGGAAAATACGGTTTGGGCAACCCCGGCACACCACCCCAGGCTGGGAGCGCTGAGTACGGCGGGCATCAGCGGCACCAACGCCCACGTCGTGGTGGAGGAATATGTGCCCGCGGTGACAGATCGGCCCACGGGCAAGGCGCTGGGCGTCCCCCGTCTTGTCGTCCTGTCGGCCCGGACCCCGGACAGGTTAGAAGTTGTCGTCCAGCAGATGCAGCGATTCGTCGAGCGCGGCGGCGACTTCTCCCTGGCGGATCTCGCCTACACGCTCCAGGTCGGCCGCGAAGCGATGGAATGCCGTCTCGCTATGGTGGTGCGCAACCTGGATGAACTCACCCAGGGGTTGATGCAGTTCCTGGCCCATGAAGGGGAGTCCAGGTCCGTTACTGTGGGCGGCCGGCCCATCCCGATCTTCACCGGCAACACGGACGAGGAGCGCTCGGAGGTGAAGATTCTGCTGACTGGGAGCGCCGGCGAGGGGCTGTTGCGGGGGCTGTTGGCCGAGAACGATCTCGAAAAACTCGCGCTGTATTGGGCCAAAGGCGGCAAGATCCCGTGGGCAGCGCTCCACACGGATGGCCCGTACCGCCTGATCGCCCTGCCGACTTACCCCTTTGCCAGGGAACGCTATTGGGTGCAGGCGAGCGCGCCGCACAAGCCGGGAGCGGAGAACGGCTCGCCGGCTGGCGACGCGCGAGCATCCGGGATCACCGAAGAGGAGGGGGCGACCCGATACGGCTCTGACCCTGAAGCATCGGGCGACGGCGGGTTCGACGTGAAGCCGGAGCATGGCGTACTCGAGAACATCCAGCGTTATCTCGTCTGGGTCCTATGTCAGGAAACCGGGCTTACCCCAAACCAGGTCAACCTGGATAAAACGTTCCGGAGCTACGGGGTGGATTCCATCATCGGCTCCAGGCTCATGCGCGGCATCGAGAAGGTGTTCCAGGTCCGGGTGACAGGGCGGGAGATGTTAGAGCATGCGACGCTCCGCTCTCTCTCGGAACACGCGGCGGGAAAAGTGGAGGCTATGCATGCGCATATCCGCACCACACACCCCGATCCCGATCACAGCCCCGAAAGCAGGGCAGAGTATAGGGACGAACGGGTGATCGAAGCCCTCGACCAACTGGAGCGGGGGACATTAAGTCTTGATGCGGTACAACGTCTCATCGACGGATAAACAAAGGAATGCTGGATGAGGCAAGCGGACATCATCAATGCCTATAAAGCTGGAAAGTTGTCCACCACCGAGCTGAAGGCCAGGCTTCGAGCGCTGACCCGACACGTGGCGAAGACCCCCCTTTCCGAAGGGCAGCGCGGCCTGTGGATGCTGCATAAGCTGCATCCGGACATGAGCGCCTACAACGTGCCCATCTGCTTTAGGGTCGGCTGCGAGCTGGATCCGGAGAGGCTTCGCGACGCCTGCGCTTTCCTCTTGGAGCAATTCCCCATCCTTACCAGCGTAATCGAAGAAGAGCGTGGCGTGCCGTTTCTGGTACCCCGGCCGTCCTCCGCCCCCTGTTTTCAGCGCCAAAGCCTGTCGCCATCGCTGACCTCTGCTCAGGTGCTGGACCACCTGCGGCAAGTGGCGAAAACCCCCTTCGCCCTGCAGCATGGCCCTTCGCTGCGCGTGCACCTCTTCACCCGGCCGCGTGCCGCTGGGCAGGCGGCAGAACAGCTGGTGCTGCTGACCGTGCAGCACATCATCTTCGATGGCAGCTCATTGCTTCCTGTCCTCACCACCTTGTTGGATGCCTATCTGGCCCTCAGCGCTGGGAAGCGTCCAGTCCTGATTCCCGCCACGACCAGTTACGGTGATTTTGTGGCTTGGGAACAGGAGCTGATGGCCAGCCCTGAAGGCCGTGAACATCTGGCCTACTGGCAGCACCAGTTAGCAGGCCCGTTACCGATCCTGGATCTGCTGAGACGTCGGGCCCATTGGGCGACCGCCCGCCGCTTCGAGGGCAGGACCTATACACGGCCGCTGTCGGCCGAACTGAGCCGCGAGATCCGCACATTCGCCCAGTCCCACCAATGCAATCCATCCGTGGTGTTCCTCGCCCTGTTCAAGGTCTTGCTGTATCGGTATAGCGGCCAGGACGACCTCATCGTGGGTATACCCACCATGATCCGGCCCCAGGAGCGCTTTGAGGCCTTGGTCGGATACTTCGTCAACATGATCGCCGTACGCAGTCAGATCGATGGCAGGCGTTCGTTTTTGGACTTCATGCGCCAGGTGGAGCTGACCCTAGTGGACGGCCTCGACCACGCCGCCTACCCCTTTGCCGCACTGCTCCGCGGCCTGCACGTGCCGCAGGTCCGCGGTCATGCACCTGTCTTCCAGGTGTGTTTTGCCTACCAGAATTTTGTTCACCGCAAGGAGCTGGAAGGTTTTGAACGTAAATATGCCCAGCCGTTGAGCATCGAGTTCGTGGAAGGGATTCACCAGGAAGGTGAGTTCGAACTGACGTTAGAGGTTGTGGCACAGCGTGACCGTTTTGTGTTGAACCTGAAGTACGACCCTGAGTGGTACGAGGCGGCGATGGTGGCACGGATGCTGGGGCATTTGGTGACCTTGACCGAGGGTGTGCGCCAAAACCCCGCGCGGGCGCTGGACGCCTATGCCCTGCTGACGCCCGAGGAGGCCGCCCAACTGGTGGCGTCGCCCTCCCCGCCGACCCGCCCGCGCGCGGGGCGGGACCTGGCAGGGCTCAGCCAGGACGGCGGGTGCCAACCGGCCGCTGAGCCAAGGGCAGGGCGCCCTCTCCCAGACCCCGCAGGGCAAGGGGGGTCGTCCCCGCAGGGCCTGTTCGAGGGCGCGAGTGCGGGCTGTCTGCACCAGGCCTTTGCGGCGCAGGCGCGCGCCACCCCCGAGGCCGTGGCCGTGACCTGCGCCGGGCAGTGCTTGACCTATGGCGCGCTGGAGCGCCGCAGCACCCTGCTGGCGCGCGCCCTCCAGCAGCAGGGGGTGGGGCCGGAGCGCCTGGTGGGGCTCTGCCTCACGCCGTCGCTGGAGCTGGTGGTGGCCGTCGTGGGCATTCTCAAGGCCGGCGGCGCCTATGTGCCCCTGGACCCGCACTATCCCCCCGAGCGCCTGGCCTTCATGCTGCGCGACAGCGGCGTCACGCTGGTGCTCACCCAGGCGGCGCACCAGGCGACGCTGGCGGCCGTCGCGCCGGAGGTGGCGCTCTGGGTGGTGGAGCGCGACTGGCCGGGGCTGGAAGAGGCGGCGCGGGCGGGCAGGCTGCCGGCGTGGCAAGACTGGGGGCAAGCCCAGCAGTTGGCCTATGTGATCTATACCTCGGGCAGCACCGGTCAGCCCAAGGGCACGCTGGTGCAACACGACCACGTGCGGCGCTTGTTCGCCACCACGGCCGCGCTCTTGCGCTTTGACGCCGCAGAGGTGTGGACGCTGTTTCACTCGCTGAGTTTCGATTTCTCGGTGTGGGAGCTGTGGGGGGCCCTGCTGGCGGGCGGCCGGTTGGTCGTGGTGCCGGAGGCCGTGCGCCGGTCGCCGCGGGCATTGTACCGCTTGCTCATGCAGGAACAGGTCACGGTCCTCAACCAGGTGCCGTCGGCCTTTTGGCCGTTGAGTCAGGTGGTGCAGACGGCGGCGCCGCGGCGGCTGCCCTTGCGCTATGTCATCTTCGGGGGGGAAGCCTTGCCGTTCCGGCGCTTGCAGGGCTGGGTCGAGCAGTTCGGCGCCACCGTCCCGCAACTGATCAACATGTACGGTATCACCGAGACCACGGTGCACGTGACGTACCATGAAGTGACGCCGACCGAGACGGACCAGGACGCCAGCCTGATTGGCCGCCCGTTGCCGGACCTCCGCCTCTACATCCTCGACCGGGCGGGCCAGCCGACGCCGCTTGGCGTGGCGGGCGAACTCTACGTCGGCGGGCCGGGCGTGACGCGGGGGTATTTGCATCAAGCCGGGCTGACCGCGCAACGCTTCCTGCCCCATCCCTTCGAGCCGGGCGCCCGGCTGTATCAGACCGGCGATCTGGGGCGCTGGTTAGCCGACCCATCAGGCCATCCCGGTGTGATCGAGTATTTAGGTCGGAGCGACGCCCAGGTCAAGGTCCGCGGGTTCCGCATTGAATTAGGGGAAATCGAGAGTCGGTTACGCGCGCATCCCCAGATCAGCGAGTGTGTGGTGGTCGTCAAGGCGCGGGCGCCGGGCGCGCACGGTTCGGCGGACCATCAGCACCTGGTGGCCTACTATGTCCCGCACCAGCCCGGTGCCGTGGACGCCCGACAGTTACGCGCCCACCTGCGGAATTCCCTGCCCGCCTATATGATTCCCGCCGCGTTTGTGGAAGAGGCCAGCCTGCCGCTGACGCCGAGCGGCAAGCTCGACCGCAAAGCGCTGAGCGCGCGCGCGGTGCTACTGCGCGGGGATGGTGAAGTGGTCCCGCCGCAATCCGCGCTGGAAGCCCAGATTCTCGCCATCTGGCAGCAGGTGCTGCACACCGAGTCGATTGGCGTGGAGGACGGCTTCTTCGACGTCGGCGGCGACTCCCTCCTCCTCGTGGCCGTCGCCGAGCAGATCAAACGCGAATTGGCGCCCAACTTTACAGCCACGGATCTCTTCAAATACAGCACCGTGCGCCAAATCAGCCAGCATATCGCGGCGACGATGAGCCCGGCGTCGATGCAGGCTGCGCAGACCCCAGTTGTCCCGTCACTGCGGCAGGGGAAGAGCGAGGATCACGATAGTCTGCGTCTTGTCCCCTTCACCCCGACCGTCTCCCTCGCTGGGGGCGAGGGAGAACAGCGGGATACCTCCCCCAGGCAGCCTCTCGACCCGACATATGTCCAAGACAGTCTAGCTATCATCGGCATCTCCTGTCAGTTCCCCGGCGCCACCGATCACTTCCGCTTCTGGGAGAACCTGCGCGCGGGGACCGAAAGCGTACGGTTCTTTTCCGAGCGAGAGCTCAAGGCACTGGGGATCCCGGCCGAGATCAGCAGGGACCCGCACTTCATTCCTGTGCAGGCGAGCATCGAGGGCAAGGAACTCTTCGACCCGCCGTTCTTCAACATCTCGCCCCGTGATGCGGCGCTGATGGACCCCCAATTCCGTCTGCTGTTGCTCCACTCCTGGAGCGCTCTCGAAGATGCCGGTTACCTACCCGAGCAGGTGTCTGACGCGGCTGTGTTCATGTCGGCCAGCAGCGTGTTCGAACGACCGGTCCACGCAACCGGCGACAGCGCCGTCAGCGCCTCCAACGACTACATCTCCTGGATCCTGGGCCAGGGGGGAACCATTCCCACCATGATCTCCCATAAGTTGGGACTCACCGGACCCAGTTTCTTCATCCAAGCCAATTGTTCCTCCTCCCTGGTGGGCCTCTACGCCGCCTGGCAGACGCTGAAATCCGGAGAGGCTACCCATGCGCTGGTTGGGGCCTGCACCATCTTTCCCACCACGGGCATCGGCTATCAGTACCATGAGGGGCTGAATTTCTCCAGCGATGGCCACATCCGGGCCTTTGACGCCGCGGCGGACGGCATGGTTGGCGGTGAAGGCGTGGCGGTGATCCTGCTCAAAAGAGCCGCTGACGCGATTCGCGACGGCGACCATATCTACGCCTTGCTGCGCGGCATCTGCGCCAATAACGACGGAGCAGCCAAGGTCGGGTTCTATGCGCCCAGCGTGGACGGCCAGGCGGCCGTCGTACAACGGGTGTTGGAGACCACTGGTATCCACCCCGAATCCATCAGCTACGTCGAAGCCCACGGCACTGGCACCAAATTGGGCGATCTCGTCGAGATCACCGCCCTGAGTCAAGCCTATCGCCAATACACCACTAAAACGCAGTTCTGTGGCATCGGCTCCGTGAAGACCAACATCGGCCACCTGGACACCGCTGCGGGCCTCGCCGGCTGTATCAAGGTGGCGCTGAGCTTATATCACAACCAAATCCCACCCTCGCTGCATTACCGCAGCCCACACCCGGAGCTGGACCTGGAACGTTCACCCTTCTATGTGGTCGATCGGCTCATCGATTGGGATGAAGTCGCCGCCTCGGGCTCGCCGCACCGTGCCGCCCTGAGCTCCTTTGGGATCGGCGGCACCAACGTGCATGCCATCCTGGAACAGGCACCGCCGCGGCACCCCACTGCTGCGACCCCGGTCGGGGAAAGGTTCCTCATCCCGCTCTCCGCCAAAGCCGACGCTCGTCTGCGCGATTATGTTTTGAAATTCTTGGAGTTTCTCGCCCCGGACGGTGCCGGCGCTGGGGTCAACTTGGCCGATGTCGCCTACACCTTGCAGGTCGGTCGGAAGGCGATGCGCAGTAGAGTGGCTTTCCTGGTCAACCACACTGGGGAATTGCTGCAAAAGCTCGCCGACTTTGCCGATGGCCGTGAACAGATCGCAGGATGTTTCCGCGGCGATGACCACCACTCACGGGAGGCGATGGCCCATTTTGCAGAGGACGAGGACTCCAGGGAGCTCATCCGCACGTGGCTGACCAAAGGCAAGCTCGATAGGCTCGCCGAGCTGTGGGCCAAAGGACTCGACATCGATTGGTCTGCGCTTTATGCCAATGGCAGCCAGGTTCGCCCCCGCCGCATCAGCCTCCCCACCTACCCCTTCGCCCGCGAGGCGTTCTGGCTTCCAGGAGGCAAGGCCCCTATCACTGCCTCACAACCCCCGACCGCTGAGACCTCGCTGCTTTACCCGGTCTGGGAACCGGTGGTGCGCCCAGCGTCTAATACGCCGCGATTCCCCACCACGGCTGACCGCATCGCCATCATCGGAGGGGACGAGGAAGCGATCGGCACGATTCGCCAGCATTACCCCCAAGCGCGAGCTTTGAACGTCCAGGCCGGTGACGACATCGACAGCATCGCCTATGCACTGCAAGCCGGCGTGGACGGCGCCAGCATCGATCACCTGTTCTGGATTGCACCGGCGGGTGCAACAAACGCCGTCGCCATCCACAACGTGGTCGCCGATCAAGATCGCGGCGTGATCTACCTGTTCCGCACCATTAAAGCCCTGTTACAACTGGGCTACGGCACCAGGCCTCTCGCCTTGAGCATCATCAGCTATCGCACGCTGGTGGTACATCGCCGCGACGTGGCGGACCCGACTCATGCCGGCCTCCATGGTCTGGTCGGCTGTCTCGCCAAGGAGTATCCCCAGTGGCAGATCCGCTACACCGACTTAGACGGTGTCCTGGATCCAGCACGGCTTGTCGAGCTGTGTGGCTTTCCTCCCGACCCTACGGGGGAAGCTCTTGTCTGCCGGGGCGCATCCTGGTTCCGCCAACGACTGGTCCCGCTTCGCATCCACGCCAGCGGCCATGAGAGTTTTTCAGGAAGCATGGTGAGGGCTTTCCCTCTCCCCCCGGGAGAGGGGCAGGGTGAGGGGAGCGAAACCGTCGCAACCAGCATACCGCCCCCACCCCAACCCTCTCCCAGAGGGAGAGGGGGCGGCCCGGCGCCAAACCCTGAGATGCACCGCCTCTGCGACGCCGCACGGTTAGAATCGCCCGATAGATCGCCGCTGTATCGACACGGCGGCGTATACGTCGTCATCGGCGGGGCCGGCGGCATCGGTACCGCCTGGAGTGAATACATGATTCGCTCCTATGGGGCCCAGGTCTTCTGGATCGGACGCCGCCAGCTGGACGCCGCCATCCAAGCCGATATCGAACGACTTGGCCGGTTAGGTCCCAGGCCCTGCTACCTCAGCGCCGACGCCCGCGATCCAGAGGCCCTGCGGCGGGCCTGCGCCGCGATCAAGCAGCAGCATGAGCGCATCCATGGCGTGGTGCATTCCGCCATCGCGCTGCTCGACCAAAGCCTGGCTAACATGGACGAGGACCGTTTCCGCGCCGCCTTCTCCGCCAAGGTCGATACCTGCGTTGCCATGGCCCGGGTGTTCCGGGATGAGCCACTGGACTTTGTCCTTTTCTTTTCCGCTCTGACCGGTTTCTTCAAGCCAGGGGGTCAGAGCAACTACGCGGCGGGCTGTACCTTCGAGGATGCCTTCGCCCACTGGCTGGGGCGGGAATGGCCCGGAACAGACGCCCGGCCTGCCGTTAAAATCATGAACTGGGGGTACTGGGGCAGCGTTGGGGTAGTAGCCTCTAAGGCGTATCGCGACCGCGCCGCCCGCGCCGGCATCGGCTCGATTGAGCCGTCCGAGGCCATGGAGGCACTGGAGACTTTGCTGGCTGCACCGGTGAGCCAGATGGCCCTATGGAAAACCATCAGGGCCAGCGAGCCGGCGGATGCGTTCGTGACCATCTACCCCGAAACCCTGCCGTCTTTGGCTGAAGTGGTGCAACAGCGGGTGCGTCGAGATGCAGAAACGCCTGTCTCACTGCTTTCGCCGTCAGATATGGAAAGCGGGAAGCAGCTGGACGCCTTCCTCGGCCGCCTACTCCTGGCCCAACTGCGCGGACTCGGTGTGTTTGAGGGCCGCCGCGCCGCCGTGCTCGCCGCCTATGATGGTTGGCTGCAAGAAAGCGTCGCGGTCCTCGCGCGTCAGGGCCTTCTGCGTCGCGATGACCAAAGCCGTGCCTACGTCCTGGCATCCGGTGCGACGAGTCGAGCTGAGGACGAGCTGGGAGAGGCCTGGCGCCAGTGGGATGCGCACAAAGACACTTGGCTGGCCGATCCCAACCTGCGCGCTGCTGTAGTCTTGGTGGAAGCGACCATGCGAGCCCTCCCCGACATCCTGACGGGCAAACGCCGCGCCACCGACGTCATGTTCCCGGACGCCTCGATGACGCTGGTGCAAGGCACCAATCAGGGGAACAGGATCGCCGACTTCTTCAACGGTGTGGTCGCCGATACCCTCATCACCTACATCCAGGAGCGCCAGGGGCGTAGTATCGACGCGCTACGCATTCTCGAAATCGGCGCCGGTACAGGTGGCACCACGGCCATGGTGCTTGCGAAACTACGGGACGTCGGCGGCCATCCCGTCCGCGAGTATTGCTACACCGATATCTCCAAGGGCTTCCTCCTCCATGGGGAACGCGAGTATGGGCCTGCCAATGCCTTCCTGACCTACCGCATCTTCGATGTCGAAGAGCCTCTCGCCCCTCAGGGCATTCCGGCAGGCGCCTTCGACGTGGTGATCGCCGCCAATGTGCTGCATGCCACTTCCAACGTCCGCCAGGCGTTACGTAACCTCAAAGCGACCCTCAAGAAACACGGCCTGCTGCTGCTCAGCGAGATGAGCGCCAATACTCTATTTTCCCATCTCACCTACGGCCTGCTAGAGGGATGGTGGTCGTACAACGATGCCGAATTGCGCATCCCCGGATGCCCCGCCTTATCGCCACACTCCTGGCGCTCGGTCCTGGAAGAAGAGGGCTTTGGATCGGTCTTTTTCCCGGCCGACCATGTGGCGGACGTGGGGCTTCAAGTCATCGTCGCCGAAAGCGATGGCATCGTCTATCAGCGCACGCGGCCACCTCGGTCCATCCCGTCTGCGCCCACGATCCATCGCCCCGCGAAAGGGACAGAGGCTATGAAGGCCGTTTTGGGGGATGCTTCGCCCCACACGACGCAGTCAGCCCGGACAGATGACCAGATTCTCGCGGCACACGTGAGGGACACCATCATCCGTCAGCTGTCCGAAGCGCTCAGGATCGACGCAGCCAAGATCGACGTGGCTGAGCCGTTCGCGGATTACGGTATCGACTCCATCACCGGTGTGCACCTGGTCCACGCGCTGAACGGCCTGCTCAAGACCGACCTGGAGACCATCAGCCTGTTTGACTACAGCACCGTCAATGCCCTCACAGACCATATCATGACCCGATACAGGGATGCCGTGCGCGCCGCCTTCAGCCCAGGCGATACGTTAGTCCGTGCCCGCGATCCTGCCTCACAGGGTGAAGCACCATACGCAAATGTGCACCAGCGCGGGGACAGACATGACAGCGGCCACGCTCCCGCCTCGCAAGGGAAGGCATGGTCCTGCTTGCCCGTGCAGGACATAGACGCCGGCATAAAGCCCCCTCTCCCTCTGGGAGAGGGATGGGGTGAGGGTGGCAAGGACATCAAACCTGGTCCGCGACAGCTCCCCCCAGTTCGCCGTTCAGACGACGCCATCGCCGTCATCGGTATGAGCGCCCGCTTCGCCAAGTCTCCGAATGTGAACGCCTTATGGCATCACCTGGCGGCAGGAGATGACTTGGTGGAAGAGGTCTCGCGCTGGGATCTTTCCCGCTATTACCCGGACGGTGCGGCCGGCGACTACTGCCGGTACGGCAGCTTTCTCGATGACATCGACTGCTTCGACCCGGCCTTTTTCAACATCTCCGGCCTTGAGGCCAACTACATGGACCCCCAGCAACGGCTCTTCCTGGAAGAATGCTGGAAGGCGCTGGAGGATGCCGGCTACGCTGGCGGTGAATCCGCCGTGCAACGCGCCACCATGGCGACGACCGTCGGCGAGCGCCGCTGTGGTGTCTACGTCGGCTGGTGCGGCGTCGATTATGCTTTTTTGCTCGGCGACGATCCGCCTCCCCAGGCCCACTGGGGAACTACCGGCTCTGTGATTCCGGCGCGTATCGCCTACTTCCTCGATCTACACGGACCGGCCGTGGCCGTTGACACGGCCTGTTCTAGCTCCCTAGTGGCCGTGCACCTCGCCTGCCAGGCTCTGCTCGTTGATGAAATGGACATGGCCCTCGCTGGCGGCGTATCCATCCAAACCACGCCCGCGGCCTACCTCACTCCCAACAAGGCTGGCCTGCTGTCCCATACAGGCCGGTGCTATACCTTTGACGAGCGCGCTGATGGGTTCGTCCTCGGAGAAGGGGTCGGCGTGGTGGTTCTCAAACGCCTCGCCGACGCTGTGGCGGCGCGAGACAACATCTACGGTGTTATTCGGGGCTCCGCCCTCAATCAAGATGGGAAAACCAACGGCATCACCGCCCCCAGCGCCCGCTCCCAGGAACGACTGATCTGCGGCGTGTATGACGCTTTCGACATTCATCCCGACCGGATCAGCATGGTCGAAGCCCACGGGACCGGCACCAAGTTGGGCGATCCGATCGAGTTCGAGGCCCTCACTCGCGCCTTCAGACGATATACCGACCGTAAGCAGTACTGCGCCATCGGCTCCATCAAGACCAACCTTGGCCATACGATCGCCGCCGCTGGTGTGGCTGGCCTCATCAAGGTCCTGCTCTCTTTGCGGCACAAAAAAATCCCGGCCTCGCTGCATTACCGCCAGACCAATTCCAACATCCGCGTTGTGGATAGTCCGTTCTACGTCAATACCCGGCTGCGGGATTGGGAGGCGGCCACCGACGCCGAGGGGCGGCCTTACCCCCGCCTGGCGGTCGTCAGCTCCTTCGGCTTTAGCGGCACCAACGCGCACATGGTCGTCGAGGAGGCCCCAACTATCGCGCGGGCTCACGCGCCGCGCCCGGGGTACTTGATCGTCCTGTCCGCCCGCTCCTTTGCGCAGTTGCGCCGCCAGGCGGAGCAATTAGTCATCCACCTGAAGAAGGACCCAGAGCGAGAATGGCAGGACTGCGGCAACATCAGTTTCACCCTGCTCCTGGGTCGGAAACACTTCAACCATCGCCTCGCCTGTGTCGCCCGTGACACGCAGGAACTGATCCGCTTGCTGGAGCAATGGTTGGGTACGGGACAACAAGACGCCGGTGGTATCGTCCACCTGCACGTCTTCGACCTAGATGGCAAGGAGCGTCACGAGGAACCCTCCCTGAAACGCTATGGCAACCAATGCCTTCGGGCATGTGAAGGCGGTGCGGTCGACGATGGCGACTACCTGGAACGGTTGTCGGCGATCGCAGCACTCTATGTCCAGGGCTACGAGTTAGAGTATGAGCGCCTATTCACCGGCGACTGCTATTCTCGGATATCGCTGCCGACCTATCCGTTTGCGAAGCAACGCTACTGGGTGCCGGGAGCGGAGTTGCCGACGAGGGCGGGTATTGATTCCCCTCTCCCCCCGGGAGAGGGCCAGGGTGAGGGCGATTCCAAAAGTCACTTAACGGCAAGGCCTCCCTCACCCCAACCCTCTCCCGGAGGGAGAGGGAGCTTCAACGAGGCCTTCGAGCTGATGCTTTTCGAGGAGACCTGGCAGGAAGAGGCCCTGCCAGCCGTTTCCATGTCCGCACCCACTGGCCCCGTGGTCTGCTTCCTCTCCGATCCCGGCCATCAGCGCGTGGTACAAAGGGTCTTCGACCACTTCAGCGGTGCGCCCACCAGGATGATTTTCATCGCCCAGGAGCATGCCGCTGGGCGCAAGGTCTCGGCGGGAACACACGTCGTCTCGCCATCCGAACGGGCCACCTACGAATCCGCCTTTAGGCAATTACGGAAAGAAGTCGGTCGCGTCGATGCCCTCCTGTACTTGTGGGCCTTGGAAGATCCAGCGTGCATCAGGGACTACACGCCGGTGGTCTACCTCCTGCAAGCCATGGTCGCAGCCGATCTCAAACCTGCGCGGGTCCTCCTGGCCGGCCAATGCTCACCCGGCCACAGTTTGGAGCGTTGCTATCTGGAATCCTGGATCGGCTTCGAGCGATCGCTTGGCTTGGTTCTTCCTTATACCCAGGTGGCCCTCGTCTATGAGGCGGCGGCTGGCGAAGCCGGTGGTGCCATCGAGAAATGGGCGGCGCAACTGTGGCATGAGCGGCACACCCCCAAGGCCCAGGCCGCCCTGTACCAGAACGGCAAACGGCATGTCTGCCGCATCCTGCCGTGTGACTTGACTCCGGGTCCTGACCCCCTGAGGGCGTCCGGCACCTATCTGATCACCGGGGGGCTCGGCGGGCTTGGTCGACTCGTTGCGCGTCACCTGGCCAGAAACCGGCCGGTCAACCTGATCCTCAGCGGCCGTTCTGCCGTATCCGATGAACAGCAAGCTTGCATCGACGAATTGGAAGCCCTGGGCGCCCAGGTGTTCGTCCTGCGCGCCGATGTCGCCGATCCGGACGCCATGCGCGAAGGCTTGGCTGCCGCCAGGGCGCGCTTCGGGGCGATCAACGGCATCATTCACGCGGCGGGGATCGTGGGTGGGTGCAGCCTCTTTGAAAAGGACATCGAGCAGTTCCAGCAGGTGCTGGCCCCCAAGGTGCAGGGTTCGCTTGTATTGGACGAGCTGGTCGAGCGGGACGCCCTTGACTTCATCTGTTACTTTTCCTCCTCTGCCGCCATCCTGGGCGACTTCGGTTCCTGCGACTACGCCATTGGCAACCGTTTCCAGATGGCCTTTGCACGCTATCAGACCCAGCGTGTGGGGAAGGATCGAGTTAAAGCGCTGGCCATTAACTGGCCGCTGTGGCGTGGGATTGGCATGGGCACGGCCGATGCCGAACACATCCGCATGATGCTCAAATCCAGCGGCCAGCGCCATCTGGAGGCCGCGGAGGGCCTTGCCCTATTCGATCGCATTCTCGCCCAGAATGCGGTGCATCCCCTCATCCTGGCCGGCCAGCCGAGCCGAGTGCGTCGCTTCCTGGGGCTGGGACAACGTCCCCATGACGGCGATGGCGTGAGTAGCGATGGTCTTGAGCTCCGCTACGACCGGGAGTACACCAAAGGAGAAGTAGCGGCGTTCGCCCCCACCCGAACCCTCCCCCATCAAGGGGGAGGGGAAATCCGCCCCACCCAGTCAACCGCTGACAAGCGGGTCTGGGGTGGGGAAGAGGGAAGGGGAGTAGCGGAGAAGCGCCGCGGCAGGCGTCCGGAAATGAAGGGGCTGAGCCTGCATGAGTGTATCGTCTGGGACCTGAGGGAGCACGCTGCCCAGCTATTGCAGACTCCTCGCGAGCAATTGCGCCCGGATGAGAACTTGGCCGATTTCGGTTTCGATTCCCTCAGCCTCACCGAGTTCGCTGCCCGGTTGTGCACGCACTACCATGGCGATGCGCCTGCCGCGAATATCACACCGTCCTTGCTGTTTGGCTATCCCACATTTAACAAGCTCGCCGCCTTCCTCCTCCAGGAGTACAAATCGGCGATGGCCGAGTTTTACCGGGAAGGCACGCCCATTGCCGTTGGCCCTGGCCCCTCGCCGGGAGACACAACGCACTTTACGCCATCTTTCCCGACCTCCCTCACCCAGACCCTCTCCCACGGGGAGAGGGGGCAGGATGCTGCTGCGTCAAGCCATGGTCGCGAGGCGGAGTCGCTAGGACCTTACCTCTCCCGAGGCGAGAGGGGGCAGGATGCTGCGGAAGAAGAGCCCATCGCCATCATCGGCATGAGCGGTCGCTTCCCGCAGGCTCGCAGCGTGGACGAGATGTGGCAGATCCTGGTCGATGGCCGGCATGCTGTGACTCCCTTCCCGGACGACCGCTTTGACTGGTGGCAATTCCACGGTAAAGGCGCCAATCGGGCCGCAACCCGGCCCATCCACAAAGGCGAGGCCGCCGCGTGGTCCTGTGGGTGCATCCCAGGCGTCAGCGAGTTCGACCCCCTCTTCTTCGAGATCTCCCCGGTCGAGGCCGAAGTCATGGACCCGCGCCAGCGGCTGCTGCTCCAGGAGGCCTGGAATGCCTTAGAGGACGCCGGCTACGGACCATCGGCCATCGCGGCCCAGAGAATCGGCATCTTCGTCGGAGCCGAGCAGGGTGACTACCAATGGATTGTCGGCGGCGAGGGTGGAGTGACCGCCAACCATGATGCCATGCTCGCTGCCCGGCTCGCCTATTTCCTCAACCTCTCCGGTCCTGTGCTCACCATCAACACCGCCTGCTCCTCCGGCCTCGTCGCCGCTCATCAGGCTTGCCTGAGCCTGCGCCATCGTGAATGCGATACCGCCCTTGCTGGCGGTGTCACGCTCGTGCTGAACCCCTTTGGTCTCAAGGGCATGAGCGAAGCTGGCATGTTGTCCAGGGAGGGCAGATGTCGTGCCTTTGACCAAGACGCCAACGGCATCGTACCCGGCGAAGCCGTGGTCGTTCTCGTACTCAAGCGCCTGTCGCGTGCAGAGGCCGATGGCGATCCGATCCTGGCGGTCATCAAGGGCAGCGGCGTCAACTATGACGGGAAAACCAACGGCATCACCGCACCCAGCGGCGTGGCGCAGGCGAAGTTGCTCACCGAGGTCTACCAACGGTACCGGGTCAACCCGGACGAGATCGACTACGTAGTCACTCACGGTACCGGCACGAAATTGGGCGACCCCGTTGAGGTCAACGCCCTGCTCGACGCCTTCAAGGCCGCCAGGCCCGACCCCGCTCAGCCCCTCAAACAGCGCTACTGCGCACTGACCTCCAGCAAGACCAACTTTGGGCATACCTTCGCCGCCTCGGGCTTGGTGAGCCTGCTCTGTCTGGTACAGGCCATGCGCCACCAAACCATTCCCGCCAGTCTCCACTGCGAACAGCCAAACGAATTCATCGACTGGCACGATAGTCCGTTTTATGTCAACCGAGCGAATCGACCATGGCCGCGGCGGCAAACGCCGAGGATCGGTGCGCTGAGCGCCTTCGGCATCAGTGGCACCAACGCCCACATGGTGGTTCAAAGCTACGAACATGCCGGGCGGCAAGATCAACCCGACCCGGACCAAGCGCCAAGTTACCTGCTGGCTCTGTCAGCTCGAACCCCAGAGGCCCTCCGGGCGAAAACCGAGGCGCTGATCGACTTCCTGCAACGGCAAGGCGACCAGCTCGACCTCGCCCGCGTCAGCTACACCCTGCTGGAAGGCCGCCACCACTTCCCGCATCGCCGTGCGGCGGTGATCCAAGATGCAGCCGACGCCGTCTACGTTCTGCGACAGGCTGGCGCGGGTGAAAAACGGCCGAACCTCTTTTATGGCGTGGTCCCACGTGATTTCACCAGCCAGAGGGCGACGGAGCGTTATGCTGCGGAGTTGGTCGCCCGCATCGGCGGACCTGGCGGAGAGGCCCTCAAGCAAGATGGTGAGGCGTACCGGGAAACGCTTTACGCCCTTGCCGACTTGTATTGCCACGGCTATGGCATCCCCTGGAGGGGCATGTTCCGCGATAGCAGCCGCGTGCATGTGCCCACCTATCCGTTCTCCAGGGAAACCTATTGGCTGCCCGAGGACGAGGGCAGTTCCCAGCCAGCCGCTCGTCACGCGACCGCAACCCAGCTTCATCCCCTGCTGCACCAGAACACCTCCGACCTCACCAGGCAACGTTATACATCTTGCTTTACCGGCGATGAATTTTTCCTGACCGATCATCGCCTCGACGGCCGGCGCATCTTGCCTGGGGTGGCCTATCTGGAAATGGTGCGGGCGGCCGTGGAGCACGCCGTAGGCGATAAGCGCAGCAGCTCTTCCGGTTTCATCCGGTTCGAGGATACGGCGTGGTTGCGCCCCTTCAGCCCGGACGATGGACGGGACGGCGACGTGGCGCGCTTGCACATCGCCCTCTTCCCCGAGCCGTGCACCGCATCCTCCGTCGAGGCCCGCCTACACTATGCAGTCTACCGCGACCCCGAGGGCGAAGAAGAAAGCCTGCTCGCTGAGGGTCACGCCGTGGTGCGACCGGGCATGGAGCCACCCAGCCTGGATCTAAAATCCCTGCAGGCCCGCTGCCCGCAGCCACTCAGCGTTGAACAGTGCTATCAGGGGTTCGCCAACGCCGGCCTCGATTACGGTCCGGCATTCCGTGTTATCGACAGTCTTTTCGTGGGGGCCGATTTGGCTTTGGCCCGACTGTCCCTGTCTGTCTCTGTCAACGATGCTCAGTTCGTACTCCATCCCAGCCTGCTGGATGGGGCCTTGCAGGCGTGCATCGGCCTGCTCGCGGCCGTCGACGACGAGGCGGGGCGGGTCGGCATTGGATTGCCCTTTGCCCTCGACGCGCTGGAGATCTTCGGCGCGTGTACACCGACCATGTGGGCACTGCTCCGTTTCAGCCCTACCACGGCGCCCGTGGCTTCCGTGCGCAAGCTCGACGTCGATCTCTGCGATGAGACCGGCAAGGTGCGCGTCCGCATGCTGGGCTTTTCCACCAAAAGTGCCGACCCCACGCCGCCGCCGGCAGAGCTGTCAACCGAGAATGCTTTGACGCTGACGCCCGTGTGGGACCCCGTGATGCTCGACAAGACGCAACCGGCCTTTCCTGTTGTCGGCGACCGCATCCTGGTCATCGCGCCAGCCAGCGACAACACCCTCCACGAGGCCCTGCAACAGCGCTACCCAGCAGCGAAGACCCTGATCATCGAGGACGGCGCCGCGATCGAAATCATCGCTGCTCACCTGGAAGCGCTGGGGGGCATCGATCACCTCTTCTGGCTTGCCCCGCCTCCGCAAAGACGCCGAGCGATATCTATGGAGGCGCCTCATCAGACGGGGCAGATGCTATTCCCTCTCCCTCCGGGAGAGGGTCAGGGTGAGGGAAGTCATGACGCACTCATACGTGGACAAGAGCACGGGGTCCTACAGCTGTTCCGCATTATCAAAGCCCTGCTCCGCACTGGCTATGGCGACAAGGCTTTCGCCCTCACCGCCATCACCACACGCAGTCTCCCCGTCTGCAAGAGCGATGCAGTAGACCCGACCCACGCTGGAGTCCATGGCCTCATCAGCTCGCTTGCCAAGGAATACCCTCAGTGGCGTGTACGTTGCCTCGACCTGGATGACCTACCCAGCGTGGACGTTGCCAGGCGCGTCGTCGACGATCTGGTCCACCTTGAGTGCGACCCAGAGGGCAACACACGCGCCTACCGCCTGCAGGGAATTGACGCCGGAATCAGCTCGCCTCGTCCCTTGGGAGAGCCCGAGGATGAGGACGCGAGAAGCGCTCGGTTGCAGTCGAAGATGTTGTTGAACTGGCATGCCGGGGAATGGTTCCGCCAACAGCTCTTGCCCCTCACCCTGCCTGCTCGCTCCATGGCCAGCTACGCCCCTTCCGCAGGAGAGGCGAAAGCTGGGGAGCTTCTATCTCCCCCAAGCCACCATTACCGACACGGCGGCGTATACGTGGTGATCGGTGGGGCTGGGGGGATCGGCGAAGTCTGGAGTGCCTACATGCTGCGCCACTATGGGGCGCGCCTCGTCTGGATTGGGCGTCGACCCAAAGACCAAGCCATCCAGGCGAAGCTCGACCGCCTCGCCGAACTGGGGCCACCCCCTCTCTACCTCAGCGCCGACGCCAGCGATCGCCAGGCCTTAGAACAGGCCTACCGGGCCATCAAGCGCCAGTACGACCAGATTCACGGCATCGTGCATGCGGCTATCGTGCTGCTGGACAAAAGCCTGGCCAATATGGACGAAGCCGACTTTCGGGCCGCGCTCGCCGCCAAGGTGGACATCTGCGCGCATATGGCGCAGGTGTTTGCATGCGAACCCCTCGATTTCGTGCTGTTCTTCTCGTCCATGACGGCCTTCTCCAGGGCCGTTGGGCAGAGCAACTACGCCGCCGGCTGCGTCTTCGCGGACGCATTCGCCCGGTACTTGGCCCAGGTCTGGACCAGGCCAGATGGTGGCCCCCTGATCAAGGTCATGAACTGGGGATATTGGGGCACCGTGGGCATCGTCTCCGCCAAGGCTTACCAGGAGCGTATGGCCCGAGCCGGAGTGGGCTCTATCGAGCCGGATGAGGGCATGGCCGCCCTGGATTCCTTGCTCGCCGGACCGGTCGACCAGATGGCGTTCTTGAAAATGCTCCGGGCCATCGACGGCATGGACCGCGCGGCCTCGATCACGGTCTATGGCGAGCCAGCCCCCTCCTGCATCGACAAGATCCAGGCACGGGTAGCAGCAGCCCCCGCATCGCGCCTGGAGACCGCCGATGCCAGCCAGCGGCTCGCCTGCGTGCGGGACACCGTGCTGCATGCTGCTGCGAGCGCCCTTGGCGTGAACGTCGACGAGCTCGATATCGATACCGACCTCACCGAATACGGCTTTGACATCCTGTCGCTCACCCGCTTCGCCGATCTGTTGAACCAGGCACTCAATCTCAGCGATGCCGAGTCCAATAGGCTGTCGCGGGCGCTGACCCCCGACCGGCTGCTGCATGATCGCGATGGCGCTGGCCCAACCCTCCGCAGCCTGGCCGCATACCTCCTGGAGCAATACGCCGACCGATTCGCCACGGCCGTTCCTGTTCCCGCAGCAACGCATGTAACCTTTGAGGCACAACAGGACGACGGGGCGCGCGCGATCGCGGCCCATGCTATGGAGGATTTGGTCTGCAAACTGCTGTGGAGCCAACTCCATCGCCTCGGTTTCTTTAAGAATTCCGATGGGACCTGGCGCCCCGCTGGCTGGCCTAAGCTGTATGAGCGCTGGCTCGAAGAGACTTTGTCCGTCCTGGTCGAGAAGAACTACCTACGCTATGCGAGTGACGACCCAGTCTGCGATCCTTTTGCCGTAGTCAACGGCCCTGGCATTCTGGCGACGTCCAGGGATGTGGAGATGTTCTGGCGAGAGTGGGACCACCGCAAGGAACCCTGGCTGGCCAATCCTGACTACAGGGCGCTGCTCATCCTCCTGGAGACCATGCTGCGCGCCTTGCCGGATATTCTGAGCGGCAAGCGGCTTGCCACCGACGCTATATTCCCCAATTCCTCCATGGAGCTGGTCGAAGCCATTTATCAACACAACACCGTGGCCGACCGCTTCAACGCCATACTCGCCGATGTCATCACTGACTATGTGCGAGCCCGACGGGCTGGGAGCGGGCCCGCGGGCTTGCGTCTCCTCGAGATCGGTGCCGGCACCGGCGGGACCAGCGCCATGGTGTTCCAAAAACTGCACGGGGATGGCTCGGCGTCGTCCTCCTACCGGCAGGACATCCTGGAGTATTGCTACACCGACATCTCCAGAGCCTTCCTCATCCACGCCCAGCAGCAGTACGGCCCCCATTATCCATTCTTGACCTATCGGCTCTTTGACGTGGAAAAACCCATCGCCCAGCAGGGGCTTGAGGCGGGCAGATACGACCTCGTCATCGCGGCCAACGTCCTGCATGCCACCAAGAACATTCGCCGCAGCCTGCGCAATGCCAAGGCCTTGCTCAAACCCAACGGCGTGTTGCTGTTGAATGAGCTGAACGGAAAGTCCTTGTTGACGCATCTTACCTTTGGGCTGCTCGAAGGCTGGTGGCTCTATGAGGATGTGGCCCTACGTCTTCCCGGCTGTCCCGCCCTGAGCCCGGCAAGTTGGCGTTGGGTCTTGGAAGAAGAAGGTTTCCGAGCAGTACGATTCCCCGCCGAGCCCATCCACCAGCTGGGCCAGCAGATCATCGTCGCCGAGAGCGACGGCATCGTCCGCCAAGAGCCGAGAGAGGAGCGGCGTGGAACGCCGACCGCCGCATCATCCCCCGGTTCGCTCCGAGACATAGGGCAGCGTCCGCTCCAGGCCCCTATGCCTGGGGCCCAACCCGAAGCCTCACCAGCCGAGCAACTCACCCCCCAACAGTTACGGGAGAAGAGCACGGCCTTGGTGTGTGCGCTGGTCGGGGAAACCCTCAAAATCCCCGCCGCTGAAATCGACCCCAAGGCGCCACTGGAAGCCTATGGCATCGACTCGATCCTGGTGGTCAGGCTCGCCAACCGTTTTCGCCAGATCTTCGATCGCATCACCAGCACGCTGTTCTTCGAGTATCAGACCATCGACGCCCTGGTCAGCCACTTGCTGGAAACGCAAAAGGAAGCCCTAACAGCCTTAGTCGGCGTCGAGCCACGAGCAGCCGTCCAGGCTGTGGCAAGCCCTCCCAACGCTGGGCGTTTTTTCTCCGGTGATCAAGGGGCATCCGAGGGCGGGACTTCCATGGACCTCGCGCCCTCCGCGACACCGTTCACGCAAGTGGACGGACGGCCGGTCCCATGCCAGGATGTGGCGATCATCGGATTGGCCGGGCGCTATCCCGGCGCGGCGGATTGGCGCGCATTCTGGCAGAATCTCAAGGATGGACGGCATTGCATTTGCGAGATTCCTGGCGAACGTTGGGATTGGCGCGCCTATTTTGACGAGGAGAAGGGCAAACCGGGGTTCATGTACACCAAATGGGGCGGCTTTCTCGAGGACATCGACAAATTCGATCCCCTCTTCTTCCATATCTCACCCAAAGCCGCCGCAAGCCTGGATCCTCAGGCGCGGCTCTTCTTGGAAATCGCCTACGCCACCATCGAGGACGCCGGCTACACGCCCGCAACGCTCAGCACGGACAATAGGGTTGGGGTCTTCGTCGGCGTGATGAACAGCACGTACACCCGGTATACCACTTTCTACTCCATCGCCAACCTCGTATCCTATCATCTGAACTTTCAAGGACCCAGCCTGGCCGTCGACTCGGCCTGTTCCGCCTCGCTCACCGCCATTCATCTGGCCGTCGAGAGCATCGCCGCGGGTACTAGTGAGGTCGCCATCGCTGGCGGCGTCAACCTGATCGTCCATCCCATCCACTACCAGGGGCTTGCCGCAGCGACCATGCTGTCGCCTGGCGATCAGTGCCGAGCCTTCGGCGCTGGCGCCGATGGGTTTGTCGTCGGCGAGGGTGTGGGCGCCGTGCTGTTAAAACCCCTGCACAGAGCTGTGGCCGATCGTGATCACATCTACGGCATTATTAAAGGCAGCATGATCAACGCCGGTGGCAAGACCAACGGCTACACCGTGCCGAATCCCATGGCCCAGGCCCGGCTGATCGCCGATGCCTTGCGGCGGGCGAAGGTGCCAGCCCGCTCCATCAGCTACATCGAAGCCCATGGCACCGGCACGGCCTTGGGCGACCCCCTTGAGATCGCCGGCCTGACGCGGGCCTTTCGTGAGGCCGACCACGAAGACCCCGTGCACGGTCGGGACCGACAGTTCTGTGCCATCGGCTCGGTCAAGTCGAACATCGGCCATTGCGAGAGCGCCGCCGGCATCGCCGGCCTGACCAAGGTGCTGCTGCAGCTCAAGCATCAACAGTTGGTGCCGTCTCTGCACGCCGAGGTTGCCAATCCTGAGATCGATTTCGAGCAGACTCCCTTTGTCCTCCAACGGCAGTTGATGCCGTGGGTGCGGCCGCGGGTCGACGGCGTGGAATACCCACGGCGAGCCGGCATCTCTTCCTTCGGTGCGGGTGGTGCGAACGCTCATCTAGTGATTGAGGAATACGTGGCGCCGCATCGACCCGCCGTCGCCGGCGCGCAGCCGCCTGTCATCATCGTGTTGTCCGCGAAAGACGAATCGCGGCTGAGGGCTTGTGCCCGACAGCTGCTACAGTTTATCCAGGCAGGCGAGCACGACCTCGTGGATGTGGCCTACGCACTCCAGGTCGGCCGGGTGGCCATGGAGGAACGGCTGGCCATGGTCGTAAGGACGTGGGCTGAGCTCGAAACGGCGCTAGCGGCCTTCCTCGAAGGGCGGTCCGGCGCCAGCGGGCTCTACCGCGGTCAGCTTAGGCATCGCGACGACGCCTTGACGGCGTTCGCCGCTGACGAGGAGCTGCACGAGGCCGTCGAGAACTGGATGCGGCGCGGCAAATATAACCGGCTGCTGGAGCTATGGGTGAAGGGCCTTGAGGTGGATTGGCATCGCCTCTACGCAGAGCCCAATCCTTACGGAAGGATGCCGTGCCGCGTCAGCTTGCCCACCTATCCCTTTGCGCGAGAACGCTATTGGGCGCCCGACGCCGACACGGTGCTGCATAGCGCATCCGATCATGCCGTTTCTGCCACACAGCCCTCTACTCCTGCAGAGTCCATCGAAGGAGGGCTCTTCGGGCATGACACGGGCCCTGCCAGCTTTGCCTATCCTACATCGGGCGAGGGCCAGGGTGACGGCCTCGCCCGGCAGTCCGCCGTTACCCGGCTCGAGCACGTGACTGCGGTTTTGCTCGAATTTTTGTCCAAGGCGCTCGACATTGCCCCGGAAAGCATCGATGTGCGCCAGCCCTTTTCCGATTATGGGCTCGACTCGATTCTGGGCGTCAGCTTCGTCAAGAACGTCAACAACGCGCTGGGGCTCTCCCTCAATACGGCGCTGATTTTCGATTACACCTCGGTCGAGCGCCTTGCCACGCACCTGGTCGAGGCCTATGGGGACTACATCAAGACCGACTCGCCGGCGCCAGCCGCTAGACCAACGGCAGCCCCGGTCACCCAATCTACTGTCGCAGCCGCCCCCTTCGAGGATCTCACAAGAGTAGGTGTTTGCGATGATACTAACCCTGGTGTTTGTCTCCCTCTCCCCCCGGGAGAGGGCGGGGGTGAGGGACCGGGGGCGCAACACCGAGCTGGGGCTATCGCCGTCATCGGCATGTCCGGCCAGTTTCCCGACGCGCGTGACGTGGAAACCTTCTGGCACAACCTCATCCAAGGCAAGCACGGCGTGCACGAGCTGCCGTCTCACTATCTCGACCAAGAGAACTATTTCAGTCCCGAGCGGCGCGCTGGCAAAACTTACTGTAAGTGGGGCGGCATCCTAGAGGAACGGGCCTGTTTCGATCCGCTCTTCTTCAACATCTCTCCCTGGGAAGCGGAATCCATGAGCCCCCACCAGCGCCTCATTCTCCAGGAGGGGTGGAAGAGCTTAGAGGATGCCGGCTACAACCCCAGACAGCTGGCCAATACTCGTGTGGGCATCTTCATCGGCGCCGAGCCCAGCGGCTTCGCGCACCAGACCTTTACCGGTTCCTCCGACGCCATCGTGGCCTCGCGCTTGGCCTACTACCTCAACCTGAAGGGGCCCGCCATAGTGGTGAACACCGGCTGCTCCTCTTCCGCTGTGGCCATCCACCTCGCTTGCGAGAGCCTCCGCAACGGCGAGTCCAGCATGGCGCTGGCTGGGGGGGTATTCGCTGCCATCGGTGCGGGTATGTTGATCGGATTGGCCCAGACCGACATGCTCAGCCCCAGCGGCACCTGCCACAGCTTCGATCAGGCCGCCGATGGCACCGTGTTTTCCGAGGGCGTTGGCATGGTCGTCCTGAAACGGCTAGAGGATGCCATGGGGGCGGGAGATCCCATCTATGGGGTGATCGAAGGCTCCGGCATCAACCAGGATGGCGCTAGCAATGGCCTCACCGCGCCGAATGGCTTGGCCCAAGAGCAGCTGATCGTCGACGTCTACCGCCGCTTCGGCATCGATCCCGAGCACATCAGCTATGTCGAAGCCCACGGCACCGGCACCAAGTTGGGCGACCCTGTGGAGGCCAATGCCTTGGTGCGTGCTTTCCGCCGCTTCACCGATAAGCGCCATTACTGCGCCGTCGGCAGCGTCAAGGCCCACATCGGCCATACGGGCGCCAGCGCCGGGGTGATCGCCCTGATCAAGGTCCTCCTCTGCATGAAGCATCACCAATTGCCGGGGCTGCTCCATTTCGAGGCGCTGAACCCCCTCATCGAATTCGAGGGTTCGGCCTTCTACATTAATACTCATCCGATGGACTGGTATTCTGCAGACGGCGCCCCCCTGATGGCGGCCGTGAACTCCTTTGGCCATAGCGGTACCAATGTCCATTTGGTGGTGCGGGAGTTCGTCGCCGAGCCCCGCGAGCCATCCGCCAATGCCCCCGAGTTGGTGCCGCTGTCGGCGCGCACAGAAGAGGCTCTGCTGGCATACGTGGCAAAGCTGCAAACCTTCCTCGAGGGACACGGATCGCATGATCCCCTTGTCCTGGCCGATGTGGCCCATACTCTGCAGGTGGGGCGCGAGGCCATGCAAGAGCGAGTGGCGTTCCTGGTACGTGATATCTCGGAGCTGATCGCGCACCTAGATGCCTTCAGACGTGGCGAGTTGGGACTACACACCAGCAGTTCATCTCCTCCGGAACCTTGCCCCATCGAGAGCATAGACACTGAGGTAGCATCATCTCTCCCACCGGGAGAGGGCTGGGGTGAGGGGAGCGATGCCCGTCGGAGACTTTTCGAACCGCCCTCACCCTCGCCCTCTCCCAGGGGGAGAGGGGACAATGGGTGCCTCCCAGAGCCTAGCACACAGAACTCAGGCCGCTGTTGGCGGGGGTCTGTAGCGCCCAGTGAAAAATCCCTCGCGCGTCGAGGTGAGGATGCCGCTGAGCCGATCGCCCCCTGGCTCGCGCAGGGAGAGCTGCACAAGGTGGCCGAGCTATGGTGTGAAGGCGTCGCCGTGGACTGGGCGGCGTTGCAGCTCACCGGGCCGCGCCGCCGTATCCACCTACCGGTCTATCCTTTTGCGAAAGAGGTGTACTGGCCAGCGCCCGCGAACAGCTCGTCGGCCGCTGAGGCGAATGGTGGACGAAGCGTACTGCATCCGCTGCTGCACGAAAACACCTCCGACCTGGCGGAACAGCGTTTCACCTCGCGCTTCCATGGCGACGAGTTCTTCCTGGCCGACCATCGTGTGCGCGGTCGCTGCACTTTGCCAGCCGTGGCCTACCTGGAAATGGCGCGCGCTGCCGTGTGCCGTGCCACAGGCGTTGACGCGGCTGGCGAGGCTGAGGTGCCGGGGCTGATGCTCAAAGACATCGCTTGGATGCGCCCCATCGTTGTTGATGAGGCCGACCTCGACGTCCATATCCGGCTCCTCCCTGAGCGCGACGGCCAAATCCGCTTCGAGATCTATACGGATGCCGGTGGAAATGGGGACGCCCCGACCATCCATGCTCAAGGCACAGCCGTGCTCATCGAACCTCAGTTGCTCCCCGACTTGGATCTCATCCGGCTGCGCAGCGAATGCGACCGGATCAGCCTCGATGCCGCCCAATGTTACCAAGCCTTCAACCGAGTGGGCCTCGACTATGGCCCGGCCTTCCAGGCCATTGAAGCGGTCTACGTCGGGGACTCCAAGGTGCTGGCGAAATTGCGTCTGCCGGCGTGTGTTCCCCCGACAGGGGCTGGCGACCTGATCTTGCATCCCAGCCTCATGGACGCTGCCTTACAGGCCACCCTCGGGTTGTCGTTCCTCGGCGGCGATCACAGTGTGTCCAGCGGCGACCTCAAAACCGCCATGCCCTTCGCCCTTGGAGCACTGGAAATGTATGGCCCCTGTGCGGCCACGATGTGGGCTCTGATCCGCTACGCCGGAGGCAGCCATGGCGGCGACACAGTCCAGAAAATCGATCTCGACCTCTGCGATGAGCACGGCAAAGTCCTCATCCGCCTCCGAGAATTTTCCGCCCGTGCCTTGGAAGGGGAGCCGGTAGCCGAAATCACCCCGGTCGGCAATATCCTGCTCGCGCCCGTCTGGAAGCCGGTCACGCCTGAGCTGCGCCCGCATACCCCCAAAGCGACCCCGCGCCTCTTGATCGTCGGCGGCAGCCGCGAGCAGCAGCAGGCGATCCGCGACCTCTACCCAGAGGCGCGCGACATCGTGCTCCGGCGTGACATCGCGGAGATCGGGGCCCAGTTGGATGCGCTGGGAAGCATAGACCACATCGTCTGGATCGCTCCCGCTCAGCCTTCGCCGCCGGATGAGTCGTCGCCAAACGGGCGGGGTCGTAGGCCATACGCGGCCCTCATCGAAGACCAAGAAGCGGGGGTGCTGCAGCTCTTCAGGCTGATCAAGGCCCTGCTGTCGCACGGCTATGGCGACCGCCAGCTGAGCTGGACCGTGATTACCACGGACGCGGTGGCCGTGCGCGGACAAGATGCGGTCAGCGCCGCCCATGCCGCCGTCCACGGACTGGTGGGCAGCATGGCCAAGGAATACCCTCATTGGCCGGTCCGGCTCGTGGACCTCGATGCCGCGGCGCCCTGGCCATGGCGTGAGCTGTTCGCCCTCCCCGCTGACCGTAACGGCGATGCCTGGGTCCAGCGTCGCGGGGAGTGGTTCCGTCAGGAACTCCTCCCGGTGCGCCAGTGGCCGCTAGGCGAGTCGAAGCTCTACCGTCCTGGGGGCGTTTACGTCGTCATCGGCGGGGCCGGCGGCATTGGCAAGGCTTGGAGCCGGCATATAGTACGCGAGCACGGCGCGCAGCTCGTCTGGATCGGCAGGCGTGCCGAGGACGACGCCATTCGCGCCGATCTTGACGCTTTGGGAGCCATTGGCCCGCGACCGCTCTACATTCAGGCCGACGCACGAGACCGAGCCGCGTTACAAGCCGCAGGTGAGCGGGTCAAGGCCGCGTATGGCCACGTCCATGGTGTCGTTCACTCCGCCATCGTCCTGCTCGATCGAACCTTGGAGAACATGGATGAGGCGCGCTTCCGCACCGCGCTCTCCACCAAAGTGGACATCAGCGTGCGCCTCGCCGAGGTCTTCGCCGCCGAGCCCCTGGACTTCGTGCTCTTCTTCTCCGCCGTCCAGAGCTTTCTCAAAGCGCCGGGCCAGAGCAATTACGCTGCCGGCTGTACCTTCCAGGATGCCTTTGCCCAGCAACTCCGCCGGGCCTGGTCCTGTCCCGTAAAAGTCATCAACTGGGGCTATTGGGGTAGCATCGGTGTCGTCAGCGATGCCTTCTATCGCGAGCGCATGGCCGCCGTCGGCATCGATTCCATCGAGCCCGCGGATGGCATGGCCGCCCTAGAGACGCTCTTCAACGGTCCGCTGCACCAACTGGCCTTGGTGAAAACCCTCAAGCCCGAAGCCATGCAGGCCACAGAGCTGGTCAACTTGGACGCGTGCCTCTCCGTCTATCCAGACAGCGTATGCGTCGAGGTGGAAGCCCTGCGAGCCTATCTACCCGGGAGCTATCCCCAACTGGAACGGATCAAGGCACATGGCGTGCCGCAGCGCGACGGCATGGATGAACTACTGATCCCATTGCTCTGGGGCAGCCTGCAATCGTTAGGTCTGTCCCGTGACGGACAGGTGGTGGTGGACGGCGACGGCTCATGGCCCACGGCCGCCGGTCTGCTCAACACCTACGCACGCTGGTGGGCGGAAACCGTGCGCATCCTGGAGGGCGCGGGTTACCTGCGGCGTCACGGCAAACGCCTCACCATCAATGATCCTGCACCGATCGATGTCGACGCCGTGTGGCGCCAATGGGAGGAGCGCAAACAGGAATGGCTGGAGGATCCCGAGCAGAAGGCGCCGGTCGTCCTGGTCGAACGCTGCCTGCGCGCCCTACCAGAGATCCTCACCGGCAAACGCAGCCCCACCGATATCATGTTCCCCAACGGCTCGATGGAGCTGGTGGAGGGTATCTATCAGGGCAACGTGGTGGCCGACTACTTTAACGACATCCTCGGTGATGTCGTGGTGGCCTACATCCGCGAGCGCCTGGCTCGGGACGGTGCGCCAGGAGGCATACGCATCCTCGAGATCGGCGCGGGCACTGGCGCGACAACCGCGGCGGTCCTGCCAAAACTCGAGCCATACCGGGTCCACCTCCGCGAGTACTGCTATAGCGATATCTCTAAGGCCTTCCTGCTGCATGCCCAACGGGAATATGCGCCCGGGCGTCCCTTCCTCGCGCTGAAGCTCTTCGATGTGGAACAGCCCATCGCCGCGCAGGGCATCGCAGCGGGCGCCTACGACTTGGCCATCGCCACCAACGTCTTACACGCCACCAAGAATATCCGCCGTACGCTAGCCAACGCCAAGGCGGCGCTGCGCAAAGGCGGCCTGCTCCTGCTCAACGAGCTGAATCGCAGCGCCCTCTTCGTCCACCTCACTTTCGGCCTGCTCGAGGGCTGGTGGCGTTATGAGGATGGCGCATTGCGTCTTCCGGGCTGCCCGGGGCTCGCCCCGGAAACCTGGGCGCGGGTGCTCAGGGAGGAGGGCTTTCCTAAGCTGCTTTTCCCAGCGGAGGCCAGGCATGGGTTGGGCCAACACATCATCGTGGCCCAAAGCGACGGCATCGTCCAGCAGGAAGGGGGGGAGCACCCAGCCGTTGCCGGAACCGCCACAGCAGATTCCCTCTCCTCCCGGGAAAGGGCCAGGGCCCAGGGGGATTTGAAAGTAGTGCGAACCAGTGATGTGGCAGATTCCCTCTCCCTCCGGGAGAGGGCCAGGGTGAGGGAAGCCGGGCGGGAGGCTGGCCCCCCAATTACCTCAGACGACGTCCATGCCATCGATCACGAGCTCCTACGCGACAAAAGCACCGCCTTGCTCAAACGCATGGTCGCCGAAACGCTCAACATGTCCCCGCGCCAAATCGACTCCACGCTTTCGCTGGAAGAGTACGGCATCGATTCGATCCTCGCCATTCGCCTGGCCAATGCCTTCCGGGAAGTCTTCGATCAGGTCAGCAGCACGCTGTTTTTCGAGGTCCAGACCATCGACGCCCTAGTCGACCACTTCATGACGACGCAACGGGAAACCCTCATCCGACTGGTCGGTCTCGAGCAACCGCGCATGGGGGCCATGGAGGGAAATCGCACGCCGGCTGCAACCATCACAGAGCAGACTCGCTCCACCCCGGCGCCACGACCGCGCCAGTTCAACGCCGCGCGCCGCTTCGCTTGGGCCGCGACAAGAGTACCCGACGAGCTCGGCTCCGGCTCGGTAGTCACGTCGCGCCGCGCCGTCTTCAGCGTGCAGGATATCGCCGTCATCGGCCTGAGCGGCCGTTACCCCAGGGCACGAGATGTGGGAGAATTTTGGCAGCGCCTCAGGGCCGGCACCAACTGCGTCGGCGAAATCCCGCCCGACCGCTGGGATTGGCGCCGGTTCTATGACGCCGAAAAAGGCAAGCCGGGCACGAGCTACAGCCGATGGGGTGGCTTCCTCGACGATGTGGATATGTTTGACCCGCTGTTCTTCCAGATCTCACCCCGCGAGGCCGAGGGCATGGATCCGCAAGAGCGCCTGTTCCTCGAGACCGCCTACGCCTGCATCGAGGATGCCGGTTACACGCCAGCGACCCTGTGCTCGAGCCGCAAGGTCGGTGTTTTCGTCGGCGTTATGCACGGCACCTATTCGCGTCAGCCCAGCCATTGGTCTATCGCCAATCGCGTGTCCTACCTCTTCGATTTCCACGGCCCCAGCCTGGCGGTGAACTCCGCCTGCTCGGCCTCCCTCACCGCCATCCACCTGGCCCTCGAAAGTCTTTACGCTGGCACCAGCGATTGCGCCATCGCCGGCGGGGTCAACCTCATCCTCAATCCCATCCAGTATCTCACCCTGGCGAGCATGTCCGTGCTCTCTGCCGGTGGAACGTGCCGCGTGTTCGGCGCCGGTGCCGACGGCCTCGTGGCCGGCGAAGGTGTCGGGGCGGTGCTCTTAAAGCCCTTGGACAAAGCCATCGCCGATGGCGATCACATTTACGGTGTGCTCAAGGGCAGCATGGTCAACGCCGGTGGCAAGACCAACGGCTACACCGTGCCCAATCCCAAAGCCCAGGCTCAGTTGGTGGCGGAGGCCCTCGACCGCGCCGGTGTGCGTGCAGAAAGCGTCAGTTACATCGAGGCGCATGGCACGGGTACGGCGCTGGGCGACCCTATCGAGATCGCTGGTCTGACGCAGGCCTTTGAACGTCAGACCCAGAGGAAACAGTTTTGCGCCATCGGCTCGGTCAAATCGAATATCGGCCACTGTGAAAGCGCCGCCGGCATCGCCGGGCTGACTAAGGTGCTGCTGCAAATGCAGCATGGCGAACTGGTGCCGTCCCTGCATGCCGAAGTGGCCAATCCCCACATCGACTTCAGCAACACCCCATTCGTGCTGCAACGCAAGCTGAGCGTGTGGAATCGGCCCGTCGTGGCAAGCGCGGGGGATGGCGAGCGGGAACTGCCGAGGATCGCCGGCATCTCGTCGTTCGGCGCGGGCGGGGCCAACGCCCATCTGGTGGTCGAGGAGTACCGTGCCCCCGAAGCGATCGCGACCGACTCCGCAACGCCGTGCGTCATCGTCTTGTCGGCGCGCGATGAGGATCGCCTCAAGCAGGTTGCCGCCAATCTGCACCGTGCGCTGTGTGATGGCACCGTGACCCGTGATCTGGCTGCAATCGCCTACACACTGCAGGTGGGGCGGGAGGCGATGGACGAACGCCTCGCCTTCATGGCTAGTTCGCTAGACGAGCTGAAGGCTGGGTTGCAGGCCTTCCTCAACGAAGAGGAGCGCCATGGGCTGACGCTGTATCGCGGCCAGGTCAACCGCCAGAAGGAGACGTTGGCTGTACTTGCGGCGGACGAGGATATGGCCAGCGCCATCGATGCATGGATCGCCAAGGGGAAATACGAAAAGCTGCTAGAGCTTTGGGTGCAAGGCCTAAAGGTCGATTGGCACAAGCTCTATTCTGCATCAGGATCGGGGCGCCGGCGACCCCATCGCACCAGCTTGCCGACCTACCCGTTCGCCAGACAACGCTACTGGCTCGAGGACCTCGATCTCGTGCCTGCGGCGCAAGATGGCTCTGGCCAGGTGCCGGGATCCGCATCGGCGCACAGCGACCCGGCTGCCACCGCCCCTGACGCCACACAGACGTATATGCTCATCCCAGCATGGCATGCCGTGCCCACCGAGGAGCGAGGCGACGATCCCTCACCGGACGATCGGGTTCTGATCGTCGGCGGCACCGAAGACCAGCGTGTCGTGCTGCGCCGCATCTACTCTGAAGCGAACATGCTCGACCTGCGTGAAGGCGATACGATCGAGACCATTGCGACGCAGCTCGTCGATCTGGAGCCGATCCGTCACATCCTCGTCCTAGCGCCCGAACACGACATGGTTTCTCCGGCGGATGAGGCTCTGATCCGGGAGCAGGAACGCGGTGTGCTTTTGATTTTCAGGCTGATCAAAGCCCTGCTGGCGCGCGGATACGGCGGCCGTGACCTGGATTGGACCCTGATCACGATCCGAGCCCAAGCCGTGCACGTCCGCGACCTCGTCGCTCCGGCCCATGCCACCCTGCACGGCTTGGCTGGCAGCATGGCCAAGGAATATCCCCATTGGCGCACCCGTCTGGTCGATCTGGAGAGCGCTGCGGAGTGGGGCTTGCCAGATCGCCCCTCGCCCGTCATACATCAGCTGCTGCGCCTGCCGCCGGACAGCGCCGGCAATGCCTGGGCCTACCGGGGTGGCGAGTGGTTCCGCCAGGAGCTGATCCCCGCGCGCGATCTCGCTGTGGAGGGTCAGGTCTATCGCAAAAACGGCGTCTACGTGGTCATCGGCGGAGCCGGCGGACTTGGCACGGTTTGGAGTCGATTGATGATCGAACGATACGGCGCCCACATCGTGTGGATCGGCCGGCGACCCAAGGATGCCGAGATCCAGGCGAAGCTGGACGACCTCGCACGGCTCGGGCCGCCGCCGCTCTATTTCAGCGCCGACGCCAGCGACCGTCTGGCCCTGCAACGGGCCTACGCCGAGATCAAGCGCCGCTATTCCCGCATCCATGGTGTGATCCATGCGGCGATCGTTCTCCAAGACAAAGGCTTAGCCGGTATGGATGAAGCGCGCTTTCGCGCCGGGCTGGCGGCCAAGGTCGATGTATGTGTCAGGCTGGCCCAGGTGTTTGCACACGAAGACTTAGATTTCACGCTGTTTTTCTCATCGGCACAGTCTTTCGCCAAATCGCCAGGCCAAAGCAATTACGCCGCCGGCTGCACCTTTAAGGACGCCTTTGCCAAGGCCCTAGCGCGCCACTGGCACGGCCGCGTGAAAGTCATGAATTGGGGCTATTGGGGCCGTGCCGGCATCGTCTCCTCGCCGGAATACCAGGAGCGCATGCAACAGGCAGGCATCGGCTCCATCGAGCCAGAAGAGGGGATGGCAGCCCTGAACAACCTGCTCAACGGACCGGTGGACCAAATAGTCTTGCTGAAGGCCGCCAACGTGGCGGTTGGAACGCCTTAGAGGGGTTTGTAGGATAGTGTCTGGAGGGATTAGGCTGAAGGTCTTCTTGATGCTCTTATCAGTCCCTCATCATGCCCGCACCCGCAGGGGATAACGGCCAGGTTAAGCTGCGAGGAGGTACCAGTGTTCCCTCTCCCTCCGGGAGAGGGTTAGGGTAAGGGCAGTTCCAAAAGCCTCTCACAGGCTTGGCATCTCTCACCCCGGTCCTCTCCCGGAGGGAGAGGGGGCGTTAACTTAGGGCGTATGCCCCTGCAGGCAGAGGGGGAACAGTGCATGGGCAGGCGTGTTTTGTGGGCTTGGGAGTGACGGCATGCACGATATCTTGCGCATCAACACGACAGCATGGCTGACCAGCTATCCTGAGAGGATTCCCTCTTGTATCGGGCAAGTGCCGCAACGGCTCCCAGCGCGGGATGCCGAACTCGCCTCCTTGCATTCGACGGTGACCCTAGAGCACAGCGCCGCCATGGAGGAACTGCTGCGCCAATGGCTCTGGGGTTGTTTGCAGGCGGTGGGGCTTTTCCGCGACCGGACGCCTATTGCCGTGCACCCAACAACCGGTGTGCCGCTGATCGACGCCGGTGTCCTGCCCCTCTACGATCGCTGGTTGGCCAGAACGCTGGACGTGCTGAAGGAGTTTTGTCAGCGGCACGGCGACTCCATTACCGCCTTGGACCCGTCTCCAGTGGACTTGGAGGCCTGCTGGCGGGCGTGGAACGAACAGAAGACGGCGTGGACGCAGGGTCACAGCAACCAACCGCTGATCGTGCTGGTGGAGGCCTGTATGCGCGCGCTGCCGGAGATTCTCACCGGCAGGCGACTGGCCACGGAGGTGATCTTCCCGGATGCCTCCATGCACCTGGTGGAAGGCGTCTACCAAGGGAACGCCGGCGCAGATTTTTTCAATGGCGTCCTCGCCGACACGGCTGTGGCCTACGTATGCGAACGCCTGGCTCGAAACCCGACTGCGGAGATTCGTATTCTCGAAATCGGCGCTGGCACCGGTGGCACCACCGCCAGCGTTTTGCCTGCCTTAGTCCCCTTCAAAGATCACATCCGGGAATACTGCTATACCGACATCTCAAAGGCCTTCCTGATGCACGCGGCGGAACACTACGCGCCGGAGCATGCCTACCTGACGACACGCCTCTTCGATGTGTCGCAGCCCATCGACGGACAGGGCATCGACGCCGATCGTTACGACCTGGCCATCGCGGCTAATGTCCTGCACGCCACCCGAAACATTCGTCATGCCCTGCGCAATGCCAAGGCAGTCCTCAAGAAAAACGGTCTCCTCCTGCTCAACGAATTGCATGACGTACCGCTGCTGGTGCACCTGACCTTCGGCCTGTTGGAGGGCTGGTGGCTGGACGAAGACCCTGCCCTGCGCATGCCGGGAAATCCTGGGTTGGCGCCGCACACCTGGCAACGGGTCCTGGAAGAGGTGGGGTTTCGCTCCGTTTGGTTCCCGGCCGAGGCAGCGCACGATCTAGGACAGCAGATCATCGTGGCGGAAAGCGATGGCGTCGTCCGCCAGAGGCATGCCGCCTCCACGTCCAGGCCTTCCACTGCAAGCACGCTACGGACGACCACAAGCTTACCCCCACCCGAACCCTCCCCCATCGAGGGTATAGGCGCCCGATTAAGCTGTGAGGAGCACCGATTGTCCCCTCTCCCCCTGGGAGAGGGCGAGGGTGATGGCGGGAGAGGGAGCCTTCACTTGGCACCTATGTCCCTCAAGGGGGAGCGACCGTTGCCCCCCCCTGGTGAGCCTCTTAAGGGGGAGGACCTGCTGAAGGGAGGACCTAACCGGAGGCCCGAACCTGGTGCTCCGCACGTCGCCGACTTCGTGACTGCCGCCATCCTGCAATGCCTCGCGCAATCTCTCAAGATCTCCGTCGACTGCATCGATCGGGGCAAGCCCTTCTCGGATTATGGCTTGGACTCCATCCTCGGTGTCAGCTTCGTCAAACAGCTAAACGACCGTCTCGGGATCGATCTTCATACCGCCATCGTCTTCGACCACACCTCGGTGAGCCGGTTAGCACGCCATGTGGTCCAGGTGTATGGCGACCGCATCAGGGTTATGCAGGAGACGCCGCCGGAGGGGCGCCACGTAGTGCGCCCGATCAGCTCGCATTTGACTCAAGAACTGCCGCCGACCTCCTGGGAGGGGGATCGCCAGCGGCGCCGCACTGCGGCAGTGTATCGGCACCGGGACGCAATGGGCGAGTCTGGAGGCATCGCGGTCATCGGCATGTCCGGGCAGTTTCCCGGCGCCGCCGACGTGGATACCTTCTGGCACAACCTCATCAACGGTGTGGATGGGGTTGGCGAGCTGCCCAGCCACTACCTCAACCAGAACCTTTACTACAGCCCCCGCAAGCAACCTGGCAAAACCTACTGCCGCTGGGGTGGAATCCTCGCCGAGCGCAACTGCTTCGACCCCCTCTTCTTCAGCATCTCACCACGTGAAGCCGAGTCCATGAGCCCACACCAGCGCCTCATCCTCCAGGAAAGCTGGAAGAGCCTTGAGGATGCGGGATACAACCCCAAGAGCCTCGCCGACACTGCGGTCGGCGTGTTCGTGGGCGCCGAACCCAGCGGCTACTTCCACGAATCCTTCACCGGCTCGTCCGACGCCATCGTGGCCTCACGGCTATCGTATTACCTCGACCTCAAAGGGCCCGCCATGGTGATCAACACTGGCTGTTCCTCCTCTGGTGTGGCCCTGCACTTAGCCTGTGAGAGCCTGCGGCATGGCGAATCGAAGCTGGCGCTGGCGGGCGGGGTATTTGCCGCGCTGCAACCAAACATGCTCATCGGCCTGTCCGGCATCGACATGCTCAGCCCCACCGGCCGGTGTCATACCTTTGACAAGGCGGCTGACGGGACCGTCTTCTCCGAAGGCGTCGGCATGGTGGTGTTAAAGCGGCTCGAGGATGCCGTGGCCGACGGCGACGCAATTTACGGCGTGATCCGCGGCTCTGGCGTCAATCAGGACGGAGCCAGCAATGGCATCACCGCGCCCAGCGGCGCGGCTCAGGAGGCCCTGATCACCTCGGTGTATGAACGCTTCGGCATCGATCCCAACCGCATCGGCTATGTCGAGGCCCACGGCACTGGGACCAAACTGGGCGATCCCGTAGAGGCCAACGCCTTAGTGCGCGCCTTCCGCCGTTTTACTGCTCGGAGTCATTACTGTGCCGTGGGCAGCGCCAAAGCCCATATCGGCCACACAGCAGCTAGCGCCGGCGTGATTGGCCTCATCAAGGTGCTGTTGTCCTTGAAACATCACTGCCTACCAGGGCTACTGCACTTCCACGAGTTGAACCCGTTGATCGACCTCGATGGCTCACCGTTTTACGTCAATGCGCGGGCCTGTGAGTGGCGTTCCACTGACGGGACCCCTCTAATGGCGGCCATCAATTCCTTCGGCCACAGCGGCACGAACACCCATTTAGTCGTCGAAGAATACAGCGCCGAGCCGCAAGCACACGGCCTCTACAAGGAGCGCCCCGTGCTTGTGCCTCTCTCCGCCCAAACCGAGGAGACGTTAGGCGCCTATGCCGCCAAATTGGCCCGCTTTCTTCAACCGATCGCCGCCCTGACACCGGTCTTCAGCAGCAAGACCCACTTACAGCGGGAGCTCACCGGCATGGTAGCCGACATCTTAACGGTTGCCTCGCGGGACATCGATCCGGACTTCCCGTTGGCCGATTACGGCATGGAGCCCGCCCATGTAGCCAAATTGCGCGAGCGACTCCGCGAGGGCTGGCAGGTCGATGCCGACCTCAATGCACTGACCCGCTGTGTCTCGCTCGCGGAGATGGTCGACTACCTGGGGACTCAGCATGGCGTCATCTTTGAAGATCGGCATGGCACCGACATGCTGGCGGAGATGACGCCCGCCATCGATTTGGAAGCCCTGGCGTATACGCTGCAGGTCGGGCGTGAGGCGATGCGATACCGCGTCGTCTTCCTGGTGCGCGATGTCGCCGAGCTGTATGAGTGTTTGACGGCCTTTGCGGATGGGGCCACGGTCAGCGAGGGATGCTGGCGTGGTGACGTACCGCAGGGGAAACGGGCTGAGCCCCTCGCTGCTGACGAGGAAAGCCGGAAACATGTCGCACGCTGGATCAGCGAGGGCAAACTCGACAAGGTCGCCGAGGCATGGGCGCGGGGCGATACGGTCGACTGGCAGCTGCTGTACGGGGAGGAGCGGCCACCGCGCCTCCACCTGCCGACCTATCCCTTCGCCCGCGAGCGTTATGATGCCGCCGAGAAACTCGCTGCCGAGGCCGAGGCGCGAGCCCTTGCCCGCTTGAACGTTGAGAACACTGGCGAGCCCAACGCCCGTAGGGCCTCGCCCACCACGGTGGAGGTTGCCCAACCCAGTGAGGTCATGAGCTTTGAAGAGGTCTGGGAGGAGCAGCCCACGGCCCCAGCACAGGTTCGGCCGCGAACCGTGGTCTGTTTCCTCTCGGATCCGACCCAGCAGCGCGCGCTAAGTGACCTAGTCCACCGGCAGGCGCCGGACGCTCGTCTCTTTTTTATCATACGTGATGATGGCGCACGCGATCAGGGCCGGCGCGTCGCATCCGACACCGCGGTGTTGCGCGTTAATCCCCTCGAACAAACCTCCTATGTCGAAGCCTTTCAGCGTTTACGGACGGATCATTCTGACGTGGATGCGGTGCTCTACCTCTGGGCTGTCGAGGACAGGGCCTTGGTGCGCAACCCGGCTGCCATCGTTTATATGCTGCAAGCCATGGCCGCGACAAGGCTCCCCATCGGGCGCATCCTGCTGGCCGGATGCTGTGAGCCCGATGCGCTTGATCGTTGCTACCTAGAAGCTTGGATCGGTTTCGAACGGTCGCTCAACCTCGTGCTGCCGAACACGCCGGTGGCCGTGATCGTCGACGAAAGCGAACACCGCCCCGCCGCCTGGCTGCAGCCGCTCTGGGCGGAGCTGACCAGTGCCACGCCGCAAAGCGTTCTGTACCGAAATGGCAAGCGCCACGTCTGCCGCATCCGACCCACCGCCCTCGTCGCCAACGGCACTGCCCTGCGCATGGGCGGGACTTACCTGATCACTGGTGGGTGCGGTCGGTTGGGCCTATCGCTCGCACGTCATCTGGCCGAGACCAAAGCTGCCAACCTAATCCTCACGGGTCGCTCCCCACTCGACGCCACGAAACGTGCGGCCATCGAAGCCTTGAAATCCGCGGGCGGCGATGCCTTCTACATCCAGGCCGACGTCTGCGACAGCGCCGCGATGGTAGAGGGGCTGGAGCGGGCGCGGCAGCGCTTCGGTGCGATCCACGGCGTGATTCATGCCGCCGGGATCCAGGGCGAGGGCAGTATCTTCGAGAAGTCGATCGCTGCCTTCCAACGGGTGCTCGATCCTAAAATTGCCGGGACCCTGATCCTGGACCAAGTTCTACGGCGCGATGCCCTGGATTTCCTGTGTTATTTCTCTTCATCTGCCGCCATTTTGGGCGACTTCGGTGGCTGTGATTATGCCGTCGCCAGCCGGTTTCAGGCGGCCCATGCATCCTGGCACAACCGACGCCTGGCGCGGGGCGAACGCAGCGGTCGCGCCACCGCCATTCACTGGCCGCTGTGGGAAGATGGCGGCATGGGTTTTCGCGGGGATGACCAGGCCGAGCGCCTTTACCTTAAGTCGAGCGGGCAACGGGCCCTGCGGACACGGGAGGGACTGGAGATCTTTGAGCAGATCCTCGGCCACGATGGACCCCATTACCTCATCCTGGCCGGTCAATCCGAACGCATCCAACGCTTTCTCGCCTCAAAGAGACCTCTGCCAGCCTCTTGGTTCCCTCACCCTGGCCCTCTCCCGGAGGGAGAGGGGCCGAAAGACCGGCCCGAGAAAAGGCGCGGCGGGCGGGGAAATGAAGAGGAGTCTCAAAGGGGTGAGGCCGGCAAGGGGCGACGGGCTGAAATGAAGGGCCTGACCGTGGCGCAATGCGTCGCCTGGGATCTGGCGGAATTGACCGGTCAGCTCCTTCGAATACCACGCCACAGGCTGGACCCTGAGGCGAACCTGGCTGATTTTGGGTTTGACTCTATCAGCCTCACCGAATTCGCCGCCGTCCTCACCCGACACTTCGCGTCAGCCGGGTTGGGTGTCGAGATCACCCCCGCCCTCCTCTTCGGCTACCCAACCCTTGGCATGCTGGCCGACTATTTCATGGAGAAACACGGCGAGGCGATGCGCCAATTTTACCGGGAGCGAGACGATGCTGATCCTCGTGCCGCTTCCCCTCGGGCGATGACAAATGGTGAGGCTCCCCAGCGTCTGATAAACATCCCTCACCCTAACCCTCTCCCGAAGGGCATAGACGCCAAGTTAAGCCGTGGGAGGCAGCGATCATCCCCTCTCCCCCTGGGAGAGGGTCAGGGTGAGGGCGGTTCCAACAGCCTCTCACAGGCTTGGCTTCCCTCACCCCAGCCCTCTCCCGAAGGGAGAGGGAGCCTTAACTTGGCCCGTATGCTCCCGAAGGGAGAGCGGAAAGAAGACGAACCCATCGCCATCATCGGCATGAGCGGGCGCTTTCCACAGGCGCGCAACGTTGCCGAGATGTGGGCCATCCTGGCGCAGGGCCGCGAAACCGTGGCGGAAATCCCCGCAGAGCGTTTTGACTGGCGTCTTTGCTACGGCGACCCCACTGCAGGCAAAACCGATGGCAAATGGTGCGGCTGCGTACCGGGCGTGCGCGAATTTGACCCCTTGTTTTTCGAAATCTCCCCCCGCCAAGCGGAAACCATGGACCCGCGCCAACGGCTGCTCCTGCAGGAGGCCTGGAACGCCCTGGAAGACGCCGGCTACGGCCGGAAACAAATCGAGGCCAACCGCATCGGCATGTTCGTCGGGGCCGAGCAGGGGGATTACCAGCAGCTTGCCGGCATGGCCGGCGGCGTCACCGCCAGCCATAACGCCATCCTGGCCGCCCGGCTCGCCTATTTCTTGAATCTTCGCGGCCCCAACATGGCCATCGACACCGCCTGTTCGTCCGGGCTGGTCGCTGTTCATCAAGCCTGCCTGAGCCTGTGGGCGGGGGAATGCACCACCGCCATCGCCGCTGGCGTGCACCTGTTGCTGACACCTAGCCAGCTCGTGGGCATGAGCCAGGCCGGCATGTTGTCCACGGACGGCCATTGTTATGCGTTCGACAAGCGCGCCAATGGCCTGGTGCCGGGCGAGGCCGTGGCGGTGGTGGTGTTGAAACGCTTGTCGCGAGCCGAGGCCGACGGCGATCCCATCCATGCGGTAATCGTCGGCAGCGGCATCAACTACGACGGCAAGACCAACGGCATCACCGCACCGAACGGCGTCGCCCAGACCGAACTGCTCACCACCGTGTATGAGCGTTTTCGCATCGACCCGGCGCAGATCGAGTACATCGTCACCCACGGTACGGGCACGCGCCTGGGCGATCCGGTCGAAGTGCAGGCGCTCTGCGATGCCTTCGCAGCCGGTGGTGGCCGGCGGGAGTCGGGCTATTGCGCGCTGACCTCCTGCAAGACCAATTTCGGCCACACCTTCGCCGCCTCCGGCCTGGTCAGCCTGATCGCCCTGGTCCAAGCCATCCGCCATCGGACCATTCCGGCGAGCCTGAACTGTGAGCAGGACAGCGACTACATCCAGTGGCAGGACAGCCCCTTTTACGTCAACAAGCGGTCGCGATCTTGGCCGAGCGAACGCCGCATCGGCGCGGTGAGCGCCTTCGGCATGAGCGGCACCAATGCCCACATGGTTGTACGCTCTTATGAGGTCGAGCTTAACCCCATGCCGGTCCAGGCGCCCGCGTACCTCTTGGTGCTGTCGGCCAAAACCGCGGCTGCGCTGCGCCAACGCATCGCCGATATGGTAGCGTTTCTGGAGGACGGGGAGGAGCACGACCTAGCCCGCCTCAGTTACACGCTGTTGGAGGGACGCTGGCATTTTCGGCATCGATGTGCCGTCGTGGTCGAGGATCACGAAAACGCCATCCGAATCTGGCGCCAGGTGCTCGATACGCCCGGTGACACCCAGCCCAACACGTTTACAGGCGAGGTGCGGCGGGGCTTCACGCCACATCGTCCCATCCAGGAACTAGCCCTCAACCTGTTGGATCGCTGTCAGGTCAAGGGCAAGCAAAACGCCCTGGACCGCGAGTCGTATCGGGAGGACCTGTGCGCTTTGGCGGACCTCTACTGCCAGGGTTATGAGTTGCCCTGGGAGCGGTTGTTTCCAGCGGGGATGCGGCGCACTAACCTGCCCGTCTACCCCTTCGCTCGTGAGACATATTGGATTGCCGAGACCAAGCCCATGCCCGCTGCCGATACTGCCGTTGCCAGCAATGGCGCCGGAGAAGCGGCCGATACCATGATGCTGCAGGCCTGCTGGCGCGCACAAAACATCACACACCAGGTTGCATTCCCCGAGGATATTCGGCATCTGATCGTCTTCTGCGAATTCCCCCACCAGGATGCGATACGGGCCGCCATGGCACGCCTGATGCCGGAAGCCCGCTGCCTCTTCCTGCAAACCGAAGCACGGGACATCGTCGACCGTTTCCAATTGCACGCGGCCCGCATTTTAACAGAGATTCAGCACCTGGTCGCCAGCACAGCGGCGGACGATACAGCCACTATGCTGATCCAGGTTGTAGTCCCCAACCAGCATCAGGATTGGCCGCTGACCGGCCTGGCAGGGCTGCTGCAAACAGCGCAACTGGAGAACGCCCAATTGCGGGGCCAAGTGATTGCCGTCGATCCGGAGACCGACGCCGAAACCCTTGCGGCCACACTCACGCGCGAGTGCCGTGCATCGTCGTGGGATAGTCGGGTACGCATCGACGCTGGGCAACGCCGCATTGCCGGCTGGCAGGAACTGGCCACCACCATCGGCAGCGAAGCGCCGTCGCCACCTTGGCGCGAGGGCGCGACCTACCTGATCACCGGCGGCGCCGGTGCCCTCGGACGCCTGATCGCCCGAGATATTGTGGCCCGAACGCCTCAGGTAAACGTCATCCTCGTAGGCCGCTCAGCAGTAGCTGAGGAGACGCAACTGGCCGCACTGAGGGGTGTAGCTCAGGCCGGGACGCGTATCGTCTACCGCCAGTTGGATGTGGCCAACGCCGAGGCGGTGGCTAAACTGGTGTGCGATATCGAGCGCGACTTCGGCGGGTTGAACGGTATCATTCACGCCGCCGGCGTGACCCGCGACAATTCCATCCACAATAAAACCGTGCAAGACCTACGCACCGTGTTGGCCCCTAAGGTGGCCGGTCTGGTGCATCTGGATCGGGCAACGCAGCATCTGGACCTCGATTTCCTGGTCTGCTTCTCCTCCATGACCGCCGCCCTTGGCAACCCCGGCCAAGCCGATTACGCCGCAGCCAACGCCTTCATGGATGCCTACGCGACATATCGCAATGGCCTCGTGTCCAGCGGCCAGCGGCAGGGTCGGACCCTCTCCATCAACTGGCCCCTATGGCGCGAGGGCGGGATGGCTGCCCCGGGTGACGACGAGGCATGGACGACGATCCTGCGGCAGAACACCGGCATGATCCCCATGCACACCGCCACAGGCCTCCGAGCCCTCTATACGGCCCTCGCCGCTGGAGGCGACCAAGTGCTCGTCGTCGAGGGGGACGTGTCCGTCATACGGCAACGGTTGTTCTCTACGACTTTAGCCGCGAACGAACCTGCGGAGCGGGCGGCCGTTGGGGATATGAGCCCAGACGACCTCAGGGACCACACCACCCAGCAATTGAAGCGCCTGCTGGCCGATTACCTCAAGCTGGATGCGAGTCAGATCGACGCTCAGGAGCCGCTGGAAAGCTACGGCATCGACTCGATTATGATCAGGCAACTGAACCAGAAGCTGGCCGCCGTCTTCGGCAAACTATCCGCCACCCTGTTTTACGAGTACCAGACGCTGACGGCCCTCGCCGATCATCTGGTCAGGGAGCATGGCGCGGCCTGCGCACGCTGGACCGGACGAGCCTCTGGAAGGGCGCCGATAGCGACGCCACCCCCTGCCACGTCGGAGTCCAATGGACGCCAACTTCACCCGCACCAACCCGGGCAAGGACAAGGCATCTCGTCGCCCGGCAGCCATGAGGGAGCGGTCACGCCTGCCCGCGAACCCATCGCTATCATCGGCATCAGCGGGCGGTACCCTCTCGCCGCCAACGTGGAAGAATTCTGGGAAAACCTCAAGGCCGGCAGGGACTGCATCACGGAAATCCCTGAAGATCGCTGGCCCCTTGAGGGTTTCTATGATCCCGACAAGGAAGAGGCCGTGGCGCAGGGCAAGAGCTACTGCAAGTGGGGCGGCTTTCTCGACCGCTTCGCCGATTTCGATTGCCTGTTCTTCAACATCTCGCCGCGCGAAGCCCTCAACATGGATCCCCAGGAGCGGTTGTTCGTGGAAGCCTGTTGGGCGGTGTTGGAGGATGCCGGGTATACGCGCCGTTTGCTGGCGGAGCGACATGGCAACCGAGTCGGCGTGTTCGCGGGCATCACCAAGACAGGCTTCGAACTCTACGGTCCCGAAATGTGGCAGCACGGCGAGAAGTTCTCGCCCCATACCTCCTTCAGCTCAGTGGCCAACCGTGTCTCCTACCTGTTCAATCTGTGTGGGCCAAGCATGCCCATCGATACCATGTGTTCCTCGTCGCTGACCGCCGTCCACGAGGCGTGCGAGCACCTGCTGCGCCACGAATGCGAGCTGGCGATCGCAGGCGGGGTTAATCTCTACCTCCACCCGACCAATTACACCGGCCTGTGCAACCAGCGCATGCTTTCCGTGGACGGGCGCTGCAAGAGTTTTGGCAAGGGCGGAAACGGCTATGTACCCGGCGAGGGGGTGGGTGTCGTGTTGCTCAAACCCTTGCCCCGCGCCCTCGCGGATGGTGATCACATCTACGCCGTCATCCGCGCCACCAGCATCAATCACGACGGCAAAACCAATGGCTATACGGTCCCCAACCCGAACGCCCAAGGCAAGCTGATTCGGGAGGCACTGCAGAAAGCCGGCGTGCCGGCGCGCGCCGTGACCTACATCGAGGCCCATGGCACGGGCACGGACTTGGGTGATCCGATCGAGATCACGGGGCTGAACCAGGCATTCCGTGCTTCGACGGGCGATGCGGGCTTCTGCGCCATCGGCTCCGTCAAGTCGAATATCGGCCATTTGGAAGCAGCGGCGGGGATCGCCGGATTGACTAAGGTCGTCTTGCAACTGCAGCACGGCCTCCTCGTTCCCAGTCTGCATGCGGAGGAACTGAACCCCAACATCGACTTCGCTCAATCGCCCTTCCATGTGCAGCGGGAGCTGGCGCCCTGGCGGCGTCCCTGCATCGAGCTCGACGGGAACATCGTCGAGTATAGCCGGATCGCCGGCGTTTCCTCGTTCGGGGCGGGCGGCGCAAACGCCCACGTCATCGTTGAGGAGTACCGAGAGCCGGGCCGGAATGCCGTCGTCCGGGATACCGACGACCATGGCATCCGAGATCGGCTGGCGACGATGATCGTGTTGTCGGCGCGGAAGGAAGAGCAACTGCACGCACGCGCCCAGCAGCTGTTGCATGCCATCGCCCATCGACCGCTGACCGACGACGACTTGGCGAGCGTGGCCTACACGCTGCAGGTGGGGCGGGAGGCCATGGAGGAACGGCTGGCCTTGATCGCTAGTTCAGTCGTCGAACTTGCAGAAAAACTGCGAGATTTCCTGATGCGAGCTGGCGATAGCAAGAGGATCGTGCGCGGTTGCGTCAACAAGGAGGCGGTGGCCACGTTCGCCGCCGACAAAGCTATGGCGCGCCGGATTGAGCACTGGCTCAAGCAAGGCCAGATCGCTCCATTGCTGGAGCTCTGGGTCAAGGGGCTTGACATCGATTGGCACACGCTCTATGGCGAACAGCCGCCGGGACGGATCAACCTGCCGACCTATCCCTTCGCTGGGAGACGCTTCTGGTTACCCGGAAGCTGGGATCGCGGCCCTATGCCCACAGCCGCTGTGGCGCCGGCGGCCACGTCTCATTCCGCAACTGTTGAGCCGGACGAACGGCCCTCGGCGCATGTCGAAATCCCCCCCTCTGTGAGCACGGCGGCCGACGGGAAATCCGCTCCCCGTCCCAAACCGCGTGGCATTGTCCTGCAGCCGTTAACCCCGCCACAACGGAGTGATACGCCTCCGCCCGCCACGGCGGCACCGCCCAGCGTCGATCGCATGCCGGCCGCCACCCCAGAGCTGATCGCGAAACCGACCCCGGCCCCTGCGCGCCGAGACGGTCCGACAACCACGCCGCCGGAGATCTTGCGGGAAGCGCTCGCAGCAAGCTTGGCCGAAGCACTGTTCCTGGAACGGGAAGAAGTGGCGCTGGATAAGCCGTTCATCGACATGGGTCTGGATTCGATCGTGGCAGCCGAGTGGGTGCGGGCGCTTAACACGCGCTATGGCACCAACCTCACCGTGAGCAAGATCTATGATCACCCCACCCTCGTCGCCTTTGCTACTTTCCTGGAAGGCGAGCTTGCATCGCGGGCGCCGGCACCAGTAGCGGAGCGTCTGGCGCTTGACGATGTGCTCCAGCGGGTTCAGCAGGGTGACCTGGATATCGCTGACGCTTATCAGCTCTTGCAGCAACTCGATGCCCCGGCAAGGGCGTCAGGGGTGAGGGCTCAGGTGAAGACCCCCTCTCCCAGTGAGGCAGGGCCGGGGTGAGGGAAGCTAAGCCGATGAGAGCCTTTGGAAGCGCCCTCACCCTCTCCCAGGAAGAGAGGTGACCATTGATGCCGCTCACCGCTTATCCTGGCGCGTAGGGGCATCAGGAGTCGGGGGAACAACAGGGGATCGATGATGGATGCCTTGCACATTTTACGCGCCCTCAAAGCTGGCGAACTCAGCCTTGAGGAAGCCAAAAGGCAGCTAATGCAGCAGGAAAGCAGCCCGATGCCACCTCACCCATCGCCGGCCGCTGACGTCGACCTGGGTGATCACTACGGCCTGGTGCTGTCTGCCGTACATCATCTTGACGAGCTTGCCTTGCGGGAATGGGTAGTACCGGAGCCAAGCGCCGATGAAATGACCATTCAGGTTCAGGCCTCCGCCATTAACTTCGCCGATACCCTGTGCATTCGCGGCCTCTATCCCACGATGCCAGACTACCCCTTTGTCCCTGGTTTTGAAGTTGCGGGGATTGTCGCCCAGGTCGGTCGCCGTGATGGGGGATTTCGCGAAGGCGACGAGGTTATGGCCCTGACGGGCCCGCGCCTCGGCGGCCACGCCAGCCGGGTGAATGTGCCCTTGGCCAACGCCGTGCACAAGCCCGCGAACATCGCCTTCGAGGACGCCTGTAGCCTGCCCGTGGTGTTCAGCACAGTGTATTACGCATTTTCCCAGGGCCAGCTCGCGCCCGGTGAGCATGTGCTGATCCAAACGGCCACAGGCGGCTGCGGCCTGATCGCTCTGCAATTGGCGCATCTTCAGGGTTGTATCTGCTACGGCACCTCAAGCCGTGAGGAAAAACTGGCGATCCTCCAACGTTTGGGCGTCGCCCATGCAATGAACTACAAAACCACGGAGTTCGATCGGGAGATCAGACGGCTCACCCACGGCCGCGGTGTGGATGTGGTGCTGAATATGGTGTCCGGCGACGCCATCCAACGGGGCTTGAATTGCCTTGCCCCTGCGGGTCGTTATCTCGAACTCGCGGTGCACGCCCTCAAGACCAGTAAGAAACTGGACCTCTCCCAACTGCTGTATAACCAGACGATCCACAGCATCGACCTGCGGCGGCCCGGCATCCAGCCGGGCTTTTCCGTGCGCGACATGCTCACCACCATGGTCGAGCTGCTCCGCGACGAGCGCATCGTGCCCATCGTCTCCCGCGTCTATCCGCTGCAACATATCGGGGAGGCCTTGGCCTACGTGGCCGAGGGGCGCCACATCGGCAAGGTAGTGATCAGTCACACCCGCGAGGACATGGTCGACCGCACGGAACAATGCATCCAGGACTTGGTGGCGCAGAAGCGCCGGGCGGACGCGGAGCGAGCACATGCGCCATCGGTGGTGGCTATCCGGGACCGCCACCAGGCACGGGGCGTCGACCCCCGGTTGCAAGGCATCGCCATCGTCGGCATATCGGGACAGTTTCCCATGGCACCGACAGTGGCCGACTTCTGGGAGAACGTGGCCAAGGGCCGTGACTGCATCTCGGAAATTCCTCCGTCGCGCTGGCCGCTCGATCGCTTCTACGACCCTGACCCCAAGGCCCCCGGCAAAACCTACAGCAAGTGGATGGGTGTCGTGGAGGATATCGACAAGTTCGATCCCCTGTTCTTCAGCATCTCGCCCGCCGAAGCCGAACTGATGGACCCCCAGCAACGGCTGTTCCTGGAAAACTGCTGGCACTGCATCGAAGACGCCGGCCTGAGCCCCACGTCCCTGTCGGGCCGACGGTGCGGCGTGTTCGTCGGCTGTGCGCCCAGCGACTACGGCCAGTTCACCGGCCAGGGCGGCATGAACGCTCAGGGCCTCTTGGGCGGATCGACCTCTATCCTCAGCGCTCGCATCGCTTACCTGCTCAACCTCAAGGGACCGTGCTTGTCCATCGATACCGCCTGTTCCGCCTCGCTCGTCGCAGTCGCCCAAGCCTGCGACAGCCTCGTCCTGGGCGACTGCGACCTGGCTCTGGCCGGCGGGGTCTGCATCATGCCGGGCCCGGGGGCTCACATCATGACCAGTAAGGCGGGCATGTTGTCCAAGGATGGCCGGTGCTTCACCTTCGACCAGCGCGCCAACGGGTTCGTGCCCGGTGAGGGCGTGGGCGTGGTCCTGCTCAAGCGCCTCGCCGACGCCGTGCGCGATCGCGACCCGATTTACGGGGTGATCCGCGGCTGGGGCGTGAACCAGGATGGCAAGACCAACGGCATTACCGCTCCCAGCGTGACCTCGCAGATCAGCCTGGAGACCGAGGTCTACCGCCGATTCGGCATCGACCCCGGCAGCATTTCATTGGTCGAGGCCCATGGAACCGGTACGAAGCTGGGCGATCCGATCGAGGTCGAAGCCTTGACCGAGTCGTTCCGCGCCTTCACGCGCGAGCGGCAGTTCTGCGCGCTGGGGTCGGTGAAGAGCAATATCGGCCATCTGCTGGCGGCGGCTGGCGTCTCCGGCCTCATCAAGGTCCTGATGGCGCTGAAGCATCACATGCTGCCGCCCACGATCAATTTCGAAACGCTGAACGAGCACATCGAGCTGCGCGACAGCCCATTTTACATCAATACCGAGTTGAAACCCTGGCGCAGCACGCCACGTCGGGCCGCAATATCGACCTTCGGCTTCAGCGGCACCAACGCCCACATCGTCGTCGAAGAGTACCTGCCGGAACCCGAGACGGCGCCCATCGAGGCGGAACCCCACTGGCCCATGTGCTTTGTGCTCTCGGCGCGGACGGAGGAGTGCCTCGCGGCCTATGCCGCACTGATGCGGGAGTTCATCGAGGCCAGGCCAGATCTGAACCTGCAAGATCTGGCGTACACATTACAGGTAGGGCGCGAGGCCATGGACCATCGCTTGGCCATCTGTGCCCGCTCGCGTCAGGCGCTGTTGGATGGGCTGGTCGCGTTCACGGCGCAGCACTCGGTGGAGAACCTGCTAGTTGGAAAAGTGCGGAAGAGCAAGGGCGGCACAGTGATCCTCGACGGGGTGATGGACAGCGCGACAGCGCTGCAATCCTGGTTGGAGGTCTTGGCGTCCGGCGACTCGATAGCGCTGGACCGCGAGACGAAGCGAATGGCGGCCCTGTGGGTGCAGGGTTTGGAAGTGGACTGGCAGCGGCTCTATGATGCGGTGATCGCGGGTGGCGGCCGTGTCCCCCGACGGATCAACCTGCCCGGCTACCCCTTCGCCCGCGAGCGCTGCTGGATCCCCGACGTCAGCCACCTGCAAACGCCGCGTCCCAGCGCCACCTCGTTCCTCCACCCACTCGTCCACGATAACACCTCGACGTTCTTCGAACAGCGCTTCAGCTCGCTGTTTAGCGGCGAGGAATTCTTCTTAGCCGATCACGTCATCGACGGCCGGCGCTTCCTTCCGGGTGTGGCCTACCTCGAAATGGCGAGAGCGGCCTTCGCCGTGGCGATTGGCAAAGGATTATCCGAAGCCTCGCCTGCAGCGATGCGGCTGACGGATGTGGTGTGGATGCGACCCATCATCGTAGGGGACCAACCGGCCACGGTCCACATTCGTTTGGCGCCGGACGAACATGGGCGAGCGACCTTTGAGGTCTACAGTGAGGCCGGCGCTGAGGCGGTGATCCACTGTCGGGGCACCGTCGCCTTAGTCGTGGAAGATGGCATCGCATCGGTGCCGCGCCTGGACTTGAATGCCCTGCGGGCACAATGCAAGCGCGACAGCCTGAGCCGTGAGCAGTGCTATCAGGCCTTCCAGGCGTTGAATATGTGCTACGGTCCAGGCCATCAGGGTATTGAGGCGCTGTATCGGGGTACGGAGCACGGCACCACCAGGGTTTTAGCGAAGCTCGCCCTGCCCGAGCACCTGCGTGCCGACCTTGAGCGATTCACCATACACCCCTGTCTGTTGGATTCGGCCTTGCAGGCCGCCTTGGGCTTTGTCATATTCCCTTTCCCTCCGGGAGAGGGACAGGGTGATGGACATCCAGCATTCCCGATGAGCAACACACCCTCACCCCAGCCCTCTCCCGAAGGGAGAGGGGGTGTTACGCCGTCCCCGGAGCTGCCTTTTGCGGTGGAGCGCGTCGACGTCCTAGGTCCCTGCACTCCCACCATGTGGGCCTTGCTGCGGGAGGTCTGTGCGTCGGGGGGCATGCGGAAATTGGATGTCGATCTTTGCGATGAGGCGGGTGCGGTGCGGGTGCGGATCAGCGGGTACACATCACGGGTCTTGGAAGAGCGCGCCAAGTCGCGGGTCGAGACAGATCACGTCGGCCGATCCGTGGCGGAACGACCGGCGAGAGCCCACCCGCTCATCGATGCCGATGTTTCAGGACCCGGCGAGCGCGCCTTTGCCAAACGCTTCAGCAATCGCGATAGCATCCTGAGGGACCATGTTTTTGATGGGGTTGGCATCTTACCTGCCGCGGCCATCATCGAGATGGCGCGTGAAGCGGTGGCGCGAATCGGGGCGCGACCCAGGCGACTGACGAACTTCCTCATGGGGTATCCCATCGTCGGGACGGAGCATGGGATCGACACCCGGCTCGTGCTCAAACCGACGGGCGATCACATCGATTTCACCCTTAGCAGTCGCGACCAACAGAACGGGCAAGTTCTCATCCATAGCCAGGGCACGATGGAAACAGGCGCGCGTGGGCACGACAGCGACGCGGGCATGTTGGACCTAGATGCGATCCGAGCCCGGCTCCCCCATCGGGCGGACCTGAAGCGCGACTACGACGCAGTCGTGCCCCACGCCGCGGAGTTCGGGCCCACTCTGCGCACGTTGTGCGAATTTTTCTATGGCGAGGGCGAGGCCCTTGCCAAAATCGTAGTTGGCGAAGAGAGCCGATCGGAGGCGCTGGTCCTCCATCCGTTGATCATCGATGGGGCTTTCCAGGCAGGCGCGGTCGCCTACTACTATCGGCGGCAATGCTTCCGGCCCAGCGTCTTGTTTTCCATCGACCGCCTCGAGATGTTCGCGCCGACCGGCGACACCGCCTACGTCCACCTCAACCTGCGTGATTCAAGCCAAGACTCCACCATGGCCTTTGACGCCACGATCTGCGATGAGGCCGGGCGCATTCTGGTGCGCATGACCCAGGTCACGATCAAGACCGTGGCGCTGGGCCGTGTGCCAGGGGGAGAGAACGGCGCCCTCCGTGATCGCACGACGCAAGACGAGCCCGCTCTCCAACCCCGGCGTCAGGACGGCACGGATCTGTTCCACCAAACCGAAGCTTACCTCAAGGCAGCTATCGCCAAGGTCGTGAAGATCTCGGTGGAGCGCCTCGATGTCCACGAGGACTTTGGGAAATACGGCATCGATTCCCTCACCGTCATGCGCCTCAACGATCTGCTGAGCGAGCATTTCGACTCCTTGCCCCGTACCCTCTTTTTTGAGTACCTCACCGTGCACGAGCTGACCGCTTACTTTGTGGCGCATCACGCCGGCCGCCTGGAGCAGCTGTTCCGCCAGCCGACCGCCCACGCGGC
>Ga0209172_10000143_pt1 | contig 216542 bp, 216 predicted proteins | sample LarsenN4metaG_FD_184113 | JGI IMG/M metagenome (GOLD analysis project Ga0209172, IMG submission 184113) | Hot spring sediment bacterial and archeal communities from British Columbia, Canada, to study Microbial Dark Matter (Phase II) - Larsen... ...
GCCGCCCCTCGGGCCCCGTGCTCATTGTCAACAGCCACTCCTGGGCGCTCAGCTCACAGGCCACATACAACGCCGCCGCAGTAGACTCTGGTCGATGGGTCGTGCTCGTCATGTCGAACTCCTTTCGCGTTAGTTCCTCAAAAGAGAGTCAACATACAACCCGACCCATCGTCTGCCCTACATAGGGTCTGAAGCCGGACACTACGTACGAACCCTGAGGAGGGCCCGTAAGTGAACATGAGCCCCTACCGATTGTCCATGGACCCTTCGAAAACTGGCGCGCCCGGCAGGACTCGAACCTGCGACCCTCGGCTTAGAAGGCCGATGCTCTATCCAGCTGAGCTACGGGCGCGTTGTCTGTATCTTACGTGTCTTTCGTCCGTGGACCGTCATGCCAGCACGTACGACCGCATGCTGATCCCCGGCCACTGGAACCCCTCGCAGAACGCCTGCACCGGCCCGCCGGGGCCCACCAGCCCGAGCGCGTAGAGGAACGGCAGGAAGTGGTCGTAGGTCGGATGCGCGAGCTCCGCCAGCGGGCCGAGCGACAGGAAGTCGATTGCGTCCTGGTGGCGTCCGCTCGCAACGGCCGACGCCATGCGCGTGTCGAACTCGATCGCCCAGTCGCGCGGCGTCTTCGTCACGCCGGTCCCGCCCCGCTCTCCCAGGTTGTGCACGACGTTGCCGGAGCCGATCACGAGCACGCCTTTCGAACGCAGCGTGCGCAGGCGCGTGCCGAGCTCGTAGTGAAACGCCGGGGGCTGGCCGTAATCGACGCTGAGCTGCAGGACCGGGATGTCGGCCGCCGGGAACATGTACTTGAGCGGCAGCCACGTGCCGTGATCGAGTCCCCAGCTCGTGTCGCCCTGCACGCGCGTCGCCCCGCTCAACGCGCGCTCGACTTCACGCGCCACGGCGGGATGACCGGGCGCCGGATACCTGAACTCGTAGATCGCGCGCGGGAAGCCGACGATGTCGTAGTTCATGTGGGGGGCGGCGCTGGCGGTGACGAGCGATGCGCCGCGCGTGAGCCAGTGCGCCGACACCATCAGGGTGGCGGACGGGCGCGGCAGCGACCGGCCGATGCGCGTCCACTGCTCCGTCCACACGTTCGGATCGATGACGCTGAACGGCGTGCCGTGGCCGACGAACACGACCGGCAGCGGATCGGTCGCCGGCAATTCTTCCAGCACGCCGAGCGCCTTCTGCAGCGGCGCCGGCTTCTGCAGCGCCATCGTCGCGGCCGCGCCTGCGCCGAGCGCGCCAAGCGCCGCGAGCACCGCGCGGCGGCTGCGCTGACCGGCGGCGGGCGCGCCAGGCGCGCCGGCCGCGCGCCGTCCCGGAGTCCTCTTCATAGGGTCAGTATATCGGCGCCCGGTGCGACTGGAGCATCACGAACTGCGGTGCTTCCGCAGGATGTGACGGTGCTGAGCGGGACGCACCGCACGCGCGCGCCGAGCGCCCGCACGCTGAGCACGTCACAGCCGACGCCGTTGTCAGATCAGATCCAGCCCGGTGGGTGTGAGCAGCCCGCGCCCGGCCAGCCCGGTGGATCGATCGAGCGTCTCGAAAAATGCCGCCCGGAGATGCGGCAGGCGGCGAAGCGTCCACAGCACTTCGGCGTTGGTCCACGCCGCGGCCCTGGCGACGCGCACCTTCCACATCGCCGCGATGTCGTCGACGCGTCCTCCTACGGCATCGACCACGCCGACCAGGCCGACCGAGAACTCGCGCTTCACCTCGCCTTCCACGCGTTCGAGCAGGTCGTTGAGGCTGTCGAAGTCCCGGCGACGCACGGTGTCCGTCGTGGGCTCGCCGCCGAGCGTTTCGAACACCTGGACGATCCCCTGCGGCAGATCGCGGTTGATGTGGGCGTTCATGCCGGCAAGGGCGAACTGCAGGCGGGCGATTCCCGGCCGCGTGCGCGCGCGCAGCAGCGGCCGCCACGCCGAGGGCGCACGCGAGGCATCGTTCTGGCCGGCGGCAATCGCCTCGAAGTACTGGTTCGCGAACACCACGTCGAGCTCGGTCATGAAGCGCGGATCGCGAAACGCCGGACCGGCAACCGCCTCCCGCACGTTCGTCGTGACCGCGAGGTACAGCCGGTTGAACCATTTCAGACCATCGGCGTCGGGCAATTTCCTGTCGATCGCCGTCATGATCCCTATCACCGCATCGATTGACGATGCCGGCGCCGCCCGCAGCACGTCAGTGAGCATCGCGTTCCATCCTAGCAAAGCTCGTGGTTTACACTCTGCACATCATGCGTATGATTCCGTCCCGCCCCACCCTTCGTGAGTCCGTCGCGCTGGCAACGATGCTTGCGCTGTTCCCGTCCAGCGGAGCCTCGGCGCAGGACGCGTGCCGCGCGCTCGCGTCGGTGTCGATACCCGGCGCCACCGTCACGACTGCGCAGACGGTGCCCGCCGACGCCTCGGCGCGCACGCCATCGTTCTGCGAAGTGCACGCGACGCTGTCGCCAGCCCCCGGCTCCTCGATCGGTGCGGTGTACCGGCTCCCGTCGAACTGGAACGGCAAGATCCTGGGGATCGGCGGCGGCGGCTCGGCGGGCAACGTCACGCGCCAGGGCGCGGTCGAAGGACTGTCGCGCGGCTACGCCGTCGTTCAGAACGATCTCGGCCACCCGGGGACGAGCCCCACCGACTGGTCGTTCGCCACCAGGGGCCCGGGCCAGCCCAACACCGAAGCCATCATCGATTTCGGCCATCGCGCCACGCACACGGCCACCGTCGTGGGCAAGGATCTCGTCGCGCGGTTCTACAAGCGTCCGGCGGAGCGCAGCTATTTCCAGGGCTGCTCCACCGGCGGCCGCCAGGGTCTTGCCGAGGTGCAGCGCTATCCCGGCGACTACGACGGCGTGATCGCCGGCGCGCCCGTCTACTCGCCGATCGTCTACTCGAACGCCATCCTGCGCGTGCAGATGTTTCACGCGAAGCCGGAGAGCAATCTGCTCCCGGCGCACGTGCCGCTGATTCAGAAGGCGGTGCTCGCCGCGTGCGACGCGAAGGACGGCCTGGCCGACGGCATCCTCACCGATCCGCGTACGTGCACCTGGGATCCCGCCGAGCTCGCCTGCAAGGGCGGACCATCGCCCGATTGCCTCACGCCCGCGCAGGTCGAAACCGTTCGGCGGGCGTACGCCGGCGTGAAGACGAAGGACGGCCGCTATGCCGCCATGCCGCTGATGCGCGGCGGAGAGAGCGACTGGGCGACGCGCATGATCGGCACCCCGCAGGCGCCGCGCGGTCTCAATGCCATCCTCGGTGCGCCGTTCGTCTCCAACATCGTCATGGCGAATCCGTCGTACGACATCATGACGTTCGATCCCGAGCGCGACCTGCCGGCGCTCAACCGCGGCCTGGCGGCCGAGCACGTACACCAGCAGAACCCCGACATCTCGGCGTTCGTCAGCCGGGGCGGGAAGCTCCTGCTGTGGCACGGCTTCAACGATCCGGGACCGAGTCCCCTCTCGACCATCGAGTACTTCGACGCCGTCAAGGCAACCGTGCCGGCGGCCAGGGACTCGGTGCGGCTGTTCCTCGCGCCCGGTGTGCTGCACTGCGGCGGCGGCGCCGGTCCCGATCGCTTCGATGCGCTGACGGCGCTCGAGAACTGGGTCGAGAAGGGCGTGCCGCCGGCCTCGATCGTCGCGACCAGGGCCAACTCTCCGCTGTCGCGGCCGCTCTGTCCGTATCCGCAGCTGCCGCGGTACAAAGGCACGGGCGACCCGAACGACGCCGGCAGCTTCGTGTGCGCCCAGTAACCGTACGGCCGGCATCCGCGGGAGTTGCCGTCCGCTCGCGCGCGAGCGCCGCGACTGACGTGGTAGACTAGGAATTTCGTGAGGGTGCCGTCCGGCCTGCAGAGCCGAGGGTGTGGCTCACGCCCAGCGCACGGCGCGGAAGTCATCGCGCCGCCGGTCGAATGGCGGGTGTAGCTCAGGGGTAGAGCGCCTGACTGTGGCTCAGGAAGTCGCGGGTTCGAAACCCGTCACCCGCCCCACAAATCCGAACTGATCGGCACTCCTCTTCACAGGGCGATGTGGAACCAATTCGGGCTGGCCTGGGCCTGAATGGATCCGCCGTGATGAATCGGGCCGACGCCGAGCGTTAACTCGATGTCAGCCCTCCTCCCGATCAGGGTACGATTTGGATTGGGACGGCTGCGTCGGAAGTTGCAAACTGCGCGTAGAAGCCGTTCTCGATGCCGTAGACGTCGCTCGCCGACAGCTTCACCGCAAGCGTGTATTTGCCTCCATCCCGCAGGTCCCAGGTGGACTCCGTTGGCTCGCTCTGATTCGTCACCGACGTGACTTCCTGCCGCAGGTTGTGGTCATAGAGCACGTAATCGACCTTGGACCGGCCGTTGCTGAAGAACCCCATCGACACTTGCACACCTCGACCCTCGACGGTGAACGTCATCAGGGCCCCCACTTCCGTCTTCGACGAGAAGGGCATCCCGAAGTTGTCCTCGACGACATCGCCGGAGCTGCCCAGTTCGATCCCGTTCTCATGGTGTTGGAACGCCGCGCAAAAGGAGGCGATTGTATTGTCGCCCTCGGACGGAATCGCGCGCGCACACGCCTCGAGAACCCCGGTTGTACCGCTCGCGAGCGTTCGGGACACGGCATCGGATGCCGAACGCCATTTCCCGTCAAAACCTTTCCACTTCAATTGCACCCGCGCTCCGGCGTCCTCGCGCTGAAGCCAGATCGTCTGGGCATCAGCCGCGCCTTCCAGCGAGACGACCGCCACGAGCGCACACAGGACCGTACACACGTGTCTCATCCGCTCTCCCTCGAGTTGATCCAATCGAAGGGGCGACAAGGCAACCGCGATACCAGCGCAGTTCTGACCACCTTTCGGCAATCACGAGCCGACGCAAGGCGGCATGGGCAATCCACGCGCGCCTAAAGTCACGACCTGAGCGGTCTTCACGACGACTCATCCCGTCGCCGTATTACGGTGGATGTCAGCTGGTTGCCCGCGAAGAGCGGGTTACCTCTGCCCCGTCCGTAGAGTGAATCAGCGTCGGCGCCAGCTCCGTAGAGCGATTGACTCGCGGGACGCCATCACCGCGACCGCGACGATGGCCGAAGCTGAGGGGTAATCCTCAGACAACTTCCGTATCTCGACAGCGCCTCCCCATTGGCGTGAATGCGAGGCAGAGCGGGATGCCAGCCATTTGTCCACCCAGCGTCAAAGCGACGGTCGAAGCTCTTAGCCGCAAATGCGCGATTGTCCCGAGGGGGAAACAGACCGAAGAACGCGTCAGGATGCACTGTGATACTCCCCAGGGCAGACCAAACCAACGAGTTCACGCAAACGCATCGGCTGTACAGAAAACGGGCCAGCGAGCGGCTGGCCCATACGAGACGACGACGGCAGAAAAGACTGAACGGTCTCTATGGCGTGCAGACGCGGGCGTAGCCCTGGCCCGTGCAGATCTTTCCGGTGCCGTAGTTCATATACAGCTTGCTGCGTGGGTCGTAACTCCACTGGTTGAAGTTGCTGTCGGTGCCTCGCATCGACCCATCGGGCTTGATCGTCTGGTTCCACATCGAACCCGTTCGAGGGTTCATGCCATCAACACGCATGGTTCCATCGGACTGCCGATTCCAACGGTACACGTTGCCGCTTTTCCAATCGTATGTCGTGCCACTCGAAGGCGGAGTGTACGTGGGTGCGCGATACGCAGGTGCCCGGTACGTCGGCGTAGGAGGTACGTATCGCCGATACGCTGGCGTCTGGTAGGTAGGGAGCGCCGGCGTTGTATCGGCGTCGGCCTCGTCGATCTCGCGCGCAAGGGAACGAATCGCGTCGTTGTAATCGAGGATCGTCAGGCCAGGCACCTTCGCAGCGAGCGCCGAATACGGCACCAGCCGCCGGAGTTCGGATTCAGTGGACTGCGCGTACGCTGGGAGCGCCAACCCGAGGACGACCGCCAACCCGAGCATCAATCGCGTCATCAACAGGGACCTCCTTGGCTCAGTCAGTGTATGGGCAGGGATGAGTTAGCCACTTGTCGCGCCGACAGATTGATGGCTAGTTTGAGCAGGCGTGTGCAGTACGGCGCCAGATGGGCGCCAGTCCTCAGGGTTCGTGGCGGACCGTCACCACGCCAGCGACTAGCCGAGTGCCACGCGGTACTGCTCCCTACCGCCCCCTCCGAGGCACTTGTGAATGGTCCCTCTCTCGATCCTGTCGGCGGCCGCAGGCCGCCGGCCACGCGCAGCAGCCCCCGGCGCCCCCCGCGGTCCCTGCGTTGAGAATGTCCCCGCGATCTTCGGCCCGCCTCTGCGCGCTCGGTCGCGCGGTCGGCGCACAGCGCGCCCGGGCGGGCAACCATCATGGTGCCGCGCCCGGCTTGCTTCTAACGCCCGCCTCGCGTCACCATCTGAACGCCACGCCGGCGTTCGCGCGCCAGAAATCGAGATCGTCGAGGAACACGGTCTCCTCGTCGGGATCGCCCAGCTGCGAGAAGTACCGGACGTCGCCGCGGAAGCCCCACTGATTGCCGAACACCATCAGGCCGAACCCGATATTGCCGCCCAGCTCGGTTTCGCTGACGTTGCCGATGTTGAGCGCGGCCTCGGTATCGTCGCCGGTGTCCAGCGTCAGCGCGCCGATGCCGCCCGACACGAACGGCTGCCAGCGCCGGTCGGGCCCCAGCGGTATCGCGCCAATCGCGTTGAACATGTAGCTGTTCACCATCGTGTCGTCGGCGTCCACCGCGCTGTCGCCCAGCACGCTGAAGTTCGGCGAGAACCCGGCGATGAACTCGCCGCCGACGATGCTCCTCCACAGCCAGCTGAACGAACCGCCGAAGTCGACGGTTTCGTCGTCGAAGTCGCCGCCAAACGACGAGCCGAGGAATCCGCTGACGATGGCGGCGTTATCCAGCTCGTCGAACCAACTCGCGGACTGCGTCGTTTGCGCGGTCTGCGTCTGGGGCTGCGACGGCGACTCCTGAGCGGACGCGCCTGACACCCATGCCAGCGACACGACCACGGCTGCGACGACAGCGAGTTTGTGAATTCTCATGACCTTCCCTCCCCGGCGGCTGAATTGCCGCCCGGGGATCCTTCTGCAAAGTGCGGTTACTGAACCTGGGTGCGCGTGAGGGTCCGGGTGGAAATCCGGGTGCGGGTCCGGCTGAAGCCGGACACTACGTCCGCGTGCGGGTCCGGCTGAAGCCGGACACTACGTCCGGCGCTGCGGGTCCGGCTGAAGCCGGACACTACATGCCGGCTATACTGGCGCCCCGAGAGAACCGGAGCGGCAGATGGAGAAACCCGTCCTGAGTATCCCGCACCGCCCGCGCCGCACACCCTGGTCGCGCTGGGCTATTGCCGTGGCTACGGTAATCATGGCCGCCGGCACGCAGCCGGCGGGACAGTCGCCCGGTGCAGCCGGCGCACGGCCGGCACCGGAGCCGCCCTTGCTCGTGCTGTCGCCAAAGGCCAAGTCGCCGGGCTGGACGGGCGTGCATCGCCCGCACACGCGGCTCCGCGACGTGCTCGCGCGCCACGCGGGTCAATCCGACTGGGCCGAAACCGTCGTCGACGATGAGAGCCTGTTCGCGCAGTGGATCTCGATGGGTCCCGGACGCAAGACGCCGCGGCGCATGAACGGCGACACGCGCGAATGGTGGATCGTCCAGTCCGGTACGCTGCGCTTCACGGTGGAAGGCCGCGAGCCGATCGTGGCGACCAAAGGGTTCATGGTGCAGGTGCCGTATCGCACGCTGTATCAGATCGAGAACATCGGCGCCGAGCCCGCGCTTCGCTTCGAGGTGAACGTCGCCCGCGCGCGCAAGCTCTATCCGATGGACGAAACGCCGGAGCCCGTTCCAGGATTCGAGTACGTGCGCACGCGCGTGACCGGCGGCCGCGGCGTGCTCGATGCGCAGAACCGGCCGTTCCTGGATTTCAACAAGGTCGTCGCCGGCCAGGAGCGCGGCGGCGCGTTCGTCACCGACGACCGCGCCTTCGCCAACATCATCATGGGCACGTACCAGAAGCCGCAGCCCGGCAACAAGGGACACTTCCACGAAGAGGGCGGCGAGTTCTGGCTCATCATGCTCGGCAGGATCCGCTACAACATCGAGGGGCTCGACGAGTTCGAGGCCGAGGAAGGCGACGTGGTGTACGTGCCCAGGCAGACCTGGCATCTGGCCAGCTTCGGCGGGCACGAAGGACTCCGCTCGTGCCGGCTGGCCATGAACGGATTCCCATATCAGGCGCACATGTTCGAGGCGGACTGAGCGGAGGGGGTCTTGATGTTTTCCATGCTGCACGGCTGAGGACAAATCAGGACCTGACCCCGAAGGAGCAGCAGGTATGCGAGTGTGGCGGTTCGTGTTCGTGTCTGTGTCGACTCTGGCGATGATCGGATGCGGCGGCGCCTCGGCGCCGGCGCCGGCGGCAAGCGAATCAGCCGCCGCATCGTCGAGCGCGCCCTCGGGAGCGATCACGCTGCCGAGCGGATATCCGGAACGTCCGTTCGTCCGCGTGGAATTCGACAAGCTGACGTGGCGGCCCACCGAGGGCAACACGCTGGGCGTCGAGACGGCCGTGGTCGAAGGGGATCCGTCGAAGCCAGGCTATTACCTGACGATCAATCACTTCCCGGCTGGTGTGATGAGCCGCCCGCACTACCACCCCGACGAACGCTACGTCATCGTGCTGCGGGGCACGTGGTACACCGACGAGGGCGAAGTGTTCCGCCCGAAGGAGACCATTCCCCTCAAGCCCGGTGACTTCATGCGGCATCCGCGGGGCGGCCCGCACTACGACGGAGCGCTCGACGAAGACACCTGGGTGGCAATCAGCGGCTACGGTCCGACGCACGCCACCGTGGTCGACGGCGGCGAGCTGTTCGCCCGATCGCGCTGACACGCAAACCGCGCCGCGGACGGGCGCGACTCAGGCGCCCAGCTCCGAACGCGCCTGCAGCAGCCGGAGAATCTGGCCGCGGCTGACCATGCCGCGAAGGTGCCCCTCGGCCACGACCGGGAGCTGATTCACGTCGGCGCGGGCCATGGCGATGAGCGCCTCCGCGGCGTCCATGTCGGGCGTCACCGTCCGCAGTTGCTCGATCGGCCGCATCACGTCGCGCACCGTGAGCTCCGTCCACCGGCTGCGGTCGACGGCGCGCACTTCGCTGGGCGTCACCAGCCCGAGGACGCGGCTGTTGCCCTGCACGATCACGCACCGGCGTCCGCTGCGCAGGATCACCTCGTCGACCACCACGCGGAGGCTGGTGCCGGCATCGACCGTGGAGCAGTCGTCGGCCATGATGTCGGCGACGCGCACTCCGCGCAGCAGCCGCGGCAGCGCCGCCTGCACGTAGGCGGCCTGCGCCGCCAGCAGCAGGAACCAGCCGATGAACGCCAGCCACAACCCGCCGAACCCGGCGCCCATGAAGAACTGGATCACGCCGATGACGATCAGCGCGCCGGCGATCACCTGACTGACGCGCGCCGACTCGCGGGTGGCGCGCTCGCCGTCCCTGTAGAGGCCCCACAACGCCGCGCGCAGGATCCGGCCGCCGTCGAGCGGATAGGCGGGAAGCAGGTTGAAGACCGCCAGCACCACGTTGATCGATCCAAGCCATCCGAGGATGGCGCCGGCAACGGTTTCGGAAGCCCCCATCGCCGACCACCCGAGCGACTGCGCGGCGGCAATCCCGACAATGCCGATGAGGACGCTCACGATCGGCCCGACCACGGCGATCTGAAATTCGGCGGCCGCCGAAGTAGCGTCCCTCGTGATCTGCGCGATGCCGCCGAGCGCGAACAGCGTGATCGACCTGACGGGAATGCCGCGGGCGCGGGCGACCATCGCATGCGCGAGCTCGTGCAGGACGAGGCTGACGAAGAAGAGCACGGCCGTCAGCAGCGAGATGCTCCACACGGTCGCCGTATCCCAGTCCGGCTGGACCGCGCGGAATTGCGCCGCCAGCGACAACGTGATCAGCGCCGCGATGAGGAACCAGCTGAAGTGCAGACCGATCGGGATCCCGGCGATACGGCCGAGACTGATGCTGGCCGGAAGGATCCCTTCGTTCGACCCCCGTGCCGCCATGGCTTCATCCCTGCGCGGCCCGGCTCAACGCGCGGGCGGCGTGGATTCGCTTGGCGGAGCCGGGGCAGGCGGCGCGGGATGAGCCGGGGCCGTCGCGTCCGGCGCTGCGGGCGCAGACGCAGCCGCGCTCCCCGCATCCAGCACGACGCTTCCGGCCGCGAGCGAGACGTTGCGGACGAAGGCGCCGCGGTAGAGCTCGTACAGCTTCTGGCCTTCCTCGGGGAACGCCTCGTAGAGGATGCGCATCACGCTGTAGTCGGCATCTTTCACCACCGGCCTCACGTCGTGGACGTAGGCCACGTTGCCGTCGGGCAATGGAGTCGTCAAACGAAGCACGACCCAGCCTTCGGCCTGCTGACGCCGCTCCGGCTTGTCGGACTTCATCAGCGCTTCGCGCAAACGGTCGAGCACGCGTTCGAAGTCGGCGGTCTTGTCGGGCCTGATGGCCACCGTCCACAAGGCTGCCTCGCCGCCGAGCGTGAACTTGTCGCCGCTGTCCGACGACTGCTGCTGCGCTGCGGCACTCGCTCCACCCGCAGGCGGCTGCTGCCCCTGGGACCATGCCGGCGCAGCAGTGAAGAGGACCGCTCCGATGACCAACGCTGTCCATGTTTTCCGCATACGTTTCCTTCTCATCCGAATTTCGGCCCGGCACTCGCGCGCCGCGAAGGCGGCACCGGGAGACACTGCAAGATCGGTACGAGCAGGAAGCGCGGAACAGCGCGGAAGAGTACGCGTCTGCGGCCGGTGGAAGGGGGATGAACCCCGCAGCGAGCGAACGGATCAGGCAGCGTCCATTCCGTGCCGCTGCTTGATCGGGCGCAGTGCGGGCGAGGCCATGAACGCCAGCAGCGCGCGGGCGGCGTCGGGCTGCGCCGAGGCGGCGGCAACGCCGCCGGAGAAGGTGGTCATCATCTGGATGTCGGGAGGCAGCGGGCCGACGACGTCGATGCCGTCGCCGCCAAGCTCGCTGAGCTGCTGAAAGCCCAGCTCGATGTCGCCGCGAGCGACGAGGCTGGCGACGGGAACGCCCGGCGGCGCCACCGTGATGCGATCGCGCAGCCGCCCCTCAGGGTCCCAGCCTGCGAACAGTTTGGCAAGGTACTGGCCGCTTGGCCCCGTCGAATACCCCACGCCCTTCGCCGCGAGCACGGCGGCCTTGACGCCGTCGGCTGAGCCGACGTCGGGGCGCGGCGCACCTGCCTTGACGGCCACGCCGATGGCGGACACGGCAATGTCGACCCGGCTGCCGGCGAGGAGGTGCGAGGCGCGGATCAGATCGTCGATGACGTCGCCCGCCAGCACGACGACATCGAAGGCCTCCCCCGCCCGCACCCGTTTCGCCGCATCGATCCCGCCCACCGATTCGAGCGTGACGCGCTGATCCGAGCCGGACTCGAACTGCGCGATCAGGTCGGCGAGCAGACGCCGGGTGGCCATGGACGAGATGACGCGAAGGATGCTCATCCGCGTCATGTTAGCCGCTCGCGCCCCGGCGCGAAAGGAAGGTCAGCGATCGACGGAACACTCAGGTTCCGAAGCGCGCCGTTACGGTACGTCGCTTGAAGCTTTCCGACGCCGGAGTACCAACCATGGGCTTTGCAGTTCGCCTCGCTCGCACGTTCGTCCTTCTCGGCGTCGCGTTCACCATCCCCGCCGTCGCGCTCGCGCAGGAGACGACGGGCACGATTACCGGACAGGTGGTCGACGCACAGGGGCTCGGCGTCCCCGGCGCGACGGTCACCATCACCTCGGCACAAGGCGACCGCACCTATGTGACCGACAACGAAGGCCGCTTCTTCGCGCCGTTCCTCACCCCGGGCCCGCACAGCATACGGGTCGAGCTGCAAGGGTTCACACCGGCCACCGTGGCGCAAGTCGAGGTCCAGCTCGGTCAGCGCGTGACGGTGCCGCCCATCACGCTGCGCATCGGCGGACTGGCCGAGCAGGTCCAGGTCATCGGCGAGGCGCCGGTCGTCGACACCACGTCCTCGGCCATCGGTACCACGCTGGACAGCGAGTTCCTCGAGCGTCTTCCGACGCAGCGTCAGGTGAGCGACGTGGTGTATCTCGCGCCGGGCGTGAGCACCAGCGGCTTCGTCGGCCGCGCGAACCCGTCGATCTCCGGCGCGAGCGGTCTCGAGAACCAGTACATCATCGACGGCGTGAACGTCAGCAACAGCGGATTCGGCGGCGTCGGCTCGTACTCGATCGTGTTCGGCTCGCTCGGCACGGGCGTGCCCTTCGACTTCGTCAAGGAGGTCCAGGTGCGCACCGGCGGGTACGAGGCGGAGTTCGGACAGGCGACCGGCGGCATCGTGCAGGCGGTCACCAAGAGCGGCGGCAACACCTTCTCGGGGTCCGCGTTCCTCTACGCGCAGCCGAAGGACTTCCAGGGCAACTTCCGCCAGACCGACCTGCCCAACGCGACGCGCGAGGACGAATCCGTGAACACGACGGAGACCAGCTTCAGCGACGCCGGCTTCACGTTCAGCGGACCCGTCCTGCGCAACCGGTTGTTCTTCTTCGGCGCGCTCGACGGCCAGTGGAACACCACCACGCTCATCGCCCCGGGGACCTTCCCGCTGCGTACGCTGGGCGCGATCGATCAGGACCGTCAGACGGTGGCCTACTCGGCCAAGGCCACGCTGCAGATGAATGCCGCCAACCGGATCGACTTCTCCGTGTTCGGCGATCCGGCCAACGGCGACATGGGGCCGCAGCGCCGCGAATCGCTGCTGCGCACCGAGGCGACCGGGTTCAGCGAGATCGACTACGGCGGGCACAACCAGACGCTTCGTTATGACGGCGTGCCCACCAACAACTTCCTGCTGACCGCGTCGATTGCCCACGCCAGCAACAACATCGAGGAGCAGCCCGGCTTCGACCAGTGGCAGGTCACCGATTTCCGCACGACGCCGAATCTGGTCGCGGGCGGGATCGGCTTCTACGAGCTCGGCAACAAGGGAAGCAACGTCCAGTACGACGCGAAGGCCACCTACCTGTGGCGCGGCCACGAGTTCCGCGGCGGCATCCACTTCGAGGACATCGACTACGACAACATCATCAACCGCACCGGCCCGACCTTCGTCCTGCCCGACGGGACGCGCACGGTCACCGGCGCCGAGATCAACCTGCTGCCCGATCCCACGTTCGGCGCCATCTATCGCGTCGTCCGCGCCAACACGTCGAACGTGCGCGAGACCAACCAGCACTACACCTCGGTGTTCATCCAGGACACGTGGACCATCGGCGACCGCCTGACGATACGGCCCGGCATCCGCTACGAGCAGCAGCGGCTGGTGGGCAACCTGGCCGAGTTCACCTGGGACGGCAACTGGGCGCCGCGCATCGGCGTCACCTGGGATCCGACCGGCACCGGACGCGGACGCGTGTTCGCGAACTGGGGCCGCTACTTCGCCCAGATCCCCAACGATCTGGCGGCGCGGGCGCTCTCGGCTGATGCCGGCGTCACACGCGCCGACTACTTCGATCCCAATCTGACGCTGCCGGTGCCCGAGGGCGTGCTCGCGGCGGGTGCGACGACGCACTTCGTGACCGCGGGGCTCGAGCCGGCCGTGATCGATCCCGAGTCGAAGTCGACGTATTCGGACGAGCTCGTGGTCGGCGCCGAGCACGAGATCGTGCAGGGCCTGACCGTGGGCGCCAACTATCAGCGCCGCCGGTTCGGCCGCATCCTCGAGGACGTCGGGACCGCGCCGATGGTGGCCTACTTCCTCGACTTCCCCGGCCTCGACAGCGTCGAGTACTTCATCACCAACCCGTCGCCCGCGACGCCGACGCTGCCCGGCATCCCGGCGTCGTTCGAGGAGGCGATCCACGAATACGATGCCGTGACGCTGACGGCGGTGAAGCGCATCGGACAGACCTGGGGGCTGCAGAGCTCCTACCGCTACGCGCGTCTCGAGGGAACCTTCGAAGGGTTCTTCCGGAACGACAACGAGCAGTCCGATCCGGCCATCACGTCGCTCTTCGACTTCCCCACGAACGATCCGAGCTACACGCAGATTGGCGTGCCGCAGTTCGGATTCCGCGGCGACATCCGCTTCCTCGGTGAGCTGGGCGCCGGTCCGCTGCCGCTCGATCGCCGTCACTCGTTCAAGGTGTACGGCAACTACGTGACGCGCATCGGCCTCAATCTCGGCATCGGCTTCAACGCGTTCTCGGGCACGCCGCTGACGCCGATGGCGGCCAATCCGCTGTACGACTCGACGGGCGAGATCCCGGAAGCGCCTCGAGGCGCCGGGTTCCAGACGATAGATGGATTCCGCGACCGCACGCCGTGGCTGACGAGCGTCGACCTGCACGGCGACTACGCCCTGCCGTTCGGCGCCAATCGCCGGCTGCTGTTCCTCGCCGACGTGTTCAACCTGTTCAACCGGCGTGCGCCGCTGGACTACGACAACTACACCGAGGCCGCGTTCGGCGTCGAGAACCCCGACTTCGGCCGCGTGATTCAGTTCCAGGAGCCGATCCGCGCGCGCGTCGGCGTGCGGTTCGATTTCTGAGACCCGAGCCGCCGCACTCTGCGGCGGCTCTCCGGCAAGGTATGCGGAGCGGGCCGCTCGACAGCGGCCCTGCTCACCGGCAACGTCTTTACTGCGCGCTCGGCTGCAGCCGGACGCGCACCTCGACGCGTCTGTTGCCGCGGAGCACGGTCAGCGTCACCGTGTCCCCGACGTTGTAGTCATCGAGCCGGCTCTGCAGGCGCGCGACGCTGTCGATCTCCTGCCCGTTCACCGCGACGAGGATGTCGCCCGGCACGATGGCGCCGTTGCGCTCGCGAACGCCGCGCAGCCCGGCCGCGGCCGCGGCGGAGCCGGGAGCCGCCCGCAGGACCGCCACGCCCGATACCCCGAGCCGACGCGAGATCAGCTGATTCAGCGCTTCATCGATTTCAATGCCCAGCGCGGGCCGGACGTAGCGGCCCGTGGCGATCAACTGCGGCACCACGCGATTGACGGTGTCGACCGGGATCGCGAAGCCGACGCCCGCTGATGCGCCCGACGGGCTGTAGATGACGGTGTTCACGCCGATCAGGCGGCCGGCGCTGTCGAGCAGCGGGCCGCCGGAGTTTCCAGGATTGATGGCGGCGTCCGTCTGCACCAGGTGCTCGATCAGGCTTCGGCCGTCCTCGGTCGGCAGGGACCGGTCGAGGGCGGACACGATGCCGGTGGTCAGCGTCCAGTCGAGGCCGAACGGATTGCCGATCGCGAACGTGCTCTGCCCGACCCGCAGGTCGGCGCTCGTGCCGATCGGCAGCGGCGGCGGCGTCTTCCGCAGATCGACCTTCAGCACCGCGAGATCGTGCGGCGCGCTCACGCCGACGAGGGCGGCGTCGACGTCGCGGCCGTCGCTCAACCGCACCCGCGCGCCGCCGGTGGCACCAGCGACGACGTGCCGGTTGGTGACGATATGGCCGTTGGTATCCCAGATGAACCCCGAACCGGTGCCGCGGGGGACATTGAAGACGTTGCGCGTCCAGGCGTCGATGACGCGCGCCTGCGTGCTGATGTAGACGACCGAGGCGCGCGCCTTCTCGAACAGATCGATACTCGCCTGTTCGGCGGGGAGCAGCGGTCCGCGCGAGGCGACCGGACGGGGCGCCGCCCTGGACGTCGCCCGCTGGCCGGAGATCGGGGCAGCCCAGTGGCCGATGGCGAGCCCGGCCGCCAGCGCCGCAATCGGGATCGCCGCCCGCGATCGCCGGCGGAATCCGGGAGCCGCCGTCACCGTCCCCTCGCCCTCCGCAGGGTCTCCCAGAACGAGCCGCGGCCTTCCGGCGTGTCCACGCGCACCTCGATGCGCGAGGCATCGTCGCTGAAGGTGGACACGGTGACGCGCAGACCGTCGAGCGGCCAGGTGCCCTTGGGATCGTCCGGATAGCGCCGCTCGGCGCGCTTGATCGTGGTGCCGAGATCCGATCGCACGTCGTTGGACTGCTGCACCGCGCCGATGGTCAGCTCCGCGTACTCGATCGACGTCGCCGGCTTGATCTCGCGTCCGCGCGCGTCGAGGATCTTGCGGGTCACCGTCAGGGTCGCCTCGCCGGACGGCGTGACGGTCATCTCGACCTGGCGCGTCGACTTGGCGTTCTTCCCCCACACCGATTCGTCGAACGCCGTGGAGAGCGGCGTCTCTTCGACAGCCGACCGCCACGTGCCGGCCAGATTCGGCGCCGCGGTCGCCGCGGCCAGGGGAGCCAGGTTCAATACAACGAGCAGGGCAACAACGGCAGCCATCGGAGTCTCCTTCATCACTGTCCAATACGAGCCGCAGCGTCGCGCGCGTACCAGGCCTCGTCGCGGATGCGTTCGAGGTCGGCGCGCGAGATCTCCACGCGATCGCCGGACGCCGAGGAGAGCGCCCGCTCGACGACCGCGTTGACGCAGTCGAGATGCCGGTAGGCGCGAAGCCGCCACACCCACCGCGTGTCGGAGTAGTCGGGATCGGAATCCGGATCCGGCGTGCACGCCGCCGGCAGGGCGGACGTCGCTGCCGAATCCTCGCCGGCGCGATCGGCGCCGGTCGGCACCGGCACGGCGAGCGCCATGACCAGCGCGATGAACAGCAGTCGAGCGCGGAACATACCATCCTCCTTCATGGACCGCGGACGGGGCCGGCGCCGATCCGGCGCCCGTCCGGCGTGCATCAGGCGGCGGTCAGTTGCCTCGCGGAATCAGCCACGACGTCGATCTGGATGCGGCGCGGCCTCGCGCTCTCCTCGAGCGGAACGGTGAGCGTCAGCATCCCGAAGCGATGCGTCGCCGTGATCGCGTCGAGGTCGAGGCTGCGCGGCAGCGTGACCGTCCGCTCGAACTGCGTCTCCCCGTCATTGCGGCCGCCATCCTGCCGGGCGCGGAGATGGACCGTGTTCCCGATGACCTCGAGGGTGACGTTCGCAGGGTCGATACCGGGCATCGGTATGTCGATGCGCCAGCTCTCATCGCCCTGATGAATCTGGACTGGATAGCGTGCGGCGGGGCGTACGACGCGAGAGGGAAGATCGAACCAGAACCGGTCGAAAAGACGATCGGCTTCGCGCTGGAAATCGATGATGTCCTCAATCGGATTCCAACGAGTCAGACCAAACATCTTCTGGACCTCCTGCTACACCCTCCCGAACCGTATATAAATCACTGATTTTTTGGATGTCAAGGAATCTGACTTGCTCGGACTCAGATTTATGAGAACTCGGCTTGTCATTGACGAGATCTATGGGGGCACCTGAATTGGGGCGCAGATCACCCGTCAGTCCGAAGGGCGCGGAGCCGGATCGAGGCGGAATGTTGACGGCCGCTCGGACCTGCGGCTGCGAGGCTACGAAGGCCTGGAGAGGAGCTGCTGGACGGTCTGGTTGAATTCCGTGAGGTCGAACGGCTTGACCAGGCACGGCTCCCCCGCCGCGTGCGCGGCATCGAGCAGCGGGTGTTCCGCGTAGCCCGACATCAGCAGCACCTTCACGCCCGGGGCACGCTGGCGCAGCCGCTCGGCGATGGCTGGACCGGTCGCACCGGGCAGAATCAGGTCCGTGATCAGCAGGTCGGGCGGTTCGAGCGCGTCGCAGAGCGCCAGTCCTTCGTCGCCGGTGCAGCCGATCTCCACCTGGTAACCGCGTCGCGTCAAGGTGTGCTTGAGGAGCTCACGGACGGAGGGTTCGTCTTCCACGAGCAGGATGCGTGGTGGCCTGGATTCCGAAACGCTGCCCATTCCCCTGATTTGCGTCACGATGTCGGTCAGCCGCGGAAGCGCGGCCAGGATCGCGTCGACGTCTTCGCGTCGCGGATCATCCTTGTCTATCGTCTCTTCGAGCCTCTGGGCGTAGCCCGAGATCACGAAGGCGATGTTGTTCAGGTCGTGAGCAAGACGGCGCGATTCCGACTGCATGGTGGCTCGGGCAGGTAATCGGCACGCTGGCCCGGAATTTGAGCACCGCGCCCGCGCTGCGCCATGCGGTCGCGGGCGCGGCTGCTGATGCCGCAGCGGTGAGACGCACGACGTTGGCCGCCGCTGCGCGATCGCGGGCGATGACGTGCCGCCCCGTGCAACGCTGCGCCGCGCGCGATCGTCTGCGCGTCCGGACGCGCGTCAGCCTTCGAGCGTCAGCTCGATCCAGATCGGCCGACCCTTGAGCAGGGCGCGCGGCGCTTCAGCCCCGGGAGCGACGGCCGGCTCCACCGCTGCGGCCGACAGCGAGAACAGCTGCTTCGCGGCGACGTCGGTCAGCCAGCGTCCGCACACCAGGCTGACGAACTCTCCTGCGAGGTCGTCGACCAGGGGGTCGGCCACGGCAATCTCGTCCTGCGGCGCGCCGTTGACCATTGCCGCCAGCTCGCGTGCCAGGGCGCGCGGCATCGTGCACGATAGCGTGCCGGAGAACCCGCCTGCGAAGGCGACGCGTGCGGTCAGCAGATGCCCGTCGGGTGCCGTCACATCGCGCGGCGGAGCGTCGACCGTCGCCCGGAAGCGCTCTTCCGCGACCGCCGCGAGCGCCCGGTCGAGCGCGGCCCGATCAGCCCCAGGGTCGGTTCGCACGTTCGGAGCGCCCATCTCGCACTACCTCCGGTCTCTCCGCGCGTCTACAGCTCCTGGACGACCTCGCGTCGTCGTCTGACGATCACCCGTCCGTCCGCGGCAGACAGGCTGACGGACCGTGCATCGGTTCCGCCGAGCGCCTCGGCGTGCACGAGCACGCCGTAGTGCCACAGCAGCTTCTTCGCCGCGGATCCGTTGCGCCGGCCGATGTCGATGCCGCCGGGGCCGCCGTTGATCGCGGCGCCGCCGAGCAGCCGCACGCGAAGACGGGACTTCTCCGCGCCCGAGCGATACGCCTCCTGAAACAGCAGCGGGATTCCCGAATCGGCAAACGTCGCCGGCTGCCGTGCGGCGCGTTCAGGATCGAGCGCCGCCTCCGGGAGCAGGAAGTGCAGCATGCCGGCTACGCGCGACACCTCGTCCCACAGGCAGACGACGACGCAGCTGCCGAGCCCGTGGGTGACGAGCTCGGCGTCCGGGCCTCTCGTAACGGCATACTCGCCGATGCCGACCACCACGCGTTCGCCGGGTGGGGAGCCGTGATCTGTCACCACCTGTCAGGAATCGACGGCGGCGGTTTTTCCTTGAGAGGGGCGCAGAGGAACCGAAAACGCCGATGAGGCTCCCCTGGCGTCCTCCTCGCTCAGAACCCGAAGCGCACCTCTCCCACAATCTGGCGCCGGAGGATGTCGCCGAAGATGTGCTGCTGGATCTCCTGGTTGCCGATGTTGGTCAGCTTGAGGCTGGTCACGATCGTGTCGCTGCGCCAGCGGTAGCCGATCGCGCCGTTGACGAGCGTGAACGCGTCGGTGGTGCCGGCAAACCGCGCATCCAGCACGTCCTGCCAGTAGGCCTCGTCGGTGTAGTTCACCGAGAGGTTGCCGAACCAGTTCTCGTAGTCGACGCTCGCGCCGATGTTGAAGCGGTTCTTCGCCGGCCAGTTGACGTCGTTGATGGTGAGCCCGGGCGGAAAGTCCTCGATCTCGGGCATCCACTGATACGAGTAGTTGGCGAACACGTTCAGGAACGGCGCAACCGCGCTGTCGACGCCAAGCTCGATGCCCTTGTCCTTGATGGTGCCCAGGTTCAGGTACGCGAAGCGGGACGGAAACGTGTTCGGCTGCACGAACGCCGGCGGCAGCGGCCATCCCGGCGGCGGCGACGCGGGCGAATAGAACGCCACCGGCGTGAACGCGATCGAGCCGTCGGTGTTGTTCCAGTACACCGCCGCCGACACGGTCGTCCGCGGCGCCACCACGCCGCTGTAGCCGATCTCGAACGCGGTCAGCGTCTCCTCTTCGAGATCGGGATTGCCGGTGGCCTGCGTCGGGAGCAGGAACTGTCCGACCACGGGCAGCGTGATCGGCGTGAGGATGCCGATGTCGAGATGGTTGTTGATCAGCGACGGCGCCCGGAAGGCGCGGTTGAACGACACGCGGACCGTCTGATTGGCCGCGGGCTTGTACATCAGCGTCGTCCGCGGCGAGAACACGGCGCTGTCGATCGACGAGAACTTGTCGATGCGGCCGCCGATCACCCAGCGGAAGTAGTTGTTGAGGAAGATCTCGTCCTGCACGAAGACGCCGCCCTCGTTGCGGTTCTCGGCGTTCTGCGCGATGGTGATGTCGAAGGCGTTGCGGCGGAAGTTGCCGCCGTAGGTGAGAGCGTGCCTCGTCCCGATCGCGCGGATGTCGCTGGCTTCGATGTCGAAGGTCTTCGTATCGAATCCCAGCTCGATGGGCTGGCCGTCGACGCCGCGTGTGAGCAGGTTGGCGGCGTCGCCGCTCAGCAGGTTGGTGAAGAACGCGATGCGGCGTCCCCCCTTCGTATACCGCACGGTCGCATAGCCGAGCCGCGACGAGCTGTCCACATCGAACGGACCGATTCCGGTGTGAATGATGCCCTCGGTGCCCGCCACGCCGCCGGCAACGGTGATCCGTCCGCCGTCCATCAGCTCGTAGTCGACACGGCCGTCGAACTTGGGCTGCGACGTGCCGGTGTTGGCAAACGGCGGATACGGGACGCCGCTCGGCAGCGTGCCCGCCGGTCGCGGCAGCGCGTTCTGCGTGAGATAGCCGGCCGACAGCTTGAACGACCACCTGTCGTCGACGGCCCTGGCGTGCGAGCCGTTGACGTAGAACATCCCCCCGGCGTCCTGATCGCGGCCGGTGACGTTGCGGCCGAAGCCGCCGAATCCGACGATCACGGCGTTCCCGCGGCCGTCGGCCGCCAGCTCGCGCGGAGTGCGCGTGATCACGTTCACCACGCCCGTCATGGCGTTGGCCCCCCACACCGCCGACGCCGGGCCGCGGACGACCTCGATCTGCTTGATCTCGTGGGGGTTCGTGGGAATCAGGTCCCACATCACCATGCCGAAGAAGTCGAGGTACACGCTGCGGCCGTCGACGAGCGCGAGCTGCGAGGTCGACAGCGTCGACGTGGCGCCGCGCGTCGTGATGTTGACGTCGCGCGCCGAGACCTGGGTCACGTTCATGCCCGGCACGGCACGCAGCAGATCGCCGACGTTGGTGGCCGGCGAGCTCTCGATGGCGGCGGTGGTGATCACGCTGACCGCGGCGGGCGCGTTGACGAGCTGTTCCTCGGTCCGCGAGGCCGTGACGACGACCTGTTCCTCGAATGTCGGCAGTTTGTCCGCGTCCTGCTCCGGCTGCTGCGCAGGCGTCTGGCCTTGATTCTGACCAAAGGCCGGAACAGCGGCCGCAAGCACCAGGGCGGCCGCAAAAAGGCGAGCACACATCACGGTGTCTCCTTGGTCTGGGGGGCGCCGATATGAGTCAGATGATATGATGAACGACTGCTGCGCCCGTAGCTCAGTTGGATAGAGCGCCGGACTTCGAATCCGTAGGTCGCAGGTTCGAGTCCTGCCGGGCGCGCCATTCGACTCGCACTCGTCACGCCTCGCGGCGCGGCGAACGCTCGCTCGTGGCAGGCCGGTTCGCTCGCCGCTGCGCACGAGCGCGTGAGCTACGGTTGGCAGACCGTGCGTCGGTTGTCCACCGTAGCCCGAAGGGCGGATGAGGACCTCACTCGCTCATGGCAGGCCGGCCTCGCTTCCATGCGAAGGCTGTCCCACCGAAGCCGCGGCGAGCGAAGGCGGACCCGCCGGTGTAAGTTGACGTGTGACAGCACCAGACGAAGGCGCCCGTAGCTCAATTGGATAGAGTACCGGCCTCCGGAGCCGGGGGTTGCAGGTTCGAGCCCTGCCGGGCGCGCCAGTACATCTCGCATTCCTCACGCCTGCGAGTGAGGGACACTGGCTCATCGCAGGCCAGCCTTCCCTCACTCTTCGCAGCGTGACGGATGCTCCCTCACGACAAGCCACGCGAAGGCGTCCACGGCAGCGGAAGGGAGACGGTGGACCAAGGATTCATAATGTCCTCGTGATCGCTACTCCGTCCCCGGAACGGATCGGCCTGGGTACCTGAATCGATGCGCGAGTATCTCGAGCAGCTCCTCGTTGTGCTGGCCATCGGCTCGGGCGTCGCGATCCTGGCCAAGCGCGTCAACGCGCCCTACAACGTCGCCCTGGTCGTCGTCGGGCTCCTGCTCGTCCTGATGGACGTGCTGCCGCGGACGACGATGGATCCCAATGTCGTGCTGCTGTTGTTCCTGCCGATCCTCGTCTTCCAGGGAGCGCTGTCGGCCGACGATGTCAGCATGAAGCGGGCGGCACGCCCGATTCTGGCCCTTGCCGTGCCGGGTGTGGCCATATCGCTGGTCGCGACCGCCACGCTGGCGGCGTGGGAAATCGGCCTGCCGTTCGCCGTGGCGCTCCTGCTCGGCGCCGTCCTCGCCATCACCGACACGGTGAGCGTGCTGCTCGCCTTCCGCAGCGTCCGCGTCCCGCACAAGCTGGCGGCCATCATGGAGGGTGAAAGCCTGTTCAACGACGGCACTGCCCTGGTGCTGGTCAGCGTCTGCGCCACGGTGGTGATGCAGGGGTACGCCGATCCGTCACAGATCGGCCGGATGCTGCTGCTGGCAATTGTCGGCGGCCTGCTGCTGGGCGCCGTCGGAGGAACGGTTGGCGCGTTCGTGCTGCGCCACGCGCCCGACGACCTGACGGCAATCCTGGCCTCGCTGGTGGCGGTGTTCGCCACGTCGCTGCTGACCGAGCACCTGCACGGCTCGGCCGTGATCGCCGTCGTGATCGCCGGCGTCCTGGTCGGCCACGAGATGCGGGCGCGGCTCGAGCCGTCGCGCGTGCTGGCCCTGCAGGGCTTCTGGGACGTCGCCGCCTTCGTCATCAACGTCTGGCTGTTCCTGCTGGTCGGCATTCAACTGAGCGGCGACATGCTCGTCCGCGAAGCCTGGTCGATCCTGCTCGCTGTCATCGCGCTGCATGTGGGCCGCGCCGTGGCCGTGTATGGATGCTTCGGCGCGCTTCATCTCTCCCGGCAGGGCGTGCCGTGGCGGTGGCAGCACGTCATGGTGTTCGGCAACGTGAAGGGTGCGCTCTCCATGGCGGCGGTCCTGGCGCTGCCGCAGGGCATTCCGTATCGCGATCGCCTGATCGCGATCGTGTTCGGGGTCACGCTCGTGACGCTGCTCACGCAGGCGCTTCCCTTCCGGCGGTTCCTGCAGTGGCTCGGCGTCGCGGGGCACCTCGAATCGAACGAGGTGGACCAGAGCCGCGCCGTCCTGATCAGCGCCAGGCGCGCGCAGGTCGAGCTCGATCAGCTCCTCGCCACGGGCCTGATCTCCCGCCACGAGCACGCCGAACGGCGGGCGGCCTTCCAGCGCGACATCATCGAAGCCGAGCGGACGCTGCGAGCGGCGGCACAGTCGAGCGGCGAGGTCGTGCTGCCGGCGGTGCTGAACGCGCAGAAAGCCGCCATCCTCGACGCCGCCCGCCGCGGCCTGATCACCGAACGGACGGCGAGCGCACATGTCGCCGCCCTGGACGAGCGGTTCGTCGAGGTCACCATGGGCGAGCCCTCAACGGAGCAGCGTGAACGATGAAGATCCTGATCGTGGGCGCCGGACGCGCCGGCCTGGAGGTAGCCACCCAGCTCTCGCGGCTCGGCCACGCCGTCACCATCGTCGACACCGACGCGGCCGTCGTACGGCGCGCGTCCGAGCAGTTCGGTCTGGTGGCCATTGCCGGCGACGCCACCACGGCCGAGGTGCTCGATGATGCCGGCATCGGCGAGATGGACATCGTGGTCGCGATGCTGCGGCGTGATGCCGACAACCTGGCGGTGTCGCTGCTCGCCCGCGCGGCAGGCGTGGAACGCGTGATGGTGCGCATGCGCGACAACGCGTATCGATCGGTGTATGCGAATGCCGGCATCGATCGGGTGCTGTCGGAGACCGACCTCATCACCGGCGCGATAACCACGGCCGTCGAACACGACGCGATCCGCCACGCGATGCTGATCGGCGACGGGTCGGCAATCGCATTCGAGCTGACCATCCCCGCCGGCAGCGCCTGGGCGGGCCGCACGGTGATGGAGCTCGCGGCGCGGGCCGACTTCCCGAAGTCGGGCGTCTTCGCGGCGCTCTATCGGGAAGGCGGCGGCGTCGAGGCGCCGCGCGGATCGTCGGTCGTCGACGCCGGGACGACGGTGCTGCTCGTCGCGCAGCGCGAGGACGTCAGCCGCGCGATTGCGGCATTGACCGGCGGCGCCGTGTAGCTCTCCCCCGTCATCAGAAATGCGCCTGGTCCGGTCAGGCGGACACGCCTGCCGAACGGCGAGCGGTGTGCCGCCTACGATTCCGCCGCGTGCAGCCACGGGGCGTAGCTCAGCCCGATCAACACGCCTTCGGGACTCAGGAACCTGGCAACCGTCTGTCCCCACGGTTCGAGCCGCGCCTCGTGCAGAAACGTCTGTCCCCTGGCTTTCATTTCTTCGACGGCCGCGTTGACCGACGCGACATCCCTCAACTCGAACTCGATGGTCGCGTGCGGCACGGGCACGTCGTCAGGCCAACGGTCGGTGCCGAAGCAGGACTGCGCCGCCATCGACAGAGGCCAGACGCCGAAATGCCGGGTGCCAGCGAAGTCGTCCACCCACAGGTAGCCGTCTCTCGCATCGAGCGGCAGTCCAAGTGCGTCCAGGTACAGCGCCGCGCTCGCCGCGGGATCCCGGGTCACCGCTGCGAAACCGGCGATACCCACGATGTTCAAGGCCATTCCGTCCTCCCTCCTTCGACACCTGCCGCCGCGCGTTTGCCGCCAGGGGTGGTGTGCACGGGTCCTGGTACATTACAATCAGAGGTTCGTGGGGCCGGTAGCTCAATTGGCAGAGCAGCAGACTCTTAATCTGCGGGTTGGGGGTTCGATTCCCCCCCGGCTCACCATCCTTCGCTCGCCCTTCGGGCGAGACTCCGGCTGGCAGGCCAGCCGACAAGTCTCCACCGGCTGGCGCTACCAGCATCAGCGAGCAGAGTGACACCGGCGGAGGCTGTCTGCCGGAGCCGGCGCGCGAAGCGCGGCGCGTGGGCGGACCCCACGCTCGCATCCCGGCAGCGAAGGCAGTACGCATAAAGTCCACTTTCCCTAGGCCGGGTCCCGTCGCAGAATCTGAAGCACCCGAGCGGCGCATCGCCGAGAACACGCGTAAAAGGCTCACCGGCAACTCGGCGCAGGCATTGATGTACACGCGCGCATGTCTACCGATTGCCGCTTCGTCTACATCATCAAGAGCCTCACCGCACCCGACGAACACTACGTAGGCGTCACGTCCAATGTCCTCTGCGGCTGCGGGCGCACAATGCGGGCCGATGCCGGCTTTCCCCTTCACGCGGATCTCCCGGATCTGGCCGCGAACGTGAGGGAGGTGCGGCCTGACGTTGGGCAGGCCGACTGACGCTTTCAGCTCCGATCCGGACTAGCTGCGCCCGCATGTCTGCCGGCAGCTTGGCCAGTTCGGCGTCGACCGTCCCGCTCAACGTCTCGACGATCCACGCCATCGTCGCTCGGCATGCCAGATGTGGCATTGGCGAAGGAGCCCCGGGGGCACACGATCCGGCGGAACCCGTCAAGGTACCGGACCCAGCGCTCGAGCTGGTTCAACCCGTGAAACGGGTCACACCGTCCATAGAAATCGAGCCGCCAGTCGACCACGGAGCCGAGCCCGCCACTGACATTCGGCGCGAGTGTGAATCCTCATCTTCAGCGGGCAACGAAACGACAGCCACCTTCGATCGCCACGCCCGACAGGCGGTTCTTCGTCCAGTCCACCAGGTCAGCCGCGAGAGGTGAGTCCCCTCCCACGAGGCCGACATGGTCGTGTCCCGCGTAGGTTCGGTATTCCAGAGATTGGCCCGCGGCGCAGCGTGTGCGAACGAACCGCTCCTGAACTGCCGGCAGCACCAGATCGTCGGCGAGCCCCTGCGCGATGAGCAGCGGTACCGGGATGGCGCCGCGCGGAACGTTCTCCTCGAAGCGTCTGCCCAACGGCCCCTCGGTTGGCGGCCTCACAAAGAAGTCGCGCTCCATTGTCAGCGCCGTGAGCACCGACAGCAGTCCCCCAGCGCCGGACAGGCACCGGGAGGCCATCGACCGTGCGCGCGCCTGTGGCCCGACGTAATCTTCGACGCGGACGTCGACATACGTGCCGCTGTACGCGGCCATGACGAAGGACGCCATGATCTTGCCGACGGGTGTGTGTTGGGCCGCATCGACGAGCGCGCCGATTTCGGTCGCGGGGGCGAGTGCTGCGACACCGACCACATTCACATCCGGGGCGTAGTGCGCGGCCAGCGTCCCCGTCCAGAGTGCCGCGTGGCCACCCTGCGAATGGCCCCACACCACGGTACGGCCGTCGGTCCGCACATCGCGGAGTTGTCCAACCGCGCGGATGGAATCGAGCGCCGATCGGCCTTCGGGTTCGCCAATGAGGTACGGATGGCCTCCGGCGGTGCCGAGTCCGACGTAGTCGGTCCCGACAGGGATCCACTTCTCGGCTATGAGGCGTTCGAGCGCCGGGAGCGTCGCGTCGAATGGGAAGGGCGCCGGCAGAACGGACGGCGCACAACCGGACGCCACGCCGGTCGTGCCATGTGTCCACGCAATCACGGGTCGAGGATCGGCTGATGCGTCCGCGGGGGCAAGCACGATCGCACTCGCGACAGCGGGCACGTTGTCATTGCGCGTGGTCGCGTACAGGATGCGCCAGGCTCGCGTATTGGCGGGGACGACGCGCGAAAACGGCTCGACGCGCAACAGTGTTCCGGGTCGAACCGGCGCGGAGGGCGCGGCATAGAACGCATCCGGTGCTGGTGGCGGCGAACGCAGGGTCAAGAAGCCGACGCCAACGACGAGAATGGCGCCTGTGGTTCCGACCAGAACCCCGCCTACCGCTCTCAGAAGGGGCCAGCGGGCAGGCGAGCGCCGCCGGGTAAACCACGCCGCGATCAGCACCGCAACGCCGATGGCGCCGAGCAGCGGAATCGCTGTTGCGCTGCTGAGAAGGATCAGCGCGATCCCCACGACGACGAACAGGAGCGTCAGCAGCACGAATCACACCTTGCCGTGAACGGGCTTCAGACGGCCAGTCATTCTACTAACGGCGGATGAACGACGTCTGTCTTCGTCGAAGGGGCCCTGACCTCCATAGCCCAGTCCGCACGCCTGAGCCAGCCCGTCGCGCTGGGTCCATGCGTTCGAGCGGTTGCTCAAGTCCGGCTGGGGCCGAGCGCCTGCGAAACGGCATTTCGCTTGAGCAACCCATTACCATGGGCGTCGATCGTTGGTTGACTTACTGAGGCGATGTCCCATACACGTTGGCCGAGATCCCAGGCATCTGGCACGAAGGGTGCCTGGTCGCGTCCAACTTATGAGAGGCTTGGAGCGCGTCTGACTCTGCCCGGCTACGATCTTCTCGCATTCGGTGACCGGCCAGGCGGGCGGCGCTCACTGATGCGTGGGTGGCATTTCGCGTTGAATGAAATCCAGACCTTAGCGCGCGGACTGCGGTTCGAAGACGATTCGAAGACGCGTCCGCGTCGCCTGCGCGAAGCGTTCGAGGGCGTCGGTCGATTGACGCACTTTGCGGCCCTCGAGTCGTGCGATATACGACTGCGACGTCCTCATTCGGCGAGCGAGCTGTGACTGGGACAGTCCCGCGGCCGTCCGGGCCTCGATCAGCGTCCGCGCAAGATCGAATTCTTCACCGAGGGCGTCGTACGCGTCCTTGCAGTCGCGGTCTTTGCGCCAACGACGACGGAGCTCGCGAATCCTGGTCATGGCTTCAGTTCCTTTGACCTCTGAGTGCCAGGTCGATCTCTCGCGTGGGAGTCTTCTCGGTCTTCTTGATGAAGGCCCTCACGATGACGGCCATTCAACGTCGGCCATCACACGTAAATGCGAGAGCACGGGCCGGCGCAGACGTTGAGGGTATCGGGTACAACCATCCAGAGAAGGCGCTGAACGCGCCATCCACTCAAAGGGAACAGATTGATTCTCTTCCGGCGCAGGGCAACCTGGCTCGCCGCTTCCTTCGTCAAAGGGTCCATGATGAAAGCCGCCGCAATCGTACTTACCGGTTGCCTGCTTGCGGTATCGGCGGAGGCGCAGCAGGTTCCTTCGATCAGGTGGGAACCGTCCCGCTTCGAGGCGCCCGTCGTCGGCAAGATGACAGGCGAACGAGCGTGGCTTGAAGTTCCCGTACGGCATGGCAATCCGGGAGGAGCACAGATACGGTTACCAGTGGTCCGGCTGAAGTCCACTAGTCCGAACCCTGGCCCGCCAGTTATCTTCCTTGCCGGCGGACCGGGACACGCCGGGACACGCATTCTCACCGGATCGCTTGCTCCTAACGCCGCACGTGTCACGGCGTTCGCCGACGTCATCGCCTTCGACCAGCGAGGAACCGGTGCCGCAGAACCAAGCCTCGCGGTGGCGGGACAATTCGACCTGCCCTCGGCGGTCTCGGTGGACTCACCTGCCGCTCGCGAACGCATCGCCGCGCTCGGCAGTTTGATCCGTTCGACGGCAGAGTCCCGCGGCATTGATCTCTCGGCGTATAACACCTTGGAGAGCGCCGACGATGTCGAGATGCTCCGTCGGGCTCTCGGTGTCGAGAAAGTCGTATTGTGGGCACACAGCTATGGGACGCACCTGGCGCTGGCGGTTATCAAGCGTCACGGCGAACACGTCGCACGTGCTCTCCTCGGGGGCGTAAACGGCCTTGATGATCGTTGGCGCGACCCCGCCGACAGCGACGCCTGGCTGGCGCGTGTGGGCGCCGCGATAGACGCGGCAGCTCCGGCAGGGCGCAACGGAACGTTCGTGGAACAGGTGAGACGTGTCTTCGCGCAATTGGAGAAGGACCCGATTCGCGTGGCAACGGTCAACGGCGATGTATTCATCGGCAAAACCGAGATCCAGGTCCTGGTCACTATCCAGGGCGGGGATCTGGGCTTCGTTCAAAACCTGCCGCTGCTGTTCGACAGCCTTGAAAAGCGGATTCGTCTTGAGGCGGTGGCAACGGCAGTGCAGCAGACAATTCGTCGGCGTCCAATCGGCACTGCGATGACGTACGCAATGCACGTCGCCTCAGGAGTCTCGGCACAGCGTTTGGCTCGCATCAAGAGTCAGGCTTCTTCGGCACTGATGGGGAACGCCATCAACTGGGGCATTGGCGACGAGGCATTTGTGAAGGCACTCGGAATCGCAGATTTGGGCAACGACTTCCGCGCGCCCTTCCGGTCGAGCGTTCCGGTGCTGATCGTGTCGGGAACGCTGGATGGCAGGGCTGTCGAGAACGACGCGAAGCGCGTTGGTGCACAGTTCGATAACGTCAGTTACGTCACCATCGAGGGAGCTTCCCACGATTTCTGGTTTCTCCGGCCTCCCGCTCGCGTTCCAGAGGTCACCGTTGCATTTTTGCGGGGAGAGGCGGTACGGGATGAACGAATCGTTTGGCCTGTAACCTTTCGGTGGCCTGAATAAACGGTTCGTCGTCCAGTCCACCAGGCCACGTCTACCGACCTGCCGTCTCGTTGGTGACTGCCTCTCCTCCCAACAGGCGCGCGTTCAGGGTGCCGCCAGAGAACAGCATCTCGTGCAACGCTGCCTCGGCCGTCGCCCTGGTCACAGTGCCCTGCGAATCCGAGTCGAGATGGTGCTGTGCGATCCGACGGAGAAACTCCTTGATAAATGCTGGACTTGCCCCATCAGTGCGACGCGCCAGGTCGTCCATCAACTCGGGCGAGAGCTCCAGACTTCGGGCGTAGAGTTCTACCAACTGCCGCCGCAGCCGTTCGTCCGGGAGCGGGAACTCAATCGCCTGGTCGATGCGGCCAGGGCGACTCGCCAGAGCGGGCTCCAGCGTGTCGGGCCGGTTCGTCGTGAGAATGAAGAACACGTCGGCGCGTTCGCGCAGACCATCGAGTTCGTTCAGCAACCGATTCAGCATCAGTTCGTCGCACGCGCTGCCTCGTTCTGTACGATCGCGGGCGATCAGGTCTGCATCCTCGATGACGACCAGGGCAGGCTGAAGGAGACGCGCCAGCGCCACGTACTCCGGGAGTATGCCCATTTCCTCGGCCGTGATCAGCAGGGTCGTGTGGCCGGAAAGCTTGCCTGCAAGATATCGAATGCAATGAGTTTTTCCGGTGCCGGGTGCGCCGTGGAAAAGCAGCCCCTTCTGCGTCGAGAGTCCCATCGCTCGCAACGCCGGTCGCTGTTCCGCGAACCTCAGCACGTTGCGCTCGAGCGCTCGCAGCGTGGCGTCAGGGAGGATCACCTCGTCGCGCTCGACGGGCTCGAGGTCGTGAACCCGAATCCTCGCCGCATGCCCAGTCCACTGCGGACTCGTCTCCAGCGACAAGACCCTTCCTCGATAGCACGAACCGCGCGAGAGATGCCGTTCGAGCGCGTCGAAGACACGGGACGCCAGCTCCGCGCCGAAATCGCCAGGCGGCGCCGCGACCTCCACGTTCAGAAAGCTGCCCTGTCCATAGTCATCGTGCTGCGACAGCACGATCGCGTATGGACCTCGATCGTCCCGCAGCAGCCAGAGCCCGTTCTTGAGGCACCGCTTCGTCTCGCCGCCGCCGATGTCGATGTCTTCGAACTGCGCAGGAGCGACCTCGATGACGGAATGGCTTTGCTCCAGCAGCCTGGCGAAGTCTGTCACCTCGTGGCGATATTGCGCCCTGATCCCGACGAAGTTCTGCGGGACGACTCGCTCACCAAACAGCTCGTCGAGGGCTGCCTGCAGATCGGCCTGCTGACGAAGGGCATAGGAACGCGCGGTCGCCAGCACCTCCTGTGGGCGAAGGGGTGCAAAGTGTCGAGCGAGACGCTGAAATGCGTAACGGTCCGGACGGTCTTCGACAGGCGCCTGCGATGCGGATGGTTGAAGCAGTGCCGAGCATGCGACGACACAGGCGCTGCAAATGAATCCGGAATCGCCGGCGATCATGTGTTCGACGTTGCCCGCCGTTCTGTGACAGAACTGACAACGCCCTTCGGACACAAAGTGCTGAGCCAATGGTGCTGACCCTCCATGCCGCCGGCCGCAGATCGCCAGAACGAGCACTTCGGATATCGGCAGGAGAGGAGCTCGGCGACAGGGATACCTCGCCTCTGCCGGGCGAGGCAGGAGCCTGCTTGAGGCAGTCCGGTGAGCCGCACGCGAACACGCGAGCTACGGCGTCAACAACGGAAGGTTACAGCGTATCTTCCTCGGTCAGCGAGGCGGGATCGACGTCCACATCCACTGACTCGACGACGGAGGTGATGACCGGACCATCATCGGTCATCAACTGCAGCTGCAACCCTTCGACGATCCATCCGGGTTTGACGCCCTCTTCCCCGTCGAGCGCGCCGAGCAGCCGGACATCGGTGTTGTGCTGGAACAGATGTCCGCCGCGGATGGAGATGTGTCGCGCCGGGCCGTCGATCACCGTCAGGCGATACAACGTGTTCCTCGTCCGAACGGTAACCATCGTGCCCGGGAGGAGCAGCGGCACGGCGACGGGGTGCCGGACGTCAGGCACGGCATCGAGAAACCCGAAGCTCGGTAACGAGGTGGAGGGCTCGGCGTCCGGGTTGGTCCATCTCTCCATGCCGTCACATAGTGCAACAGGCCTGCCAGGCGTTACACAGCTCGACCGCAACCTCGACAGCAGTCCGCTTTCGTCGAGCTCTGCTACGACGAAAGCTCCTCCAGCATGGCGCGCTGCCACTCGGCCGTTTCAGCGACGTTGTTCATCGTGAAGATGTGCAGGGCACTTACCTTCGCGTCGGGATCGGCTAGCGTCGGCGCCGCGCCTGCGAGCAACGCATCGGGTCCGAACGAGCCGCGCGCGAGGTAGCCGATCAGCGCTCGGTTCTTCATCAGGTATCGCGCCGACTCTGCAACGCCGATGCGGGCGCTCATCGACGTCAGCTTGCGCAGCGGCAGCACGCCGGGCACGCCGAGGTGAACGGGCAGCATGATGCCCGCGGCGCGCATCCGCGCAATCCACGCCGCGATCGCGTCCGGATTGAACGCCATCTGCGTGGTCATGAAGTGCGCATATGGCTGTTTGGCGCGCAGATCGTCGAGCAGGACGTCGTTCGGAATCGTCGGGTGCCCTTCCGGGTAGGCGGGCACACCCAGTTCCTCGAGCCATCCGCCGAGCGGCTCCATCCCCCGCAGCAGCGTCAGACCGTCGCGAAATTCACCGATCGCGTCGCCGTCGCCGCCGACAACGAACGCCTTGCGAATGCCGGCGGCGTGCAGACGGGCGAGGATGTCGGCGAGGTGCGCGCGGTCCCGAATCGATCGCGCCGCCAGATGCGGGCAGACGTCGTGCCCTTGCGCGGCCAGCCACTCGGCGGCCCGCACGGTCGCGTCGATGCCGTGGCGCGGCGAGGCGGTGACGGTGACCGATGTACGCGGCGGCAGCGCAGCCGCGGCGTCCTCCATCCCCGCAACCGGCACCAGCTCGTAGATCGCGTGCCGGACGAGCGCCGCAAGTGCCGCGCGCTGCGGCCCAGAGAGGGAGTGGCCGAGACGGGCTCTAGTCATCACTCTTGTGACGCGAGCCCAGCTCAGTCAGGTGCGGCTCAGCGCTCGGCGGCGCGCTGGCGTGAGGATGTGCCACGTTGCTCAGCGGCGCCTCCGCGGCTGGATGTGGCCCGTCTCCGCGTGCTGCTCCGGCGCGTCTGGCTGCGGCGGCCTGACTGGGCCCCACGGCTGGACTTGGCCGACCGTGTCGACCGACCGGAGCGCGCCGACTTCCGGCGTCGGGTCGACTTACTCCGTCCGCCCTGACCTCCACGGCTCGACTGGCCGGCCCGCTGGCTGCTGCGGCTGGACTTGCGGCTCGACTGCCCGCTGCGGCTGGACCCACGGCGCGACGCTCCGCGCCCGGCGCCCTGCCCCGCCCGCGTGCTGCCGCCGCTGCGCGTCGATTTCGTACTTCTCGCCATGGTTCTGCCCCCTTGCGCCCGCGCGGCGCCTGCGCGCCGACCGCCGCCGTTGCCCGATTGCAGCTGCACCGAATCGCGGCTGACCAGTTTGTTGAAGTTGCTCCGCGTTCCCCGGTTGGTCCGATCCTGCACGACCAGCGCCAGGTTGTTCGCGTCGAACTGACGGAACCACTCGTTCCACGCGATCGGCTTCAGGGACTCCCCACCGCTGAATCCGGGGAAATCGAGCCGGATCATGCCCACGTCGCCTTTTCCCCGCCGCTGCCCGGTGCCCTTCACGCGTGCCGGTACGGCGCCGCGCGATTCCGCCCACCGTCTGATCTGGTCGTGATCGATCAATGCCTGTCCTTGCGCCATGGTCACCTCCGCGTCCTCATCGCCATTTCGCCGCCGCCGAACTGTGGCGCATCGCTACGGTCGCCGCACCTGCAAGCACGCATCCAGGCGACGCACCGAACAATGCAAACGCCACTGGATTCCACACTGCGGCTTTCACGCAGGCGAGGAGGTTGTCACCGCACGGCCGGCCCGAGCGTCTCAAGTACGAGAGTCCTTCCGCGTCGCCGCAGCGCCGCTGACGTGGTCGCGCTCGTGTCCAGCAGATGCAGACGTACACCGCACAGGTCAGCAGGATCGACGATCTCACGCATGACGTTCGCGTGATCACGCTCGCGCTGGTGAACCCGCCGGAGATTCACTTTCAGGCGGGCCAGTTCGTGTCGTTCAAGGTCCACAAGGAGGGCCTGCCGTTTCCGGTGACGCGGCCGTACTCGATTGCCTCGCCGCCCACGAGCCGGCACACCATCGAGCTGCTGCTGAATCTCGTACCGGGCGGACCTGGTTCAACCTATCTGTTCTCGCTTCGCTGCGGCGACCCCGTCACCTTCACCGGCCCGGCGGGCACGTTCGTGCTGCGCGAGTATCGCGACCGCCGGCTGCTGTTCGTCGCGACCGGCACGGGCATCGCGCCGATTCGGTCGATGCTTCATGCGCGTCTGCCCAGCCCGACGCCGGTGAGGCTGATCTGGGGACTTCGCCACGAGCGCGACCTCTACTATCAGGCGGAGCTCGCCGATCTCGCCGCGCGCTTCCCCGAGTTCTCGTACACCGTCACGCTATCGCAGCCGTCGCCCGCGTGGCAGGGGGCAACCGGCCGCGTGCAGGCGCACGTGGAGGCGGCGACGGCCACCGTCGACGACCTCGCCGCCTACGTTTGCGGCAGCCGCGAGATGATCAAGTCAGTCGCCGCTCTCATCCGGTCGCACGGCGTCTGTCCGGTTCACTGGGAGCAGTACTACTGATCGCTGCCCGCTTCTCCTCGACGTTCGACGAGGCGGGCGAGCACGAACAGCCAGGCGATCCGCGCGTCAGCGGCAGGGGCGCGGCGTCGAGGATACCGGCCAAAGCCAGTGCTGACGACCGCGGTCCAAACCCAGAGTGGGGATGTCAGAACCAGATACGGTCGAGCCGGAGGGCCCGCCTCACGGCGAGCCCTCATGCCTCGTCTAGTTGGTGCCGCCGATCGCCGCCATCACGTCGGCGCGCGTCAACGGCTTGTCGGGATTCGGCGGGTGAGCCGGAACCCACGTGTCGTAATCGAGCTTCAGTCTGCTGATGGTGTCCACCGCGGCCTTGACCACGCTGCGCTGCACCGGGTTCGGGTTTACAACGGTGATATCGGCCGACCACACCAGCTTCTCCCCCGGCAGGTAGACGATCAGCATCCCGTCGCTGTGCTCGTTCGGAACGCGGTGCAGCTCGACGACCTTGCCGTTCGTGCCCTTACGGATGTCGCGATCACCAACTCCTGTCACGACATCGTTCCGCCGACTGGTCACTTTGGAGAGGCTGTCGCCGGTCAGCGTGCGCGGGCCACCAAGCAGCGACTCGAGTACTTTCTCGTTGTTGTTGTGCGTGAGAATCGTCGCGCCCGCGGCGACTGCTGCGGCCAGCCCGCTGGCATGGTCGAAGTGCGGATGCGAGTTCACGACGAACCGGATCGGCTTGTTGGGAATCGCCTGCCTGGCGGCCGCCATCACCGCCTGCCCACGGGCGTCGCTCTGGCCACTCTCGACGACAAGGATGTGGTCGCCCATGTCGATCGCGAGCGAGGTGTAGTTGCCACCGATCTTGAATACGCCGTCGCCAACCTTCTCGACCGGGGGCGCCGCCGCCTGCTGCGGAGGGGGCCCGCCGGCGGGCCCGCCGCCACGGCCCGCCGGTGGCGGCGGAGGCGTCAACAGCTCCGCCAGATTCGGTGGATTGGGCGTCGCCGCCGTGATATCGGCAATGAACGTCTCCATCCCCGCCTGCTTCTGAACGATGCGGCCGGGCACCTGGACACCGTTCATGTTCCGATAGTTCGAGTACTCGAACTCCACCAGGAGGTCGCCGGCAACGGCGTGCTCGACACGCGTCTCGACCTTCGTCACCAGGTTCTGCCTGTCGATGTAGCCCGTCACCACGTAGGGCTGCCCCGAAGGCGACTTGAAATTCGCCGGAGAGAACGACACGACCTGCTGTCCGCCCTGCTGACGGACGGTGGCGTTGCCGGCGGCCGCGCCCTTCAGGAATCCCCACGGCGTCGTCCAGATGTTCAGCGCCTGGGTCCAGCTCGTGTCGGCCTGCGTGCCCGTGATGTTCTGGTTGAAGACGCCCGGCATCGGCGCGGGCACACCCGGCACGACAGGCGGCTCGGTCGGACCCGTCGCGCGCGAGACGAGCGCGGAACGGTCGGACGATGGCGCGAAGTTGATGGTGCGGGTGTAGGCGGTGATGACGGTCGTATTCACCGGACCGAGCGGCATGCCGATGGACTTGCTTTGACCGAATGCACCGTTGCGTGCGGTTCCCGAATACGTGATCGAGTTCAGGCTCTCGACACCCATGGCTTTGGCGGCCGCGCTGACCACGGAACTGGCGTTCTGCGCGGCGGCGCCGATCGGCAGCAGGGTGACGACGAGCGCCGCACCCGTGAACGTTCTGAGCAGCATACGTGTCTCCTCCCCCGCACACCTCAGGCGCGGCACGCGCCACGCGTTTCCCTTCTGACTCAGGTTCAGGGCTTTGGCGTGCGCCTCTTATATCCCTTGAACGGCGTAAGTGTTTACCGGGGCGGCGGGGCGGCGACGGAAACACGAAAGGCCCGGATTGCTCCGGGCCCTTTCGTGTCTCGCGGGGTCCGATCAGTCAGGTCCGGCCGAAGCCGGACGCTCCGTCAGAAGTTCACCGTGAAGTTCAGACGCACGAACCGGGGCGCGTAGATGCCGGTGGGCGTGCCCCAGCCGCCGGGCCGCGGACCGAAGTTGTCGCTGCTCGCCGGCACGGTGCCCTGCACGTACGTCTGGTTGTACTGCGTAACGTAGTTGGTGTTGAAGAGGTTGTTGATGTCCACACCAATATCGGTACGCGTGCGCCCGAACCGAACGACCTTCGCAACACGCATGTCGACCTGGGTTCGGCGCTCATCGGCGAAGACGCGGTGCTCGTTGTCGGTGAGCGGGATCGTCGTCGTGCCGGTGGGCTGGGCGCCAGGCGGTAGATGGCCCAGCGCCGCCGCGATCATCGAGTTCGGCACCAGCCAGTTGGCGGTGATTTCGAGCGGCGGCTGCGAGCGGATCACGGTGCTGAGCAGCACGTCGATCTTGGGGACCATGTAGCTGGCCAGACCGCGCACGGTCGTCATCCACGGCTCGACGTTGTTGCAGCCGCGCGGGTTCGGACCATTGATGGCCGTGGCCGTGACCTGGTTGTAGCGCACGTCCACCTCGCAGGTGTTCACCTTGCCCCTGCCCGTGGTGGTGCCGATCTGCGCGGTCAGGCCGTTGCGGAGCCGCGCATTCACGGTGACGTCGAAGCCGTCCCACGTGCTCGAACGCTCGGCGCCCAGCTTCTCTTCCCGGATGAGGATGCGCTGGGCCGGCACGGCATTGGCGGCCGCAGTTGGCACGAACACCGTCACCGGATAGCCGCCGCCGCCCGCCAGGCGCGGATCCTGCGGGGCCGTCAGCGTGTAGGTCTCGTAGTACGAGTTGATGTTGCCCTGACGAGTAAGGTCATCGGTCACGAAGAACCCGTGCCACGAGCGATGCGTGAAGGAGAACTCCGCCGACATGCGGGGCACCACTTCCTGCTGCACCGTGAAGGTGTACTGATCGTCGCCGGGACGCACGCCCCAGCCGCTCAGCACGTCCGGATCGACCGCCGTGGCCTGACCGAGCTGGCCGAAGTTGAGCGCCGTACCCGTGGCAGCCGCGCACTCGCCGTTGGCTGCGGTATTGAGCAGGTTGCAGTCCACGACCTTGTCGTTGTCGGTGTCGGTCCATCCGCGGTTCTGGACGTTGCGGACAACGGTCGCGCCGGGATTGGTGGCGGTATACGGTAAGTCGTTGGCGGCGTACGCCAGGTACTTGCCGTAGTTGAACTTGAGCGCCGTCTTGCCGGTCCCGAACACGTCGAACGCGACGCCCACGCGCGGCGTGATGTCGTTGTAGGCGTTCACGCCATCGGTGCGCTGGATCGTGATCGGCTGCGGGTTGAGGAACGACGTGTTGGTCGTGCCGTTCAGTTCCGACGGCGCAAAGCTCGACGCGCGGTCCCACCGGAGAGCGCCCTGCACCGTCATGCGGCCGCGCGTCCAGCTGTCCTGCGCATACAGGCTGTGGGTCATCGTGATCGTCCGGCGACCGAAGTCGGGCAGGAAATAGCTGACCGCGTTCGGCACACCCTGATTGAAGCGATACGACAACTGCGTCTGGTTCGCCACGTCCTTGTCGAGCAGGTCGAGACGGCGGTACTGGTAGCCGAACTTCGCGCTGTTCGAGCCGGTCACGTACGACACGGCCGCCAGGACGTCGTCCGTCTTACCGATCGCCGGTCCCCAGCTCTCGACGCCGCGATAGCGGTAGTTGGCCACGGGAGCATACCGAATACCGGTCGCCGGATTGATGGCGTTCGACTGCTCCGTCACCGGGATCAGGCTGGTGTCGGCGTCAGGCGCCGGGTGCCCGAAGATCGGCTGATACCGGAAGGCGTTATAGCCGGCCTCGAAGAGCAGCCGGTCGCTCTTCGGCATCGTCCAGGTGCCCTGGTTCACGTAGAAGGGGACGTCGAAGTAGCCGCGGCCCGCTGTCTGGGTGGCTTCGGGCGACATCTGAATCGGCGGCAGGTTGTTGCCCAAACCGACCCAGTCGCGACCCCGGTTGTGACAGCCCTCGGTTTCAACCTTGAGCGGCGTGCCCTCGCAACGGGCCTGGTACTCGGAGTTGAACCGGATGCGGTGCGAACCGAACTGACCCGTCAGACGGCCGATCCACATCGTGCGGTCCTGAACAAGCCGTGCCGGAATGCCCCCGGGTGCCCAATCCCAGCGTGTCGGGTCGCCGGCGTTGGCGTTGGTCTGGATACCCTCCATCGCCACCTGGGTGCTGAGATCGCGGTAGCTCCCGAAGAACCACAGGCGGTCCCTCTTGATGGGCCCCCCATACGACGCACTCCAGTCGTAGGCGGTAATGACACCCGGTGGCTGCTGCAACGCCGGGTTCAGGGCCCGAATCTCCGGGGTCAGGTTGTTGCCCGACGACCAGTCGCCGGCATTGCTCAGGAACGCGCTGCCCGAGAAGACGTTGGCGCCCGAGCGCGGGATGATGTTCATGATCGGGCCGCCGATGTCGCTCTCGCCCAGTCCACCGCCCACGGTCACCGCGATTTCGTCGGCGTTCACCGTGTCGTAGACGTAGGAGGAAAAGCCGCCGCTGCGCGCCGCGGTCAGCGGAAAGCCGTTGATGGCGTAGCGGCCTTCACCCGCGACCGACACCGAGTTGATGTTGCTCGAGCGCGCGTTGAACGACGTCATGGTCGGCGAAATCGCCAGACCCGGGTCGCCAACGAACACGCCCGGCGTGGCATTCAGCAGTGCCCCGGCGGCGCGTGTGGCGGGAATCGTCTGGATGGTCTCGCTGCTGAGCACCACCTCGCGCCGCGCGTTCTGCACGTCGACCACCGGCGACTCGCCCGTGACGGTAATCGTTTCCTCGATACCGCCGACGCGCATCTCGACCGGGATGGTGAGCGTCTGCGAACCGGTCAGCTCGATGCCGTCGCGCCTCACCGTGCTGAAGCCGGGCAGCGTAAACACGAGCGAATACGTCCCGGGACGCAGATCGACGATGCGCCACTGCCCCGTGCCGTCGGTGACAGCCGTGCGCGTTTTCTCGATCAGCGCCGGACTCGATGCCTCCACGGTGACACCCGGGAGCACGCCGCCGGACGCGTCGCGGACGGTTCCGGTCAGCGATGCCTGAGCCAAGGCGGTGGCTGGCAGCAGAAGAACACAGACAAGCGTCAGACACTTCAACGCAGTTCGCATACTGAGCGTCATCCCTTCACCAAATCGACGAGGATTCGTTGGCGCGGTGTCCCGCCCGCCGCGCACTCGACTTACGCCTGAAACGAGCGAGTTGTATACAGAGGCTCGCAGGATATCGAGCGATCGACAAGAGAGTCAAGGCATTCCAGGGGAAATTATGATAAGGGCCACCTCCTCTCGCATCCCGTTGCATGCAGTAGAGGGTCGTCGCGGGAATGGATCCAAAAAACCGGATGCGATTTGAGCGGATTCGCGTAAGAATTCGACCACTGCGCGGGGGAGTTCAAAATGTCGGACAAGCCTGAGAGACGCGTCACCGAACCGGCCGGCACTCGCTCGTCGGATGTCGCGTCGCAGACCGCACGCGCTTTGTTCCAGCTGCGTGAGTCGCTGCTGCGGGGCGAGTACGCGCCCGGGGAGCGCATGTCCGAGCTGCGGCTGGTGGCGCGCCTCGGCGTGTCGCGAACGCCGATTCGCATGGCGCTCGAGCGGCTCGCCCACATCGGGCTGCTCGACGTCAACGCCAGCGGCGGCTTCACCGTGCGCGGCTACACGCCGTCCGAGGCGCTGGATGCGATCGAGGTCCGCGGCGTGATTGAAGGGACGGCCGCGCGCCTGGCGGCGGAACGACTGGCGGACCCCGCTGAAGTGGAGCCGCTGCGGGAGCTGGCGAGCGAGATGGAACGCCTCGAGCGGCTCACGCTCGACTCGTTCGCACACTACATGGATCTGAACGAGGCGCTGCACGCCGCGATCATCAACCTGGCCAAGAGCGCGATGGTCGAGCGCGCCTACGAGCACGCCACGTCTCTGCCCTTCGCGTCGCCGAGTTCGATGGTGTTCCCGACGTCGAGCATGGCCAATGCCGACGCGACGCTCGCGATGGCGAAGGAGCATCATCGCAGCATCATCGACGCGATTCAAACCCGGCAGGGCACGCGCGCGGAATATCTGGCGCGTGAACATGCGTTCATCGGCCACCGCATTCTGGCGATGGCGCTGTCCAACACGGACGCGCTGAGCAAGGTCCCGGGAGCGCCGCTGATCAGTTTGACCCCGCCACGGCGGCGCGACTACGGCACCCGCCGCGCTGTGAAGGCCCCCCACTACGGGTCTGCCGAGCGGGGCCTATAGCAGGAGCCGGCCTAACCGTACACGTTGACGGCGAGGCTGAAGCGCACGAAACGCGGGAAGGCAGGGGGAATCGGCGTCTTCCTTCCTCCGCCGGACGCGGCGCGCTGGCGCTGACGGCCAATACGAGCTGCGAGCGCACGACCGTGCTGACCAGTACGTCGATCGCCGGCACCGCCTGTCCGGTTCCGGTGGGTGCTGCGCCGCCCAAGCCAACGAAGCCTGTTACGGCGGGATCGTCGAGCTGGCGAAACGCACCATCGCAGCGCCCGGCAGAGCGCCGAGGAAGTGGAGGTCGCGGAGTCGGTTGACCGCCGAGATCGGAGCAACCACAGAGAGCTGGTGGCTCTCGCGTCACTCGCGCTTCGATGGCCGTAAGCGCGCCACCACACCGAGACTGCGGCACGGCCGGCCATGGGCCGCGCGAAGCACGGTGCAGCCCTCTGCCTGCTCCACGGTCTCCGCGTTGAGATCGGCAGACTCCCTGACGGCCCTGCGATCTCGCTTCGGGCCCGCACCGAAGGGCGTTGACTTCCCCTACCCGCGACCGCAGAATGCCCCGCACATCGCGGGTAACCACGAGTCAGGGAGTGTATGTATGCGCGCTGTCTTCCGGTTCCTCATCGCACTTGCCGCCGTCGTATGTGTGCCTTCGCTGGCGGCCGCTCAGGGCTCCATCACCGGCGTCGTCAGGGACAGTTCCGGGGCCGTGCTGCCCGGTGTTTCCGTGGAAGTGTCGAGTCCCGTCCTGATCGAGAAAGTCCGCACCGCCGTGACCGACGGCACCGGCCAGTACCGCATCATCGATCTGCGTCCCGGCACCTATACCGTCACTGCGACACTGCAGGGCTTCAACACCGTCAGGCGAGACGGCGTCGAGGTCACCGGCACGGCAGTCTCGCGCATTGATTTCGACCTGCAGGTCGGCGCGCTCGAAGAGACGCTGACGATTACGGCTGAGTCGCCGATCGTCGACGTGCAGAGCATCCGGCGTCAGACGACGGTCGCCGGCCAGGTGATTGCCGACCTGCCGACCGCGCGCTCCTACGGAGCGTTGTTCCAGCTGATCCCCGCCGTCAGCGGCGGATCGCGCGACGTGCAGGTGACGCCGGGGCTGGTGGTGTTCGGCGGGCCGGGCGGACGCGGCACCGAGGGACGTCTGCAGGTGGAAGGCCTCAACGTCGGCGCGGCGTTGAGCGGCGGCGGCGTGTCGAGCTACATCCCCGATGTCGGCAACTCGCAGGAGGTCACCTTCTCGACGTCCGGCGGCCTCGGCGAAGCCGAAGTCGGCGGCCCGACGATGAACATCGTGCCCAAGACGGGCGGCAACCAGCTGAAGGGCACGCTGTATTTCGCCGGCGTGTCGCGCGGCATGGTCGGCAGCAACTACACGAGCGAGCTGCAGGCGGCGGGCCTGCGCACGCCGGGCGAGCTGCTGAAGCTGTGGGACTTCAACGCCGGCGTCGGCGGTCCGATTCTGAAGGACCGTGTCTGGTACTTCGCCAACTTCCGCGAAGAAGGCAGCTGGCAGTCAGTGCCGGGGATGTATCGCAACGTCAACGCCGGCGATCCGACCAAGTTCATCTACGTGCCCGACCTCTCGAAGCAGGCGGCGACCGCGGGAAGCTGGCGCATCGCCAACGTGCGGCTGACGCTGCAGCCGGCCGCACGGCATCGCTTCAACGTGTTCTGGGACGAACAGCATCCGTGCCAGGGCGCCACGTGGGAGGGCAATTCCGATGGCTGCCGCCAGCAGGGCAACGATGAGTGGATCATCGGCGGCGCACCGGGCTCGGCGGGATCGTTCGGGCTGGCCACGGCCACCCAGGCGCCGGAGATCTCCAACTACGCCGGACGCGGCCACGCCTATCAGCGCGTGACGCAGGCGACGTGGACGTCGCCGTTCACCAACCGCCTGCTCTTCGACGGCGGCATGGGCACCTACTTCAGCCACTACGGCGGCCAGGAGATGCCGGGCAACCCGACGCGTTCGATCCCGCGCATGGTCGAACAGTGCGCGGGCGCGCCTCCGGCCAATGCCGTGCCCAACGCGTGCGCACACGGCATCTCCAATCTCACCTTCGGTTCGCAGGACTGGTCCAGCAACCAGGGCTTCGTGCTCAACTGGCGCGGCTCGGCCTCGTACGTCACCGGCGCCCACAGCATGAAGTTCGGGTACCAGGCGGCCTACCACCGGATCAATCAGAGCTACTTCAGCAACGACCACCACCTCGTCTACCGCATGAACTACGGCATCCCGAATCTGCTGACCCTGGATCTGAAGCCGTTCCGCACGGGTCAGCGCACGCGGTGGGAGGCGCTCTACGCGCAGGAGCAGTGGACGCTGAAGCGGCTCACGCTGCAGGGCGCGGTGCGCTACGACCACGCGTGGAGCTACTTCCCCGATCAGCAGATCGGACCGGTACGTTTCCTGCCCGCCGGCTTCACGCTGCCGGCGCAGGAGGGGGTCAAGGGCTACCACGACGTCACCGTGCGCGGCGGCGCCGCCTACGACCTGTTCGGCACGGGCAAGACGTCGATCAAGGTCAACGTCGGCAAGTATCTCGAGGCGGCGACGAACCACAACACCTACTCGCTGACCAACCCCGCCGCCCGCATCGCCGGCAGCCCGGTCCTCGGCGCCCCGCCGCCGGTGACGCGCGCGTGGACCGACGCCAACCGCAACTACATTCCCGACTGCGACCTGCTCGATCCGAACGCCAACGATCACCGCGCCACCGGCGGCGATCTGTGCGGGCAGTTGAGCAATACGAACTTCGGCAAGCCGATCTTCAGCGGCAGCTTCGATCCCGATCTGCTCGAAGGCTCCGGCGTGCGTCCGAGCGACTGGCAGATCGGCGTCTCGGTGCAGCAGCAGATCATGAACGGCGTCGCGATCGAGGTCGGCTACTTCCGCCGCTGGCTGCAGCACTTCACCGTGATCGACAATCTCGCGGTCACCGCCGCCGACTTCGATCAGTTCAGCATCGTCGCGCCGTCGGATCCGCGTCTGCCGAACGGCGGGGGCTACACGATCCCGGGTCTCTACAACGTGAAGCCGGCGATGTCGGGGCTGACCAACAGCCTGACCACGCTGTCCGACAAGTACGGCGAGCAGACGTCGACGTACAACGGCATCCTGATGAACGTCAGCGCACGCGGGAGGAACGGCCTGACCGTGCAGGGCGGCATGAACATCGGCAAGACGGTGACCGACAACTGCGAGATTCGGGCGGTGCTGCCGGAAATCGCGCCGCTCGATCCGTACTGCCACAACGATCCGGGCTTCATCACCCGCGTGAGCGGGCTCGCCGCCTACACGGTGCCGAAGCTCGACGTGCTGGTCAGCGGCACGTTCCGCAGCGATCAAGGCGCGCCGCTCGCGGCCAACTACGTCGTGACGAGCGCCGTGGCAGCGCAGACGCTCGGCCGGCCGCTGTCGGGCAACGTTCCGAGCGTGACGGTGAACCTGCTGGAGCCGGGCGAGGTCTGGGGCGATCGCGTGAACGCGTTCGACCTGCGCGTGGCCAAGATCCTGCGCTTCGGACGCACGCGCACCAACGTCGGCGTGGACATCTACAACCTGCTCAACGCGAGCGCCGTGTTGACCTACAACCAGGCGTTCAACCCGGGCGGCCGCTGGCTGGTGCCGACGACCGTCATGCAGGCGCGCTTCGCGAAGTTCAGCGCGTCGATTGATTTTTAGAGTGGTGCACTCTGGTCTTTGGACTCTGGTGATCTCGTGCTCGAGGCGAAACGCCAGCGCTTAGAGAGGCCAACCCGGGCACAGGCCCAAAGGCCTGAGCCTGCCAGAGCCCAAAGACCTGAGCCCAAAGAACGGAGCCCTGAGCCCGCCCTTGCGGCCGTGTTTCCGAAACGTACAGGAAGTTCGTAACTTCCGTACCTAACGTCCGCCCTCCATGACCGTGATCATGCGCCGATCGACGGTCGTGGCGTGCCCCTCCGCGTCCAGCAGCGTCACCGTCACCTCGTACTCACCGCCGGGCAGATTCTTGAAACTCATCTCGTTCACGAGCGCCGCGTCGGCGCCGTCGAGCGTGAGCAGGCTGCTGCGGAAGAAGTCCCCGGAATCGGCGACCACTCGCAGCGCGCGATTTTCGGCGTTCGGCGTCACCAGCGCGCGGATTCGAACCTGTGCCGGCGCCTGGCTGATGCGGGGCGTCACGTCGATCCGCAGCCGGTCTTCGGCGGCACTGCCGCGTGCCAGGCTCAGGATGGCTGCTACCACTGCGAGGACGAGTGCGCTGCGCGTTCGCATGACAACTTACCTTTCCCACCAACTCCAAATCAGCTGCATATGCATGGGAGCATGTGCCGTGCCAAATCGGATCTGGCGGAACGCAGCGCAGACTTCAGGCGTGAGGTGTCGTCGCGCCGACAACGGATACAAGGTGCTGAGGTCGGATTTCGGTTCCGTTCGAGACCGTCCGGTAAACGCCCGTCAGTCGCCGATCGCGTTGTTCGTCACCAGGATGGAGATGCGCCGGTTGCGCGCGTCGTACGGGGAATCAGGTGTGCGCAGCCGCGTATCGGCGTAGCCGCGCACCGCGATGATCTGGCCGGGGCGCAGGCCGAAGCGTTCCATCGCACGCCGCGCCGCGTTCGCGCGATCGGTGGACAGTTCCCAGTTGCCGTAGCTGGTCGACCTGGAGTACGCGCGGCTGTCCGTGTGGCCCTCGAGCGCGACCGGGTGGCCGAGCGTGCCGAGCTCCTGCGAGATGATCGCCAGGATCTCCACCGTCTCCGGCAGCAGGTCGGCGCTTCCGACCGCGAAGAAGCTGTTCCTGGCCGTCTCGAGCAGCTCGATGCGCAGGCCCTCGGGCGTCACCGTGATCTCGATGCGATCTTCGAGCATCTTGAACGACGGCAGCTTGGCCAGCGCCTGGCGGAGGTGTTCGGCCGCCTGCTCGAGCACCGCCTGCGCGGCTTTCATGTCGTTGGGGACCGCGGTCGGCGGCGTCACGCCCGAATCCTTCACGCCTTCCGACCCGCCGGGCAGCACCCCGCCGCCGCGCGTCGTCTCGAACACGCCGGGATCGCGAAAGTAGCCGGCCACCGCCGCTTTCACCTGCGGACTCTGGCCGACCAGCCACATCACCAGGAAGAACGCCATCAGCGCGGTGACGAAGTCGGCGTAGGCGACCTTCCACGCTCCGCCGTGATGGCCGCGGTGGCCGTGGCCCTTCTTCCTGACGATGACGACCTGCTGCCCCTTGCTCATGGCCTAGGCAGCCGCATCGGCCTTCGCGTCGGAACCTTTCGTGGCCGCGCGGCAGAACTGTTCGGTCTCGTTGAACGACGGGCGCACCGAGTGCGGCAGCACGCGGCGGGCGAACTCCACCGCGATCGCCGGCGGATGGCCCTTGTAGACGGCGAGCAGCCCGGCCTTGATGCACAGGCAGTAGTACTGATCGTCGGCCACTCGCTGCTCGAGGCTCTGCGCGATCGGCTGCACGACGCCGTACGACAGCAGGATGCCGAGGAACGTGCCGACCAGCGCGGCGCCCACATGGTGGCCGATTTCCTCGACCGGCCCGTCGATGTGGCCCATCGTGATCACGACGCCGAGCACCGCGGCCACGATGCCGAGGCCGGGCAGCGCGTCGCCAATCTTGGTGAGCGCCGCCGCCGGCCGCAGCGCCTCGTGATGGTGCACCTGCAGGTCCTCGTCCATCAGCGCTTCGAGATCGTGCGCGGCAATGCCGCCGACGATGATCACCTTGGCCGAGTCGGCCAGGAAATCGACGGCATCGTGCCGGGCGAGGAACTTCGGGTACTTCGAGAGGATCGGGCTCTTCGACGGATCCTCGAAGTGCGTCTCGAGCGACATCACGCCCGACTGCTGGACCTGCTTGAACACGAGATACAGCAGCGACAGCAGGTCGATGTAGTCGGCCTTGGTGAAGCCGCTGCCCATGACCGCCTTGATCTGCGCCACCGTGTTCTTCAGCACGGTGCTCGGCGTGCTGATGATCAGGCTGCCGATCGCGGCGCCGCCGATGACGACGAACTCGTTCGGCTGATTCAGCACGAGCACGTCGCCGCCGGCCATGATGTAGCCGCCCACGACCGAGGCAAGAACGACAACCAGTCCGACGATTAGCAGCATTCGAGTCTGTCCGAGGCGCGCAGCCAGGCGCGCACGATGTCGGGATCGAAGTAGGTGCCCGCCGACCGCACGAGCTCGGCGTTCGCTTCGTCGCGCGACAGGCCCTCTCGATACGGGTGCTTCGCCGTCAGCACGTCATACGCGTCGGCCACGGCGACGATGCGCGAGCCGATGGGAATCTCGCGGCCGCGGAGGCCGGCCGGATAGCCGAGGCCGTCCCAGCGTTCCGTGACCGCGATGACGAGGGCCGCGGCCGGCCGCAGGTGCGGGACCACGCTCAGGATGTCGAACCCGATGCGCACGTGCTGGCGGCGGAGCATCGCCTGCAGCTCGCCCTGGGCATCGTCGTGCTCGAGCTCGGGATCGGGAATCGCCAGCTTGCCGATGTCGTGCAGCAGCGCGCACTGCTCCACCTGCTCGATGATCGGCTCGGGCAGATCGAGCACCCGCCCGATCGCCGTCGAGTAGCGCGCCACCCGGCGGGCGTGCGCACAGGCATCCGGCGCGCACGCGCTCATCATCGCCAGCATGGCGTCGAGCGCCGCGCGCGGCGCGGCGGCGGATTCCTCGCCGGGTGGGTGCGGGACCGGCGCGGCGGCCGAGGCGGAGTGTTCCCGGACGGGCAGCATCGAGGGTGGAATCGGCAGCGCCGCGAAGCGTCTTGAGCCGCGCAGCGGCGTGCCAATGTGCGTGTCTGTTCGATGTCGCCGGGCAGTGAAGATCCGCACAGGTGTGCCGATTGTGCGGGCAGAGCACCATGCGCACACTGATACTGGACGACGAAGAGCCCATCGTTCACATGTTGGCAAAGGTGTGCGAGAAGGAAGGGCACGCCGTTTTCCCGTTCACCCATCCGTCGGAGGCGCTGGCCTTCCTGGCGACGGAGCCGATCGATCTGCTCATCACCGACATGCACATGCCCGAACACGACGGGATGACGGTGGTGCGCGAGGCACGGCGGCTGCAGCCCGACATCTTCACGCTGATCATCACCGGCCACACCAGCCGGTACCCGATCGAGGACCTGATGGCGGACGGAACGGCCGACATCATGTTCAAGCCGTTTCACATGAACGAGCTGCGCACCCGCCTGGCCCTGGCCAGGCGCCGCCGCGAGCTGATCGCCCGCCTGCACGAGGAAAAGAAGGCGCTCCACGCGGTGAGCCACGAGATGATCGCCGGGCTCGAAGAGGAGCTGCGGAACGCGCGGGGCAAGCCGTAGGCGCGGCACCAGCACCCGGAGCACACCGGACCTCTGCTCGGGATGATTCGTCTCGCCGGTAAATCCCGCAGACCTCTGCCGCTGGCGGGCGCAAAGCCTGGCGACCGCCGACCGGCACCCTGCGCGTCTACAGGGCGCGCAAGCGTCGATAGAGCGCATCGTGACGCCTCACCATCAGTTCTGAGGTATAGCCGGCAAGAAACGCCTCGCGCGCCCTGCGTGTCACCGCTGCGCGTTCCTCTGGCGGAAGGGTCACGACGTGATCGATCGCCGTCGCCAGGCCGCCGGCATCGTGCGGATCGAACAGCCAGCCGGTGTGTCGAGGGATCACCAGCTGCCGCAGTGGCGGAATGGCACTCGCGAGGACGGGAACCCCGGCGCGAAAGGCCTCGAGCACGACCAGGCCCTGCCCTTCGGTGAGCGAGGGCACGACGAGCGTATCGAACGCCGGTATCCAATGCTCTGCGTCGGGCTGGTAGCCGACGGCCCGTACACGATCGGCAAGCCCCAGCCGCGCCGATTGCCGTCGGAGTTCCTCGCCGCCTTCGCCGACGAAGACCGCGGCCACTCGAAGCCGGGCCAGGCGCGTCATCGCCTCGATCAGCAACTGCTGGTTCTTGTTGGCGTTCACCGTGCCCACGCACCCGAGGATGCCGTAGCCACTGGCGCGCAGCGGCGCGAGCGCCGACTCGGCGGCGCGCGACACCGGGCCGGCCTCGGCCGGGATGCCGCACGGGATCGTGACCAGACGTTCGGGCGACACGCCGAGCGCGACGAGCAGCGTCCGTGTGGCGTCGGACGTGACCACCACTCGAGTCACACGGCGCAGCACGTCGAGATCCTCGCGTGCCTGAGTCTCGGATTTGTTCGTCCCCCAGCCATGCTGCGTCTGGATGACACACGGCACGCGGTGTTGTGCACCGGCCCGATGGCGGCCGCAATCCTCGGCGTAGGCCAGCCCGATTCGTGCCGGCGTCCCCGCGTGGGCGTGCACCAGGTCGACATTATCCTGGCGACACACGGCCTGCAGTCGTGCAAGCGCGCGCCGGTTGAGCGACGCGTCGCGGCTGAACAGCGAGTCTTCGAGGACGAGGTCGACACCCGCGTTGACGAGCCGCTCGATGTAGTGAGGATAGTTGCCGTAGCCGGGGTACCCGGTTGCCGACGCCATGACGAGCACGCGATTGCCGGCTGCTCGCTGCGCACAGGCAAGCTCGGTGATCGCCCGGCCGGCGCCGCCCTGCAGGTACGTCGTGAGGTGAACGATCGACAGGGGCTGCATCAGATCCGGACGAACAGATTGCCGGTGGCTGCGACGCCCCCGCGTGCTGTGAGCTCGCGCCGATACACATCCAGCCGGGCGAAGTCGGTGACCGCGAGAACATCCCACGAACCCTGCGCGTCGACGGGATCGAAGCCGGCCTCAGGGGCCGCCGCCCGGTAGCACTCGTCACCCCGCGTCCCTCCAACAATTGCCAGCCGTGCGGGCAACGGCAGCTGCGGATGCACGCGTCGCACGAACAGGAGCTTGGCCAGCACGCTCTTGTGAATCTGCGCGCGGCGTGAGATCGCACCGAGCTGCGCGTGATGAATCCGATAACGATAGAGCGGCTCGGAGACCTTCGCGAAGCGGTGTCGCGGCAGCAGACGCAACCAGAGGTCATAGTCTTCTGCCGGGACGAATTCGGATCGATACCCGCCAGCGGCGGTGATGACGTCCCTGCGCGCCATGATCGAGCCATGGGTCACGCAGCAGGTGAGCGGCATGAGCCTGGCGATGGCCTCCGGCGTCACAGCCACATCCTGCTGCCGCCGGACCGTGCGCACCCAGTCGTCGTTGAGATCCCGGCCATCCCGATCGATGTAGTCGGCGACGCTCGCCACCACGTCGATCTCCGGCTGTGCGTCGAGGATCGCTACCTGACGCTCGAATCGCATGGGCAGCGACTCATCGTCGGCGTCGTGACGCGCGACATAGATCCCGCGCGCGGCCCGGAGCCCGAGATTGAGCGCGCACGCGATGCCGACGCCGCCAGTCGAAATGACGCGCAGGCGCGGGTCGCGCACCGTCTCGAGCCACACGGCTGTACCATCGGTGCTGCCATCCTCGAGCACGATCAGTTCGAAGTCCTCGTAGGTCTGCCGCCACAGGCTCTCGACCGCCGCAGGCAGCCATGGCATCCCGTTGCGGACGGGCAGCAGGACGGACAGGCGCACCCTCTCGGGAACAGTTCGCAGCGGATTCATGCGGCGACCCGCTTCGTCATCGCGTCGAGCCGGTCGGCCTGAGCTGTCAACTCGTGCATCGCGAGCACCAGCGGGCGCCACAGTGCACGGCCCAGATCGGAGTCGATCCCGGTCCTCCAGAACCGCGGCAGGAAGCTGAGCCCGAGTCCCTCCTGCAGATCGATTCGTGCGTCACGATCCCCGGCCCACGAGAGGATCTCGCTCACGGCATCGTCGAGTCCAGCGACGTGCCAGCCGGCCCTGGCGCGCAGGCCGAGCGTCAGAATGTGACGCGCGCGCTCGACCAACGGGCGCAGGCGGTCCAGCGTCTGGCGAGCGGCACCGAGGCGTTCAGCGGTCGTGGGCGCCGGCCGTCGCCGGACTCGCAAGCGCGCAAGCGATCCGTCCGACGCCATCGCCTCGAGGCCCTCGACGCTCCATCCCGGCTTGCGGGCAGCGCCCGGGGCGCAGTCGATCGTTTCGCATGACACCAGCCGGGCGAGGAGGCCGAGCAGCCGCGCGAGTGGCGCAAACACCGGATCGGGCTGCCGTGCGCTGCCCAGATCGATTCCCAGCAACCCGATGCGAGCCGCGCCAGCAGCTGCGGCGAGCGCGACGGCGGTCGCCGGCCAAAGGCCCCACGTCGGCAGCGGATCTGGCACGTACAGACGGTCGAGCGGCACGCCGGCGAGCAGCGCGCGAGGAGTCCTCCACTCCGCCGCGACGAGCGACGCGGTGCCCAGCGGATCGGCATTGGCATCGCGAAGATGCCGGGCGGCGTGATGCGCGTCGACAGCGGTTCGATGCTCGACCACGACAAGATCCGGCACGATGCCGCAGGCCGCCAGGACCTCTGCGCCACGCGGCGACGTGAACAGCCGCAGGCGATCGCGCATCCGGGCCACCGTGCCGACGGCCGCGAGCGCCGATGGGCCCGTGCCGAAGACCAGGACGCGTTCATCCCGCAACGATTCCAGCATCCCGACGTGGCGCGCGGGATGCACCAGGCGATGACCCTGCGGATCCAGACGTGTCTCGCAGTAGCCGCCGAATCCGGTGCGATAGAGCGACCACGCTTCCCGGCCGCACGGGTGCTCACCGATGTCCGCGCACAGCTCGTCGTACGACAGATGGCGGTCGCTGCCGATTGCCTGAAACAGCGGAGGCAGCATGTCAGTCGGCCGCGGTGCGCAGCGCGTCCAGGACGTGGCGCGCGACATCGACGACATCATGACCGGCTGCCCGGCGCCGGCCGGCGAGGCCCATCGCATGGGCGAGGTGCGCATCCGACAGCAGGCGGACGATGCGATCAGCCATCGCCGACACGTCGCCGACGTCCACGAGGTACCCTTCGACGCCATCATCCACGATGGTGTGCACATGACCGACGCGCGTGGCGACGACCGGCCGTCCCGCAGCCATGCCCTCGATGAGCGCCGTAGACACACCTTCGGTCGACGAGGACAGGGCGACGACGCGGGCGCGCGCAACCTCTGCCGCGACATCGCGCACGGCGCCGGCGAACGAGACCTGACCGGTGAGGCCGAGGTCAGCCGCCAGCCGGGCGAGCCGCTCGTGCTCCCGGTCGTTGCCGCCGCCGACGAGACGCAGGTCGGCGCCCCGCACCTCGGTCCTCACGCGATCGAACGCCGTGATCAGATCGCCGAGCCGCTTGAGGGGATGGAGGTTGGCCACACACACGACGCGCAGCGGCGTGGCGGCGTGGGGCATTGGAAGCGCCATGAAGGGTGCGATGTCGGCGGCTTTGCGCAGCACCGTCACGCGGCCGGGCGGCAGCCGGTAGCCGTCGGCCAGCGCCGCCGTTGTGAAGGTCACGCCGTCGGCCGAAGCCAGCATCGACTCGTCCGCCTGCCAGTCGAGCCCCTCGTTCAGGCGGTAGGTGCCCGCCATGTCGTAGCCCTTGGCGTAGACGACAGGTGTCGTGGCGCGAGCAACGATGCGCGGCAGCACACGATAGGCACTGCGCTCGAACAGCACGTGTATCACGCTGTAGCTGCCCTGCAGATACGCGTCGATCGTGGCATCATCGGCGGCGACCACCACACGGCTCGCCGCGTCACGAAACGGCTTCTCCAGCCGGCCGCCGGCGAAGGCAAGCACGTGGTGCTCAATCGCGGGATCGATCGCCCGTCCGGCGCGCAGCACGTTGAGAAAGGTCGTCTCCATCCCGCCCGCGGCCAGGGAGTCCAGGATGTGGAGCACGCGAAAGGCCGGCGTCATGATCCGTGTGCCGCGCCCCGCCGCCAGGCCACGCGACGCCCTCGCCCCAACAGCAGCGCGGGCACGTAGAGCGCCGCGAGCATGACGGCCACGAGCAGCGACCGCACCGCCCGGCGGACCTCGCGGCGTACCTGGGGCGCCAGACCACGCTCGATGATCGTGCCGTCGGGCGTGATCGCGACGAAACCGCGCGGCGCGAGAACGAGCGCCGTGCGATCGACGTTGCCTTGCCCGGCGCCGTCCGGATCGTTCCACAGGACGGCAACGTGATCGAATCGCCAGAGGCGCGCCGCGACGAACGTCGCACTGCAGAGGAACGCCGCCGGCGAAAAGCGCGGCCGTCGGGCATAGATGAATCGATTGCCGGCGGGCACGCCGGCCTGTTCGATCGCCGCTTCGCTGCCAACCGTTCCGACGACGGCAATCTCGCAGTTCGGCCATCGCGACTGCAACGCCGCGATGGCGACCCGGAGGTGCCGTCCGGAGCGCAGGAGCAGTACACGGTCACGCCGCATCGAGCACCTCGGTCGCCCACCCCTCGAGCACGAACAGCGTCCACACGCGGCGCCAGATCGAATCGTCGCCGCGATAGAAGCGGTCGACGAGCGCCGTCGTCGCGCCCACGTCGAGTACTCCCCGCCGCCGGATCCGATCGGCGGACAACGTGTCGCGCACGATCGACTCGAGGCTGCGGCGCATCCACACCTGATACGGCAGACCGAAGCCCATCTTCGGGCGGAACAGCACTTCGTCCGGCAGCAGGTCGCGCAGCGCGTACTTCAGTACCCACTTCCCTTCTCCGTCCCGCAGCTTGAGGCGCCACGAGATGCGCGACGCGGCTTCCGACAGGGCCCGATCGAGCAGCGGCACGCGGACCTCGAGGGAATGGGCCATCGACATGGCATCGATGTCGCGCAGCAGGACGAACGAGAGGTAGCCGCGTTGTTCGAGCCGCGCGAGCCAGTCGCCCGGCCGGCCGATGTCCGGTGGCACGTCCTGGCGCAGATAGTCGATACCGCTGGCGAACCGGCGACCGCCGGACATCAGCGGCGCGAGCAGCGCGTCACGCGCATCGTCGTCGAAGATGCCGATCCCGCGGGGCGAGGCGTAGGTCGCGTCGAGCAGTGCCAGGCTTCCCGCCGCGCGGCGCCAGCGCGCCAGCGGCTCCCATAGCTCGTCGTCGCTCACACGGTGCATGACGCGCAGCATGGTGCGGAGATAGCCGCCCGGCAGCGTCTGCAGCGGACGGGCGAGATCGCAGCCGTCGAGCATCAGCGCGTCGCGCGAGTAGCCGAGGAACAGCTCGTCGCCGCCGGTCCCCGACAGCGCGACCGTGACGTGCTGCGCCGCTGCATAGGACACCCAGTACGAGTTGATGCCGTCCGAGGTCGGCTGGTCCATGGCGTGCAGCGTGTGCGGCAGCGCCTCGCGAAACATCTCCTCGGTGAGCACGAACTGCTCGTGGTCGGTGTCGTATCGCTCCGATACCATCTTTGCCCACGGCCACTCCGAGAGCACGGTCTCGTCGGGCCCGACGAACCCCACCGAGAACGTCTTGAGCCGGTGCGACACCTGCCGCGCGGCAACGGCAACGATCGCGCTCGAGTCCACACCGCCGGAGAGAAAGACACCGAGCGGACGCTCGGTCATGAGCTGCTGCCTGACGGAGCGCTCGAGGGCTTGACGGACCAGCCGGCAGGCGTCCTGGGGCGACTCGATGGCGTCGGCGTCCTCGGGTCGCGGCGCCCAGTAACGGCGCTCCGTCAGCGCACCTGGCGATCCGCTCGCCACCCGCCCGGGCGGCAGCGCGCGCACGTCCTTCAGGATCGAGTGCGGCGGCGGCACGGCCTGATACGACAGGAACAGCGCGAGGGCCTCCGCGTCGAGATCTCTCGACACGATCCCGCTGGCGATCAGCGCCTTGATCTCCGACGCGAAGACGGTCCGGCCGGCTTGCTGCGCGTAGTACAGCGGCTTCACGCCGTGGGGGTCGCGGGCCAGCATCAGCCGCTCGCGCCGGCGATCCCAGAGCGCGAAGGCGAAGATGCCGCTCAGACTGTCGACGAAGTCCTCCCCCTGCTCCTCGTACAGGTGCGGGAGGATCTCGCCGTCGCTGCCGCTCCGCAGCCGGTGCCCCTTCTGTTCGAGACGCGTGCGTACCTCGCGGTGGTTGTAGATCTCGCCGTTGAAGACGACCTGGATGGATCCGTCTTCGTTCGACAGCGGCTGCCGGCCGCCGGACACGTCGATGATCGCGAGACGCCGGAACCCGAGCGCCGCACGATCGTCGGCGAAGTAGCTCTCATCGTCGGGTCCGCGATGCACCATCGCGCTCGTCATACGGCGAACGGCCGACGGATCGGGGCGGCCGACGATACCGCAGATACCGCACATGTCAGGCTACCAGCCCCTCGGACTCGCGGGGACAGCGGAGCCACTCACGGAACTGGGCGCTGTCGATGACGTCCTCGCCCGGCAGCACAGCAGCGTGACGAGATCGCGTTTCATACCGTGTCGACCCCCGCCCAGCACCGCTCGTACAGCGCCAACCAGGCGCTCGTCGTTCGATCGGCGGTGAACAACCTCAGTGCGCGTCGCCGCGCGCGATCGGCACGCATCGTGGCGCGGTCGGGGTCGTCGATCGCCGTCAGGAGCGCCGCCAGGGCCTGGTCCGTCGAGCCCACGTCGAACAGGAGCTCGGGGTCGCCGAGCACCTCCGGATTGCCGCCGACATTGCTCGCCACCGCCGGCACACCGAGGAACACTGCTTCCAGCAGCGCGTTGGGGAACCCTTCGATCAGCGACGGCAGCACGAAGACGTCGAACCCGGCCATCAGTCGCACCGGGTCGCTGCGCTGCCCGAGGAACGCGATGACGCCGTGCAGGCCCATCTGCTCGGCCTTCTGCTCGAGCGCCCGCAGCATGATCCCGTCGCCGACGATCACGCCGCGCACCTGGGGCCGGAGGCGTACGAGTGCGCGGATGAGGTCGAGGAACAGCGCGTGGTTCTTCTCCGGGGAGAGACGGCCGACCGTGCCGACGAGCACCGCGTCGGCGGGCGCTTTGGCCGCCTCGAGGACGCGCCGACGGGCGTCGCGGCGATCGCAGAGGAACTGCGACGGATCGAGACCGTTGTGGACGACATCGATGGCCGAGCGCCGCCGCAACGCCCAGCGCGCATAGTTGCGTGCGAGAGCATCGGCGTTCACCGTCACCACGTCGGCTGCACGGGAGCCGAGCGCGTCGGCGATCGGGTGCCACCATCGCCCGTATCCCAGCGCACGATTGTGGACACTCAGCGAACGAATCGATGTCACCACGAACGGCACACCACCGATGCGCGCCCCAGCGACGCCGATCCAGTTGGCCAGCCACAGCCAGGTGTGCACGAGGTCGTACTGACGGGCGCGACAGAGCCGGGCGATTTCCCACACCTGACACACCATGCGCGGGTAGTGGCGCAGATACTCCACGCGCACGTCGTCACGCGTCAGCCACTGCCGTGCGAACCCGTCGCCGAAGTCGCAGAGGACGATCACGTCCACGTCATAACGGTCGGACGGAGTAGCGTTCACGACCTCACACAGCTGACGCTGCGCGCCTCCCATGCCGAGGCTTGGAATCACGTGGAGCACTCGGCGCTTGCGTGAAAGGTCATACGAGATCCGCCGGAGCTTGAGCAGCCGCGCGAAGACGAGAAGAGTCAACAGCAGCGGCAGATCGACGACCTCGACGACGGCTTCGAGGCTCACGCGCAGCACGAACGGCAGAAAGCCTCGCCGCTCGCGGATGACGGCCGGCTCGGTCCCAGGGAGGATGACAACGCGCCTGAACGACAGCACCGCCACGAGCCGGTAGAGGTTGCGATGCGCGCCGAGACTCGGCGACATCTGCGGGATGATGATCTCCTCGAACGCAGAGGATCGCAGCCGCGCGAGGTGCCACGGCGGCAGTCGCGTGAGGCCGAAGCGGGTTCCGGGGATCTCGATGACGTCGTCGACGCCCGCGGCGAGCAGCGCGTCGCGGTGTCCCCTGTGACTCAACGCCACCAGTTCGCCCCCCGGATGACGCCGGCGCGCGAAGCGCACCGCGGCGGCGAACTCCGCCGGACGGCACGACCGCAGAATCAGCACTCGGCGAAGCGAGGCTGAATCGGTACCCGGAGCGATGTCGAGTGCAGTCTTCTGAATCCCAGTCGGTTCCACGACGCTCGTGTCGGGCCAGCGACACCGGTGGCGCGATAACGCTGTTGTTTTCGCGTCCCGGGATGACCCTGCGCCGCCACAGGGCAAGCCGGATGCCAGCCCATCGCGGGAATCGGGCCGGCTATTTGCAGACCAGAACGCGGACATCGGTGGCGCTGCTCCACGCCCGACAGATGGGCAACAACCAGCCGTGCCGGCGGAAGACGGCGTAGGAGTCCGGCCGGAAAGCGGCTTCTTCGACGAAGTCACAGCGGTCGAAGTGACGCAGCACGTGCGCCCGAATCGCTCGCTTCGTCAGGTAGTTGGTCTCGCGTGCGAGGAACCGTGCGTTGGCCGCTGCGGTCTCCGCCGCTGACAGGTCCTCCTGGAATTCGTTCCTGATTCCGGCTGCCGCCCACAGATACAGCCACCAGTACGACTGCAGCACCGACGCAAACGGAACGTAGACGTGTGTTTCGACGGGCTTCCAGCGCGACGGGAACACGTGGACGCTGATGCCGCCGGGCTCGAGCACACGACGGATCTCTGCGAGCGCGGTGTCGTAATCCATGACGTGCTCGAACACCGTCACGCTGTAGACGATATCGAAGGTGGCATCGGCATACGGCAGTCGATACGGGCCGGTCGTGATCGCGCGAAGGCAGTCCCGGTCGCCATCGGGGACCATCAGGTCGCACCCAACGGCGTCAACCCCGCTGCGACGCAGGGCGTCGACGCGCTCGCCGGCGCCGCACCCGAAGTCGAGCACCTTCGCATCGGGCGTCATCGTCACACCGAGCCGCTGCCACATGCGCACCAGCAGGTCCGCTCCGTATCCGCCGCCGGCCGCTGGCACCCGGACCCGGCGACGCGCCCGCCATGCATCGGTCAGTTGAAGGATGAAGGCGCTGAGCGGATCGACGGAGTACTCGATCTCGTAGCGACGTCCGTTCGTCCGCGGATCGGTGTTGTCGCTGGCCGAGACGTAGACCCAGTCGTGCCAGGAGGAGTGGCGCCCACCGCCCTTGTGGCGAATGTCGTCATGGAGCGCGTTGGCCGGTCCTGGCAGCGGCCGTCCGTCCTCCAGCACACGCGCGCGCGACGGACGCTGGTGGGCGCTCAGCTGCGGCTTCCGGGTCCGCGCCATGAAGGCGAACCCGATCTCGGGGCGAAACCCCGACAAAGTTGCGCGCCGGAGCATCAGAGCCGGTGCTCGAGGACGAGGTGCAGCGGCAGACGTTCCAGATACGCGGCCGGCTGCGGCATCAGCACGGCATAGACGCGGCCGTTCTCCCTCGGGTCCGAACCGTCCGTGCTCCGGAAGTACACCTCGTCGCGCCAGATGAAGTACTCGCCGGCCTGCAGTGTGGCCAGACTCTCCCCGAGCCGCAGCGGCCTGCCGTTTTCGGTCACAGCCGGGTCCGGCATCCGTATCGCGCACCCGATCAGCCGTGCCGCCGTCGTTCGGCAGCGGAACATCCGAGTATTCGGGGCGATCGCCTCCATCCGCACCGGCGCAATCTCGAACCACACCAGCTCCAGGTTCGCGGCCAGCGGCGTCAGTGATTCGCCGTCGACGCGCGGCTTGGCGGTGAGACACACTGGCATGGAAGGTGTCGGCGGCACGGCCACGTCCCAATCGTCGAGGCCGTCGCGCAGCGCGCCGACGATGCGATCGCGTGTCAGACCGTCGGCGAAGCCCTCCCACGCCCGTAGCACTTCTTCGCTGGCCGGACTGAGCGCGCCCTTATCGCTCAGCTGATCGAGAAGCGCCTTCGCCGCACGAAGCAGCTCCTCGCCCGGGACCGGACGATGCCGTTGTGCGATCGCAAGGCGCAGGCCGGATCGCGGCCGCTCGAACGAGGCGACCACGTCCGCCAGGGCACGTTGCAGAACCCTCGGGCCGTGGAGGATCCCGGCGCCCGTCGCGTTGACGATCGTGCGGTGCTGCTCGCGGCCGATCTGCTCGACCAGCCAGTTGCGAAACGCGACGAGATGCGCCGCGGTACGGGTCGGCACGCCGTGGACGTCCGGCTCGTCGAGAGGCGGCCACAGTGCCATCACGTCGCGCCAGTGCTGCTCGAGCGGGACGCCCCAGTCCGCCAGCCGCCGCCAGTCCTCTTCATAGACAACATTGCGGGCGTACGGCTGGTTGCCGGTGAACGCGAGGTCCGATCCGACGAACACGACGGGATCACAGCCGAGCCGGAGCGCGAGGTCGTAAGCCGACGTCAGCACCGAACCCCATGCCCGCAACCTGCCCCGAGGCTGACCGTGCGTGGCGAGCCAGGGCCAGGGCTGATGGTCGGACACGGAGAACAGGAACGTGCGTCCGCGAAAGTGCTCGAGCGCCACCGGCGTCACGCTCGCTTCGGCGACGAGAAATGTTGCATCGCAGCGCGGCAGATCCCACAGGTGCCGCGCATTGGCTTCGCCAGGATCGAGTGCGACGACGAAGTGCGGCTCGACGCCGGCCGTCAGCAGCGGTCGCAGAGCCGTATCCACGCAGACGACGATCGCGGCCTCCTGCGCCTGGCGCAGGTGCACGAGGGCGTGGTCGAGCGACGGCCCGGCGCCGACCACGAGCGCCGGCAGACCGGGAAAGGCGCCGGCGAGCGACGCCACGTCCCCCTCGGTCGCCAGCGATCGAAGATTCAACAACGTGTTGAGCAGGTATCGCGCGCCGTGCTTCCGTCGGGCCTCGGCGTTCGCACGGGCGTCGCCGTGGAGACGGCGAACCACCGCCCGTGCACGCCGCTCCGCGTCCCCATCGAGACGGCCGAGCACGGGATGGACCAGCACCTTCGGCTCCGTCGATCCGTCACCGAAGACCGATCGACACTCGGCACCGTTGGCGAACTCAGGTCCAACGAGCACGCGCAGCCGTCCGTCGCCGATCCACGCTCGCCAGTCGCGCCGGGCCAGGAGCGGGAGGACGGTATCCGGGTGCGGCTCGAGCGCAAGCACGCGGCCGTTCCATCCCCGCCGCTCCAGCGCGTCGAGGAGAAACCCCAAGCCAAGTCCAACGACGGCGATCGCAGACAGCCCTGACCCGTTCGCCAGCAGGGCATCGGCCTCGCGATCCGCCTGACGCTGGGGATCGCGGCTGTGAATGGCAATCGAGTGGCCGGCGCACACCAGTCGCCATTGACCATCGATCTCGCGGACCGTGCCTCTCCACCGTGGGACCGTGAGGGCGGGCTGTGCGGCCGCCAGCGCCTGCAGATTCGGACGAAGGTACGGCGTATCCACGGGCCATCGGGAGGGCAAGACATGTGCCTGAATCGGCTGCGCAGAACGGCTCGCCGGCGTGGCGTACCCACCGTCGGGCCGGCCGCCGTGCCGGCCCGACGGCCGGTCTGCCGACACGAGGCGCCAGCGCCAGACATCGATGCCGAATCGACGGACGCCCGGGAGCGCGTCGGACAGGCGGCTCAGGAGTTTGCCCGACGCTCCGTCTCCCCGATGGCCTCCGCCGAACGCCGCGCGCGCGACCTCGGCATCCGGACGTGCCTACGCGACCGCGCTCGTGACTGTCGATGAGGCCGCACCGATGCGGCGCGAAGCGGAGCGCGCCGCCTTGATGGCCGCGTCACTCGGCTCGTAGCCCGCGACCGCGCCGGCCAGCGTCTCGAGCGCCATCATCGCGTCGCCGGACGCGCAGGCGCGGCGGAGCTGGCGCACGGCCCTGATGATCTCGCGCCGCGGCACGTCCTTCTGACGCGCCGACCAGATGCGCGGATGGCTCGTCTTCCTCATCTCGAGCCCCTGCGTCGTCAGCTCCTCGCGCAGTTTCTCGCCAGCGCGCAGGCCGATGATGTCGATGTCGACAGGCTGCCGGCCTTCGGCCGTGCCCCACTCGATGATCCGCTGCGCCAGCTCGCCGATGCGCAGCGGCGGTCCCATCTCGAGCCAGAAGACGTCGCCGCCCCGGCCCATCAGATCGGCCTTGATGACCAGCGACACGGCTTCGTCGGCGGTCATGAAGAACCGCGTCGCGGCGGGATCGGTCACCGGGACGTTGCGGCCCTGACGCACGGCCTCGGCCATGATCTCGACGACGCTGCCGCTGCTGCCGAGGATGTTGCCGAACCGGACGACGACCGGACGGAACAGCCGGCTGCGCTGGTAGGTGGCCACGAGCTCCGCCAGGCGCTTGGTGGCCCCCATGACGCTGCTCGGATCGGCGGCCTTGTCCGACGAGACGAGGAGAAAGCGGGCGCCGACGTCGCGGGCGGCGCGAATCGTCTCGACCGTGCCGAGCACGTTGGTGCGCACCGCGGCAATGACCGTCACCTCGGTGATCGGCACGTGCTTGTACGCCGCCGCGTGATACACCGCGTGCGGCCGCGTGATGAGACACGCGTGGCGGATGTCGGCCCGGCGGCTGACGTCGCCGAGCACGGGCTCGATGGCGAGCTTCGGGAACGCCGCACGGAGCCGCCGCTCGATGCGGAACAGGTTGTACTCGGCATGGTCGACCAGCGTCAGCGAGGCCGGCTCGCACGCCGCCAGCTGCAGCGCCAGCGCCGACCCGACGCTGCCGCCGGCGCCGGTGACGAGCAGCCGCCGATCCTTCAGCGCCCGGCGATCGATCGCCGTCAGCACGTTCTCCACCGGCCGCCCCAGCAGCCGCTCCTCCGCGGCGCGATCGAGATCGATCACGACTGTTCCTCCAGGATCACGATGTCCACACGACGGTTCCGCGCGCGGTTCTCGGGCGAGTCGTTGGGCACGCGCGGATGAAACTCTGCGTACCCGGCGGCCGACAGCTGCCTCGGGTCGTACTGCAGCGTCTCGATCAGGAACGAGATCACGGTGGCCGCCCGCGCGGTCGAGAGCTCCCAGTTCGAGCGGAACTTGGCCGTGCTGATCGGCACGTCGTCGGTGTGACCCTCGATGCGCATCGCATGCCCCGAGGCCTGGACGATCGCGGCGACGCGGGCGATGAGCTCGCGCGCGCCCTCGGTCACCTCGGTGCTCGCCGCGGCAAACGTCGCGCTCTCGGGCAGCGACACGACCAGGCCGCGCGAGTCGCGAATCAGCTCGAGCCGGCCGGCCGAGAGCGCGTCGGCGAGGTGCAGGCGCAGGCTCTGCTGCACGGGAACGAGCGGGTCGACGGGCACCGGCGGCACGATCGATCCCCCCTCGGGCATCGGCACGGTGTGCTCGCGGCGGCCTTCGAACGCCATCTGCATGGACGAGGCGGCCGGAATCAGCTTGCTCGAGTCCACCTTCGAGACGGCATACATCGTCACGAAGAAGGCCAGCAGCAGCGTGATGAAGTCGGCGTAGGAGAGCAGCCAGCGATCGTGCCCGCCGCCGGGTGGATGCGTGCCCTTCCTCATGCCGACAGCGCCCTCAGCTTCTGCGCGACGAGCCGCGGGTTCATGCGCTCGTGAATGGCGAACAGCGCCTCGGCGATGAGATCGCGGCGCCGGCTCTCGGCGTGCGCGCGCTCGCGCAGCCGCCCGGCCAGCGGCAGGAACACCAGGTTGGCGGATCCGACGCCGTAGACCGTGGCGACAAAGGCGACGGCGATCCCCGATCCGAGCGCTCCGGGCTCGGACAGGTGCTGCATGACCTGAATCAATCCGAGGACCGCGCCGAGAATGCCCAGCGTCGGCGCGTATCCGGCCGCGGCTTCGAACACGCGCGCCGGCGCCTCGTCGTCGGCCTCGCGGGCGCGGCGCTCGCTCGCCGTGATGTCGCGCAGCGCTTCGATGGTGATGCCGTCGACGACCAGCGTCAGGCCGTTGGCGAGGAACGGGTCCTCGATGGCGGGCAGCTCGTTCTCGAGCGTCATCACGCCCTTGCGATGCGCCTGTCCCGCGATGGCCACGAGCCGCTGCGTCAGCGTGTCGGTGCTCGTGTCGACGACCCTGAACGTGTCGATCGCCCTGGACACGGCGTTGAGCACGTCCTTCGGCGAGTAGCTGACCAGCACCGCCGCCATCGTGCCGCCGAACACGATCAGGGCCGCGGCGCCCTGCAGCAGCGACTGCGGCGCGCCGCCTTCGAGCCGCTGCGCGCCGATGACGACCGCGATGCCGAGCGGCAGCATCAGCAGCGAGCCGATGTCGAACCGGCGCTTGCGCGCGCGGGGAGCCGGAGCCAGCTTCACGCGACCTCCGTTCGGGGCTGTCCCGGCCCGGCGGCGTCGATGATGTGCAGCAGCGACGGCGTGTCCTCGCCGGTGCGCGCGTACAGCTCGCGCACGTGCTCGAGGTCGGCCGCGGTGTCCACGGTCACGCGCAGGTCGGGGCGCCGCAGCGGGACCGGCGCCGGCGCGACGATCACGCGGAACGTCCGCGGATTGCGCCGCACGTAGAGCGTCACGTGCTCGCGGTCCTCGGCGTGATGCGCCTCGTGCGCGGCGCGGATCAGGGCCGTGCGCGTCACCGCCTCGACCGCCGCTCCGTACGGCAGGCCGTCCTCGCAGACGTAGTCGGCGTCGTGGGCGCGGAGCAGATCGAGGAGGCGCCCGGGCGCCTCGATGTCGACGCAGGGATTGTCGCCGGTGGCGCGGATGATGGTGTCGAGATCGAAGGCCTCGGCAGCGCTGACATAGCGGCCGAGCACGTCCTTCTCGTCGCCGCGGAACACGCCGGCGCCGACCGCGCGCGCGATCGCGTCGAGGGCGTCGTCTTCCCGGCGATGCGTGGTGGCGAGCACGATCGGCGCGACCCCCGACCGCATCAGCCGGCGCAGGCAGTGCTCGAGGATCGTGGTCCCGTTGATCGTCGCCAGCGCCTTGCCCGGCAGACGCGACGACCCCACCCGCGCCTGCAGGATGATGCCCGCGCGCGCCGGCATTACGCGACCTCCTCGATCGGCGCGCTGTCGGCCTCGACGGCCCGGCAGACGGGCAGCCGGAGATGCGCTTCCTCGAGGAACACCGAGGCTTCGTAGCTCGTCATCCACACGCCCTCGCGGAATTCGCCGATCCGGGGCGCGGGCGTCGCGCCGGCCGCCATCGAGACGAGCATCCTGGGGAAATCGGCGCCGGCGGCGATGGTCAGCGGAATGCCGCCGGAGAACCGCGGGTTGATCTCGAACACGTACGGCCAGCCGTCGCGCAGGCGGCACTGGATGTTGATCGGACCGAAGAACGGGATCGCGGCGCACACCTGCTCGGCCAGCTCGATCAGCGCCGACGACTTCACCGTACGGCCGCGATCGATGACGCCGGCGCGAATCACCACGCGTTCCCGCGGCACGATCGCCAGCGGTCGGTTCCGTGCGTCGCACAGCACGTCAATCGTGTACTCGGGGCTGTCGAGATACTCCTGAACGACTGGGCGATCGACGTAGTCGAGAAAGAAGTCGAGATCGCGAGGGTTGCGAATCACGTGCGCGCCAACGGCACCGCGCCCGACGCGGGGCTTGATGAACAGCGGGAACTGGGGCTGATCGGGCAGCTCGTCCGGCAGATACGTGCGCGCGGCTGGCACGCCGGCGGCGGCCAGGCGTGTCCAGGTCGCGTACTTGTCGTTGCAGATTGCAGCAGTCTCCTGCGACGAGCACGCAGCGAGCACTCCAGCCTCGGCAAACGTCCGCCGTGACGCACCGAACAGCTCGAGCTCGTCGTCGATCGTCGGAATCGCCAGGCCGATATTCTCGTGCCGGCAGATCTTCAGCAGCTCGGGCAGATACTCGGGATCGTGCGCGAGCGGCACCCGATACGCCCGGTCGGCCACGTGCACGGCCGGCGAGAGCGGGTTGACGTCCGTCACGACGACACGGCCAGGCATGCCAAGCGCGGCGAGCGCGCTGCGAAACGCGAGCACGAGCGGCACACGCCGCGACGCCGCGGTGATCAGGACGTTCACCGGCTTCATGCGGCGAGATCTCCCGGCTCGAACGGGTGCCCCGCCTGCACGTCACGGTTGAGCGTCGCGCCTACCAGCGACTCGATCTCGAAGGGGGTCACCCGCGTGGCGGGCCGCAGCGCGACGACGTCGGCGCGCGTCACCCGCTCGCCGGCGCGAAGCGGCCGGGCAGCATAGAGGCCTCGCCTGCTGGCGGTCACGTTCACGGCTTCCGCCGGCTGACACAGCTTGGCGCCCGTGCCGAGCGCGACCCGCGCGTGCTCCATGGCGCGCACGATCGCCTTCAGCTCGTCCGGCGTGCTCGACACCGGCGCATCGATCGCCTCGGTGTCGCCGGGCAGCACCAGATGGCGCTCGTAGATCGTGGCGCCAAGGGCGACCGCCGCCACCGCCGACGGCAGACCGCCGCCGTGATCCGACAGGCCGACCGGCACCCGGAACGCCTCCGCCAAGGTGCGAATCGCGAGCAGGTTCTCGGACTCCGGCGGCGTGGGATAGGCCGACACGCAGTGCAGCACCGCGAGCTGGCGGCACTGATTCGCGTAGGCAGCGTCCACGGCGGCATCGACGTCGCTCAGCGTGCTCATCCCGGTGGACATCACCATCGGCCGTCCGGTGGCCGCGATCTTCGCGAGCAGGCCGAGATAGGTGATGTCGCCGCTCGCCACCTTGTAGGCATCGAATCCCAGCTGGTCGAGCGCCGGCACGAGCTCCTCGGCAAATGGCGTCGTCATCACCGCCAGCCCGTGTCGGCGGGCGCGGGCGACGATGGCGCGGTGGGCGTGCAGATCGAGCTCGACGGCGGCGAAGAAATCCTTCAACGACCGCGCGCGGACATGGGCCGGAGCCGGGCACGACGGCGCGACGAGCCGATCGGCGTCGAGCGATTGCAGCTTCACGGCGCTGGCGCCCGCGGCGGCGGCGGCATCGACGAGCTCGAGCGCGCGCGACAGATGGCCGCCGTGATTCAGGCCGATCTCGGCGATCACGAACACCGGCACGTTCGGCCCGATCGGGCGTCCGCCGATCTCACGCAGCATGGGCCATCCCGTTCTGGATCAGCCCGAAGGCCACGCCCAGCACATCGGCGAGCGTGTCGACCACGGCGTCGGCGCCGCCGTCGCGCGCCGGCGTGCCGCGGCGCGACAGCAGGATCGTCCGCATGCCCACCGCGCGGGCCCCCTCGATGTCGTTGACGCGGTCGTCCCCCACCATCACCGCGCTCTGCGGCGCGACCTCGAGCCGCCTCAGCGTCTCGAGGAAGGGTTCCGGCGCGGGCTTGCCTCCCTCGGCATGCTGCTCGGCATACACGATGTGATCGACGAGGTCGGTCAGGCCGAGCGCCCGGATCTTGGCCGCCTGCGTCGACGGCAGCCCGTTGGTGAGGATCGCCGTGCGCCAGCCGCGGTAACGCAGCGTGGTGAGCACGTCGCGCACGTCGTGCGACAGCCAGATTTGCGGCTCGTGGGTGCGGATGATCTGGACCAGCTCCGGCACCAGCGCGTCGGTGAGACCGAACCACGCGCACAGCGCCTGCAGCTCGGCGCCGCGCTCGGGACCGTCGTACGCCGCGCGGAGGCGGCGATACACCTCGCCGGCTTCGAGGCCGAAACGGCCGGCAATCGCCCGCGCCACGGCGCTGAAGCCGCTGTGGACGAACCGGACGTGCGGATACAGGGTGTTGTCCAGATCAAAGACGATCGCCGCCATCAGCGTGTCCCTCCCATATGCGCCATCTGTGTCACGGCGGCTGCTGCGCGAAACGCGCCCCGCCCATCGATCAACTTCCGTCCGATGCGCGCCACCTGGCGCCGCATCGCTTCGTCGGTCAGCAGCTCGGCACACTGCGCCGCCACCGACCGCGCCGTCACCCGCCCGACGACGCCGCGCGCGGCGCCGCGCTCGACGAAGGCCGCGACCGTGGGCCGCTGCGCATCGACGACCGGCACGCCGACGGCGGCCACGCCGTGGGCGCAGGCCTCGTAGAGCGACACGCCGCCGCCGACCACGGCCACGCCGGCTCGCGTCATCTCGTCGTGCAGGCTGCGCGCCGGCCCGATCCAGGCAATCTGCGCGCCTTCCCGGCGGGTGAGGTGGTTGAAGCCGCCGGCGATGCGGACCCGCGCGTGCGGGTGGGCGTCGACGATCGCCTCGGCAATGTCGTGGGCCAGCTCGGCGCGCGGGCCTCCGCCCAGCGCGATCAGCACCGAGTACGGATCCCGCGCCCGGTCGTTCACGTCGCAGTCGGCATTCACCGGGTCGAGCACCGCGTACTTCGGACCCGCCAGCGTGCGCCCCTGGCGCGCCTGCGCGTTCCTGGTGATGCTGCCGTCGATGACGAGATCGGCATCGAGGCAGCCGAGCCCGAGATCGTGAATGCTCACGACCAGGCACCCGAGGCGCCGCGCGGTGTGAATCCAGCGGCGCGCGTTGGCGGCCACCGGATCGTCGACGATCAGCACGTCCGGCTGCAGGCGCGACAGCACGCGCGCCGCGCCGCCGCGGACGACGTCGCAGCCGAGCGCCAGCGCGGTTTCGACCACGCGCGGTCCGCCGCGCAGCGCGAGCAGCGGGCGCACACCCAGCGCCCGCGCCAGCGATCGGCAGCGCACCAGATGGCCGTAGCCGCGCCGCGGGCCGGCCGGAGCCCGGAACAGAATGCGGAGATCACCGCAGGACGTCATGACACGCCTCGATGACCCGATCGATCGCCGCGTCCGTCATGGCCGCCGACAGCGGCAGGGACAGCGTCGTGTCGGACACGGCCTCGGCCGCCGGGAACATGCCGCGGCGGAAGCCGAAGCGCTCCTGGTAATAGGGGTGCAGGTGCACGGCACGGAAGTGCACGCTGGTCGAGATGCCGCGCTCGCGCAGACGCTCGTGGAGCGTATCGCGCGACATCCCGGCCGCCCGCTCGTCGAGCAGCACGGGATAGAGATGCCGGGCGTGCACGACGCCGGGCGCGACCGGCGCGGGCAGCCGCAGCGGCAGGTCGGCGAGCTCGGCGTCGTAGCGCGCGCAGATCGCGCTGCGCCGCACGTGCATCGCCTCGATGCGGGCGAGCTGGTGCAGGCCGATGGCGGCCTGCAGATCCATCATGTTGTATTTGAAGCCGGCGATGACCACGTCGTAGTGCGGCGATCCGCCCGGCGCGTAGCGGGCCCAGCCGTCGCGGCTCATGCCGTGCAGCGACGCCGCGCGCATGAAGGACGCCGCCTGCTCGTCGGCCGTCGTCACCATACCTCCTTCGCCGGTGGTCAGGTTCTTGGTCGCGTAGAAGCTGAAGCACGTGAAGTCGCCGATCGCGCCGACGTGCCGTCCGCCAATCACGCCCTCGACGCAGTGTGCGGCGTCTTCGACGATGCGCAGGCCGGCGGTGCGAGCGATGGCGAGAAACGCCGGCATGTCGGCCGGGCGGCCGGCGTAGTGCACGGGCAGGATCACGCGGGTGCGATCGGTCAGGGCCGCTTCGACCGCACGCGGATCGAGGTTGCCGGTTCCAGGATCGATGTCGGCGAACACCGGCGTGGCGCCGGTGTGGACGATGGCGTTCGCCGTTGCACAGAACGTCAACGGCGTCGTGATGACTTCGTCGCCGCTGCCGACGCCGCAGGCGAGCAGCGACAGGTGCAGGGCGGCCGTGCACGAATTGACCGCGAGCGCGTGCGGGGCCCCGACGTAGGCGGCGAACGCGCGCTCGAACGCGGCGACGCGCGGACCGGTGGTCAGCCACCCCGACTCGAGGGTGGCGACGACCTCGGCAATCTCCCGGGCCCCCACGCTCGGGGGAGCAAACGGCACGACCGGCGGCGCAGCAGCAGACATTTCGACGCGCCCCGTGGTGCAACGTGAATACCCGTCCTGCCATTGCCGCGGGCCGCGTCTGGCAGCACCGATTTGCCGGCGATTTCCCGGATTTCCCCGGCCCGCGGGCACGCGCCCTGCCGCCGGCCTGACGGCTCCCCGACACCGCGTCCGCGTCCCCGGCGATCGGCCTGCCGCGGAAGTGCCGGGTTCTGCATCCTGATTTGCGGATCGCCCTCAAGAACCCCGCGGGGCCTCCGATTACCTCCCCGTCACAGATGACCCGGCCATGCAGGCCGGGCAGGTTCGCAAGGAAGCGAGCCGGCATTCAAGGAGGAATCGTCAGATGGCTTCTTTTTCAGTCGTCAGCAACATCGCGTCGATGAACGCGCAGGCGAACTTGCTCGGCACCAACCTGGGCCTGAACAAGGCGCTGACCCGCCTGTCGAGCGGCTTCCGCATCAACATGTCGGGTGATGACGCGGCAGGACTGGCCGTCGCCAACCGCTACCGGTCGGACGTGGCCATCATCGGCCAGGGCATCCGCAACGCCAACGACGGCCTGTCGGAGCTCCAGATCAAGGACGGCGCGCTCAACAACATCGCCAACCTGCTCGACCGGCTCGCGACGCTGGCCACCCAGTCGGCTTCCGGTCTCACGACCACGGCGCAGCGCACGATTCTCGACCAGGAGGCGACTGACCTCCTGGCAGAAATCGATCGCGAGGCCGAGATTGCCGGGCTCGACGCGGATGCCGGTGTGAACTTCTCGGTGTTCGTGAGCAACGACTCCGGGAACGAGACCATCGCGTCGTCGGCCCCCATCAACGACGTGGACACGAACGGTCTCGGCATCGACACGCTCGACCTGTCGACGCAGACCAACGCACAGACGGCGATCGCGAACATCACCGCCGCGATCGCGACCCTCGGCACCGTGCAGGGGCAGATTGGTACGCTCCAGAACCGGCTGCAGTTCGCGATGACGCTGGCGCAGTCGCAGATGACGAACAAGAAGGCGGCCGAGAGCCGCATCCGTGACGCCAACATCGCAGAGGAGTCGGCGAACATGACCCGGTTCAACATCCTCAGCCAGACCGGTATTGCCGCCCTGGCGCAGGCGAACCAGACCAGCGCCGCAGTGCTCTCGCTCCTCCGGTAAGGGCTGACACCTCCGGGCCGCGATACCGCGGCCCGAGGATGCCGTTCCGGGCATAGACGGGCAGGTGGACGGAGACAGGATCCGTCCATCTGCCGCTTCGCTTTGGTGGACGCCCGGGTTGGCTCGGTTCTCGCAACAGGAGAACGACGATGAGTTCGCCAATCACGTTCAGCGGATTCAACTCGATCGACTTCGCGGCGATCCTGAACGCCATCATGGCGGCGGAACGCGCGCCGATGACCGCGCTGGAGACCCGAAAATCCGCGCTCAATACCCAGGGAACCGCCTATACGACGCTCGCCAGCAAGCTCGGCGCGCTCCAGTCCGCGCTCGAGACGCTGACCGACTCCTCCGGCTTCTCGACGTTCGCCGTCGCCAGCAGCGACTCTCAGGCTGTCGGTGTCTCGACCACCAGCGGCGGCGTAGCCGGCCTCTACGAGGTCGTCGTGTCCGAGCTGGCGCGGGCGCAGGTCATGGCGTCGACGACCACCTACTCGAGTCCCGACGACATCATCGCGACGGGCGGCAGCATCAGCGTCGCACTGTTCGGCAATCCTCCGCTGCAGATCCCGCCGACCGCGCTCAGCGGGTCGACGACCGTGCGGGAGCTGGCGGACGCCATCAACTCGACCCCGGATTCCCCGGTGACGGCGACCGTCGTCCAGGCGGCCCCCGGGCAATATCGGCTGGTGCTCACCGGCCGCAACACCGGCGCCGCAAACGCCTTCACGGTGACCAGCTCGCTGACCGGCGGTGCGGGCCTGGCGTTCACCGATACGGACGGCGACGGCACCTACGGCGACGACGCCGCCGACCTGTCGGTCGAGGCGACCGATGCCGTGCTCACGGTCAACAACATTCCCATCACCAGCACCAGCAACGACGTCGAGGAGGCCATCCCCGGCGTGACGCTCACGCTGCTGCAGAAGGATCCGGCCAGGAAGGTGCTCGTCGAAGTCACCGAGAGCAGCGCTGCGGCGCAGAAGGATCTCGAAGGCTTCGTCAACGCGTACAACGACCTGATCGCGTTCATCGACCAGCAGAACGCTGCTGCCGTTGCCGGCCAGTCGAACATCGCCAACGACGGGATGGTGCGCTCGCTGAAGGCCGGGCTCCGCGAGGCCATGCTGGCCGAGTATCCGGAGGCCGGCACCGACTACTCGCGGCTGTCGACCGCCGGCATCGAGTTCGAGCAGACCGGCACGATCAAGATCAACACGACGGTTCTGGACGAGGCGCTGAAGGCGTCGGCCACCTCGGTGCAGACGCTGTTCCAATCGGCGTTTGCCGCCATCGAGACCCTGGTCGAGGACTACGCCAAGAGCGGCGGTCTGATTCAGGGCGCGAAGGATCGGCTCAAGGACCAGATCCTGAAGATCGACAGCCGGCTCGAGTCCATGCAGCTTCAGCTCGATCTGCGCCGGGCGGCGCTGCAGCGTGAATTCATCGCCGCCGATGCGTTGATGACGCAGCTCAAGGGGCAGGGGTCGTCCCTTCAAGCGCTCGGCGGACAATACCGATTGTTCTGACGGAGGGTCGAGGGACCGCTGACACGATGAACGCCGCCCGCGCCGCCCAGGTCTACCGCCAAATCGATACCGAATCGCGCTCGCCGCTCGAGCTCGTGGTGATGCTCTACGACGGAGCGCTCCGCTTCCTCGGTGAAGCCGCGGATGCCGCCGCCCGCAACGATCTGCGCGCCCGCGGCCGCGCCATCTCCCGCGTGCTGGCGATCATCGGCGAGCTGCAGAGCACGCTCGACGTCGAGAAGGGCGGCGTCGTCGCCGACCAGCTCGACGATCTCTACACCTACATCACGTCGCGCCTGCTCGACGTCACGCTCAAGCAGGACCTGACGGCCATCGACGAAGCGCGCAAGCTCCTCTCGCCGATCCGCGACGCGTGGAGCCAGATCACCACGCAGGTTCCCGCCGCGGGCTGACACCGTGACCCGCGAAGAGCTCCTGCCGCTGCTCGACCAGTACCGCGCCGGCCTCGATGCCGAGCTGATGCTGCTGCACCGGCTCCAGGCGCTGGCGCTCGAACAGCGGCGCGTGAGCCAGACCGGGTCGATCACCGAGATTCACACCACCGTGGACGACCGCGACCGCGTGCTGGCGAGCCTGGTGAAGCTCGAACACGAGCTGAAAGGCGTCCGGCAGAAGCTGCTGGAAGGGCGCACGTGGATTGCCGATCTGCCGGCGTTCAAGGAGGTGGCCGAGCGCCACAAGGAAGCGGCTGCTCTGGTGAACGACATCATCGGCATCGATCGCGATTCGATCGAGGCGCTGAAGGAAGCGGAACAGGCCCGCCGCGTGGCCGCGCAGGCGCTCGAGCAGGGCGAGAGTACGCTCGCCGCATACCGGCGCGTCGTCAGCCCGGACCTGACGCCGGCGACTCTCGTCAACCGCCGCGGCTAGACCGCGGGTCGAGCCTGAGGCTGACCCGGGGTCTGGTTCCAATCGCCCCGGCCCGGAACCTGGCCCGGGCCTGATCCCAAGCCAGGTCCCGAACCTGACACCCAACCCGACCCGGGCCTGCCCCGGACCTGCCCTCAGGGCAGCGCCTTCACGGCGGCAATGAACCGCGCACGCGGTTCGAAGCCCATCGACTCGTACAGCTTTCGCGCCGCGGTGTTCTCCTCGCCCACGAGCAGCGTCGCCTGACGGAACGCCCGCGGCTGCGCCAGACGGCAGGCTTCTTCGACCAGCCGCCGAGCGACGCCTTCGCGGCGCCGTGCGGGATGCACGGCCACCTGCGCGAAGTGCAGCGTCTTGGGAGCGACGCGGGTCGTCAGCACCAGGGCGATCATCGTGCCCCCATCGCGAACGACGCGCGTGAGGCCGGGCTCGAGATCGCCGCACCCGGGACGCTCGACCAGCCCGCGGGTGTAGTGCTCCCACTCCGTCAGCGTGCCCCGCGGAGCGAAGTGACGGCCCTGATCGCCGTAGGCCGTCCGCAGCAGCTCGGCGGCGGGAAGCAGATCGCCCTCGCGCCACGGCTCGGCGCCGGTCGGCGGAACGTCCTCGGGCGCGGCGGTCAGCGGCCGCGAGAGATAGTGATAGTGCTCGACCGAGAAGCCGCGATCGAGGAGCGCGGCTTCGAACCCGTTGGCGCGCTCGGGCACGAAGCACGACACCCGCACGGGCCGCGGCGGCTCGGCCGCGATCCGCAGCCCCTCGTCGAGCAGCGCCTCGGTGGCGTCGCGGCTGTCGGCGGCGATGCCGCCGATGTGCAGCGTTTCGCCGTCGGGCATGTAGTAGCTCCAGCCGCGCACCGTCCGCTTGTGATCGATGGCCAGCCGTCCGGGCAGGCCCCACGTCGTGCGGGCCTGCTCGATCTCGCGCCAGGAACCGGATGCGTCCCACGCCAGCTCGCGCACCCAGAAGTCCTGCTCGCGCGCGTAGAGCAGCTGTGTGTCCGCCGCATCGGCGTCACGCCAGTCGCGTACGTCCATGTGTAGAGAGTACCACTGCGAAGGAGGGGGTCAGTGCCCGGCCGGCCACGAACCACGAACGGCGAACCACGAACCGCCGGCCGGGATGGCCGCTCGTCGAGCCCGCCGCGCGGCGCGCTACTGCGCCTTCTTCAACCGCGCGGCGACGGCATCGAGCTCGCCGGAGGCGGCCAGGGCCGATTGATTGGCTTCACGGATCTGCTCGTAGATCTCGCGGCGATGGACGCGGACCTCGGGCGGCGCGACGATGCCGAGCCGTACGCCGTCGCGGCCGACGCGCAGCACCCGCACTTCGATGCCCTCGCCGATCATGATCGCCTCGTCGCGGCGGCGTGTGAACACCAGCATGGCCGGCTGCTACTCGGCCTCGACGAGGATATGGCGCAGGGGATAGAGGCAGTCGTGCGGCAGCACCTGCTGTCCCCTCATGGTCTTCGGATTGATCACGATGGGCGCGCGCAGGTTCACGCTCACCGCGCCGTTCGGCTCGACGCTGATCAGCGCCAGCCAGAGCAGCGGCGTGTCCTTGTCGGCGCCGATGCGGGCGCGGTCGGCATCGCTCAGCTCGCAGCGATAGCCCTCGAGCACCTGCCGCGGATCGAGCGCGAGAAACGATGCCTGGGCGCCGTCCAGCGCGTGCAGGCGGCGCAGCGGCGTGTGGCCCTCGGCGGCGAGCACCACCCACTTCCGGCACGATTCGAAGCCCGGAATGCCGTTGGGGAACGTGACGGTTTCCGAGACCGTGATCTCGGCCTCGACGTGTGCGGATGCGGCAGCGGACTGGCTCATCGCAGGTAATCCATCAGGGACAGCCTGGTCACCGTGCTGGCGGCGCCAAGCGCGGCGCGATACGCCGCATCGGCCTGGGCCATCTCCGTGATGGCTTCGGCCATGTTCGTGTCTTCGAGCGCGGAAATGCGCCTGGCGCTCGCCCGCCGCAGCTCGTCGAGACGGAGCTTCTGCTCGTCGATCGTGCGCAGGTCGGCGCCGACGCGGCCCTGCGCCGTCGAGACGCGGTCGAACATGCGCCCCAGCGCCTCCATCCCGGCGTCGATGCCGGCGTCGTCGCCGGCCCGAACCGCGGCGATGAGGCTCTCGAATTCGACGAAGATGTCCTGCGGGTCGCTTCCCTGCGTGAGCTGACGGCCGTCGAACGCCATCTTCACCGCGCGGTGCTGATCGACGTCGACGAACATCTCGGTGGCCGATCCGGCGTAGGCGGATATCACCCCGCCGGGGCCGCGCGAGTACGGCGGCACCGTGCTGTTCGTGCCGGAGAACAGATAGGTGCCGTTGAACGAGCTGGTGATGTCGCTGAAGATCGTGTCGCGGATCGCCTCCAGCTCGACGGCCGCGGCCTCGCGCTGCACCTGCGTCTTGCTCGACCCGCGCGCGCTGGCCGCCGACACCTGCGCCCGCTCGATCTGGACGATGAGATCCGAGAGCACGGTGTCGACGACCGCCAGGCGCGAACCGACCGTGTCGGTGGCGCGCGCATACTGGTCGATCGCCGCAGTCTCGTTGTGCTCGCCGATCGAGCCGAGAATCGCCGAGGGGTCGTCGCTCGGCAGCTCGACGCGCTTGCCGGTCGACACCTGGCGCTGGAGGTCCATCAGCCGCGTCGACGCGGACTCGATGCCCTCCTGGGCGTTCCGGTGCATGGCGCTGAAAGTCAGTCTCATCGTTGTCTCTCGTCGGTGGCCACCAGCGTCATCGCGCCAGCGTCTGCATCAGCGTGTCGATCGTCATGTCGATGGCGCGGAAGAACCGGGCGTTGGCCTCGTAGGCGCGCTGGAACCGCATCAGCTGCATGGCTTCCTCGTCGAGCGAGATGCCCGAGACCTGATCGCGCAGCTGCTCGACCTGCGTGACGATGTCGCGGCGGCTGGTCTGCTCGTCCCTGGCCACCTGCGCATCGCGGCCGACGCGGTACACCAGCTCGCCCCAGGCATCGGCCAGCGTGGCCGTTCCGCCGAACACCCGGGCATGACGCAGGCCGGAGATGTCGCGCGCCGTCGTGTTGTCGCCGACCGGACCGCCGGCGCCGGCCGCGGCAATGAGATCGACATCGGCCGCAATCGCCGCATCGACGGTAATGGCCGCGGCCGCGCCCGCAGGACCGCCGATGGCGGGCACGAAGGCGAAGAAGGGCCGGCCGGTTCCGCCGTCCGCACCGACGCCCGCCGCATGGAGCGCGTTGACCTGCGTGGCGAACTCGTAGGCGAGCGCGTCGAGGTCGGCGACATAGGCGGGCAGCAGCACGTCGCGCGTGTGGATCACGCCGCCGAGCGTGCCCCCGTCGATCTCGCTCGTGATGTCGACGGTGCCGGAGAACACGTGCGTGGTGCCGTTGATCTGCGACACAGAGACGGGATAGGCGGTCTCGCCGATCACCAGCGCACGGCCGTTGCCGATGGTGACGTCGATGCCGCCGTCCTCGCGCGGCAGCGCGTCGACATCGATGATCTTCGAGAGCCGGCGCACCAGCTCGCCCTGCTGATCCTGCAGGTGCAGCCGGCTGCCCGGATCGCTGATGCGCTGGATGCTGTCGTTGATCTCGGCGATCTGGGACGCGAGATCGTTGACTTCGGCGGCCAGCGATCGCACCTGGCCGTCGGTCTCCCGCTGCGAGAGCGCCAGACGCTCGGCCATGTCGCGGAACGCCGCGGCCACCGACTCGCCCTGCAGGAGCACTTCCTGCCGGGCCACCGACGATGACGGCGACTGGGCCAGCGAGGCGAACGCATCGAAGTAGCGGTTCATTGCCGCGTCGATCGATTCACCGGGCCCGCCGAGGGCGACTTCGACGACCGACAGCGCATCGGCGACCGCCGCTTCGCGCCGCTCGGCCGGCAGCTCCTGCCGCAGCCGTCGCTCGATCAGCTGATCGCGCACCGCGCGCACGCCGACGACGTCCACGCCGCGGCCGGCGCTGCGATTGGATTCGGGCGGGACTTCAGCGAAGTCGATCACCCGCCGTGAATACCCGGGGGTGTTGACGTTGGCGATGTTCTGTCCCGTGACGTCGAGGCCGAACCACTGCGCATCGAGGGCGCGGGTTGCGGCCGACAGGCTGCTGAGGAGACTGGACATGGCTACACCCGGGCGTCCAGCGTGTGCCGCACGGAGGGCGCATCCGGCGCCGGCCGCGGGCCGTACTGCCCGGCGAGGCCCTGCGCCTCGAGGCTGAGGCGGATGTACTCGCGCAGCGAGTCGCCGAGACGGCGGCAGCGCCGCAGCACGCCGCGGGCGCGTTCGAGCTCCCGCCGGATCACCGGCCGCTCGTCGGCCGGGAGATTGTCGAGCGACGGAATCGACGACAACGCCGCTTCAATCGCGCTCTCGCCGGCGAGCAGCGTCTCGAGCCGCGGGTTCGCCAGTGCGGCGGCGGTCTGCTCGAGCGCCTGGCGCAGGTTCGCGGCGGCGGCAGCGGCGCGGGCGCCCCGGTCGGTCATCACCGCTTGTCGTCCAGCATGTGGTCGATCAGGGCGTCAGCCAGCCTGGCAGCGTCCTGACCGAGCGTGCCGTCGGCGAGCGCCTTCTTCGCCGCAGCGATCTTGTCCTCGCGCAGCTCGGGCGTTTCATGCACCGCCTGCACGACCGTGTTCGCGAACGCCACATCCTGCGACATCTCGACCCGATCGGTCCCCGCCGCGGGGATCGCCGGCTTGTTGGCGCGCTGGGGCGTCCTGGTCGTCTCGACGCGCTCGAGCTGGGCCGGAAGCGGCGTGCCCTGGTGTCCGTCGATTCGTGTCATCTGCGGGTCTCCTCAGGGAGCCTGTCCCGCCCGGAAGCGGGGCTGGTCCCAGCCGTCAAATCGGCAACCACCGCGCCGGCCTTGAATCGCGAAAAAATGGCCGGATCCACGCGATCCCCTGTCGCCGTGGTGACCTCGAAATGCAGGTGGGTGCCGGTTGCCCGACCACTCTGGCCCGCCCGGCCCACCACCTGACCGGCCGCCACCTCCTGCCCGGGCGTCACGAGCACCGCCGACAGGTGGGCATACCGGGTTCGCAGTCCGCCGGGATGCTCGATCACCACCGTCTCGCCGTAGCCGCCCTCGGTTCCGGCAGACACGACACGGCCGGCTCCGGCCGCCTGAATATCCTGCCCATACGCTGCGCGAATGTCGATCCCGTGATGAAACTTCACCGCGCCGTGAATCGGATCGCGCCGCCATCCGAAGGGGCTGGTGACGTGTCCGCCCGGCAGCTCGATGCCCTCCGCAGGCTCCGTGCGCGCGGGCATGAGACCGCGAACGGGATTGCCCGCTTCCGCAGGCACGTCGGTCGACGACGGTCCGCCGCGGTCCAGCAGGCTCTGCAACAGCTGTCGGGCCAGACCGAATCCCTGGACCTTCGACAGATGGCTCGCCAGCTCGACGTCCATCGTCTCGAGCATCGTCTGGGCGCCGAATCCCCCCGACTCTCCGTCCTTCTCCTCCCACGACGCCGACTTGCGCATCTCCTTGATCATCTGCAGCAGCAGCATCGACTCGAACTCGGCGGCCAGCTGCGTCAGACGCGCGCGCTCCGCGTCGGGCGACGCCGATCCGTCCGCGGACGCGGACGTGGCCGCACGCGTCCTGGCGCTCGCGAGCGCTTCCGCGATCCGCAGATCCATTCCGGCTACGGCGTCGAGGCTCACAGGATCACCACTTCGGCCCGCAGCGCGCCTGCCGCCTTGAGCGCCTGCATGATGGCGATGATGTCGCGCGGGGTCACACCGAGCGTGTTCAGTGCGCGCACCACGTCGGCCAGCGTCGTCCCCGACTCGAGCGTCACGAGCTTGCGATCTTCCTGGTTGACGTTGACCGTCGTCTGCGGCGTGACCGTCGTCTCACCGCGCGAGAACCCTTCCGGCTGCGAGACCTGATAGTCGGTGGCGACGCGCACCGACAGATTGCCGTGCGCCACCGCCACCGGCCCGATCCGCACGTCGCCGCCGAGGACGACCGTGCCGGTGCGTTCGTTGATGACGACTCTCGCGGTGTTGTCGACGGCAATCGGCAGCGGCTCGAGCCGCGCAACGAGGTCGGGAATGAGCTCCCGGTACTGCTCCGGCACCTCGACCACCACCGTGCCGGGGTCGCTGACGTGCGCCGAGCTGGCCCCCAGCTCCATGTTGATCGCCTTGGCGATGCGCCCGGCCGAAACGAAGTCGGGCTCGCGCAGCGAGAAGCGCAGGACATCGGCCGAGGGCAGCGCCGTCTGCCGCGTCACCTGCACGAGGGCGCCGCCGGGAACGCGGCCGACCGTCAGATGATTGACCGAGACCGTGTTGCCGCCGGAGCCGCCGCCGAACCCGCCGATCGACAACGGACCCTGCGCGATCGCGACGACCGCTCCGTCGGGGCCGCGCAGCGGCGTCGGCAGCAGCGTGCCGCCCTGCAGGCTCTTCGCATCGCCAATCGACGAGGCTGTGACGTCGAGACGCGACCCGGTCTGCGCATACGGACCGATTTCGGCGGTCACCAGCACCGCGGCGACGTTCTCGATCTTGATGCCGCCGGCCGGCACCGCCACACCGAAGCGTTCGAGCATGTTGGCGAGCGTCTGCGCCGAGAACAGCGTCTGCCGCTTGTCGCCGGTCTTGTTGAGGCCGACCACCAGGCCATAGCCGACCAGCGGCTGCGTGACCGGCCCCTGGAGCGTCGCGATGTCTTTCAACCGCGACACCACGATCGGCGGGTCGGCCGGTTCCTGCGCGGACGCGGCGGCAGCCGCGAGCACGACGGCAAGTGTCAGAAGCGTTCGAGTCATGGTCAGAAAATCTTGTTGAGAATCCGAATCACCCAGCCCGGCTGGAGGTTGTCCTTGATCAGACCGCGTCCGAAGTAGCGGATGCGCATCTGGCCCACCTTCGTCGACGGCACGACGTTGCCGGGTCCGATGTCGGCGGTTCGAACCACGCCGGACAGCACGATCATCTGGACGTCGCCGTTGATGTCGACCTCGCGGATGCCCTCGAGCACGAGATCGCCGTTGGGCAGAACTTCAACGACCCGCGCCGAGATCGTCGCGGTCAGCTCGCCCGCCCGCTGCGTCTGCCCGCTGCCCGAGAAGGTCGTGTTCGACGTCGTCCTGGCCAGCGCCGTCGGGTCGAGCCAGCTGGGGAACTTCGTTTCGAGTCCGAACAGCTTCGTCAGCGACGCCGAGGCGTTGCTGTTCTTGTCCAGGCTCGAGTCGGCCGAGCCCGCCGCCGACACGCTCTCCACCACGCGCACCGTGACGAGATCGTTCAGACGGCGCGCGCGCACATCGCTCATCAGGCCGGTCATCCAGGTCGGATCCGGCGCGGCCGTCGTGATCGGCTGCGTCCGCGCCGCGGCGAGGTAGCGCTGATACAGCACGTCGTAGTTGTCGCTCGGCTTCTCGGGCTTCGGCGGTTTCTCGGCGTTGTTCGTCCTGTCGGCCCGCTTCGCTGCCGGCGCACTCCCCTGCACGCGCGTCTGCGCCATCGCCGGCGCCGCCTGCACCAGCACTGCGGCCAGCAGCGCCGCCATGATTCGTTTCGTCATCGCGCGACCTCCACGGCTCCCCGTCCCACAATGCGGCCGGTCAACAGCCGCCGGCTCGACGGCGTGGACACCCGGATGGTGTCGCCCACATGACCGCTGCCCGACGCCCGGCCGGGGCCCGTCACCTGCACCGCTCCGACCGTGACCGTGACCTGCACCTCGTCGCCCGACTTCACCGCCGGAGGAACCGCCACGACGGCGTCGGTCAGCAGCTCACCCGCGGCGATATCGCGGCGGGCCCGGGCGCCGATCACCTCGCTCGCGTCCGGGATCCGTCGCAGCAGCACGTTCGTGATCGGGACGCGCTCGACCTCGACGTCGGCGGCGCCGATCTCCTCGTCGCGGGCCAGCGCCCGGCGCGCGCGGGGGGCGCGGCCGAACACCTCGACACGGGCCACCGCCGAACCGACGCGCCTGCCGCCGGCGGTCAGGATGAAGCGAATCGGCCGTCCCAGCCGAGCCCCCGGCTCGATCGATGCGGCAAGCCCGCTCTGGTCGGCCACCGACGTCGACACCTCGCGCACGACGACCTCGACGTCGCCCATGCGGGCGACGACCGCGCGTTCGATCGCCGTTGTCACGCCGCCGCCGGCGAGGGTTCCAAGTGCGAGCAGGATCACCGCCATGGCCGTTACCGCGGGAGGTTGTTGATCTGCTGCAGCATCTCGTCCGCGGCGCGGATCACCTTCGAGTTCGCCTCGTAGGCGCGCTGGCCGAGAATCATGTTGACCATCTCCTCGACGACGCTGACGTTCGAGTCTTCGATGAAGCCCTGCGCCAGCGTGCCGAGCCCGTCGGTGCCGGGCACGCCGGTCTGCGGGTCGCCCGACGCCGTGGTAGCGAGGAAGATGTTGCCGCCGCGCGCCTGCAGCCCGGCGGGGTTCTGGAAGTTGGCCAGCTCGATCGTGCCCACCTGCTGCGACGCCTGCTGATCCGAGAGCTGCACCGAGACGATGCCGTCCTTCGAGATCGAGATCGAGATGGCGTTCGGCGGAATGGTGATCGCCGGCTCGATGGCGTAGCCGTCGGCGGTGACGATCACGCCCTCGCCGCTCAGGTGCAGCGTGCCGGCGCGTGTATAGCCGGTCTCGCCGCCGGGCAGCGTCACCTGGAAGAAGCCGGCGCCCTCGATGGCGAGATCGAGCGGACCCTGCGTCGCGCGCAGGTTGCCGGGCGAGAAGTTGCGGGCGATGGCCACCGGGCGCGAACCGAGCCCGGCCTCGAGGCCGACCGGCGCCTCGCTTTCCTGCGAGGTCGCGGTGCCGGGGGCGCGGAGCTGCTGGTAGACCAGGTCTTCGAACTCGACGCGGCTCTTCTTGAAGCCGGTCGTGTTGACGTTGGCCAGGTTGTGCGCCACGTTGTCGATGTTGGCCTGCTGCGCATTCATGCCGCTGGCTGCCGTATACAGTGCGCGAATCATCGCTAAACCCTTCCCTGCCCCTGACGATTAGTCGTTCAGGCGGCTATCTGCGTCCCAGCTCGTTGATGACGCGGCCGTCGATTTCGTTCATCAGCACCGAGATCCCCCTCTGCAAGCCTTCGAAGGCGCGCATCACCTCGGTCATCGTCGCCATGCGATCGATCACCGAGGCGTTCGAGTGCTCGAGCGTCCCGCCCCTGAGGCGCGCGGTCGTCGACTCGGTGATGGCCGCGCCCTCGCGGGCGCGGAAGCGTGTGCCCGTCTCGCGCAGCACGTCGGCCTCGTTGGGGAACTCCACGACTTTGAGCTTCGCGACGATCACCTGGTTGACGCGGAGACTGCCGTCGCCCATGACGGTGACCGGCCCCGGGGGCAGCGTGATCTCGCCGCTGGTGCCCATCACCGGAAAGCCCTCGGCGGTGGTCAGCCGGCCCTCGGCGTCGCGGACGAAGTTGCCGCCGCGCGTGTAGCGCACGCCGGCGGGCGTCTGGATCTCGAAAAAGCCCTTGCCGTCGATCGCCACGTCGAGGTCGCGGCCGGTGCTGGTCATCGTGCCCGGGCGGAAATCGGTCCTCGCGCCGCCGCGGGTCGCATCGATCGCGGCGTCGAGCGCGGTCTGGAACGCCCGCGGCGCCGCCTCGGTCGATGCCCGTTCTGTCTTGTAGCCGGCGGTCTCGGTGTTCGCCAGATCGGCAGCAATCCGATCCAGGTCATCGAGCCGGATTCGCATTGCGCTCAGCGCGCTGTAAACGCCGCCTGGCATGTCCTCTCCTTTGCCCTCTCCCTGGTTACCAGCAGATCGCTCACCTGTCGGGTGCCTTCCACGCGCACCCAGACGTAGTCGTCATAGGCCACATGGCGCATCGTCACTGCCCGTTCGAGAGCGGCGCGCTCGGCGACCCGTGCCGCCGCCGCGTCGAGCGACCGCAGGCGTCCGCCGTCGTGCGCGGCCGTCGTCCCGTTCGCGGGGCTGTAGGCCTCGAGCGCGGCAGCGAAGACGCGGTCGGTGACGAGGAAGACCTCGAGCTGCCATCCCGTCAGCCTGGTCATCGCCCGGATCGCGGTGCGCGGCAGCGGCGCGGCGCAAATCACGTGCAGCCGCGTCCCCGTCGCGTCGGTCTCGAAGGGCACGAGGCCGAGCGCGCGCACCATCGAGCGCGTCAGCCCGCCCGGCGCCTGCCTGACGCGCGCCGTGTCGAAGTTCCACAGGTAGCTCACGCCTGCCTGCGCGGCGAGCGCGCGCAGCACCGCTTCCGGACCGGCCAGCCCCATCCGTTCGAGCTGCTGGCCGAGGCGGCATTTGCTCTGCTCCTGCGCGGCGAGCGCCTCCCGCAGCTGCTGCTCGGTGATCACGCCGGCATGGCGCAGCAGGACGCCGAGCCTGGGCGGCGGCAGCGAGGCGCGTCCCTGCGCCGCGGCGAGCGGCTCGCCGAGACCGTTCAGCGCCGCCCGCTCGACGCAGGCGCGCGAGCAGTACCAGTTCCCGTTCAGCCGCAGGCCGCCCACGGGGCGCCAGACGCGGCACGCGGCATCAGCGCATCGTGGCATGGGCCTTTTCACGGGCGGCTTCGGCGAGCTGCAGCCGCAGCCGCACTTCGCTCTCCGCCATCTGTTCCTGCGCGGCGATGTCCTGCACCGACCGGCCGCGCCGCGCGGCGTTCGTCACGCGCCGCTGCGCCGCGGCGCGCGCCTTGGTCGGCCGTGCTGTCTTGCCGTTTCCGGCGGCGAGGCGCTGGACCTCCTGCGCCACGTCGCGCAGACCGCCCTCGGCGGTATCGGTCAGCAGCGACATCGCGGCGGTCAGATTGGCCAGCCGCTCATCGAGCCGCGCCAGCCGGCGGTACTGCAGCACCTGCACGCGAAACGACGCCATCAGCGCCGCCACCAGAACTCCCCCGCCCGCAAGCCAATACATCTCCACCGCTATGCCTCCATCGATCGGACACGTTCACGCGGACTCACGACATCGAGGATGCGGATGCCGTAGTTGCCCGACACCACCACCACCTCGCCGCGCGCCACCACACGATTGCTGACCAGCACTTCCACGGGATCGTCGGGCGAGCGGCCGAGGTCGATCACCGACCCTGGCGCCAGCCGCGTCAACTGCCGCAGCGGCAGCTCGGTGTGGCCGAACCGCACGACGAGGGGCAGATCGATGTCGAGGAGCACGTCGATGCGCGGATCGCGCGACGATGCCGGCGCTCCGGCGGCCGCCGTCTGCGGCGCATCCTGCGCCGCCTTCGGCGCCGTCAGCGATCCCCACACGGCGAGGGCCAGCGGCGTCGCCAGCCTGTCGGCGGTGATGGCATGCGCGCTCCAGTCGCCTTCGGGCGCCACGGCGTTCTGCTCGTCGAGGCTGACGAGGCTCAACTTCGCGCCGCGCGCGACCGGCTTCTGCGCCAGCGCGCTGAGCGCCTGTTCCAGGACCTCGCGCAGGGTATCGACCAGCGCCTCCGCGGGCACCTCGCCGTCGATGCCGGTCATCACCTGCGTGACTCCGAGCGATCCCTCGTAGTCGAGGATCAGACGCATCGATCCGTCGAGGCCGCCCTCGGCGCGGACGACGGCCAGCCACTGCCGCCCGGCGGGCGGTGCGCCGGCGGTGACGGCCGGCGTGGCGTCGATCATCGCGCCGACCACCACGGCGAGCTCGTCGACGAGCGCGCCGAACACCTCGCGATTCAGCGAGACGGCACTCATGCGGCACCTTCCAGGGTATTGCGGCCTATGAACGACTCGACCTGCACGCCGGCGCCGCCGTCGCCGCAGCGCGTGAGGCGGCCGGTGAAGCGGCGCACGGATCCGACGTGCACTTCCACCGGCTGCCCGGCGGCGCGGCCGAGCGACAGCACGTCGCCGGGCTTGAGCGCGATCAGATCGCGCGCCGACAGCGTGGTTTCGAGCAGCGCGGTCACGGGCAGCTGCACGCGGCCGAGATTGGCGTGCAGCCACGCTTCCTCATCGGGGCTCGGCTGACGGCGCGTGCGCTGCCAGCCCTGGGCGAACGCTTCGCCGACGGCCTCGATCGCCGTCGCGGGGATGCAGAGGTTGATCATCCCGCGCGTTTCGGCGATGCGGATGTCGAAGACCAGCAGGATCACGATCTCGGTCGGCCCGGTCACCTGCAGCATCTGCGGCCGCGTCTCGCGGCCGTGGATGCGGAACTCCATGTTGGCGACCGGCTTCCACGCCTCGGTGAGGTTGTCGAGAATCAGCTTGACCACCGAATCGATCACGTTCTGCTCAATCTCGGTGAGCGCGCGATTCGGGGCGGGCGTGTAGCCGGTGCCGCCGAGCAGCCGATCGACCATCGTGAACGCCACCGACGGATTCAGCTCGAGGGCGCCGACGGCGTCGACGAGGCTGAGCCTGATCGCGTAGAACGCCGTCGGATCCGGCAGCGACATCAGGAACTCGGAGTAGGCGAACTGCTCGACCGAGACGATGCTCACCTCGGTCATCGAGCGGAAGAACGCCGACAGCGACGTGGAGACGTTCAGCGCGAACCGGTCGTGGAGGAAGTGCAGCGATCGCAGCTGGTCCTTCGAGACGCGATCGGGCCGGCGGAAGTTGTAGATGACGACGCCGCTCCCCCTCCCGCCATCCTCGGACGGCGACGAGTCGCGGTCGGAGGACGGCGACACCGACGAGGCGAGCAGCGCATCGATCTCGTCCTGCGACAGGATCTTGCTCACCGCGGCACCTCCTCGAGGCCGAGCGCGGCCCGCAGCCGCGCGCGCAGCCGCGACACGGCCAGCGTCCGGAGCTGGCTGACGCGCGACTCACAGACGCCGATGACCTCGCCGATCTCGGCGAGGGTCAGTTCTTCCTGGTAGTAGAGCGCGAGAATGTGACGTTCGCGGGCGGGCAGCTCCTGAATCGCCTGCGCGAGGTGCTCCTTCAGCTCCTTGCACTCGAGCTGCGCCGCGGCGTTCTCCGCCGGATCGATGCACAGCTCGAGGAGCGGCGTGCCGTCGGGCGCCGGCGCGTCGAGCTGACGGATGGAGCCGACTTCCAGCGTCCGCAGCTGTTCGAGCGCCTTCTCGTAGGCAGCCGGCGACAGATCCATCGCCTCGGCAATCTCTTCCTCGCGCGGCTCGCGGCCGAGTCGATGACGCAGCGAGGCGATCGTCGCGTCCATGTCGCGCCGCATCCGGCGCAGCGAGCGCGGCGCCCAGTCGAGCTCGCGCAGCGCATCGAGCATCGCGCCCTGCACGCGGCGTCGCGCGAACGCGTCGAAGGGCACGCCGGTCGAGGGCCGATACCGGGTCGCGGCGTCGATCAGCCCGAGCACGCCCACGCTGATCAGATCGTTCATCTCGACCTGCGCCGGCAGCCGCTGCGCCAGGCGCTGGGCGAGCGTCTTCACCAGACCGACGTGCTCCATGACGAGCCGGTCGCGCTCGGAGAGTCCGGGTGCCTGAGCGGCCTGCTTCACGCGCACCGGGACACCTCCGTCGCCGCCGCCCGCGTGCTCGCGGCCGGCACGGTGACGCCGGCCGCCCCGACGGCCAGACGCAGACCGCCGGGCCCGCGGCCGAGCCCGGCCAGCCGCGAGGCGAGAATCCGGAAGCACCGGCTCGACGCCGACTGCGGCAGATGGTCGACGACCGCGCGCTGCGCCTGCACCGACTCGCGCACGGCGCGGTCCTCGGCGATGAACCCGTAGTAGCGCAGCGAGCGGCCGAGGAACCGCGTCGCCGCCATGTCGAGCTGCCGGAACGCGAGGCCGGCCTCGCGCCCGTCGCGCACGCCGTTCACCACGACGCCAATCTCGATCGCGGGCGACGCCTGCGTGAGCACCTTGGCGGTGGCGTACGCATCGACCACCGACGACGGCTCGAGCGATGTCACCAGCACGACGCGCTCGGCCAGGCACAACGTCTCGATGACGTTGTCGGAAATGCCCGCGGCCGTGTCGATGAGCAGGAAATCGAGCTGCCGCCGGAACTGGTCGAGCAGGTCGCGCAGCCGCATCCGCTGCGACGCGGTCAGGCAGGTCATCGCCTGCACGCCGGAGCTGGCGGGAATCACCTGGATCCCGAGCGGCCCGGTCATGACGATGTCGGCGAGCGACGCCTCGCCGAGGAGCACGTGGCCGACGTGATTGCGCGGCGTGAGCCCGAGCATCACGTCGACGTTGCCGAGGCCGAAATCGGCATCGAGGATGCCGACACGGAGCCCGAGCCGCGCCAGCGACAGCGCCACGTTGACGGTGACGTTGGTCTTGCCGACGCCGCCCTTGCCGCTCGTGACGGCGAGCACGGTGGCCGACGGCGCGGGCCGTTCGAACGGCGTCGTCACGCGACCGCCCCCGTGGCCATTTCGCCCATGATCCAGTCCGCGAGCCGCGGCGACGTCGCGCGCTGCAAATCGGCCGGGACGTTCTGCCCGGTCCCGAGATACGAGAGCGGCAGTCCGCGCTCGCACAGCACGCCGACCAGCGGTCCGATCGACTCGGCTTCGTCGAGGCGCGTCAGCGCCACGCGCGACGGCTTCGCATCGGCAAACCGGTCGAACAGCCGTTCGGCGGCGCGCGACGTGATCGTCGCCGGGAGCACCAGGTGGGTGCGCACGTCGGTGCGGGACGCGAGCACGCTGAACATTTCCTTCGAGACTTCATCCGACGGCGAGCGCCCGGCGGTGTCGACGAGCAGCGGACGCCGGTGCTCGCTCAGCGCGCGCGACAGCTCGTCGGGCGTGCGCGCGGCGGCAAACGGCGCGCCGAGGATGTCGGCGTAGAGACGGAGCTGCTCGATGGCGCCGACGCGGAAGCCGTCGGCCGAGAGCAGCCCGAGACGCAGTCCCTGGCGTGCGCGCTCCTGCGCCGCGATCTTGGCAATCGTCGTCGTCTTGCCCACGCCGGGAGGACCGACGAACACTTCGACCGGCGCGTACGGCTCGTCGCCGGCGGCGAGCGACGCGAGCTCGGTCGCGACGGTGTGCCTGAGGCTCTCAAGATCCGCCCCGCGCCGCCGATTGACGGGATGCTGGGCGGCAATCCTCTCGGCGAGGCGGTCATCCAGGCCGCTGGCCCGCAGCCGGGCCGCGATTTCGCTCACCGCCCGCTCCGCGCGGGCGGAGACCGGACGAAGGCCGCGAGGCTTTCGCGGCGCGGCTCCCCGGGCCGGCCCCGCCGGCGGCAGCTGTCGGTCGTCCGACGCGGGGTGACGTTCGGCCGCCGCAGTGATCTCGACCTCCTGGACGCCGAACAGCCCGCGCACACCCGGCGCGGCGACGGTGCGCGTCGACAGCACCAGGGCCTCGGGCCCGAGCTCCGCTCGCACGGCCCGCAGGGCATCTTTCACCGTTTCGCTGCGATAACGCTTCAAATGCATGTCAGTCGAGGGTCGCCACCGAGACGACCGGAACGTGCGCCGGCACCTCGTTGTGCGAGAGCACGCCGAGGTGCGGAAGCACTCGCGCGAACAGCCGCCACAGGTGCGGCCGCAGCGCCGGTGAGCACAACAGCACAGGTTGTGCCACGGCCTGTTCGAGCGCGCGGGCAATGCGCGAGGCGATGTTCTGCGCCTGCTGCGGGTCGAGCGCGAGGACCGCGCCCTGCTCCGTCCGGATCAGCGACGCCAGGAGCCGCTCTTCCAGCGCCGGCGCGACGCCGATCACCGGCAGCTCGCCCTTCTCCGTCTGGTACGGCCGGCAGATGGCGCGGCCGATCGCGCTTCTCACCGCCTCGGTGATCGCGTCGGGATCCTTCGTGGTCATGGCGGCATCGGCGATGGCCTCGAGGATCGTCGTCAGATCACGGATTGGCACACGCTCGCGCAGCAGCTGCCGCAGCACGCGCTGGATCTCGCCGAGCGAAACGACCTTCGGCACGAGGTCCTCGACCAGGCGCGGCGAGGTCTGCGCCACCTGATCGACCATCTCCTTGACCTGCTGGCGCGTGAGCAGATCGGGCAGGAACTGGCGGATGGTTTCCGAGAGGTGCGTCGACAGCGCGGTCGTCGCGTCGACGACGGTGTAGCCGGCCGCCGACGCCGCCTCGCGCTGCTCCTGCGTGATCCAGATCGCGGGCAGGCCGAACGCCGGCTCGCGCGTCGGGATGCCCTCGAACGTCTTCTTCACCGTGCCGGGGTTGATCGCGAGCAGCCGCTCGGCATACAGCTCGCCGCGCGCCACCTCCACGCCCTTGACCAGAATCGTGTAGGCCCGCGGACCGAGCTGCAGGTTGTCGGCAATGCGAACCGGCGGGACGACGAGGCCGGTCTCGCTGGCGATCTGCTTGCGGATGGCGCGCACGCGCGTGAGCAGCGTGCCCTGCTGCCGCTCGTCCACCAGGCTCACCAGCGCGTAGCCGACGTCGACGCCCAGCGGCTCGACGCCGATGGCGGGCTCCGCCGCGTCGCCGGGCGGCGCGGCAGGGACTTCCTCCGGCTCGGCCGGCCGCGTGCGGACGGCGTACGCCGCGCTGCCGAGGATCGCGGCAACGAGCAGGAACGCCAGCTTGGGCAGACCCGGAATGAGCGCGAGGAGCGCCAGCACCGCTGCGGCCACGCCGAGCGGGCGGGCGCGGCCGAGCAGCTGCACCGCCACTTCCTCGCCGAGGTGTGATTCGGCCGCGGCGCGCGTGGTGATCAGACCGCCGGCCATCGACACGAGCAGGGCCGGAATCGCCGTCACCAGGCCCTCGCCGACGGTCAGGATCGTGTAGGTTCGCGCGGCCGTGGCAATGTCGAGCCCGTGCTGCAGGACGCCGATGATGAGCCCCGCCACGATGTTGACGCCGGTGATGATCACCGCCGCCAGCGCATCGCGCTGCGTGAAGCGGATCGCGCCGTCCATCGCGCCGTAGAAGTCGGCCTCCCGGCGGAGCCGATCGCGGCGCTCGCGCGCCTCCTTGTCGGTAATCGCGCCGGACGACAGGTCGGCGTCGATCGCCATCTGGCGGCCGGGCAGCGCATCGAGGGTGAACCGTGCGGTGACTTCCGAGATGCGGACCGCGCCGTGGTTGATGACGATGTACTGAATCACCACGAGCACCAGGAACACGACGATGCCGACCACGAAGTTGCCGCCGACCACGAACTGGCCGAACGCCATGATGACGCTGCCGGCGGCGCCGATCCCCTCGCCGCCGTTGAGCAGCACGAGGCGCGTCGACGCCACGTTGAGCGAGAGCCGGATCAGCGTGAGCAGCAGGAGCAGCGACGGGAAGACGGAAAATTCGACCGGCTGCCGCACGTAAATCGCGGTCAGCAGCAGCACGACGGCCAGCCCGATATCGATCGACAGCAGCAGGTCGAGCAGCACCGTCGGCAGCGGCACGATCATCAGCAGCACGACCGCCAGGACCGCGGTCGGGGCGATCAGATGACTTGCGCGAGCGGGCGAAATCGTGGTGTCGGTCATGACTACAACGCCAGCTGTTTGATGCGCACGAGGTAGGCGAGCACTTCAGCGACCGCCCCGAACAGCGGCGCCGGGATGGTGTCGCCGACCTCGGCGGTCCGGTAGAGCGTTTGCGCGAGCGGCTTGTTCTCGACGATCGGCACGCCGTGCGAGCGCGCCTCGGCGCGGATCCGCAGCGCGAGATGGTCGGCGCCCTTGGCCAGGACGATCGGCGCCGCCATCGTCTCGCGCCGGTACTCGAGCGCCACCGCGTAGTGGGTCGGGTTGGTGATGACGACGGTGGCGCGGGCGATGTCGCGCATCATGCGGCGGCGGGCCATCTCGACCTGCGCCCGGCGCACGCGCTTCTTGTTCTCGGGACTGCCCTCCATCATCCGGGCTTCGTCCTTGACCTCCTGCTTGGTCATCTTCAGCGCCGTGAAGTGGCGGTACTTCTGGAGCGCGTAGTCGCCGAGCGCGAGGACGCCGAGGCCCCAGGCGACGCGCCACAGCAGCGAATCGGCGTACTCCCAGGCCAGCATCGCCGCCCCGAGCGGCGACTGCCACGCCATGCGGACGGCGTCGGCCATCACGGCCTCGACGATCCGCCAGGACAGATATGCGACGATGGCGATCGAGAGGATCGTCTTCAGCATCTCGGTGCCGGTCTGCATCAGGCCGAAGCGCCTCACGCCCTGGGCGGGACTCAGACGGTTCCACTTGAAGTACAGCGCCTCGGGCGCGAACGACCAGCCGCCCTGGAACCCGTGCATCCCGACGCCGGCCACCATCGTGACGAGCGCGATCGGGCCGACCAGCCACGCGATGGTGCCGGCGCCGGAGACCACGATGCCCGTCAGGTCGCCCGCCGTCAGCGGTTTCAGCGGCGCATCGCCCAGGTGCTCGAGGTCGCGGCGCAGCTGCTGCGTCAGGCCGGACACCAGGCGGCCGCCGAACTGTGCGAGCGCGATGGTGGCCGCGACGGAAGCGGCGGCAAGGGCCAGGTCGCGGCTGCGGGCAACGCTGCCCTTCTTCCGGGCATCCTGCAGCCGCTTGGCTGTCGGGCGTTCTGTTCTGTCCTGCGACATCGTCGCTACCTGAACACCGCCGCCAGTTCGAGCCCGAGCTCGATCGTCCGATTGGCGAGCGACGCCACGACCGACGGAACGGCCGCGATCATCAGCGCCAGCACCGCCACGCCGATGAGGAGGCGCAGCGGGTAGCCGACGATCATGAAATTCAGGGCCGGCGCGGCCCGCGAGATCAGCCCGACGGCCAGTTCGACGATCAGCAGCACGATCACGATCGGCGCGGCCAGACGCGCGCCGACGGTGAAGACCAGCGCGAATACCTGCCGAACGAGGTTCGGCAGCGCCCCATCGAGCTGGCCGGCGCCAATCGGCAGTCTGTCGTAGGAGAGCGCCAGCGCCCGCAGCAGCTCGTGATGCCCGTTGATGGCGAACAGCGCGAGCAGCGCCAGCAGACCGTACAGCGAGGTGATCACGGTGTTGCGCACGCCGCTGACCGGGTCGATCGTGGCGGCGTAGGCGAACCCGATCTGGAAACCGCTCAGGTGACCGGCGAGCTCCGCGCCGGCGATGAGCGCCCGGACGACGAAGGCAATCGACAGCCCGATCACCATCTCGCGCGCCACCAGCAGCGCCAGCGAGACGTCGTCGGCCGCCGTCGGGACCGCTACCGAGGGCGCCAGGGCCAGGGCGAGCAGCACCGTCAGGCCGATCTTGATCTGCGGCGGCGCGAACGTCCCGCCGAGCACCGGCGCGACCATCACGATCATGCCCGGCCGCACCAGCAGCAGCGCGAAGCGGATGACGGGCGTCAGATCGATCACCGGATGTACTCCGGCAGCCGCCTGATCACGTCGCTCGAGAAGCCGGTGACCAGGCGGAGAATCCAGGGGAACGTCAGCGCGAAAACGCCGAAGATGGCGGCCGCCCGCGGAATGAACGCCAGCACGTTGTCCTGGATCGAGGTGACCGTCTGGAAGATGCTGACCAGCACGCCGGCGAGGAGGCCGGCGAGCAGCATCGGCAGGCTGACCATGATGGCCACCTCGATGGCCTGACGGACGACGCCGACGATGAGTGACTCGGGCATGTCTAGTTGAAGCTCCGTACGATCGAGCCGACCAGCAGATTCCAGCCGTCGATCATCACGAACAGCAGGACCTTGAACGGCAGCGAGACCATGGCCGGCGGCAGCTGCATCATGCCCATCGACAGCAGCGTCGTCGACACGACGAGGTCGATCAGCAGGAACGGCACGAACAGGAAGAAGCCCATCTGGAAGCCGGTCTTCAGCTCCGAGATGATGTAGGCTGGGATTACCACCGTCATCGGGAGCTCCTGCGCGGTCTCCGGCTTCTCCACCCGGCTCAGCTCGATGAACAGCGCCAGGTCGGCTTCGCGCGTCTGCTTGAGCATGAACTCCCGCAGCGGCGGCGTGCCGAGCTCGAGCGCCCGCGTCACGCTGATGCGTCCCTCCATCGCCGGCTGGAGCGCCACCCGATTGATGCGCTCGCCGACGGGGGCCATGATGAACATGGTCAGGAAGAGCGACAGGCCGATCAGAATCTGGTTCGACGGCGTCTCCTGCGTGCCGAGCGCCTGACGCAGGAAGTGGAAGATGATGGCGATCCGCGTGAACGAGGTCATCGTCACGAGAATGGCCGGCACGAACGTCAGGAGCGTCAGGAGCAGGACGACCTGAAGCGGAGCCGAGATCGTGCCGATTCCGTTTACCTGGAGATCCAGGTTGTTCATGGCTGGACCCCGGAATCCGGCCCGGCGGCGCCGGCGCGAAGCTCCGTGACCAGCGAGATGCTGGTCGGTGTCATGCCGAGCAGCAGCCGCCGGCCCTCGACCGCCACGATGACCAGCGAGCGGCGCTCGCCGAGCGGAATGGCGGTCTCGACCGCGACGACCTTGTTCCTGCCCGCGAGCTGCGCCAGCGGGCCGCGGCGCATCAGCCAGGCCAGCGCGGCAACAAGTGCCAGCACGAGCAGCGTCGCGACGAAGACGTTCACGCCTCCGACTCCGTGCTGGGCGGCGGCAGAATCTCGGTGACCCGCAGCGCCGTGCTGTCGTCGATGATCACGATCTCGCCGACGGCGATGGGAACGCCGTTGACCGTCACCTGCATGTCGGCGCCCGCCGACTGACGCAGCGTGATCACGCTGTTGCGCTTCCAGCGCAGACAGTCGCGGACCGACACCGTGGCGTCCCCGAGCAGCACGTCGATGCGGCAGACGACATCGTTCAGCGGCGCAATGGCCGTCTCGCTGGCGGCGACCACTGCGGACGCGCTACTGGACGATGAATTCGACGAAGAGGACATCGGTCACCTTCAGCTCGCGCACGGCCTGCGACGCCCGCTCGGCGATGGCGGCCTTGAGCGCCTGCTTGCCCTCGGCAGTCACCAGCGCGTCAGCGGTCTGCATCGACAGGATCTCGAGAATCGCGGCGCGCAGCCTCGCGCTGTCGACGGCGTTCTCTTTGAGCGCCCTGGCCTGTTCCTCGTCGCGAGTCAGCAGACGCATGGCCACCCGCACGTAGCGTTGCCCGCCGGGATCGGCGAGGTTGACCACGAACGGCTCCATCTCCACGATGCCGGGCGGCGTGCTCTCGTCGGCCGGCTCCTCGCGCGCCTCGCCCTCAGCGGGCGCAGGACGGTTGAAGTAGAAGTAGGCGCCGGCACCGCCGCCGCCAACCAGGACGAGCGCCACGACGAGAATGAAAACCAGCTTCGACTTCTTCTTCTTCGGCGCCGCGGCTGGTGCGTCGGCTTTGTCTTTGGCGTCTGACATAGGCTCGCTCTGCAAGAGCAAGCGCAATGCCGGTCAGACACGTCGAAAATCGCCTGAATTCGGGGGTTTTCGAGCGATTGAAGGGACGCGGGACCGACGTGGTGTCGGTCCGGCGTCACGTGTCACGCGGTGACTTCGAAGACGGGATGATCCGTGCCCGACACCTGCCGCCGATGCTGACGGCGGCGCTCTTCACGCGGCTGCGCATCGTCGCGCGCGGCCTGCCGACGGCCGTCGGGCTCGACGACGAAGCGTTCGAGGCGAAGCCCCTGCTCGGCGAGGCTCGCCCGCAGCGTGTCCTGCTGCGACTCGAGCCACTGCCGCACGGAGGCGACCTCCGCCTGCACGGTCGCCGAGATCGAGCCGTTCTCGATCTTCAGCGCAATCTGCACCGCGCCGAGATGCTCCGGCCTGAGCCTGACGACCGCCTGGCCGATGCCGTCTCGGAACTGCACGCGCATCGACTGCACCAGCTGCGCGACGACATCGCGCTCGGGAATATCCGCTTCCGCAGGCGCGAACGGCAGGCGTGCCGTCTCGATCTGCTGCGCCAGCGTGCGCACGTCGATGGACTCCGGCGCTGCCACCGTGAACGGCAACACGCCGCTCGCCCGGCGATGCGCCGCCAGGGACTGAAGGTTCCTGCCGACCGGGTCGTCGCCGGCGAAGAACGATGGCTGATCGCTGCCCTCTCCGGCGCCGGATGGTGTCTGCGCCGCAGCCGGTACGGCCGCTGCGCTTGCCGCCTCGCCGCTCGCCGGTGTCGACGCCGCCGCGCGCGCCAGGGCACGCGCCAGCCGCTGCGCCGCTGATGCCGGCGCCGGATCGGGTCGATGCGCGTGCACCTGTTCCGCGCCGTCCGCTCGCGTCTCTCCAGGCGCCGCGCGCTCGGCGGATTCGGTCTGTGCCGCCGGAGTCTCCACGGTCTGGCTGGACGTGCCGCCATGCGTGACGGCCGCAGCCTCGCCGCGGGGGGTCTCGGCAAGGGACGATGTCGACGCCTGCGTCGGCTTCGCCGGGAGCGTCCCGGTGATCTCGGGCCGTGATGTCTCTCCCGCTTCCGTTCGCGAGGCGTCCGCGATCGACACGCGAGCTTCCGTCTCGACGACTTCCGTGTCGGGTGCGGGTTCGCCGGCCGGGGCCGTGTCCGCAGGCTGTGCCTGCCATTCTTCCGGGACCGCTGCGGACTCGCTGCCGCGAAAAGCGAGAACCGCCTGCCGGGTCTCGTCCAGCCCGTCCGCCTCGCACGACGACTGGGAGCTGACGGCTTCTTCGATCTCGACGTTTCCAGCGACAGCGTCGCCGGCCGCCGGGTCCTCCGGCGCCTCCGGTGAAGGCAGCGACAACAGGCTCGTCATCGCCAGCGCGGCGAGGTCGTCGATGTTCTCTTCCTCGTCGGGCGCGTCCCCGGCCTCGGTCCATGCGGGAGCGCCGGCGGCGTCGGCCTGCGCCGCTTCGTCGAGGAGGGCGGCGAATCCGGATGCGCCGTCGAGCGCCGCCGGTGACGGAGGCGCGGCGTCGGGCGAGGCTGGCGTGGCCGCGAGGGCCGCGATGTCCATGCTCATCATGGGTGGTGGTTGGTCGTCGGCGGTCGCTGGTCAGCTGGTGGCTGATGGCTGGTGAGGGGTGGTTGCCCACCAACCACTAACCCACCACCAGCCACGAATCACCAACCACCGATCGGCTATCAGCGTTTCAAGTTGAGCGTCTCGACGAGCAGCTCGTCGGACACCGTGATCGTCTTGGAGTTCGCCTGGTACCCGCGCTGCGCGAGGATCATCTGCGTGAACTCCTGCGCGATGTCGACGTTCGACTGCTCGAGCGCCGAGCCGATCAGCGTGCCGCGGCCGCCGGTGCCGGCCACGCCCACGTTGGGAATGCCCGCGGCCTGGCTTTCGCCGTAGCGGCTCGACCCGAGCTTCAGCAGGCCCTTCGGGTTGTTGAACGTCGCCAGCGCGAGCTGGCCGACGGCCACGGTCTTGCCCGCGCCGAAGGTCGCGATGATCTTGCCCTCGGCATTGATGCTGATGCTCTCGACCATGCCCGCCGCCGAGCCGTTCTGGCTCTTCGACGAGGTGGCCGACGGCGAGGCAAAGCCGGTCAGCGAGACGACGTTGTTGTCGTCGACGAGATCCCAGGTGATGGTGCTGGCATCGGCGCCGGTGACCCACGCCGGCGTGGTGAAGCTGACGTCGGTGATCGGCACCGGCGGCACCGCGCCGAGGTCGCCGCCGCCCGTCGACGGCGGAGTCGGCGTGACCGACAGCACCTGGCCCATGCCATCGAAGGTGATGCTGCCGGCGGCCAGCACGTACGGCGCCGACGAGGGCGGCGCCTGCACGACCTCATCGCCGGGAACGGTGATCTGGTAGTCCCAGCCGTTGGCGGTGCGCGTGTACTCGACCGTGATCACGTGCGACGCACCGACCGAGTCGTAGATCTGCACGGGCGTGTTGAACGTGTCGCCGACCTGGGCGTTGACGTCCAGGTTGGAGAGCGTGCGGAACATGGTGGTCGCCACCGGCGCGCGCAGAATCCCGGGCGGCACGATGATCTCGGTCGGCTCGGCGGTGGTGATGATGTTGCCGGTCACCGGATCGACCTGGGTGTAGCCGAGCACCTTGAAGCCGTCGGGCGTCACCAGCGCGCCGTCGCTGTTCAGGCTGAAGGCGCCGGCGCGGGTGTACGACACGCCGCCGTCGGGGCCGCGCACGACGAACAGCCCGTTCCCCTGGATGGCGACGTTGGTCGCCTCGCGGGTGTTCTCGATCGCCCCCTGGCTGAACACCGGCGAGATCGATCCGGTGCCGACGCCGAGACCGACCTGCATCGGGTTGGCGCTCGGGCCGCCGACCGTCTGGCTCACCAGGTCCATGAAGGTCACCGAGCTGGACTTGAAGCCGATCGTGTTGATGTTCGCCAGGTTGTTGCCGATCACGCTCAGATACTGCCCGTTCGCGTTGAGACCGGACAACCCTGCGGAGAAAGAGCCGACTGCCATTTACGTAGTCCTTTCGGAAGAAGACGGTGGAACACCGAGTGCGACGCCGATGGCGTCGAGCGTTTTCTGGATCTGGGTCAGCTGTTCGAGCGTGCTGAACTGCGCGAGCTGCGCAATCATCTGCCCGTTGTCCTGCGGCGCCGTCGGGTCCTGGTGCACGAGCTGCGTCGTCAGGAGCCGCAGGAAGGCGTCCTTGCCCAGCTCGGTGCGCTTGGGAAGTTCGGCGGCCGAAGACGTGCCGCCCGGGCCGGAAGTCTGTGAAATCAAGTTCTGCTCCTCTGCGCCGATTCCCGATGTGCCGCGACATGGCGCAATGTCGCGAGCGCGTCGATCTGCTTCTGTTCGTCCGCCGCCGCGGCCCGCTGCCAGGCGTCGAACGCCTTGTCGCGGAAGCGCAGCAGCGCTTCGAGCCGCTGGTGCGTGGCCTGGCAGGCGGCGGTGGCCAGCGCCAGCTCGCGCTCGCGCGCGGCGACCGCCTTGGCGCACGTCGCCTGCTCGTGCTCGAGCCGCTCAATCCAAAACCGATACCACTGCGATCGCGCCGGATCGATCGACTGCGTCATCTCGCGCGCCCACTGCTCGCGGGCCTCGACCTGCCGCGCGCGGGCCTCGCTCCACACGTCCTGCGCGGCGCGCAGATCCAGCGACGCGCGGGCAACCACGCGACGCGCCTCGTCGTATTCGCGCTGCCGCAGATCGATCGCGGCCTGCGCCCTGAAGACGAACCGCTTCACCTCAGAGCGCCTCCAGCGCCGCGATGGAGTCGGCCAGCCCGCACAGCGTGCCGGCATCCTGACAGAGGAACGCCTCGATGGCGTCGCGCCTGGCGCGCGCCTCGTCGATGCGCGGATTGCTGCCGGCGACATACGCGCCGACGCTGACCAGGTCTTCGCTGTCGCGAATCGCCGCCATCCATTCCCGCACCTGCCCGGCCTTGCGCCGGTGCTCCACGGTGGTGACGTCGGGCATCGTTCGGCTGACGCTGTGCAGGATGTCGATCGGCGGGTAGTGGTGGCGCGAGGCCAGCTCCCGCGACAGCACGATGTGGCCGTCGAGGATCGAGCGCACGGCGTCGGACACGGGTTCGTTGTGATCGTCGCCGTCGACGAGCACCGTGTACATGGCGGTGATGCTGCCGCGGCCGCGCACCGCGCCGGCCCGTTCGAGCAGCGCCGGCAGCAGGGCGAAGACCGACGGCGTGTAGCCCTTGGTGGTGGGCGGCTCGCCGGCGGCGAGCCCGACCTCGCGCTGCGCCATCGCGAAGCGCGTCACCGAGTCCATCAGCAGCAGCACGTTCTTGCCCTGGTCGCGGAAGTACTCGGCAATCGACGTCGCCGCGTAGGCGGCGCGCATGCGCAGCAGCGGCGGATTGTCCGAGGTCGACACCACGACCACCGCCCGCTTCATGCCTTCCGGACCCAGATCGTGATCGATGAAGCTGCGCACCTCGCGGCCGCGTTCGCCGACCAGGGCGAGGACGACGATGTCGGCCTGGGTGCCGCGCGTGATCATCCCGAGCAGCGTGCTCTTGCCGACGCCGCTGCCGCCGAACAGGCCGATGCGCTGGCCGCGGCCGCAGGTCAGCAGCGCGTCCATGGCGCGCACCCCCGTGCCGAGCGGTGCCACGACGGGATCGCGCTCCATCGGGTTGAGCGGCGGCGGGAACAGCGGGTACGAGGCATCGAGGGCGAGCGGCTGGCCGTCGAGGGGCTGGCCGAGCGCATCGACAACGCGTCCGAGCAGGGCCGGTCCGACGCCTATCGACACGGCCCCCGCGCGCGCGACGATCCGATCCCCGGGACGGACGCCGGCGGTATCGCCGAGCGGCACCGTGAGCAGGTTGCCGTCGCGGAAGCCGACGACCTGCACGGGCAGGGAGCGTTCGCCGGGCGCTCCGGTGATCTCGCAGATCTCGCCGACGCTGGCCCGCGGCCCGGCCGATTCGATCAGCAGTCCGACGCTGCGGATGACGCGGCCGGACGGCGGCATCGTGTCGACGTGGGCGACCCGGGCGATGTAGCGGGCGAGCGAGAAGCCTTCAGGAGCTGCCAACGCGGCCTCCTGTGTGCTCGGCGGCATCGCCAAGCAGCGCCCGGGCGATTTCCTGAATCTGGCTGTCGACGCCGGCGTCCATGACGCCGAGGTCCGACTCGACGCGGCAGCCGCCGCGGCTGACCCGTGCGTCGGCAACGACGCTGACGTTGCTGCCGGCCCAGTTCGCCGCGCGCGCGGCGATGACCTCGAAGTCCTCCGGATTGAAGCGCACCGTGACGCGGGCGCTCTCGCCCAGACGATCGAGCGCGACGCGCGCCATGGCGACGAGCAGGTCGCGATCGAGCGAAATCTCGCGGTGGACGATGCGGCGGGCGACGGCCAGCGCCAGCTCCACCATCTGATGCTCGGTCTGGTGGATCATCTGCGCGCGAAGCTGGGTCAGCTCCTCGAGGGTTTCGGTGAGCCGCCGCAGCATGACTTCGGCGCGCTTGGCCGCGGCCTCGGCTCCGGCCTTCTCGCCCTGGGCGAAGCCCTTGGCAAAGGCGTCGCGCTCCACGGCCGCGCGCCGCGCCTCGAGATCGACCGCCTCGGCAGGCGGCGCCGCCGCGGGCTTCGCCGCCGGAGCCGCCGCCGCCGGCTTGGCCGCAGCCGCCGGTGCGGGAGCGGGAGCCGGAGCCGGGGCGGCGGCAGGCGCCGGCTGGGGGGCAGCCTCGGCCCACGAGAACGCCTGCACGTCGAGCGCGTCGATGCGGCGGGCCTTAGACGACATATGCCTCGCCGGCGGCCGCGCCGGTGACGATCAGCCCTTCTTCTTCCAGCTTGCGCGCGATGGCGACGACTTCCTGCTGCGCCTTCTCGACGTCGCGCAGCCGCACCGCGCCGAGCACTTCCATCTCTTCGCGCAGCATCTCGGCGGCGCGCTTCGACATGTTGCTGAAGAAGCGCTGGCGGATCTCCTCGCTGGCGCCCTTGAGCGCGATGGTGAGCGCCTTCTTGTCCGCGCGCTGGACGATCTCGCGCATGCCGTTGTCGTCGACGTGCACGAGGTCGTCGAAGACGAACATCAGGTTGCGGATCGACACCGCCAGCTCGGGCCGCTTCGATTCGATCGCCTCCAGCACCGGGCCGCTGACGTTGCGCTCGAGCCGGTTGAACAGCTCGGCCACCGCGCGCACGCCGCCGTGCTGCTCGCGGGTGACGCCGCCGAGCGACTTCAGGCGCGACTCGATGACGCTCGAGATCCGCGAGATCACGTCCGGCGAGATGTCTTCGAGGCTCGCCATGCGCGTCAGCACATCGACCCGCAGCGCGTCGGGCAGCAGGGTCACGAGCTGCGCGGCGCTGGTCGAATTGAGGTGCGCCAGGATGAGGGCGATCGTCTGCGGGTGCTCGCCGAGGATGAACTTCGACAGCTGCTGCGGGTCGGCCTTCTCGAGCGAGGTGAAGCCCGCCGTCGACTGGAACGAGCGCATGACGCGGTCCATGATCCGGCGCGCCTGGTCCGGGCCGAGGGTGCGATCGAGCATGCGCCTGGCGTAGTCGATGTCGCCGCGCGTGACGTAGTCGGCGGCGACGGTAATCTGATGGAACTCGTCGAGGACCTTCTCGCCGACGTGCGTCGGGACCGGGCCGAGCGCCGCCATCTCCCTGGAGACCTCTTCGATCTCCTCCTCCGTCAGGTGCTTGCACACTTCCGCCGAGAGCTCCTCGCCGAGGAGGAGCATCACGATCGCGGCCTTGCGCAGCGGCGGAATGCCCTGATGTGCCGACACCCTAGGACTCCGATTCCCTGATCCAGCCGCGCAGCAGCTTGGCCACCTGATCCGGCTGCTGCTGGGCGATGGCGCTCACCCGCTTGGTCAGCACCGGCAGCTTCAGGTTCGAGCTGGCGCGCTCGGCGAGCTCGGCGTCGAGCTGCGCCTCGATCTCGCTCTGCAGGTCGGCGACCGTGCGCGGCCGCTGCACCTCGAGGGCGCCCGTCCCGCCGGCGGCAGCCGCGCTGCCGGCCAGGCCGCCCGCACGCAGGAGCGGACGAATGACGAAGAAGAATCCGGCCAGGCCGATCGCCAGGACCGTGAGCAGGCGGCCGACCTCGGTGAGCTGCGGCGCATAGCGCACGAAGATCGACGGCGGCGTCTCCTCCTCGACCGGCCCCTCGTCGAACGAGACGTTCTCGACGGTGAGCTGATCGCCGCGCATCATGTCGAAGCCGACCGCCGCGGCCACCAGGCCGTGGATCTTCTGCAGCTCTTCCCGCTGCCGCGGCACGCGCACGTACGTGACCTTGCCGTCCTTGTCGGTCTTCATCTGCTGGTCGTCGTCGACGATCACGGCGACCGACATCCGGGCAATCTCGCCCGGCGGACGCACCGTGCGCCGCGTCGTCTTGCTGACTTCGTAGTTGGTCGTCTCGGCGGTGCGCGACGATCCGGCGCCGGAGGCCGCCACCGCCGGCGGCGGCGGATCCGACGGCTGCGGCGGCAGATTGGCGCGCGCGCCCGCCACCTGCCCGAGCGCGCCGGGGAGATTCGCCTGATCGCTCGAGATCTGGCGGCTGCGCACGACCGTGTTCGGGTCGTAGCGCTCCTCGGTCTCCTCGCTGGTCTGCGGATTCAGCTTGAGCGCCACGTTGACGCGCACCCGATTGGGGCCGACCACCGGCTCGAGCAGCGCGACGACGCGCGTCATCAGATCGCGCTCGAGGCGCTGCTGGCGTTCGAGCTGCGCCGCGCCCAGCGGATCGCTGTCGTCCTCGGAGGGCCGCGCCAGCGGGCGGCCGTAGCTGTCGACGATGACCACCGACTCGGGCCGCAGTCCTTCGACGCTGGCGGCGACCAGATTGGTGATGCCCGCGATGGACGAGGGAGAGAGCGGACGCTGGCCGCGCAGCTTCAGCACCACCGACGCCTTGGCCGGGCGCGACTCGCCGAACAGCGAGTCCTTGCCCATCGCGATGTGGACGCGCGCGCTCGCCACCTCGCCGATGGTGGCGATGGTCCGCGCGATCTCGCCTTCGAGCGCGCGCCGGTAGTTGACCTTTTCCAGGAACTCGGTGGCGCCGAACTGCGTGCGATCGAAGATCTCGAAGCCGATGCGCCCCGAGGCCGGCAGCCCCTGCGCCGACAGCTCCAGCCGCAGCTCGTCGACCGACTCGCTGCGCACGCGCACGGCGCGGCCGCCGGCGTCGAGCTGATACGGCACCTTCATCGACTTGAGCTTGCTGACGACCTGCGCCGCCGAATCGGCGTCCATGTCGTCGAAGAGGAGGACGTAATCGCCCCGGTTCAGCCACCAGGCCGAGCCCGCGACGAGCCCGACCACGAGGACGAAGGTCGCCGCCAGCGCGATCAGCTGGGTGAGCGTGAACTTCGAGGTGAACGCCTTGAGCTGCGCGAGGACGGCGTCCATCAGATCGGCATCCTCATGATGTCTTGATAGGCGTTAACCAGCTTGTTGCGGATCTGCACGGTGAGCTGCAGCGTCATCTCGGCACGCTGCAGGGCGATCATCGCGTCGTGCACGTCGCCCGACTTGTCGAGCATGTCGGCGACGGCGCGATTGGCGTCGGCGCCGGTCTGCTCCACGCTCTCGACGAGGCTCATGAGCGACTCGCCGAAGCTCTTGCCGTCCGCGGCGGCAGCCGCCGGCTTCGCAGCCGGCGTGCCGGTGGCCGCAATCGATCCGATCCGTCCCAGCGCGTCGAGGCTCATGGCTTACCGTCCCAGCTCCAGCGCCTTCTGCACCAGATCGCGAATGAGATTGATCGCGGTGAGATTCGCCTGATAGGCGCGCGTCGCGCCGATCAAGTCGACCATTTCGTTCTGCGGATCGATGTTCGGCAGCCTGACGAAGCCCTGCTCGTCGGCGTCGGGATGCGACGGCTCGTAGCGCGTGCGGAACGGCGCCTGATCCTCGACGACGGCGGCGACGCGCACGCCGACCGCCCCGGTGCGGCCGAGCGCATCGCCGAAGCTGGTGTGGTCGGCGGCGAGCAGCACGTCGCGGCGGCGATACGGCTGGCCGTCGGGACCGCGCGTCGATTCGGCGTTGGCCATGTTCGACACGGCCGCTTCGATGCGCGTGCGCTCGGCGTAGAGCGCGCTGGCGCTGGCGCTGATGGCGGAGCTCAGAGTGGCCATGACTTACCGCCCCTCGTTGATGGCGTAGCGCACGAGGCGGAACTTCGCCGCGAGCGCCGTCTGCGCCGCCGAGAAGTCGCCGCCGGCGCGGGTCATCGCCAGCAGCTCGCGATCGAGCTGCACGGTGTTGCCGTCGCGGCGCGGCGTCGCGCCCGGAATCTCCCGCACCTCGACCGGCGACGCGGACGCGGCGCCGATGTGGCCCGGATGCGTCGTCGCGGGCGGCGGCACACGCTGATCGAGCGCCGACTGGAAGCTGACTTCGACCGCCTTGTAGTCGGGCGTATTGAGGTTGGCCAGGTTGCCGGCCGCCGCGACCTGCTTGGCGACGGCGATCGTCATCTGACGCCGGAGTGCCGCGACCAGCTCGCTGTCGCTGATGCCGTTGATGCCGTTGATGCCGCTCATATCGATCTCGCTCAAGAACCGATGGAACTTGTCGATTACCGACTGAGCAAGACGATTGCCCGGCACGCGTTTCGCGCAATTGCCCGGAATCTCGGCCTTTCCAAGAGACGTGTGAACGGCGGACCGACACAGGCGTCCGCCTGGACGGCGGACCGGCCACCGGTTCGATCGGCGAGACCGTCGTCAGGACCGGGGTGCGACCCGACGCCCTACACGCGGGCCTTCAGCAAGGCTTCAATGTGAGCGAGGCGTTCTTCGATCGCCTGCAGGCGCCAGGCGAGATCGGCGGCAGCGCTGCCGCCGTCGTGCCCCACCGCCCGGCGGGCGAGCTCGCGATTCTCTTCTTCGAGCGACATCCTGTCCCGGATTCGGCGCAGCACCACTTCGAGCTGGCCGAGAGCGAACGGCTTCGCCAGGTAGTCGTAGGCGCCCTCGCGGACGGCCCGGACCGCCGAATCGATGCTGGCGTAGCCCGTGATCATGACGACGTAGACGGAAGGATTGCACTGACGTGCAGAAGTGAGCACTTCAAAGCCGTCGGCGCCCGGAAGATGCAGGTCCGTGATGACGATACCGTATTGTTGCGGGGAGCGCATCAAGGCGGCGATGGCCGCGCGGCCGTCATTGGCCGTGGCGACGTCATAGCCCTGGGCGCGGCAGAACTCGGAAAGCAGTTCCCTGGTCTGGACCTCGTCATCTACAATGAGCACCTCAATTTTGGGCGAGTGCAGTGATGGCATCTGGGTTGCTCCACGGACCAGCCGGAAAGATGTCCGCCGTGATCGAGCAATCGGCACGGCGAAGGAAATCTGCACTAAACAGTTAACCCAGCGCTCAGGCTGTCCCACCTGAGCGCCAGTCGCGGGTGTCGGAAAACCGGATCCAGCGACAACTCGTTGACGCTTACGACACTATGAGCCAGCGCGCCCTGCCGTCCATTCTCGTCGTCGAAGATGATCTCGACCTCCGTCAAACGATCGTTGCCAGCCTCGAAGCCAACGGCTTTGCCGCGGCGCAGGCCAGCGACGCCGCCGATGCGATCGATCGGCTGCGCTCGTTCGCCTACGACGGACTCGTCGTCGACCTGCGGCTGCCCGATGCCGACGGTATGACCGTACTCGATGAGGCCCTCGATCGCTACCCGCAGATACGCGCGGTGGTGATGACCGGTTTCGGCGGCGTTGCGGAAGCGGTTGCCGCCATCAAGCGCGGCGCGGTGGACTTCCTGATCAAACCGTTCCAGCTGTCGCAGCTGGCACGCGTGCTCCACACCGGCCTCGAGCAGCAGCGGCTGCGCGAGGAGAACGCCGAGCTCAAGGCGCAGCTCAAGGGCAAGTTCCGGTTCGAGAACATCATCGGACGCCACAGCACGATGCAGGCGCTGTTCACGACGCTCGAACTGGTGTCGCCGATGAACAGCACCGTCCTGATCCAGGGCGAGACCGGCACCGGCAAGGAGCTCATCGCGCGGACGATTCATCACAACAGCCCGCGCGCGAACGAGCGCTTCGTGGCGTTCAACGCCGCGGCGATTCCCGAGAACCTCGCCGAGGCGGAGCTGTTCGGCCACGTCAAGGGCGCCTTCACCGGCGCGGTGACGTCGCGCGCCGGACGCTTCGAGCTCGCCCATCGCGGCACGCTGTTCATCGACGAAGTGGCGTCGATGTCGCTGCCGCTGCAGGCCAAGCTGCTGCGCGCCCTCCAGGAGCGCGAAATCGAGCGCGTCGGCGAATCGCGTCCGATGCGCCTCGACATCCGCGTCATCGCCGCCACCAATATGGACCTGCGGAAGATGGTCAAGGAGGGGACCTTCCGCGAGGACCTCTTCTACCGCCTCAACGTCATTCCGGTGACGCTGCCGGCGCTGCGCCAGCGCCGCGAGGACATCCCGCTGCTCGCCCAGCACTTCGTGCGCAAGTCGTGCACCGAGAACGGCATCCCGGTGAAGACCATCGCGCAGGAGACGCTGCGCGCGCTGATGGCCTACGACTGGCCGGGCAACATCCGGCAGTTCGAGAACGCCATCGAGCACGCGGTGGCCATGGCGGCAGCCAAGTCGGAAATCGGTCCCGAGGCGCTGCCCGACGAGGTGCGCGAGCGCTCCGGCTCGATGCTGGTGCCCACGGTCGCGATTCCCGACGAGGGCCTCAACTTCACCTCGCTGGTGTCACAGCTCGAACGCGAGCTGATCCTGCGCTGCCTGGAGAAAACGGGAGGCAACAAGCGCCAGGCCGCGCGGCTGCTCAACTTGAGCCGCACCACCTTCATCGACAAGCTGCATCGCCTGAATCTCGAGCGCGGCGCGGCGTAAGCTGGGCTCTGGTCTTTGGGCTTTGGGATCCGAATTCGAGAGACCACAGATGAAAGACCTGAGCCCAGAGCCCAGAGACCTGAGACCAGAGCCCAAAGCCCCTAGAGCCTACGTCACCGCCGGCAGCCGCAGCGCGAAGCACGCGCCCTTCTCCGCCTGCTCCATCGCCAGCGTTCCGCCGTGCTGCTCGGCAATCTGTCGCGCCACCGCGAGCCCCAGCCCCGACGACTCCTCGCGCGGCCTCGTTGTCACGAACGGATCGAACACGCGGTCGGCCATCGCCGGATCGACGCCGCCGCCGTTGTCCGAGACCCGGACCACCACCCAGTCTTCCGGCAGATCGAGATCGACGCGAATCACCCCCGCGGGCTGACCGGCCAGCGCCTGCTCGGCGTTGATGACCAGGTTGAGCACCGCCAGCATCAGCTGGTTGGCAAAACCGTGCACGGTGACGACGCCCGATTTCGGCGGCTCGTAGACGATGGTCAGACGGGCGCGGGCGATCGAAAAGGCCCGCAGACCGACGGCGCGCGTGGCCACGTCGCGCATGCTCACGCGCCCGCGGGCCTCGGGCTTCTGACGCGTGAACGCCATGAGCTCGGCGATCGCGCTGCCTGCCTTGGCATTCTGGGCCTGAATGCGCCGCAGGCCGTCGGCCACCGACGGCGGCGTGCCGGGCGTCGTCTGGAGCAGCTCCGCCAGCCCGCCGATTACCTGCAGTGAATTGTTCAACTCGTGGAACACGCCCGCGACCAGGCGCGCGATGGTCGCCGAGCGGTTCAGGGCAATGAGGTCTTCAGGTCCTGGCCGTGCGGGCCCGTCGTTCGTCATGTGCGCGTTCGTATCCTAAACCTTCGCCGGCGGCCCGCCGATTACCAGTTCGATACGTCGGCCGCCGGAAGGCCGCGGCGGGAATGGGCATGCGTTTCCTGATTGTCGACGACTCGAAGACGATGCGTCGCATCATAGCCAAGACGATCAACCAGCTCGGTCACGAAGATGTGGAGGAAGCGGCCAACGGCAAGGAAGGCCTCGAGCGCCTGGCCTCAGGGCCGGTGGACGTGATCATCACGGACTGGAACATGCCCGAAATGAGCGGCATCGACTTCATTCGCGCGGTGCGCGCGATACCCGCCATGAAGCATATCCCGGTCCTGATGGTGACGACCAACGCGGCAAAGGACGACATCGTAGAAGCGCTCAGGGCCGGCGTCAACAGCTACGTGGTGAAGCCGTTCACGCCTGAAACGATGCGCGAGAAGATCGCCGCCGTCCTCACCCGATGATGGCGACGCCCGCGTGCGGACGCGCGGAGTGCGAGGGTCATGATGACACACGCTACCTGGTCGGAATGGGTCGAATCGGGCGATTGGGCCGGTTCGAGCGACGGCACGATGCCGATGCTCCCGGCGCTCGCCGCCGACGTGATGTCGCTGGCCATCGATCCTGACGTCAGCATCGCGCGCCTCGCGCGCGTCATCGCCAAGGATCAGGTGCTGGCGACGAGCATCCTCAAGATGGCCAACTCGGCGGCGCACGGCGCGATGGAGGAAATCACCACGGTCAACGACGCGGTCGTGCGCATGGGGACCGGCCCGGTGCGCAACGTGGTGCTGGCGGTGTGCTTCACCTCGCGGCTGCAGGGCGCCAACGTGTACGGCGCACAGGGACGCGACCTGATGGATCACGCGATCGGGACCGCCTACCTCGGTCGTCTGGTCGCCGAGCGGAACGGCGAGGATGCCGACGAGGCGTTCATGTGCGGGCTGCTCCACGACCTGGGGAAGCTGCTGCTGCTCAAGCTGTCGCGCGACTTCGCGAAGTACGGCGCGCCGCCGCCGTCGGACGACGAGATCGAGCGGGTCTACAACGAGCGCCATCCCGAGATCGGCGCGCAACTGATGCGGCAGTGGCAGCTGCCGGAAGCGCTCGCGGAGCCGGTGCGCTTCCATCACAACCCTGCCGCCGCCGGCGCGCACACCGGGCACGCGACGGTCGCCTACGTCGCCAACCGGCTGGCGCACCGCTACGGCTTCGGCTGTCCGGCCAGCGATGGCAACCTGCTCGAGGACGAGATCTGCACGAAAGCGGGTCTGAACGACGCGTGGCTGGCGGATCTCGATCGCCGGGCGCCGGGCCTGTTCCAGGTGGCGCGGCAGATCGTCGCCTGACACGCACGGGGCGGGCTCGGGCCGTCGGACCGTTCGGGTACACTGGATCCCATGCAGCTCCGGACCGCGCGCGTGTGCCTCGATTGCGAAGAGGTGCACGACGCGCAGCAATGTCCGACCTGTGCGTCGGAAAGCTTTGCCTTCCTCACCCGCTGGGTCCCCGTACCCGAACGCCGGTCGCGGCCGCGGCCGCCTGAAGCCGCCAACCCCGAAGTCGTCGAGACCTACCGCGAACTGCTGTCGCCGAAGCCGCACAGCGGCTGGCGTCTGCTGCGGCGCGGCGCGCTCGGCCTCGCCCTCTTCGGCGTGGCCGGCTGGGTCTGGCGGCGCAACACGCGCAGGGAGGCGACCTCGAGAGACAAGGATCCGGCGGCCGGCGGCAACCGCGGGACCGGCTCGTGACGCGAGGAGATCCATCCGTTTCGTGGCGCATCAATGCCGAGCGCGTGGCCCTGCTCGGGTGGGGCCGTGCGATTCTCCTGCAGCTCGCTCACCCGCTCATTGCCGCCGGCGTTCACGATCACAGCGGCTTCCGCTCGACGACGCGGTCCGCAGTCACCCGCCTCCACCACACCGTTCACGCCATGTTGTCGCTCACCTTCGGCAGCGAGGCCGAACGTCAGCGTGCGATCGACGGCATCCTCGAGATCCATCGCCGCGTGCACGGGCATCTCGCGGTCGGGACGAGCCGGTTCCCGGCCGGCACGCCCTACTCGGCCGAAGATCCGGACCTCGTGCTCTGGGTACACGCGACGCTGATCGAATCGGTGCTGATGACCCACGAGCTCTTCGTGGGTCCGCTCACCCCCGCCGAGCGCGACGTCTACTGCGCCGAGGCGGCGCCGATTGCCGTCGCGCTGCACGCCCGCGCCGAAGACGTGCCGCGCACATGGGCGGACGCGCGGTCGTATCTCGATCGCATGTATGCGTCGGGAACGCTCGAAGTCACCAGCCAGGCACGCGCGCTCGCCCGCGCCGTGCTCTGGCCGCCGCCTCCCGCCGCCTGGCTGGCGGCTCCCGCCCTCTGGATCAACCGCATCGTCACGCTCGGGATGTTGCCGCCGCAGATCCGCCAGCAGTATCGATTCGAGTGGACGCGCGCCAGTCAGCGCGCGTTCGACGCGGTGGTGCCGATGCTTCGATGGCTGCGGCGTGTGCTGCCGCGCGCGATCACACTCTGGCCTGAGGCTCGAGCGGCGGCGTCGGCTGGAATTCACCTTCCCAACGAGCTATGACGACGGTCGCCAGGCAGTTGCCGAGGACGTTGACCGACGTCCTCAGCATGTCGAGGACCGCATCGACGCCCAGGATCACGAGCACCGGCTCGACCGGGAGCCCGAACGAGGTGACGGTCCCGAGCAGCACGACGATCGCCCCGCGCGGCACGCCGGCGACGCCCTTGCTCGACAGCATCAACGTCAGCAGCATCACGAGCTGCTGGCCGAGGGTCAGCTCGATGCCCGCGGCCTGGGCGACGAAGATCGAGGTCAGCGACAGATACAGCGTGCTGCCATCGAGATTGAAGGTGTAGCCGGTCGGCATCACGAACGCGACAATCTGCCGCGGCACGCCGATCCGCTCCATCGCCTGCATCGCGCGCGGCAGCGCCGCCTCGGAGCTCGTGGTGGCGAAGGCAATCGACACCGGCTCGGCAACCGCGGCGATGAACTGCTCGAGCGGCACGCGGAACAGCAACGCCACCGGCAGCAGCACGCCGACGACGAAAATCCCGACGGCGACGTAGAAGGTCGCCAGCAGCTTGGCGAGGTTGACGAGGATGCCGACGCCGAGACCTCCGACGGTGTAGGCGATCGCGGCGCCGACGCCGAACGGCGCCATCAGCATCACGATGCGCGTGAAGCGGAACATCGTCTCGGCGAGGCTCTCGGCGAAATTCAGCATCGGCCGCCGCTTCTCCTCGTCGATCAGCGCCAGCGCGACGGCGAAGATGACGCTGAACGCCACGATCTGCAGCAGCTGCGCCTCGGCCACGGCGCGGGCGATGTTCTGCGGGAAGATCTGCAGGATGGTGTCCTGCCAGGTGTGGGGCGCGGTCTGCGGGATCTGCGCGCCCTCGGGCGGCGGCGGCAGGACGATGCCCTCGCCGGCGCGGCTCAGCAGGATCGCCGCCCACCCGATCCCCAGCGCGAAGGTGGTCACCACCTCGAAGTAGATCAGCGCCCGCACGCCCATGCGTCCGACCTGCCGCAGGTTCGAGTGGCCGGCAATGCCGACGACCAGCGTGGCGAACAGCAGCGGCGCGACGATGGTGGTGATCAGGCGCAGGAAGATCTGGCTGACGACGCGGAGCTCGACCGCGGCGCGCGGGAAGTCGTGGCCGATCTCGGCGCCGATGACCATCGAGAGCAGAATCCAGGCGGTGAGCGAACGGCGCCGTGCCACGACGGCGGTCAGTGCGGCAAGCGCGAGCCAGCGGACGATGAGCCAGGGATCCATGGAAAGGGCATGTTATACTTTGATGTCGACCCCTGGCTCGTGCACGGGCTCCAGGGGTCGCTCGTGCCGCGCCCGCTGCGGCGCGAACCACCCCACGTTGCGGAAGTGGCGGAATTGGCAGACGCGCTAGCCTCAGGAGCTAGTGGGGGCAACCCCATGAAGGTTCGAGTCCTTTCTTCCGCACCATTCGATTCGGCCGCCGGCACGGCCTTCCTCATCGCAGGTCATTCGACTCGACACTTCGCGGCTCCCTGAATCGAGGCCCGCTCTCGCGGCACGGCGAGTGGTGCCCCGACCCTTCGACAAGGCTGAGGGTCACTCCGAGCGGAGTCGAGGCACTTCTCTATCGCGAGGAACATCCTTCAACGCGGTCGGCGATCGCGAGAGCACGGCAGCTGAAACGCTGGAGCGGCGAGACGAAGGCGGCCCAATCGCCGCGCGGCGAACGCCTCAGGCGGGCGTTCGTGGCGCGTCGCCTCCTTTGAGCGTATGATTCCCCCGGTGGACGTCGAGCTGCTTGGCCTGATCGCCGTAATCATCGCCGTCCTCGTCGTGTCCACGCGGTTCCACAGCCAGTCGTGGCGGGGACGCCCGAACTGGCAGTATCGGCGCGTCTTCTCCGTCGGCTTCGGCGGCCTCCTCTTCTTCGTCTCCGGCCTCCTCGGCCTGGACCTGAGCCGCAGCCACGGTTTGTTCCAGGGCGCGACGTGGGTCGAGGGTCCGGTGTGGTGGCAGGTGGGGCTCGGCTCCATCCTGCTCACGCTGGCCATCTACTGGGCACTGCGCATCCCTCCGCCGCAGAGACGCCAGGCTCACTAGCGCGAGACCACGAAGAGCACGAAGCGCGAGAACTTCACGAAGGCACATCAGTGTCTCGTGATCTTCGTGGCCTTGACGGGTCGACCTTCGTGGCTCGAGCGATGCAGAAGACGCCCGCGGCGCGCTAGAGTGTCACGATGGTGCCATCAATGCGCAGTGGACTGGTGACAATCGTCTTCCTGGCCGTGGCGCTGGTCACGGCCGGCGACGCCGGCGCGCAAAGCAGCAAGCCTGCCGCGCCGGGCTCGCTGACGCCGCTCGCCTGGCTGGCCGGCGCCTGGAGCGGCGGCACCGGCGCGGTCACCTTCGAGGAGCACTGGACGCCCTCCGCCGGCGGCGCGATGCTCGCGGTCTCGCGCACGCTCAAGGGCGACCGCATGGTGGCCTTCGAGTTCCTGCGCATCATCGAGCGCGACGGCACGCTGGTCTACATCGCGCAGCCGAACGGCCGCCCGCCGACCGAGTTCACGTTGACGGCCATCACCGGCGACAGCGCCACGTTCGAGAACCCGGCGCACGACTTCCCGAAGATGATCCGCTACAGCAGACGCGCGGACGGCTCGCTCGAGGCGCGGATCAGCGACGGCGGCGACAAGGGCAGCACGTTCGTGTTCAGACGGCTCTCGCCCTGATCAGATCAGGTGGGTGATGTTGGGCTCGACGCCCAGCAGCGCCTTGCCATACACCTCGAGATTCACCTGCCACTCGGTGATCGCGTGATGGCTCGCCGTGTGGACATCGCGCCAGAGACGCTGCATGCGGTTGCTGTCGGCAAGGCTCGACGTGCCGTGGGCGGCGACGAGAACCTCCACGGCCTCGCGGCAGTACTTCGCGGCCAGCGCGGCATCCATGCGCACACGCGCGCGTGACGTCAAATCCATCAACCGGTTGTCCTCCGCAAAGCGATCGAGATCGTCCGCCGCACGCCGCGCGTGCAGAAATGCGGTGTCGATCTTCATCGCCGCCTCGGCCACCTGCATCTGGAAGCCGGCCGAGTCGGCCTGCTTCGCAAACGTCGTGTGCGTGATGCCGCGCGTCTTCGATCCGGCGATTGTGTGCTCGAGCGCCGACTGCGCGACGCCGAGCTGCGACGGCGCCAGGATGAGGACCGTGATCGGCACGAACGCCGTGCGATACACCGCTTCGTCGGTGTGCTCCGTACGATAGGTGCCGGCGAATGCCTGCGGATACGGCAGGAAGCGGTGCTCGGGCACGAACACGTCCTTCGCCACGATCGTGTTGCTGCCGGTGCCCTTCATGCCAACCATGAACCAGGTGTCCTCGACGGTCAGCTCCTCGATCGGCATCAGCGAGAGCCCCAGGTTGGTGATCTCGCCGCGCTCGTTCTTCATGTGGATGCCGCACGCCGCCCACTGCGCGTGCATCGACCCCGAGGCCCACGGCCATCGTCCGGTCACGCGCCAGCCGCCGTCGACCGCCACCGTCCCGCCGTTCGGCGCGAGCGAGCCCGCGATCCACGCGTCGGGATTCGCGCCCCAGATCTCGTTCTGCGTCCGCTCGGGAAACAGCGACGCGAGCCACGCGCAGACGTTGACGAGACACGCCACCCACGACGTGGATCCGCACCCGCGCCCGAGCTCGGCCATGACGTCGATATAAGTGCGAACGCTCGTCTGATGGCCTCCCAGCCGCGCCGGCACCATCAGCTTGCAGAGGCCGCTGTCGCGCAGCGCCTGCACGTTCTCATCGGCAAGACGACGCAGCGCCTCGGTCTTCGCGGCGTTCCGCTCCAGAATCGGCCGCAGCGCCGCCGCGCGCTCGACGAGGGTGGACGCCGGGAGGGCGGTGGCTGGCATGGCGGGCGTGTCAGCGAATGATACGCCCGCCCGTGACGAACCGTCTGTAGTTGCTGAAGGTCTGGGTGATGCGGCTGCCCGGCGACCCGCCGTTCCTCCACATCGAGTACGACGTGACCTCGGACGGCAGCATGAGCACCTCGTCGGGGTCGCTGAACCGGACCGGCCGGTAGCGAATCGACATTGCGGCGCGCTCGAGCGTCATGTACAGCGCGCCGTTGACGCGCTGATACTTCCGGGGAATCGGCAGGTCGACCATGCCAGTGAGCTGCTCGTCGAGCCGGAGCACGGCGGCCTCCTCCGGATCGATCCACAGGCGTCCCCGCCACCGGCCCGGCACGTCCACGCTGACGCACTCCTCGGTCCATTCGGTGATCGGCTCGCCCTGCTCGAGCGCGCCGTAATCGAGCATCATCGCCACGCGGCCATCGAGGCGCGCAAGGCCGGCGGCCTTGAAGGCAAACTTGTGGCGGCGATCGGGCAGCAGGAACGCCAGCGGCTCGGGGGACACGCTCTTGGGATCCATGCACTCCGGTTTGTCCCCCGGCTTCGGCGGCCTGCCGTTGACGCTCAGGAGCTGGCGCGTCACCCTTGCCGGCGGCTCGTCGCCGTCCACCGACGGATCCCATTCGACGCGCAGCTCGTAGACCAGGCGGCGCGCGAACCCGTCGAACGACATGTCGCGATTGAGCCGCTGCACGGTGACCGACTCCTCGGCGATGATGCTCTGGGCGCGCGCGTAGAACCGTTCGACGTAGTCGCTGACGCGTTCGACGGTCTGATCGGCCGAAATCGACTGGCCTGCGGTCACGCGGCCGGCGAGCAGGACGACGACCCCGAACGCACCCATCGCCAACCTCGACATGGTTCCGTCCTGTGCTACCTTAGCGGCGCCTTGCACCTGAAGACAGGGCTACAGTCTACGGCCGTAAACGAATCCTGGCCATAGACGGTAGACAGACACACATCAGACAGAGCTCGACTGCGCGGTCCGACAACCGGGCCGACGCGTGGGAGGGAGAACGAGATGCGGAGGATGCAATACGTTCTGGCGGTGATGGCTGTCACCGCAATCGGAACGTTAGTGACGTACGCCCAGGCGCCCCAGCAGCCGGCGGCCGGTGCGCCGGCACAGGGACGGCCAGGCGGCGCCGGCCCGGGACGCGGCGGCCCGCAGGGCCCGCCGTCCTTCTTCATCACGAGCGTGGGCAAGGGTGATGGCGCCAACTACGGCGGCCTGGCCGGAGCCGACGCGCATTGCGCGCAGCTGGCGCAGGCCGCAGGACTGGCGACGCCGCCTGGACGCACGTGGCGCGCTTATCTCAGCCTGCCCGCCCAGGGCGGTCAGCCCGCGGTGAACGCCCGCGACCGCATCGGCGCCGGTCCGTGGTACAACGCGCGCGGCCAGCTCATTGCCAACAACGTGGCCGATCTCCACGGCGACGTGCAGCGCGATCGCAACAGCATCAACAAGAACTTCGCGCTGAACGAAAAGGGCGGCACGGTCAACGGCGTCGGCGACATGCCGAACCAGCACGACATCCTGACCGGCTCGGACTCGCACGGCCGCGCCATTGCAGGTGAAGCCGACACGACCTGCAGGGGCTACACGAGCAACGCCGACGGCCAGGGCAGCGTGATGGTGGGCCATCACGACCGCATCGGCGGCGGCAACACCTCGTGGAACTCGGCCCACCCATCGCGCGGCTGCAGCCAGGCCAACCTGGTTGCGACCGGCGGCGCCGGGCTGCTCTACTGCTTCGCGGCGAACTGAGCCGCGCGAACGGCCTGCGGCTGGTGGCAGAGACACGTCGCCACCGGCCGCCGCCTACAGACCTTTCATCGCACTACTCTTCGATCTGCCAGTCGGCGAGCGGCTGCGGTCCTGGCTTGATGTGGGCGATGTCGGGATCGCCATCGACGTCCGAGACGGCGGTCCGCTTGCGGATCTTGGCGTCCTGACGCCGCAGCGCCTTCTGCTGCCGGCGTTCGATCAGCGCCTTCTCACGCTCGCGCTTCGCGGCGGTGGGTCGTGCGTTTCTCGCCATGCGGAAGGCCCAGCATACACCAGGAGGCACCCGCGCCCAAGCTGGCGCCGGTTCGTCGCGCCATCGGGCGGCAGCTGGCGTGTTAGCATGCTCGCGTCCGAGTGCGTGAGATTCCGCTGGACGAAATCCTGGCCGCCGCCCGCGATCTCTACGATGTCGTTGTTCGTACGCCGTTGATCCGTCTGGCTTGGCCCGATGGATCCGAGCGCCCCCCAGCCGAGATCTTTCTCAAGCTCGAAACGCTCCAGCCGATTGGATCGTTCAAGATTCGTGGCGCGTACAATGCCGTACGACAGCTCAGCGAGGACGAGCGGCGCGACGGCGTCTGGACGGTGAGCGCCGGCAACGCGGGACAGGGCGTGGCGCTCGCGGCGCGGCACGCCGGAATCCCCTGCTCGGTCATGGTGATCGACACGGCGCCGCACACCAAGGTCGAGGCGATTCGCAGACTCGGTGCGGCGATCGTGCCCGCCACGTACGACGAGTGCTGGCGGACCGTGGAGGCGCATGCCTCGCCGCGCATGCGCGGGCGGTTCGTGCATCCGTTCGACGATGATCGATTCATCGCCGGCAACGGGACGATCGGTCTCGAAATCCTCGAGGATCTGCCCCACGTCGACGCCATCATCGGCGCCGTCGGCGGCGGCGGGCTCCTCGCCGGCGTCGGCTCCGCGGTGAAGGCCCTCAAGCCCGACACCCGCATCATCGCGGCCGAGCCGGAGACCGCGGCGCCGCTGGCGGTCTCGCTCCGCAACGGCGCCGCCAGCCGCTTCGAACACTGGCGCGCCTCGTTCGTCGATGGCGCCGGCGGCAAATCGGTGCTGCCGACGATGTGGCCGCTGCTCTCCCGGCTGGTCGACTCGTCCATCGTCGTGACGCTGGCGGACGCCGCGGCGGCGATGCGGATCGTCGCCGACCGCTGCCACGTGGTGAGCGAAGGCGCGGCCGCCTGCGCTGTCGCCGCCGCGTTGACCGGCCGCGTTCAGGGCACGGTCGTCGCGATCGTGTCCGGCGGCAACATCGATCTGAGCACGTTTGCCGCGCTCACCGGGGCGTGCTCGAAGACGGCGTCGTGATTCGGCGCCTGCAAGAAGGACTGAACCTGACGTGACTCGCATACCCGAACGGATCCATCGACTCGAGGAGCTCGCCCGCGATCTGTGGTGGAGCTGGACGCCGGACGCGCGCAGCCTGTTCAGGCGCCTCGACTACAACGTGTGGCGCCAGACGGCCCACAACCCGGTGCGCATGCTCCAGCTGCTGGGGCCCGAGGCCTACGAGCGGGCGATCGCCGATCCCAACTGGCTCGCCACCTACGACCGCGTAATCGCGCGGCAGGATTCCTCGCGCGCGGCGGAGCAGACGTGGTGCGAGATCAGCTACCCGGAGCTGCAGGGCCGATCCATCGCCTACTTCTCCGCCGAGTTCGCGCTCCATCAGTCGCTGCCGATCTACGCCGGCGGCCTGGGCGTCCTCGCCGGCGATCACTGCAAGGAAGCGAGCGACCTCGGCGTGCCGCTCGTCGGCGTCGGGTTCATGTATCCCCAGGGCTACTTCCATCAGAGCCTGACGTCGGACGGCTGGCAGCAGGAGATCTACGAGAAGCTGAACTGGACGCAGGCGGCCATCGAACCGGCCGTCACCGCCGAGGGCAAGCCGTGCATCACCGCGGTGCCGCTCGGCACGCGCACCGTGCTGGTGGCGGTGTGGCGCGTGCGCGTCGGCCGCGTATCGCTGTATCTGCTCGACACCGATCTCGAGGAGAACGCGCCGTGGGACCGCGAGCTGTCGGCGCGCCTCTACGGCGGCGACCGCGAGACCCGCATCCAGCAGGAAATCATCCTCGGCATCGGCGGCGTGCGCGCGTTGAAGGTGCTGGGCATCACGCCGTCGGTCTATCACCTCAACGAGGGCCACGCCGCGTTCGTCGTCCTCCAGCGCATCCGCGACCTGTGCGAGCGCGGGGCCGGCTTCGACGCGGCGCTGGAGGAAGTCCGCCGCACCACGGTGTTCACCACGCACACGCCGGTTCCCGCCGGGCACGACGCCTTCCCGTTCCATCTCGTCGAGCAGCACCTGGCCGGCGCGTGGGGCGACCTCGGCGCGTATCGCGAACGGTTCCTGGCGCTCGGCCACTTCGACAACGGCGGCGGACCGATGTTCAACATGACCGCGCTGGCGCTGCGGACCAGCGACGCCGTCAACGGGGTGAGCCGGCTGCACGGCGAGGTCACCAAGCAGATGTGGCAGCCGATCTGGCCGGGCGTGCCCTACGAACGCCTGCCGGTGAAGGCGATCACCAACGGCGTGCACGTGCCGACGTGGATCTCGGCCGAGATCGAGGCGCTGTTCGTGCGCCACCTCGGCCCCGACTGGCGCGACCACCACGACGACCCGGGCTTTGCCGAGCGCATCATGGCAATCCCCGACGAGGAGCTGTGGGCGGCGCGGCAGTCGCTCAGGGCGTTTCTGTTCAACTTCATCCGCGAGCGGGCGCGCACGCGCTGGACCCAGGAGCGCGTCAGCGCGGCGCGGATCGTCGCCGCCGCGACGATGTTCGACCACAACACCCTGACGATCGGCTTCGCGCGCCGCTTCACCGGATACAAGCGGCCCGAGCTGATCTTCCTCGATCCGGAGCGGCTGGCCCGGATCCTGACCGCCACCGGGCGCCCCGTGCAGATCATCTTCGCCGGCAAGGCTCACCCCGCCGACGACGTCGGCAAGCATCATCTGCAGCGCATCTACCGGCGGGCGCTCGATCCGATGTTCGGCGGACGGATCGGCTTTGTCGACGACTACGACCTGCACGTGGCCCACTACCTCGTCCAGGGCTGCGACGTCTGGCTGAACAACCCCCGCAAGCCGCTCGAAGCCAGCGGCACGAGCGGCATGAAGGCCGCGATCAACGGCACGCCGCACCTGTCGATCGGCGACGGCTGGTGGGCGGAAGGCTACACCGGCGACAACGGCTGGCTGATCGAAGGACAGGCCGATCCCAACGACCACGGCGCGCAGGACTGGGCCGACGCCCAGTCGCTCTACGCGCTCATCGAGCAGCAGCTCGTGCCGACCTTCTACGAGCGCGACGAGCGCGGCATCCCGCGACGCTGGCTGCAGATCGTGAAGCGGTCGATGCAGACGGTGCTGCCGACCTTCTCGGCGCGGAGAATGGTGAAGGACTACGTGCGCGAGATGTATCTGCCGGCGATGCGCGGCGAAACGCTCGCGCGGTAGAGGGGTAAAGGAATCTATGGAGGCCCGCGGCCTCCCGGTGGCCGGCCGCTGTTCCTCCGTAAACCGCTCACCGGGCCGCTGAAGGCCCTGAAGGCAGGCAGACACGGCGGACGGGACTCGGCAGCAGCCGCCGACTATAATGAGGCAAATGGCCCCCAGAAAGTCGAATCTCGTCAAGTCGAAGTGCGTACTCTGCGGCTCGAAGGAGGTGTCCGAGCCGCGTGGCGACGAGCGCTATTGTCGAGATTGCTGGGAGAAGAAGATCGCGGTCGAGGAGATCGTCGCGCGGGAGTTCGCCCTCAAGCGCTACATCCGCGCCCACAGCGCCGAGAAGTACCTGATCTACCACTCGACCATCAAGCGGCCGGTCGGCCAGATCATCGTCGTCGACGACGGGTACGACCTGTTCCTGTCGATGATCCTGTATCCGAATTTCGGGTGGGACGAGCCCGCCTATCACCTCGAAGGCGACCCCGAGGGGCGGACCTTCGCCGAGGTCCTCGTCGACGTCGTCGCCACCGAGGTGATCGAGCCCTGGGGCGGCGGGAAATGGCACCTGGAGATCTTCAGGTCCGTCAACCCCGAGCCGGAGGACTGGAACGGCGAAATGTAGCTCGGCGTGAGATAATTACGCCGCTCTAATACGTCGTAATACGTCTATGTCCGGCTTCCCGGCCGCTACAGCGAGGGGCGCAGCGGCGGCGGCCGGATCTGGGGGGAGGGTTAGATCATGAACGGGTACAGACGCACGTTCCTGACACTTGCCGGCGTCGTGCTCCTGCTCGCGCCCGGGGCGGCCGAACAGGCCAAGCCGACACCGCCGGCGCAAACGGCACAGCGGCCCAGCGACGAGGGCGCGCAGCCCGCGCCGAGGAAACTGGTCGCCCCAATCCGCGGTGAAGCCGAAATCGGGTTCACGCAGCCGGTGTCCAAGCGCGTCGGCAACATGATCGTCACGACGATCAAGATCAAGAACCTGTCGAAGGGCGCCATCGCCGGCCTGAAGGTCGACGAGTTCTGGTACGACAAGAAGGGCGAGCCCGTGACCGGCGCTCAGCCGTTCCGCTATCGCAAGCCGCTGCAGCCGGGAGAAGTGATCACCGTCGAGCTGAAGGTGCCGACCGATCCGCGGATGGACCGGAACCAGTACAAGTTCGAGCACGCCAACGGCACGATCAAAACCACGAGGCTGCCCAAGCTGTAAGCCTGCGAAGTACTGGCGATTGGGGATCTTTGATTGGTGATTAGTGACTCGCCTGGCGATTGACGATTGGTGATTGAGGGCACGCGACGCTGTCAATCACCAATCAGCAATCGACAATCGAATCAAAGATCACCAATCAACAGTGGTGTCTCACGACCCACTCACCGCTGGAGATTAAAGAAGGCGGTGGTCACCGCCAGAAATTCAAGAACGCGGTGATCAGCAACCCGTTGACGAAGTCGATTCCGAACGCGCCGACGAGCGGCACGACCAGGTAGGCCTTTGGCGCCGGCCCGTACCGCTCGACCAGCGCGCCCATGTTGGCCACCGCGTTCGCGGTCGTCCCGAGCATGAACCCGCAGAACCCGGTCGACATCACCACCGCGTCGTAGTCCTTCCCCATCAGCCGCGGAATCAGCAGCAGGCAGATGGCGGCAATGAACACCACCTGACAGAACAGAATCACGAGCAGCGGGACGACGACACCGGCCAGCTCCCACAGGCGGAGCGTCATCAAGGCCATGACCAGGAACAGGGCCAGGGCCACCGTTCCCAAATCGTCGAGGGTTCGCTGCGACATGCCGATCAGGCCGGTCACGTCGTCGAAGTTGCGAAGGATGGCGGCCACGATCATCGCGCCGATGTACGCAGGGAGAGTCCAGCCCAATGACTCCAGTCCGGCGCTGACCCACACGCCGGCACCGACGGCGCTGATCAGGGCGACGAGGTGCTTGAGCAGCGCGTACGCTTCGACGTCCTCGCCGTCGGGAGCGGCCGGTGTCGGCTCGGGAATCTGCGTCTCGACGAGGTTCTGGAGCGTGCCGCCGACGTGCGCCGGCGCCTCGACGCGGCGCGGATGGCGCTCGAGCAGGTAAGTGCCGATCGGACCACCGATGAGACCGCCCGCGATGATGCCCACCATCGCGGCCGAGACGGCCAGTGTGGATGCACCGGCCACGCCGCTCTGTTCGAAGAGCGGCGCAAAGGCCAGCCCGGTGGCGGGACCGCCGGTCAACGTCACCGATCCCGCCAGGACGCCCATCAGCGGGTGCTCGCCGAGCAGCGAGGCCACGGCCGCCCCGAGCACGTTCTGCAGCGCGGCGACGATCGAGGCCACGACCATCATGATCAGGACGAGCGGGCCGCCCCGCTTGAGCAGCAGCACGCTGGCGCCGAACCCGACCGAGGCGAAGAACGTGTTCTGGAGCGGCGTCTGCAGCGTGGTGTCGAAGGTGAGCGGGCGCCAGTCGACGACGTACCCGATCGCGAAGAGCCCGGCCACCGGCAGCCCGCCGGCCACCGGAGCGGGAATGTTGTATCGCGCGAGCGCCGGAATCAGCCGCTTGAGGCCGTAGCCGAGAAACAGAATCAGACCGGCGAAGGCGAGCGTCTGGATGAAATCGAGCTTAATCAAGGCTCAATGCCCGGCCATCAATGCTCAATCACCGATGCCCAATGGGGCAGCGGCGGCACGTCTCAGCGAACCTCGAGCATCGGGCATTGAGATTCGGGCTTGATCCGCTCTATCTCACGCGAATCTGAATGTCGCGGCTGACGGCGGGAACATCCCCGCTGCGCGGCTGTCCCTCCACGTGCAGCACGTACAACCCGGGCTCGACGTCGTCGAGCGGCAGCCGCGCGGCGAATCCGTAGCCGCCCGCCTTTCCCTGCAGCTCCGTCGACGATCGCTCCTCGGTGACGGAACGCACGACGCGGCCGCCTTCGGCGAGCAGCTCCGCCTTGAATTCGAGCGTGTGCGGCGGCGCACCGGGGTTGTTCTCGTAGAACTCCGTGAAGATCGCGATCGTGTCGTCGCGCGTGAACTCGCGCGCGGCCGTCGGCGGACCGGGCAGATAGTCGGCGAGCGGATCCTTGGGTTTCGCCGTCGGCGCTTCCGCCGCGGCGCGCGAGGTCACCGCCACGCCGCTCATCGTGAACTTCTGCTTCGCGAAATCGGGGACTTCGAGGTCGTAGAGCACGCTGCCGGTGCGGCCGCCGCGGCTCGCCGCGGCGACCCGGAGCTGGTAGCGTCCGGGCGGCAGGCTGACCTGATTCACCAGGCGGAAGCCGCGGTTCTTCGCGCGCGCGAGCGTGTCCGGCCTGAGGCTGAGATTGATCAGCTGGCGGTCGCCGGGAAACACCTTGCCCTTGGAGTCGGTGGCCGTGTTGACGAATTCCAGCGTCTCGGTGAAGGTGCCGTCCTTTTCGATGAACTCGAGCGCGTTGACGTCGACTTCGGCGACGTAGGCGACGGCGGCCTCGGGCGGCGTGCCCTTGTAGGGCGCGGCGAACACCTTGAGCGGCAGGCCGTTCACCGGCAGCGGGCTGCCGATCGCCTCGGAAAGCGCCGGGCTCAGCTTGTTGCTCGGCGTCGGCGTGCTCGGACGGCGGCCGCGCGGCCCGAAGTAGCCGCTGCGATTGCGTACCTGCAGGCCCGGCCGCTTGACCCGCACTTCGATCTTGCGGAAGCGGCCGTCGCGGCGCTCGTTGGTCGAGTAGTAGCCGAACATGTAGTAGCTGCTGTTCTCGGCGACGATGCGGTCGAAGGCGTCGTTCAGGTCGTTGCGGTTGATGGCCGCGAAGCCGCCGGTGCTGGTCGCCAGCACGCGCAGGCTGTCCTGCGACAGGCGCAGCTCGGCCTGCAGGGCACGGCCGTCGGCATCGCCGACGGTGCTGCTCTGGGTGATGAGATCCTCGTCGCCCGCCGTCAGCCCGCGGGGATCGATCGCATAGATGCTGACGTTGCCGCGCGTCGCCGAGGCGATCGCGTCCTGCGTGTCGAGCAGCACCGACGAGGCGGTCGCGCCGAGGACGCCGGTGGCCTCGAAGATGTTGTAGTCGATGCCCTCGCCGATGAGCAGCATCGCCTTGCGGCGGCCGCGCACGCCGGCCATGAACTCGGCGAGCTTGCGGATGTTGTTCATCACCGAGCGGGCGCGGAACGCCCGGTCCATCTGATCGATGTCGTCGCCGGGCTCGAGATTGCCGGTCTCGGGATTGGAACGCGCGTTCTCGATCCGCTGAATCGTCGCCGAGCGCAGCTTGCGGCCGGTGAACTTGTCGATCGCCTCGATCAGGAGCCGCGGATTGTTGGTGAAGTCCTGCGACGCATCGGCGCGGCCCGTGAACACCACCGCAGCCAGATCGTTGACGCCGAAGTTCTGCTCGATGAAGCGGCGCGCCGCGGCTTTCACGCGCGGCGTGCGCGTGAAGTCGGTGTGGATGTCGTCGAGCACCATGAGATAGATGCGGCCCTCGAGGTGCTCGTTGGTCTGGACGTCGGGCTCGATCGGCTTGCCGGCAAACAGCGGCCGCTCGGGACGTTCGATCGGGATGTTCACCAGCGCGAACGTCGAGATCTTCTGCGGCTTGCCGTCTTCGAGCAGCTCGAAGTCGGCCTCGGTGAGATCCGTCACCGGCCTGCCCTGCGCGTCGGTGACGAAGGCGTCGACTTCGACGTAGTTGACCTCGACGCGGAACGTGACCGGCGGTTGATCGGGCGGCGGCTGCGGCGTGGACGGCTGCGGCGTGGATGGCTGCGGCGCCGGCTGCTGAGCGGCGGCAAGAGCACCCAGGGCTGCAACGAGAAGGGCAACCGTCAGTCGCTGTTTCATAACGTCCAATCAGGCACGCTGGCAGTCGATTATAGGTGCGCGCCGGCCTCCGCCATGATACGGCGGCTCCCGAGCTTCGGCGGGCTGGTTCTTCCGGACCGGCCGTGACGCTGTAGGACCGGTCCTTTCGACCGGCCGTGAGCGCCGGAGCCATGCCGGCCAGGAACAGAGGCGTAGCCGGCCGATGCCGGTGGCGAGCTGACCCGTCGCGTCCGAAGGGCGAAGGCGGGGAGCCGTATACTGCTTCGCCATATGGGACTCGACATCGCCGCCGTCCAGGCTGCTCTGCAACGCGCCAACCTGGATGGATGGCTGCTCTACGACTTTCACGGTTCCAACCCGATAGCCGCACGGCTCGCCGGGCTGACCGGTGACGGCCACATGGCGACGCGGCGCTGGTACTACCTGATTCCGGCGCAGGGCCAGCCGCGCGCCCTCGTCCACGCCATCGAGCGGCACAATCTGGACCAGCTTCCCGGTGAAAAAACGGTGTACGCCGGACGGCAGGAGTTGGACGCCGGCTTGACACGCCTGCTGCAGGGGATGCGCCGTGTGGCGATGGAATACTCGCCGATGTGCGCCATTCCCTATCTGTCGCGCGTGGATGCCGGCACGGCCGAGGCCGTGCGGGCCAGGGGCGTCGAGATCCTTTCGTCGGGAGACCTCGTCCAAGAGTTCGAGGCCGCGTGGACGCCCGCCCAGCTGGCGTCGCATCGGGCCGCGTCCGCCGCGCTCTACCGCATCAAGGATCGGGCGTTCGAGTCGGCGGCGGCCGCCGTCCGAGCCGGCCGCCGGTTGAGCGAGTACGAGCTGCAGCAGCAGATGGTGGCGTGGTTCGACGAGGAAGGATTGATCAGCGATTCGGCACCCGTGGTGGCGGTCGATGCCAACGCCGGCAACCCGCACTATCTGCCCTCCTCGACCCGCTCGGCCGTCATCTCGGCCGATCAGGTGCTGCTCCTCGATCTGTGGGGAAAGACGAAGGAGCCCGGCGCGGTGTTTGCTGACATCACATGGGTGGGCGTGACCGCGTCGCGTGTGCCGCCGGAGACGGCACGGGCATTCAGCGCGATCGTCGAAGCGCGCGACGCGGCGGTGCAGCTGGTACAGGATGCCGCGCAAGCCGGCCGCGACCTGCGCGGCTGGGAGGTCGATCAGGCCGCGAGACGTGTGCTCGAGCAGCGCGGATACGGCAACCGCATCCTGCACCGCACCGGACACAGCCTGGGCGAGAGCGTTCACGGCAACGGCGTGCACATGGACGACTACGAAACCCACGATGATCGGCGCCTGATTCCCGGCATCGGCTTCACGGTGGAGCCGGGGTTGTACTTCGACACGTTCGGTGTGCGCACCGAGATCAACGTGTTCCGCGGCGAACACGAGGCGACGGTCACCGGCCCCCGCCAGCAGGAGGTCCTGACGCTGTTGTAGCCCGTTCTGGATCGGGGGGGCCGGCCCGCGGGCGGGGGGACTACGGGGGTTTTGAGTTTTGTTCGACAATAGAGGGGTGGCTCTGCCCGGCCGAAGCCGACGGGGCGGACCCAGCCGTCCAAAATGACGGCCAGCCCGTCAGAGAAGTAGAGAGGGTTTGGGAGGCACTGATGTCCAACCGCAGACTTACGTGGTTCTACGCATTGCTGATTGCCATGACGTCAGCAGCGGCGGCTCTGGTGATTGCGTCGCGGCTGGGATTGTCGCCCGAGTCATCGGCACAGACGATTGCCGTGCCGGCCGTCAACAAAGCGCCGCTGAGCGGCCCCGTCACGGCCACGACATTCCGTGAAATCGCCAAACGCGCGAGCCCGGCCGTCGTCAACATCCGCACCGAGTCGCGCCAGCGGACGCAGGACCTGAGCGACTTCTTCGGCGGCGGCGACCTCTTCGAACGCTTCTTCGGTCCGTCCGGCGGACGGCGTCCCGATCGGCAGCGCGATCAGCTCGTGACGGCCGCCGGCACCGGTTTCATCATCGACAAGTCCGGGCTGATTCTCACCAACAACCACGTCGTCGAAGGTGCCTCCCGCATCAAGGTGTCGCTGTACGGCGAAGAGGCCGATCAGGAATACGATGCCAGGGTCATCGGCCGCGATCCGCTGACCGACAGCGCGCTGATCGAGCTCACCGAGAAACCCGACCACACCCTGCCGGTGATCGAGTGGGGCGACTCGTCGCAGATGGAGCCCGGCGACTGGGTGATGGCCATCGGCAACCCGTTCAACCTGGCGCACACCGTCAGCGTCGGCGTGATCAGCGCGAAGGAGCGTCCGTTCCAAGTGGCGGAAGGGCGTTCTGCGCAGGTGCTGCAGACCGACGCCGCGATCAATCCCGGCAACTCCGGCGGCCCGCTGCTGAACGTGCGGGGTGAAGTCATCGGCATCAACACCGCCATCATTGCCGACGGCCGGCAGGCGGGCAACATCGGCATCGGCTTCGCCATCCCGATCAACACCGTGCGCGACCTGCTGCCGCAGCTGCGGACCGGCAAGGTCGTCCGCGGCCGCATCGGCATCGGCGTCGGCATGATCCCGCGCGAAGCCGTCGACGAGTTCGGACTGAAGGAGCGCAAGGGCGCCCTGGTGCAGACCGTCGCGCCGAACAGCGCCGCGAGCAAGGCCGGCCTCGAGCCCGGCGACGTGATCATTGCCTTCAACGGCAAGCCGGTGAACGGCCGCGACGATCTGGTCCAGATGGTGGTGAACACCAGGCCGGGCACGACGGTTCCGGTGCGCATCGTCCGCGACCGTCAGGAGCGGACGCTCAACATCACCGTCGAGGAGCTCGATCTCGAAGCCGAGAGCAGCCTGTCGTCGCGCTTCCGCGATCGGGACGACACCGGCCAGGCGACGAGCACCGGGTTCGGGCTGCGCCTGCAGGACATCACGGCGCAGGATGCGCGTCAGCTGAAGCTCGAGAGCAACCAGGGGGCGCTCATCACCGACGTCGAGCCGGGCAGCCCCGCGGCGCGCGCCGGCCTCCGCCCGGGGGACGTGATCATCCGTGTCGGACGCGCGTCCATCGAGACGGCCAGCGACGCACAGCGCGAGCTTGGCAGGGTGCCATCCGGCGGCACCGCCTTCCTGCGCGTGCTGCGCGACGGCCAGGAAACCTTCGTCTCGGTGACCCGGGAGTAAACCGGCCCGCGTCGGGTCCCTGCCGGGGCCTCAGGGTGAATTCACCCTGAGGCCCCGTTTTTTGGGGTAATCTTTGGCCCCTGATGATCGAGCGCGAGATCAAACTGGCGGTCCCCAGCGCCGCCGAAGCGCGGGAGGCCATCCTCAACGCCGGCGCCGCGCCGCTCAAGTGCCGCCGCCTCCAGGAAGACGCCCTCTTCGACACCGACGACGAGTCGCTGCGGCGCCGCGGCTGCGCGCTGCGCATCCGGAACGACTCGGGCCGCAGTCTCCTGACGTTCAAGGGGCCGGTGCAGCCGGGGCCGATGAAGACCCGCGAGGAGCACGAGACCGTCGTCAGCGACGGAGACGTGCTGGCGTACGTGCTCGAATCGCTCGGTCTGCACGTCTGGTTCAGGTATCAGAAGTACCGGGAGGAGTTCGCCGCCGAGGACGCCACGATTGCGCTCGATGAAACGCCGATCGGGACGTTCATCGAGATCGAGGGCGGCGAGCGGGCGATTCTGGCGCTGACCTGTGCGCTCGGACGGTCGCCGTCCGAGTTCATCCTCGACTCGTATCGGAGCCTGTTCCTGAAGCGGCGCGAGCAGTACGGACTCTCCGGCCCCCACATGATGTTCGCGGACGAATGGTCCCAGCGCTCGTCCTGACCGCCGGTCTGGCCACGCGGCTCCGCCCGCTCTCGTTCGTGCGCGCCAAAGCGGCGCTCCCCGTGGCCGGCGTTCCGCTGGTCGAGCGGATCCTGCGCTGGCTCGCGGCGAGCGGCGTGACCGAGGCCGTGCTCAACCTGCACCATCTGCCGCACACGCTGACCCGGATCGTAGGCGACGGCAGCGATCTCGGCGTACGCGTTCGCTACTCCTGGGAAAATCCGGTGCTCGGTCCGGCCGGCGGCCCCCGCCGGGCGGCGCCGCTGCTCGGCGACGCCTTTCTGATCGTCAACGGGGATACGCTGACCAACGTCGACATCGGCGCGCTCGTGGCCGATCACCGGCGATCGGGCGCACTGGTCACGATGGCGGTCGTCCCGAACACGCAGCGCGACAAGTACAGCGGGCTGAGCGCGGCCAGCGACGGTGCCCTCACCGGGTTCGCGGCGCGCGGCGCTCCCGACAACGCGTTCCACTTCATCGGCGTGCAGGTGGTCGAGGCGGCGGCGTTTGCGTCGGTTCCCGACAACGTCCCGTACGAGACGAGCGTGCTGTACCGCTCGCTCATCGCCAGCCGGCCCGGCTCGATCCGCGTGTTCAACACGTCCGCGGAATTTTTCGACGTCGGCACGCCGGGCGACTACCTCGACACGTCGCTGCAGCTGGGCGAGCGCGAAGGCCGCCCCTCGGTCCAGGCCTCGCGCGCCACCATCGATCCCACGGCGCGCGTCGAGCGGTCGATCCTGTGGGACGATGTGGTGGTCGAGGCCGGGACCATGCTGCGGGAATGCGTGGTCACCGACGGCGTGCGGGTGCCTGCTGACACCTCGTGGCACGGGGTCAGCATCCGCGTCGCCGACGGCCAGCTCGCCCCCGGCGAGCGCCGCATCGACGATCTGGCGATAGCCTCACTGTAGCGATGACCACGACCACAGACTCGAGCGACGTCCGGACGCGCATCGACCGCTTTCTGGCCCAGAGCGGCGTCGCGTCGCAGGTCACGACGGTGGTGCCGCTGACCGGAGACGCGTCGGACCGTAAGTACTTCCGGGTCCTGCTGCGCAACGCGCCCTCGCAGGTGCTGGCGGTGCATCCGCAGGCGATCGACTTCGAGCGGCTGCCGTTTGCCAACGTCGCCCGGCTGTACAACGCGATGCCCGTGCCGGTGCCGCAGATCCTCGGACACTCGGACGCGCTCGGCATCATCGCGCTGCAGGATCTCGGCGACGTCACGCTGCAGGCGCATCTCGGCTCGGCGTCGTTCGCCGAGCACAAGGCCCTCTACCGCGAGGCGGTGGCGCTGATCGAGACGCTGCAGCGCCGCGGCGCCGAGCTCGCCTCGCCGGAGTTCCTGCCCTACGGAATCGCCTTCGACGTCGAGAAGCTGACGTGGGAGCTGCAGTTCTTCACCAGGCATTTCCTCGAGGGCTATCGCGGCGCCGTGCTGACGCCGGCGGCCCGCGAGGCGCTCGCCGGGGAATATGCCGCGATCGCCGAAGAGCTCGCCGCCGAACCGCGCGTCCTCTGCCATCGCGACTATCACAGCCGCAACCTGATGCTGCACGAGGGGCGGCTCTACATCATCGACTTCCAGGACAGCCGCATGGGGCCCGACACCTACGACCTGGTGTCGCTGCTGCGTGACTCGTACATGGATTTCACCGAGCAGCAGGTGGAGGATCTGATGGCGTTCTTCCTGGCGCTGCGGGGCACGCGCGCCGGAGGCCCCTCGCCGGAGCAGACACGCGAATTCCGGCGCCGCTTCGATCTCATGGCGCTGCAACGGAACCTCAAGGCGCTCGGGACGTTCGGATTCCAGACCGTCGTGCGCGGCAACCCGGTCTACATCCAGTACATCCCGCGGACGCTCAGCTACGTCCGCCAGAACATGGAGCGCAGCAGCCGGTTCGCACGGCTCCGCGAGCTCCTCGCCGAGCACGTGGAAGAATTACGATAAACGTGGGCCTCGAGCCTTGAGCATCGAGCGTTTCGGCATCTCGACTCACCTGTTTCACGAGCAGCGGCTCACCCGCGAGCATCTGGTCCATATCGCCGCGCACGGGTTCGAGGCGATCGAGCTGTTCGCCACGCGATCGCACTTCGACTATCACGACGCCCGGGCGATCGCCGAGCTCGGCGAGTGGCTGACCGACACGCGGCTGGAGCTGCACTCGGTGCACGCGCCCATCGTCCAGGCGCTCAAGGGCGGCAAGTGGGTCGATCCCTTCTCCAACGCCACGCGGGACGAGGCCAACCGCACGTTGGCCCTGCGGGAAGCCGACGCGGCGATCGAGCTGGCCGCACATCTTCCCTACCGCTACCTCGTGGTGCACCTCGGCACGCCCGCCGGCGAACGGACCGGCAACAACGACAACCAGCCCGAGCTCGCACGGCGCAGCGTCGAGGAGATCGTCGCGAAGGCGAGCCAGCGCCGGGTCCGCATCGCGCTGGAAGTCATTCCCAATCCGCTCTCCACTCCCGACGCGCTCGTGCACCTCATCGAAGACGTGCTCGACGGCCTCGATGTGGGCATCTGCCTCGACTACGGCCACGCCCATCTCATGGGCGATCTCGGCGAAGCCATCGAGACCGTGTCCGGCCATCTGTGGACGACGCACGTGCACGACAACGGCGGACGGCGGGACGACCACCTGGTCCCCTATGCCGGCAGCATCGACTGGAACGCCGCGATGATGGAGACGCAGAAGATCGGCTACGACGGCACGCTGATGTTCGAGGTCGCCGACACCGGCGATCCGGTGAGCGTGCTGGAGCGCTGCGTCAAGGCACGGGCGCGGCTCGAGCAGACCTTCGTCACGTTCGACGAGGCGTAACGTCCGCCGCTCAGAAGGCGGCGTGGCCCGGCGTCCGCGGGAACGGGATGACGTCGCGGATGTTGGCCATCCCGGTCGCATAGATGATGGTGCGCTCGAGGCCGAGGCCGAAGCCCGCGTGCGGCACCGTGCCGTAGCGGCGCAGGTCGCGGTACCACCAGTACGTCTTCGGGTCGAGACCCAGCTCGGCGAGGCGGCGATCGAGGTAGTCGAGCCGCTCCTCGCGCTGCGAGCCGCCGATGATCTCGCCGATACCGGGCGCCAGCACGTCCATCGCGGCAACGGTCTTTCCGTCGTCGTTCAGCCGCATGTAGAACGCCTTGATGTCCTTCGGGTAGTTCATCACCACGACCGGCGCTTTCACGTACTGCTCCGTCAGCCAGCGCTCGTGCTCGGACTGGAGGTCCATGCCCCAGCGCACGGGGAACTCGAACTTCCTGCCGCTCTTTTCGAGCACCGCGATCGCCTCGGTGTAGGACATACGCTCGAACGGAGAGCGCACGAAGGCCTCCACGCGCGCGACGCAGTTCTTGTCGATCCGATCGGCGAAGAAGGCCATGTCGTCGGCGCGCTCGTTCAGCAGCGCGGCGAAGATGTACTTCAGGAACGACTCGGCCAGGTCCGCATCGTCATCGAGGTCGGCGAAGGCGATCTCGGGCTCGACCATCCAGAACTCGGCCAGATGCCGGCTGGTGTTGCTGTTCTCGGCGCGGAACGTGGGACCGAACGTGTAGACCCTGGACAGCGCCAGGCAGTAGGCCTCGACGTTGAGCTGACCGCTGACGGTCAGGAACGCCTCGCGGCCGAAGAAATCGCCGCGGAAGTCGGTGCCGCCATCCGGCGTCCGCGGAACGGCTGCGAGGTTGGCCAGGTCGAGCGTGCTGACCCGGAACATCTCGCCGGCGCCTTCGGCGTCGCTCGCCGTGATGATCGGCGTGTGTATCCAGAAAAATCCGTGCTCGTGGAAGTAGCGGTGAATCGCCATGCTCAGGCAATGGCGCACGCGCGTGACAGCGCCGATGGTGTTCGTGCGCGGTCTGAGATGGGCGACCTCGCGAAGATATTCGAAGGACGCCTTCTTGGGCTGTATGGGATACGTGTCCGGGTCGTCCACCCAGCCGACTACCTCGATGGAGTCGGCCTGCACCTCGACGGCCTGCCCCTGCCCCTGGCTCTGGACCAGCACGCCGTTGGCGATGATGGCGCATCCCGAGGTGAGCTTCCTGACCTCGCTGTCGTAGTTCGGCAGCCCGGCCGGCGCGACCACCTGGATCGGGGCGAAGCACGAGCCGTCATGGACGTGAATGAACGAGAGTCCGGCTTTCGAATCGCGGCGCGTGCGCACCCAGCCGCGCACGGTGACACGGCCGCCGACCGGGACGGCTCCGCGGAGAAGCGAGGAAATGTCGCTGCGCTCGACGGTGGGCATGACGGTATCCTACAAGGGGTCAGATCTTGATTTTTGCCACTTCGGGACGTGGAGGCAAAAATCAAGATCTGACCCCGCACCCCTTATGAAGATCGGAATGGTGTCGCTCGGCTGCCCCAAGAACCTCGTCGACTCCGAGGTGATGCTGGGGCTCGCCCGGAATGAAGGCCACCTGCTCACGCGCGACGCCGCCGAGGCCGACGTGCTCGTCGTCAACACCTGCGCCTTCATCGACAAGGCCAAGCAGGAATCCATCGACACGATCCTGGAGATGGCCGGGCACAAGAAGACCGGCGCGTGCAAACGGCTGATCGTGACCGGCTGCCTCGCGCAGCGCTACCGCGAGGAGCTGAAGGCGCAGATTCCCGAGATCGACGCGATTCTGGGGACGGGCGAAGTTCCCGACATCGTGAAGGCGATTGGCGGGGGCGGGTCGAATCTCGTTCCGCTTCTCCGCTCGAACGGCGAGCCGGTGGGCCGGACGTCGAACGGGCACGGCCGGTCCAACGGGCATGGCCCGTCCGAAAGGACGGGTCCTGCACTGCCGGAATACCTCTACGACGCGAACACGCCGCGTCTGCTCGCCACGCCGCGCCACTACGCCTACGTCAAGATCGCGGAAGGCTGCGACTACAAGTGCGCGTTCTGCATCATCCCGACGCTCCGCGGGAAGTACCGCAGCCGTTCGATTGAATCGATCGTCGCTGAAGCCGAGCTGCTCGCGGCCTCGGGGGTGAAGGAGCTCCTGCTCATCTCGCAGGACACCAGCTTCTATGGTGTAGACCGCGGCGAGCGCGGCTCGCTGGCCCGCCTGCTGCGGGCGCTGGACCGGGTCGACGGCCTGCGCTGGGTCCGCCTGCTCTACCTCTACCCCACCACCATCGGAGACGACGTCCTCGAGGTGATGGCCGGCAGCGACAAGGTCTGCCGTTATATCGACCTTCCGCTCCAGCACGCCTCCGATGCCGTGCTGAAGCGTATGAAGCGGCCGGGCACCCGCTCGTCATACGAACGGCTGCTCGACCGCATCCGCACCCGCGTGCCCGGCGTCACGCTGCGGACGACCTTCATCGTCGGCTTCCCGGGCGAGACGGCCGACGAGTACGCCGAGCTCGAATCGTTCGTCAAGGCGGTCGAGTTCGACCATGTCGGGGTGTTCACGTATTCCCACGAGGAAGGCACCGCCGCCGGGGCGCTCGCCGACGATGTGCCGGCGAGGCTCAAGCGGAAACGTCGGAGCGCGTTGATGCGTCTACAAGAACAGATCGTCCGGCGCACCCACCGCCGGAGGGTCGGGGAGCGCGTCACGGTCCTGGTCGACGGGCCCGCGGCGGAGCACGACCTCGTGCTCCGGGGCCGGCTGGAGGGCCAGGCGCCGGACATCGACCCGCTGGTCTATCTGACCGATTGCGACCCATCGGCACTGCCGTCCGGGCAGTTCGTCCAGGCCGAAATCGTCGCCAGCCGGGGCTACGATTTCCTGGCGCGGCCGCTGTAAAAGAGGCGGCCAGAACGTCCCCGCCGCCGCCGAAACCATCGGCGGCCCGGTCCCGCCGGCACGTCGCCTTCCCGTTACACAACCCGGGGCCCGCCGTAGCGACGGCCGCGGCGGACGTGATACGCTTGTGTGTTACCTATTCGGAGGAAGACTCCAGGTGGGCCCGTGCCCACTTTTTTTATTTGCGGACGATGCAGCCGCTGGAGCAGATTCGGGCCATCGCCGAGCGGGTCGCGCGATCGCGCGGACTGGAGGTCTGGGACATTCAGAGCCGCCGGGAAACAGGCGGACACGTCGTCCGCGTATTCATCGATCGGCCGGGGCCGGCCGCGACGCCCGAAGAGAGCGTGAGCATCGAAGATTGCGAACAGGTCAACCGTGAGCTCGGCACGATCCTCGATGTCGAGGATCCGCTGCCTTTTGCGTACACGCTGGAGGTGTCGTCACCGGGACTGGATCGCCCGCTGAGAAACGTGGAGGATTACCGGCGGTTCGCGGGACGACTGGCCAAGGTCGTCGTCAGCGAGCCGGTCGACAACCAGAAGGCGTTCGAGGGCCGCCTGCGCGGCGTCGATCAGGACGATGTGCTGCTCGAGGGGCCCCACGGGCGCATACACAGGCTGCCGTTGCGGCTCATCACCCGCGGCCGGCTCGAGGTGGAATTTTAGGACACGATCATGCAGAACCCGTTGATGCAGACGATCGAGGCGCTTGCCAAGGAAAAAGGCATCGAGCCCGAAACGATCATCACCGCGATCGAAGACGCCGTGCTGACGGCGTCGAAGAAGTACTACAAAACGAACGAGAACCTGAAGACCCGTTTCAACCAGGAGACGGGACAGGTCGATCTGTTCGCGATCAAGCACATCGTGCCGGAAGTCACCAACGAGGCGACCGAGATCTCGCTGAAGGAAGCGCAGGAGCTCTACGGCGACGAGGCCGAAGTCGACATGGAGATCGAGTTCCCGAAGCGCACCGACGTGCTCGGGAGGATCGCCGCGCAGACGGCCAAGCAGGTCATCTTCCAGAAAGTGCGCGAGGCCGAGCGGGACAATGTCTTCGCCGAGTACAACGAGCGCATCGGCGAAGTGATCAACAGCACCGTCAAGCGCTTCGAGAACGGGGACCTCATCGTCGAGATCGGCCGCGTCGAAGCCGTGCTGCCGCGCAAGGAGCAGTCGCGCGCCGAGAGCTACACCCCCGGCGAGCGCATCCGCGCGGTCATCAAGGGCGTCAACCGCAGCGCCAAGGGCCCGCAGATCGTGCTGTCGCGCACCGACCCGGCGCTGCTCATCAAGCTGTTCGAGCAGGAGGTGCCGGAGATCTACGACGGCACGGTGATGATCCGCGGCGCGGTGCGCGAGGCGGGCGATCGCGCCAAGGTGGCGGTCTACTCGCGCGAGCGCGACGTCGATCCGGTCGGCGCGTGCGTCGGCATGAAGGGCACGCGCGTCCAGGCGATCATCCGCGAGCTGCGCGGCGAGAAGATCGACATCGTCGAGTGGTCCGAGGACCCGGTGGTGTTCGTCACCAACGCGTTGAGCCCGGCCAAGGTGCAGCGCGTCTCCATCGTCGACGACAAGGAGCGCGTGATGGAAGTCGTGGTCGAGGACAAGCAGTTGTCGCTGGCCATCGGCAAGAAGGGGCAGAACGTGCGTCTGGCGGCGAAGCTGACCGGCTGGCGCATCGACATCAAGAGCGAGGAGGAGAAGCGGCGCGAGGTCGAGGCGCAGTTCGGTGCGCTCGAAGTCGGCGAAGGCGGCTCGGCGCAGGCCTCGGCTGCGGCTGACGCGCCGGCGGCGACGAGCGAGTCGACAGGCGGGGAGGGGACGGACGAGGTCAATCGCGAAGAACAGGCGTAGAAGCAGGCGTAGAGCGGCGGCGCCGAGCCGCCGCGGACGAGGTACTGAAATTTGTCAACGGTTCGGATTTACAAAGTAGCGGAGTTGCTCGACACGACGAGCCAGGAAGTGCTCGCGCTGCTCAAGCGCGATCACGGCATCGAGCTGAAAAGCGCGTCGAGTACGATCGAGGAAGTCGTCGCGCGCTCGTTCGTCGAGCGTGTCGCCCGTCAGCGCAGCATCCCGCTGCCGAGCGGCGACATGTTCGCCGAGCACTCGTCGCCTGCCAAGGGAGGCGCGAAGAAGTCGCACGCTCCGAAGAAGACCGAGCCGGCGAAGCCGAGCGCCCCTGTCCTGGGTCCTCCGCGCCTGGTCAAAACCGTCAAACCGGCCGCGCCGCCGCAGCCGCCGCCGGCCGAGCCTGTCGCTCCGCCTCCCCCGCCGCCGCCGGCACCCGAGCCGGAGGTCGTCGTCGAAGCGCCCGCGCCGGCCGCACCGCCGCCACAGCCACAGCCACAACCCGAGCCCGAACCAGCACCCGCACCGGCGCCGGCTCCGGTCGCCGCCGCTCCTGAAGCGGTCGAGGAACCGCCGGCCGCCGCGCCGGCGGCTGAAGAAAAACCCGCGCCTGCCGACGCGCCGGCGCCTGAGACCGTCGCCGCCGCAGCGCAGCAGCCGGCCGCGCCGCCGCAGCCGACCGGACGGTTCGTGCCGCCGACGATCCGGCTGCGCATCGAGGAGCCCGGCAAGGCGCCGCAGCCTGCGCGGCCGCTGACGCCTGCCAAGCGTCCGCAGGTCTCGCAGCCGCGCATCGTGCAGCCGCCGCCGGCCCAGCCACCCGGCGTTGCGGCCAGGGCCGGAACACCCGGCGCCAAACCCGGCGCAGGAGCGCCCCGGCCCGGGGCGTCCACACAGCTGCGCCCGACGTATTCACCGCCGCGTGCGACGACGCCCGGCATGCTCGGCGGACCGCGTCCGCTGCCCTCGCAGCCGGTTCGCACGCAGCAGCCGCAGCAGGCGCGGCCGGGCATGCCCGTCGCGCCAGGACAGCGTCCGCCCTTCGGCCAGCAGCGTCCGCCGCTCGCGCAGCAGCGGCCGCCGGTGCCGCAGCAGGCGCGGCCGGCTCAGCCCAAGCGGGATCGCCCGTCGGCGCCGATGCCGCCGAGCGCGCCAGCCGCGCCGCCGCCGATCACGCGCACGATCACGCTCGCCGAAGGCATGACGGTGAAGGACCTCGCCGACAAGCTCGACGTGCGCGTCAAGGACGTGCTGGCCAAGCTGTTGATGAAGCGCATGATGATGACCATCAACAGCACGGTCGACATCGAAACGGCCCGGGACATCGCGCGCGAGTTCGGCGCCGACATCGAGATGCGGAGCTTCGAGGAAGAGCTCATCTCGGCCGAGAGCGACGAGTCGCGTCCCGAGGACCTGCAGCCGCGCGCGCCGGTCGTGACCGTAATGGGCCACGTCGATCACGGCAAGACCTCGCTGCTCGACGCCATCCGCGAAACCAAGGTGGCCGAGCGCGAAGCCGGCGGCATCACCCAGCACATCGGCGCCTATCACGTGGAGGTGGGCGACAACCGCAGCGTCGTGTTCCTCGACACGCCGGGCCACGAGGCGTTCACGCTGATGCGCGCCCGCGGCGCCAAGGTCACCGACGTCGTGGTGCTCGTCGTCGCCGCCGACGACGGCGTCATGCCGCAGACGCGTGAAGCGATCGACCACGCGAGGGCGGCCAACGTGCCGATCGTCGTGGCCATCAACAAGATCGACAAGCCGGGCGCCAATCCCGACAACGTCAAGCGGCAGCTCGCCGATCTCGGCCTGGTGCCGGAGGAATGGGGCGGCCAGACCGTCATGGTGCCGGTGTCGGCCAAGAAACGGCAGAACCTCGATCAACTGCTCGAGATGATCCTGCTGTCGACCGACATCCTCGAGCTGCGCGCCAATCCGAAGCGCAGCGCGTCGGGCACCGTGCTCGAGGCCAAGCTCGATCGCGGCCGCGGGCCGGTCGCGACGGTGCTCGTGCAGGACGGCACGCTGCACGTCGGCGACAATTTCATCGCCGGCCCGGTGGTCGGCCGCGTGCGCGCGCTCATCGACGATCGCGGACGTCCGGCGAAGTCGGCGGGCCCGGCAACGCCGGTGGAAGTGCTCGGCCTGACGAGCCTGCCGCAGCCCGGCGATCCGTTCCAGACGGTGGCCGACGCGGCCAAGGCGCGGCAGATTGCCACGTTCCGCCAGGCCCAGGCCAAGGAGCGCGCGCTCGGCGCCAAGGGCGGACGGCTGACGCTCGAATCGCTCAAGGAGCAGATTGCCGAGGGCGGCGTGAAGGAGCTGCCGCTCATCGTCAAGGCCGACGTGCAGGGCTCGGCCGAAGTGCTGGCCGACACGCTGACCAAGCTGTCCGACGAGAAGGTCAAGATTCGCATCATCCGCTCCGGCGTCGGCGCGATCAACGAATCGGACGTGCTGCTGGCGTCGGCCTCGAACGCCATCATCATCGGGTTCAACGTCCGGCCCGATCGCAACGCGCAGGAGATGGCCGAGCGCGAAGAGGTCGACATCCGCCTGCACTCGGTGATCTACAACGTCACCGAAGAGATCAAGAAGGGCATGGCGGGTCTCCTCGAACCGACCTTCAAGGAAGTGCGCATCGGCACCGCCGAGGTGCGCGAGGTGTTCCGCGTGCCGAAGGTCGGCTCCATCGCCGGCTGCATGGTCACCGAGGGTCGCATCACGCGCGCCGGCGACGCCCAGGTCCGCCTGCTGCGCGACAATGTCGTCGTCTACGAAGGCAAGATCGCCTCGCTGCGCCGCTTCAAGGACGACGTCAGCGAGGTCAAGGCCGGGTTCGAGTGCGGCATCGGCCTGCAGAACTTCAACGATGTGAAGGTCGGCGACGTGATCGAGGTTTTCTCGATGGAACGCGTCGCGGTCACGGCGTAAGGTCACGGCCGGAACCGATCAGCCTGCGCTTTTCGAGCTACGGCGGTCGCCCGGCCCTACCCGGCATGAGAATCCGACGGGACCGGGCGCTGCCCGGCACGAGCGTCCGAACGGACCGGCCCTGCCCGGCATGAAAATCGCGGTCCTGCACGTCGAGATGCACCTGCCCTATTCGCAGTCGTTGAAGGACAAGCGAATGGTGCTGCGGCGGGTCAGGGATCGACTGCAGAAGTTCAACGTCGCGGTCGCCGAGATCGCGCACCAGGATCTCTGGCAGCGCGCCACGCTCGGCATCGTGGCCATCTCGACCAGCAACGGCCACCTCGAGGAATCGCTGGCCGCGGCCGCCGACGAGATCGACCGCATCGAGCCGGGGCTGGTCGTCCGCACGGAAATCGAGTTTCTCAGGTAATGACACAGGGACATCGGCCCGACCGCGTCGGCGATCAGATCCGCCAGGAGCTGAGCGAGCTGCTCAGCCGCGGCGAGGTCCACGATCCCGGCATCGGGTTCATCACGCTGACGCGCGTGCAGGTCACCGCCGACCTGCAGCTGGCTCGCGTGTTCTACACGACAATGGGCGACGAGCGGGCGCGGAAAGAGACGGCCCGCGCGCTGCAGCGCGCGACGCCGTTCTTCCGCCGGCATGTCGGCGGCCGGCTGCAGCTGCGCCGCGTGCCCGAACTGGAGTTCCGGTTCGACGAGTCGGTGGGCCACCAGGAACGCATCGAGCAGATCCTCCGCGATCTGCATGCGGAGGAAGCCGCCCGGGCGAGGGATGATGACACTGACGAGCGCTGAGACAACGCGGGCACAGGTGGCAGAGGCAATCCGGCAGCGGCAGCGGTTCGTCGTCACGTCGCACGCCCGGCCGGACGGCGATGCCGTGGGATCGTCGCTGGCCATGGCCTACGCGCTGAAGGCGCTCGGCAAGGAGGTGCGCGTCGTGAGCCGCGATGCGCCCCCGCCGCTGCTGATGGTGTTCCCGGGCGTGCCGGAAATCGAGATCACCAGCGCCATCACCGATCCCGGCGATGCGGTGATCGTGATGGAGTGCGGCGACGCCAGGCGCCCGGGCATCGACGGCATCGAGCGCGGCTTCATCATCAACATCGACCATCACCCCGGCAACGTCCTGTACGGCGCGCTCAACTGGCTGGACCTGTCGGCCGCGGCGTGCGGCGAGATGGTCTACGACCTGGTCGCCGAGCTGAACGTGCCCCTCACCTACGAGATCGCGCTGCACGTCTACATCGCGATCATCACCGACACCGGGTCGTTTCACTTCTCGCACATCACACCCCGGACGTTCGATATCTGCCGGGCGTGCGTGGAAGCCGGCGTGAGCCCGCAGGAGGTGGCGCGTGCCCTCTTCGATTCGAACACTCTCGGCCGGCTGCGGCTGTTCGGCGCAGTGCTCAACCGCATGCAGCTCGATCCCGGCGGCCGGATCGCCACGCTCTCCGTCGACCGGAAGCTGGCCCAGGAGTGCGGCGGCACCTACGAGGACGCCGAAGGGCTGGTCAACCTGCCCCTGACCGTCAAGGACATCCAGGCCGTGATCTTCTTCAAGGAAGTGGGACCGGACGAGTGGCGGGTCAGCATGCGGTCCAAGGGCGACATCGACATCAACGCCATCGCCCGCGAGTTCGGCGGCGGCGGACACAAGAACGCGTCGGGATGCAGCGCCCGCGGCGACCTGAAGACGCTGCAGGCGATGTTCGAAGAGAAGGTGGCGCGGGCGATTGACGGGTGATCGCGGTTCAGCCGTGAACGGCGTCCTGGTCGTCGACAAGCCGCAGGGCCCGACGTCGCACGATGTCGTCGCGGTTGCGCGCCGGTGCCTGCGTGAGTCGCGCATCGGCCACACCGGCACGCTCGATCCGATGGCCACCGGCGTGCTGCCGCTCGCCTGCGGCGCCGCCACCCGCCTGGTGCGGTTCCTGTCGGCGTCGGAGAAGCACTACGACGCCACCATCCGGTTCGGGCAGACCACGGATACCTACGATGCAACCGGCACGGTCGTCTCCCGCACGGAGCGGCAGCCGTCGCAGCCGCAGGTCGAGGACGCGCTGCGGTCGATGATCGGCGACCACTTGCAGATGCCGCCGCCGTTCTCGGCGAAGAAGGTCGGCGGCCGCCGCGCCTACGATCTGGCGCGGCGGGCCGAGCCCGTCGTGCTGCAGCCCGTCCCCGTCCGCCTGTCCAGCGCCGCCCTCGTCGAGTTCAACGGCGAGACCGCTCGGATCCGTCTGGTGTGCTCAGCGGGGTTCTACGTCCGCTCGTTCGCGCACGCCCTGGGCGAACAGCTCGGCACCGGCGCGTGCCTGGAGGCCCTCCGGCGCACGCGCAGCGGAGCCTTCGGCCTTGACGACGCGGTGACGCTCGAGGAGCTGCAGCGCGACCCCGCCGCCGCCGCGCGGCGCGTCATCCCGCCGGGCCGGCTGCTTCCGGAGCTGCCCGGCGCGACGCTCACCGACGTGGGGCGCACGCGCGTCTCGCACGGCCAGGACGTATACCCGGGACATCTACGGCCCGACGACGCGCGGTCAATCGCGCCTGCCGCCGAGTGGGTGCGCCTGCTCGACGCCGACGGCCGGCTGCTGGCGCTGGCGCAGCCCGTCCCCGGCGGCCCGCCCGGACGGCCGCCGCGTGCTTTGCACCCGTCGGTCGTTTTGATTTAAAATGAACCATTTACGAGCAAGACGTCGTTCACAACCTACGGTGGCCTGGTGTACCTCGGTATTCCTGGGCCATGCGTAAAGGAGCCAGCACGTGGCGCTATCCAAGGATCGCAAGAGCGGCATCATCGGCAGCTTCAAGACCCACGACGGCGACACCGGGTCGCCGGAAGTTCAAGTTGCTCTCCTCAGCGAGCGTATCAACTACCTCACGGAGCACTTCAAGGTCCACGCCAAGGACCATCACTCGCGGCGCGGCCTGCTGAAGCTGGTCGGTCAGCGCCGGCGGCTGCTCGACTATCTCAAGAGCAAGGATTCCAATCGGTACGCCGAACTGATCAAGCGTCTCGGCATCCGGAAGTAGACCAGGCACATGCACAACGTTCACTTGCAGAGGCGTGAGGTCCAGGTCGGATCTCGCACAATCTCCTTCGAGACCGGCAAGCTCGCCAAGCAGGCGCACGGCGCGGTCGTGGTCCGTTCGGGGGACACGATGGTGCTCGTCGCGGCGTCGCGCTCGGCGAGCCCGCGTGACGTCGACTTCCTCCCCCTGACGGTCGACTATCGCGAGTACGCCTACGCGTCGGGGCGGATTCCCGGCGGCTTCTTCAAACGCGAGGGCAAGGCCGCCGAGAAGGAGATCCTCACCAGCCGTCTGATCGATCGGCCGATCCGGCCGCTGTTCCCGTCCGGCTGGCGCTACGAGACGCAGATCATCGCGCTGCTGATGTCGGCCGACACCGAGAACGACGCCGACGTGCTGGCCATCACCGGGGCGTCGGCAGCGCTGGCGATCTCGGAGATCCCGTTCGAGAAGACCATCGCCGGCGTGCGCGTCGGGATGGTCAACGGCGAGTACGTCGTCAATCCCACCTACTCCGAGCGCAAGCAGAGCACCCTCGACCTCGTCGTCGCCGGCACCAGCGACGGCATCGTCATGGTCGAGGCCGGCGCGAAGGAAGTGACCGAGGCGCAGGTCGTCGGCGCGCTGGAGACGGCGCACGAGGCCATCAAGAAGATCGTCGCCGCCATCGACGACCTCAAGGCGTCGGCCGGCAAGAAGAAGCTGGCGGTGACGCCGCGCGTGATTTCACCCGACTTCTACCGCGAGGTCGAAAGCAAGGTGATGCAGCCGCTCACCGAGGCGATGCGCATCAGGCAGAAGCTGGAGAGCTACGCGAAGGTCGATGCCGTGCTCGCCGACCTGCTGGCCTCGATCCCCGAGGACGCCGCGCAGGAGCGCGAGGACGCGACGCACATCTTCCACGAGCTGCAGGAAAAGGCGATGCGCATCGAGGCGCTGGAGCTTGGCCGGCGCCTCGACGGCCGCGCCTTCGACGAGATCCGCCCGATCTGGAGCGAGATCGGCGTCCTGCCGCGCGTCCACGGCTCCGTGGTCTTCACCCGCGGCGAGACGCAGGCCCTGGTGAGCTGCACGCTCGGCACGGCCGACGATCAGCAGAAGATCGAGCACGTCACCGGTGAGCAGTACAAGCGGTTCATGCTGCACTACAACTTCCCGCCGTTCTCGGTCGGCGAGACCGGCCCGCAGCGCGGGCCCGGCCGGCGCGAGATCGGCCACGGCGCGCTCGCCGAGCGCGCGCTCGCACCGGTGGTGCCGAGCGAGGACAAGTTCGCCTACACCATCCGCATCGTCTCCGACATCCTCGAATCGAACGGGTCGTCGTCGATGGCGTCGGTATGCGGCGGATCGATGGCGATGATGGACGCCGGCGTCCCCGTTTCGGCGGCAGTGGCCGGCATCGCCATGGGCCTCATCATGGACGAGAAGACCGGCAAGTACGCCATCCTCTCGGACATCGCCGGCGCCGAGGACCATTACGGCGACATGGACTTCAAGGTCGCCGGCACGGCCCGGGGCATCACCGCCCTGCAGATGGACATCAAGGTCTCCGGCATCACGTCGGAGATCATGGCCAAGGCGCTCGAGCAGGCGCGCGCCGGCCGCATGCACATCCTGGCCGAGATGGCCAAGACGATCGAGCGTCCGCGCACCAGCATGTCGTCGTTCGCGCCGCGGATCATCAGCATCAAGATCCCGGTGGACAAGATCCGCGACGTCATCGGCCCGGGCGGCAAGATGATTCGCAGCATCATCGAGCGCACCGGCGTGAAGATCGACGTCGAGGACAACGGCCAGGTCAACGTGGCCTCGGCCGACGGCGAATCGGCCGCCAAGGCGATCAGCATCATCCAGGAGCTGACCGCGACGCCCGAGCTCAACAAGACCTACATGGGCAAGGTGCAGCGCATCACCGACTTCGGGGCGTTCGTCGAAATCATGGCCGGCACCGACGGTCTGCTGCACGTATCTGAAATCGCGAACCATCGCGTGAAGGACGTGCGCGACGAGCTCAAGGAAGGTCAGCAGATCCTCGTCAAGGTCATCAACATCGACCCCACGGGGAAGATCCGACTCAGCCGCAAAGCTCTGCTGCAGGAAGAAGCGCAGAAATCAGGAGCTGGCGCGGCGCCCGCCGGCAAGGAATAGACCGCCGCAGTTCCGTGCAGGGAGAACCGGGCCGTGGGCCCGGTCGTCTAAAATGGGTGGATGAAGACCTCGATGCGGCGGAGTCTCGTGCTGCTGCTCGTCGGCGCCGGCATCTATCTCACGGCGGGGCCGTTCGTCCGGCGCGTCCTGGCGGCCGGCCAGGACCAGGCTCCAACGCGCCGCGAATTCACCGTCACCGCCCGCGATTTCACCTTCTCGCCGAATCGGGTCGAAGCGCAGCAGGACGAGCTGATCAAGATCACCGTCCAGAGCGCCGACCACGCCTACGGCTTCACCATCGATGATTACCGCGTGTCCAAGCGGGTGCCGGCCGGCGGGTCGACGGTGATCGAGTTCAGGGCCGATCGGCCGGGTACGTTCGCGTTCTACTCCAACCTGAGCAACGACGCGCGCCACGCGAAGATGCGCGGTCAGCTCATCGTCCGTCCCCGGTAACACACCGCAGGGTCGGCGCAAGCCTGCTGTAGTGTCCGGCTGCAGCCGGACCTGCGACGGCGCTCGCCCGCCGTCAGGGCTTCGTCGGGATTTCGCTGGCTTCGTGCGAGCCGGCGGCAGGTCCGCGCATTCGCGGCGTCCTCCGGCGTTCGCCGTCAGGTCTCGCGCAGGCGCCGACCGCGCGGGTCGGCGGCCGCTTCCTGTGCGTAGGCCTGCGCGGCGTTGATCCGCGCGTTGATGGTCGGGTGTGTGTGAAACAGCACCTGCACGAGGCGCGACGGCTCCGCCTCGGCCAGGTTCTGCGCCGCCAGACGCTTCATGGCGCTCACGAACGCGGAGGTGTTGCCGGTGATGCGCAGCGCGTAGCGATCCGCGCGGCGCTCGTGGGCCCGTGACAGCGCGTTCGACAGCGGCATCAGCACCAGCGACACGGCTCCCACCGCAAGGATGAGCAGGGGCAGGCCGGCGACGTCGTCCTTCCCCGCCAGGCCGGCGCTCGCCGCCCACGCCGTGAGCACGCGGTCGGCTGCATAGCAGCCGAGCGCCACCAGGGCCGCTTCGACGAGGATGGCGGCCCAGATATCGCGGTACACGTGATGGGCGAGCTCGTGCGCGAGAATCACCTCGATCTCGTCGTCGGAGTGGGCGGCAAGGAGCGTGTCCGACACCAGGATGCGCCGCGTGCGCCCGATCCCGGCGAGCGCCGCGTTCGCCTTCCTGGTGCGGTCGCTGAGGCGCCACTCGAACACGCCCGCGACCCGGGTTCCCGCCTTTTCCGCCAGCGCCATCAGCCGCTCGCGCAGCTCTTCACTCTTCAGCGGCGCGATGTCGTAGAACAGCGGCATCAGGACGACCGGAGCCAGCTGCGCCAGGAGGACGATCAGCAGCGTGAAGAACGCGGCGGCGGCGATCCACCATCGATCCGGATCCCACCTGATCAGCCCGAACACGAGGACCGCGGCCACGACGGCGAAAACCATCGAAACCGCGGCGGCCTTGAGATGATCGAGGCACCACCGGACGGTCGACTGCGTCGAGAGTCCGTAGCGGCGTTCGAGTATCACGCCGCGATAGAACGCCATCGGCACACCCACCAGCTCGAGCAGGATGCCGAGCACGACAACGTACGCCGCGATGGTGGGCACGAAGGAGTAATCGGTCCAGCGGCTGACGAGATCGCGGATGAGGACCGAGCCGCCGGTGGCCAGCAGGAGGACGAGCACGGCGGCGGTGAGCACGGTGGCGAGAATCGCCGCGCGCCGCTGAAGACGATGGTACCGGGTAGCCTTGTCTTCGTTCGCCACGCGTCACCCGCCTGCCTCGGGTCGGCAGCCGCGGTCGACGTCTCCCGCGAGACCGGCGCGCATACCGCTGCCGGCCGCCGCCGCGACGAGATCGGCGCTGACACCGGGGGCCGCGCCCGGCGCGGCCGGACCGCTGAGTGTCGGCAGCATGCCTGACTATACGTCCGAATCGTCCGGACTTCGAGCCGCGCTAATTCAGCTGGACCGAAATCAGCTTCGACACTCCCGGCTCTTCCATCGTCACCCCGTACAGCCGGTTGGCAATCTCCATGGTCTGGCGATTGTGGGTGATCAGGATGAACTGCGTGCGATCGAGCATGCCGCGCAGCAGCTCGAGGAACCGGTGCACATTCGCATCGTCGAGCGGAGCGTCGATCTCGTCGAGGAGGCAGAACGGGCTCGGTTTGTATTTGAAGATCGCGAACATCAGCGCGATCGCGGTGAGCGCCTTCTCGCCGCCGGAGAGCAGCATCACGTTCTGCAGCCGCTTTCCCGGGGGCGAGGCGACGATGTCGATGCCGCTCTCGAGCGGATCGTTCTCGTCGAGCAGCGTCAACCCGGCCCGGCCGCCGCCGAACAGGGTGCTGAAGGTTTCCTGGAAATTCGCCTGAATGGCGTTGAAGGCCTCGGTAAAGCGCACCCTGGTCGTCTCGTCGATGCGCGCGATCGCCTGCGAGGTCTGGGCGATCGACTCGACCAGGTCGCGCCGCTGGGTGGTCAGGAACGCGTGGCGCTGCTCGAGCTCGTCGAACTGCTCGATCGCCATCATGTTCACGGGCCCGAGCCGGTCGATTTTCGCTTTCAGCCTGGCGATCGCTTCCTCGGCCGTCATCGACGCCGGCGGCGCCTCGGGCGCGGCCGCTTCTGCCGCCATCTCGCCGGACGCAGTCCCTGACGCGTCGGGCGCGCCCTCTTCCTCGGCCTCGGGATCGGGCTCTTCGGCCGCGATTGCCGCCGCATCGGGTGTGGCCTGCCCCGCCTGCTCCATCTGCTCCACCTCGGCGAGGACCTCGTCGAGCGAGCTCTGTACCGCGTCGATGCACGTTTGCGCGAGATGGGTCAGGTCGCTCTGCGCGGTCGCGCACTGCACCTCGAGGTCGTTGGCCTCGCTGCGAACCGCTTCGACCGCCGTCCTGGCCTCGCGAATCACCGCGTCCTGCGCCTCGACCGACGCGCGCAGCGAGGCGGCCTGCTCGTCGGCCGCGCGAAGCTCATCGCGCGTGCCGACCAGCTTCTGGATATCGTCATCGAGCGTGCGCTGTCCCTCGACGATCGACTGCCGCAGGGATTCGCACCGGGAGTGCGTCTGCTGCAGCTCGGCATGATGCGCGGCAATGCGCAGCTCGAGCTCGCGCGCGCCTTCCTCGAGCCGGACCACCTCGGCGGCCAGAGCGGCCGAGCGTTCGACGAGCGCGGCGTGGTTGGCGCGCGCTTCGGCTGCCTGCAGGCCGAGCGTACCGGCAGTATCGCGGGCAGCGGCCAGCGTCCGCTGCGCCTCACCCAGGCGCTCCTCCGCGGCGCGCTGCTCGCTCTCGAGGCGAACGATCGACTCCTCGGCGTCGCGGCGCCTCGTCTCGAGCGCCCTCCGCTCTTCCTCGGCCGTGCGCCGCTCGACGGCAATCACTTCGGCCTTGCGCGCCAGCCGGACGATCTCTTCGTCGGCGCGATCGCGCTGCGCCTCGTGGGCCACGATTGTCTTTTCCAGCGTGTGCGCCTCGGCCTGCAGGCCGTTGAGGGCGCCGGTCGCCTCGGCGATCGTCAGCTCCAGCCTGGCCACCTCTGCGGTCAGGCGCGACAGCTGATCGCGATCGCTGGCGACGCGCTCGGCCAGCTCCTTGATCTCGCGGCGGGTGGCGAGGATCCCGCGCGACTCGACCTTCGCGCCGCCGGTGACGAGGTGCGGCCCGCGCAGCACGTCGCCCTCGAGCGTCGCAATCGGGGCCGACGTCTGGTGCGAGAACGCGACGGCCTGCTCGAACGTCTCGGCGACGTAGGCCTCGGGAAGCACTTTCTGGATCGTGAGCGCGTGCGGTCCCTGCACGTGGAGCACGTCGCACAACGGGACGATGCCCGGGACGCGCAGCACTTCGCGCGGATGGTAGCCGTTCGAACCCGGCTCGACGACGACGAAGCCGCAGCGGCCGGCCTCGTGCTGGCGGACCAGGGCCAGACCCGCCGCAGCCTGGTCGTGGCGCTCGACGATGACGTGTTCGAGCAGCTCGCCGAGACAGGCTTCGACCGCGCGCTCGTAGCGGCGATCGACGTCGACGTAGTCGGCCACCGCTCCCTGCTGACCGACGTGGCCGTTGGCCTGCACGAGCACCATCCGGGCGGCATCGCTGAAGTCGGCACGGCTCGTCGCCAGCTCCTGCAGCGAGGCGAGCCGCGCTTCGACGGCCGCGAGCTCCTGCTCGCGCGTCCGCACCTCGCGCGCACGCTCCTCGTGCTCGGTCCGCGCGCTGGCCAGCTCCGACTTCTTCGCGGCCTGCTGCAGCTGGATCGACTCCAGGGACGCCTGCGCGCGGCTCAACGCCTCGATCGCCGCAGCCCGCTCCTGGGCCGCGCGGTCCTGCTCGCGGCGCAGATCGTCCGCTTCGACGTCGAGCTTGGCCAGCGTCTCGGCGACGCGTTCGTGCTGCACCGCGGTGTGCTCGAGCACGTGGCGGACCGTGGTCACCGCGTTGAGCGCCGAGAAGACCCCCTGACGAGCGGCTTCGACGTGGCGGTCGAGGCCTTCGATCTGCTGCTGCGCCTCGGCGTAGGCGGCATTGGCAGACGCCATGATTCCGGCCGCCTCGTCGCGCGATCGCTCGGCGTCGGCCTGCGCCGCGCGGCGCGCTTCCATGGCAATGCGCGCCGGCTCGCGCCGGGCCTCGAGGTCGCGGACCTCGGCCTCGATTTCCGTCGCGCGGGTCTCCAGGGTCTCGACCTGGTGACGGTTGAATTCGAGCTGCTGCTGACGGCGGTTGATGTCGAGCTCGCGCGCGTGCGCGTCTTCACGGATCGCGGCCGCCCGGTTGTCGGCCTCCGCCTGCGACAGCCGCAGCCGGCCGAGCTCGGCCTCGACTTCGGCCAGCCGCGCCGCAGCGGCCGCCTCGCGCTCGCGGGCCAACGCGAGCTTCGTGCGCGCGCCTTCGATGCTCGCCGCCAGCTCGCGATACCGGCGCGCGAACAGCACCTTCTCCCAGCGCCGGTACTCGTCGCGCAGCCGCTTGTAGCGCCGCGCCTTCGCGGCCTGACGCTTCAGCGCGCCGCGCTGCTTCTCGACCTCGAAGACGATGTCGTCGATGCGGACCAGGTTCTGCTGGGCGGCCTCGAGCTTGAGCTCCGCGGCGCGGCGCCGCGATCGATACTTCGTGATCCCGGCGGCTTCCTCGATCAACTGGCGGCGATCGGCGGGCCGCGAGCTGAGGATCATGCCGATCTTGCCCTGCTCGATGATGGCGTAGGCTTTGGCGCCAAGCCCGGTGTCCATCAACAGCTCGTGGATGTCACGCAGGCGGCACACTTCGCCGTCGATCAGGTACTCGCTTTCGCCCGAGCGGTACAGCCGGCGCGTGACCTCGACGTCGCGCGTGAACTCCTGCGCCATCTCCTCGAGATCGGCCGGCACGTGTCCGTTCCCGTTGCCGTTGCCATTGCCGCTGGCGTGACCGGCGTCGGCGACATGGAATTCCTTGAGCCCGTCGGCCTCATCCGTTCGCGCCGTGCGCCGCGGCATCGGCAGGCCGGCGAGACGAAGACGCACCTCGGCGGCCGCGCCGGGCTTGCGGGCGTCGCTGCCGTTGAAGATGACGTCCTCCATCTTGTCGCCGCGCAGGCTCTTGGCGCTCTGCTCGCCAAGCACCCACGTGATGGCATCGGCGACGTTGCTCTTGCCGCAGCCGTTGGGGCCCACGATCGCGGTAACCCCCTTGTCGAAGGCAAGCTCCGACCGATCGGAAAACGACTTAAAACCTGAAATTTCGAGGCGTTCGAGGCGCATGTGCAGTACGTCTGGGGAGCTGAGGCCTTGAGTGGTGTTGAACGGCGGTCAGTCTAACAAGGCCTAGCAATTGTGGCAAGGACTACTTCACACCACAATATTTTGGGCCACGGACCAAGCCGGGCGATGGCTTGGTTGGGCTCGGCCCCAAACCGCCCCGCGGGTCCGGGGCCGACCGCCGTGCGCCTACCTCGCGGCGCGGCGGCTTTGCGCCTGGCGCCCCAGCTCGAGGAGCTGCTGCGCCTCGGGGAACAGGCTCACGGCGTACTGAAGCTGCGGGTCGCGCCTGGCCAGGTTGCCCTGGGCGACTGCCACCCCGAACAGATCCAGATCGATCTCATACTGGATCATCGCCTTGATGTAGTCGAGATCCTTCTGCCACGCCGCCTCGTCGAACACGATCGGGCTCTTCTGCACCAGCGCCTTGAACTCGGCGAGCATCTCGCCGGTCAGCTCCCAGTCGGCATCGAGCTCGCGAGTTCTGGAGCCCGCGCGCGAGATGCGCGTATCGCCTTTGCGGGAGAACTGCTGCGCATACGTGTCGAAGAGATTGCGCGCGGCGATCGCGCGGCCGAACCGGCTCGGGTTGAAGCCGTCGGCCGGACCATCGAAGCGGCGATCGGGCTCGATGCCGCCGCCCCCGTACACCTTGCGGCCCGAGTCGGTGTACTTCAGCTCGGACTCCTTGTGCTCCCTGTTGCCGTCCTGATCGCGGTAGACGTAGGCCAGGTACTCGTCGAACGTCCCGTCCCAGGGCCGCTGGATCATCCGGCCGCTCGGCGTGTAGTAGCGCGCCGTGGTGATCGCGGCGCCCGCGCCCTGCGACAGTCGATACACCGACTGCACGAGGGCCTTGCCGAACGTCGTCTCGCCGACGATGAGCGAGCGGTCGTGGTCCTGCAGCGCACCGGCGACGATCTCCGACGCGCTGGCGCTGGTGCGGCTCACGAGCGTCACCATCGGCAGGTTCAGATACTCGCTCGATTCCGTCGCCCGGTAGTCCTGGTCCGAGTTCGGCACGCGGCCGCGTGTGTAGACGATGAGCTGACCCTTCGGCAGGAAGCGGTTCGCCACGCGAATGGCCTGATCGAGCGCACCGCCGGGGTTGCCGCGCAGGTCGAACACCAGCCGCTTCATGCCCTTCTGCGTCAGGTCGCGGAGCGCGCGCCCCAGTTCCTGGTTGGTGTTCTCGCCGAAATCCTGCAGCTTGATGTAGCCGGTCGTGGCATCCAGCATGAACGCCGCCGGCACGGTCGGGATGTGCACCTCGTCGCGCGTCACCGAGAGCTTGATCGGCTCGTCGTAGGTGGCGCGGCGAATCGCGATGTTGACCGACGTGCCCTTCGGACCGCGCAGCCGGCGCACCGCCTGATCGGTCGTCCAGCCCTTGGTCGATTCGCCCTCGATGAGCATGATCACGTCCCCGCGGCGCAGGCCGCGCTGGTACGCGGGCGATCCCTCGAACACGTTGAACACCGTCACGTCGCCGTCGACGACGTTGATCGTGATGCCCAGGCCGTAGTACCGGCCCTCCTGCCGCTCGCGCATCTGCGCAAAGCTTCGCGGATCCATGAAGCTCGAATGGGGATCCAGCGTCTGGAGCATCCCGGTGATGGCGCTGTAGACGAGGCGGTCCGACTCGTAGTCGCCGACGTAGTGCTCTTCGACGGCCTTGAGGGCGGCGGTAAAGACCTTGTACTGGTCGGGTATCTGGTCCTGCGCGGAGAGGGCAGCTCGGCCGAACAGGCCGCCGACGAGCGCGGAAACCGCAACGATGGTCAGAGCCGCGGAGAGCGGGCGCACACTTCGCATATATGTTCCGAAATGTACACCCTCGCCTTGACCCCGTCCAGACCGGATTTCTATAATCGCATGAGGTACTTAGGCTGGTTCCCGGTTGGTGGTGGCAGCTCGCGGATGCGGCTCGCGCACGGGCGCGGCCCGCATCTTCCCGAACGGCGACCGACCATCGACCACCGCCCACCAACCGCAACGCCGGTGAACGCCGGCTGGAGCGCTTTCTATGTTTGGTTCCATCGGCATGCCGGAGCTGGTCATCATCCTGGTGATCGCGCTCATCATCTTCGGACCCCGCAAGCTGCCTGAGCTCGGCCGCTCGCTCGGCCGAAGCCTCGGCGAGTTCAAGCGGGCCTCGAACGAACTGCGTTCGACGCTCGAAGAGGAAGTGCGGCTCGAGGAACAGAAAGAACAGCGGGCGAAGATGGAGGCGGAGCAGGCGTCGGCCATCGAAGCGGCCCGGACCGGATCGCCCGCCGCCGACGTTCCTGCCGCAGACACCCCGGAGACCGTCAGCCGCGCGAACGGCACCAAGCCCGCGTAACCACGATGGCACTCGTGCCGTTTCCCAACAAGGCCAGCACCCCGGCGCCCGACGACGAGCGCGATCCCGACTGGGAGGACGAATCCGACGAAGCCGGCGGAAAGATGTCCTTCCTGGAGCACCTCGACGAGCTCCGGCGCCGAATCATCTATTCGCTCGTCTCCGTCCTCGTCGGCTGCGCGGTCGCCTTCATCTGGGTCGACGACATCTTCACGTTCATCTTCAAGCCGATGCAGGCGATGCTGCCGGCGGGCCAGACGATGATCTACACGGAGCCCGGCGAGCAGTTCTTCCTGCTGATCAAGATCGCGCTGATGGCGGGCCTCATCCTGGCGTCGCCGTTCGTGTTCACCCAGGTGTGGCTGTTCATCGCGCCCGGTTTGTACGCCCGGGAGAAGAAGCTGGCGATTCCGTTCATCGTGATGGGATCCGCGCTCTTCGCCGCCGGCGCCGCCTTCTCCCACTACAAGGTCTTTCCCGTCATCTGGAAGTTCTTCTCGACCTCGTCGGTCGACTTCGTCACCTACATGCCGCGCATCGAGCCCGCCTTCTCCTGGTACCTGCGGCTGATGCTCGGCGTGGCGGTGACGTTCCAGGTGCCGACGGTGGTGCTCTTCCTCGCGAAGATGGGCCTGATCACGCCGCGCTTCATGATCCGCAATTTCAAGTACGCGGTCATGATCATCGTCCTCCTCGCCGCCGTGCTGTCGCCCGACCCCGGCGGCATGGGCATGCTCATGATGGCCAGTCCTGTCATCGTGCTCTACATCCTGAGCATCGGCCTGGCCTGGATCTTCGGTCCCAAGAAGAAGGATCCGGCGCTCGAGGCCTGAGGGCGGCGGATGTCTCGTCCGTCCGGCGACGTCGATCGGCTGATCGCCGACCTGCAATCGCCAGATTCGATTCGCCGCGATGCCGCGGTCGCGCGGCTGCGCATTCTCGGCGCCCGCGCGCTGCCCCGCCTGGTTCAGCTCGCCGCCTCGCACGACTCGCCCGCCGTGCGCGCGCTGGCCCTCGACGCGCTCGAAGGGGTTGACGATCCTCGAGCGATCGACGCCGCGTTCGCGGCGCTCGGCGACGCCGACAACGACGTCGTGATCGCGGCGCTCGGCGTGCTGGGCCGGTGGGTGGCCGGAGAACCCGGCACGCGCCTGCTCGATGCGATCACGGCCATCGCGGTCGATCGCGCGCGCGATGCTCGCGTACGGGTTGCGGCGGTGGCCGCGCTGTCGGATCTGCCCGAGCACCTGCTCCAGCCGATTCGTGAACAGGCCCCGCCCCCGGAGAGCGCCGGCCCGCTGCTCGAGGATCCGGTGCAGGTGCGGGAGTGGGTGCAGGCCTACGGACGCAGCGCGACCCTGTCGACGCTGCACGAGATCGTCACGCGCACGCGCGAACGCGAACAGGCGGAGTCGTCGGCGGGGCTGCGCCGGGAGTGGCAACAGGCCCGCGGCCGGGCACATCAGGCGCTCGCAGCGCGCGGCAGCCTGGTGGCCCTTTACGACCTGCGCGAGACCTTCGAAGGCGCAGCGGTCCCGCTGCCGCAGTCGTTCCTCTCGGCGGCAGCCCTCATCGGCGATGCAAGCTGTCTCGAACCGCTGGCCCGGGCGTGGGCGGCCGCGGGCAAGGATCTGGAGTGGAAGCACCAGCTCTCGACGACGGCGGCGACGATCATGCGGCGCGAGAAGCTCACCGGACGAAGCGCTGTCGTCAAGAAGCTGCGAACGAATTTTCCCGGGTTCGTGTAAGCGCGAGATGTCACGGCCGGCCCGGAACGACCGGCCCTACGGTTTTTCCTTCTCGACTCTCAGGTTGCGCGTGCCGATGGATTTGCCGTCGAGCAGGATCTCCACCGCGTAGTCGCCGGGCGGAAATCCGCTCGAGTTGGTGATATGGAACTCGGTGGCCGCGCTGTCGCGGTAGGACACCTGCTTCGTCTCCTCGCTCACCGTGCGACCCGCATAGGTCCACTTCGCCGTCAGCGTGCCCCGGCCGGGGCCATCGGTCAGCACGGCGACGTACATCGTCTGCTCGGGCCTGAACCGCTGCGTGAGCAGCCCCACGCTGTTGTCCGAGTTGAGCGAGCGGCCGGTCTGAATCGTCTTGACCTTGAGCGGACCGCTCGGTCTACACCCGACCGACAGCACCAGCGCCGTGCAGCAGCACGCGGCCAGGACTAGTAGCTCTTTGCGAACCATGCTGATGCGACCGCATCGGCCCCGCACCGGAGGCACTTCCTGCCAATCGGGGGCGCCGATGAGAAAGGCAGGTTGCGGATTGTCGCCTGCGTTTCGTTCTTGATGTCGGCCTCGCACTGCGCCGACCCGCACCAGGGCGAGACGACGAAGCCGGGACGTCCTTCCATGATCTGCTTGAACTCGTCGTACGAGTCGGTTTCGGTCGTGTGCTCGTTCCGGAACGCGAGGGCGCGATCGTACAGCGCCTGCTGAATCGTCTGGAGCATCCGCTCGACATGCGCCGCCAGACCCTCCATCGGCGCGAACGACTTTTCGCGCGTGTCGCGCCGGGCCAGCTCGACCTGTGACTTCTCGAGGTCCTTGGGCCCGATCGCCATTCGCAGCGGCACGCCGCGCATCTCCCATTCGTTGAACTTCCACCCCGGCGTCTGCGTGTCGCGGTCGTCGATCCTGACGCGAATGCCGCGGGCGACGAGCTCGTCGCGAATGGCGCGCGCTTTCGGCAGCACGGTCTCCTTCCAGTTGCCGCGCGGGATCGGCACGATCACCACCTGATACGGTGCGATGCGCGGCGGCAGAATCAGCCCGCCATCGTCGCCGTGGGTCATGATCACGCTGCCGATGAGCCTGGTCGACACGCCCCATGACGTGCCGTAGACGTACTGCACCGACTTGTCGCGCGCCTGGAACTTGATGTCGAACACCCTGGCGAAGTTCTGCCCGAGGTTGTGCGACGTCCCGGCCTGGATCGCGCGGCCGTCGCGGACCAGCGCCTCGATCGAGTACGTGCGCTCGGCACCCGCGAACTTCTCGCTCTCGGTCTTCTGTCCGTCGATGACCGGCATCGCCAGCTCGGTCTCGGCGAAATCCTTGTAGACCGCGAGCATCTTCCGCGTCTCTTCCTCGGCCTCTTCCGCCGTCTCGTGCGCGGTGTGCCCTTCCTGCCACAGGAACTCGGTGGTGCGCAGGAAGAGCCGCGTGACCTTCTCCCAGCGGACGACGTTGGCCCACTGGTTGATCAGGATGGGCAGGTCGCGCCACGAGTGCACCCACTTGGCGTACATCGTGCCGATGATGGTCTCGGAGGTCGGACGGACCACCAGCCGCTCCTCGAGGTCCTCGTCCCCGCCGCGCGTCACCCAGGCCACCTGCGGCGCGAAGCCTTCGACGTGCTGGCTCTCTTTCATGAGCAGGCTTTCCGGGATGAACAGCGGAAAGTAGGCGTTGACGTGGCCGGTCGCCTTGAACCGGCGATCGAGCGCCTGCTGCATCAGCTCCCAGATGGCATAGCCGTAGGGCCGGATGACCATGCAGCCCTTGACCGGCGAGTAGTCGGCGAGCTCGGCCTTGCGGACGACGTCGATGTACCAGCGCCCGAAGTCCTGCGACTGCGGCGTGATTTCAGTTGGAAGATCTGGAATGTCGGAAGTGGTCATGAACTCTCTGGCTTTGGGCCATGGCTGCGGGCTCCGGGCCAGAGGTCGAACCAGGAGCCGGAGGCACGAGCCTAGAGCCGGTCTGCTACCCGTCTCCGCCAGTGTATATCGTCGCGCTGCGGGAAATCCTCCCGGAAGTGTCCGCCCCGGCTCTCTTCCCGGCGGAGCGCGGCATGCGCGATGAGCAGCCCCACGGTGGCCAGGCTGCCGACCCGCCGCAGCTCGCGATCGCCCGGCGCGGCCGCGCGCGCCCGGGACACGGCGCTGCGCCACGCTCCCAGACGCGCGACGAGCGGCTCGAGGCCGGCCTTCGACCGGAGCAGCCCGGCATCGCGCCACATCGCGTCGCGGATGTCGGAGGCCGATGGAATTGCCGCCGCCGGCGGGGCCTCGCCCAGCGGCTCGGCAGGCTCCGCACTCAGTACCGCCTGCCGTGTCGGGCCCGTCATCGCCTCCGCCGCGCGCGCACCGAACACGAGCCCCTCGAGCAGCGAGTTGCTCGCCAGCCGATTCGCGCCGTGTACGCCGGTGCACGCCGCTTCCCCCGCCGCGAACAGGTTGTCGATCGACGTCCGCCCGCACAGGTCGGTCTCGATGCCCCCCATCACGTAGTGCGCCGCCGGGCTCACCGGAATGCGATCGGTGGCGAGATCGAACCCGGCACGGCGGCACGCCTGCGTAATCGTGGGAAAACGGCTGCGCACGTAGTCGGCATCCAGATGGGCCATCGTCAGATACACCGGCGCACCGGTGCGCTCGACCTCGCGGACGATGGCCCGCGCAACCAGATCCCGGGACGCAAGGTCGCCGCCAGGCTCGTAGCGCTGCACGAACCGCTCGCCGGCCTTGTTCACCAGCCACGCCCCTTCCCCGCGCAGCGCTTCGGAGAGCAGGAACCGCGGTGCGCCCGGAACGTTGAGCGCCGTGGGGTGAAACTGAATGAACTCGAGGTCGGCCACGCGCGCGCCCGCCTCGAACGCCATCGCAATGCCGTCGCCCGTGGCAATCGGCGGATTGGTGGTCTCGCGGAACACCTGGCCCGCGCCGCCGGTGGCGATCAGCGTGCGCGCGGCCTCGACTTCTTCGACGCGGCCGTCGCGATCGAGGAAGGTGGCGCCGACGCACTCGCCATTCCGCATCGACAGCGACAACGCGAGAGCATCGCCGAACACCTGCACACGCGGATTGGCCGACACCATCTGCCACAGCACCTGGCCGATCGAGCGTCCCGTCGCGTCGCGGACGTGGAGCACGCGCCGCACGCTGTGCGCCGCTTCGCGGCCGAGCGCCGGCTGCCCGGATTCATCGGTGTCGAACGCCGCGCCCCACTCGATCAGCTCGCGCACATATCTCGGCCCCTCGCGAACGAGCACCTCGACGGCCTCCGGGACGCAGAGGCCATCCCCGGCCGCGAGCGTGTCCTGCTTGTGGAGCTCAGGCGAATCATCCGCGCCGATGGCGGCGGCAATTCCGCCCTGCGCGTAACCGGTGTTGCTCTCGCGCGGATCGGCCTTGGTCAGGATGACGACCCGGCCGGCGCTAGCCAGCGTTATCGCCGCTCGCAGACCGGCGATCCCGCTGCCGATCACGAGAAAATCGGCGACGATGCTCACGTTGGTATCCTATCAATGCCCAATGCCCAATGCTGAATGCCCGATGGCCCGGGCTCGACGCTCAATTCACAATGCCCGATGCGCAAGGCTCCTGCTCGATCCCGGGAGCCTGGAGCCCGTGGTTCGAGATGCTGAGGCGCCATGCATGAGGCCGGGCCCTCGATGACGGTTCAGGGAACACGCGTCGAAGTCACTGCCGGGTCGCGTCCTTCCACAATCTGGATTGGCAGCGGAATCAGCGCGCGGCTGCGCGAGCTGCTCGACGCGCATGGCGTCGGCGCGCGGCGGTTCGTCGTCTCGAGCCCCGTGATCTGGAGGCTGCACGGCGAGCGGCTGCAGGAGGCGCTCGGGCGGGTCGAGCCGATTCTGCTGCCGGATGGCGAGCGATACAAGAACCTGCGTTCGGTCTCGCGCATCTACGAAGCGCTCATCAAGGCCGGCGCCGATCGCGGCAGCGCGATCGTGGCCGTGGGCGGGGGCGTGATCGGCGACACCGCCGGCTTCGCGGCGGCGTCGTTCCTGCGCGGGATCACCCTCGCCCACGTGCCGACGACCCTGCTCGCGCAGGTCGACAGCTCGATCGGCGGCAAGGTGGGCGTCAATCACCCGCTCGGCAAGAACCTGATTGGCGCCTTCCACCAGCCGGCCGTCGTTGTCGTCGATCCGCAGTTTCTGAAGACGCTGCCGCGCCGGGAATTCCGCTCGGGACTCTACGAGGTCGTCAAGTACGGGATGATCGCCAGCCGGCCGCTCTTCGATCGCCTCGCGGCCGATATCGACGCGGTCTTCGCCCACGATCCCGGCGTGCTCGTCCCCGCCATCGAGGAGTCGTGCCGAATCAAGGCCGACGTGGTGTCGAAAGACGAGCGCGAGAGCGGCCTCCGGCGCATCCTCAACTTCGGCCACACGGTCGGCCACGCGCTCGAGGCGGTCACGAAGTACCGCAGGTTCAGACACGGCGAGGCCATCGCGTACGGGATGCTCGCCGCTACCGATCTCGCCGCCGCGCGGGGCGCCCTCGCGCCACGAGCACGCCAGGCGCTCGCCGACCTGATAAGCGCTCTGGGGCCGCTTCCATCAGTGGGCGATATCCCGGTGGCCGACGTGCTCGACGCCGTACGCCGCGACAAGAAGGTGGTCGACGGGCGCCTGCACTTCGTTATCGCCATCGACATCGGCGCCACGATGACCATCGACGACGTCACCGAGGACGAGCTCCGCACAGTTCTGCACGGGATCGGATTGCACACCGGCAAGTAGGTCAATCGCCACTTTCCGCGCCGCGTGTTCCCTTCTCGAACACCGCGGCGTAGAGCCCCTCACACTTCGTCGTGCATCTGCAAGAGACGCAATCGCACACCCTGACACCGGCTCGTCGTCGTAAGGCCGCCCGCAAATAGCTGTCAGCGCTTGAGATAGCGACCAAGACCGCCTCCGGACAAGCTCAGCTGGCACACCTCCTGCCTCGGGCTGGATGCGTACACGCCCGCCCCACGGCGGGCGACGGGACTGTATCGAGGAGAAGCAGCCGTGCTGATGACTGACGCACTCCACAAGCGCGCGATGACAATGGCCCTCGTGGCCGGCCTGACCTGGGCCGCGGCCACGACATCGGCCGACGGGCCGGGGCGTTCGTTCACCTCGCTCGAATCGCCCTTCACGCAGGACCTGTTCGGCGTGACGGCGGAACCGGTCGTCAGCGACGGCGCCGATTCATTCCTCGGCGGCGTGGCCTTCGGGCCCGACGGCGATGTGTGGGCGACCGAGTGCTTCGGCTACCGCTACCATCGCTTCGACCGTGAATCGCCGGTGCCCGACGGACACGGCGGGACGATTCGCAGCGAATCCCTCGTCGATTTCACGGGCTACGATCCGGCGCCTCTGGGCTGCGGCCTGGTGAACCATCCGGACGCCTACCTGGGCATCCCGGCGATGTGGGCCAACACGACCAGCGGTCTGTGGCCGATGGCGGCGGACACGGGGCTGCCGATTCTGGGCGGCCCGGTGAACTCGCCGACTGTGTACGCCGGCAACGGCCGCGGCATCGACATCGATCCCATCGCGGGCGTCGACCATCACATCGTCTACGCGGGCGCGGACTGCGATCCGAGCCTGCGCGATGCGGCAACCTGCTCGCTGTTCGACTACAGCTCGGCCAGCGCGAGCACGCTTGCGTTCGCGCGCTTCAACCGCACGCCGACCGAGTCCTTTGGCGGCGTCTACTTCACACCTGACGGCAGCGCAGTGTTCGTCTCGTATCAGGACACAGCCTCCGGCGAACACGGGTTCGTGGTGCTCTCCAGGCCCGCCGAGCTGATGCCGCGAGGCGCGGTCAACAACGACCAGATCGTGGGGCGCATCGTGATGAGCTCGAAGCCGCACGGTATCGCGTTCCGGGCCGCCGGCGACTTCGCGGTGACGCTGAACGACGACGGAACGATGACCAAGCTGGTGTTCCCCGGTCCGAATTTCACCGGCACGCCGGCGCAGAGCACGTTCGCATCGGGCGGTTTCCGCGGCGGCCTGCTGCGCGTCGGCGCTGACGGCTGTCTCTACGTGCCCCAGGGCCGCCTGGACGGCGGCGCGAGCGGCGTCCGCTACGGCGACAACGCCGAGGCCGCCAGCGACAGCGTCGTGCGCGTGTGCGGCGGGTTCGCGCCCGCGCCCGGCGTCGCCGGCATGGAGTGGCCGACGGACCCGGGCCGCATCTCGGGATCGGCGTTCGCCGACTGGAACCGCAACGGGATCAGGGATGCCGGCGAGCCCGGTGTGGGCAACGTCGCGGTTACACTCGGTGGAGCGTCGACCGGGTCTGCGACGACCGACGCCAACGGCAACTACGCGTTCGACGACGTGGCGGCAGGCTCGTATTCGGTGAGCGTGCCGGCCACGCTCGGCCTGCTGAGAACCAGCCAGACCTTGCACAGCGTCGACCTCGGCTCCGGCGAGCAGCGCACGGGTGTGGACTTCGCGTACTTCGAAACGACCTCGCCGGCGTGTACGTCCTCTGCGCGCACGACGTCAGGATCGGTGGCGTTCACGATGAGCGACGACAGCGGCGTGCGCCGCGTGCACGTGCGCTCGATCAGCAACGCGCAGGTCTCGATCGACGGCGGCGCGCCGGTGACGTCTCCGACATCGGTCACGTTCGCGTCGCCGGCGATGGGCGACGTCAGCATCACCGCGGCCCGGACCAACGCGAATGAGACCGCGGCAGTGACGCTCGAGGGCGAGGACGCCTACGGGACCGCTGTGACCTGCTCGGCCACGATTGACGCCGACGACACGACGCCGCCGCCCGCACCGAAGCCGCCGGTGCCGCCCGGCAAGGGCGAGACGATCCGCGAAGAGCTGACCGCCTGGGGCCGCGACCATGTCGCGATCGAGAAGGTCCGCGACACGATGCGCTACGTGACGATTCAGAACGCCAGGCGCAAGGGTCTGTCGAGCGTCGACATCTGGGTGAACCTGCGCAGGTTCCACGTCCACGGCCTGCGCGACGGCGAGGTCCGGAAGCTCGACATCGGCAAGGCGCTGAAGAAGGGCAGGAAGAACATCATCGTGATGATCGGCTGGGGCCAGCTTAAGGACTCGGCGGTGGTCATCATCTCCCACAAGCGGCAGTAGCACCACGGGAGGGGGCGAGGCGTCCGACAGCCTCGCCCCCTCGTTCTCGTCTTCCTCTTCCTTCTCTTTGCATCTGTCGTCGCGGCCCCGCCGCATCCAGGCACCGTAGATCGAACCTTTCTCAGCGCTCCCTGCGGTCCCCGCGTTTCAACCGACACCAGGCCGCGTTCGCCCTCCAGAAAACGCCGCATCGTCCGATAGAAGAAGCGATCGATTCGCGCCCGCCCCTCACCGGCCCGACACATCCGTAATCCGCGCTCCATTCCGGAACACTGAGAAGTTCCGAGCAAGTTCCGTAAGTCCCATGACGACAACAAGTAAGGCCCCGATCGGAGATGGCCCGGCCATTGCTCGTCTCTCCGGCATGATGCGTTCTTCGAGGCCGCGGATCGTCGCACAGGCCGGCTTCACGCTCCTTGAAGTGCTGCTGGTCGCCGGGCTGATCGCCGTGATTGGCGGCATCACCATCGGCGTGACGGACGCCTTCATCAGGACGGCGAAGTCCGACAGCTCCGTGTCGGCGGCGCTGATGGCGATCGACACCGCGCGCGACCGCGCCGTCGCCGAGCGCCGCAACATCGAGCTGAACTTCGTGCTGCCGGATCGGATCCAGCTGATTCGGCAGGAGATCGACGCAGCCGGCAGCGTCGTCGGCACCACGATGATCGACGAGTACCGGCTCGAGAACGGCATGCAGATCTACAAGTTCCCGTCAGCCGGCGATACGCCGGACGCGTTCGGCGCGACGAGCGCCACGACGTTCACGGGAACCGAGCCGGTGATGTTCACGAGCGACGGCTCGCTCGTCGACGCCAACGGCGACGTCGTCAACGGCACGCTGTTCTTCGGCATCCCCGGGCAGCAGACCAGCGCACGGGCGATCACGGTCTTCGGCATCACCGGGTTCACTCGCACCTGGAAATGGAGCGGAACGACATGGCAGGAGTAGCCGCCGCACCGGCCGGCCGCGCCGGCGAGCGCGGGTTCTCGCTCGTCGAGATCATCGTCTCGATGGGGATTCTCGCCGTCGGACTTCTCAGCCTGGCGGCGGTGTTCACGGCGAGCGTGAAGCGCGTCGCCGAATCGACGCCGATGCTGATCGCGCGCGAAAAGGCCCGCGAGGCGATCGAGAGCGTTCACGCCGCGCGCGACACCGGCGAATTCGCGTGGAACACGATCTTCAACGATACCGTGGCCGGAGGCGTCTTCCTCAGCGGCCCGCAGCCGCTCCGCACGCCCGGCAACGACGGACTGGTGAACACCGCGGATGACGGGGCGATCGAGACCATGCGGAAGCCGGGTCCCGACGGCATTCTCAATACGTCCGACGACGAGATCGTCACGCTGAGGGACTTCACCAGGGAGATCATCATCTCGCCGTTGAACTTCGACGGCACGAACACCGTGAATCCCAACCTGCGCCAGATCACGGTGAACGTCCGCTACAAGGTGGACAACGCCTGGCGGGTGTATTCGCTGATCTCCTACGTCTCCTCGTACTCGTAAAGGTGGACCAGATGTCGAACGAACGATCGCGCACACGCCTCGCCGCCGCGTCCGGTTTCACGCTGATCGAGCTGCTGATCTCGATGGGCCTGCTGACCCTCGTGATCGGCACGACGCTGAGCACGATGGCCGACGTCATGAAGTCGAACGACATCGTGCAGCAGACCGCCGCGATGAACAACGGCCTGCGCACGAGCATGGACCTCATCGTCCGCGACATGCTCCAGGTCGGCTCGGGGCTCCCGGGCGGCCACACGATCACCATTCCCAACGGTCCGGGGGCGACGCCGATCCGTCTGCCGGGACCGCCGGGAACGAACTTCACCACGGACCCCGCGGACGCCAGCATCCCGGCGGTGATTCCGCGGACCGGTGCAGGCCCGGTGATCAACGGCGTGGCCACCGACGTCCTGACGGTCCTGATGGCCGACAACACCTTCGTCAACGTCCCGTTGTCGGCGGTGGGCTCCACGTTCGTGGACGTCCACCCGAGCGTCAACATCGCGAACGGCCCCGACCGCGTGTCGACCGGTCAGCTCATGATGATCAGCAAGGGGTCGTACACGACCCTCGTGCAGGTCACGGGCGTCAGCGCGTCGACGCGACGCCTGACCTTTGCCGACGGCGACTCGCTCAATCTGAACCAGTCGTCGGCGACCCAGGGCAGCCTGCCGGCGCTGAACGCGGTTGCGCCGGTAAACAGCGCCTCGGCGACCAACATCACGCGGGTCCGCATGATCACGTATTACATCGACGCGACCACGGATCCGAGCCATCCGCGGCTCGTCCGCCGGATCAACAACGGCCATCCGACGACGTTCAGCAACACGCTCGGCACGGCCGTCGCGATGGACATCGACAATCTCTCGTTCAGCTACGACATCAGCAACGGCCTGAACAATCCCGGCGCCGTGCGGATGCTGCCCGTCGACCTGACCACGTCCGGCGCCTGCAGCCCCGTCGCGTGCGCCCCGACGCAGATCCGCAAGATCAATATCGCGATCACGGGACGAGCTAGGAACAGCACCCAGGCGGCCATGAAGCCCTATCGCAACACGCTGCAGTCGGAGGTGGCGCTGCGCGGGATGGCCTTCGTCGATCGCTACCGTTCGAGCTGATACGGTTCACGACGCCGCGGGTGGAACGCGACAGTCACAGGACGGAGTCAGTGTCATGAGAGAGAGTATCCGCAGAAACGAGTCGGGCATCGCCCTGATCACGGTGCTGCTGGTCATGCTGTTGACCAGCGGGCTGATGGCGGGCATGTACGCGGCCGTCGTGTCCGACCAGCGTTCGCACGGACTCGACCGCGACCAGAGCCGCGCCTACGCCGCCGCGCACGCCGGGCTCGAGAAGCTGACGACCCAGCTGGCGCAGCTCTTCGCCACCGACTTCAGCCCGAGCGCCGCGCAAATCGCCGCCGCGTCGGCCACCCCGCCCGACATCCCCGGCTTCACGTTCGTGGCGCCTGGCGGCGGACCGGGCTACGTGGTGACGTTCAACGCCGACTCCTCGGGCAATCCGATTGCGAGCCCGAACAACGACATCACCACCGGACCGTTCGCCGGGTTCAAGGGTCTCATCACGCCGTACACGCTGACGGTGACCGCGCGATCGGTCGGCAGCACGATTCCGGGCGCCGCCGTGTCCGAGGTCCGGCTGCGGCGTGAAGTCCAGACCGTCGCCGTGCCGGTCTTCCAGTTCGGCGTGTTCGGCGAACGGAGCCTGTCGTTCCACGCCGGCACCGCGTTCGACTTCGGCGGACGCGTGCATACGAACCAGCACCTCTTCCTGGCCCATAACCAGGGCAGCCTCTACTTCCGCGACAAGATCACGGCGGTGGGCGAGGTCGTGCGCAAGGTGCTGGAGAACGGCGCGCCGACGTCGTCGAGCTACCCCGGGAACGTCATGATTCCGACCGTCATCGGCTCGTCGTATCGCAACCTGACCGTGTCGGAAGGCAGCGTCGACGGTCTGCCCGGCCAGTCCGGCACGTCGCCGATCGCCGGCTGGGAGCACCTGTCGAAGGTCACCTATCAGACCAACATCCGCAACACGCTCACCGGCGCCAAGCGGCTCGACCTGCCGCTGGTGTCGCAGGGCGCGGTGCCGATCGATCTCATCCGCCGGCCGCGGCTCGACGTGCCCGACAACCCGGCGGTCTTCGGGCAGCGCTTCTTCGCCCAGGCGAGCCTGCGCATCCTGCTGTCCGACCGCGACACGGATATCACCGGTCTGCCCACCGTGACCGCCACGCCGCCGATCCCGCTCGACGGCTCGTGGAATCCTCCGGCAGGTATTCCGCCGGTCGCGCGTTCGATGGGCACTCACACGAGCAGTGGGGTCACTCTGTCATTTGCGGGAACCGGCAGCTCCTCCACCGGGACGATTACGTTTGGTGGTGCTTCTCCGAGTGTCCCTGTCTGGCTGCGGCCGGCAGGAAAGGCGACGTTCCCGACGCTGACGATCGGTGCCAGCACGGTCACCGCCTGCACGAGCATGAATGCGACACAACTCATCGGTTGCACCGTGTCCGGCGGGCCTACACCCCTCAATACGGACTTCACCGTCGACCTCGATCCTTCGATTGGCGGCGGCACGATCACACTGCGAACCGCGAACAGCGGCTCCGCAACGAACGGCACCGGCAAGACGATTACGCTTGTCTCGACACGGGGGCTGACGGTCGGCAGCCGCGTGATCTGGTCGCAGAACACGCCGATTACGTGCTCCGGCTGGGAAGCCACGAGGCTCACCGGCTGCTACTGGTCGTCGACGCCCAGCACGACCGCGCCGCTCCGGACCAACTATCTCTCGGCGGCGGGAGAGAGCCTGCTCGGCGGCTTCATCAAGATCGAGAAGCAGAACGCCGCGGGCGTGTGGTCGGACGTCACCGCCGAGATCCTGAGCCTCGGCTTCTCGGCGCCGAACCAGGAAGGCACGTCGGCGCCGTGCGGCGATCCCACGCCGAACGCCGTCATTCGCATCCAGCGGCTTCGCGACAACGGCACGCCGACCGCGGCGTGCGCGTACGGAAATACCCTTTTGGCGACCGACTTCTGGCCCAACGCGCTCTTCGACGCGCGTGAAGGCGCCGCGCGCAATCTGCCGACGAGCGGCACCAACTCCAATCCGACGATGGGCGGGGTGATGAACTACATCACGCTCGACGTCGGGAACCTCAAGCGGTGGTTCAGGGGGGAGATCGGCTCGACCGGCACCGAGGCGCTGAACAACAACGGCTACATCGTGTACTTCTCGGATCGCCGTGGCAACCACGACTGGGATGCGCCGGGCGATCCGGAAACGGGCGAGTACGGCAACGAGGACTCGCTCAACATGTCCGCTGGCGGCAGCCCCGGCGACGATATGCCCAACGGCGTGCTCGACCAGGGCGAGGACCGGAACGAGGACGGCGTGATGCAGACCTACGGCGCGCGGGTGGAGACGACCGTCCCCGGCGTCGTGCCGGCGGGGGCTCCGGCGTCCGGCATCTACAGCGCGGCGTCCACACCGTGGACGCAGTTCAGCATCACGACTACCAACAATGAGCTGCCGGCCGGGCGCATCAACAAGCAGGTGCTCTTCCGCCGGGCGCTGAAGGTCGCCAATGCCTGCATTGGCGTGAGCGGAACGACGCCGGGCTGCAACGCGCCGAACGGCGTCAACAACCTGCCGGATACCGGTCTGACGATCGCTGCCGAGAACGGGATCTACGTGCAGGGCAACTACAACGCGACGTCGACCAGCGCCAATGCGCAGCCGAACCGGCCCTCGGCCATCATCGCCGACTCGATCGTCATCCTGTCGAACAACTGGCTGGACGTGCGCTCGTTCAAGAGCCCGAACGACATGGGCGGCCGTCCGGCCACCAATACCGGCTACCGGTTCGCCATGGTCGCCGGCAAGAGCGTGCCCTTTTTGAAGCCATCCTGGGCAACGCAGACGAACTGGGGCAGCGACGGCGGCGTCCACAACTTCCTGCGCATGCTGGAGGACTGGGGCGGCGGCGCCGAGACCGTCCACTACCGCGGTTCGATGGTGAGCCTGTACACGGCGCGTCAGTTCATCGGCATCTTCCGCGACCACGACAACGTGTACGACTTCCCCACTCGTAACTTCGCGTTCGATACCGACTTCCTCGATCCGACGAAGCTGCCGCCGGGGACGCCGATGTTCCGCGACGTGAACACGCTGCGGTTCCGGCAGATCCTGCGTCCGAACCAGTAGGAACGGCGGCGGCCTGCGGGACGGTCCGTCCGGCCGGCCCCGGAAACGACATTGCGCCCGGCTCCCGAGCGGGAGCCGGGCGTTCTTGTTCACGACTCGGAAAGTCCGTAGGCCTTGAGCTTCTGCAGGAAGATCTTGTAGCCCAGGCCGAGCATGTCGGCGGCACGGGTCTTGTCGCCGGAGGTCTCCTTCAGCGCGCGATCGATCTTCCGCCGCTCCACTTCGGTGGTGATCCTCCGCAGCGCCACGTCCATCGGGCCCGACAGATCGATGGCATCCCAGGGGTCGGTCTCCGGCGGCGGCGGTTCGCTCGACCGGAACAGCAGATTGAGATGCGACCGGTGCAGGGTGTCGCCCTCGGCGAGAATGACCGCCCGCTCGATGCAGTTCTGGAGCTCGCGCACGTTTCCCGGCCACGAGTACGCGCGCAGATCCTCGATTGCCGCCGGCGAGAGCGACATCGCGGGCTTGTTCAGCTCGTGGCAGTACTTGTCCACGAAATGCCGCGCCAGCAGCAGCACATCGTCGCCGCGCTCGCGAAGCGGCGGAATCTGGATCGGAAACACCGAGAGCCGGAAGTACAGGTCCTCGCGGAACTGCCGTTCGGCGACGCGCTGCTTCAGCTGGCGGTTGGTGGCGGCGACAACGCGCACGTCGACGTGGAGCGACTGGGTGCCGCCCACGCGCTCGAACTGCTTCTCTTCCAGCGCCCGCAGGATCTTGGCCTGCAGCGCCAGCGGCAGGTCGCCGATCTCGTCGAGGAACAGCGTGCCCCGATGCGCCAGCTCGAACCGGCCCGGCTTGCGTGCGGCCGCGCCGGTGAACGCCCCTTTCTCGTAGCCGAACAGCTCCGTCTCGAGCAGGGTCTCGGGGATCGCGGCGCAGTTGATGGCGACGAACGGACCGTCGTTGCGCGAGCTCAGCGCGTGCAGCGTGCGGGCGAACAGCTCCTTGCCCGTGCCGCTCTCGCCTTCGAGCAGGACCGTGGCATCGGTGTCGGCGGCGCGATGCAGCTGCTGGGAGACCTGCCGCAGCTTGGGGTCGTCGCCGATGATGCGCGGCGCGCCGCGGCGCGACGCCAGCTCCTCCTTCAGCAGGAGATACTCCGTCAGCATGCGTCGATGGGCCATTGCCCGCTCGACCATCAGGAGGAGGTGATCGGGATCGATGGGCTTGGCCAGGAAGTCCATCGCCCCCTCTTTCATCGCGGTCACCGCATCCTGGATGCTGCCGTAGGCGGTCATCACCACGACCTGCAGCTCGGGGTCGAGCTCTCTGGCCGCGCGCAGCACGCCGAAGCCGTCGCCGACAGGCAGCTTCAGGTCGGTGAGCACGACCACGGGCCTCGCCTCGCGGAGCTGCTGAACCGCTTCCGGCTCGTCGCGCGCCTCGAGCACGGTGTGGCCGTGCCCTTCGAGCGCATGACGGAGCATGGCCCGCAGCGAATCCTTGTCCTCGACGATTAGAACCGGGAAGGAAGACATCGTTGATTGGCCAGGCAGGATCTGGGCTTCATGGTGCAGGCACCAATCAGAGATCAACCAATCAACATCGATCCGTCAGCGAACCCAGCCGGCCGGCACGCCGGCGCGGCGAGCATCCTCCTGAATCCTGGCGATGCCTTTGGTGTGCTGTTCGATCTCCTTCTTGGCCTTCTCCAGATCGGCCAGCGCCTTGTCGCGATCCTGGGCGATCTTGGCGCGCTGCACCGGGTCGTCGCGGTTGACGAAGTCGGTGTTGAGCGCGTTGATCCGGCTTTGCAGGGCCTCGGCGAACGACTGCGCCCGTTCCAGCGCTTCACGCTCGGCCTTGATCTTCTCCCGCCACTGCGCCTCCTGATTCTTGCGCTCCGCGGGATCTGACTTGACCGACGGCGGGGTGGCTGAAGCCGAAGGCGCCGGAGCCTCGGCCGCGTTCTCCGACGGTGTCTCGCGGGTCCCTTCCGGTGAGGAGGAGACCTGAACCGGCGTCGTCGGATCGGGCTTGATGTCCTCGTTGGTGTACGTCTTCCCCGGCGTCTTGATGGCCTTCCGGCGCTCCGCCTCCTTGCGCGCGACCTCGCCAAGCTGGGCCGACGCGACCGTTCCGGCCGCCAGCAGACACGACACCAGCGCAATTGCTGCCGAGCGCTTCATAAGCTGGATTCTCCTGCCGCGAACCGGGGTGGTCAAGGTTTCCTCCCTCCCTCTTTTCGGCGTCACGACGGCGGATCTTCACCGTGGAGTGCAACTTAGCGAACTTCTCGCCAGGACAGCACGGACAGGCGGCCGGCCGCAATGGCCACCGAGGCCTCGATCACGCGCCGGGTGCCGGCAGGCCCGTAGCCGTGCGCGGTGACGCTCAGACGCCCGCGCCCGGGATTGTCGGCGCCGCCTCCATCAGCGAACGGATCATCGTCTGTTTCCGACGCGTCGTCGGCGACCCAGACGACCGCGTAGACGGGCGAGCCGCCAGGCAGCGGGCCATACCCATAGAGCTGCCAGCGCGGGTTGTTGGCCCCCCAGGGTCGATCCGCGGTGGTCTGGACCAGGTCCGTCTCGCTGCACACCACGCGGCCGCAGTTCAGCATCGCGGTAAGCGCGTGCAGATCCATGAATGTGCCGTCCGGAAGCCGTCGAAGACCGGGAGGACCGTCGGTGAAGGACGACTGCCCCGCCCCGGAAAGCGGCTGGTCGAGATCGGCCTCGGCAGCCAGGTCGGGCAGCACACGTTCCAGCGCCGCCTCGGCCCCGTAAAGGGCTTGCGTGCCGTCTCGATAGGCGGCCGACACCCGGCTCTCGGTCGACACGAGGATCGCGAGCGACAGCGCCAGCGCGCTGACGGTCGAGATCACCAGCAGCACGAGAACCAGGGCAACGCCGCGTTCACTCATGTGCCGCGTTCCACAATCCGGGCTGGTTCATGTTGCGCGGCGCCACGTCGAACGGGATCTCCAGGTCGGGCACCATGCGCCCGGCCGCCCGGGCCAGTCCGGCGTTTGCGAACAGGCGTCCGGCCGGACCTCGAAGCGCAGGCACTGCCGCCTGCACGCGCAGCACGAACCGCACACGGCGGATACGAAGGAGGTCCGCGTCGAAGCGGTTCCGATCCCCGGGACCAGGGCACCACGGTCCGTCGGTCAATAGCGCGGCCGGCATCTCGACCAGCGAGCCGGCCGGACCAAGGGCGGCAAGGCGCGGGACGTGGCCGCCATCGACCACTGCGAACGTGCAGTTCTCCCCTTCCGGCCAGTCGCCGCGGGCTTCACCGACTGCCGGAGGTGCCGGTCCGTAGCTCGCGCGTGGCTGCGCTTCATCGTCCGTGACCAGACGCGGCGGCTCGGGATCGCCCCAATAGCTGAATTCGAGCTTCACCACGTGATCGAGCACGGGTTGAGCGGGACCGTCTCCCTCGCTGCGAACGAGTTGAAATGCGCCGGCTGCCTGATCGGGCTTCAACGCGTAGGTCACCGCCCGCACAGCGGTGACGTTCGAACCTGCGGCGAAGCCGCGCGCCGGAAGCGGCCCTTCGAGCGCAAGCGGAGTACCTGCAGCCGCGCGATCGATGCTGAAGACGTCCCATGTCCCGGTGCGATCGAACACCAGCACTTCGTCGCCCGCGGCAAGACCGCACACCTGACTTGCGGTTGCCGCGGGACACGCACCTGCCAGGACAACTTCGATCTCCAGCCCGCCTGCCGGCAGATCCATCGCGAGCGTCGTCTGCGCCGGTGTGGAGGGCACGAACAGCAGGCTGATGGCATCCGCTCGGAAGAACGCGCCTTCCTCCGAATCCGAGTCGCCGCCGAATGCGCGATACGGCATCACCGGCGCCAGGAACTGGTGCAGCGGCCCGACGTCGCCGGCGGCGTACATGCCGGCCCCGGCCATCCGCAGATCGCGATGGAGCGCATCGACTCCCACCCGCGTGCGCTGATGCAGATCGGACCACTCGGGCTGCACCTGGAACACGTCGTGCAGCGGCTGCACGATGGAGAGCGCAGCGGCGGTGACGACCAGCGTGATTGCCATGGCGACGAGCAGCTCGACGAGAGTGAACCCTTTCATCGGCGCATCCGCCTGATCGCGGCCACCCGCGTTTCACCCCTCATCGGTCCCGTGGGGCGCGCGCGATCGCTGCGGCCGACACGGACATCGATTGCGACCGTGTCGGGCCCTGCGGCCACCCGCCAGCGCCGCGTATACACCGCCTCGTCGGGCGGCGACTCTCCGCTCCCAACGACGTTGCCGAACGCGTCCACGTGTTCGACACCTTCGGCCCCGACCGTCGCATCGCCGGCAAGCAGCTGCTCCACCTTCTGCGCGGCGAGCGTTGTGGTGACCGTCGTGCCCCTGGCTGCCGCATTCACCGCCGCAGCCGCGAGACACAACTGCGCCATGGCCATGAGACCGCTGACGAGCACCAGCGTCGCGATGAGCACTTCGACCAGCGTCGTCCCGGACTCCGCGCGAATCGTCATACGCGTGACAGGGGCAAGCCGCCTGCCAGCCGGAGACACCTGGCCGCCGTGGGCCGCAAGTCACGATCGCGACGGCAGTTGTCAGGACGTCATGCGAAGCGCGGGATGCGCTCCATGCCCCGGAGATCGCAGTTCCTGCGACATGCGGAGCGCCGGAAGATCACGCAAGCGGCAATGTCACCTGGAAGCAGGCGCCGCCCGATGGCGAGCTGCCGGCAGTGATGCGGCCGTTGTGCGTGACGATGATCTTCTGGACCAGGGCGAGGCCGAGGCCGGTGCCCGTCTTCTTGGTCGTGAAGAAGGGCCGGAAGATGCGATCGCGAGCAGCGGGATCGAGGCCGGGCCCGTTGTCGTGCACGCTGACCCGCGCCTGGTGCTGCGCCTCGTCGAGCGTCCCTTCCACGCGCACGTGCGGGACGATGCCCGCAGGCTGACACGCCTCGATGGCGTTGCGCAGAAGGTTGCTGAACGCCTGTCTGAGCAGCACGTCATCGGCGTCGACCCGGCCGAACTGTCCGCAGACGACGATCTCTCCGCCGAGCTGCTGCACGTCGTTCCTGAGATCGTCGGCGGCGCGCTGCACGAGGGCGCCGAGATCGTGCGTGGCCAGCGACAGCTGCGTGGGCCGTGCGAAGTTCAGGAAGTTCGTCACGATCTGCCCGAGCGCCGCGGTCTCCTGGCGGATGCCTTCCACGCAGGGCCTGTACTGCGCCGGCAGCGCGTTCGGATCGATCAGCTTGCCGTAGCCATGGATCGTCGCGAGGCCGTTGCGGAACTCGTGGGCGATGCCGGCGGTCAGCTCGCCCAGCCTGGCCAGCGTCTCCTTCAGGCGCAGCTGCTCCTCGAGCGCGATCACCGCTGTGAGATCCGAGAAGAGGCAGATGACGCCGCCGGCCACGTTCCCCTCGCTCTGACCCAGCTTGGTGACGGTGACCCCGAGATGCGTCACGTCGCCGGCGCCGGGGACTTCGACCGTGCGGCGGACGATCGAGTCTCCAGTCGTCAGGCACGTCTGCACGACCTCCGCCAGCGGCGCGGCCGCGGGCGGCAGCGAGGCGACTGGCGTGCCCTCGACCTCGCCGGTGATGCCCAGCATCTTCCGGCCGGCGGGATTCATGATCCGGACGAGGCCGTCGCGATCGACGACCAGCAGGCCGGCGGTGAGGCTGTTGACGATCCGGGTATTGAGCGCCTCCGAGGCTTCGGCGCGCTCGGTCATCGCGCGCTCCTGCGCGCGCAGCTTCTGCACGGCGTCCTGCAGGGCGGCGGCCAGCAGCGGCGACTGGCTGGACTCGCGCAGGCGGGCGCGGGTGTCCCGCGCGGCCGAGACGAACCGCAGCAGCGCCCATGCCATCACCGCAACGAGCACCGCGACGAGGGCGGTGATCCCGAGCAGCGCGTAGCCCTGGACGTTCACTGGTAGAAGGCAAAATACCAGTCGGTGATCGGTTCGCCCCAGGTGGCCGCGACCAGGGCACCAACGGCAAGAAACGTCCCGAACGGAAGCGCGTACTTCATGCCGCCCTTCCCCGAGGCGATGAGCAGACCGCCGGCGAGCGAGCCGGTGAGCGACGCGAACACCAGCGTCAGCAGCACGAGCTTCCAGCCGAGAAACGCGCCGATCATGGCGAGCAGCTTGACGTCGCCCATGCCCAGGCCTTCCTCGCCGCGGAGGCGGTAGTAGGCTTCACCAATCCCCCAGAGCACACCGCCGCCGACGAGCACGCCGATCAGCGAATTCAGCCAGCCCGGTGGCAGGAAGAAGCTGCAGACGACGCCCAGGACAATGCCCGGGAGCGTGATCACGTTCGGCAGGATCTTGTGCTGGAGGTCGGTGATGAACAGCACAATCAGAGCGCAGGCGAACACCACCCGCACGAAACCCAGCAGCGTGATGCCATAGGTCAGATACGTGAGGATGAACACCAGCGAGGTGATGATCTCCACCGACGGGTACATCCACGACACCGGCGCCTTGCAGGTGCGGCAGCGGCCGCGCAGGGCGACCCAGCTGAGGACCGGGACGTTGTCGTACCAGCTCAACATCCTGCCGCAGGTCGTGCACCGCGATCCCGGGTAGACGATCGACTGACCGAGCGGGATGCGGTAGGCGCAGACGTTCAGGAAGCTGCCGATCGACAGACCGACCAGCGTGACTGCCAGCAGATCGAACCAGGCCGGGACGTCCTGGGCGAACTCGACCGACATCACCCGCGGATCCGGCGGCGCAGCGGGAACAACGGCGAGTCTTTCGCGACGGTGATCGACCCGGTCACCGGATCGAGCTGATAGATGTAGCCGGCCGGGTCGCGCGGCAGGTTCCGCAGCCACCGTTCCGGCCCGCCGGTCATCTCCTGCCAGCCCTTCGGGAACCGGCCGTACTTGTCGAAGAACTTCTGCACGTACGGCTCGAGGATCTCGATGTGGGCCTCCGCGTCGAGCTGCATCAGGCCGCGCTCGGCCGCCTTGCGGATCCAGTCGTGCTCGGCGGTCTCCTTCAGCGTCGACCAGAGCGCGCGCGACGCATCGCGCTCGCCGTGCTCAGCCAGGACGCTCGCCGCCAGCGGCTCCAGCCAGTTCGGGGCGTTGGGCTTGCTCGCCGCCTCGAGGAACCATTTGGCCGCCGCATGCGCATCCTGCCGCCACCAGTACTCGACGAACCCCGCGTCGTGGTAGTACTGCCACTTGTTGGGCTGCTCGCGAATCCCCTTCTTCAGCAGCGCGATCGCCTGATCGGTGTTGCCGGGTCCGTTCGGATATCCCTCGGACAGCAGAATCGAGCCGAAGCGATAGGCAATGTTGAAGTAGGGATCGAGCGACGTGGTGATGTCGAGCAGCGGATACAGCTGGTCGTATTCCTTCTTCTCGTCCAGCGACAGCTTGGTATCGCCGTAGTACTGCACCGCCCGGATCCAGTAGATGTCGGCCCAGATGGCGTTGAAGCCGACGGTCAAGCGGCGCATCAAACCGGGCGACTGAATCCAGTGCACGCCCGGCTTCGCGGCCGGACGCTGCAGCCTGCCCTCGAGCACGACCTGCATGGTCGTCCCCGTGGCCAGCAGCACGACGAGGTACACCCACAGCAGCGGCGAATGCTTCCTGACCGGCTTCGTGCCCATCGCCTTACTTCAGATCGCGCCGCGAGAAGATCAGGATCGAGCCGACGAGCAGCGTCGTGATGTACACGAGGCACGAGGCCGTGGCCAGCAGCATGCTGCTGCCGCTCACCGGCAGCCCGTGGACGACCGCTGATTTCACGTCGAGCGCCGTCAGGTTGGGCATCACGTAGTAGACGCCCTTGGTGATGTACGGAAGCACCACCGACTTGACGATCGCGTTCAGGTTTTTCAGGTCTTCGCCGAAGTGGCCGATGATGTACACCGCGAACGTCATCGCGACCGAGAGGAACGGGCTCGAGAACGTCGAGAAGAAGATCGCCGTCGCGGTGATCAGCATCAGCTCGACGCCGATCAGGGCGAACGCCTTGAGCATGCGTGGATCGAGCGCCGGGGCCTCCCACGCCACCTTCGCGCCGTCGAGCGTCGTGAAATCCAGGTACAACAGCACCCCGTAGAACGCCGCCGCCATCACCGACAGGTTGATGAGCAGCGTCATGACCAGGCCGAGGTACTTGCCGAGGACGAACTGCGTCCGCGTCACCGGCTTGGACAGGAGGCTGTAGATGCTGCGCCGCTCGACCTCCTTCGTCACCAGACCGATGCCGAAGAAGATGGCGATGAACAGGCCGATCGCCGACGCCGCGGCCAGCCCGAGGTCCTTGATGATCTTCACGTCCTGCCCCGCCGTGAGCTGGGCCAGGAGGAAGGACGAGGCCATCAGCATGATCGAGAAGAACACCAGCCCGTAGCCGATGCGGTCTCTGATGGAATCCCGGAACACGCCCCCGGCAATGATGGCTATCGCTCTCATGACGCGACTTTCTCCATGAGACGAGCGCCGCTGCCGGTGGCCTTGACCTGCTCGACGAAGACGTCTTCGAGCGTGCCCCGCAGCGGGTTCAGCGATACCACGCGGGCGCCGCAGAGCTCGGCGATGAGCGGCTCGGGGGCCGTCGACGGCGGCAGCTCCAGCGAGTACCGGCCGTCGCCGAGCGGCGTCGCCCGGGTGAGGCGCGGCATGAGCCGCTTGAGCACGTCCGGCGTCAACCCCGAAACCACCAGCTCCCAGCCGCGAGAGCCCACGGCCGTCAACTCGTCGAGCGAGCCGCTCGCGGCCAGCCGGCCCTTGGCCACGATTGCCACGCGGCTGCAGAGCGCCTCGGCATCGCTCAGCACGTGCGAGCTGAAGAAGACCGTGCACCCGCGATCGCGCAGGCGAAGGATCAGCTCGCGCACTTCGCGCCGTCCGAGCGGGTCGAGGCCCGACATCGGCTCGTCGAGAAACACGAGCTCAGGCTCGTTGATGAGCGCCTGGGCGATGCCCACGCGCTGCACCATGCCTTTCGAGAACTTCCTGAGCTGGAACCGCCGTTCCGCGCCGATGCCGACCTCGTCCAGCAGCCGGGAGGCCCGTGCGCGCCCCTCGCTGGCCGAGCAGCCGAACATCCGCGCGAAGTAGATCAGCAGCTCCTCCGCGGTCAGGTTGTCGTAGAAGTAGGGGTTCTCGGGGAGATAGCCGATGCGCTGCTTGACGGCCACATCCCCGACAGGTTTGCCCAGAATTTCCGCATACCCCGAGGTGGGGTAAATCAACTGCATCAGCAGCTTCAGGGTGGTCGTCTTGCCGGCCCCGTTCGGGCCGAGGAAGCCGAAAACCTCGCCCTGGCCTACTGACAGGTTCAGGTTGTCGAGAGCGACGTATGGTCGCGGCCTCCAGAAGCCCACTTTGTAATGCTTCGTGAGGCCTTCTGTCCTGATGGCGTCCATCCCATCTTGTCTTCTCGGACGGTTTTTTCCGCGACCACAGGCCCCTTATGAGCCGGTCGCGAACCGCCGAACGGCCCAATCCAGCGCGGCGTCGAAGTAGGCCGGGCGCAAGCTGGGCAGTTTGATGCCGTTGAGGTAGAACGTCGGCGTCCCCTGGACCCCGAGCTTCTGGGCCAGCTGAACGTCGGCGCGAATCGATTCCAGCGTCTTCTCGTACTTCGCATCGAAGTCCGCCCGGCTGATCTGCGCCACCTCCTGGAGCGCCGCAACGACATCGTCGCGGGTCATCGTGGGCGACTGCTTCTCGAACAGCGCCGCTTCCAGTTCCCGATCGCGATTCTTCTCGCGCGCCATGCGGACCGCGGCCGCCGCCTCGCACGCGGCCGGATGCGGAATGCTGTAGATGCCGCATTCGGTCTCGAGCGGGAAGTCCTTGTTCTCGAACACGAACACCCCGGGATGCGCTTTCTCGTACTTCTCGATGATGTCCTTGTAGAGCACCCACGCGAGACGGCACGACGGACACTGATAGTCGTTGAACTTGAGGACCAGCACCTTGGCCGATCCCGTCGGCTGGACCTCGGGAGCGCGCGGCTGCTTATCGAGCCAGGCTTCCCACTCGGCCCGCTGCTCGGGCGTGAGCGTTTCCACGGGAGCGGACGGCGTGCCCGTCGCGCTGCCGCCGCCCTCTGATGATGCGGTTGCCGTCGCCTGCGGCGGCTTCGGGAAAGCGAAGACGAGACCGGCGGAGACGGCGAGCCAGACCACCGCGAGCGTTGCCGCCAGCGGGTTCTTGATCATCATGGCGATGTCGCGTCCGAGCCCGGCAGGCAGCGACGCGATCGGGCCGGCGGATGTGGCCGCGATCAGGAACGTTCCAATCACGCTCACGTACATCGTCAGACAGATGGGACACGCCGTCTTCAGCACGAAGAACGAGATGTAGGCGAAATAGAAGACGGTGGCGAGGCCCAGCGTGGCGAGCACGAACAGGTAGCCCGAGACGCGCGAGGCCGTCTCCGACTTCGGGTCCTTCAATCCGACCGCGGCCAGCATGAACGCGAGCAGCGACCAGATCGCCCCGCCCGCCGCAACGGGCACACCGAACATCGTCCCGTACTCGCTCGACAGGACCTGTTGACAACTGACGGACGCGTTGACTTCACAGGCGCTGACGTAGGTCGGATCCGACTGCAGGCGGTAGTGCACGTACAGGCCGTACGTGGAAGCGATGAGACCGAGGGCCGTGAAAATCAGCAGAGCCGTACGAACGCGACTGCTCATTGCGTCTACCTGTAAGAAGTCCCCGGGCGACAGGGCCCGCGGGCTTCTGCATTATAGACGCCGAGACCGCCGGACCGCGCCGGGCGCCCGACGTGCGGGATGCGCTACTGGATCGGTTCGGTGGTCGCGCTCGCGGTAAACGGCTCCACGGGCGCCACCCCGGTCGTGTCCTGCCAGATCACGCTGTTGTGGTTGGAGGCGAAGGCGCGGTTGCCGGTGCCTCCGACCGTCTGCGGGACGGCGCTGACGTAATACTCGGTGGCCGTCGGCGCGCCGTGGCAGTCGACCAGGCCGCTCGGGCCGCTCGGCCCGGGCTGGAGGTCGTAGGTGTAGCCGCTCTTCACGGGCTGGGAGGCCGCCGTGAGATCCGCCGGGAGGAAGCCCTCGCCCGACGGGTCGGCAAGGTCCGGGAAGCTGCCGGCGTAGAGTCCATACCCGCAGGTCAGCGTAAACGTCAGCTGCGCGGTGTGGACCGTCCGCAATGTGCTGACCGCCGACGTCTCGTTTGCCGCCAGCTTCGATCGGAACACCGTCGGTACCGCAATCGCGGAGATCAGCCCGATCAGCGCGGTGACAAAGATCACCTCGAGCAGCGTGAAGCCGCCCTCTGTGGTTCTCGTGCGAGCCATGAGCCGGAGCCCCTTCTTCTCCCGAACCTATCGGATGAGCTGGATCGCCCCTTGAGGTTCGAAATCACCGGGGGAAAACCCAGCCACCTCTAACAAAAAGGGCCGGCTACACCCATGATGCAGCCGGCCCGTACCACTCACGCGAGGCCGGTCGGGCCTCACGCGACGTCGTTACTGAATGACCGAGACCGTCGCGCTCGGCGTGAACGGCTGCGTCGGAGCCGCCGCACCGGCGTTCGCCACGTCCTGCCAAATCGCGCCCGCCTGGCTGGTCGCGAACGCGCGGTTACCCGTCGACGCCGGGCTGGTCGGAACGGCCGTCGCGTAGAAGGTCACGTCGGTCGCCGTGCCGTTGCAGTCGTTCGGGCCGGCCGCGCCGTTCATACCGGGGCCCAGCGTGTAGGTGTAGCCGCTCTTCTGCGGGGTCACCGGGTTCACCGCGTTCTTCGACAGGTCCTCAGAGAGGAAGGCCTGGTTGCCGCCCGGAGGGGGAACGCCGAGCGTCGCATACAGGATGGCGTACGCGCCATTTCCGCAGGCCGACGAGTAGCTCACTTCCGCCGTGTTGACCGCGCGCATGCCGCCGATCGCCGAGGTCTCGTTGCCCGACATACGGGCGCGGAGCAGCCCGGGGACGGCAATCGCCGCGATGATGCCGATGATCGCCACGACGATCAGCAGCTCGATAAGCGTAAAGCCTTCGTTCTTCTGCAGCTTCTTCACAACCATCTCCTTGAGAGCGCTCGGGCCGGAAGGCCCGAAGGTAACCAATTTCCGCCGTTCCGACACGGCGCCTCGTGAACGGTCCAGTTAGAGGCAACGCGGATGCCATGCGGGGCCGCACACAGTCGTGTCGGCGTAACCACTTACGGTCTTTAGGTTTACGGCTCAGGTTCGGACCCGAGCGGGGTGTCGGAGTACTGCCATTCTTCGACGCCCTGACAAGTTCTGTCAACGGAGGTTGCCAAGATTTGGCGCGTCCCCGTCCGGGGAGGCACGTCACCGAAGATTGAACTTCTTGGCGTAGTACCGGAACGAACGGAACGACATTCCCAGCATTTCCGCGGCTTTCGTCTGTACGCCGCCCGCCTTTTCGAGCGCCAGGGCGATGTAAGTACGGTAGAGCTCCTCCCCCTTGGCTTCGAGGTCGAAGCCCTCTTCGAGCTCGGGGAGGGGCTCGGCCTGCGTACCGACCGCGTTGTCCGATCCTCCGACCCGTTTGGACGTTCCGGACCGGACGTGGGCCGGCAGGCTCTCCGGCAGGATCACCGGCGTCTGCTCGAGGGCGACTGCCCGCTCCATGGCGTTCTCGAGCTCGCGCACGTTGCCCGGCCAGTCGTAGGCCGTCAGCAGGTCGAGCGCCTCGCGTGAAATGCTGCGCACCGGCTTGTCGATGCCTTCCGAGTACTTGGCCAGGGAGTGCTCGGCGAGCAGCGGGATGTCTTCCCGGCGCTCCCGCAGCGGCGGCAGGTGCAGGTGGATCACGTTGATGCGGTAGTAGAGATCCTCGCGAAACCGGCTCTCGGCCACCATCTTTTCGAGGTCCTGATTGGTCGCCGCGATCACGCGGATGTCGGCCTGGACCTCCTCGGTGCCGCCGAGACGCCGGAAGCGGCGGTCCTGCAGCACGCGCAGCAGCTTCACCTGCATCGTCGGCGACATCTCCCCGATCTCGTCGAGGAAGATCGTCCCGCGCTCGGCGACTTCGATGAGCCCCTTCTTGTTGCTGTCGGCGCCCGTGAACGCGCCGCGCATGTGGCCGAACAGCTCCGACTCGAGCAGCGTCTCGGGCAGCGCTCCGCAGTTGAGCGCCACGAACGGATGCTCGCGGCGCAGCGAGTTGTAGTGCACCGCCCGCGCGACCAGGTCCTTGCCGGTGCCCGACTCGCCGGTGATGAGCACCGTGCTGTTCGTCCGGGCGATCGTCTCCACCATCTTGAAGACGGCGAGCATCGCGTCGCTCCGGCCGATGATGTTGCAGAACTCGTGGCTCGTGTTGAGCGCCCGCTTGAGCAGCACGTTCTCCTGCTTGATCCGGTGCGCCTCGAGGTGCTGGCGGACCTTCAGCCGCAGCTCGTCCATGTTGAACGGCTTGGTGAAGTAGTCCACGGCGCCGAGCCGCATCGCCTCCACCGCGCTGTCGGTCGAGGCGAACGCCGTCATCATGAAGGCGATGATGTCGCGGTTGATCTCCTTGGCCTTGCGCAGCACGTCCACGCCGCTCACGTCGGGCATGCGGATGTCCGAGAGCAGGAGGTCGACGCGCTCCTTTTCGAGCGTCGCGATCGCCTCGGCGCCGTTGGCGGCGACGAGCACGTCGAATCCGTCGCGGCGCAGCACGATGCGCAGCATGTCGCGCATCGACGGCTCGTCGTCGACGATGAGGATGCGCGGCCTGGCCCCGCCTTCCCCGGCCGCAGCGCGCGCGGCGGATTTCGCCGGCGGCTCCGGCCTGGCCGGCGCGTCCGACGACCCGCTGCGGCGTGCCGCAAGCGGCTGCTGATTCATACCACTGCCCTCTGCGGCTCCACCGCGCTTCGGGACTGGCCGTTGGTGACGGTGCTGATGCCCCGCATCGGCAGACGCACGGTCATCACCGTGCCGACGCCGACTTGCGACGAGACGTTGATGGTGCCGTTGTAGTCGGTCACGATGCGGTGCACGATCGCCAGGCCGAGCCCGGTGCCTTTCTCGAACGTGCTGTGAAACGGCTGAAAGATCTCATCCAGTTCTTCCGGCGGAATTCCGCGGCCCTGGTCCTCCACGGTGAGCAGCGTCACCCCCGAGCCGTCGTCGGCGGGTGACGCCGTGAGCAGAAGCCGGCCGCCCTGGGCCATGGCGCGCAGGCCGTTCGTCGCCAGGTTCCAGATCACCTGTCGGATCTGGTTCTCGTCGGCTTCACACCACACCGGCTCGTCGGGCACCTCGACCTCGATGGAATGGTGCTCGCGCACATCCGCGCTGTTGCGCAGCAGCACCGCCGTGTCCTGGACCACCTTGCGGACGTCGAGCCTGGCCAGCGCCGACCGCTGCGGCCGTGCGTAGGCCAGGAACGACTTGATCGTCTCGTTCAGGCGCTCGGACTCCCGCAGGACGATATCCATCAGCTGCGCCTGCTCGTCGTTCAGGTCCAGCTCCTGCCGGAGCACCTGGATCGAGCCGGACATCGAGGCCAGCGGGTTGCGGATCTCGTGCGCGATGCCGGCCGCCATCTCGCCGACCGCCGCCAGCCGCTGCTGCAGGCGGGCGTTGCGTTCGAGGCGCCGCACGTCGGTGACGTCCTGGAAGGTGAAGAGGAACCCGTCGCGGCCGTTCGGCAGCGTCAGCGCGCTCACCGTCACGCCCAGCTCGATCGACCGGCCGTCGACGGTGCGGTGCTGCGTATCGAACTTCAGCGTCCGGCCGGCGCCGACCGTCGCCAGACGGGCGTGGGCGTCGGCGGGAAGCTGCAGGATTTCGATGACGTCCCGTCTGATCGCCTGGGCGACGGGAATGCCGAGAATCACCGACGCGGAACGGTTGAACGTCAGGATCCGGCCGTTGGCGTCGGTGGTCACCAGCCCGCTCAGCAGGCTGTTGATGATGTGCTCGTTGAACTTCCGCAGGTCGCGGATCTCGTGCGAGGCGTACTCGAGGCGGGCGCCGGCCGAGCGCAGGCTCTCGGAGAGCGAGCCGGCGAGCAGCGCGACCGCGAAGAACCCGCTGAGATTGATCGCCACCGTGTAGCGCGCGACGCCCAGCGTCGGCAGCTCCACGGCAGGCGTCAGCTGCTTCAGGAGCGCGGGCACGCCGACGTCCACGTACTGCACCAGCACGAGCCCCATGTACAGCGCCGTGCTGAGGCTCGCCACCTGCAGCGCCACGCGGCGCGAGCGAATCATCGCGGCGGCGATCACCGGCAGCAGATACAGCGAGGAAAAGTTGCTGGTGATGCCCCCGGTCACGTGGATGAAGGCCGAGACGAGCACCGCGTCCAGCCCGAACTGCAGGTCCACCAGCCAGGGATGACGCTCGGCGAACCTGAGCGTCGCGAGATACAGGACGCTCAGCGCGTACGTCAGGCCGATGAGGGTGAAGAACGGATCGACCGGGAAGGCTCCCGGCCGGCTGATTTGAATCAGGATCGCCGAGCCGAGCAGCAGCGTGCCGATCACGACACGTGCGGCAATCAGCGTCGAAAGGCGCGATCTCAGATTCATTTCCGATCTGTGACTGGTGACCGTCGATCAGCGGGCGCTAGTCGAGGGTCGACGGGCCCCTGCGCCCACGGTTGTCAGACGGGCGCCGGGCGACCACACCGCCATCGGCAATAGACAATCAACAGTCGGCAACCAGTCGACAATCACCAGTCACGAAATCACCAATGTGTCAGCCAGTGAGCTTGCTGATCAGGTCGAAGATCGGCAGATACATGGCGATGACGATGCCGCCGACCACGCCGCCGAGGAACGCGATCATGATCGGCTCGAGCAGCGTCAGGAGTCCGGCCACGGCCACGTCGACTTCCTCCTCGTAGAAGTCGGCGATCTTCTGCAGCATCGTGTCGAGCGCGCCGGTGGCTTCGCCGACGCCGATCATCTGCACCACCATCGGCGGAAACACGTTGGTTTCCTTCAGGGGCGCGGCAATCGTGTCGCCGCCCTCGATGCTCTTCCGCGTCAGGAGGATGGCCTCCTCCACCACGGCGTTGCCGGCGGTACGGGCGGTGATGTCGAGCGCCTCGAGAATCGACACGCCCGAGGCGAGCAGCGTCGACAGCGTGCGGCAGAACCGGGCCACCGCGATCTTGCGCATCAGGTTGCCGAGCACCGGCAGCCGCAGGACCGTCGCGTCGACCACCCGCCGGCCGCTCTCCGTGCCATACCAGGACCGGAATCCGAAGACGAACGCGATGATGCCGACGATGACGAACGGCATGAACTGCACCAGGCCGTTGCTGATGGCAATGACGATGCGCGTCGGCAGGGGCAGCGTCGCGCCGAGGCCGGCGAACAGGCTGGCGAACGTCGGGATGACCTTCCACAGGATGACGCCGACGACCAGGGCGGCAATGACGACGACGGCGACCGGATACACCATCGCCGACTTCACCTGGCTCTTCAGCTTGACGGCCTTCTCGATGTAGGTCGCCAGGCGCTTGAGAATCGTGTCGAGAATACCGCCGGCCTCGCCCGCCGCAATCATGTTGGTGAACAGCGGGTCGAAGGTCTTCGGATGCTTCTTCATCGCATCGGCCAGCGACATGCCGCTCTCGACGTCGGAGCGCGTGGCCAGGATGACCGCCGCGAAGTTCTTGTCCTCCTCCTGCGTGCCGAGGATCTCGAGACACTGCACGAGCGGCAGCCCGGCGTCGATCATCACCGAGAACTGGCGGGTGAACACCGCCAGGTTCTTGGGGTTGACGCGCCGCGCCTTGGCCTTGGCCGGCGCCGACGGCTTGGCGGCCTCCTTGACCGGCGTGATCTGCGTCACCAGGATCTGCTCGCGCCGGAGCGCGGCGACCGCCGCGTCGATCGAATCGGCGATGCGCTCTCCCGTCACGGTCTGACCGGCTCGCGTCCGTCCGGTATATGCAAATGTCGCCATTACGTGCTACTCCCGGCCGGTCCCGCAGGACCGGCCCTCCGGTCCCACACGGACCGGCCATACCGGCCCGAAGGGCCGGGCCTTACCGAGCCACCGGCTTGGGTGGCGCGCCGACGCGGCCGAGACCCGCGCCCGCCACGACGCCGACTCCGCGGCTCACCAGATCCTGCAGCTCGTCGCGGTTCGACGAGGCCATCATCGCCGTCTCGAGCGTGATCAGCTTCTTGTGATACAGCGTCGCCAGCGACTGGTTCATCGTCTGCATGCCCAGCTTCTCCTGGCCGGTCTGCATCGCCGAGTAGATCTGGTGGATCTTGTCCTCGCGAATCAGATTGCGGATGCCGGGCGTGGGGATGAGGATCTCGAGCGCGACGACGCGGCCGCCGCCGATCTTCGGGAGCAACGCCTGACAGACGATGCCCTCGAGCACCAGGGAGAGCTGGGTGCGGATCTGGCTCTGCTGGTGCGCCGGGAAGATGTCGACGATGCGGTTGATGGTCTGCGACGCCGAGTTGGTGTGCAGCGTGGCGAACGTCAGGTGGCCGGTCTCGGCGATGCGCAGCGCCGATTCGACCGTCTCCAGGTCGCGCATCTCGCCGATCAGCACGATGTCGGGATCCTCGCGCAGCGCCGCGCGCAGCGCGTTGCCGAAGCTCTGGGTGTCGCTGTGAACCTCGCGCTGATTGACCAGGCAGCCCTGGTGCTGGTGCACGAACTCGATCGGGTCCTCGATGGTGAGGATGTGATCGCGGCGCTCCCGGTTGATCTTGTCGATCATCGCCGCCAGCGTCGTCGACTTGCCCGATCCGGTCGGCCCGGTGACCAGCACGAGGCCGCGCGGACGCTCGGCGAGCGTCGTCAGCACCTGCGGCAGGTGCAACTCCTGGAAACTGCGGATCTTCTCGGGGATCAACCGGTAGACGGCGCCGACCGCGCCGCGCTGGTTGAACATGTTGACGCGGAAGCGCGCCAGCCCCTTGATGCCGAAGGAGAAGTCGAGCTCCATCGACTCCTCGAAGCGCTTCTTCTGCGCGTCGGTGAGCACGCTGTAGGCGAGCTGCTTCGTCTCAGCCGGCGTCAGGTCGGGACCCGACAGCCGCACCAGATGGCCGTGCACGCGCACCTGCGGCGGTGTGCCGGTGGTGATGTGGAGGTCCGAACCCTCCATCTGCACCATCGTGTGCAGCAGTTCAGGCAGTGTCATCATTCCTCGTCAACTCCCAACGACCAACGGCCCATGCCCAGCGTCCATCCCAATCCCAGTCCCGGCACTTACGTCCGACGACGCCCGGCCAGACGCGGTCCTCGGTAGTAATCGGGCGCTGCTCCTGGCAGCTGGAAGCTACTTGACCGTCTCCCTGACGACCTCTTCAATCGTCGTCACGCCTTCCTTGACCTTCCGCAGCCCGCTGTTGCGCAGCGTGATCATCCCCTCGTCCACCGCCTTGCGGCGGAGCTCGAGCGCGGATGCGCCGACCAGGATGAGCTCGCGCAGCTCCTCGGTGATTTCCATGACCTCGTACAGACCGACGCGCCCCTTGTAGCCGGTGTTATTGCACTTCTCGCAGCCCCTGCCCCTATTGGGGACCACTGTCTTTGCATCTTCGGCACTGAAGCCGGCCTGCATGAGCGCGGCGGGCGGGGTCGGGTCCGGTTCCGTGCAGTTCTTGCAGATTCTGCGAACCAGCCGCTGTGCACAAATGAGATTCAGCGAGCTGGCCACCAGGAACGGCTCGATGCCCATGTTCATCAGACGGTTCACCGTGCTCGGGGCATCGTTGGTGTGCAGCGTCGACAGCACGAGGTGGCCGGTGAGGGCGGCCTTGACCGCGATCTCCGCCGTCTCGAAGTCGCGGATTTCGCCGACCAGGATGATGTTCGGGTCCTGGCGGAGGAAGCTGCGCAGCGCGGCGGCGAAGTTCAGCCCGATGTTCTCGCGCACCTGCACCTGGTTCACGCCCATCAGGTTGAATTCGACCGGGTCCTCCGCGGTCATGATGTTGGTGGTGGGCGTGTTGATGCGCGCAATCGACGAGTAGAGCGTGTTGGTCTTGCCCGATCCGGTCGGACCGGTCACGAGCACCATGCCCCACGGCTTCTCGATGGAGGCCTCGAACTTCTTCAGCGACTCCGGCTCGAACCCGAGCTTGGTCATGTCGAGCATCAGCTTGGTCTTGTCGAGCAGGCGGAGCACGATCTTCTCGCCGAACAGCGTCGGCAGGCACGACACGCGGAAGTCGATGTCGCGCATCTCGCCGTTGTCCTGGAAGCGGATCTTGATGCGGCCGTCCTGCGGCAGGCGCTTCTCGGCGATGTCCAGCTTGGACATGATCTTGATGCGCGAGGTGATCGCGTCGCGGAACTTCATCGGCGGCTGCATGATGTTGTAGAGAATGCCGTCGATGCGGTAGCGGACGCGCAGCTCCTTCTCGTAGGGCTCGATGTGGATGTCGCTGGCGCCCTTCTGGATGGCCGACATCAGGATCACGTTGACCAGCTTGATGACCGGCGCTTCCTCGCCCTGCTTGGCCAGCGCCTCGGCGCTGATCTCCTCGAACTCCTCGAGGACCTCGACGTCGCCGGTGTCGGCGAGCTGCGGCATCTCTTCGAGCGCCTTGCTCGCCACTTCGAGCGCGCTGACGCCGGTCTGCGTGCTGCCGTTGCTGCTGCCGTTGGCCCCAGGCCCTCCCTTGCCGTAGTACTTCTGGATGGCCTCGATGACCGCCGTCTCCGAGGCCACGACCGGCTCGACGTTGTAGCCCGTCATGAACTTGATGTCGTCCATGGCGAACACGTTCGTCGGGTCGGTCATCGCAATCGTCAGCGTTGCGCCCGACCGCGAGAGCGGGACGATCTGGTATTTCTGCGCGGTCTCGGCCGGCACCAGCTTCACGACCGCGGGATCGACGTCGAACTGGCTGAGGGCGATCGACGGAACACCGTACTGCTTGCTGAGAAGAGCGGTGATCTCGTCGTCCTTGACGTAGCCGAGTTTGATCAGGTTGTAGCCGAGCTTCCCCCCGTGCTGGCGCTGATAGTTCAGCGCCTCCTGGAGTTGCTCCGGTGTGATGCGCTTCTCCTTGAGAAGCAGCTCTCCGATTCGGACCGCCATTACCGGTTACGGGCGGCCGCGCGGCCGGCGTACAGGGGTGATCCGGTCACGATCTCGTCGCTGTGTGTCGGCACGGCTGCGGCCCCGTCTCACAAGGAATCGTCAGAACTTCGTTGCACCTCAGTCCCCGCGGGCAGGCTCCCGGCGAGGCTCTGCGGCTCGTCCATCTTTTCGGCCTGCACGGACCTGCCCGATAGGAGGATTCAGGGATGAAGAAGCGGGAATCAGGGAGGGACGCGGGAATCGGGAGCCGGGCGCCGAGCGCCGGCCCCGGATCGGGTCGGTTCGCGAATGCAGGCGAGTGAAGCCGTGCAATCCTGTGATGGAATAGGGAGAACGGGGCGCCCGGGAGCCCGTCCAGGGCGCTGCACGGTCCTATCCGGTCTGGCCCAGCGCGTCCAGCCGCCCGCAAGGAACAGAACGGGCTGTTTGCCGTATATGGAGACTGATTGAGCTCAGTACCGGAGGGGGTGGTATCGCCATCCACGCTCGGGTTCCTCTCACGACTTGTCGGCGTTATCCGATGTCCCCGCACAACATTCCGGGCCGTGGCCTCGTCGCCGCGGTGGGCCGGTCTGGTCGTCGCGCTGGCGGCGGCGACCGCCGCGGGTCAGGCGCTGTTCTTCCAGACCGAGGTCGGGCAGGTGGCGCTGGTGGATCTGTGGGAGCGGACGGCGGAGGCGTTCGGACAGCCGGTCGATGAGGCGCGCTACGCGGAACTGCAGGCGCTGAGCGCCCATGGGCCCCTCTATGGCGTCATCACGGCGATCCTCGGCGGGCCCGTGCTGACTCTGGTGGTGGCGGCGGTCGTGTTCGTCGCCGTCCGGCCGTCCGGGAACCGCGCGGTGTCTTTCACACAAGTGCTCGCGGTGGCGGCACACGCCGGCGTCATCCTGGCGCTTCGGCAACTGGTCTCGGTGCCGGTGAACTACGCGCGGGAGGCGACGGGCGGGGCAACCTCGCTCGGTGTGTTGTTCCCCGGGCTGGACGCGGCGTCGTTCGTCGGCCGGTTGCTCGGCACGCTCGACGTGTTCGTTCTCTGGTGGGTGGTCGTGCTGGCGATTGGAGTCGGAGTCCTGTACGGTCGTCCGGCCCGTTCGCTGACGATCGCATTCGTGGGCGTCTATGCGGGTCTGGCGCTGCTTCTGGCGGTGACCATGACCGCGCTGGGAGGAACCGCATAGTGGCAGACACGACGACACCAACGGCGGTCGCGGACCCGGGTCTGCTGTCGAGAATCATTGGCGTCCTGACGTCGCCCAGGGAGACGTTCGCCGCGATCGCCGCCCGTCCGCGCTGGCTCGGCGTGATGACGATCACGCTGGCGATCACCGCCGCTTGTCAGTACGTGATCCTCTCGTCTGCCGGCATGCAGGACGTGATGATCGAGCAGGCGAGCCGGAACCCCAACATGAGCGACGCTCAGTTCGCCGCGGCCGAGCAGTTCATCGCCAGGCTCCCGGCGGTCTTTGCAGGCGCCACGCTGATTCTAGGGCCGCTGTTCACGGCAATTCTGGCCGGCCTCCTGATGCTGGTGTTCTCCACCCTGATGGGCGGAGCCGCCACCTTCAAGCAGGTCTACTCTGTCGTCGCGCACTCGGGCGTCGTGTCGACGCTGTCAGGTCTGCTGAGCGCCGGCCTGATCGCCCTCGGCGCCCCGCCGGTCGGTCCCAATCCGCCGGGCGCAAACCTGGGCGTCTTCGTGCCGTTCCTCGAGGAAACGAGCTTCGTCACGCAGTTCCTGAGCGCGATCGATCTGGTGCTCGTCTGGTGGGTGGTGACGCTGTCGATGGGCCTTGCCGTGCTCTACAAGCGTCGCACCGGCGGCATCGCGACGTCGCTGATCTGCGTGTACGTGCTGCTCGCGCTCGTCATCGGCTTCGTCCGTTCAGGTTCGTAAGGAGACTTGATGACCCGGAAGAAGGTTTTCATCACCATCGGGATCGTGCTGGTGCTCGCCGCCGTGGTGGCGGCGAACTTGTACTTCCGCCGCGAGACCGGGCTCACCGTCAGCGCCGAAGTGCTCCGCACGCGCGATCTGGAAGCCATCGTCTCGGCATCGGGCAAGATTCAGCCGAAGCGGCAGGTCAATGTCTCGGCGAACACGACCGGACGGGTCACACGCGTGGCGGTCGAGGAAGGCGAGCGCGTCAAGGCCGGGCAGTTCCTGCTCGAAATCGATCCGCGTTCGCTCGACGCGCAGCTGCAGCGCGGCGAAGCGAGCGTGGCGGCCGCCGAGTCGTCGCTCCAGCAGTCCCGCGCCGCTGCACAGCAGACGCGCGCCCTGCTCGAGCTCGCGCGTCAGAACCTGAAGCGCACGCAGGAGCTGTGGAAGGAAGGCCTGACGACGCGCGAGGCGCTCGAGCGGGCGGAGAACGAGGTTCAGGTGCGCGAAGCGGAGCTGAGGACCCGCGAGCAGGAGATCCAGACCAACGAGCAGCGCATCAAGGTCGAGGAAGCCGGCCTGGCGACGACGAAGTACAACCTCAATCAGGTCATCATCACCGCGCCCATGGACGGCCTCGTCACGCGGCGCAGCATCGAGGAGGGCGAGACCGCCGTCCTCGGGACGATGAACAATGCCGGCTCGGTCCTGCTGACCATTGCCGACATGTCGGTGCTCGAGGCCGAAGTGGAAGTGGACGAGACCGAGATCCCCGAGGTCGCGGTCGGACAGCCGGCCCGGGTCATGATCGACGCGATCCCGGACCGGACGTTCAAGGGCCACGTCACCCAGGTCGGCAACAGCCCGATTCAGAACACGGCGCCCGCGCAGCAGAACACCGGCGGGCAGCGCCAGGCGACGACCTTCAAGGTCGTGATCACGATCGATGAGGACGTCCCCGACGTGCGTCCCGGCTTCACCTGCACCGCCGAGATCACCACCGCGACGCGGAAAGGCGTGGTGGCGGTGCCGATCCAGGCGCTGACCGTCCGGGAGATGCTCTACAACGACAAGGGCGAGCTCGTCCGCGAGCCGCCGCAGCGCCGCCGCCGCGGCGGCGGGGTCGAGGCCACGGTCTCGGCGTCGAACGAGCCGCCGCCCGGCCACACGCGCAAGGAAACCGAAGGCGTGTTCGTGGTCCGCGACGGCAAGGGTATCTTCACGCCGGTCAGGGTCGGCATTGCCGGCGAGCAGTACTTCGAGGTGCTCAGCGGTCTGAAGGCCGGAGACCAGGTGATCACCGGGCCGTTCAACTCCGTCCGCGAGCTGGCCGACGGCGGCGCGGTTCGCATTCAGGAGACCGCCTCGCGCACGCGCACGAACTGATGAACCAGATCCTCGACTCCGTCCTGATCGCGCTGCAGGCCATCTGGGCCAACAAGCTGCGCTCGTTCATGACGGTGCTGGGCAACATCGTGGCGGTCACCTCGATCGTTACCGTGGTCACCCTGATTCAGGGCATGAACGCGATGGTGGCGGATGCGATCGTCAACGACATCGGCGCCGACAACTTCACGGTGCAGCGGATGCCGCCGATCTTCAACGAGGACGAGGCGGAGCGGAACCGCAACAACCCGTTGATCACGCTCGAGGAAGCCAGGGCCATCAAGGCGTTCAGCCCGCTGATCGCCTCGGTGGCGGCGCAGGCGCAGCGCAGCGCGACCGTGTCGTACCGCACCGTGGAAGTCAGCAACGCCCAGATCCAGGGCGTCACCAGCAGCTACTCGGACTTCTCCACGTTCGGCGTCGAACGCGGGCGCATGATGAGCGCCGTGGAGGTCGACCGCGGCCAGCAGGTGACCATCCTCGGCTACGGCCTGGCGGATCGTCTGTTCGGCGACATCGATCCGCTGGAGAAGACCGTCAAGATTGCCGGCATCGGCTTCCGCGTCGTCGGCGTCAGCGAGCAGAAGGGGTCGTTCTTCGGCAACTCGCAGGACAACTTCGCCGTCATTCCCCTCGGCGCCTATCAGCGGCTGTTCGGGGCCCGGCAGTCGCTGTCGCTGATGGTCAAGCCGGTGTCGACCGACCGCATGACCGAGGCCATGGACGATGCGACGGTGGCGCTGCGGGTGGCCCGCCGGCTCAAGCCGTCGGCGCCGAACAATTTCGGCGTGCTGACGTCGGAGACGATTCTCGACCTCTACCGCCAGGTGACGAGCGGCATCTTCGCCGTTCTCGTCGGCATCGTCGCGCTGTCGCTGGTCGTCGGCGGCATCGTCATCATGAACATCATGCTGATGGTGGTGAGCGAGCGCACGCGCGAGATCGGCCTGCGCAAGGCGCTGGGCGCCAAGCGCAGGGACATCATGTGGCAGGTGCTCACCGAGTCGATCACCCTGTCGACGTTCGGCGGCGTGATCGGCATTCTGCTCGGTTCGCTGGCCGCGACGCTGATCGCCGCGCTCACGCCCCTGCCCGCCCGTCTGGAGATGTGGTCGGTGGTGCTGGGCGTGGGGATCACCGCCGCCGTCGGGCTGTTCTTCGGCGCCTATCCGGCGTCGCGGGCGGCCTCGCTCGACCCGATCGAGGCGCTGCGCCGTGAGTAGGCGGGGTCTCAAGACGGGCCTGTGGCGCGAAGTCGCGCGGATGGCGTTCGAAACGCTCCGCGCGAACAAGATGCGCTCGGGCCTGACCGTCCTCGGCGTGGTCATCGGCATCACGTCGATCGTCGGCATGACGTCGCTGATCCGCGGCTTCGACGAGTCGCTGCGCGACATGATCCGCCAGCTCGGCCCGAACACGATCATTCTCAGCAAGGCGAGCGCGGTCAGCCTGGCCGCGGGCGCCGACTTCATGGAGCTGATGCGGCGGCCCAATCTCACCGTCGACGACGCCCGCGCGATCGAACGGCTGGCGCCGTCGGTGGGCGTCGTCGACATCTGGATGGGTCAGGGGCTGGGCGGCAACACCGCCGAACGTGTGTTCTACGGCGGCGAGCGGACGCCGACGCTGGCGGTGCTCGGCGCCACCGAGCAGTTCGCGGCCGTGAACTTCGTCAAGCTGTCGTTCGGCCGCTTCTTCACCCAGGCGGAAGTGCTCCGCCGGCGGCGGGTGGTCGTGCTGGGCAACAACCCCTATCAAGCGCTGTTCGCCCCGTCGGGGATCGATCCGATCGGCAAGAAGGTCCGCATCGGCGCCATCGAGTACACCGTCGTGGGCGTGCTCGAGAAGCGTCCGTCGCCCTTCCCCCAGGCCGACGACTTCGTCGTCATCCCGCAGACGACGCATCAGATGGTGTTCGCCACCAACGCCCGCCAGCGCTTCGCGGGCGGCGCCAGCGCGCAGATCACCATCGTCCCGGTCGAGGGCGCCACGCGCGAGCAGGCCGTCGCCGAGGTCGAGGAGATCATGCGCATCCGCCACGGCCTCAAGCTCGACGAGCCCAACGACTTCGAGATCGGCGGGCAGGACGCGATCCTGCGGCTCTGGGATCAGATCAGCCGCGCGGTGTTCCTGGCGCTGGTGGTGATTTCGTCGGTCGCGCTGATGGTGGGCGGCATCGGCGTGATGGCGATCATGATGATCTCGGTGACCGAGCGGACGCGCGAGATCGGCGTGCGCAAGGCGCTCGGTGCGCGCCGGCAGGAAATCCTCTTCCAGTTCCTGGCCGAGGCCGCGGTGCTGACCTCGGTGGGCGGGCTGCTGGGGATCGTGCTCGGCGCCGGCATCGGCATCGCTGTCAGCCTGGCCACCGGCTTTCCGATCTCGCTGCCCTGGTGGTCGTTCGCCATCGGCCTGGGTTTCTCGGCGACGGTCGGCATCTTCTTCGGGATGGTTCCGGCGGTTCGCGCCTCGCGTCTCGATCCCATCGAGGCGCTGCGCTACGAGTAGCGGCGGGCGGCCGCGCGAGCGAGCGGAGGCCGTCGCCTCCGCGCCCCTCGCCTGCGTGCCCTACGATTCCTTCTCGCCGGTGCGAATGCGGTAGCTCTCCAGCACCGGCAGCACGAACACCCGGCCGTCGCCGATCTCTCCGGTGCGCGCCGCCTGCACGACCGCCTTCACCACGTCGTCGGTCAGGTTGTCGGGAACGACGACCTCGACCTCCATCTTCGGGAGCAGGCTGACGTTGTATTCCTTGCCGCGATAGATCGCTGTATGCCCCTTCTGCTTCCCGTGTCCGCGAACTTCGGTGACCGTCATGCCCGCGATGTTCAACCTGGCCAGTGCGTCTTTCACTTCGTCGACCTTGTTCGGACGAATGATGCACTTGATCAACTTCATTGCAGACCCTCCAGTGTACGTAGGAGGTCGGAGGTCAGCCCCTGCTGCTCCGCCTCGGTGAGCTTCGAACCACCTTTAGTGATGTGAAAGACGTCGATGGCCTTCTCGCCCTCGGTGGCGATGAGGACGAGATCCACGTCGCAGCCGTGGCGCGAGATGACACGGCTGATGCGGTACAGCAGACCCAGGGCATTGCTGGCAACGATGTCGAGAATGGTGTAGCGGCCGGATGCCTCGTTGTCCGCGCGGACGACCGGCGCGAAGCGCGACGAGGCGCGCAGCACGCCCTGTTCGCGGCCGCGGAGCAGCGTGGTGACGTCGGCGCGCCCCGAGACGACGTCCTCGAGCACGTGCAGGACCTGCGCGTGCGCGTCGGGGTTGAGCGTCAAGAAGCGCTCCTCGTCGATGAAGGAGAAGACGTCGAGGACCAGGCCATTGGGATTGGTCAGCGCGTGGCCGCGGATGATGTCCATGCCGAACGACGCCAGCACGCCGCAGATGTTCGAGAACAGGAACGGCTTGTCGAGCGTGGCGACCACCAGCGTCCAGATCCCGTCGCTGCACTCGAGCGACAGGTGCACTTCGTCCGGATGGATGTTGCGCGCCAGCCGGACGTGACGGTAGATCGCGTCCGGCTGGAACAGCTGCAGATACCGCTGCGGCAGCCCTTCGAGGAACCTGGTGATCTCCTCCGACGACAGATCGTCGGGCCGCTGCCGCAGCAGCTCGTCGAGGCCGGCCTGATTGCGCTCGATCAGATCGTCGCCATAGCGCTGCGTGAGGTGGTTGTAGGTGTCGACGTAGAGCCGCCACAGCAGCTCCTCTTTCCACGGCGTGAGCGTGCCCGGGCTCACCGCCTCGACGTCGGCCAGGGTCATCAGGCAGAGCATCTTGAGGCGCTCCTCGGTGCCGATGAAGGCCGAGAAGTCCTTGACGATCTCCGGGTCCTCGGTGTCGCGGCGGAACGCCACCAGCGACATGCGCAGGTGGTGCCTGATGAGGAACAGCACCATCTCGCGCGCCTCGCCGGTCATGTGCAGCCGGTCGAGGACCTCGCGCGCCATCCGCTCGCTCTCGGAGGCGTGGTCGTCGTCGCGCCACTTGCCGACGTCGTGCAGCAGCAGCGCCAGCACCAGCAGCTCGGGGCGGGCAATCGACTCGATCACGTTGCGGAACCGCAGGCGCAGCGGCTCGTCGGTGTGGGCGATCCGCTCGAGATTGCGGATGGTCAGCAGCGTGTGCTCGTCGACCGTGTACTTGTGGTAGAAGTCGCGCACTACCCGCCACGAGATTGCCTGGAACTCGGGAAACACCCGGCCGAGCAGGCCGCAGTCGTGCATCTCCGAGAGCCGCGCGTACAGCCCCTGGCGCGGCTTCAGCAGCCCGAGCAGCGCCGCGCGGTCGCGCTCCTCCGGGAAGAAGTCGTCGGCGCGGAAGCGATCGACGTGCTGCTGGATGCAGGAGAGCGTCTCTTCGGCCACTTCGCAGCCGTTGTCGATCGCGGCCTGGAACGCCCCGATCCACGATGTCGGGTTGCGCGCCGCGGCAATCGGATCGAGGAAGCGGATGCCGTCCCGCGAGAGTCCGAGATTCGGCCCGACCGGGATCGGCGCGGTCTTCCTCGCCCACGCCAGCGCCCGGCTGACGATGCGCGCGTGGCGGAAGTAGTCGCTCATCAGCCGCTCGACCCGCTGCCGCGGCTCGGCGCCCGGATAGCCGAGCAGGTCGGCCGTCCGCTCCTGCATCTCGTGGCTGAGGATATTCTGGTTGCGCCCCGCGTCGAGGTGCAGCGTGGACCTCACCCGCAGCAGGAAGTCCTCGGCCTGATCGAAGCGCGCCGGATCGGCCGGTCCGCGGCGCAGGAGGAGCGGGTCGGTCAGCAGCGCGATCGTGCGTGTCGCAGTGAGATCGCGCAGGCCGCCCGGCGCGTCCTTCACGTCGGGCTCGAGCTGATACAGCGTGTCGTTGAAGGCGGCGTGCCGCTGGTCGATGAGCTCGAGCAGCGCTTTCAGGATGTAGGCGTGCGTGGCCGGCGTATGGAACTTCGCCGAGAAGCCGTCGAACAGCGCGCGGGCACCGGCCACCGGACGCGCATCGATCAGCGCCAGCAGGAACTCGGGGTTGTCGGTCTCCAGGCGGTTGAAATCATCCAGCTCCCGCACCTGGTGACCGACGACGACGCCGAGGTCCCACAGCGGGTGCAGAAACCGGCGCACGAACCGCTCTTCATCGGTGCCTATACGCCCGCCGAACAGGATGAGCAGGTCGATGTCGGACTGGAGGCACAGGTGGCGACGGCCGTAACCGCCCAGCGCCATCACGGCGACGTGCAGGTCCGCCGGCGCGACCTCGGCGAAGAGCTGCCGCAGCATCGCGTCGACGCGGTCCGCATAGCGCTCGAGCGCCGTCCGGCCGCCCGCACCGCGCAGGGACTCCGCTTCGAGCTCCGCACGCGCCGACTCGAACACAGTGACGAGAGTGGAAGAGCCGGGGCCCGGCTGAGTGAGTGACATGCCGTGATCGTCTCCGATAACCGCCTCGAGCATACGTGCACGCCGCCGCCAGGACACCCGCCATGAGCGCCTCGCGCGTTCGGTCGCCGTAAAATGGGCTAGTAGCTGAGACCGATGCCGATGGAGCCGATCACCTTCGAGGTATCGCCGAGAATGTCGGCGTTTCTATCGCCGAGGCGGACGTACTCGACGCCGCCGTGAATGTTCCAGCTGCCCACCCGCGTCGGCCCGCTCGACAGCGGCACCGTCAGGATCCCGGCAGCGCTGAAAAAGCCGAACCGTTCGTCTCCAGCCACCCCCTCGTAATAATCGCCGAGACTCAACCCCGCCCGCAGCGGCACCGTCACCATGAGCCCCCCGACGGGAAAGCCGGGCGCGGCCCCGAGCTCGAGATACGTGCCCTCGGCGGCTCCGCCGTCGGCCTGGCCCTCCAGCTCGCGCGCCACGATGACGTACGGCTTGCTGGCCAGGCGCCCGAGCGGACGACTGTCGTCGAACGCGACCTTGAACGACACCTCGCGAACGGTGTTGAACGAGCCGTTCGGACTCGTGTACGCCGTGTATGTCACACCGACGCTCGTGCCCCCGCCGAATCCAAATCCGAGCGTGGCATAGAAGTCGGACTCGTACCAGAGCTTCCCGCTCGGACCGTCGCTGCCCGCCGCGCCGGTGTGCAGGCTGTTCCACAACCCGACGTTGACCGCGAGGCTCTTGATCGCGCCGTCGCCCGAATGCAGCGCGATCCCGAGATCGCCGAACGGCCACATCACCACCCCGGTGTCGTCCTGCGGGATCCCGCGAAACAGATACGCGTTCGCGACATCGAGACCGCCGGTGATCGTCAGGTTGCCTGGATTCGGGTCGGACGGTGCAGCCTGGGCTGAAGCCGGGGAGACTTCGACTCCGGCCCACACGGCAGCAACGACCACGAGGGCGATCACGTACCGAATCTGTCTGCGCAACGGCATCCTTCCTCGTCCCGCATCGATCGGGCTGCCCCGGCAGCCCGACGCCGTAGCTAGTACGAGAATCCGATTCCGAACGAGCCGATGACCTGGTTGCTCTCACCGCCGTTGAAGAACTCCGTGGTGGTGCCGAGCTTCTGGTATTCTACGCCGCCGTGAATGTTCCACGCGCCGAAGCTCGTGGTGCCGCCGAGCGGCACGGTCACGATGCCGGCGATGCTGAAATACCCGAACTTGTTGTCCTCGCCATCGAGCTCGTAGTAGTCGCCGGCGCTCAACCCGATCTTGATCGGGAAGCCGATGCTGGCCTTCGAGCCTGCATAGCCTGGCGCGAAGCCGATCTCCAGATAGGTGCCGGCGTTCTCGCCGCCATCGGCCTGGCCACGGGCGACGTCGGTGTCGAACTCACGGGCGATGGCGATGTACGGTTTGATCGCTGCCTTTCCCAGCTTGCTGCTGTCGTCCATGGCGAACTTGAACATGATTTCCTTCACGGTCGTGAAGCCGTTGTTCGGGCTCGTGTAGGCGGTGTAGGTCGTCGAGAACGACGTGCCGCCGCCGAAGCCGAGGCCCAACGTGGCGTAGAAGTCGGACTCGTACCACAGCTTCCCGCTCGGACCGTCCTGACCGGTATCGCCGGTGTGCAGGCTGTTCCAGGTGCCGATGTTGATGCCGACGCTCTTCAAGCCGCCGTCACCGGAGTACGCCGAGATGCCGAGGTCCATCGCCGGCCACGCCGCGATTCCGCTGCTGTTCTGGCGGATGCCGCGGAACATGTACTGATTGAGGAAGTCGATCGAGCCCGTGAGCGTCAACGCTCCGGGGTTCGGATCCGCAGGCTGCTGCGCGACCGCGGGTGCGCTCGTCAACACCATCATGCCAACTGCTGCGACGGCCGCGAGTGCACTCCGTCGTACTCCATACGTCACGAACATCGATTGCCTCCGTTGAGCCCTAGGTTGAGGAATGAGGTGGCGCACGGGCGTCGCGCCACCGGCCAGCCAGTCGTTCAGCGCCCCTACACGTTGCCGGGCGCCGGCTTCAGCACCGGATGCGCCGTACCACTGCCGATCCCTTCCGCCGGCGACGACCCGCCCACAGCCGCATACGCTTCTTCGCCGTGCGCGTTGATGTCGAGGCCCTCGGCTTCTTCCGACGCGGTGGCCCGCAGCGGCACCACCAGACCAATCAGCTTGAGGATGACGAACGTGCCGGCGGCGCTGTAGGCCATCGCGCCGAATACCGCCGCGCCCTGCAGCAGCACCTGTCCGGGGTTGCCGAACAGCGCGCCGTCGAAGGCGCCGTTGAGCGCCTTCTCGGCGAACACACCCGTGAGGAGGGCGCCCACCGTGCCGCCGACACCGTGCGCGGCGACAACGTCCAGCGAATCATCGAGCGAGGTCCTGGCGCGCAGCAGGATCCCGACGTAGCTCGGCACCGCCGCAATCGCCCCGAGCGCGATGGCGCTCATCGGGCTGACGTAGCCGGCGGCCGGCGTGATCGCCACCAGGCCGACGACGATGGCCGTGGCACAGCCGACGCTGGTCGGCTTGCCGGTGCGCGCCATGTCGATGAGCGTCCACACGACCAGCGTCGCGGCCGGCGCCAGCATCGTCGTCACGAACGCGAGACCCGCCTGCGGACTCGCCGCCAGGGCGCTGCCGGCGTTGAAACCGAACCAGCCGAACCACAGCATGCCGGCGCCGAGCAGCACGAACGGCACGTTGTGGGGCAGAATCGTCGCCGAGCCGTAATCGGCGCGCCTGCCGACGACCATTGCCGCCACGAAGGCCGCGGCCGCCGCATTCACGTGCACGACGGTGCCGCCGGCGAAGTCCCACGCGCCGAGCTGCGCAAGCCATCCGCCGCCCCAGACCCAGTGCGCGATGGGCGCATACACCGCAATCGCCCAGATCGTGATGAACGCCACGTAGGCCGAAAAGCGCATGCGCTCGATGACGGCGCCGGAGATGAGCGCCGCCGTGATGATGCAGAACGTCCCCTGGAAGGCCATGAAGAGCATGTGGGGAATGGTGCCCTTCTCCTGGAGGCCGACGCCGTTGAGGAAGACGTGGCCCAGGTCGCCGAGCCAGGCGCTGGTGCCGGAGAACGTCAATGAGTAGCCGATGAGCGCCCAGGCCAGGCCGACGAAGCCGAGGGAGATGAAACTCATCATCATGGTGTTGAGCGCGTTCTTCGATCGGGTCAGCCCGCCGTAGAAGAACGCGAGCGCAGGCGTCATCAGCAGCACGAGGGCCGCCGAGATCAGCATCCACGCGGTATCAGCCTGGTTCATGCGTCACCTCACAGGGAAATGGGGTTCGGCGCTCGCTCGGGAGTCACCCACACGGTCGTCTCACAGTTGAGCAAGATGAGCGCCATATTCGTCGGAGGCGGTGCGCGCACGAGGGCGGGGTTTTTCGAGGAAAATGCGCCGATCGCGCCGGCGGCGGGTTCTGGTACGTGCGACATCTTTGTATGGATCAAAGAAAACGTCGACAAAGATGTCAGACGAGGCGCGCGTCGGCGGCGCCGCGCAGAAACGGGCCGGCGACGGGCGGCGGACGGGCCGTCGCGAACACGACGTTGTTGTCGTCTTCGCTTATTTAGTGGACATATTTGTAGGAGAGTGTCTGCGAGCACGTGCCGCCGGGCCGCCGCCCCGACGGCCGGGCCGCGTCCCCGGCTCGCCTTGCGACCGCCCGGTCGCGCTGACTATGATCCGTCTTCCCGCCCTCGAGGGGCGGACGGCGCTGAGCGACCGCTCGCTCAGCCGCCAGGAGGGATACCCCATATGAAGGTCTACGACGCGGGCAGCATCCGCAATGTGGCGATCGTCGGGCACGGCGGATGCGGCAAGACCCAGCTGGTCTCGACCCTGCTGTTCGCCGCCGGCGCCGTCAATCGCATCGGCCGGGTCGACGAGGGCACCACGGTCACCGATTTCGACGAAGAAGAAATCGCCCGCAAGCACACGCTGTCCTCCAGCCTCGCCTTCGCCGAGTGGCAGAAGACCAAGATCAACTTCATCGACACCCCCGGCTTCGCCAACTTCCTCACCGACGCCCGCGCCGCGCTGCGGGTCGTCGAAGCCGCAGTCGTGGTCGTCGATGCGGTGGCCGGCGTCGAGGTGCAGACCGAGAAGCTGTGGGCCGAGGCCGCGGCGCTGGGCCTGCCGCGCATCGTCGTCCTGAACCGCCTCGATCGCGAGCGCGCCAGCCTCGAGCGCGCCCTCGAGTCGCTACGCCGCGACTGCGCCCGCGAGATCATCCCCGTGCAGCTGCCGCTCGGCGAGGAGAAGGCGTTCGCCGGCGTCATCGACCTGGTGAAGATGAAGACCCTGACGTTCACCGCCGACGGGAAGATGACGGAGGGCGAGATCCCGGCGAACATCGCCGAGGCCGCGCAGCGGGCGCGCGAACAGCTGATCGAGATGGTGGCCGAGGCCGACGAGCAGCTGATGGAGACCTTCTTCGCCGAGGGCACGCTCACGCAGGAACAGCTCGTCGACGGTCTGCGCGCCGCGACCACGGCCGGCAGGCTGTACCCGCTGCTCTGCACCTCGGCGGCGCACGCCGCCGGCATGCAGCCGCTGCTCGACGCGATCGTCGCCTACGCGCCGTCGCCCGCCGAACGCCCTTTCCCGACCCTCGACAGCGAGGGCAAGGAAACGAAGACGCCCGCCTCGGAGTCCGGTCCCTACGCGGCGTTCGTCTGGAAGACGATCGCCGATCCCTTCGCCGGGCGCATCACGATGCTGCGCGTCATCTCCGGCACGATCAAGTCCGACACCACCGTCACCAACGCCACGCGCGAGACGCAGGAACGCCTCGGCCATCTGCTGGTGCTGCAGGGCAAGACGCAGACCCACATCCCCGAGCTCAAGGCCGGCGACCTCGGCGCCGTGGCCAAGCTGAAGGACACACATACCAACGACGTGCTCGCCGACAAGAGCACCCCAATCCGCGTGGCGCCGATCGTCTTCCCCGAGCCAGTGCTGTCCTACGCGATCGAGCCCAAGAGCCGCGGCGACGAAGACAAGATCAGCTCCGCGATGCACCGCCTCGAGGAGGAGGATCCGACCATCAAGTACGCGCGCGATCCGCAGACCAACGAGCTGCTCCTCTCCGGCCAGGGCCAGATGCACATCGAGGTCACCGTCGCGAAGCTGAAGCGGCGCTTCGGCGTCGAGGTCAACCTCAAGCCGCCGCGGATCCCCTACCGCGAGACGATTACCGCCTCCACCGAGGCGCACGGCCGCCACAAGAAGCAGACCGGCGGCCACGGCCAGTTCGGCGACTGCAAGATCCGCGTCGAGCCGCTGCCCCGCGGCAGCGATTTCCAGTTCGAGGACGACATCTTCGGCGGCGCGATCCCGCGCCAGTTCATCCCGGCGGTCGAGAAGGGCATCCAGGAAGCGCGTATGCGCGGCTACCTCGCCGGGTATCCGATGGTCGATTTCAAGGCCACCGTCTTCGACGGCGCCTACCACCCGGTCGACTCGAACGAACTGTCGTTCAAGATGGCGGGCTCGCTGGCGTTCAAGGACGCGATGACCCGCGCCAAGCCGACGCTCCTCGAGCCGGTGATGAAGGTCGAGGTCTACGCGCCGAGCGACTTCGCCGGCGATCTCATGGGCGATCTCAACGGCCGGCGCGGCCGCATCTCAGGCATGGACACGCGCGGCGCCATGACCGTCATCCGCGCCCAGGTGCCGATGGCCGAGATGCTGACCTACGAACAGCACCTCACGTCGGTCACCGGCGGACGCGGCTCGTATCACATGGAGTTCTCGCACTACGAAGAAGTGCCGCAGATGCTGCAGCAGAAGATCATCGCCGCCGCGAAGGCCGAACGCGGCCAGGTCGTCGCCGAGGAGGTTTGACGCTGGGGACCAGGAGGTTCGGCGATGCCGACCCGCCTGCGGGTCGGCATACGGGTACGAGGTACGGGGTCACATCTGATGACCGCCTCCGACGAAGATCCTCTGCCCGGTGATCCACCGTGCCTGTTCCGAGCAGAAGAATACGAGGGCGTCGGCCGCGTCTTCCGGCGTACCCAGTCGGCGCAGAGGGATTCGCGGTAGCAACGCGCTCTCCAGGTCGGGCGTGATCCATCCGGTCTGGACGGGGCCCAACGCGACGGCATTGACGGTAATGCCGAACTGTCCGAGTTCGCTCGCCGCACTTCGGGTCAGGCTCTCGAGCGCCAACTTGCTCGCGCCGTAGCTCACCTCGGATGGAAAGCAGGCAGCAGCGTCGGTACTGACGTTGACGATGCGTCCCCAGTTCCTGCCCTGTCGAACGTGACGATCTGCAAACCCCCGCATGAGCAGCGCCGGAGCCGCTGCGTTCACGCTCATCAGCCGCGCAAACGAGTCTGCCGAGAACGCTGTCGTCTTGGTCCACAGCGCGACTAGGCGATTCTGTCCAGGGGCGCCGGCCGGGACAAACGTATCCGACGCCCATGCCGCTGCGTTGTTGATCAACACCTCGACTGGGCCGAGCGCGGATTCGGCAGCATCGAAGAGCGCTGCGGGCGCGAGAGGATCCGCGAAGTCAGCCTCGAGCGCGTGCGCTTCTGTGCCGCCGGCGACCAGGCGGGCCGCGAGTTCATTACACGACATCGCTTGCTGCAGTCGGTAGAACACGTCGCCGGGAATATCGGCGGGCGCAAGACCCTGGTTCGGCGCTCGGAAGTAGTGGAGGAAAAGCCTGGCCCCCTGACGAGCGAAGGCTTCGGCCGCGGCCGCACCAATACCGAACGGATTGTTGGCCCCCGTGATGAGGACACTCCGATTGCGCAAGCCTGAATCGATCATGGAGCCCCGTCTGACGTGGTGAACGTGTACGGGACACGCAACGAGGCGAGCGCCACCGGGTCGCTCGTCGATACGCGGTTGAGGTAAGGCCTACGGTTTCATCGAGGGGCGGTGAATCATACCGCGGTCATCGCAGACTGGGCCGCCACCTGCAGGCGCGGGCGATTCGAATCGCCCGGCCTTTCCGTTCAGGAGTTGCTCGTTGGCAGTGCTTGGTGATTGGCGGTTGGGCCTCGGGAGTTACGATCCACCAGCTTTACGGCGGCGTCGTGCTCTTCTGCGCCCGGCCTCGCGTCTGCCCGCCGGCCTGCGCCTTGGAGCCGCCTCCGCCCTTGCCTCCGCGCATGCGCTGCGCCGCCTGCTTGATGCGCTCGCCGACGCCCTTCGTCTTCTTCGGCGCTTCCTCGCCGGCGCCGCCGTCCTTCTCGACCCTGGCGGCGGGGTTGTATTCGCTGCCGACCAGCTCGACGTGCGCGACCTCGGCGGAATCGCCGCGCCGGTAGCCGACGCGCATGATTCGCGTGTAGCCGCCCGGCCGATCCGCGAACCGCGGCGCCAGCGTCTCGAACAGCTTGCTGACGACCTCCGTGTCGGGAAGCTGGGCCAGCACCAGACGACGCGCGTGCAGCGTCTTGCCGCCCGGGTCGTTGGCCGCCACGCCGCGCCGCGCGATCGTGATCAGCCGCTCGACGAACGGCCGCAGCTCCTTCGCCTTGGGCATCGTCGTTTCGATCTTCTCGTGGCGCAGCAGCGCGATGGCCTGGTTCCGCAGCAGCGCCAGGCGATGCTCGGTGACGCGGCCCAGTTTGCGATGACCTACGTTGTGTCTCATGGCTTTGTCTCGGGTCTCTGGCTCCGGACTCCGGGCGCTGGACTCTGCAGTCAACGCCTGAAGCCCGAAGGCCGGAGCCTCTAGTCCTGATGCGCCTGGGCGGGCTGGTCGAGGCGCATGCCAAGGCTCAGGCCCATGCTGTGCAGGATCTCCTTGATCTCGTTGAGCGACTTGCGGCCGAAGTTCTTGGTCTTCAGCATCTCGGCTTCCGTCTTCTGCACCAGCTCGCGAATCGTCCGGATGTTGGCGTTCTTGAGGCAGTTGTAGGAGCGGACCGAGAGCTCCAGCTCCTCGACGCTCTTGTCGAGGTTCTCGTTCAGCGCCCCGGCGCGCTGCTGCTCGGCCTGCGTGTCCGGCGACTCGCTGGCGTCGTCGAGATTGATGAAGATGTTCAGGTGATCGCGAATCAGCTTGGCGGCGAGCGAGATCGACTCCTGCGCCGTCACCGATCCGTTGGTCCACACGTCGATGGTCAGCTTGTCGTAATCGGTGGTCTGGCCCAGACGCGCCGCCTCGACCAGGTAGTTCACCTTCTTGACCGGCGAGTGGACCGAGTCGACCGGGATCCAGCCGATGCCGAGATCCTCGTCGAAGTTCTTGTCCGCCGACACGTAGCCGCGGCCGCGCTTCAGGCGCAGCTCCATGTGCAGCTTGCCGCCTTCCGACACGGTGGCAATGTGGGCCTCGGGCTCGAGGATCTCGACGTCCTGATCGACCTCGATGTCCTTCGCGCGGACGATGCCCGGCTTGTCGACGCGGAGATACAGCGTCTTGGTGTAGTCGACGTGCAGCTTCAGCGGAATCTGCTTCAGGTTGAGGATGATGTCGGTGGCATCCTCGACGACGCCCGGGATGGGCGAGAACTCGTGCAGCACGCCGTCGATCTTCACCGCGGTAATGGCGGCGCCCTCGATCGACGAGAGCAGCACGCGGCGCAGCGCGTTGCCGATGGTGGTGCCGAAGCCGCGCTCGAACGGCTGCGCGTAGAAGCGGCCGAACCGGTCGGTCAGCGTGTCACGCTCGCATTCGAGCCGCTTGGGACGTTGAAAACCCTTCCAGAGCATCATGGCTTTCCTTTCGCGAACGGGCTGGCAGCCCCAGCCTCCAGACCTGCGAGTCCTCTCCGCCGGCCTCCCGCTGCAGGTCTGTAGAGCTGCGGGCCGGCGGACGCGATTCGGCTGGTGGTCGGTGGCCCGGTTCGTGGTTCCGTGGAATGGGAACCGCCAACCAGCCGTTGATCACCAGCCACTGACAACCAGCTACTTCGAATACAGCTCGACGATCAGCTGTTCCTGCACCGGCAGGTTGATCTGCTCGCGCGTCGGGATCGAGCCGACCTTCGCCGAGAACCCGGCGGCATCGACCTGCAGCCACTCCGGCACGCCGCGGCCCTTGACCTCTTCGAGCGCGTGCAGGATGACGGGCGACTTGCGGCTGCTCTCGCGGACCGCCACCACGTCGCCGGGCTTGACCGAGAACGACGGGATGTTGACCTTGCGGCCGTTCACGGTGAAGTGGCCGTGCCGCACCAGCTGGCGCGCCTGCGGCCGCGACGTCGCGAAGCCGAGGCGATACGCGACGTTGTCGAGCCGGCGCTCGAGCAGCTGCAGCAGCGTCTCGCCGGTGATGCCGCGGGTCCGCTCCGCCTGCTCGAAGTAGAGCCGGAACTGATCCTCGAGCACGCCGTAGATGCGCTTCACCTTCTGTTTCTCGCGCAGCTGCACGCCGTAGCCGGCCAGCTTCGACTTGCGCGTCTTGCCATGCTGGCCGGGGGCGAAGTTGCGCTTCTCGATCGCGCACTTCTCCGTGTAGCAGCGTTCGCCCTTCAGGAACAGCTTCATTCCCTCCCGGCGGCACAGGCGGCAGACAGGTCCGATATAACGAGCCATGAGTACTCCTGCTCCTTCGGCGCGTCCGGGGACGCGCCCTCCGTTCTCACACGCGTCGACGCTTCGTCGGGCGGCAGCCGTTGTGCGGAATCGGCGTGACGTCACGGATCGACTTCACCTCGATGCCCACCGTCTGCAGGGCGCGGATCGCCGACTCGCGCCCGGAGCCCGGTCCCTTGACGCGGACATCCACGGTGCGCAGCCCGTAGGCCTTGGCGTTGTTGCCGGCGGCCATGGCCGCCTGCGTGGCGGCGAATGGCGTGCCCTTGCGCGAGCCCTTGAACCCGATGCCGCCGGCGCTCGACCAGGCGATCACGTTGCCCTCGGTATCGGTGATCGTCACCTGCGTGTTGTTGAACGAGGCGTGAATGTGCACCAGGCCGTGGTGCACGACGCGCTTCTCGCCACGCTTCTTGAAGGTCTTGCGCGGCGCCTTCTTTCCGCCCTCGGCCTTTTTCTCGGGGACGCCCGTTGCGGCTGCTTCAGTCTTGGCCATGTCCTACCTACACCGTCTTCTTCTTGGCAATCGCGCCCTTGCGCGGGCCCTTCCGCGTGCGCGCGTTGGTTCGCGTGCGCTGCCCGCGCACCGGCAGATTGCGGCGATGCCGGAGGCCGCGATAGCAGCCGATCTCCATCAGCCGCTTGATGTTCATCGAGACCTCTTTGCGCAGATCGCCTTCCACGCCCCCGACTTCTTCGATCACCCGGCTGATCTTGCGGACGTCGTCTTCGGACAGATCCTTGACGCGCACGTCCGGGCTGACGCCCGCCGCCGCCAGGATGTCGCCCGACCGCTTGCGGCCGATGCCGTAGATGTAGGTGAGCCCGATCTCGATGCGCTTGGTGCGCGGGAGATCAACGCCTGCAATACGCGCCATCGCTTACCCCTGCCTCTGCTTGTGCTTTGCGTTCGTGCAGATCACCCGCACCACTCCGCGGCGGCGGATGATCTTGCACTTGTCGCAGATCCGCTTGACTGACGCCCTGACCTTCATGTCTCTCTGCCTTCTCCGATCGGCCTGGCCGACGTTTGTAGTGTCCGGCTCCGGCCGGACCGATACGCCCGCCCGACGCGGGCGTTCTACCGCATCTTCCTGACGATCCGCCCGCGCGTCCGATCCCGCGGCGCCAGCTCCACTTCCACGACGTCGCCGATCAGCACACGCACGAAGTTCCGATCGGATCCGCGGCCGAGGTGGGCGGTAATCCGCGTGCCCTCCACGTCCACCCGATACAACCCGCTCGGCAGCTGCGCCTCCACACGGCCTTCGACCCGCCGCGTGCTCCCGCCGTCATCGCCCGGCGCGCCACGTCCGGCCCGAGCCTCGCCCACCGCCCTCTCAGGTCCGCGCCGCCACCATCTGCCGGGCGCGCTCGGCGTCCTCGGTCAACAGCGTCAGGATCTCGGACCCCTCACGCGTCACGACCACGGTGTGCTCGAAGTGGGCCGACAGGCTTCCGTCGGCCGTCACCGCCGTCCACCCGTCCGACTGCACCTTCACCGCCGCCCGGCCGGCGTTGACCATCGGCTCGATCGCCAGCACCATCCCTTCGGAGAGCCGGGGGCCGGATCCGCCCGGGCCGTAATTGGCCACCTGCGGCTCCTCGTGCAGCGACGTCCCGATGCCGTGCCCGACGAACTCCCGCACCACCGAGAACCCGTGCGCCTCGACGTGGCGCTGCACCGCCGCGCCGATATCCGACACGCGCGCCCCGGGCCTCACGGCCTCGATGCCCTTGAAGAGCGCTTCTTCGGTGACCCGCAGCAGCCGCTCCGCTTCCGGCGAGACCTTCCCGACCGGGACCGTTACGGCGCAGTCGCCGAAGAACCCGTCCAGCTTCGCGCCCATGTCGATGGAGACGATGTCTCCTTCGACGAGGGCACGGGCCGACGGGATCCCGTGCACCACCTGCTCGTTCACCGACGCGCAGATCGTCGCCGGATACCCGTGATACCCCTTGAACGCCGGCGCCGCGCCCGCCTCGCGCACCAGCCGCTCGGCCATCGCGTCGAGATCGCGCGTCGTCACGCCGGGCGCCACGCTGCGGCGCAGCTCGGCCAGGATCCGCGCCACCAGCTGATTCACCCGCCGCAGCTTGGCGATCTCGGCCTGCGAGCGGCAGACGATCATCGCCGCCGCTCCCCGCTGATCGCGGCGGCCGCGTCGTCGATCATCGCGTCCAGCTCCTGCGCGACGCGCTCGGGCGACTGCGCACCGTTCACCACGCGGAACGTCGGCCGCTCCCGGTAGTACTCGAGCACCGGCTTGGTCGACGTCTGGTACACCCGCAGCCGCTCCCGCACCACGTTCTGGTCGTCGTCGGCGCGCTGCACCAGCTCGCCGCCGCACCTGGCGCACGCCGTCGCCTCGGCCGTCTCGGCGTTGGCGCCGCAGGTCCCGCAGATGCGGCGGCTGCTCAGCCGGCGGACCAGCTCCTGCTCCGGAACCGCGACGTCGATCACGATCAGCGGGCCGTTGTCGGCGCGCGCCATCAGGTCGTCGAGCGCTTTCGCCTGCGCCACGGTGCGGGGGAAGCCGTCGAGCACGAACCCCTTCTTCGCGTCGGGACGGGACAGCCGATCGGCCACGATCGCGATGATCATCTCGTCGTCGACCAGCTCGCCGCGGTCCATCTTCGCCTTTGCCGCCAGCGCGGTCGGATTGCCTTCCTTGATGGCTTCGCGCAGGATGTCGCCGGTCGAGATCTTCGGCAGACCCCGCTCGCGCGCAAACCGCCCGGCCTGCGTGCCCTTTCCCGCCCCGGGCGGCCCTATCATGATGACGTTCAATCCCACGTGCTAGCCCCGCCGCCCGCGGATCCGGGTCTTCTTCATGAACCCGTCGTAGTGGCGCATGATGAGCTGCGACTCGACCTGCTGCACGGTGTCCATCGCGACGCCCACGACGATCAGCAGCGAGGTGCCGCCGAAGTAGAACGTCACGCCGAGGCCCTGGGTGAACCACGTCGGCAGCGCGGCATCGAGCCGTTCGCCGATGAACGGAATCGGCGCGACATTGAACCCGCTGATCAGCAGCTCGGGCAGCAGCGCGACCAGCGCCAGGTAGATCGCACCGACCAGCGTGATCCTCGCCAGGATCGTGTCGATGTACTCGGCCGTCCGCTTGCCGGGGCGGATGCCGGGGATGAAGCCGCCGTACTTCCGCATGTTCTCGGCCACGTCGTCGGGGTTGAAGATAATCGACGTGTAGAAGTAGCAGAAGAAGATGATGCCGACGACGTAGAGCAGGTTGTAGAGCGGCATCCCGTAGGCGACCTGATCGAGGGCGGCGCGGGCCCACGTGCCGACCTCGAAGAGGGGCGCCGCCATCGAGAAGAACGACAGGATCGACGAGGCAAAGATGACGGGGATCACGCCGCCGGTGTTGACCTTCAGCGGAATGTGCGTGCTCGAGCCGCCGTACTGCCGCCGGCCGACGACGCGCTTCGCGTACTGCACCACGATGCGCCGGTGTCCGCGCTCGACGAACACGATCGCGGCAATCACCACCACCGCCATGGCCAGCAGGAAGATGATGCGGAGCGGGCCGATCTGCCCCGTCTGCAGCTGATCGAGCGTGGCCAGCAGCGCATCGGGCAGGCCGACGACAATGCCGGCGAAGATCAGCAGCGACATCCCGTTGCCGATGCCGCGCTCGGTGATCTGCTCGCCGAGCCACATGACGAACATCGTTCCCGTGGTCAGCGTCAGGACGCACATGAACCGGAAGCCCCAGCCCGGGTCGTACACCAGCGGCAGGCCGCCGGGCGCCTCGGTCGAGCGCTCGAGCCAGATCGCATAGCCGAAGGCCTGGACGACCGACAGGAGCACCGTCAGGTAGCGGGTGTACTGCGTGATCTTGCGCCGGCCGAGCTCGCCCTCCTTCGAGATCCGCTCGAGGTACGGCCAGACGACGGTGAGAAGCTGGATGATGATCGAGGCGCTGATGTAGGGCATGACGCCGAGCGCGAAGATCGTGACCCGCGCGAGGCTTCCGCCCGTGAACATGTTGTAGAGCCCGAACATCGTGCTCGCCGCCTGCTCGGCAAACAGGCGCAGCGCTTCCGTGTTCACGCCAGGCGTGGGAATGTGGTTTCCGATCCGGTACACCCCGAGCAGCGCCAGCGTGAACAGGATGCGGTTCCGCAGGTCGCTGACGGCGAACAGGTTCTTGAGCGGGTTATCCATACGTCTTCCCACCCGGGCCGTACGGCCCGGCCTTACGCCTTCGCCCCGAGTACCTCGACGCTTCCTCCGGCGGCGGCAATCTTCTCAGCCGCCTTGCCGCTGAACTTGTGCGCCTGCACCGTCAGGTTCTTGCTGATGTCGCCGCGGGCCAGCACCTTGATCGGGCCCGCGCTGCGGATCAGCCCGCGCTCGCGCAGCAGCTCCGGCGTGACCACCGTGCCCGCCTCGAACCGTTCGGCGAGCATATCGAGGTTCACGACCGCGTACTCCGTGCGGAACGGGTTGTGGAACCCGCGCTTGGGGACGCGCCGATGCAGCGGCATCTGCCCGCCTTCGAAGCCGCGCTTGAACTTGAACCCCGAACGCGACTGCGCGCCCTTGTGTCCGCGCCCGGCCTGGACGCCGTGGCCCGAGCCCTCGCCGCGGCCGACGCGCTTCCGATTCTTCGTCGAGCCCGGGGCGGGCTTCAGATTGCTCAGATCCATAACGTTATTCCTGCACCGCGACCAGGTGGCGCACCTTCTGAATCATCCCGCGCGTCTCCGGCGTATCCGGCAGCTCCACCGTGTGGTTGAGCCGCCGCAGCCCCATGCCGGTCACGGTTGCGGCCTGGGTGCGGTTGAAGCCGATCGTGCTCCTGACCAGCGTCACCTTCAGCGTCCTGCCCGACGCCGTCTGTCCTGCCTTCTTCGCCATCGCCTGTGTCCTCTGCCCCGGCGCGCTGCACTAGGCGCCGACCAACTCTGCTTCCTCTTTGCCGCGATAGCGCGCCACCATTGCCGGATCCTTGAGCTCCATCAGGCCGGCAAACGTCGCACGCACCACGTTGTGGGGATTGGCGGACCCGAGCGACTTGGTCAGGACGTTCTGGATGCCGGCGCTCTCGACGACCGCACGGACGGCGCCGCCGGCGATGAGGCCGGTGCCTTCCGGCGCCGGCTTCAGCAGCACGCTGCCGGAGCCGAAGCGGCCGACGACCTGATGCGGGACCGTGGTCCCCTTGAGCGGCACCCGGATCAGGTTCTTCTTGGCCGCCTCGATGCCCTTCTTGATGGCCGAGGGCACTTCCTTCGCCTTGCCGACGCCGAACCCGACCACGCCGTGGCCGTCGCCGACCACCACCAGGGCGCTGAAGCTCAGGTTCTTGCCGCCCTTGACGACCTTCGTCACTCGATTGATCGACACGACGGTGTCCTTGATCTCGAGCTGCGACGGGTCGATCTTCTCGCGAGTGCGATTCATCAATGCCATGCGCCTAGAACTCCAGACCGGCTTCGCGCGCCGCCTCAGCCACCGCTTTCACCCGCCCGTGATAGAGAAACCCGTTGCGATCGAACACCACGCGTTTGATGCCCTTGCCGATCAGCCGTTCGGCGATGGTCCTGCCGATGGCCCTGGCGCCCTCGACGTTGCCGCCGGTCGCCTGCTTCGGCAGGGCGCTCTTCACCGCCGGCTCGACCGTCGACGCCGACGCAATCGTCTTGCCGCTCGAATCGTCGACCACCTGCACGTAGATGTGTGAAAGGCTGCGGAACACCGTCAGGCGCGGACGCTCGACGGTGCCGCGCACGCGGCGGCGAATGCGGTACTTGATGCGCTGACGGCGATCCTCTTTCGTTTTGATCCGCATTTACTTCGCTCCGGTCTTCCCGACCTTCTTCTTCAGCTGCTCGCCGGTGTAGCGGACGCCCTTCTGCTTGTAGGGATCCGGCTTTCGCATCCGGCGGATGTTGGCGGCGACCTGCCCGACGAGCTGACGGTCCACCCCGCTGACGGTGATGTGCGTCTGCTTGTCGACCGCGATGTCGATCCCGGGAGGGATGTCGAAGATCACCGGGTGCGAGTAGCCGAGCGCGAAGTGCACCTGCTTGCCCTTCAGCTCCGCGCGATAGCCGACACCGACAATGTCGAGCTCCTTCTTGAAGCCCTTCGTCACGCCCGTCACGGCATTTGCGACCAGGCTGCGGGCCAGCCCGTGGAACTTGCCCAGCTCCGGGTCCTCTCGCGACAGCCTGGCAACGAGCTGCCCGTCCTCCTGCGCGAAGAGAACCCCGGGCGGCAGCGGCTGCCGCAGCCTGCCCTTGGGGCCCTGCACCTCCACCGCGTCCGGCGCGATCTTCACCGTCACGCCGTTGGGAATCGCGATTGGTTTCTTGCCTATACGTGACATGTTCCCTGTCCTGCGCGGGCGCGACCCGTCCCGCCTGCGATCACCAAACGTTGCAAAGGACTTCGCCGCCGACGCCCGCCTTGCGGGCGGCGCGGCCGGTCATCACGCCGCGCGACGTGGTCAGGATGCTCGTGCCGAGGCCGCCGAGCACGTTGGGCACGTCCTCGACGCCGAGATACACCCGTCGCCCCGGGCGGCTGATGCGCTCGAGCCCGGTAATCACCCGCTCGCCGTGCGGCCCGTACTTCAGGAACACGCGGATGATCTGGCGCGGCTGCCGTCCGGCCTTCTTCGACGGCTCCTCGATGATCCGGAATCCCTGGATGTAGCCCTCGTCCTGGAGGATCCGTGCGATCTCCGCCTTCAGCTTGCTCGCCGGCATGTCGACGCGCGCATGCTTCGCCGACACGGCGTTGCGGATGCGCGTGAGCATGTCCGAAATCGGGTCTGTCATAGCTCTGTTCTCTCGCTCGAGCCCTACCAGGAGCTCTTCGTGACACCGGTGATATCGCCCTCGAGCGCCAGCCGACGGAAGCACAGGCGGCACATGTCGAACTTGCGCATGTACGCCCGCGGCCGGCCGCACAGCTTGCAGCGATTGCGGTACCGAATCCGGAACTTCAGCGGCTTTTCTTCCCTCGCGACCTTGGCGGTTGTGGCCATAATCCGATCCTTGAAGGAATCAGGGATCAGGGGTCAGGAATCAGGGATCAGGACTCAGGTTTTGCTGATTCCTGCTGATTCGGTTGATTCTTATTGACTCCTGATTCCTGACTCCTGACTCCTGATTCCTGACCCCTGATTCCTAATTAATTGGTGCTCCTGAAGGGCATGCCCATCAGCTGCAGCAGCTTCCGCGCTTCCTCGTCGGTGCGCGCGGTGGTCACCACCGAGACGTTCATCCCGCGCGCCTTGTCGACCTTCATGTAGTCGATCTCGGGGAACAGGAGCTGGTCCCGGAGCCCGAGCGTGAAGTTGCCGCGGCCGTCGAATCCCTTCGGCGACACGCCGCGGAAGTCGCGCACGCGCGGCAGCGCGATCGTGATCAGGCGGTCGAGGAACTCGTACATCCGCTCGCCGCGCAGCGTCACCATCGCACCCACCGGCATGCCCTGGCGCAGCTTGAACTGCGCGATCGACTTGGTGGCGCGGCGGATGACCGCCTTCTGGCCGGTGATGCGGCCCAGCTCTTCGGCGCCGACCTCGGCGATTTTGGCGTTCGACGTCGCCTCGCCGAGGCCCATGTTGACGACCACCTTCTGGATCCTGGGGATCGCCATCACGTTCTTGTAGCCGAACTCCTTCTTGAGCGCCGGCGCGACTTCCTTCAGGTAGCGTTCTCTCAGGCGGCTCATCGGTCGACCACTCCCTCGCACTTGCGGCAGATCCGCACCTTGCGATCGCCGCGGATCGCATGGCCGATGCGGGTCGCCTTCCCGCAGTCGGGGCACACCAGCTGCACGTTGCTGGCGTGCAGCGAGCCCTCGCGCTCGACGATCCCGCCCTTGATGTTGCGCTGCGGGTTCGGGCGCGTGTGGCGCTTGATCAGGTTCACGCCTTCAACGATGACGCGGTTCTTCAGCGGCAGCACCTTCAGCACGCGTCCGCGCTTGCCGCGGTCCTTGCCGGTCGTCACCAGGACGGTGTCGTTGCGGCGAATCGGGGTCTGCAATTTCGACATGTTCGTCTTCCCTGGCCGGAGCGGCGCCGCGGCCCTACAGCACCTCGGGGGCCAGCGAGATGATCTTCATGAACCGCCGCTCGCGCAGCTCGCGCGCCACCGGCCCGAACACGCGCGTGCCGATCGGCTCGTTCTGATCGTTGACGAGCACCGCGGCGTTGCGGTCGAAGCGGATGTAGCTGCCGTCGCGGCGGCGGTGCTCCTTGCGCGTCCGCACGATCACGGCCTTGACCACCTGCCCCTTCTTCACCGTGCCGTCGGGCGTGGCTTCCTTCACCGAGGCCGTGACGATGTCGCCCAGCCGCGCGTAGCGGCCGGTCGAGCCGCCGATCGGATTGATCACCGAGATCTTCCGGGCGCCGGAGTTGTCGGCCACGTCGAGGATCGATCGCATCTGGATCATCGCTGGTCTCCTACACCTCGGCGGCCCTGGCCACCACCCGCGTCACCACCCACCGCTTGCGGCGGGAGAGCGGCCGCGATTCGGCGATGGCCACCGTGTCGCCCACCCTGGCCTCGTTCTTCTCGTCGTGGGCCATGAACTTCGACGTCTTGCGCTGCGTCTTGCCGTAGAGCGCGTGACGCACCTTCCGCTCGACGGCCACGACGACGGTCTTGTCCATCTTGTCGCTGACCACCGTACCGGTCACCTGTGCCTTGACGCTCATTTCGCCCCTGCCGTCTTCTCCCGGAGGATCGTCTTGATCCGGGCGAGGTCCCGCCGGACGCCGCGCACCTTGGCCGGCGCCTCGAGCTGCCCCATCGACTTCTGAATCCGCAGCCGGAACAGCTGATCGTCGAGCTCCTTCTCCCGCTGCCTCAGCTCGTCCACGCCGAGTTCGCGCACTTCCGCGGCCTTCATGACGCCTTCTCCTGCGCGAAGCGCGTCGCGAACTTGGTCTTGATCGGCAGCTTGGCGGCGGCCAGCTGCATCGCGCGCCGCGCGTCGCTCTCGGTCACACCTTCCATCTCGAACATGATCTTGCCGGGCCGGACCACGCACACCCACTGCTCGGGCGCGCCCTTGCCCTTGCCCATACGGGTTTCCTGCGGCTTCTTGGTGATCGGCTTGTCCGGGAACACGCGCACCCAGATCTTGCCGCCGCGCTTGATGAAGCGCGTCATCGCCACCCGCGCCGCCTCGATCTGCCGGTCGGTGATCCACGCCGGCTCCAGCGCCTTCAGACCGTAGTCGCCGAACGACACGTCCGATCCGCGCCACGCTTTCCCGGTCATGCGCCCGCGCTGCTGCTTGCGGTACTTGACCTTCTTCGGCATCAGCATCGTCGTTACCCTCTGGCCGGCGCCCGCCGCGGCGCGCGATCCCGATACTCTTCGTCACGGCCGGCGCGCGGCACGAGGCGCTCGCCCTTGTAGAGCCACACCTTCACGCCGATCTGGCCGTAGGTCGTGTTCGCTTCCGCGAAGCCGTAGTCGATGTCGGCGCGCAGCGTCTGCAGCGGCAGCTGCCCGTGCAGATACCACTCGGAGCGCGCGATCTCGGCGCCGTTCAGCCGGCCCGAGACGCGGACCTTGATTCCGCGCGCGCCGAAGCGAAGCGCCGACTCGACCGCCTTGCGCATCGCGCGGCGGAACGCGACGCGCTTCTCGAGCTGCACCGCCACCGACTCGGCAATCAGCTGCGCCTCGAGCTCCGGCTTCTGGATCTCCTGGATGTTGATGAAGACCTCGCGGTTCGTCCGCTTCTGGATCTCCTGCTTCAGCTTGTCCACTTCCGTGCCCTTGCGGCCGATGATGATGCCCGGGCGCGAGGTGTAGATGTGGATCTTCAGATTGTTCGCGGCGCGCTCGGTCTCGATGCGCGACACGCCGGCATGCGAGAACCGCTTCTTGAGGTCCTGTCGCAATGCCAGATCCTCGTGCAGCAGCTTCGCGTAGTCCCGGCCCGCGTACCAGCGCGAACGCCAGGTCTTGTTGAAGCCGAGCCGGAATCCGTAAGGGTGAACCTTCTGGCCCACGTAATGCTCCTTGTCTCTCTCTAAGCGGTTGCCGCTGCCCTGCGCATCGGAGACGCCGCTACGCCGAGGCCGCCGCCTTCTTCGCCCGCGACCTGCCCGGGGCCTTCGCCGCCGCCGCCCCCGCGGCGTCGCCGGTGCCGACCTTTTCGATCTTCAGCGGCCGCTCGACCACCCGCACCGTCAGGTGCGCCGTCCGCTTGACCACGCGATAGGCGCGGCCCATCGGGGCCGGACGCACGCGCTTCATCGACATGCCCTGGTTGGCGTACACCTCCGCGACGTAGAGCCGATCGATGTCGCCGCTGAATCCGTCCTTCTGCTGCAGGTTCGCCACCGCCGAGCGCAGCACCTTGGCCAGCTCGCGGGCGACGATCTTCCGCGTGAACTGCAGCGTGGCGAGCGCCTGATTGACGGTCTTGCCGCGAATCAGGTCGCACACCAGGCCGGCCTTCTGCGCCGACGTCCGGACGCCGCGCGCCGTTGCCTGTGCTTCCACCATCTCCGTCTCCGTGGCCTAGGCCTTGCCGCCGGGCGCGGCAGCGGCCGCGGCCGCCTTCTCCGTCTTCGTCGTATGGCCCTTGAACGTCCGCGTCGGCGCGAACTCGCCAAGCTTGTGGCCGACCATGTTCTCGGTCACGTACACCGGGATGAACTTCTTCCCGTTGTGCACCGCCATCGTGTGGCCCACCATCTCGGGCACCACGGTGGAGCGGCGCGACCAGGTCTTGACCACCTTCTTCTCGTTCGCCCGGTTCAGCGCCTCGACCTTCTCGAGCAGCGCGGTATCGACGAACGGCCCCTTCTTCAATGAGCGACTCATAGCTGGATTCCTGCCGGCCGGATCACTTCGGCCGCCTCTGCACGATGAACCTGTTCGTGTCCTTGCGCCGGCGCGTCTTGTAGCCCTTGGTCGGCTGGCCCCACGGCGACACCGGGTGGCGGCCGCCCGAGGTCTTGCCTTCACCGCCGCCGAGCGGGTGATCGACCGGGTTCATCGCCACGCCGCGCACGTGCGGCCGCCGGCCGAGCCAGCGGCTCCGCCCCGCCTTGCCGATCGACACGTTCTCGTGGTCGATGTTGCCGACCTGGCCGATCGTCGCCATGCACTCGACGTGGATCTTGCGGATCTCGCCCGACGGCATCTTCACCGAGGCATAGTCGCCCTCGCGCGCCACCAGCTGCACCGACGATCCGGCGCTGCGCGCGATCTGGCCGCCCTTGCCCGGCTTGAGCTCGACGTTGTGGATCTGCGTGCCGAGCGGAATGCTCTTCAGCGGCAGGCAGTTGCCGGGCAGGATATCGACGTTGTCGCCCGAGATGATGGTGTCGCCGACCTTCAGCCCGAGCGGCTGCAGGATGTAGCGCTTCTCGCCGTCGGCATAGCTGACCAGCGCGATCCGCGCCGAACGGTTCGGGTCGTACTCGACGGTCTCGATCGTCCCGACGATGTTCTTCTTGTCGCGCTTGAAGTCGATGATGCGGTACAGCCGCTTGTGGCCGCCGCCGCGCCACCACGACGTCAGCTCGCCGCGGTTGTTGCGGCCGCCCGAACGATGCAGCGGCTCGGTCAGCGGACGATACGGCTCGCTGGTCGTCACATCGTCGAAGGTCTGCACGGTCTTGAACCGCGAGCCGGGCGAAGTCGGATTGAATTTGCGAATCGGCATAACACCCTCTGCCTGGGCCCCGGCTCGCAGGCGCCGGCCTCGATGCCCGGAACCTGAGCGCCCGCAGCCAAACGCCTAGGCACCTTGCAGGAAGTCGGGCAGCTTCTCGCCTTCCCGCAGCTTCACGTACGCCTTCTTCCAATCGGGGCGGCGGCCCATGTAGCGGCCCTGCCGCTTCATCTTGCCGTGGGCGAGCGCGGTCCGGACGCTCTCCACCTTGGATCCGAGCAGCGCCTCGACGGCGCGTCTGATGTCGATCTTGTTGGCGTCCCTCGCCACCTGGAACACCAGCGTCCGGCCGTCTTCACGGATGATGGTGGTCTTCTCGGTGATGAGCGGGCGCCGGAGCACGTCTGTCAGCTTCATGGCGCGTCCTACCCCAGTGCCTCTTGCAGCTTCTCCAGCGCCGCCTTCGTCAGCACCACGCGCCGCGTGTCCATGACGTCGCGCGCGCTGACGCGATTGCTCGCCAGCATCCGGACGCCCTCGATGTTGCGCACCGAGAGCGTCATCTTCTCGTCCGGCTTCACGTCCACGAGCAGCGTCTTGCCGTTGATCCCGAGGCGCGCCAGCATCTCGGCGGCGGCCCTGGTCTTGATCTCGCCGACGCTCAGCGCGTCGACGACCGTCACCGCGCCGTCGCGGAGCTTCTGGGTCAGCGCGGCGCGCAGCGCCCCCTTCTCGACCTTCTTGGGCAGCTGATACGCGTAGCTGCGCGGCTGCGGGCCGAACACCGTGCCACCCTTGCGCCACAGCGGGTTGCGGATCTCGCCGACCCGCGCGCGGCCGGTGCCCTTCTGCCGCCACGGCTTCTTGCCGGAGCCGCTGACCAGCGCGCGGTTCTTGGTCGCGTGCGTGCCGCGCCGCTCGGCGGCGTTGGCGCGCACCACCGAGGCGTGGATCAGATCCACCTTGACGCGGCCGCCGAACACGGCGTCGCTCAGCTCGAGCGACCCGACCTTCTCGTTCTGCGAGTTGACGACATCGACAGTCATGGCCCTACTTCTTGCCCTTCTTCTTGGCCGGCTCGGCCTGCGGCACCTTGACCGGCTTGGCGGCAATCGCCTTGCGCACCACCACGACGCTGTTGGGGCCGCCCGGCACCGCGCCCTCGAGCATCAGCAGGTTGTTCTCCGCGTCCACGCGCAGCACTTTCAGGTTGCGGACCGTCACCCGGTCCATCCCCATGTGGCCCCCCATCCGCATGCCGCGCACGACGCGCGACGGATAGGACGAGGCGCCGATCGATCCCGGCGCACGGTGGAACATCGATCCGTGCGTCGCGCGGCCGCCCCGGAAGTGATGCCGCTTGACCACGCCCTGGAAGCCCTTGCCGCGGCTCGTGCCGATGACGTCGACGCGATCGCCGTTGGCGAAGATCGAGACGTTCACCTGGTCGCCGGGCTTCACCGGATCGCCGCCGTCCTTGAGCGCCACCTCGCGGCGCACGCGCGTCGGCGGCACGCCCGCCTTCTTGAAATGGCCCTGCGTCGGCTTGTTCTCCTTCGACGGAGCGGCCTCGACGAGCCCGAGCTGCACGGCCTGATACCCGTCGTTCTCCACCGTCTTGACCTGCGCCACGACGCACGGTCCGGCCTTCAGCACCGTCGCCGGATACACGGTGCCGTCGGGCTCGAAGAGCTGCGTCATGCCGACTTTCCTGCCGATGATTCCTGTCACCATTTCAATGACTCTCGCATTGAGTGCCCGATCTTCGATGGCTGATTCGCTGTTCATCGGCGATTGTCGGGCGTCGGATGATCCCGACCGGCAATCACCAACCCTCAATCACCAGTCCAGTTACCAATCGAAGGTGCCCGGTCATCAATGCCCTATTTGCCGTGTTCCTTGCCGAACGCCTTGATCTCCACGTCCACGCCGGCGGGGAGATCCAGCTTCATCAGCGCGTCCACCGTCTGCGGCGTCGGCTCGAAGATGTCGATCAGCCGCTTGTGCGTGCGGATCTCGAACTGCTCCCGCGACTTCTTGTCGACGTGGGGCGACCGCAGCACGGTCCAGCGGTTGCGGGACGTCGGCAGCGGAATCGGCCCCGCCAGCTGCGCGCCGGTGCGCTTGGCGGTATCGACGATCTCGCCCGTCGACTGATCGAGAATCCGCGAGTCGTACGCCTTCAGGCGGATGCGGATCTTGTCACTGAACATAGCCATTACTGAATCCTTGAAGGAATCAGGAATCAGGAATCAGGAATCAGCAGGAATCAGCAGGAATCAGCGCGCTGATTCCTGATTCCTGATCCCTGATTCCTGATTGATCCCCTGATTCCTATTCGATGATCTCCGTGATCGTGCCCGCGCCGACGGTGCGCC